>Ga0209284_10000001_pt1 | contig 475346 bp, 395 predicted proteins | sample FRY03_FD_187211 | JGI IMG/M metagenome (GOLD analysis project Ga0209284, IMG submission 187211) | Freshwater microbial communities from Lake Fryxell liftoff mats and glacier meltwater in Antarctica - FRY-03 (SPAdes) (version 2) | ecosystem: Environmental > Aquatic > Freshwater > Ice > Glacier...
AATTTAACGGCATAAAACCGGAGAATTTTCATTGGTTTCTGAAGGAGTGCGAATGGCGCTTCAATGGAGGCAATCACCAACAGTTGCTAAAGCAGCTTAAATACTGGTATAAACACACTAAACATTAGACGCTAAGTGGTATAGCCCCTATTTTTATCATACCAAAACATCTTTGATAACATTTGCAGGTTCTACACCCGTTAACTTGGCATTCAAGCCCTGAAATTTAAATGTTAAGGATTCGTGATTTATTCCTAATTGATTTAAAATAGTTGCATTTAGATCGTATACACTGACAGGATTTTCGATAATATTGTAGCCAAAATCATCAGTTGCCCCATAAGTAAAACCTTTTTTGATACCGGCACCTGCTAAAAGGATCGAATAACAACGAGGGTGATGGTCTCGGCCATAGTTAGTTTCAGTAATTCCACCTTGAGAATATATTGTTCGACCAAATTCTCCGCCCCATACAATCAAGGTATCTTCTAGCAATCCGCGTTGCTTAAGGTCTGTTATCAAGGCTGCAGTTGCCCTATCCGTATCATTACATTGACCTTTGATCGCATTAGGTAACCCACCATGATGATCCCACCCCATATGAAAAAGTTGGATAAACCTAACATTCCGCTCTGCAAGCCTTCGTGCTAGTAAACAATTAGAAGCGTAACTCCCAGTTTTGGATACACCTGGGCCGTAAAGGTCTAAGATGTGCTTAGGTTCTTTTGAAATGTCAAGCAGATCAGGAACACTCGTTTGCATTCTAAAAGCCATTTCGTATTGGCTAATTCGTGTTTGAATTTCGGGATCCCCTACAATGTCAAAATGTTTTTTATTGAGTGCGGCAATTCTGTCGAGCGAATCGCGTCTTGCACCAGAATCCAAACCTGCGGGGTTTGATAAATACAAAACAGCATCGCCTTTGTTTCGAAATTTTACACCTTGGTGTTTTGAAGGTAGAAATCCCGCACTCCAAAGCCGATCGTAAAGAGGCTGGTCATCAGGCCTGCCACTTCCGAATGATGTAAGAACGACATAGGCGGGTAATTCCTGATTTTCACTTCCTAATCCATAGCTAACCCATGAGCCGATACTTGGTTTTCCTGCTAATTGTGAACCTGTTTGGCAAAAAGTAATTGCAGGGTCATGATTGATTGCTTCCGTATGCATGGATCGAATTAGGGTTAATTCATCAGCAACAGATGAAATAGAAGGGATTAATTCACTTAACTCCATACCCGATTTACCATGTTTGGCAAATTTGAAAATCGAAGGCGCAATCGGAAATTTAGATTGACCTGAAGTCATTGTTGTTAGGCGTTGGCCTTTTCGAATGGAGTCTGGAAGATCTTGGCCTTTCTTGGCAATCATTGCTGGTTTATTATCAAACAAATCCATCTGGGAAGGTGCACCGGATTGAAAAAGATAAATGATTCTTTTGGCTTTCGGTTTTATGGTGGTGTTCCCAGATAAATGCTCCGGTAACAAAGAATTCATTGCAGCAGCAGTCATCACCGATGAAGCACCTTTGAAAAAAGTTCTTCGGTTCAAGTGATCTTGGAATTGCAATAGACTAGAAATATTCATTGGTATCGTGCCTATCTTTAAGGTTTAAAATTACTCTCGATTTACCACTTCATCTAAATTAAGCAAAATATTGGCAGTAAGAGTATAAGCTGCCAATTCAAAAATATCCATTGTGCTTGCAAGGGGTGATTCCCCGAGTGAAGTAAACTTTTTAGCATTGTCAGGTTTAGAACTAAACTCTTTATAATCTTTTTGAAATCCTTGAAGCAGGATAGACAACTCTGATGCATCGGGACGCCGGCCGGTAACAATTCTGAAACCTGTAATTAATTTCTCAGTTGGTGTTTTTCCACCTTCAAGAATCATTCTTTCTGCAAGTTTTCGTGCTGCCTCTACATAAGTAACTTCGTTTAATAATGCTAATGCTTGAAGTGGCGTATTGGTTCTTGAGCGTTTAACACTGCAAGCCTCGCGGCTAGGGGCATCAAAAAGCAGCATGGTAGGCGGTGCCGCGGTTCTTTTCCAAATGGTGTACATTGTCCTTCGGTAAAGATCTACGCCTTTATCATGCTTATAATTTCTAAGATCTCCATAAACACTTGTTTCGTCCCAAACACCCTCGGGCATATAAGGACGGACAGAAGGGCCGCCTAATTTATTAACCAATAATCCACTTGCAGAAAGGGCCTGGTCTCTGAGGTTTTCCCCACTTAGACGAAGCCTAGAACCTCTGGCAAGCAGTCGGTTCTCAGGATCTGAATTTAGTAAGCTAGGGTTAAACTTGGATGATTGCTGATAAACTGAACTCATAACAACTATTTTTTGCATCGCCTTCATATCCCAATTTAACAAAACAAATTTACTAGCAAGCCAATCAAGTAATTCGGGATGACTTGGGAATTCAGCTTGAGCCCCAAAGTTTTCACTAGTCCGCACTAAACCAAATCCAAAAAACTTCTCCCACATGCGATTGACCCATACTCTGGAGGTTAGTGGGTTGGAAGGGTCGACCATCCAATAAGCTAGACCTAAGCGATTCATAGGTTTATCTTTGGGAAGCGGGGGAAGAACCGAAGGTAGTCCAGCAACCACTTTGGGCCCTTTTTTGTCATATTCACCTCGAATAAGCATAAAAGTATCTCTTACCGGTCCTTCCTTCATTACCATAACACTTGGAGTATTTCTCCTACTTTCCACAAGGCTATTTTTCAGAATAATAAGTTTAGCGCTGAGGACTTTATGTTCATTAAACGATGAAGATTTATAATATTTTTTAAGTTCTTCTTTTTGTTGGATAGATCTTTTTTGAATATCAGTATCAAGTATTTTTGTAATATTTGAAGGGATTTGGAAACCATTAAGAGTAATTAGCTCTTCGGGAACAGATGAAACCGCAATCTTGAATCGGCCAATATTATGTTGGGAAAGAGCTTGATGAGACAGCCGAATTTCAATTGTAGAATTTTCCGGAATAGCAACCAATTGGGGTGAAACAAACATGGCTTTAATGTTTTCCCGCCTTGAGGGCCCATCAACAGCCCAACCTTTGGAAGAATTATTCCCTATTACATTTGCAATATCCCAATCTTTTTGCGAATAATCTGCGATCGCTTTTTTGAAAGAAACTTTAAGGGGTTCCTTTAATGAGGGGGCAGACAACTTTGCTTCAATTTTTGAAAGCACAAAATTTCCATTAGAAAAACGGCCCAGACTTTGATTAGGCAAAGATGGATCTGGAAAGCATTCTAATAATATTGCAGAAAAAACCCCTTTGATAATCGGGGATGTAATGGTGTAAATATCGTTGGTAGGATTTTTACCTCCAGCAAGGTAGGATCCATCCGGAAGCTTACTAAATTGGGCACCACCTTCTGATTTAACATCTTTAGGATGTAAGGGCACCCAAACATAATTCATGGATTTAATTTTTTCTTTAAACACTGGTTCCCAATCTTTGATCATTTCATCCACTTTGCCATCAAGCTTTAGAATTAACGCCTCTTGATCCTTGATTGCAAGCTCGATATTCTTTAGCGCTGTACTTTGCGAAAGAGATTCAATTTCTTCTACAGGGTCTGTATTCCCGCCGGTTTTATCTCCTGCAAGGGTTCCGCTTTCAGGAAGATTATTAAAGAACGCAAAGAATTGGTAAAATTCTTTTTGTGATATAGGATCGTACTTATGATCGTGACATCGAGCGCAAGCAATGGTTAGTCCAAGCCAAGTTTGGCTCGTGGTATCAACCCGATCAATCACAGTTTCAATACGCCATTCTTCTGCAATAAGTCCACCTTCACCGTTGAGCCTGTGATTTCGATTAAATCCTGTTGCAATAATCTGAGATTTTGTCGCATTCGGCAGCATATCACCAGCAATTTGTTCAATGGTAAATTGATCGAAAGGCATGTTTTTATTGAAGGCATTAATGATCCAATCCCGCCAAGGCCACATACTTCGACTTGTATCGGTCTGAAAGCCATTACTGTCAGCAAATCTAGCGTAATCAAGCCATTGCATAGCCATTCGTTCCCCATACTGATTAGAAGCAAGCAATCGGTCGACGATTTTTTCATAGGATTCGGGAGATTCATCGAGAAGGAAGTCATCGATCTCTTTCAAGGTTGGAGGTAGGCCAGTTAAATCCAATGTTAGTCTTCTGATTAAAATTTCTTTGGAAGCTTGCGGCGATGGTTTTATATTATTGTGCTCAAGGCGGTTAAGAATAAAAGCATCGATGGGATTTTTAGCCCACAGTTTGTTTGCGACAAGAGGAATACTACTGGATTTCGGAACCACGAAAGCCCAATGTTCTCCATAATTCGCACCTTCACTGATCCATCGTTCGATTAACTTAATCTGATCTGCAGTAAGTTTTTTGCCGGACTTTACAGGGGGCATTAGCCCGTCCTTGCCTACTTCTATTCGGTGGAACAACTCACTATTTTTTGCATTACCAACAAGGATGTTTTTAGTTCCTGATTTACCAAGGGCAAAAACCCCCTCTTTGGTGTCCAATCTGTAATTACCCTTGCGATGTGTTTGATCTGGCCCATGGCATTGGAAACAATTCTCAGAGAGTATGGGGCGAATCTGTCTGTTAAAATCAATTTCTACGGCTTGTAGGAAAGGCCCCCACAAAATAAAAAAAAGAAAAGACTTAAGAATCGTATTTAAAAATCGAATCAATTGCATGTTCATAAATCCGCCTGTGTATTTCTAAGATAAAAGGCCTTTAATTTCAGAAGTCTTCTCTACCCCTACAAGTTTAAAATCAAGGCACTGAAGATTGTAACTAAAAGTTTCATGATCGAAACCAAGTAAATGAAAAATAGTTGCTTCAAATTCACGTATATGAACAAATTCTAATACCGAAAAATTATAATAGGTTGCATCTGATTTAATCCGTTTTTTAATCTTTTCTATTTCATATCGCGGCAAGGTTATTTTAGATGATGGCGGGGCATTTGTTCAGGCCCGTCATCAGATATAATGCACAAATATAAATCGCTTTAACTAAGTTTCCCAGAAATTAATGCAGGTTTACCCATTTTACTGCTTCTTACTGTCTTAATTTTCCTTTTTGATGTGGGTCATCTAAGCCATTACATCTGATACATTTTTGTGAAATACTTGTTCTGCTATCCCGATTATAATTAACATTTTCAATTAAATACAAACATACAAGTAGTTGTTAAAAGTGGAAAAATCATAATAATATTTAAACCTTGATAGGAAGTATAAATATTGCCCCTCTGTTTTATATATGCGTCAACACCAAGTGAAATTTTTTTAAATTTCCCAAAATTAATTGACAGAATTACACTAAATATTGTGAGGCCTGCCACGCTTAGGTAATTCCGCATTGGGAAATAATCCCTGAATATAATCAGCAAGATGACACGCCGTATCACCATAAAAATGGAACTTTAATTTTTTACGAATAGCAGGTGTTAAACCTTGGCCACCAATCACCATCACAGCGTTAGAATTGCAAACTTTTTCGAATAACAAGTTGTTCTCAATAATAAATTCATCAACATTCGAAATATCGGTCACAGATAACCATAATAATTTTGGTTTAAAATGATCAATCGCTTCAATAAATGAAACCGTAGGGGTGTTGCTGCCAATATTAACAGTCTGCCAACCATGATCAAGAAGAACCAAATCAATTAAAATATTTGATATTTGATAAATATCTCCAGAAATACAGCCGCCAACTGCCAAGGGACCCGGCCGATTGGTTTCAGATGAAATAATATTTCGAAGTTCAATGAGTGCAGAAAGGCACAGTTGGGTTGAGCAATGTTCGAAAAATATTGAGAGTTTACCATTCTGCCATTCATCACCAATTCGAGCCATACTTGGCTGAACGATATCATCTGCTATTTTTTCAATCGGCATTTTTGTTTTATAGGCAGACAATAAAATGTTACTACAAGTCAAAGAGCTTTGACTTCTAAGAGCTTGGTAAAAATCGTCTGCAGAAATACTAATATTGGTATTACTTTCAAGCTGCTTGAGCACCAAGGGTAACTTCGAAAAATCGCCAACAGGCAATACACCTTGCCGTGAAAGACGAATTACATCAGCAACCATTATTTTACGGTGGCCACCTGGAGTTTTACTTGCAGGTAGTATTTTATCATCCACCCACCTTTTAACAGTAGATACACTAACCCCGAGAAGCTCAGATGCCAATTGGGTGGAAATATACTGCGCAATATCCATAAAATCGACCTATATAAGAAACAGTTAAAACCCAGTAAAACCTGCCAATATATCAACTTTGTCTTTCTGAGTATTATATATTTATACCAATAATTAATTTAATTTCAAATTAAAATCGTTTAAATCGTTTATTTTGTTGACTATAGGAAAAGCTAAAGATAATATAAAGTGAACGATTTGAACTTTTTTGAAAGGGGAGCTTATGTCTTCTAAAATTGTAACCGATTATTCTTCTCAACCTTCTGGAACTGGCGTAAAGTTTATTTATGACAATTCCTTTAAGTCTAAAAAAGCTCTAGTTAACTATCATCCTTCAAATTTTGCTAGAATTAATTACTCTTCGTCATACATGCCCGAGGAGTGCACTAAAGACATTGCTAAAAGGATGCATTATGCTGGGTATCGTTTTTTTAATGAATTAAATATTTCTCGGAAAAGGTATTGGAGAAATTCTTATCTTGAACTCCGCAATCTTATTGTAATTGGAAATTGCAAATTGGTTTTCAAAGCCGTTAACAAATGGATACCGATGCGTTACATGGCTGATGATAATTCTAGTAATTGCACGATTGTACTAATTCAGGCGGTTGCTGCTTTTAACCCATGGAAAGGTATTCGTTTTAGTACTTACTCTTTTACTTGTCTGATGCGTGCTTTAAGCCGGCTTAATTACAAGCATACTGCCGACAAATTAGTTCAATGCGAATCTCTTGATAACATGATGGGAAATAACTTTGATTTGTCAAATAATTCTTTTAGTTCTGTTTCCCAAGTTACTTCACTTGCAGTTCTTGATAAGTATTTTTCCAAAGATTGCGATATATTAGACGAGAGAGAGAAATTAATACTTTCCGAGCGATTTGGTTTAGGCGATAAACCTTTTACCAGTTTGGAGGAAGTTGGGAAACTACTTAAACTTTCCAAAGAACGAGTAAGGCAGATTCAATTTACTGCACTGGATAAACTTCGTAAGGTTTTGGTACCAAATTATATTTTCTAATATTACGATCTTTTGTTAAAGATAGCAGGTTTTTTATGGCGTTTGCTAACAGTTCGTTTTTAATCGTAGGGGCTTACAGTGGTATTGGTTCTACTGTTTGTGATTTATTAAAGAAAAATGGAGCAAAGCTTTTATTAGCAGGTAAAGACTCTGGAAAATTAGAGGCTTTGGCAAACGAACTTGATTCTCCTTTTTTTGTACTTGATGCATCAGATTTTTCACAGATGGATTCTTTAATTGAGTTCGCAATCCAATCTCTTGGTAAAATTGATGGTATGGTAAATTGCTGCGGTTCGCTTTTGCTAAAACCTGCCCATATAACTTCTGAATCTGAATATTTTTCTGTAGTTCAAGCCAATTTAACAACCGCGTTTACCACCATCAGGAGTGGTTGTAGAGCCATGATGGGTCATGGTGGTTCGGTTGTTTTAATTTCTTCTGCTGCTGCCAAGATTGGGTTGGCAAATCATGAGGCAATTGCTTGTGCTAAAGCTGGTATCATCGGTTTAACACAATCTGCAGCCGCAACTTACGCATCTAAGAATATTAGAGTAAATTGTGTTGCACCTGGTTTGGTTAACACTCCACTAACCAAAAATATAATTAACAATGAAAACGCATTGAAAGCATCTGTTTCAATGCATTCCCTTGGCAAAATTGGAACAACTTCAGACATCGCTTCTGCTGTCGTATGGCTTCTTGACCCTGCCAATTCTTGGATAACTGCCCAAACTATTGTGGTTGATGGTGGGCTTTCATCATTGAAAACCCGGAATTAGTATTAACTCGTTTTTCATTTACTTTTCTGTTTATTACCATTTGATTTTTAATTCCTATTTTATCTTTGATTATTTTTGTTTTCCAAACATTCATTGTTTAGGTTAATTTGAGTAAGTACCTATTTTTTCAAAGGAGAATTCCATGCTGGCTTTTTCAAAAACTAATTTCCTTTATACTGCTTTCTTAGCCCTTTGTTTTGGTTTGGTCTTAGTTGTTAAGACTGGTTTTTCCCAGACTTCAAATGATAATAATGATTGGAAATCTCTTTTCGATGGAAAAACACTTAAGGGGTGGAAGCAGTCTGATTTCTTTAAGCCTGGAAAAAGTTCTGTAAAAGATGGTGTAATTATTTTAGAAAAAGGCTCAAAAATGACCGGTTTAACATATGATGGCAAAGATTTTCCAAAAATGAATTATGAAGTTAGCCTAGAAAGTAAGCGCATTGAAGGCCGAGATTTTTTCTGCACTACAACTTTTCCGGTTGGTGATTCTTTTTGTTCATTTGTTGTCGGCGGATGGGGCGGTTCGGTTACCGGGCTTTCCAGTATAGATGGCGTGGATGCTTCTGAAAACCAAACTGGCCAAGGTATAGAATACAAAAATGACCAGTGGTACAAAATACGCATTCGTATTACTGATAAAAGGGTCGAAACATGGGTAGATAAAGAACAAACTGTTGACCTTGATACAACTGATATTAAGTTGGGAATTCGAATCGAATGCAATGTATCCACTCCATTTGGTATAGCATCTTACGATACAGTAGGTGCAGTAAAAGATATTAAGGTGCGGAATCTGAATCAGACTGAAATCAAAGAAATTGCCAAGAAAGCTTTTAAGAAATAAACACGATGAAAGGTTGTTATGCAAAAACAGGCAGCAATTGTAACGGGTGGTGGTACCGGTATTGGTAAATCAACTTCTTTGCTTTTAGCTTCAAAAGGATATAGAGTTGTTGTGAATTATTCTCGTTCCGCCATGGATGCAGAAGAAACTTGCTCTGAAATCATTAAATTGGGAGGCGAAGCTGTCCCATACAAAGCAAATATTGCTGATGATCAAGCCGTGAAGGAAATGGCAAAAAAATGCTCAAGTTTATTTGGTGGAATTGATTTACTAGTTAACAATGCTGGGGCAACACATTTTATCGATCATAACGACTTGCAAGCTTTGACAGATCAAGTTTGGGATGATATTTTTTCGGTAAATATGAAAGGGACATTTTACTCTTGTAGGGCAGTAATGCCGGAATTAATAAAATCCAGAGGCAATATTGTAAATGTTACTTCCGTTGCAGGGTTAGCAGGGGGCGGCAGTTCAATTCCTTATGCTATGAGTAAAGCTGCACTTAACTGTATGACAAAATCGCTTGCAAAAGCATTTGCACCTGAAGTAAGAGTAAATGCTGTTGCACCTGGCCCCGTATTAACCCGATGGCTTGCCCCACACCCGAAAATGATTGAACAATCACTTGCATTAACGCCCATGAAGCGAGCGGCAACCGGAGATGATATCGCTGCTGCAATCTTATTTCTTGCGACCGGTACCAATCTTATGACTGGTCAGGTTTTGGTTGTGGATGGTGGAAGAACCATGTAAGCTTAATTGTTGTTCATCCATTTATTTTTATTTTAATTAGCTTGACATTAATTCCTTTTGGCCCTAAAATGTGACCGATATGGTTGTTTTGTTGACAGGGGCGTTATTATGAATTACTTCGTACCGGCAGCAATTTTCAGCCTTTTGGTTTTTTTTGTATCTACTGCTTTTTCAGGTGACCCAACCGTTTGGAACCAATGGCGTGGCCCTAACCGGGATGGCTTTTATTTAGGTGACTCTTTTCCAAATAGTTTAGCCAAAGAATCTTTGCAATTAACTTGGAAAGTTACACTTGGACCAAGCTACTCTGGCCCTGTTGTTTCCGATCATTTCGTTTTCTCAACCGAAACAAAAAATAAAGAATCTGAAGTTGTTCATGCATTTGACCGAATAACAGGAAAAGAAATATGGTCCACTGAATGGAAGGGTTCGATATCTGTACCTTTTTTTGCTGGTTCAAATGGTAGCTGGATCCGAGCCACTCCTGCTTTTGATGGGGAAAGTTTATACATTGCAGGGATTAAAGATGTTCTTGTTTGTCTCAATGCTAAGGATGGCAAAGAAAAATGGCGCATTGATTTTGTGGAGCAATTTAAAACTCCTGCCCCAAGTTTTGGTTTTGTTTCTTCACCACTTGTTGATGGCGAAGCTGTATATGTTCAGGCAGGTGCTTCTGTTTTTAAACTAAACAAAAAAAATGGTTCGGTTATTTGGCGAACATTTAAAGATTCAGGGGGTATGAATGGTGGGGCATTCTCTTCACCTTATTTGGCGACGATTGGTGGGCAAAAACAACTCTTAGTTCAATCAAGGGAAAAGCTTGCTGGATTAAACCCTGAAAATGGGGAGTCTCTTTGGTTTAAAGTGGTTCCCTCTTTTCGGGGTATGAATATTTTTACCCCAATAGTTATTGGTGACACTATCTTTACCAGCACTTATCAAAAAAAATCATGGCTTTATAAAATAAGTAAAAACGAATCTGGATTTGCTGTTAATGATGTTTGGGAAAATAGACTTCAAGGTTATATGTCTACCCCGGTTGTTATCAACGGTTTCGCCTACATGCACCTTCAAAATCAAAGATTTGCATGTGTTGATTTATCTAATGGTGAAACAAAATGGACTTCCCCCAAGTCCTATGGGAAGTATTGGAGTTTGATTGCCTACAAAAACCGGATCCTCGCACTTGATCAAAAAGGGATCCTCTATCTTATCGAGGCAGACCCGAAAGAACTGAAGATCTTGGATACAAGAGAAATAGCGGAGAACGAATCGTGGGCTCACCTTGCAATTAGTGGAGATCAAATTTTCATTCGCGATCTCAAAACACTTTCCGTTTTCAAGTGGAAAAATTAATACATAAAAATGATAAACACTATACCTCCTATTCGTATTTCATTTTGCAACAACAATCCCTTAAATCAGGAGGGTGATTTTGTTCTTTATTGGATGATTGCAAACCGAAGAATTGATTACAATTATAGCCTTCAAAGAGCAGTTGAATGGTCTATCAAGTTAAAAAAGCCCTTAGTCATTTTTGAAGCTCTTCGCATTAATTATCCTTGGGCCAGTCAAAGATTTCATAAATTCGTTATCGATGGTATGAAAGATAATGCAAACGCTGTTGAAGCCGATGGGAATAAAGGTGTTTTATATTATCCGTATTTAGAGCCCAAACATGGAGATCAAGTAGGGTTGTTAGAATCGTTAGCTAAAAAAGCTTGCGTTGTAATAACTGATGATTTCCCTAGTTTTTTTATTCCCGCAATGATTCGTCTGGTTTCTAACCAAATTCTGGTTCGCTTTGAAAAAGTAGATTCTAATGGTATTCTTCCGCTCATGGCTACTGATCGCGTTTTTACAACTGCATTTTCATTCAGGGCATTTTTGCATAATAATCTTAAAGAGTATCTGAATGATTTTCCTGATCAAAATCCCCTTTCCGGGATTGATTTGCCAAAGATTAAAGACCTTCCAAAAACAATTACTGATAAATGGCCCTCGGCCGTACCCATATTACGATCAAAGGGCGATAAGTTTCTTAAAGCACTTAAAATAGATCATACGGTAAAGGAATCGTTTATTGAAGGTGGCGCTAAAGCTGCCAAAAAAGAGATGGCTCTTTTCTTGAAATATAATCTTTTGCAATACAAGGAATTAGGCAATGACCCCGACGAAAATGTGCGCAGTGGGCTTTCTCCCTATTTGCATTTCGGTCACATTTCTTCCCACTATGTTTTCAAGCAACTAGTTAAGCAAGAAGGCTGGAACCCTACGCATTTGTCTGCTAAAGGTGGTGGAAAAAGGGAAGGGTGGTGGAATATGAGCCCCGGCGCTGAAGCCTTTCTCGATCAGCTAATTACTTGGCGGGAAGTTGGCTATAATATGTGTTCAAAGCGTCTTGATTATGATCGTTTTGAATCATTGCCTTCTTGGGCTAAAGATACTTTAAAAAAGCACACCAGTGATAATAGGCCTTATGTTTACACCTTAGATGAATTCCAATCCTGCAAGACTCATGATTCCCTTTGGAATGCAGCCCAAAACCAATTAAATAATGAAGGGCGAATTCATAACTATCTTAGAATGCTTTGGGGAAAAAAGATTTTAGAATGGTGTGAAACCCCCCAGCAAGCACTTAAGATCATGATTGAGCTTAACAATAAATATGCACTTGATGGCAGGAACCCCAATTCTTATAGCGGGATTTTTTGGGTTTTGGGAAGATATGATCGGCCATGGGGCCCGGAAAGGCCCATTTTTGGTTCTATCCGCTTTATGAGTTCTGTTAACACACATAAAAAACTTAATCTTCGCAAGTATCTTGAAAAATATTCTGTAAATCTGAACTCGCAACATGAAATTGATTTTTCACAAACTAAGCATGTATAGCCAATGAAGAAAAAATGCTGGGTCGTTTACATGCTTCGTTGCTCAGATAATTCCCTATACACTGGCATAAGTATCGATATAAACAAGCGGTTGCTTGCCCATAATTGCGGCAAAGCTTCCAGATACACGCGTTGCCGTAGACCCGTCGATATCGTTTATGTTGAATTAGATTTTGGCCATTCGGCTGCATTAAAACGCGAATTACAAATCAAATCGTTAACAAAAAAGCAAAAAGAAGCTTTGATTATTAAAGAGATATAGTTGTTGTTTTGACTTCTATATGGTTAAATTTATTTGTAAAAATGCTAATAATTCAACTTCAATCTTTCGCAAACCATGAGTTTGGAGTAGTTTGACTTATTGGTTTATTTTAACACCCGCGCCTTTCAAAAGGTATTTGTCATGCTAAGGCTTTCAATCCCATTATTTGCCTCTGTACTTTTTGCTATTCTTCCAGCTTTAGGCAATGATAAACAAGAAGATAATAAAACTAAGAAGAAACCGATTAAAGCTCTTTTAGTGACTGGCGGCTGTTGCCATGATTATGAGCGACAAAAATTGATTCTAACCCAAGGTATATCCGCTCGGGCAGATGTTGAATGGACGGTCGTTCATCAAGGTGGAAGTACTACAAACGCCAAGATACCACTTTATGAAAATCCTGATTGGGCAAAAGGGTTTGATGTTGTTGTTCATAATGAGTGTTTTGCTGATGTAAAAGATTTAGCATGGGTTGAAACAATTCTTAAACCACACCGCGAAGGATTGCCCGCAGTTCTTATCCATTGTTCCATGCATTGTTACCGTACGGGAACAGACAAATGGTTTGAATTTACAGGGGTTCAATCACCAAATCATGGCCCGCATTATGGTTATACTGTTAAAAACTTAAATAAAAATCATCAAATTATGAAAGATTTTGGCGACACTTGGGAAGTTGGCAAAGGTGAGCTTTATCATACTGTCAAAGTTTGGCCTCGGGCGGTTCCCCTTGCTGAAGCTCCCAAAAAAGCGGATGGACAACCCCAGGTTTGTATATGGACTAATGAGTATGGCAAAGGGAAAGTATTTGCAACCACCATTGGGCATTATAACGAAACCATGGTTGATCCGACCTACCTTGATACCGTCACCAAAGGTTTGCTTTGGAGTGTAGGCAGGACAAATGAAAATGATTTTCGAAAAACCAATGAAAAAACCAACAATGAAATCAAAGCCCTTGCCAACATAGCAATTAAAATCAAACCGGAACCTGCAAAGACCAGTCAATCTTGCTGCAAAGAGGGAAATCTGGCTTATGGAAAAAAAACTAAAGCGTCTTCTGAAGAAAAAGTGAAAAACAATTTCTCGAAAAATGCTGTTGACGGGGATGCAGGTTCGCGATGGTGTGCATCATCCGGAGCTAAAAACGAATGGTGGCAAGTTGATTTAGGTAAAACCGAAAAGATCAGCAACATTCGTATTCATTGGGAAAAACAGGATGCAGCCTACCAATACAAAATTGAAAGTTCAATGGAGCAAAAAGAGTGGGCCCTGATTGTGGATAATTCCACAAATGTTAAGAAACAACGAATCGTACCTCATGCAGTTAATACCTTTGAGGCACGATATTTAAAGATTACCTGTTTGGGGGCAAATGCCGCGAACTGGTCTAGCATTTGGGAGTTCGAAGCCTACGCAGATAAGATGCCTGAACTTCCTAAAGATATTGCCAATAATATTCAGAACAATAACCCACCGGTTAATTCTGAAACAACCTTGGCGGATATCAAAGCACCTGATGATTTTGAAGTTTCCATATTTGGAAAACCACCCGAAGTTAATTATCCCGTATGCATTGCTACGGCATCCCGCGGGGAATTATTTGTTGGTGTTGACGAACAGGGTTCGTTGGGAAAAGAAAAAGGTAGAGGAAAAATCCTACGCTGCTTAGACACCGACAACGATGGCAAAGCGGATAAATTCAATACTTTTGCTACCGTGGATCATCCTCGTGGGCTTTTTTATGATAATGGGTCTCTTTGGGTTCTGCATCCGCCATTTCTTAGTGTTTTTCATGATGACAATCTTGATGGGATTTCAGACAGGCATGAAGTTCTGATTACTGGAATTAGTACAGATCAAGTTGCAAAAAGAGGCGCTGACCATACCACAAATAATATTCACATGGGCATTGATGGCTGGCTTTACATTGCAGTTGGCGACTTCGGATTTTCCGAAGCCAAGGGTACTGATGGAACTATTCTTGGTAGGCGTGGGGGCGGGGTGGTAAGAGTTCGGCCAGATGGCAAGAATATGGAAATCTACGCCTGGGGATTGAGGAATATTCTTGATGTTTGTATTGATCCATTTATGAATGTTTTTACACGCGATAATACCAATGATGGTGGGGGATGGAATGTCCGAGTCAGCCATATCATGCAATCTGCCGAGTATGGTTATCCTAGCCTTTACATGAATTTTGCTGATGAGATCATGCCCCCTTTAGGTGATTATGGTGGCGGTTCGGGGTGTGGTGGGGTTTATGTTCACGACAATCGCTGGCCTAAACCGTATGGGAATTCTGCATTCACATGTGATTGGGGTCGTTCTGAAGTTTACCGCCATTCTCTAACGCCTAATGGTGCAAGTTTTAATCCTCATCAGGAAGTTTTTCTTAAAATCCCTAGGCCAACCGATGCAGATATAGATGCTAGCGGAGTCCTATATATCAGCAGTTGGAAAAATGGCAGCTTTAATTACAGTGGCCCAAATGTAGGTTTCATCGCAAGGGTAATTCCGAAAGGTTTTCACCCATCAGCATTGCAGGATATGAAAAAGGATTCAGTTGAAAACCTTATTGCCGGCTTAAATAATCCTAGCGCTGTTCAAAGGCTTAAAATCCAGCGTGAGATTTTAAGGCGCGGAAATAACTCATTAACAACTACAAAACTGGAAGCACTTTCAGTTAACAAAACTTTGGCCCCGGAAGTCAGGGTTGCAGCACTTTATACACTCAAACAACTTGATGGTGTAAACGCCAATCCTTTCATTCTTTCAATTTGTTCTGATCCCCAAATGCAGGAACATGCTTTAAGAATAATTACCGATAGAAGCAAAGAGCTATTCATTATGGTAGATGGAAAACAAGTGCCATTGCCTTTGAATGTGTTTTCAAAGGCATTAAAAAGCGATAACCTCAAATCAAAAGCTCAGGCGCTTATATCGCTAGGAAGGCTTCATAACGATTCTCTCGCAAAAGAAGTACTTGCTTTAACCAAACGAGCCTCAGGGCAAAACTTACCTAAAGAAACAATCAACCATGCAAGCCCTGATGTAGAAAGAGTTATTCCCCACCTTGCAGTAAGAACTTTGGTTGAAACTGATTCAACACAAGCCTGCTTGGAATCAATTGGAAATGATTTTACCCCCGGTGCACTTTGGGCCCTTCGAAACATGCATAATGATAAAGTAGTTTCAGGATTGATCCAAAAATATAATGCTATCTCCAGTAATCTTGTTAAATCCGAAATCCTAACCACTTTAACTAGGCTTTATTTTAAAGAGGCTATTTATAAAGGAGATTGGTGGGGAACTAGGCCAGATAATAGTGGGCCTTATTATGATAGGCAGCCTTGGGATCAAACAAACCGAATTGGTGAGTTTCTTAAAATTACCATGCTAGGTTTGGATGATAAATCTAAATCAGAACTGGCAAAACAACTTTCGTTTTATAAAGTTACGCTTAATGAGCCTAAGCTTAATTCTCCTTCAGTCACAAAAGAAGACAATCAAAGCCCTATTGTAATTCCAGTCGCCAATCTTAAAGATCCTAATCTTATTGCCAATCTAAGTTTTGAAAACACATTAAATAGAGCCATGGCTGAAAAAGGTATGGCTGAAAAAGGTAAACTCTTATTTAATTCCAACACATGCTCTGCATGTCATACGGATGCAAACGGTTTGCAACCCAAAGGGCCGCACTTAGTGGATATTGGAAAACGCTACAAAAAAAACGAGTTAATAGAATCAATCTTAAAACCTGAGGCCAAGATTGCACAAGGATTTGAAACGCTCGCCTTTACAACAAAAAGCGGAAAAATTATTACAGGCTTTGTTGTTAGTGAAAGTTCCCAAGCGATTCTTTTAAGGCAAACTACAGGTGTTTCTTTGGAACTTAAAAAAGATTCGATCGAGGAACGAACCCCCTTGAAAAGTTCTATGATGCCCGCTGGGCTTGTAAATAATCTTACTCCTGAACAACTTTCTGATTTACTTTCTTATCTTGATTCCTTAACTGGTTCCCCAACCAAGAAATAAGACTGTGCTTTCTTCGCAGGATTAAACTAGCGGACTACTTGAAATAACTGTACTTTTCATTCATTCACAACCTCAGGGATTTTTAAAATGCGAATTTCTATCAAGCTCTTCAAGACTTTTTTGTTTTTGTCCTTGCTTGGCTTTATAAGCCTAAGCAACAACACACGCGCCCAAGAATCAGCTAAATTAATTACTGGCGAAGGAGAAGGCTGGACGGTTCTTTCCGAATCCGACTTTCAAAATGTTAATACTTCCCCTGATACCTGGATTTGGAAAGATGGAACCATCTTTTGCAAAGGCACCCCGGTTGGTGTTACTCGAAGTAAGAAAAAATATACGAATTTTGAGATGGTTGCCACTTGGCGACATATGCAACATGCAGGCAATTCTGGAATCTTCCTTTGGGCTAGCCAAGATGGCCTAGAGGGACTTAAACCTGGTCAACTGCCCAAAGCAGGGATTGAAGTCCAAATTCTTGATCACGGTTATGCCGAAAACTACGAAAAAGCAAACAAGAAAAAATCTGATTGGTTTACCACTCATGGTGATGTTTTTCCAGTAGGAAAATCCAAAATGACCCCGTTTGAACCAAAGTCCCCTAAAGGCAGCCGTAGTTTCCCTTCCAAAAATCTTTCCAAGGGTGTTGGAGAATGGAACCATTATTACATTAAAGCAATTAATGGTGAGGTTCGTCTTTGGGTTAATGGTGAACAAGTTTCAGGCGGAAAAGATTGCGATCCTAAAACGGGCTACTTGTGTTTAGAATCTGAAGGCGCCCCAATTGAATTCAAGGGCCTTAAAATCAAGGAACTTCCATAGTTCCTTGGTCATTCGGAAACCATTTAACAAACAAGGGGATATCATGATTAAGAAATTTTCTCGAAGAAAATTCGTTAAAGTCTCTTTGGCTGGTACTTCTGGTTTTGTTTTATCCGCCCCTAATTTTATCAGGGCTAAAGACACTTATAATAAATTGAATATTGCGATAGTTGGGGCAGGGGGTAGGGGCGCAGGTAATCTTGCGGGTGTATCTTCTGAAAACATCGTTGCCCTTTGTGATGTTAATTCTGAAGCTATAGCTAAAGCTTCTGTAACGCACAACAAAGCAAAAAAGTTTTCTGATTTTCGAAAAATGTTTGAAAATGCCAAGGATTTTGATGCTGTAGTGGTAAGCACTTGTGAGCATACTCATGCTTTTGTAACGCTTGCTGCTTTAAAATCTGGAAAACATGTTTATTGCGAAAAACCTCTTACTCATAACATTTGGGAAGCTCGCCTTATCCGGGAAGTTTCCGCCAAGACCAATGTTGCGACTCAAATGGGAATCCAAATTCACGCAGGTGAAAATTACCGCCGAGTGGTTGAACTTATTCAAACCAATGCTATTGGCCCAGTAAGAGAAGTTCATGTGTGGGTTGGAAGAGCATGGGGTTTACAATCTCAGGAAGATTCTAAAAAAAATGGTGATATTGTTCATGTAACTGATAGGCCAAAAGAAATCAGTCCTGTTCCCAATGAACTTGACTGGGATTTATGGATTGGGCCTGCACCGTTTAGGCCTTTTAACACGGTTTATTTTCCTGGGCCAAAATGGTATCGGTGGTGGGATTTCGGCAACGGAACAATGTCCGATCTTGGTAGCCACTGGAATGACCTGCCCTTTTGGGCACTAAAACTTAAAGCTCCAACAAGTATTGAAGCACTGGGGCCAAAACCTCATCTTGAGATTGCGCCTGCATCAATGCAAGCCACCTACGAGTTTCCTGCTCGAGGAGAAATGCCAGCAGTCAAAATGGTATGGTATCAAGGTGCAAATAAGCCACCGCATTTAATTAGAGAGAAAATTCCTGCTTGGAACAGCGGAGTCTTATTTGTTGGGGATAAAGGTATGCTGCTTTCAGACTACAGCAAGCATTTGCTTTTACCCGAAAAAGAATTTGTTGATTTTAAAAAACCCGAGCCTTTTATTTCCAAATCGATAGGCCATTATGCTGAATGGTTGCAAGCTTGCAAAACTGGTTCCCCAACAACCTGCAACTTTGAATATTCCGGTTGGCTCACTGAATCTAACCATCTTGGTAATGTCGCATTTAGAGCTGGGAAGAAACTTGTTTGGGATGCAGATAAATTAAAAGCAACCAATTGCCCAGAAGCCGATTCTATGATCAAAAGAGAATACCGAAAAGGTTGGGATTTAGTTTAAAACCAAATAACAATTTAAATGTGGAAGGAACCCTAATGATATCAGAAAAAAAATCTGCGCCCCATAATGATAATTCAACTCTGGGCTTTGTGTTTTTCTTCGTTTATGTAGCACTCTATTCATTCTTTGTTTTTTTAAATGCCTTTTATCCAGAAAAAATGACATCCCTTACTATATCAGGAATAAACTTACCTGTTATTTACGGTTTTTTTTTAATAACCAGTGCTGTTTTACTTGCCCTTATTTATAGTTGGTTTTTACGAAACAAGGGCAAACATTCTGGAGATAGTAATTAATGATTCATGAAGCTTCTTGGATTGCTGTCCTAATTTTTGCAATATTCGTTGTACTCACCTTAGCAATTAGTTTTTACTTTGCAGGAAAAACAAAATCTTCCCAAGCATATTTTGCAGCTCATGGTGAAGTTCATTGGATTGTCAATGGTATTGCTTTCGCTGGAGATTACCTAAGTGCGGCTTCTTTCCTTGGGATCTGTGGCATGATTGCTTTTTTTGGCTACGATGGATTTTTGTATTCCATCGGATATCTAGCGGGCTGGATTGTTGCTTTATTTGTAATCGCAGAACCTATTAAAAGACTTGGTAAATTCACCTTTGCTGATGCCTTAGATGCGAAATTTAATTCCCCAGGTATTAAATTTGTTGCTGCAATCAGTACTCTTTGTGTCAGCATTTTTTATCTCATTCCTCAAATGGTGGGTGCCGGTGTACTAATCCAACCTTTATTAGGCTTCCCCCATTATGCAGGCGTTCTTATTGTTGGTACCGTGGTCACTTTTATCGTCACTACTGCTGGCATGGTAAGCACAACTTATGTTCAATTTTTAAAAGGCTCATTGCTTGTTATTTTTAGTTTTGTATTGGTCATCATGATTTTAAACCGTGGCCTAAAAGTTGATATGCAACATGAACATCACCAAAATCATGAGCTAAAAATACTTGGACCATTTAATGAGGGATTAATATCGGACCCAAAGGCCTTGGGTTTTACCAATGCAGAAATTATTAAAAATGAAGGGATTTGGAAAGAGAAACCATTTCTTAGAATTCTTGATCCTCAATCAAAACAAACATCATATTGGAAAATTGATAAATCAAAATCTGACGCAAATACATTTTATCTTTATGAAACTCAAACTATTTTATCAAATCCTAAAACAAATAAAAAACCTTTGGTAAACGGCTTGCCAAAGGGGAAAGGTGCGCAAGAAGGCGACCTTTGGCCTGTTGGAAGTATAACAAAATTACCTGGAAATTCTAAAGAAACAGGCCCCCTTGGCCCTTTAGATTTCATTCGCACCATACAAGAAAGCGAAATTATCCTTTGGAGCAATGATAAAATTAAGCTTAATGATGATTCAACACTTACTATTTATTTCCCCAAGCCAACTCTTGGAAAGGATGTTCTTAGCCCTGGGAATCATCCATCACTTAAAGGTATTCGAAGTGATAAAATAACTGATAAGTTAAATTTCATTTCCCTGATGCTGGCTCTTTTTTGCGGCACAGCTTCTTTACCACATATTTTAATTAGATATTACACCGTTAAAAGCCAATCTTGCGCTCGAAATAGTACTGTTGTTGGAATTGCGACTATTGGACTTTTTTACATTTTAACTTTGTTCCTTGGCCTTGGCGCCATGACCAGCGGGTCACTTGATGTCAGCGATAGCAACATGGCTGCTCCTCTTCTTGCCAGAAGTTTTGGCGAGGTGATGTTTGCTATGATTTCTGCAATTGCTTTTACTACCGTTCTTGGCACGGTCAGTGGGTTAATTGTTGCCGCGAGTGGTGCAGTTGTACACGATTTATTAATTGGTTTTCTTAAAATCCCCATGAAAGATGAGACAAAGGTGAAAGCTGGTAAAATGTCCTGCATTTTTGTCGGTATTATCGCAATTATTCTCGGTGTATTATTTCAAAAAATGAATGTTAATTATCTTGTTGGATGGGCATTCAGCGTTGCGGCTAGTGCCAATCTTCCTTCGCTTGTTATGCTTTTATTCTGGAAAAAAACCACTAAGGAAGGCATTATAAGTGCCATAATTGTGGGGATGTTTTCATCTTTAGGATGGATACTTTCTTGCGCAGATACTTTTAAAGATGTTTATGGCTTATCGCCTGAGTGTGCGCTGGTGCCATTCAGTCAACCTGGAATCGTTACCATTCCCTTGGGATTTATTACTTTGATAGTTGTTTCATTAATGACCGGTTCAAAAGAAAACTTAACTAATCAAACTGAAACAATAAAATCGTAGATCACATGGCTTCCTACTGCTATTCCAAAACCTCTGAACATGTAGACAGTGCAAAAATATATTCCTGCCATTGCCCGAAATATAAAGATATCAAATTGGAATGCTTCTCCATAAACACCCAGATGATGTGATGTAGCAAACCCAACGGATGACACAAAAAAAGCGAAAGGCATAGAAGGAAAAATGTTTCCTGGCAATAATAGTAATAAAAGGTGAATACCCAAAAGTCTGAATATCGCCTCTTCATAAATTCCTGCGCCAAGATAAGTTACCCAAGCTGAAGAAATTCCACTTGTAGCATCAACCCCTGAAGCAAGAAATCCTTTACTCCAGATTCCTGCGACCAACCATAGAACCATTCCGAATATTCCGCTTTCTAGTATCATTCCAGTAATTGTCTCGATATTTTCGCTAGGCCTACTCCACCATCTTAAAAAGCTTTGGAATGCATAAAAACAAAGAAGAAAAACTGGCGGAAGCCAAATAAGATTCACCCCATAAAGTGCCAAATGCTGCCTTAACCAACCATCCGCACCATTTCGAACCCCATCAACCTGGTGATTTGTGCAGTACCAAACTGCAGTTTCATAAAGAATCACAATGGGAAGCAGAAATATAAAATTAGGCCATGGATGCCTTGTTGCTTCAACATAAGTTGTGTAACGCCTAGGAAACATTTTCCGGGACCTTTGTTAGTGCGAGTTCCACTCGGGGAATTCAGACCCAATGAGATCATCTTTTTCCTGCTGGGAAAGGCAACGAAGTACTGCAGGTGAATTTCTACTAGCAAGATCTAATATTTTTGGTTTAGATAGATAACTACCATCGGGCTCCCGTAATACCGCAACAATTTGATTGTTGGATTCTATTTCTGTGAACTTGGATATAGGGTTTGCCAAAACAATGCCAAGGGAACCATCTGAAAGCTCAACCGCAGTACCGGCTGGATAAAAAGAAACTGCCAGCAAAAATCGTGCATAAACTTTATCAAGCTTCCCATCTTCACTATCCATAAGTACTGATGTTAGTGCACCTTTTGTATTTAACGGTTTATCGAATGGAGAAGACATGCATCGAGCAATGTATCTTTCACAAACTGCTAGAAATCTGATCACGGGGGATATCTCTACCCCTTTAAACCCTGAAGGAAATCCTGATCCATCAATATTTTCATGGTGTGAAAGTGCTGCTTCTGCAAGCAAAGGCATTTGAGGAAATGATTCTCGAAGTAATTCTGCACCAATAAAACAATGCGATTCATATGCGCGCGACAATTTTCCATGGATTCGTTCTGGCTCAACCAAGCCTGATGCCTGAATTTTAATCATGCCTATATCAAGAAATAATGCAGCAGCAATTATTTCCATGCTTGCAATGCGTAATTGGGCATCTTGAAATATTACCCTTGCAACAACCCTTGCAAAATTGAGACCTTTGCAAGCTACATACCTTGCCGGATAATCATTATCTTCCCTTAGAAGCCTCAGTGTTTCCCCGTTTCTTACTTCCTCAAGAACATCTTCAACAATAACTTGGACATCGATAAAATTAGCTTTGCTTCCAGATAAAATCACATCGAATATTTCTACAAGTTTGCTTATTTTTTGAAGTTCTTTCTCTTTTGCGCTGCAGGCTTGTTTGAGAATTCGTAATCGTTGGGAAATGACTTGAAAAATAGCTTCCACACCGGCACAAAGCTGCAATTGGCCAGATGGGGATTCCGGAAAATTTGGAATCATACGAAGGGCCGTATCTGCCATCGCTGTTGTTTCACGGTATAGCTTTAATAATGCGCCAGATTCCTGAATTCCTTTTTTAGAGGCTATTTCATCATCGGGGCGATAAAGCAGGAAGGCGTTGGCAAGGTTACGCAACTCCCCAATCAAATCTTTGCCGTGAATTAGCAATTCTCGAGCCTTCGAGGTAAGTTGAACCGGCAACCTAGGTGCCTGATACCCTATAGTTTCTTCAACAATTAATGAATCACACTCATCCGATTCTGCAAGTTTGGAAGCCAATCGGTTTTTTCTATCAAAAATACCAAAACCATCTTCAACGATTAAATGATTGGAAATAGGTTCTCGCACAGCTTTTTCAAGCTTTTCTCTTAAAGCTGTTATTTTTCCTAAAAGAATTTGTGGTTCACTAATATTCATCTTTTTACCTAAAAAAGACCCTAACTTTAACGATCAACCCATTTCCACACAACTTTACCAATTCATTGGAATCTTACTTCTTTTATCGGTATTACGATCATGCGTTCTTTAACGGGAAAATAAGAAACAAACAGAGACTAGGCAATTAGTTTGGGTAAACTATACAATAAGCTTTAATTAAGTTGTTGCAAAAGAAGGGTAATAATGGCCATGGATACTGATAAATCAAATCACATTTTAAATCGTAAATCCGGGGAAGGTATTCGCGTTTTAATTATTGATGATGAAAAACCACATGCAGAAGTTGTTTCAGAAAGTCTCGAAAGAGTCGGTTTTGAATGTACGGTGGTATGCAATGGCAAAGATGGTGCAAAAAAAATTGAAAACGAAACCTTTGATGTGGTTCTAACCGATTTACGGATGGCAGATGTTGATGGCCTTGCCATTGTTCGAAAAGCCAAAGAAGAGTTACCTGAAGTTGAAGTTATAGTTATCACGGGTCATGCAGATATAAAGACCGCGGTAGAGGCGATTAAGCAAGGCGCTTCTAATTATCTTACCAAACCGCTAGACATGATTGAACTCCGCGCCATTGTAGAAAAATCATCTGAGAAACTCCGACTTGCTCGCACCAATCGGGAGCTTAAACGACAGCTTGATGAAAAATTTGGTTTTGAAGGTGTTTTGGGCAATAGTTCGAAAATGCATGATGTTGTCGTGAAACTCCAAAGTATAGCGCCGACTAATGCCACGGTTTTAATTCAAGGCGAAACCGGCACAGGCAAGGAATTGGTTGCCAAGGCGATTCACAATAATAGTCCGCGCAAAAACAAACCGTTTGTCGCAATGAATTGTACAGCCCTAAATGAAAACCTCCTTGATGATGAACTTTTTGGTCATGAACCTGGGGCTTTTACTGGCGCAGAAAGAATGCGAAAAGGTCGATTTGAATATGCAAATGGTGGCACTCTTTTTCTTGATGAAGTTGGCGACATGCCGATGAGTTTACAGGCAAAACTATTGCGTGTCTTAGAAAATAGTGAAGTGTTTAGAATTGGAAGTAATGAGCCTTTAAAAGTTAATGTACGGGTAGTTTCTGCAACTCACCGTGATCTTGAAGCCGCTGTTACAGAGGGAACCTTCAGGCAAGATTTGTTTTTCAGGCTCAACCGTTTAAAAATCCGTTTGCCCCAACTTCGAGAAAGAAGAGAGGATATCCCCCTGCTAGCTTCGCATTTTCTTAAGGAATTCAACCAACTTCACGCTAAGCATGCCATGACCATTGCGGAGCCAGTTCGTAAAGCTATGACCCTTTATGACTGGCCAGGAAATGTAAGGGAAATGCGAAATTTTATCGAAAGTATGGTTGTTCTCGATGTTGACGGCATCTTAAATGTTGATGATGTCCAAGAAGGAAATATTCTTAACCGTATTCAACCTCTGTCGGGCCAGTCGCCTCAAGCTTCGCATTTGATTGGCAGACCACTCTCGGAGGTAGAGCGCTTCTTTATTGAGCAAGCTCTTTCGCTGACTAATGGCAATCGGGAAGAAGCATCCCGTATGCTTGGGATTGGGGAGCGAACACTTTATAGGGTGATACAAGATTGGAAGTTGCAGGATAAGATAAAAAAGGCGCTATCAGAAAATTCCAATGACATGGATAAAGCTGCAAAATCTCTTGGAATGAAGTCTGATTCTCTACAACGCAAGCTGAAAAAACTTGCCCTCACCCCTGATTCAGAGGATGATTCCCTTACTCGCGAACCAGATGAATTTTAATTACTAAGATTAAATAACACGGAAGTTTAAATGGCAAATATCAAACTCTTACCACCCGAAGTTATCAGCCAAATTGCTGCGGGAGAAATCATTGAACGCCCTGCAAGTATTGTCAAAGAACTTGTGGAAAATTCTCTCGATGCACACTCCAAGAGAATCGATATCGACATCGAGCAGGGTGGGCACGATTTAATCAGAGTCGTTGACGATGGCTGTGGAATTTATCCAGAGCAACTTCAACTTGCACTTACAAGCCATGCTACGAGTAAACTTAAGTCTTCAGAAGACCTTTTCAGGATTTCCACCCTCGGCTTCCGAGGAGAGGCTTTAGGTTCAATTGCAAGCGTTTCAAAACTTTTGCTTCAATCGTGCCCACCCGATCTTGACCAAGGAGCAGAAATTTTTTGCGAAGGAGGATTGCTTCATCCTGCCAAGCCTTGGAATGGTTCACCGGGCACAAGAATAGAAATCAAGCATCTGTTTTACAATACGCCTGTAAGGAGAAAATTCCTCAAAGCACCGCCCGCAGAAACGGCTCAAATAACTGAAACTATCACTAAAATGATTATTTCCTCATTTAAAAATAATCTTGATAGCTGCGAAGTTCACTGGTCTTACAAAAATAACGGCAAACAAGTTTTACAAGCATCGAAAGGTACTAGCCTTAAAGAAATAATCAGCATCTTTTTTGGGAAAGACATTACCAATGATCTGCTTTACATCGAATCAAATCACCGCGATTTTAAAATTAAAGGATTTGTAGGATCACCAAACCTTGATAAAAGTAGTGCTAAATCACAATATTTATTTATCAATGGTAGATGGTTCAGAGATCGAACTATATCGCATGCCATCCAAGAAGGTTTTCGCGGCCATATGATGACGGGAAGATTTCCTATTGCTTTTCTTTTTTTTGACTCCGATCTGGAAAAAGTTGATGTCAACATACACCCAACCAAAGCAGAAGTTCGATTCCGAGATCCAGGGGTCATCCATCACTTGGTATTTAATGCTGTAAGAAATGTTCTTCTTGATAAAAATAAAGGCGCAGTGTTTCAACTTCAAGACGAATCACCTATCACAAGAAAAAACCAGATTGACATTGGATTACCTGACTTTACTATAACAATTCCGCCTAAAAACACCTTGACTGATACATGGGCGCTTGAATCTGGGCCTTCACCTGCTCCCACTCTTCCTTTTATTGACAAGAAAGAGCACTGCGACCAACTTCAACCTGAAAACGCTTCTCTTGCTGCTTACCCCGCCGCACAAACACCCAATTATATTTACTCAGATAAAACACCTACACCCCAAACAAACATTCCTTCACTGATTACGGAAGAAAACATCAAGGTTTTGCAAGTTTACAACTCTTATATTTTAATTGAAACTGAAGAGGGGGTTTTAATTATTGATCAACATGCCCTTCACGAACGCATTTTATATGAACAATTAAAAACCAAACTTACATCAGGCCCAGTACCGGCCCAAAAGTTATTAATCCCCGAAACAATCGAGCTTGCTGCTTTTCAATCCGAAATGGTTTTATCTAAGCAGGAAGATTTAAAGCAATTAGGATTTGAGATAAGGGGTTTTGGTGGAAATACAATTCTCGTTGAGAGTTACCCCGCTTTACTTGGAAGGAAATCGCCAAAAACTCTTTTTAATAAGGTGATAGAACAACTTTTTGCAAAAGATGAAATCCCTAGTAAAGATGCTTTTTTTCATAATATTTTAAGCCTGACTGCATGTCATTCTGCAGTTCGATCAGGCGATACTCTCAATGAAACAGAAATGGCCCTTTTAGCCAAAATGCGCCATTTGTCCAAATCCCACTACCATTGCCCTCATGGCAGGCCCACCTCCTTGCTAATTAGCAAAAGTGACCTAGAAAATCAATTCGGCCGAACTTAATGGCGAAAGTTTGGGGCGTTTGGGCAGCTTAAGCTGAGATATTGTCTTGGCCCTAGTATTATTAAAATCTAAGCCAAAATATTGGCCTATACACTATCGATCATTTTTTTTAAACCATTGGTATGAAAGAAGATGAATTACCTTTCATTCCTGAAGACCACGATGTTGCACCTAAAGCAACCATGGTATTTTCGTGCCTTAATAAACAAGTTCAATCTTTCCCAATACAAACCAATTTTCTTGTAGGCACAGTAGCTGGCTGCGAACTTAGATTGGCAGGCATGGACCTTCCTGCACTTTTGTTTCAGGTAAATTATATAAAGCAAAAAGGACTTTTTGTCCGTTCCATAACTCCGCTTTCTGGTCTAACTTTAAACGGAACTTCATTTCAAGAATCGATACTAAAGTCAAATGACAAATTAAATATTGGTAACTATCAATTTTCTTTTATAATTGCGGATTTATTATCATCAATACTCCAAACCGAAAATAACTTATCCGGCACTGAAGATCAGTTGACGACCGGAAATGAGTTTGGAAATAAAATAAAAACCAAGCCTAAAAGTAAAAGACTTTTATCACGCTTAATAAAGAGGCTTAAGAATAATAATCATTTATTAAAAATCGAATTGAAATCATTGTTAGAAACTAATCACCTTATTGCAGACCGTGAAGTAGACATCCTTTCAAAACAAAGCGTACTTCAATTCGAAAAATTATCCACTGATGAGCAATTGAAACTTCAACTCATTAAAAACAAAACAGACTCTGAAGAAATAGATCGCCTTCGAAAAGAACTAGAAGCACTTAAAACCCTCGTTGCAGTTGAAAAACAAGCTGATTTAAGTCAACAATCCTCAAGTAATAGCGATGCAAAAAATATCGTTGACCTACAAGAATTATTGGACAAAAAGATCCGAAATTTACACGAACGGGCTCGTGAAGTGGATTGCAGAAGCGAGGATTTAGAAAAAACTAGTAGAGAGCTTGAAGTCCAGGCCCTAGAAATCGATTCTTTATATTACAAACTCAAAGAAGATCGAAAACTATTTGAAGAAGAATGCCATATTAAAAAAAGAGAAAATGAAAATATTGTTAAGCAATCGGCTGAAACCGAACTGCAAATGGATGAGATTTTTCAGTTGAAACTTTATCTTGAAAATGTCAAAACTCGCATAAAAGAAAAAGAAACCACTATAGAAAAAAAGATCCTTGCCATCGATTTTTTGGAAGCAGATTTACTAACCAAGTATGAGAAGTCTGATGTTTTCAAAATCGAATTAATAGAAAAAGAAGCCTTGCTATCTTCGGAATTCGAACTCATGAATCAAGTAAAAGATGAGCTTGAAAATAATAGGAATTATTTAGAAGCTCGTATTCTTGAAATCGAACAAAAAGAGCATCGTTTACAAAACTTAGAAAACACGCTTGTAATCCGTGAAAATGAAATCGAAGCAAACAAGATATCACTTGAGGGAACCAGAAAAGACTTAGAAGATTTTCAAAACTACCAAGATAACAAGGTAAAACAATCTGATTCAACTGAAAAAAATCTTGCACAAATGCAAGAAATACTTCGAAAACGAATAGAAGATATCCAATTAAAAGAAACCTCTTTAAACGACAAGGATGCTCTGCTTTCAAGCCAGATTGTTTCGCTACAAGCCAGAAACGAAGAAATGGAGAATGAGCATAGCAACCTTGTAATGCAATTAACCGCAGCAAGAGATGAATTTGAGAAATCCAAACAAGAATTACTTAAAAAAGCAACTGATATCGATTCTGTAAAATTTAGAATGGAAACTGAAAACCATGGGCATGAATTAATAAAAAAAGAGATATTCGAAGCATTACAAAGACTTGAGGAAGAAAAATCTGCACTTGAAGAGCTTCAAACTGCGAATCTAGAAATTGAAAATCTAAAATTGGCACAGCAAATTGAGTTTAAAAATGAAATCAACAGCATAAGTGAAAACATTCCAGACCTTATCGCAGGTGCTGAAAACGGCCTTACTAGGCTTTTGGGTGCTAGAGACTTACTCCAAGAACACCTTAGAGAATTCCATGAGTACGCTAAAATTGCTAGAGAAGAACTCGAATTATTACTTAAAAAATCCCGCGATCAGCAGAATTATTCCCAAGACATGGAAAGCAAAATTATCAAGGCAAGAGATGAACACCGTCTTTCAATTGCTTCATTTAAGCAACAACTCATTGAATGGCAACACAATTTGATTGATATCAAACTTGCATTGAAGACAGGTGAATCTGAGCTAGAAAGAAAACAAGCAAAATTTGAAACTCAAGCACAAATCCTGCAACAACAAACAGAAAACTTGTCTAAAAAAGAACTGAATCTACGCGAAAAGGAAGGTGAAGTGCTTGCTCAAACAAAGGAAGTTCATCGCCATCTTGATGATATGCGCGCTTGGTATCGTAATAAAATCAAAGATTTATCTGGAACAGTGTCAAGTTCATTGACCCCCAGTTATTTAGATGAAACAATCGGGATCTCAGGTATAAACCAGCACCATCATACCCAATCAATGTCCAGTGCGATTGAACCTTCAGACAAAAAATTAGGCAATCAGCTTGTCTCTTTGGGTTTAGTCGAATCTGATACATTACTTGCGCTTGTCGCCGAAGCTAAGAAAGCTAAGAAATCGCTTAGGCAAGCATTACTTAATGGCGGGTATTTAACTTTTTATCAAATGGCCCTTATCGAAGCGGGCAATATTAATGGATTGATGATCGACCGTTTTAGAGTAATCGATAAACTGCCTTCAACAAGTAAGGAATATATTTTTCAAGTTTTTGATCCAATTAAAAAGGTCGAATGTCTTCTAAGGCATCTTTCCGAATCTGAACTTTCTGATCCATATCATCCAGATGAGTTCAGGCAGCGATTTGGTGCGGCAATCAACCTCAATCATGAGAATGTGGCTTCTACTTATGAAGTATTAGAAATACTAGGAAGACCAGCAGTCTTGGTTGAGTTTACACAAGGGGGCAATCAATCAGAATGGATTTCAGATTATCAAAAACCCGATATCTGGCTAAATCTTGTTTTACAAACCATATCCGGATTGGCATCGATTCATGGAGCAGGCTTAGTTTACGGGACAATCCTACATTCATCCTTAATTATTACAAAAGAAGGCTTTATTAAATGGACTGGAACGGGATGCCCAACTTGGCTTGTTTCAACGGACTCACACGAAGGGTATAGTGTTAAAACCGATATAATAAACTTGGCACAAGAGGTTTTGCAATGGTTGTATAACCATGATGAAAGACAAATCTTAAAATTAGGTTCGGACGAAAGTTTTATTGATTACATAAACTTGGTTGAAGATATTGCAGCAGAAAAACAATCAGTAGCACTTAATGATTGGTTAATAAAAACAGCAGAAGAATTACAAAAAAAAGAAGGATGGGAATCGAGTTATAGTAATTTTATCAAAATGAATTTAGAACAAAACTACGGTCCACCACTAAGGCTATCCGCATAACATTTAAATAGATATTATTTTTTTAATCATCGACCTATCACATTTCGTAAATTTGTTTTTAGTATCTAATATAAAATCCGAATTAATTAAAATCATGTCCCAATTAATCAAATCGTGGTCTGCAAGAATTATGCAAAGATCTTGGAATTTCAAAAAGTTCGGAGTTAAAATTAATTGCCTTTGAACTTCAAACTGGGAATTATTTTTCTCAACCAAAGGGTCATGCCACTTCACGTTGCAACCATGGTTTAACAGCAAATTAAAAATATCAATTGATGGAGATTCACGTAAATCACCAATATTTTTTTTATAACCCATCCCAAGTAGCAATAACTTTGAACCTTTAATTAATTTCGATTTGCTTTTTAAAAATGCCTCTATTTTTTTAACAATCAAGTGTGGTCTTTTTTTGTTTAAGTCACAAGCAAGATTAATAATTCCAGCATTTGTACCCACACTTTTTAGCTTGGATAGAAGATAATAAGGATCTACCGGAATACAATGCCCCCCAACGCCAGGCCCTGGGTAGAAGGCTTGAAAGCCAAAGGGTTTGGTTGCTGCAAGCTTGACTATTTCCCATACATCTAGATTTAACCCTTTACAGATCTCCTCCCATTCATTGGCTAATGCTATATTTACAGTGCGATAAACATTTTCCAACAACTTCGATGCTTCAGCAGCTTCAATTGAACTTGCCTGATGAACTTCGTCAAACAATTGTTTAAACAAAACTAGGGCAACTCGGGAAGAATTAATGTCAAGGGCCCCAAAAACTCTTGGCAGGGTTTTCGTGGTAAATTTGCTGTTACCTGGATCTTCCCTTTCCGGGCTAAAAACAAGAAAAAAATCGGCTTTCGCCTCTTGTTCCAAAATACTTAGCCCAATGGCACGCGTAGTACCGGGAAATGAGGTACTAGAAGAAATTACTAAAAATGGTTTTTCAGATGTTGTTCTTATTGATGTAATTGCTGCATAAAAACTATCAAGATCTGGTGCACCATTTAAAAGTGGTGTTGGAACACAGACCCAATAAACATCACATGGGTTAATGCAATTAATATCCGAGGTTACAGAAAATCTACCCGTCTTTAATAACTCTTGCACTCTATGGGATGAAATTGTTTCTAGATAACTTTCGCCACGAATTAACATCTCAACTTTACTTGAATTTGTATCGTAACCAACAACTTCAAATCCAGCCGTAGCTATACACTCTGCAAGAGGAAGTCCCGTGTATCCAAGGCCAATAACCATTATTCTGGAATGTTTTTCCTTAAGATGATAAACAAATTTATTTAACTGCTCATCTGAAATCATATCGAAGGCCGAAGAACCAATTCTTTTTCTTCAGTTCCATTAAACTTTTTGTGAAGATCATTATCAAAAAACTGGATACGACTTATCGAATTTGTCTTACCAGTTACTGCATTTATTTCCAAAAGCACGCCAGACATTCTCACATCACCCGAACCTACAGTAAATTGATTTGGTAAAAACGAAATTGTAGTGGCAGTAACAGGCTCAATAGATCGACCGAGAACGCTATCATAAGGCCCAGTCATCCCCAAATCACAAATAAAACCAGTGCCTTCGCCTAAAATTTGTTCATCCGCAGTTTGCACATGTGTGTGGGTTCCTAAAACTGCAGAAACTTTACCTTTTAAGAAGTGGGCCATTAGGTATTTATCTGAGGTAGCCTCGGCATGGATATCAACAATTATTACATTCGTTAATTTACTAACTTCAGGTATTAGTTTTTCTGCAGCAGAAAACGGGCAATCCACAGGGCGCATAAAAGTTCGCCCCATTAAGGAAATTACAGCTACGGTAATTCCATCAATGGTGTTGGTAAAAGCAAATGTTTTACCGGGAGATGATAAGGGATAATTTGCTGGCTTACATATGCAATTTTCAGATATCAGTGTGTTTATAATTTCTTGTTTTTTGTAAATGTGATCTCCCAAGGTGAAAAGATCCACGCCCGCAGTTTTGAGTTTTTTAAAAATTGATGGGGTAAGTCCCGACCCGCCCGCAGCATTTTCAGCATTGGCGATAACCAAATCAAGGTTCAAACTTTTTTTGATTGGAAGTAGATAATTTTGCAAAATATTTACGCCGGGAGACCCAACTATATCCCCCAGCATTAACACTTTCAAAATCTTTGGCAAATTATTTTGCAACATCTACTACTCTTAATTCACGAATTACTGTTACCTTGATTTCACCCGGGTAATTCATCTGGTCTTCAATCGCACGGGCGATATCATGACATGTTTTTATTGCCTGTTCATCAGTGGTGCGAGCAGCATTGGCAATCACTCTAAGTTCCCGACCGGCTTGAATTGCGAACGCTTGTTCAACATCTGGGAATCCGCAAGCTATAGCTTCGAGATCTTCTAATCGCTTGACATATTTTTCTAATGTTTCTCTGCGAGCGCCAGGCCTTGCTGCACTTATTGCATCCGCAGTGGCTACTAAAACCGTATAGATATGATCCACCGTTATATCATCATGATGGCCTGCAATCGCATGCAATACATCAGGGTTGGTTTCCCCGTATTTACGGGCAAGTTCGGCACCAATTTTTGGATGGCCCCCTTCCATCTCATGGTCCGCAGCCTTCCCAATATCATGCAACAAACCACATTTTCTGGCTAACCTACCGTCCAAACCCAATTCATCCGCAAGCATCCCAGCTAAAAAAGCAACTTCAATGCTATGGCGTAATACATTTTGACTATAACTGGTTCTAAATTTCAACCTTCCGAGCAATTGAACAAGTTTATCATTTATAGGCCCCATACCTACTTCATTAAGGGCTTCCCGGCCCATTTCCATAATATGTTTTTCCATCTCTTCTTGCGATTCCTTAACCACTTCTTCAATTTTGGTAGGGTGGATTCGCCCATCTTGAATAAGCTTTAGTAAAGAAAGCCTAGCTATCTCCCGCCTAACACTATCGAAAGCACTTACTACAACTACGCCTGGGGTATCATCAACAATCAAATCCACCCCTGTTACATTTTGAAATGTTCGAATATTACGGCCTTCACGCCCAATTATTCGCCCTTTAATATCATCGTTTGGAATATCAACGGTACTAACCGTACTTTCAACAGAATGCTGTGAGGCATAACGTTGAACAGCCATTGCCAGGATTTTCCTAGCAGATTCCTTGGCAGAATCTTTAAGCTGATCATCGTGCTTTTTTAATTTCTCAGCAAATTGTTTACTAAGAGTTCGTTCTAAATTCTCAAAAAGCATTTTTTCTGCGTGATCACGAGATATGCCAGATATATCCAACAACCTTTTTTCCTGTTTTTCAAGAATTTCAGCAAATTTTTTGTTTTTAATATCTGTTTCATTCTTGCGATCTTGCAACTGATTTTGAAGAACTTCGGTTAATCGTTCTCGTTTAAGCATATCCCGAGCTTTATCTTCAATTGTATCTTCACGTTTTTCTAAACGTTTTTCTTGATCGCGTAAATCAAGGCGAATGTTTTCAAAACTCTTATTTAGTTCTTCTTTTCTTCGAAAACTATCCTCTTTTGACAATAACTCAGCATCTTTAATGATTTTTTCAGCCTTAGCCTTAGCTTCATTGATTAAAGAATTATTATCCGCATTTAAAACATTTAATTTGGTACGGTAAAATAGCGTAGCAATTGCATACCCTAATCCAGAAGAAACTAAGCCACCCAAAAAAATATAAACAAGTTGATCAGAAGTCACTTTTCACCTCAGTTAATGAAATAATCGAGGCTTTCGCATAAAAAAAGCGAATAAAAAAAGAAAATGTTATTTATGAAGCAAAAACCTAAAAAGAACTACCAAAACAAACAGAAAACCAAATTTAAAATTACACCAAATACTCGACATTTGTAACGATTATCAACTAAGTTGAGGGAAAAATAAGTCTCAAAACAAAGAAATACAACCCGTTACAAACAACCCTGATCAAAAATGGCCTAATTTATTAAAACTTTTATCTCTTGTTAGTCCGTTAAACTCTTGAATAATTGGTTTTTTAGCACAAAAAGTCATTAATGCTTCACAAATCCAGCTACTTCTTTCTTAAAACCTCACAAAACATAAGTCTTTACCACACAATGAATTATTATGCAAAAAGTATGGCTATTTATCCATCATTATTATAAAAAGAAATTAATAAGGTTTACTGATGTAAAAGTGACCACGGCATTATGAAGTATATTTTAATGCTTATTGACATTTTATTTTCTAAAAATAAAATAATTATTTGGTCATTGTGGAGATTATTATGAAGACATATATGGCTAAGCCTTCTCAGGAACCTGAGAAACGTTGGCTTGTGATTGATGCTGCGGATCAAATTGTAGGCAGATTGGCTGTACAAATTGCTAATTTATTGCGTGGCAAGCACCGTCCAGAGTTCACCCATCATCATGATACAGGTGAATTTGTTATTGTTTTGAATGCATCAAAACTTCGGTTTACCGGTAAAAAGATTAATACGAAAGTATATCGCTGGTACACCCACTACCCCGGTGGTTTAAAGACTGCATCGGCTAAAGATTGGCTTCAAAATCATCCTGATAGAATTATCCGCGAAGCGGTAAAAAGGATGATGCCCAAGACTCCTTTAGCTAGACATCAAATTATTAAGCTAAAAATTTACGCTGGTACTGAGCATCCACACCAAGCTCAACAACCGATAGAATTCAAAGTATAGCAATTAATCTGGAGAAGATATCGTGGCTGAAACTAAGTCGAAGAAAACATTTTACTGGGGTACTGGCAGACGAAAAACTTCGGTTGCTCGTGTAAGAATTTGTGAAGGTACAGGCAAAATTTCCATTAATAAAAAAACCTTGGAAGTTTACCTGACTGAAGAAAAAGATCGTCAATTCGTTCTTGGCCCCATTATTCTTGCTGATATGCTCAAGCGCCTTGATGTTATTGTCACCACTAAAGGTGGCGGTATTTCAGGGCAAGCTGGTGCTGTTAGTCAAGGGGTGGCAAGAGCCTTGAAAGCCATGTTTGGTCTTACTGAGACCGAACAACCAGTTGCTACCGAAGAAGAAGGTGCACCCCTTACTTTGGCTAAAAAGCTTAGAGATTCTGGATTTCTAACGCGAGACGGTAGAATGAAAGAACGCAAAAAATATGGCCGAAAAGGTGCTCGAAAGAGTTTCCAATTCTCAAAGCGTTAATATTTTTACTAATCATAAAAGAGCATGGATTTCAAAGATCCGTGCTCTTTCCATTTTTTTATCCGTTCATAAATCTCAGTAAATCTTTGAACTCCTAGATGTAACCTTGGTTCAGGCATTGGATTTTGTAACCAAACCAACCAACGATAAAATGAATTAATTGTTCCTAAAATATCAAGCTTTCTGCAAACCAAGTAATTAATTGACGCTTTTGCCGAATATGTATTTAATGCATCGGTCCAAATTGCGTAATCATCAACCGCAAAGCTGGATATCATTCTGGAAACATCGACTTCCTTACAATCCTTTCGCATTGCATTATAATCAACAAAACCACTTATTTTATTGTTATCAAATAAGATGTTTTCCCTTCTAGCATCTCCCCAACAATATTGGATTTTAACAGTTGGTAAAGGTGATACATTCAAGTAATTCAATTCCTGTTTAATCCATATTAAATGCTCCATCAAACTAGAAACAGGGAGAAATGATAAAGAGGATGAATTTATAGCTGAAAGGGAAAAAGAATTAATCTCTCGGACCCGGTTTTCCATTGCGGGCATAACCGCATATTCGGATTCATGAAAACCTATAGCAATGTGAAATTCAACTAATTTATTAATACTTTGAACCAAAGTATCTCCCCAAATCTCGGGAGTAACCCCAGGAATCCAAGAAGAAAGATCCCAGTACAATCCATTTTCATAAACAACTGTCTCATTACTTTTACAAGGGATTATTACAGGAAATAATGTAAAACCATTTTTTTGAGATTTTGCAATTAATGCCTGAGCGCATTGTAAAGAACTTAAAGTTGATGGTGTGTAGAACTTTAAAGCAAACACCCCATTAAACGAAATGATTTTATAAACAGCAGAACCACTCAACCCAGAATTGATAGGTAATGCAGAAAAAGAAAGTAAAGGACCGATATTAAACTTAAAGAGAACAGATTCAACAACTTTATCAAACATTTGCTTCGTAATATCATTCGCTTTTCAAAACCACATCAGGACCAGCAGGTTTTGAGGTATTAATTTTTGATAAGGAAACATTATTTGCCGGACCAGCCATACCTTTTAACAAATTAAGATTAATAATAAGGTTAGGCCTTATGCCAAGAACAAGAACAATCAAAACACAAGCAAAAATAGACAAATAACTAGGGCGAAACGAAGTATTAAGGGTGATGGGCCAAATTGCCGGTTTGAAATATATACCAGATAAGATTCTTAAATAAATCCAAGAACCGATTGCAGCATTTAAAAATGCAATAAGGCCTAATAGGAAAAACAAATTGTGAGTCCCCTTGCTAAGGGCATCATCCCAAGAGTAGGGAACACTAACACATCCAAAAACAATAAAAAATTTAGCAAGAAACCCACCTGTAAAGGGGATGCCAATTAAACTAAATAAAAACACGGCAAGGCATAAGGCCAACAAAGGGTTTTGGGTGCCCACACCAGCAAGATCATCCCAATCTTCAATTGGCTTTTCTTTGGTATCCAACACATCAAGGACTGCAAAAATGCCAAAGGTTCCAAAAAAGTAAGCAATTAAATAAAAGAAAGAAGCGCCAATACCATCAACGCCAGCAGCCAAATCAAGTTTTGGAGCAACTGCAATACCCGCAAGAATATACCCAGAATGGGAAATACTTGAATAAGCTAAAATCCTACGAAGGTTACGCTGAAGTAAACCAAGTATGGTACCAATAGTCATTGTAACTGTAGCTAAAATCCAAAATAGAACATAAATATTATCGAGAGTCTTAGAAGAGGTACCAGGCAACGCACCCTGAGCCAAAGCGAAACCGAAGATACGAATAATAGCAGCAAACCCTGCAACTTTTGAAACAGTGGCCAGCAACGCGCACATTCGATAACTAGTGCCTTGATAAACATCTGGGGCATAAAAATGAAAAGGTACCATGCTGATTTTAAAGCCCAATCCAGCAAGTATAGCAAGCATGGGAATAAGAAAGAGTAAGCCGGAAGAGTTATCAATATCTGCAGCAGGTTTAAAACGATACCCATTACTTAAAGCATCAGAAATTGCGGAGATATTAGTAGTACCAACAATGCCATAAAGATAACTGAAACCCAAGAGAATTAACCCAGAAGAGAAAATCGAGAGGAAGAAATATTTCATTGCAGATTCCGCAGCGAGATCTTTTTTACCATGCAGATAAAGCAGTACATAGGTAGGAATGCTAATTAATTCTAGACCAAGAAACAGTACGATCAAATCATTAGCGATACCAACAATCGAGCAACCGGTTACAAGAAAAATTAGAAGGGCAAAAGTTTCAAAAGTATTATCAGATTCAAAATTACGCCAAAAAAGGAGAGAAAAAAACAATCCCATACCCAAAGAAAAGTGTCGTATAAAATTCGAAGAAGTATCTTCAAGGATATTGGTTGAAAATAAAAGAGATGGATCAAGAGCATCATGTTTTTTCGAGAGAAGCAAGAAATAAGCGAGCAAAAAGCCTAGGGAACTAATCAAAGCCCATGGGGTGTTTTTTTTAACAAAAGGACCAAAAAGAAAGATTAAACTTCCAAGAAAAAAAAGCACTATCTCAGGCATCATGTATTGAATGCAATCAGTAATTAAAATTGATCCGCTCATTGATCCACCAATACCAATCTAAAAAATAAAGTGAACACTATTTATCAGTTTTAGCAACCGATAACAAATTATTTGCCTGTGAATTTAGCTTAGCAATCAAATGTATCTCAGGTCGAATAGTATCAATCATGGGTTGAGGATATATTCCAAGAAAGAGACAAAGTGCAGCCAAAGGAAACAAGAAAAATTTCTCCATAAGAGTAAGATCAGATACCTGATCTTCTTTTTTAAATACTGGTTCCGAAAGTTTGCCAAAAAACACTTTCATAAGCATCGAAATCAAATACCAAGCCCCAAAAACCATTCCTAAACTGCATATTGAAGCTAAAACTTTGCCTGTTATATTTGGATTCTTAGATTCAAACATACCAAATAAACACATAATTTCGCCAACAAAACCATTAAGGCCAGGTAACCCAACACTACACATGACATAAAATACAGTAATGCCTGATAAAACTTTTAATTTACTCCCAAGCCCCTGAAGATCTTTAAATTTCGTAGTACCGTATCTATGATTAAGGATTTCACAGATGAAGAAAAGTGCACCAACATTTAAACCATGATTAATCATTTGCAAATAACTACCCGTCAACCCAGTTTCATTCAGTGCAAATATACCTAAAAGACAAAAACCAAGGTGACTAAAACTACTGTAAGCAAGCATTCGTTTTAAATCTTCTTGAGCAATGGCACAAGCAGCTCCATACAAAATTGCAATCATAGCAAGAATAGAAAACAAATAAGTGCCAAATTCCCAAGCAGGAACGGGTAAGAGAGGTACACAGAGCCTAAGGAATCCAAAAACACCAAGTTTTGCAAGAATTCCACCCAAGACAAGGGTAACACCAGTGGGGGCTTCATAATAGGCTGTAGGCTGCCAAGTATGAAAAGGGAAAGCAGGAAGCTTAACCAAAAACCCTGCTGCAAGAAGAAGAAAAATCCATTTTTGGGATGAAGCCCAGTAGTCTAGCCTTGCTTTGTTAATTTCAAGATTTGTTTTCAGTAGAGGATTTTGCAAATCTTTATCAGTATTAGCTTCAAATACTTTTTTATTAAGGCCAACCTGGGTATCGTGAGAAGCGGTGATCAATTCAGGAATCGAAAATGTAATAGGTAAATCATTATTATCATCAAGGTTGTTTTGATTTAGAGCAGAAACAAGGCCTATAATTCCAAGTAAAGTTGCAAGCCCCCCACCCAAGGTATATACGAATAATTTTTTAGCAGCATATTGCCTGTTGGGTCCGCCCCACATTGCAATTAGAAACAGAAGTGGGATCAAAGTTAATTCGAAAAAGGCGTAAAAAACAATAACATCAAATGATAAAAAAGCCCCGATAGTTGAGAATTGGAGTAAAAGCATTAATCCATAGTAAAGATGAGATTTTTCGCGAATAGAATTCCAAGTTGCAAGGGTTGAACCAGTAAATAAAAGGCATGTTAACGGAAGTAAAAAAAGGTTAAGGCCATCAATCCCAATAAAAAAGCGAATTGAACCGACATCTGGGCGTCCTTCATGTGGAGGATGGATTCGAATTAAATCAAAGACAGTAACACTTGAATCCAAAGGTACAAAAGTGAGCTTCTCTTCAACAGCAATAGCGTGTTTCTCAAGGAAGGGCAAATAATCCCAAGTGAGCTTAAGAGAGATAAAAAGGTTTAATAAAAAGAATCCCAAGGCAAGTTTTCGTGCGAAATCATGCCCTGCATTTCTAACGAAAAGAGTGACTAATCCGCCCGCCAGAGGAACCAATAAAAGAAGTAAAACTAATTGACTCATTTTGCACTACATCGATCTTGCTAGGGCTATCAGAAATACAGTCACCGCCAATATCATCGCAAGGGCATAAAACTGGACTAAACCATTTTGAATGGGTCGAAACAATTGCGCAAACATTTTTGGGATATGAGCAATCAAATCAACAATCCCATCAAGGATGTATTGGTCGAAAATTCTCGCACAATAAAAAAACAAAGTGAGAGGAGCAATTAAAAGTTTGTTATAAATCTCATCAAAAAAGAACTTGTTTTTACTAAGTTCTATAGCAAAGTTTGACTTGCCAGAAGCTTGTTCAGAAATAATAACACTACCTTTGCCATAAAAGATAAACGCTAAAACCAAGCCAACTAAACCTGCTGAAGTTGCAAACCCCACGGTCAACCAATCGTGTGCATGGTGAGTTTGAACATTATAACCTGGGATATTTGCTAAGAATTTTTCGATTGATAATGGTGTTAAGTTGGAAAGAACAAACCCAATACCAATTGCAAAAATTGATAAAAGCAATAGGGGATAAGTCATCACTTTAGGGGATTCATGAACTTCACCATGACATTCCTCAGGAAGTTTTAGTCCACCCCAGAAAGTAAGAAAATAAGCTCTGAAAGTGTAGAAAGCTGTAAGAAAAGCAACAAAGATGCCGACGGCCCACATTAAAATATAGAACCAAGGATGATTTGAAGTTTTCGAGGTTTCATGGATCACACTTAAGATCTCATCTTTACTCCAAAAACCAGCAAATGGAGGCACACCCGCCAAAGCCAATGACCCACACAAAAAACCAATATGGGTTAATGGCAGGACTTTTCTTAAACCGCCAATACGCCTTAAATCAATCACATCATGCATTGAATGCATTACACATCCGGCACTTAAAAAAAGTAAGGCTTTAAAAAAGGCATGAGTTAATAGATGAAAAATTGCAGCACTAACTGCCAGCATTGGAAGTGCTGTTTTAATATCAATGCCCGCACCCAAAGCCATAAACATATAACCGAGTTGACTCATAGTAGAATAGGCAAGAATTCGTTTTAGATCTGTTTGAGTTAATGCAATTAATGCGGCTAAAAGGCTGGTGAATGCACCAATACCAATAACTACCATTTGAACTTCGGGCACGGAAGCAAATAGTGGCATAAATCTAGCAAGAAGATAAACCCCGGCAGTTACCATTGTTGCGGCATGGATAAGAGCACTCACAGGAGAGGGGCCTTCCATGGCATCCGGCAACCAAACATGAAGAGGAAACTGGGCCGATTTCCCACAAGCACCAAGAAAAATTAAAAAGCAAGCTAAGCCAACACCAGAATCATAATTTCCGAGTGTCAGTAATCCGTCAAAATCAAGCCGATAACCTGAAGAAACCCAAAGGGTAGCAAAGCCTAAAAACAAAGCCACATCTCCAAGCCTAGTGACTAAAAATGCTTTTCGGGCTGCCTTGCAAGCTGAAGGCTTTTCGAACCAGAAACCAATAAGCAAATAACTGCAGAAGCCTACGCCTTCCCACCCAGCGTAGAGCAACAATACATTATCAGCAAGGACTAGAATTAACATGGAGCCAAGAAAAAGAGAAACAGAACCAAAAAACCGAGGGTAGCCAGGATCAATATTCCCGTGATGATCTCGCATGTATCCTGTTGAAAATACAGCAATGAGCGTACCTAAAAAAGTAACCATAACAATCATTGCAGAAGAAAGAGGATCTAATCGAAGACTGAATTCGGCTTTTAATGAACCAGCTTTTTTAAAGCTTTCTCCAATAAGATTTGGGTCTCCAGTACGAAACCATTCAAAATAGGAAACCGCTACCGATGAAGGATTCGATATATCACTAGTTTTGGTAGCTTTAACCACATCATTAAGCACCATCAATGACAAAACAAAAGAAATTAAGCCAGCAATAATACATGGAAGGTGTGCTTGAGAACGAAGGAGCCTAGGCCCGATAATAAAAGTAATCAAACCTGCAACAATAGGAATTACAGGAATCATCCATAAATATGCCATAGCATCAAACATGGCTTGCATCCTCTTCTTTGGCAGGTCTGTGTCCAGCTACAGGAAGTGTAGGCATAGGTTGAATTTGACAAGAATCAAGCAAAATAATCTCCGGATCTTCGTTTGGTTCCAGATCTTCTTCACGCAAATCCTGCCATTTACTTACATCAAGAGAACTTTTCGCCCGGTAAAGAATAACAATAAGCGCAAGAGCAATAGCAGCTTCACAAGCGGCAACAGAAAGTATAAAAAGAACAAAAGATTGGCCCTGAAGATTACCTCTAAACCTTGAAAATGCCAAAAAATTAATGGCGACCCCCTGAAGCATTAATTCTGCGCTTAAAAACATTGTGATCATATTTCTACGAGACACAAAACCAATAAGCCCAATGCAAAACAAAATTGCACCCAAGAACAAATAAATTTTCAAATCTAACATTATTGAGGACTCACATTCGTTGGCAATTGGCGAACAATAACAATCGCACCAATAGTGGCAACTAAAAGCAATAACCCTGTCAATTCCACTGTAATCAATTGATCAGAGAAAATTAGTTTACCTAAGAATGTTGTATTATCAGCGGGCATGGCCGGCCGGCCTGATTGATCTTTTCGTATATCTTCCGATTGTAAACTAGCATCAGCACCAGCATTACTGTTAATTGCGATAGAGGGCCGCAACAAAGATCGATACTTTAAATACTCGGTTCCAATATTAACCAAAGAAGTAAGAGCGGTTTTAATTTCAACAATATCTTCTGATTTATTTATCATTACGGTGCCATTTTTTTGCACATCAACTTCTATTCTTTCTACCCAAGTACCACTTCCACCCAAAGCATTTTTAAATTTCGTAACCACATAATTGTCGCCATTAACAACCTTAGCTTTTAATTCTGAAAGATCCGTTAAGGTTAGAGCTTCCTTTGTTTCTTTAACGATTCGTTCAATTTCATTACGATTACCAGAGAGCACTTGGGAAGAAAAAGCACTGGAAAGAACAAAAATCAAGCAACCCATCAAAATAAAACCTGTAATTGAAGCGAGAAAAGGTTCCCGACTCTCAGAATCGGCTAAATTTGCATTATGTTGTTTAACAAGCATAAGTAGAAACAGGAAAGTCACAATAATAGCACCAGCATACACAATAATATTGGCTGCCATTACAAAAGGAGCTGCAAGGAGAAGAAAAATTCCACCCGTGCCAGTGATTGTCAAAGCAAAGCAAATAGCACCATGGGCAGGATTTTGCGCAACTATCATAAGGCAAGCACCAACAACTGCAAAAAACGAAAAAATGCAAAACAGAACAAGTTCAGGATTTAAAGAATAAGTGGTAAAAATTTGAAAAGCAGCGATGATCAAGGAAATAGAACCAGCGCAATAACCCAATGCTCGACTATTACCAGAAACTCTTTTTGGTAAGCAAAAATAAACTGCAAGCCACCCAAATAGTAACGAAAGGTTTGTCAGAGTAATCCAAAATTGGTCATTCATTAAATACTTCCCAACCAAAAAAACAGCAAAAACAAATAAATAGGGTAAAGTCCTAAGTCTGCATAGAAGAAGAACTAGTTACCCCACTGGCGGCAGGTTCACTGGCGATACCCAACCTACCGTGCGTGGTTCGAACTGGATCGGTTCCCATTGAGACAGTTTTATCAAAAACGCTCAACAGTTTTTCTTTATCGAAAATCATTTCTTCACGGCTATGGCCTGTAAGGTCATAAAGCGTAGTAAGTTCAATGGCATCAACAGGGCAAGCCTGTTCACACATGCCACAGTAGATACAACGAAGTTCGTCAATAACAAAGACTTCGGGATATTTTTCGCGATCCGGCCATGGTGAAGGGGCAGCGACAATGTCAATACAGTGGGCAGGGCAAGCCGTTGAGCACATATAGCAAGCAACACATTTAACACGACCCTGATCATCCCTGTTAAGACGGTGCACACCGCGGTAATTGGCGGGTAAATGTGGTCTCTGTTCAGGAAACTGTTGGGTCACAACATCATTAGAATCCTTAGACCCTAAAAGGGTATTACCCATGTGAGTTAAAGTTGTAACTAAACCCGTAAAAATAGCAGGTAAAAAAATCTGGTCCATCACTCCAAATTCAGGAGATTTTATCCAAGTTATCTCTTCCGCTTTCATATCACTTCCTTTTAATCACTGAACTAATTATTTGTTTGAACTTTCAAAGCGTAGTTTCGAATCATGCTGAACCGAATACCCCGAGCCATGACCTAGATAAGGCACTTTAGTTTTTGTAGAGGAATATGTTGGTTTAGAAAGTCTAATCCCAATAAACCCTGAAGCCAGCAAAATCGCAAGAGAAACAGGGCACATTAACCAAATTGACTGTTGCCCAATCGGCTTAAAATGAACAATAAACATAAGCACAGTAAAACTAGCAAATGAAATAGGAAGCATGATTTTCCAAGCAAGATGCATAAGTTGGTCAAAACGAAACCTTAATATTGTCCAGCGAATGAGCATGTAAAAAACAATAAAACCAGCTGTTTTAAAAGCAGTTACTGCAAACTTAAGTGCAATTCCAAAAATCGAAAAGTCATTAGGATCGGTGATAAAAGGCAAATGCCAACCACCAAAAAACACTGTCATCATAAGAAAGCTGGTGGTAATCATGTGGGTATATTCACCAAATAGAAAAAGTGCAAATTTCATCGAACTGTATTCGGTGTGATAACCACCAATTAACTCTTGCTCAGATTCTGGTAAATCAAAGGGAAGTCGATTACATTCTGCAAAAATTGAAGTAGCAAAAAGTACCATTGCCAAGGGTTGAAACAAAACATTCCAGCCATTATCTACTTGGTGTTGAATAATGTGTTCAAGGTTAAGTGAGCCCGTTATGAGAACAACACCAAGAACAGATAATCCAAGGGGAATTTCATAACTAATAAGTTGGGCACTAGAGCGCAATGAACCTAAAAGGCTGTATTTATTATTGGATGACCAGCCTCCAAGAATTACACCGTAAACCCCCAAACTTCCGATTGCAAAAACAAAAAGAATTCCGATATCAACATGAGGCGCAAGCACAAATTGAATATGGGAATTATAAACTTTAACTTGGTCTTCAAAAGAACCCACTTTTTTTTCTTGGGCGTGATTTCGGTCAGCTAGAATAACAGCGTCGTATTCTGATTTTGTAGAAGGCCAGACCACCAAGCCATAGGTTGCAGCATTTTCTCGGTAATCGATAAGAATTGGAGAAGGACTTGTTGGCCCAAAAGGAACAACGGCCAAAGCCATAAAAGCAGTTATAAGTGCGATTGCAGGGGCAATCATGAAGAAAAACTTATCAACATATTTTGGAATCATTTCTTCTTTAAGAAGCAATTTAACGCCGTCGGCAATAGGTTGCAAGATCCCATAAAATGCACGATTAGGCCCAACCCTATCTTGAACCCATGCAGAAATTTTACGCTCCACCAAAATGAGGTAAGCTACACCGCCGTTCAAGCAACCAAGAACTGCAGAAATCATAATAACAGTAATAAGAAGCGAAAATTCCAGACTCATTCCAATCCTTTCAAAAACCATGAACCTAAAATTAGGCTATGTTTTCCAAATGTATGCCATCTGATCCGAGTTTACCACCAGCCAACCGAGAAAAATAGGGAATAGATTTAGCAATTTCATCCCTGATATTTGAAGCTTGCAGCAAACCCTTTCTTTCAAGTAAATCTAAATAAACTTGGCCATCAGTTCGAACTTGTTTTAAAGGCACACACGCCCAATGCAATTCCTGAGCTAAACCTGCAAAGTTAACAAAAGTACCTTCTTTTTCCGAGAATGCAGCAGAAGGAATAACATACTTTGAAGCATCTGTTAGAGCGCTAGGAAAAAGATCTTGCGTTATTAAAAGTTTAATCTTCTTAAACTGAGTGAGAAGGTTGTTGTCAAACCATGAAACCTCTTCGCCTTGATACCCAGCAGCAATAAATAATGCTTCAGGCGTATTTTTATTCAAGTAATCAGATACAAGAATTATATCGCCTTCAAAATGCCGGATAACTTCTTCGATGCCTTTTTTGTTCGGGCACTTCTCATTGCGAATGGTAAATTTGACATCGGGAACGACCGAACCTCTAGTTTTTGGATAATGATCATCTTCGCCAATTACAGGCACAGGTCCAAGAACTAATCTCGACTTAGGGGCAATCGATTTTATAAAAGTTGCCAGCAAAAAACCTTCCTCAACCGTGAGAAAAGGAGAAAGCATAACAGCAATTGCAGAGGAGTTCTTTGAGGCCACCGTTTTAAGTTCTGAACGCAAAGCAGGAAGAATATCTTTCCATGAAGTAATGTCAGGGCCAGATTCTGACCGCAATTTTGGTTCAGAAATACGGTTGGAAGAGTTGACATAATGATAACCTAGGCGACCATCATCACACATGAAATAACCCTGAGCTTTTGGGTTTTCACGAGGTCGAAGCCTGTAAACAACATTCTTGTTTGTATCAAGGTGGATACTGCAACCAGTAGAACAACCAGCGCAAACGCTATCCTGTGTTTTCAAATTCCAAACACGATGAGTATAAAGAAAATCCTTGCTTGCCAAGGCACCCACCGGGCAAAGATCAACAACATTCGATGCTAGTTTATTATTCAGGGGTTCTGTAGGAAAAATATCAATTTCGGCATGGCTCCCACGATTTACAACATGCAGTTCAGCAGTGCCAGATATTTCACGGGTAAATCGTACACATCGAGAGCACATGATGCATCGATCAGTAAAAAGGCTGATATTATTACCAAGATCGGGTTTGTTGGGTGGGGTATTTTTATCATCCACCATTCGGCTTTCAGCGTTGCCGTAATTATAACTATAATCCTGAAGCTTACATTCTCCAGCCTTGTCGCAGACAGGGCAATCCAAAGGGTGATTTAAAAGAATCGACTCAAGAGTTTGAGCTTGGGCGGATTTACTTTTAGCAGATGCAGTCTGAATAACGGTGTTATCTTTAGCAGGAGTCTGACAAGCAGGAATAACCCTAGGTTGCATAACGACAGAGCCGTCCGGTTTTTTCTCTCCAATTTCAACCAGGCACATTCTGCAACTTGCAACCACCGAAAGGGCAGGGTGGTAGCAATAATGAGGAATGGTAACGCCGGCCAATTCTGCAGCCTGAACAAGATTTAACTTCTTGTCGCCGATGTCAACAGCTTTGTCATTTATATAAACAGTGGCCATCCAAAAGCTCCGATAATAAATAGATCAATTAATGGTGTGACATTTGTAAGTTCAATGTTCTAACTTTCTTATCACCATTTTTAATATAAGACTCAAACTCAGCACGATATTTGCGAATAGCATTTTTAACAGGCCAACCAGCACCATCAGCAAGCCCGCAAATTGTAGTACCCGGCATAGTGCCAATTTGATTACCAACTTCTTCAAGAATATTAAGGTCTTCAATCCTACCATGGCCTTTGCGAATTCGATCGATAATTTTAAACATCCATGCAGTACCTTCCCTGCAAGGGGTGCATTGACCACAAGATTCATGAGCAAAGAACCTACAAATATTGTAAAGAACATCAACGATACTTGTTTTATCATCAAATACCGTAACAGCGCCAGTACCTAGGCCAAGGCAGCCAACTTTACCGGGTCCATTGAAATCCAACTTAGTATCGAGCTCAGCTTCGGTCATAAAGCCCATGCTATTGCCACCGGGAATAACGCCCTTGGCTTTACGATTTTTCCAAACCCCGCCCCCATGCTCAGAAATCAACTCACGAACCGAAATCCCCATTGGGAGTTCAACAAGTCCGGGTCGATTTACATGGCCACTAATACAATATAATTTTGGCCCATAGCTGCCGGCATCTCTTGGATTCGCAGGATCGGGAGGTATGCCAATTGATTTAAACCAATCAGCACCAAGATCGATAATATTCTTAACACAAGAAACAGTTTCGATATTATTGACAATAGTGGGCTTACGAAAAGCGCCTTCAATCGCAGGAAAAGGCGGTTTTATCCTCGGCCATGCCCTTTTTCCTTCCAAACTTTCGATCAATCCTGTTTCTTCACCACAAATATATGCTGCTGCACCTTTATGCATTACAGCTTCAAGACTAAAAGAAGAACCTTGAATGTTTTTGCCAAGCAACCCTTTATCATAAGCTTGTTGCACCGCCCGTTCCATCGATCGATACGCGTCACCATATTCATAACGCACATAGATGAAAGTTTTACTTGCACCAACCGCATAACTAGTAAGAATAATGCCTTCAAGAACTTGATGAGGATCTTTTTCCATTAAAACGCGATTATTAAAAGTGCAAGGTTCACTTTCATCAGCATTAATACAAAGATAAATAGGACCCGGATTGTCTTTTGGGAGAAATGTCCATTTAAGCCCGGTTGGGAACCCCGCACCACCTCTACCACGCAAGCCAGATGCTTTAACCAAGTCAATCACTTGGGAAGGAGCCATATCTTTAAGAACTTTTTTCAAGCCACGATAACCATCATCCGCAATATAAGAATCAATATGGTGGCTATTATCCTTAGCAATTCTTTTTAAAAGTACTGGCTCGTATTTTGCCATTTAAAAATCCTATAGCTAAGAATAATGTAAACCTAAAGTTTTTTTCGAATATCATCTATCAATTTGTCGGCATCATCAACATTATGGCAATGCACATCATTGATTAAAACACAAGGTGCCCCATCGCATGCCCCAATACATTCGGCTTCTTCCAAGGTAAACATGCCATCTTTGGTTGTTTGGCCCGGGGCAACACCTAACTTGGTAATCAAATTATTGAGCAATTCATCTGCTCCACGGAGATCACATGCAAGACTACGACACACCCAAAGCCGACATTTCCCCAAAGGATTGATTTCCGTTTTAAAGAAACCATAAAAACTCATAGTGTCATGGATTTCAGCAGGGCTAAGTTCGAGAAGAGCAGCAATATCAACAATTGCTTGCTGAGAAACGCAACGCTCTTGATCTTGAACTAGATGCAATGCGGGCAGTGTTACCGCTTGCTTCGCAGGGTATAGAGGTATCAAACTTTTAATTTTTTCAACAATTTCCGGCTTTAATGAACTCATCTGTCCAACTCCGCTGCGATAATATTTATACTACCTAAAACTGCTGGAATATCACTAATTTGATGACCAACAATCAAATGCGGAAACAAAGAAAAATGAATAAATGATGGTGGCCTTGTTCTTGCACGATATGCAACACCAGATCCATCTGACACTATGTAAAACCCCAACTCACCATTGGGAGATTCGGTAGCAGCGTAGATTTCTTCTTTTGGCGTTTCCCATTTGCGATTAGTCATGTGAAGTTCAAAATGCTGTATTAAACCTTCGATACTACGATAAACCGACATTTGATTAGGAACTACGAATTTAGAATTAACATCAATGTTAATTGGACCAGAAGGAATATTTTCAATTGCCTGAGTTATGATCTTAATACTCTGAACCATTTCTTCCATTCGGACGAGAAAGCGTGCATAACAATCACCCTCGGTTGAACAAACCACTTTAAAATCAAAATCTTTATATGCTAAGTAAGGCTGATCTTTTCTGAGATCGCGAGTAACGCCACTTGCTCTGGCAATCGGGCCAGTCACACTGCGATTTATAGCTTCTTCTTTGGAAAGAACACCAACGCCCTTCGTCCGATCAACAAATATGCGATTTCTTTGGAGAAGCTTCATTAGATCTGCATAAGCGGCATAAAACGATTTAATAAACGCACGAACTTTTGTTATCCAAACATCATCAACATCGCAAAGCAATCCGCCGACCCTGGTGTAGCTAGGGTGAAACCTCTGACCACTTGCCGCCTCAGATATATCATTAATTTTTTCACGCAAATTAAATGCATACAAAAATGCAGTAAAAGCCCCTAAATCTAACGCAGCGGCACCACAACATACAAGGTGATCATGAATCCGCATTAATTCAGCAAAAATCGTACGAATGTATTTACAGCGCGGCGTAAGATCGATATCCAGTAATTTTTCAACTGCGTGATGCCAAGATATTTCATTGGATACGGGCGAAATATAATTCATTCGATCAACAATGGTTACATATTGATTAAAATCAAGGTGTTCCCCTAGTTTTTCAAATCCACTGTGAAGAAATCCTATATCAGGGATTGCATGAACTACCACCTCACCATCAAGTGTTAAAATTAAACGCAAAGTTGTGTGGGTAGCAGGATGCTGAGGACCAAAATTAAGAGTCCAAAGAAAATCTCGTTCAGGGGAACTGGTTTCAGGTATGGCATCAGCCAAATGTAAAGGCATTTAGTCCTACTCCAATATCACGATTCAGAACGAATAACAGGCTGAAAATTATGCCTTTCGCCCATTCCACGCAAAGGGTAATCTTTACGCAAAGGAAAAGCTACAAATTCATCAGGCAACAATATCCTGCGAAGGTCTGGATGCCCATCAAATTCAATCCCATACATATCGTAAACTTCACGCTCCATCCAATCTGCACCCTTCCATAAATCATATACAGATGAAATCCTAGGGTCAGGATCATCGAGATGCGTTTTTACAATTAATCTTTCACCATTTTCTACATTCAAGATTGCATACCATACGCCGTAACGATGAGTCGCACCTTGCAAATGCAGATAATCGGCGGCAGATAAATCAATGAGCATATCAAAACAAAAAGTTGTTTTAAGGTAACTTAAAATATCAATAATATTTGAACACGGAACAACAACTCGATCATTATCCCTGAAGGAAGAGAATTCTAGATTAAGATTTCCAAACTGAGCAGTCAATTTTTCTTTGATATCAGCAAAGCTCAAAGTAAACCCCTTAAAATCAAATTAAATTGTTCTGGTGGAACTTCGAAAATTGGCAGGAGCCTGAACACTTTGGTCCGGTGATAGAAATTTACTGAGCGGTTTTGGCCCTTCGTAAACATTCCGTTTACTGAATTCGGTACCAAAAATAGTACCAGTGTTTGCTATTTTTTCTTGCAGATCAATTATCCCTTGCAATAACTGCTCAGGCCTTGGAGGGCAACCAGGCACATAAATATCAACAGGAATAAAACGATCTATCCCCTGAACCACAGCATAGGTATCAAATACCCCACCGCTTGAAGCACAAGCGCCCATCGAAATACACCATTTTGGTTCAGGCATTTGTTGCCAAATCCTCTGCATAACAGGGACCATTTTCATTACGACTCTGCCCGCAACTATCATTAAATCGCACTGCCTAGGAGAAAAGCGAAAGGCTTCTGCCCCAAATCTTGAGATATCATGTTTACTTGCACCGGTTGCCATTAATTCAATTCCGCAACAGGCAGTAGCAAAAGGCATGGGGAATAAACTGTATTTTCTGCACCAACTCGCAAGATAATCTAACTTGGACACAACAAAATTATCTTTTAAAAATTCTAACGCCATTGAAAAACTCCTGCTTTCCAAGCATAAATATAACCAATAAAAAGTACAAAAATGAACATTAGTACTTCAACAAAAGCAGACCCAACGAAAGCCGCAGGTAAAGAAGCCATACCAGGAGCATAGGCAGAAACTGCCCATGGGTATAAAAACAAAAGCTCAACATCAAAAACAAGAAAAAGAATAGCGATCAAATAAAATTTCACATCAAACTGTTTTTTTGCATCACCAAATGGATCCATACCTGATTCATAAGGCATGGTTTTAACATCTGTTTTTTTATTCGGACTAAATATGTGGGAAACGGTAAGAGCGGATATCGCAAACCCGAAAACAAATACTGCGTAAATAAAAATCGGATAATATGTGGAAAGATCAAAATCCATGATCTTAAAGCCTTTTCTTAAATCTAAAACCATTATGTTCCATCATTAAAATCATTATAGTTAACCTTATGATTTAAACAAAGAAACATCGATAATAATTAAACAAACTATTTCATAGCAAATTTTAAAGTAAAAATCATTCTATTTTTTATTTCCACGAGGATGAAACTTGGAATGAATTAATTTAAGCCTATTTCTGTCAACATGGGTATAAAGTTGCGTGGTTCGAATATTAGAATGCCCCAACATATCCTGAACCGCACGAAGATCTGCACCACCTGATAGAAGGTGGGTTGCAAAACTATGTCTGAGAGTATGAGGGCTAATTTTGCCATTTAACCCAGATTTTAAAGCATATTTTTTAACTTGCTTCCAAATAATGATCCTGTTCAGGGGTTTACCCGCTTTGCTTACAAAAACCATACTCGTGCTAGATTGAATCTTTACAAGCAAGGGCCTTAAATTTTGCAAATAATCCCTAACCGCCAAAATCGCCATTTTCCCCAAAGGAACAATCCGTTGCTTTCTGCCTTTTCCAGTGCAAGTAATAAAACTGGAATCAAGATGAAGGTCCTTAAGTTCCATATTCACGACTTCGGAAACCCTACAACCAGTGGCATAAAGACATTCTAAAATAGCCCTATCCCGCAAAAAGTATCGGTCTTCAATACTCGGAGATTCCAATAATATTGTTACCGATTCGGGGCTTAAAACAAAAGGTATCCTAGTCCAAAGCGCGGGGGCTTCCAACAATTCGACCGATTGATTTGTGCTTATTTCTTCCATTCTAAGAAAGCGAAAGAAGTTTTTTAATGAGATTAAATGCCTTGCAATGCTCGAATGGGCCAACGCTTTTTCTTTCAAAAACTCAACAAAATTTAGAAGATCATCAAGAGATGGATTCATACATTTGGTGATTTTCCGTTCCAATGACCATTCAAAATATTTTTTAAGGTCCCGCAAATAACTCTCATATGTGTTTTTGGAAACTGAACGCTCTGTTTTTAAAAAAGAACCAAAAAGTGTAATCTGAGCGTTTAGGTCTGCGATTGTTTCTTTGAAACTGGCCATATGTATCCTATTACTGCACATAGACTTAGGAAGAAAAGTTAATTGTGAACATTTTCTCTTTTCAGGTGCTAAGTTAAACTTAATTCAAAATATGGTGCCAAGAACCTAAGAAACCAAATTGATTTGATTTTATCGCAGTAAACACCGTTAAAACTTGCATAATCCTAATTTCTTTGGAATTATTTGCTTTTAAGACAAATATTTTAAAAAGGAAAACTATTGTTTTTTGGTTTAATGGTAATTCAACTATTTAAGGGAATTGTTTATGAAATACCATGTGATTTCGATTTTTGGGATTTTACTATTAATTGCAGGTTGTAATCAACAATCTCAGCGCCCAAGCACGGGAAGTTTCAAGCTATTCGGCACATTGCGGAGCCCTAAAAATCTTAACGATAGCCCACCCACTGCGCTTCCGACTTACACACCAGCACCAACAGGAATAGGGTCTGCCCCAACCGATCCTATGCCACAGTTATACCCTGGGCCTAGTTCTCCGATCCCTAACCCATCGCCCGCTTTAAATGCAGTTTCAAATGGAACCATTTCACAAAAAGTAAAAAAACCGCAGGATTCTGGTTTGATTAAACTGCTCCCACCGGAGTCGGCGGAAGGGCATGCAACATTAAAGCCAAAGGAAGAAAAACCAAATGAATCAAAAGAACCGCCCATTTCGAAATTAGAAGGAGAACTTAAAAGCTTAAATGAAAAAAACCAGCCTTTGGATATCCCGGGTTATTCCTTAATAAATAATTCAGTAGCAATCGGCCTATTACCTTACCCAGATGGCATAGATTGGTTAGTAAAAGAAAAATTTAAATCTGCCTTATTCATCCACTCTTCAACACAGGAAACAAAAGCGATAACATCTTTATTTGAAAAACGAGGAATGAAGTTGAATTTATTGCTGCTAGAAGAATCAACTTTAAGTGCAGAAAGATTCAATATTGAAATTTCAAAACTGCAGAATTCAACATTGCAGCCAATTTATGTTTTTGATCTCGATGGCTCAATTGCAGCATCATTTTGGTATGTGTATCTTCAAAAAAACAATTTGAAATCCGAAGATGATACCTTAAAACAACTATTGAAATTGGGAATGAACCCAAATAAGACGGATCAAAGCAAAGGTTTATTTAGAACCGCAAAAAAAATGGTGTGGTAATAATGTTACAAAAATCAAATACGCTAGTTCCTTCTATTTTTCCTGGATCGGTCTATAAATTCGCTGACCTTGATAAGTACGAAGAAGCCATACTTAATCCTGGTGAAGAATTCATTTACGCAAGAGATGGCCATCCAAATGCATCGCTAACAGCTAATGAAATTACAAAATTGCACGGGGCAGATTGGGGAATAGTAACAGGCAGTGGCATGGGTGCGATTTCTGCAGTTTTCATGGGTGTATTATCATCGGGTACAAGGATACTTGCAGGGAAAAGGCTTTACGGACGAACATTAAAAATTTTAGAAAAGGATTTCACCCGGTTCGGCGTTCATTGTGATATCGTCGATGAATGCAACTTAAATGAACTTTCATCAGCATTATCAAAACCAGCATCAATTCTTTTCATTGAAACGATTACCAACCCAACTTTACGCGTGCCCAATCTTAAAGAAATAAGTTTACTTTCAAATAAAAACAACACACTTTTAGTTGTCGATAATACTTTTGCAACACCACTTCTATGCAAACCCTTAGAGCATGGGGCAGACATCGTTATTGAAAGTTTGACAAAAATCATGTGTGGGCACAGTGATGTAACCATGGGCTATGTAGGCGGAAAAAACGGCACACAAGAAAATATAATCAAAGCAGTAAAAGACATAGGATTTCATGCAAGCCCATTTGATTGCTGGCTTATATCACGAAGCTTAGAAACTTTAGAATTAAGATTAAATCAAAGCTGCAAAAACGCTTTAGAACTTGCAAACTGGTTAAAATCAAACCATGCCAGTGTACGAGTTGATTTTCCAGGATTAAAAAAGCATGAAGATTTTGAAATCTCGAAAAAGCAATTTGGGGATTTTCCGGGACATTTACTTGCTGTTGAAATCCCTAAGGGAAGAGAAGGCGTTAACAAATTTTTGCACGCTGCAACAAATATACCTTTTTGCCCAAGCCTTGGCCATACCTCTACAACTGTAAGTCACTCATGGAGCACATCGCACCGACAGCTAACTTCTGATCAAAAACTTAACCTTAAAATAACCGAAGGGTTGCTTCGAGTTTCAGTTGGTCACGAACCGATTGAGCAAATCATAAGTTCATTTGATAAAGGTTTAAAGGCTGCACAATCTGATTAATCGGCATCATTCTTGTTTTTATTGGACAAATAAATCTTTGTAATTTTGTCTGTCAATTCCGGCAACTTATCCATAAACCTTTTTAATTTTCTTGGTTTGCATGATTGCTGTGCATAAAGAAAAAGTAAAGGCATGGCAATGGTTGAGTCCAAATAAGCAGTTACAGTATCAGGAAGTTGGGATTCATCTACTTTCCCCCATGTCATAGCTTCCTGGGGTGTGGCACCACTTAAACCACCGGTATCGGGCCTAGCATCAGTAAATTGAATGAAGTAATCATGCCCTTTCTCTTCAAGGCCAAGCACTTCTTGAATCTGGGGCTCGGTTTGCAATATAAAATTCTTAGGTGAACCACCTCCAAAAATCAAAACCCCACTTTTTCCCGATTTCTTAGCTTCATATACGATTGCGGCAGATTGATTTACATCAAGAAGTGGATTAATGGTCAAACCGTTTCCCTCAAGTTGTAAAGCTGCAAGATTCATCCCAATAGAACTATCACCCGGCGAAGAAGTGAAAACAGGAACGCCAGTTCGATATGCAGCAGCAAGAAAACTTTTACCGACATTGTTTGTTTTTTCTTCGTGAGCGGAAAGATACTTACCAGCGAGGTTATGAAACTCAGCCGTGCCCATTGTTTTTTGAAATGCTTCACCACGGCTCAACTGACGATAAAACAAATCAGTTCCAAGTAAATTCTCATAATCAAAAACAATATCGTAAATTCTTATTACTTTATGAGCTTTTAGTTGATGATCATCCAAGCCGGGGCGAGATTGATGCAATTCCATTCCGAGTGCAAAATGGGTATCGTGATAAATATTTGCACCTGTACTTACTATCCAATCAATAAAACCAGCTTCAATCATGGGAACTAGACAAGACATACCCAAACCCGCAGGAGTAAGAGCACCACTTAGTGCAACACCTACAACACAATCAGGTGCAAGCATTTTATCTGAATAGATACGGCATGCTTCACGAAGCCTCCCGGCATTATAAGATAAGAAAATATCATCAATTAGTTTTTTACAAGAAAAAGAATCAACTAAGGCCGGAGGTTCGATTTTCTTTTGACTTATTTTTTTAATGAACTCTTGGCACTTTGTTTTCTTGATAGTCATACCTTTACCTTTTACGAATAATAATTACAACGATTTTAAAATAAAACATTACTGCTTAAAATCCATGGAAAAAGATTCTGCACTTAATGGATTTCCTGTAGAAAACTTAACCAAATCATCCCACGACAAAGTTTTCCCTGATGAAAAAACCTTATTAAGCATAAATTCACCAACTTTCAAATTGCCTTGATAAATCACTTCAGATGTTTTTTTCCCAGGATATAACTCTTTTGCAATGGCATGATGAAGTTGCGAAGCAAAAAGTTCACCAAGCATATAATTATGATAATAGACAGGCGCACTTACAATGTGAATTTTACTTGCATAATCTGCAGAATTACGATTCTCAGGCTTACGAATTCCCTGATATTTAGTAACCAAAGACCACCATAAAAAATTTAAATCTTGGTCAGGATTTTCATACATCGCTTTTTCAAAACGAAGCATCACCTGGCACCATCTTGAAAATATCAGCAGGCGCTGTTTAAGATTCTTAGATGCAGCAGAATCAAATCCTTCAGAATCTTCAACTATTAAACCCATGGCTTTTAAAAATAGGGAACGCTTTGTCAACCTCTCAAACATCATTGCTACACCTTCAGTTGTCAAAATATGACACTCGGATCTTAAGAGATAGGGCAGTGATGCAGGAATATTATTATTATTTGAACTATAAACAGCGTGACCAAATTCATGTAAAAGGGTGGATGCCCAATAATCATCTGGTTTAATATTTGCAAGAACCCTGACATCTCCCGATCTATCAATATCGGTGCAAAAAGCATGAGGACTCTTACCTTTTTTTTCATATAAATCGCTATTTACAATTACCCGATCAATAGGAAGACCAATACCTTTGTAAAACTTTTGGGATAATCCAATTAAGTCCGCTTTTCGAAACGGGCCATCCAAATTCAAACCAAAGATAGCTGGAGCTTCTTGAAAAAAAGGGTCATGGTAATGCCAAGGTTGCAATTGGTTATTTTCAATTTTGTAATTCAATGCTAACTTTGAATCAATATCTTCTTTGATCAATTGAAAAGGTTCACGAGTAAGGTTTTCAAGTTGATCAAAAATTCGAATTAAATCTTTACCGTTTTGTTCATTTAAAAAAAGCTGCATTTCATGGTAATTCGGGAATTTCAAATATTTGGCAATTTGATTGCGAGTAATTACAAGTTCTTTTAAATCTTTTTCAAGAATATTACCAACTTTTTTTCCTGCCTCCCAAGCTTCTTTACGAAGATTGGAATCAAGTGAATTCTTCAGAATGGTTCTAACATCATTTTCAGTACATTCTTTTCCTTGAATAACTGGCCTGAAGGAATTGAATGATTGTTCAACTTTGTTTGACAGGGCAGAAGCTTTTTTTAATAAATCTAACGGGACTTGTTTTTCAAGATATATCAGAAACAATATATCGATACTACGCGAAATAATTGGGTCTGTTAATTTGCTTTTATTATCTTTTAAAAATTTAATCTCTTGAAATAAGGCTGGATTAGCAAGGGCCTCATCTATCTTATTTTGTGCTTTTTCTTTTTTTTCGAACGCAGATACATTTCCCATGGTATTTGCTTCCCACCAAGCGAGATTTGCGGCAATTTCCAAAGGTCGGATTATAAGTTCATGTTTTTCGAGAAAACTTTTTGCAGAATTATTCATAACTTGTTCTCCATGCACATTATTAAACATTAAAAAAAAGCTTAATAAAAATGGTGACAAAAGTTTTAAGTTCATTCTAACCTCTTTTTAAAGTTATTTACTTGCTCTATTAGTATGATCTTAACATTATTATTGATAAAGCTTTATATGTTAATTTCTTTAAACATATTATGGTTTCTTAAGTTTACCCTGATTTATTTTGAAAAGGGTTTTTATGTTTCAATCAGAAAGATCAATATTGCTAGTAGAGGATGATACATCCACCCGCCTTATAATTAATAAGGGAATATCTAATTGGGGCTGCAAAGTTCTTTCTGTTTCTTCTGCTGAAGAAGCCCTTCGTATTACAAATATGATCACTCCTAATCTTGCATTAATAGATATTTCATTGCCAGGAATTGATGGTATTACTCTTGCTAAAATTTTAATACAAAAAAAAATCACTGACATAATATTAATGACGGCAGATAAAAATCACACGACAAATATTGATTTGGAGATTTACAAGGTTATTTGCAAGCCGTTTTATATTAATGATTTAAGAGAACTTGTAAAGACAACTTCATTTGTTTTTGAATAGGTAACATTAAGAATTAAATTTTAGGGCAATGTATTGTTCAAAATATTTTTTATCAAGTTTTTCTGCTGTTACTTTTTCGCAAAGTTTTCCTGGTTGAAATCTTTTACCTTGAATATGAATATTCGTTTTCAACCACTGGCGTAATTCATAAAGGACATCAACATTAAGAGTATTGTTATTCCAACCAATTACTTTTTTTGCTTTATCAACAAATTGTGCAGCATAAAGATTTCCTAGTAAATAAGTAGGAAAATAGCCAAAAAGGCCAGCACTCCAATGTATATCCTGTAAACATCCCACTGCATCATTTTTTGGAGTCAAACCCAAATAATTTTGCATTTTGTTTTTCCAAGCTTCAGGGAGGTCTTTAACAGATAGATTTTGGGAAAGTAAATCTTTTTCAAGTTCATATCTAAAGATAATATGAAGGTTATAGGTGACCTCATCAGCATCTACCCTGATAAAGCCAGGTTGAACCTGATTAATGGCTTTCTGAAAATCAACTAGGGGTAAATTGCTTAATTGTGTGGGGAAAAATTTAATCGCAAGAGGATAAATAAACCGCCAAAACTCCAAAGATCTCCCAACTTGGTTCTCAAGTAGGCGAGATTGTGATTCATGTATACCAAGAGAAACAGCTGTTCCAGTGGGTAATCCAAAATGATCTGGATCTAAACCCTGCTCATACAAACCATGGCCTGCTTCATGCAAGACTCCAAAAAGACCTGATGAAAAATCCGCAGGGTTAAAACGAGTTGTAATCCTACAGTCACCAGGGCCAATACCACAGCAAAACGGATGAGCAGTGGTATCAAGCCGGCCTGCATTAAAATCAAAACCACAGTAACCAGCAACAATTTCGCTGAAAATCTTTTGTCTTTCTTCGGGATAATTGCCCAAAATCAAATTTCGTTTATTTTCTTTCGGACATTTATGCAAAATTTGAATAATTGAATCTTTTAAAGGATAAAAAATTGAATCTAATTCGGCCGAAGTAGCACCAGGTTCATAATCATCTAACAACGCATCATAACTTGCATGACCATTTGCAAGACATTTCGCTTCCTGCCTTTTAAGGTTAATAATTTTTTCAAGCCATGTTTCAAAAATACTAAAATTGTTTTGAGACCTAGCTTCTTGCCATGCCTTTTGGGAATATACAAATGTTTTAGAAAGCTCTTGAACCAAAGTAACTGGAATTTTATTTGCACGGGTAAATAAACGCTGCCATTCCCGGACATTTACAAACATGTCAGAATTTTCAGGCACATTCAAAGATTTAGTGGCAAGTTCATTGAGTGCATCGCCAAGCCAAGATTCAGTAACAAGTTCGTGGTGCAATTTTGAAAGAGCGCAATTTTGAAGGGAACGAAGATCCGCCCCACCCGGTGGCATATTCGTTCTTTCATCCCAGCCAATTAATTCTGCACAAGATTCAATTACCCGGGCATTTTTGAAATGCGCCTTCAATTTCAGGTATTTTGATTCAAGATCCATCAGGCATCCTGGCTAATTAAGCCATGTTCATATTCATAAGAAACTCAGCATTTGTTTTGCATTTCTTAAGTCTAGAAACCATTAATTCCATCGCATCTACAGGATGCATATCTGCAAGAACCCTGCGAAGTGCCCGGACTCTATCAATTTCATCGGGGTGCATAAGCAATTCTTCTTTTCGAGTACCCGATCGGTTAATGTCAATCGCTGGCCAAACTCGCTTCTCAACCAACTTTCGGTCAAGATGAACTTCCATGTTACCAGTGCCTTTAAATTCTTCGAAAATAACTTCGTCCATCCTAGAACCAGTGTCAATCAATGCGGTGGCTAAAATGGTAAGGCTGCCACCATTTTCTATATTACGAGCCGCTCCAAAAAACCTTTTTGGCTTTTGCATGGCATTAGAGTCAAGACCACCACTAAGCAATTTGCCACCCGAGGGGGCCTCAGAATTATGAGCCCTAGCAAGCCTTGTGATAGAATCCAAAAGGATAATCACATCCCTGCCATCTTCTACCAATCTTTTCGCTTTTTCCATTGCGATTTCACTTACATGAACATGGTCGGAGGAAGGTTCATCAAAAGTACTGGCTACAACTTCAGCGTTGGCGCTAGCAACAGATCGAACCATTTCTGTAACTTCCTCAGGGCGCTCATCAATAAGAAGAACGATCAAGTAAGCTTCAGGGTGATTTTGTTTGATAGCCTGTGCTATACGCATTAAAAGAACTGTTTTCCCTGCCCTTGGAGGAGAAACAATTAAGCCACGCTGACCTTTGCCAATGGGCGTAATAAGATCGACAACTCGAGTTGAAAGGTCAACACCTGAAGTTTCGAGGAATAGTCTTTCATTAGGATGAAGCGGAGTAAGATCCTCAAAAATCACAGGACGAGCTCGTTCATCTGGTGCACGACCTTGCACCAGTTCAACCTGCATCAAGGCAAAATTATCTTGCCCTTCAATTGGCAAGCGAATAGGGCCTTCGATCATAAGGCCTGTGCGTAAACCGAGTCTGCGTATTTGACTAGGGGAGACATAAATATCTTCTGGGGAAGCCAAATAGTTATGGGCGGCACTTCGCAGAAAACCATACCCATCAGGCAAAACTTCTAAAGTTCCAGAACCTTTAACAGCATTTCCGCGTTCTATCTGCCTGCGAACTACCGAAACAATTAGCTGTACACGGGTCATACCCGTGTGTTCAGCAATACCTTCTTGTTCAGCATGGGCAAAAAGTTTAGGCATCGAAAGCCTATATAAATCGTCAAGCCTGGTGCTGACATGCAGCTTAGGGACTTGCGAAATTGGTTGTACCGGTGGAATAGATTCTTTATTGCGCGAAGGGGAAGCTTGTTCTGGAGATTTGCGAACTACTTTTTTTCTAGCTAGGTTGCCCATCCCTTCGTCGTCGCATGCGACGGACATAATCAATCCTCCTTAAGGGGACTTTAAATAAATAGAAAATGATCCATATTTTTACAAGAATAATTAAACCTGGTAGGCCAGTAAATTCTGTCAACAAGGACCACTGTACTTTGTTGATTAGTTAAATAACTAGTTAAAGTGGTTTATCTTGAACAACTATAAATCTAACAATTTTAGATTATAAAGTTATTTTGAAAAATGCAAGTATATTCTTAGTCTTTTCGTTATTCTTGACACACAATAGCCAATGTTCTTTTATATTTTAATTTCTATATGCCCTTTGTAGTTTAACTGTATTGGCTTAAAAACAAAATGACTCCATTAAAATTATCCCGGGGTAAATGTCTTCCTCTTGGTGCTACTCACCTTAATAATAGCATCAATTTTGCATTGCTTTGTAGGCACGGGACTGAAGTGCATCTTGCTTTATTTACGCTTGAGTCTAAAGAACCTATTGCAGAGATAGTTCTACATCCTAGAAAAAGCAGGACAGGGGATCATTGGCATATTGCTGTTGAAGGCTTGCCAGAATCTTTTTGCTATGGCTGGCGTGTAAATGGCCCACAATCTCCCATCCATCGATTTAATCCCGAACACTTGCTTTTGGATCCACAATGCAAAACCATTTCCGGTGGATCCGAATGGGGGGTTAACGATGAATCTATGGCCCACCATACCAGCAGGCTTAGCATTTTTACCAATAATGAAATTCCCCAAATGGAAGATACTCATCTATGCACCCCCATGGAAGACAGTATCATTTATGAAGTTCATGTCCGCGGTTTTACATGCCATCCAACTTCAATGACCGTCAATCCTGGAACTTTTGATGCGTTGATAGAAAAAATCCCCTACTTGAAAAATCTAGGAATCACCGCAGTTGAACTTTTACCCGTTCATGAGTTTGACGAAAATGATTGTCCTTTTTTTGACCCCGCAACTGGCAAAAAGCATAGGAATTTATGGGGTTATAATACTATTTCTTTCAATGCTCCAAAAACTTCTTATGCAAGCCTAGGAAACCTAAACCAACATATTATTGAATTCCGAAAAATGGTTCATGCTTATCATATGGCAGGTATCGAAGTCATCATAGATGTGGTTTTCAACCACACAGGTGAAGGCAATCATCGCGGAAGAACCTATAGTTTTCGGGGACTAGATAATTCTACTTATTACATGGTTGACAAAGATGGCAACTATTTTAATTTTTCCGGATGCGGTAATACCCTAAATTGCAATCACCCGGTTGTCAGAGAAATGATTACAAATAGTTTACGATTCTGGGTAGCTGATATGAATGTAGATGGTTTACGCTTCGACCTCGCATCCATATTAGGCAGAGATTATCTTGGAAATGTTCTAGTGGAACCGCCGATAGTAGAAATGATTGCCGAGGATGGCGTGCTTGCTGACACAAAATTAATCGCTGAGCCCTGGGATGCTGCTGGCTTGTACCAGGTTGGGCTTTTCCCATACGGCAGAAGATGGAGCGAATGGAATGGTCAATTTCGGGATGACATTCGCAGGTTTTGGCGGGGAGAACCCGGAATAGCTTCTTTGCTAGCAACCCGTATTTGCGGGAGTTCCGACCTATACGAGTCTTCAGGGAGAAAGCCTCGACACAGCCTAAATTTCATAACCTGCCACGATGGGTTCACACTATGGGACCTTGTGTCTTACAATGTAAAACATAATTTTCGAAATGGGGAAGGAAATAATGACGGTTGTTCGGAAAATCTTAGCTGGAATTGTGGCGAAGAGGGCCCCTCGAATGATCCCTACATCCTTGGTTTAAGAAAAAGACAAGTAAGAAACTTTTATGTTACTTTGTTTATTTCTCAAGGTGTGCCCATGATGCTAGCGGGCGATGAATTCCTGCGTACACAAAAAGGTAATAATAATGCTTGGTGCCAAGATAATGATATTAGTTGGATCGATTGGACCTTACTTGAAAAAAACTCTGACTTCCATCGCTTCACTAAAGAAATAATCAAATTGAGGCTCGCACATCCAGCCTTAAGAAGGCGAACATTTATGAAAATTGGAGATATTATTTGGCATGGAATAAGCCCATTAAATGCCGATTTTTCAACTTCTAGTACTTTCCTTGCCTTTGCCTTAAATGGTTTAAAAACCGGCCGAGAAACCGATGCTGACTTCTTTATCGGTATGAATTCTGGTAATGAACCGGCGGAATGCAAAATCCCAGCTTCACCAACAGGAAGACCCTGGCGCCGTATTATCGACACAGCAAAGGCTTCACCTCTTGATATTGTAGCCTTCCACGAAGCACCAAATATTGCTTTTGAAAGCATTTATCCAGTGGAAGCAAAGTCATGTTTAGTCTTGATATCAGACAAATAAAGCAGAAAGGTAAGGGTTACTTTCTGCTTAGTCTAGAGCTTGCACGAATAATTGCACGAGCTCGATCTTTAAGCTTTAAGCGCTCGTTTGCGGTTTTCCCCTCGAGATTAGATTCAAGGAGTGCCTTTGCAGAATTCACATCCAAAGCGGCTAACGCAGTAGCCCTTGGCGTTAATAATGTAACGATATTTTTAGATATTTGCACTGTCCCACCTTCAATGAAGAAAATGGTATCGGTGGAGCCGTTACGAATTCGAAGACAACCAAAGCCAAGTTTTGAGACCAATGCAGCCCGATTAGGTAGGATACCCATTTCGCCATCAAACAAGGGTATCACCAATGAATCAGATTCTTGGTCAACCAAGGCTCTTTCGGGTGTCACAACAACACAATGAAGTTTAGATTGGTTTTCTGCCATGGTTTACTTACCTTCTGCCATTTCCTTGGCTCGTTCAGCCGCTTCTTCAATTGCTCCAACATAAAGGAAAGCGGACTCAGGAAGATGATCCCATTTACCTTCACAAAGCTCTTTAAAGCTACGGATGGTATCCTGCAAAGAGGTAACCTTGCCGGGCTTTCCAGTAAAAACTTCTGCAACAATGAAAGGTTGCGATAAAAAGCGTTCAATTCTTCGAGCACGGAAAACAACTTGTCTATCTTCCACACTTAATTCTTCAACACCAAGAATAGCAATAATGTCTTGCAATTCGCGGTATCTTTGCAGAATTTGCTGCACCTTGCGGGCAACGCTATAGTGTTCAACACCAACAACATTTGGATCCAAAATATTGCTATAACTGGCAAGAGGATCAACAGCAGGGTAAATACCTTTTTCTGATATTTTTCTTTCAAGATAAATAAACGCATCTAGGTGCTGGAAAGCATTTGCAGGAGCAGGGTCGGTTGGGTCATCAGCTGGAACATAAACAGCCTGTACACTCGTAATAGCGCCCTTGGCTGTGGAGGTAATTCTTTCCTGCAACTCACCCATTTCAGTTGCCAAGGTAGGCTGATAACCTACAGCACTAGGCATACGGCCTAATAATGCAGAAACTTCAGCACCTGCCTGAGAAAACCGGAAGATATTATCAACGAACAAAAGAGTATCCTTACCAGTGGCATCTCGAAACCATTCGGCCATAGTAAGCGCTGTAAGGGCAACCCGCAGACGGGCACCAGGGGGCTCGTTCATCTGGCCGAACACCATAGCTGTTTGAGTAATAACGGAACGATCGGTTTTACCGATTTTGGTTTCCTGCATTTCGAGCCAAAGATCATTACCCTCACGGGTTCTTTCACCAACACCCGCAAAAACTGAATAACCTTCATGCATGGTTGCAATACGGGCAATAAGCTCGGTAAGAATAACTGTTTTACCAAGGCCAGCACCACCAAAGAGACCGGCTTTTCCACCACGAACAAGTGGGGTCAAAAGATCAATAACTTTGATACCAGTTTCAAAAATTTCTGTTTTAGGCGACAACTCAGAAAAAGCAGGGGGCTCTCGATGAATCGGCCTTGTCTCGGTGGCATTAACTGGGCCACGACCATCAATGGGTTCACCAAGCAAATTAAAAACTCTTCCAAGAGTTTGTTCGCCTACAGGAATAGTCACTGGAGCACCAGTATCAATAACCTTCATGCCACGAACCAAACCTTCGGTAGAGCCCAAAGCGACGGCACGAATACGATTTCCACCAAGATGTTGTTGAACTTCACCGGTTAGATGAAGTATCACATTTTTGTAATCGGAATCAATTTTAATGGCATTATAAATTTCTGGAAGGTGGCCTTCAGGAAATTCAGCATCAAAAGTAGATCCTATTACCTGAACAATCTTACCTTCAACTATTTTACCAGCATTTGCACTAACCATAACAAAAAACCCTCTCTAGTCAAAAAGCATAAGAAACCGGATTTTATCCAAATTATTCCAACGCTGCAGCGCCACCGATAATTTCAGAAATTTCCTTGGTAATCTGAGCCTGCCTAGCTCTATTGTAAAGCAAGGAAATAGCTTTAATCATATCATCTGCATTTTCGGTTGCAGCCTTCATTGTCACACGTCTGCCAATTTGCTCACTAACCGCAGCATCAAGAAAGCATTTGAATAGGGAGGCTTTAAATGCCTGGGGAAGAAGTTCCTCGAGAATATCTTTGGCGTTTGGCAAAAACTCGTAGCTCACATTTTCATTTTTCTTAACGAGACCACTCGAAGAATCATTTGGTTTTGCGAAAGGCAGAATGGTTTCAACGACGGGGAATTGTCTTGCTGGATTATGAAACTTCATATAGGCAACATCAACAGCATCAATATTACCAGAAATAAATTCACGAATAAATTTATCTGCAAGGGGCTCAACCTCATCAAACTTAGGTTTATCTTCGAAATTAATATAAGTGGCAACAGGAACAATTTGTTGATACTTAAAAAAAGAAATTGCGCGTTTTCCACTAAGTTCTAAAAGCGTTTCTTCACCCCTAGATTTACTTGCAGTCATACTGTTGGTCGCTTCTCGCAAAATACCCGCATTATAACCACCACAAAGGCCTCGATTAGAGCAAATTACGAGCAAAATCCTCTTGGAAATTTTTTCGCGCTTAACCAAAAGAGGATGGGTCACATCCTGAGCAGAAGATGAAAGCTCAGAAGCAATCTCAGCAATCTTCTTAGTATAAGTTGCTGCTTCAACTGCCCGATCCATGGCCTTCTTAAATCGCGCTGTTGCGATAAGTTCCATAGTCCGGGTAATCTTGCGAATATTGCGGATCGCTTTTCGTCGAACCACAAGTTCACGAGTTTTAGCCATAATTAAACACCTTCACCCAATATTAGCCTTTGAACTGAAAACCGAACTCATTAATAGATGCTTCCAGCTTTTTAATAAGATCTGGAGACAATTTCTTTTCGCTTATTAAAGCATTTCGAACTTCAGGCTTTTGTTCTTTCATGAAGGCCAAGAACTGAAGTTCCCATGCCTGAACTTTAGATCTTTCAACCTTGTCTAAAAACCCTTTCGTTGCCGCATAAATAATCATTACCTGATCTGCAACATGCATTGGCTTGTATGGCGGTTGTTTTAGTATTTCAACAACACTGTAACCTCGGTCCAACTGAGATTGGGAGGTTTTATCAAGCTCCGTGCCTAGTTGAGCAAAAGCTTCCAATTCCCTAAATGAGGCAAGATCCAATCGTAAACCACCAGCAACCTGCTTCATTGCAGAAATTTGAGCTTTCCCACCCACGCGGGAAACGCTAATGCCTACATCCACCGCAGGCCTAACGCCTGCATTGAATAAGGATCCTTGCAAATAAATCTGCCCATCGGTAATCGAAATCACATTGGTTGGAATATAAGCTGATACTTCACCTTCCATCGTCTCAATGATCGGAAGTGCAGTCAAAGAACCACCTGAGTTGGGTATTCTAGCAAGCTTATGATTTGGATGCTTGGGAAGATCATGTTTTAAAGCGTGCTCTTTGCCAGCTGGGCCAACATAGACTATGCCTTTGCCAGATTCATCGCGGTTAACTCCCCAATCATCCGTGACCTTTAAATCATCAGAATTTTTGTCAACAATCACATAGCGATCTGCAAGCTTTGCAGACCGTTCAAGCAAACGGGAATGCGCATAAAAAATATCACCAGGATATGCTTCCCTACCTGGAGGCCTGCGCATAAGAAGCGATAATTGGCGGTATGCTGCAGCTTGTTTACTTAGATCGTCATAAACGCATAAAGTAGCCATGCCTTTTTCATACATATAGTATTCAGCCATCGCACATCCGGCATAGGGCGCAATATATTGCAGCGGTGCTGGATCTGCAGAACTGGCGTCTACAACTATGGTGTAATCCATTGCACCATTTGCTTTAAGGATTTCAACAACCTTGGCAACAGTAGAATCTTTTTGCCCGATAGCAACATAAACACAAATAACCCCGTTACCTTTTTGATTAATAATGGTATCGAGAGCAATCGTTGTTTTCCCGGTTTTGCGATCGCCAATAATCAGTTCACGCTGACCACGGCCCACAGGAGTCATAGCATCAATTGCTTTAATCCCAGTTTGCATTGGTTCTTCTACAGGTTGCCTACCAGCAACACCTGGTGCATTAGATTCAACCGCCCGAGTGTGACTTGTTATAATTGGGCCTTTACCATCCTTGGGAACACCAAGAGGATCGACAACCCGACCAATTAAAGCATCGCCAACAGGAACACGAAGCAAAGCCCCGGTGGTCCGAACTTCATCACCTTCCTTGATGTCGAGGTACTTACCCAGAATGATAACCCCGACCGAATTTTCTTCAAGATTAAAGGCCAAGCCTTTTACACCTGCACGAGGAAAATCAACCATTTCTCCAGCCATTACACCTGTAAGGCCGTAGACACGGGCAATCCCATCGCCAACTTCTAAAACCCTACCGACGTCTTTTGCGTCGATGCGGTCTTGAAATTGCTCAATTTCCTTCTGAAGAACTGAAGCTATCTCGTCTGCTTTGAATCTCATAGGTACTTCTCTCAATCAATTGATTTCGCAAGGATTGAAGACGGTTACGCAAACTACCGTCCCAAAGCCAATCCCCGGCTTTAATAATTAATCCACCAACAATGGAATCATCCACTGTATAAGAAAGAATAGGTTGCTTACCAAGCTTTATTTGCAAAGCCTTAAGTAATGCAATCTCTTGCTCAGGTGTAACCTTGACACTGGTTGTGACCTGAACTTGTAACTGATTTTTCCTAGTTTCATTTAATAACTGGTATGCATGAACAGAAGAACCAAGCAAACCAAGTCTATCATGCAGGTTAAGTACAAAGATAAAATTAACAACTAAAGGACTGCACTTTCCTTCAAAAATCAATTTTAATAATCTGGTTTTTTCATCTCGAGAAATCACAGGACTTGCAAAAAGACTTTCCAGCTTAGGATTCGTTTTCAAAAGTGATGATATTTCGAGCAATTCTGTTTGCACGCTATCTGATAGACCCAATGGCAAAGCCGCTTGGTAAAGTGCTGCAGAATAAACTTGGATTATGCGCTGAGATCCATCATCAAGCACGGTATATTGCTTAGCAAGTTCAGCCATATTTAAATCAATATCACTTAAAGACATTATCTAGCCCCAGCAGAAAAACACTGCAAACATTAAAACTATTTTGAAAGTTCAGTCAAGCAATCGTTAACAAGAACTCTATGATCATCAATTGTCAATGACTTTTTAATTGCTTTGGAAGATATAAGCAAAGCTAAATCAGATGTTTTGGTAAGTAAATCTTTCATTGCCTGATCTTTGGCAAGTTGCAACTCACGGTGCAACCTGTCGCGTTCTGCAACAATTTCTTCTTTAGCTTTAGAAACCATTTCATCTTTTAAAGCCTGACCATCACGGCGTGCTTCTTCAATCAAAAGCCGAATTTGATCCCCTGCCAACCTAAATTTAGCATCAAGATCAGATTGTAATTTTTGGGATTTTAAACTTGCAGCTTCAGCTTCATCAATGGCACGGCGAATATTTTCTTCGCGTTTTTGCAAACCTTCCAGCATAGGGCCCCATGCTGTTTTCTTTAAAACAAAGAATAGCAAAACAAAAAGAACCAAAGTCCAAACTCCAGTATCAGCACTGAAACCAAAGATATCTCTTTGTTTTTCTGGCTGGTTAGTACTGGCTACTTTGGATTCAGCAGTTTTAGCTTCAGCAGTCTTGACTTCAGCAAAACAGTTTGTGGAAAACACAAACCCAATGCTGAGCAAACCAATCAAAGTCATGACGAAAAACCGTCGTAACATGGCCCCGCTACCTCCCGATTTAAAGAATAGAAACTAAATAAGGAAGCAAATTAGCAATGCAAATAAGGCTACACCTTCAAGCAATGCAGCGATGATGATACTGGCATTTCTAAGATCATTAGCCATTTCAGGTTGACGCGCCATGCTCTCTGCCATGCCCGCACCAATGTAACCCAAACCGATTCCTGCTCCAATAATTGCTAACCCTGCACCAATGCCTTTGCCAATATTGGCAATTCCATCAGCAGCAAATGCATCATCTGCAAAGCAGAATAACGCTACAACAACTGCAAACATCAAAAACATCTTTTTCATCGAAAGCAAGCCTCCACAATCACCATAAGGGGTAAACACAACAAGAAACAAAAGAGCTAAGTTATCATTATTTACGAACCAATTAAACAATAGTCAATTAAATTTTAATGATTACCTTGAATCGCATTTTCTTCGTGGTCGTGCTCATCGTGGGCATGGCCTTCATGTGTAGCCATACCCATAAATAAAGCTGTCAAGAATGTAAAAACATATGCTTGTAAAAACGCAACAAGTAATTCTAAAAAACAGAGCGCTAAGCTTGCCGCTAAACTCACAATCGTAATACCAGACTGAAGAAGAATGTTTTCACCAGCAACTTTTACTGCAAAAAGGAGAACAGTGGCAAGAACCATATGGCCTGCAAACATGTTGGCAAATAAGCGAACCGCCAAAACACCACTTCGAATAAAAATACCTGCAAATTCGAGCACAAAAAGCAATGCACTGATAACGGGGCCAAATACCGGTAGATCAATTTTCATCCAAAAGCCTTTTACAAAACCGCCAACACCATTTTTCTTAATGCCTGTGTAATTAATAAAAAAACAACTCACGAGAGCCAATGCCCCGGTAACTGAAATATTTGCAGTAGGGGATCCCATGAAAGGAAGCATACCAAACAAATTAGCAAACAAGATAAAAAGAAATAAAGTCCACAAGAAGGGAACATATTTATCTGCCAAATCACCAAGCGTAGGTTTTGCAACTTCATTTCTGATATAGGTAAGCAAACATTCAAAAGCATTCCAAAAAGGACCGCGTAAAATTTCGCCTTTCGAAACCCTGCGGCAAAGCGGAATATAGATTGCTGCAATTAAAACAGCAACAACAAGCAATAATATTTTGAATTTGCTTACAGAAACATGAAACCCGAAAAAATCAAACGAAAGCAAATTTAAATGAACGCCGTGTTCAAATAATCCCTGTTCATCAAAAAAATGCCAATGATGGATCTGATCTTGAACTTCATCCATTGCATCAGGTGTAGGCTTGGAATACATATTTAACCTAACTTCAAAATATTCAATTAACAAACAACCCATATGGATCAAATACGAGAAAACAATTTCAACTTCAAGATCGCTTCCAACAGGGTAAAGAAAAAGAAAACACAAACAGCAATTAAAACTAGATGTCTGTTCATCTCTTCATCTAAAGTATTTTTAAAAAAAACAAAAGCAAGCAAAAACAACGATAATCGTGGAAGGGAGGTTAAAAAAAGCAAAGAAGTATGATTATTCTTATAAAAGAATTCAAAAAGGAAAGTGATCAATTTCGAGATAAAAAAAGCCCCGAAAAACATTGAAACTGCAAGATAATAATAAATTTGCGTTCCGATTAATCCGTTCAAGCATTGACTTACAAAAAGAGCAAGAAAAAAAAGAGCAAGAAAACCATAAAAAGCTAAAAATCGCTTGTCGAATTTAGCCACTGCATCATCGAACAAAGCCTTTTTTTCAATCAAAACATGCACCTTAAAACAAACGCCGTTTAATATGCAAGGAAACGCCTAAAACCCCAAAAAAAATGCCTAAAATTATTCCAAAAGGCTTGGTTGATGAATAAGAATCCAAAAAAGCCCCAATAGCTATTGGAATAAACATTTCGATGCCCAAAGATGCAAGTTCCACAAAAAGAGCAAAGCCTTTGATATCTTTTTTCGGATTAGTAATCATCAATTACTTCACTTTAGGTTAAATGTTACACTTGGGAAAACTATAAGGCCATATAAATGGTTATAAGCCTTTATATTACAACGATTTCCAAAGTTTTTGTTTGACATTTTTTTCGATCTAATTTAATCTATAACTACTGCCTTACAACATTTAAACAATGAGATTAAAGTCTAAAGAATAGCGTATTGATTTTGCTGCGTGGATCAGATTTGTTAATGTTGTATGTATCAGAAGTTTCAATCATTCATACCATTTCTTTTGACAAGGAGGTCTAAAGAAGCAAATGGCAATATATTGCCAAATGGAGCATTGTATATGGCAGCCAAAAAGTCCGTAGTTAAATCTAAAATTTCTCCCCCACCTGCCGTTCGTTCAGTTAATAAAATAACTAAAGAACCCGTTTTAAAAGCAAAGCCGACAACTAAAATCAAATCTTCATCAAAGCAAATGGCCATTAAAAAAAGTAATCTTTTGAAAAAGCGAACCCAGATTTCTCTGGCGCGTGATTCTGCATTAGAAGCTCAGGAAAAATCCAGAATTTCCATGGGCGTACCTACTAAAGATCTGGCTGTAAAGGCCCCCAAAGATCTTCCAAAAGGTTATAATAAAGACCGAATTGTTGTTATGGTGCGTGATCCTTTCTGGTTACATGCTTATTGGGAAATAACACGACAGACAATTCAAAGGGCAGAAGCTGCTTTATCCCAAGATTGGCATAGTTGCAAGCCGATTTTACGCCTTCTTGATGTAACCTCGAATGATACCACTTGCTCTAGTGAAACCGTTGTTCAAGACATCGAAATCCATGGTGGATGCAATAGTTGGTATCTGAATGTTAAAACACCACCACGCTCCTACCGTATTGATATTGGTTATCTTGCTAAATCAGGCAAATTCTATGTTCTTTCTAGATCCAATGTTGTTACAACCCCAAGAGCGGGTATTAGCGATGTTATAGATGAGAACTGGGCCGATTTAGATAATGAAAAAGCAGACAAAATTTATGCTATGTCTGGTGGATTTGACCCCAGTTCTAGCAGTATGGAACTTAAACAACTTTTTGAAGAAAGATTGCGGAGGCCACTTGGTTCTTCTGCAATTACAAGCTTTGGATCGGCTGGTTTTATTCCTGGAAAAAGCCGTGATTTTAAGTTCCAAGTTGATGCCGAATTGATTGTTTACGGTTCTACTGATGCTAATGCCAGAGTCACTCTTCAAGGTGAACCTGTAAAACTTAGACCGGACGGAACTTTTACTATGCGATTCAGCCTTCCGGACAGTAGGCAAATTATTCCAGCTGTTGCTATTTCACCCGATGGCGTTGAAGAACGAACTATAATCTTGGCTGTTGAACGAAACACCAAGCAACTTGAACCCCTGGTTAGGGACGAAGATGATTAATGACTTTGTAAATTTCCATAAATATTATTGTACTTCACCCATGCTTATCAGGTGCCTTTAAGGCAGTAAATCATGGACAGAAGAAACTTACTAAGCCCGGCAAATTTAACCCATAATGCCGGGCTTATTTCGTCTGCGCTCGATTCCATTCTCAACCCTAACGAATTAAGCCTCGTCCATATCAAACGCAGGGCAATGGCCACCGATTTTGAGATTTCTTTTCCCCTTGGGACTAAAGATGCTGTTTTAATGGCGAAAGATTGCCTTGAATTAATTTCACTTTTGGAAAATCAATTATCTATTTACATTAATAAAAGCGAAATAGTGCGCATTAATCAAAATGCAGGGGAAAATCCTGTAATTGTAGAGCCTCATTTATTTAGCCTACTTCAAAAAGCTAAGAACCTAAGTCAGGCAAGCAATCAGGGGTTCGATATTACAGCCGGCAAACTTATAAAGTTGTGGGGTTTTTTCAAAGGTCCCAAAAGAGTTCCTAGCGAAGCTGAGATTATCAACCTTCTTTCAACATTTGGATCAGAATCGTTAATTCTTGATCCTAAGAAAAAATCAGTGTTTTTTCTCAAACCAGAATTAGAAATTAATCTTGGTGCAATTGGAAAAGGTTACGCCTTAGACCGTGTTAAGAGCCTTCTACACAATAAATTTGGGATTTCCACCTTCATGATCCATGGGGGTAAAAGTAGTATTGTTTGTGGTAGTTCTCCTCAAAATCAGCCAAAAGGCTGGCCAATTGCAATTAACCACCCTTGGATTCCCAATAAACGAATCGCAACAGTTTTTTTGAAAAACCAGGCTTTAGGTATATCTGCAGCAACCTATAATAATTTTGAGTTGGATGGGATTAAGTATGGCCATATTTTAAACCCTAAAACCGGATATCCAGCCAGTGGCGTAGCAACATGCGTTGTTGCTGCTCCGGATGCAACTTCAGCAGATGCCCTTTCGACTGCTTTTTTTGTTCTCGGAAGCAATGCAGCAATTCAATATTGTGAAAACCATAAAGAAACTGGCATACTTATTCTTCCAGAAAATGAAAAAGAACAGGTTTTAGTTGTTGGCAATTTGGTTGCAGAGTTTTAACCTATTTGGATTGGTTCCCGAATTAATTTGATTGCGAGATTTTAATGAATCGTTACACAGGCATTTCTTTGATTCTTCTAAGGCTTATCATTGGCTGGCATTTTCTTTTTGAAGGCCTACACAAAATTCATTCACTTTATTCCCCGCGACCTTTCAGCAGCGAAATCTATTTTCGTGAATCATCAGGGCCTTTAGGCAAATTCATGAAGGGATTCCTTCAGGATCCTGATAGAGACCTTCTTGCAAAGCTTGATGAAAAATCAATTACAAATGACTGGAATACTACCGTCAAAGATTTTTCTACCTCGTATCAGTTAACACCCGTTCAAATGAAATCCGCAAACGAAGTACTTGATAAAAACCTCATAAAAACCTTAGAGTGGTTTAAAGAAGGAAAAAAAGAAATTGAAATCCCTTCTCCTGATGGCAAATCAACTGGCACCTTAAAAATCAACTACACTACCCCACAGTGGTTGGCATATTACAATTCAAAATTAGATGAATTGGATAAAATCAGATCAGACGATAGAAGTTGGTACTTAGGTAAAGATCTTGATAAATCGAGAATTGCTTCTACAAGGGCAGAAATATCAAAAGGCCGAAAAGAACTTAGCGATGAATATGATTCGGAAAAAAGCACACTTAATTCTGAATTACAAAAAGTGCTTACGGCAGAACAAAAATCCATAGTTCTACCAAAAATACCGAAAAAAGCAGGTTTTATTCATTGGATAAATTTGTTGACAATCTTTGGTATTACAGCAATAGGTGCTGGTTTATTTCTAGGATTATTCACTCGAATTGCATGCCTTGGTGGAATTGGTTTTCTTGCGATGACCTATTTCACCATCCCGCCTTTTCCATGGCTTCCCGTCCCGCCTTTAAATGAAGGGAACTATGTTTTTGTAAACAAGAATTTAGTAGAGATGTTTGCTATGATTGTTTTAGCTACTACTAATTCAGGAAGGTGGTTTGGCCTAGATGCCTTACTTGCCAATTTCCTTCCGTGTTGTTGTACTTGGGATTCTGAACCGAAAAACAAATCGATATAATTTAACTCACTGTATTTTAAAATAAGGGGAAAAAGATGGCCATGGATCTCACCGCAGAACAAAAAGAACAAGGTAAGTCTAATTTTCAAAATGTAACCCAGGATCTTTCTCGTAGAGGATTCTTGAAAGGTTTATCCGCTGGGGCAGGAGTTGCAGCAATTACTCCAGCCGTATATTTCGGCTACAAATCCATGGAAGGAAACCCTGTTCGAGCAGCATTAATTGGTTGTGGCGATGAGGGGGGGATCCTCGTTGGAGCACATAATCCTGAATATCTTAAATTCACAGCAATTTGTGATATTCGACCTTATAATCGCGATCGAATCATGGAAGGCGATCCAAAGGTACCACTTCGTCCAGGTTTCAAAAAGCTTTATGGGCCTGAAAGCAAAGATATAAAAATCTTCACTGATTACAAAAAGGTTCTTGAAGACAAAAGTATTGAAGCTGTTGTAATTGCAACTCCACTTTGCAACCATGCCCGGATTGCGATTGATGCCATGAAAGCTGGAAAGCATGTTCTTTGCGAGAAATTGATGGCATGGAATGTATCACAATGCAAAGAAATGATCAAAGTCTCGAAAGAAACACAAAAAATATTATCCATTGGCCATCAGCGCCACTATAGCATGCTTTACTCGCATGCTTTTGAAGTGTTAAAATCGGGAGTCATAGGCGATGTAAAACACATTCGAGCGCTCTGGCATCGAAATAATTCTTGGCCCTTCGTAGCTGATGCGGCCCCCAAGTTCCCGATTGCTAAAGAATATCCCGCCCCTAAATATAGAGATGGATGGTATCCTCCTATCTACCAAATTGATCATGACGAACTCAAAGAACAATCTAAAATGTTTGGGTTTAAAAGTGTTGAAGAACTAGTTCGATGGAGGCTTTATAATGAGACTGGCGGTGGCCTAATGGCGGAATTAGGCAGCCATCAACTTGATGCTTGTAGTATTTTTCTAGGCAAAGTTCATCCATTATCAGTCAGTGGCGTTGGGGGCAAGATTTTCTATGGTCCCGATCGCAACGACCGTGATTCCGATGACAGCGTCTTTGTAACCTTTGAATTTCCCGGCCCTAACCATCCAAAAGGGATGAACAAGGGATCGGACAAAGATGATATTGTTGTTGTTACCTACTCCTCTTTAAACACCAATGGATTTGAACAATATGGTGAATGCGTCATGGGTTCACGCGGAACCATGATTGTTGAAGCTGAACAGTCCGTGATGCTTTATAATGAAAAGGATCCTTCAAAAAAATCCACCGATCCAAAAAGTACCAGCATTAGTGTATCTACCACTCCAGGAAATAAGCCTGTGCTTGACGCCAGTTCTACCTGGGGCCCAGGTGGGCCTCCGTCTGCTGTTGGAGGTGGTACCCCTACAGCAAGTGGCGCAGGTACTCCTGTAAGTCGAGGTTACAAAGAAGAAATGGAAGATTTTGCATATAAAATTAGAGTCTGGGATAAGAGCTCAAAATCAGAAATTGATATGCCAAGGTGTCATGGCAGATTAGCCATGGCTGATGCAATCATTGCGTTAACATCAAATATTGCAATGAAGAAAAAACAGCGCATTGATTTTAAGGAATCGTGGTTTGATCCAGTATCCGCCGAAGTACCAGACGGTGATACGGTTCCGAGAATTCCAGTGGTTTAAATTTAAATAGGGAAGTGGCTTGATCGAAAAGCCCCTTCCCTATGTTTATATTGCCCAAAATTATGGGGTAAAAGGAAGTACTGGGGCGAGATGAATTTGAAGCGGTGCTATTTGCATTGCATTAATTTCATTCTCAATTTTCCGAATATTTTCTATTCCATTCCAAACTTCCAACTCTGTCAAACTCACCCATTCTTTATTGGGTTCCAGTAGCACACATCGATCTTGTTTCTTTTCAAAATCAATAAAGTTTGGAAAATTCGTTGCTGGTTCTAAGCCAACCACATATCCCTCTTCAATTGCGCCCAAATTTTTCCATACTGTAAAACATGGCAAATTTTTCACATCAAATCGAACAACAAACGCTGCATTGATCTCAGGATTTACAATGGTGGCTAAAGATCTCCCAAACGAGTCAGAATATGGCATGCAAAGGTACACCTGTTCTTTAAAACAAGGCTGAGAAGGCCCAAAAGCAGCATAAGAATCAATTGTTACCGCGGCATTGTTGGTTTGTGGCGCTAAAGCAATGAGCGGAGCTTTCCAATACGATTTTTCACTTAAAAAAGGTTTACCAATATTGCAATGATAAAGAAGTTGAAATGACGCATTACTACTTCCAAGATTAGTAACCTTATCTGTAATTTTCAAACGATTGGAATTAATTTCAATCGAATAAGTTGACTCAAGAATAAGTTTTGGAGAAAAAAGCGCTGCCTCCTCGACAATACCTTTTATCTCAATAACTCCTGTTGAATTATCGGGGGTTTGTATGCTTAATGCTGAAGCAGGTAAATTTGAAATTCTTCCATGAAGAGTATAACGATTACCATCAACACTAGTTCCGGGGGGCCCATTAGAAACTAGACCACACCTGCAAAACCATTCATCAAACCCATCGAGCCATCCTAGCCCGTTTCTGCGTTCTAATTCAACATATTTAGGATGAACAGGGCCATTTACAGGCGAATCCCACCCAAGCCTTAAATCCTTGTAATTACCATGTCCAAGCCCCATTCCTTTACCCACAAGAATGGTAAATTGGAAATCACCAGCATTTACCTCAATAACTTCTAATCCATCAGAAAGCCCACCTTTTAAAACTTTTTTAACTACTGACCAGGAATTATCAGGCGCCACTACCGAATAATTATCTAGCCAATTCAAACCTTTAGAAAATTTAACAAACGCCATGATTAAATTCCTGAAGATTACTTTACGCCATGCATCATTAATGTAAGTTTACGACTTATAATAAGCAAAACACAAGCTGAAGCGGCAAGAGCGGCCGTGGTGTAAGTAAAATATTCAACGGGCGGAATAGTGCCATAAGTTTCGCCAAGAGCCCCAGCTGCGAAATTGCCAAAAGCGCTAACTAACAACCAAAGGCCCATAATCATCGTTGCGAATTTAGCTGGTGCAAGTTTATTTGCCATAGAAAGGCCCACAGGCGAAAGGCAAAGTTCGCCAATAGTAGCTAAGATATAGCTCCAGAATAACCACGAAGGGCTAACTTTGAACTTTGAAGAACCTATAAAAAGGTTGTCCATGCTATCGCGAAAATCAGGATTTGCCCCTGCAAGAAGCAAAGCTTTAATATCTTTTTCAGCCAAGGTTCCGGAAAACAACAAAGTTTTATTAAGTGGATTAAATTTCACTATACTTTCTGGAAGGCCAGCATAACGGATATCAAACCCGACAACACTATCGGGCAATTTCAGTTCGATTGAAGAAGGTATATTCGTATTTTTCTGTTTGCTTAATTCCTCGGAAATATCTTCCAAAGCCAAATAGAACTCGGATGGGGCGCTCGACCTTGCAACACGATCTCTTTCAACATCTGCAAAAACACCCCGTATAGTAAATTGCTTCTTTACGGAATCATAAGTAAGCCTTCCTCCTTGAATCGGATAAACTTCTTTTGAATCGATTTCGTTCAAAAGAAGTTCACCATTTTTACCAATGGTAATTGAAGAAGGCAAATTATTGCCTGCATAATCAGTTACAAGGGGAACATTTTCGACAAAAGCAGCCCCAATCATCACAACAAAAGATAAGGACATTGAAAAAATACCCAAGGTCATTTTGATGGGGATAGATAGATCCATACGAAGCCAAAACCAGGCAAAAAGTGGTGCCATTATAAAAATTGCTAACGCATTAATAGATTGAAACCATGCGGTAGGAACGGGATCAAAGCCAAAACCATCCTCATTCTTTTTATCCTTAAGTTTAAATAGACCAAAGAAAGAAGGTTTGTCCGGACTGGCAGAAGGAATAGGTTCGCCTTCTTTAACAAGAACGGGCTTAATTACTGAAGGATACTTACTCTCTTGGGGCATGGATTTAAATAGATAACGATTCGTAGTTTTATCAGCCCAAAGATTAAGCGCATTTCCTGCTTGTTCAAAAGCAGCCCAGAAAAAAATTGCGAAGAAACCAAGGGCCACAATTGTGAGAAACCTATCTCTCATTGCGTTTTTTACCTGACTTCCAATCCAATAAACAACCAGTAATGACACGCTACTAATCAATGAAGGGGCAGCAGAAATAGGTTTTGAATAACCTTTCCAGCATGCCACACAAAGAAGAAAAATGGCACCGAATAAAAGTGATTTGATTGCAAAATTAGAAAAGGAACCAAGCACAGAAGAAGTTTGATCCGCACTTTTTTCACTTAATGGTTGGTCAGAAACCTGACTGGGATTCGTATCTTGCATTTCAACAACTGAAACTTCTTTAATCAAAGGTAAGCCTATTAAATAAGTAATAAGCCCAATGACCATGCCAATGCCTGCAAGGGCAAATCCTGAGTGATATTCCCCCACAGTATTTTCCTGTAACCAACCACAAGCCAACGGGGAAAGAAAAGCACCTAAATTAATACCCATATAAAAAATGGTATAAGCCCCGTCTCTTCGGCGATCATTTGGAGGATATAACCTGCCTACTTGGGTAGACATGTTAGGTTTAAAAAAGCCATTTCCAATTATTAAAAAGATCAGAGCAGCGTAAAAAATATTATTAGCTTCAAAAGCCATCAAAAAATGGCCGATCGCCATTAATCCTGCTCCAATGACCACAGCCCAAGTATTGCCCAGATAGCGGTCTGCCATGAAACCACCCAAAATGGGGGTGACATAAACCAAGGTGGTATACCATTTATAAACGGAAGATGCATCAGATTGGGTCCACTTAAAATAATTTACCATGTAAGTTATTAAAAGGGCCCGCATTCCGTAATAGCTAAATCTTTCCCACATTTCTGTAAAAAATAGAACATAAAGACCCATTGGATGTCCAAGAAACAATTTTTGTTTTGTGGTATTTGTTAAATCGGACATATTGTTAAATCCTCTAAACTCTATTAATAACAAAAGGATAAGTTCCTTGAGCTTTTTCCAAGCTCAATTTTCCCGAATTGGAAAATGAATCAAAGTGTTTGTTCGCATTTTCAATAATCAACTTCTCACCATGAACATGCAACCCATACCTTAATTCCAAGGGTTTTGTTCTTTCGAGCAAGTATTCATCTCTCAAGCAAAAAGCAGGAGACATCCATCCATCATCACGGACATGCCATGAAACAGGGTGTCTGGGATTAAGAGGATGATCGAACCAAGTCACCCCTTCATCATTTTTATGATCCATAGGCCCACTGTAATCCATCCATTTAGCGGGCTTAGCAAAGGTAAGTTTTTCGGTTTTTTTTCCGTTACTTGAAGATAGGACCCCACCACCAAACTTGGCACTGATAGTTTTAGCAACACGAAGTCCAAGAAATCCAAAGTTTGTTTTTGGAATTTTTAATTCAACGGGAATGGGTGTAAATCGGGATTGGATTTCCAACCATAATTCGTTGTTTAAAAGGGGTTTGACCAAAATTATTAAGTCTTGCTGAATTATTTTTACATTGTGAGAATCATACCACCCCAATTGAACCGCCATCGCTGCCTCTGAATCTCCATCTTGAAAATGGAGCCATAGATCTTGTCGAATCTGGGGTTTAGTACCAGGGCTTTTGGTTTCTTCCCAAAAGTTAATCCCAGCGATATTATTATGCCCCCACCACAAAGAACGATGATGCGAATGGTCAGCAGCGGCAGGGTGCCCCATTCGGGTAATCGATTTACCACTAGGGCCAAACAAAGGATAAATAAAAGGTCTAGGAGAAGAGTAGGAAGTATTCCAACCAAGCACTTCACGCCCTTGATACTCGAAAGAAACATACCCATCCAATTTGGGAATGATCTGATTTTTTGGAACTCTATTACTTGTTGTATCAGGAGGCATTATCGAAAATCCAATTTTATACCCACCACTATTAATTAACAGCGTATTTCAGAACACCTTGGAAGTAAAAGGAAAAGTAGTTGCCTTAAAAAAATAATCGTTATTAGAATTTATCTCTTAAAAAATAAAGACTGCCGGTGTGAGTAAATCTTTAATAAATATTAAAAATAAAGCAGTCGTTTAAATAGGGGGTAGCATTTCAGTTTTAAGACAGCGAGCTATTTGTCTAACCGCCTGCCTTAATCGCTGTTCGTTTTCTACCAAAGCCAAGCGAAGAAAACCTTCACCTGCTTCTCCAAAACCTCCCCCTGGACTGACTGCAACTTCACCTTCTTCAAGAAGTTTCATTGTAAAATCAATTGAATTCATTTTTTCGCGCCAAGCCAGCGGGTATTGAGCCCAAACAAACATGCTAGCCTTGGGGCTATTGACTTGCCAACCAATTCGTCGCAAACCTTCAACAAGTACATCGCGTCTTTTTTGATATTCCAATGCTTGTTTTTCCACCAAATCTTCGCCATGCCTTAATGCGACTATCCCAGCGATCTGGATTGGTTGAAAAATACCATAATCGTAATAACCCTTAATCGTAGCAAGAGCTTTAACCATTTCTGCATTTCCTACGCAAAAACCAAGGCGCCAACCAGCCATGTTGTAACCTTTGCTCATCGTAATAGTTTCAACACCAACATCTTTCGCACCAGGAACACTTAAAAAGCTAGGGGCACGATATCCATCAAAACAAACATCACCATAGGCAAAGTCATGGATTACCATGAATCCAAATTTCTTTGCTAATTTAACGACATCGACAAAAAATTCTTTTTCAACAACCGTAGTTGTTGGATTGTGTGGATAGTTTAAAATTAAAACTTTGGGTTTCGGGTATAAATGCTCTGCAACACCAGAAATATTAGACAAGAATTTGTCTGGTTGAGTGCAATCTAAACTGATCACATTAGCAGAAGCAAGAGCCACTGCGTAAACATGAATGGGAAAAGAAGGAGCAGGTACAATTGCTGTATCACCAGGCCCTAGCAAAGCTAGGCACATATGACTAAATACTTCTTTGGAACCAAGGCCTGCAAGAACTTCACGATCCGGATCAAGAGAAACACCGTGCTTGCGCTCATATCTTTTTGAAATTTCGTTGCGTAGATTTTTAATACCATTACTAACAGAATATCCATGATTTTTCTCATCTCTTGCAGCTTCACATAATTTATCAATGACCATGGGATCAGGAACATCGCGAGGATTGCCCATGCCAAGATCGATAATATCTGCACCCTGCTTCCGCATTCTGTATTTAAGTTCATTAATCTTACCAAACAAATAGGGTGGAAGTCTTTTAACTCTATCTGCAACTTGAACAGTAAATGAGTTCATGAAAATGACCTAAAAGAAAATATTAGTACAGATATAAGATAGCACAGTGAAACGGTTTCGAGCAACTCCGCCCCACCATAAGTTCTTGAATTTTGAAAATTTAACTTCCAAGATTGTTCCGAAAATGTTTTATTTAATGATATTAAGGGTTGTTTCTAAAAGGAAAGATCGCCATGGCAATTGGAAAAAATGACGGATCAGGAAGTTCAACAGGATTTCGTACCGCAAGAGGTAGGGACTGGCCTAGTGTAAGGCAATTTAATGTATTTGTGGCCAACCGGGTAGGCGGACTCATGCGGGTTGTACGGTGGTTTGAAATGACAGATATTCGGATTGTATCAATATCGATCGTCGATTCAGCTGATTGCGCAATTATCAGACTGGTGTTAAGTAACCCAGAAAGAGCAACCGAGATATTCGCCCAAGCCAATCTGCCATTTACCGAAAGTGACCTATTAATAGTAAAATTACCAAGCGATCCTCAACCCTTGTTATTGATATGCAAAGCCCTTCTAGAAGCCGAAGTAAACATTCACTATGCATACCCACTACTAATTGGGCCAAGCGGAAATTCAGCACTAGCCCTTTATGTCGAAGATCACGAAACAGCAACATCAACTTTAGAAAAAAAAGGATTTGTTTTATACACCGAAAAAGATCTGGACCAAGATGAGTAAATACAATTGTTAAAATTCAGCCTGAAACCATATTTTCAATTTCGAATTTAACAAAAACATCAAGCAAGTTTTTAGCTTTAGGCCGGTCATGCAAATTAAAAGAAAGCATTTCTACAATTGCATTAACAAGCTTGGGATTTAAATCGCCAAGGTGTTGTCGCAATTTAGCAGGGGGATCACTTTGATGCCTTAATAGCGTTTGAGAAATAGTGCCTTCAGGGTAAGGCAAACTACCCGTGAGCATCTCAAATATTAAAACGCCCAAGCTATAAATATCGTTCTCCAAGCTGATAACAGGAATTTCAGCACATAATTCAGGAGCAATATAATTAGGGGTGCCAAGCATTAGGTTGGTTTCAAGCTTTTCATTCATTCGCAAATTAGAAGAAAATGCAAAATCTACAATCTTTATTTTTCCAGATTGTTCAATTAAAATATTTTCAGGTTTGATGTCTCCATGAGTGAACCCTTCGCCATGCAAATTCGATAACAATGAAAGAATTTGCCTACTAATCTGAATTACGAGAGGGGGACTAAAGGAAAACTTTCTGGCTAATTCATGGCGCAAAGTAGAACCTTCAATTTTTTCCATTACGAAGAAAAATGGTTTGATCTCGGTGTTAGTTTTGCGAAGAACTGGACACGCATCATGTTTAATTTTTTCAAGAACTTTGATTTCATTTTTCAAAAAAGCCAATGCTTGCTTTTCATATAGATAATCAAGGCGAACTGTTTTGATTACGCAGGGATGGCCAGAAGCCAAATCAATTGCACTATAAACAACTGTCACCGGCCCCTGAGCCAATAAAGACTCAATCAAATAACCCGGGTAAACTTCTTTATCTTGATTCATTTCACAAATCGTCCAATCGCAAGCAATGCTCTATTTACGCCTTATTTTTTCCAACATTGCTTTTGCAACAGTGGGAGGAATAAACTTCGAAAGATCTCCGCCAAGAACAGCAATTTGTTTTAATAGTGAACTACTTAAATGCGAATAGATATCTTTAGAAAGCAAAAACACCGTTTCGATGTCAGGATCTAAAGCTGTATTGGCTAGCGACATGGTGAATTCATAATCCATATCACTGGTAGTCCGCATACCGCGAAGAATAAGTTTAGAATTAGATTCCTTCACAAAATGCACAGCCAAATTTTCAAAAGGTAAAACTTTTACATTAGAAAGATGGGAAGTTGTTTGTTTAACCAATTCAACCCGTTCCTCAAGTGAAAACAAAGTGCTTTTATCAGGATTTATACCAACCCCGACTAAAAGTTGAGGAAACACCTTGGATCCCCGTTCAATAATATCCAAATGACCAAAATGGATTGGGTCAAAGGTTCCGGGATAAACGGCCATTCCTTCTACAAAATTTTTATTCATAACAAATTCTCGCAATTAAAAAGAACTAAAGTGTTTCCTTCAGCCATGCAAAATATTATACATTCTACATTGTGCTTTTATTAATGCTTAAAATGATGGTAATATCAAGCCATGTTAATGGATTATCAGCAAGAAACAACTTGGGATTTACGATTAAACCTTCTGGGTACCCCAATTAGGGTACACCCAATGTTTTGGATTGTCACTGCCATTCTTGGTTGGCCCTACTACACGATGACCAATGACTTAACGGTACTGCTCACCTGGATAATGGCTGTTTTCTTTTCCATACTGATTCATGAACTCGGGCATGTATTTATGGGGGAATTTTTTGGAACACGGGGATATATCATATTGCATGGATTTGGTGGAGTTGCCATTGGTAGCAATAATTTATCAAATCGTTGGAAAAGAATTGCCATAACTCTTGCAGGGCCCGGAATTCAACTACTGCTCTATAGTCTCGTCTGGTATCTATCAGAATCAAATGTAATTCCCCAAGAAAATAAGGGGCCATGGTTAAAAGTAAATCTATTTGTCGGTTTTTTACTTTATATCAATCTGTACTGGCCAATTTTAAATCTTTTACCAGTATTTCCTTTGGATGGTGGGCAAGCAATACGGGATTTCCTAGGTCTATTTTTAAGAACTGCAGATAAAATCACTTATATTTTATCTATTATAGTTTCTGTTTTAATGATTATTTACTTTGCAAAAACCGAAAATTATTTCATGATTTTTCTTTTTATCATGATGGCTATGCAAAATATGGAGCTTTTCAAGCGGGCTTAATTAGAACTGGAAAACTGTCGCAATTTTTTAAAAACATCTTGAACACTTATATTTGCGGTGCCCGCAAAAACATCTGCACTGGCGATCGTACCTTCCGAAGTGAATTGAACCGTGGGTTTTGAACCAAGTTTAATCATCGCAATTGAATTTTTACCAGAAAGCACTTCAAAATAGCTGATTTCTTTAAATGATTCTGGACCCAGATTAACAGGTGCTATAAGCGCAGGTATACTTGTTGCAAGAACTTTGCCTTCCCAAAAACAAAGTGGTTGATGGGAACCATGCAGATAACCCTGAATCTTGATATCAGCAAACCCAACTAGGCCATCCACTTTTGTTCCAACCCAGAAACAAGGGCCAAATCGAACCTCAGGCTCTAATTGAGGCAAATCGTCAACAAACTCTAACTCTCCGTTCTTCTTCCAAACAACAAATGATTGCTTATTTACCACGATCATTTTCGAAAAAGAACTTGATGAAATCCCTTGGCAAATCATCGAACCTATCTTTACACCTTCTAATAAATACGAAATCTTCATATTTCCTGTTTTTTTGGGTAACGATCCAATAGGAAAAACAAGCGGAATACATGTTTGGGAAACTTCAACACTTGGGATTCGAGTAACCATTGTAGTAGGAATAGCAGTACCAACATCGATTACTATTGAAGCATCCAAATTGGAAAAAATTGATATTCCATACTTCGAAGAAAGTAAAGCTGAAACAGAAACGCCTTTGCATCCAGCCATCAAGAATGACTGGCAAGTGACAATCTGACTATCGAAATTGCAATGAAGGGTAGGGGACTGAACTTCAATACTTGCTAAAAAAACATCTTTGGTTAAAAAAGGAATCTCAATTTCCGAAATTAATTTCTTTTTGAAGTAGATCTTTGCTTGGCTATCCTTCGATAAATTTTCTAATTGAAAAGCAACTTTTCCGGATTTATGTCCTGCAGCATTATTGATGTCCAAATGATTTCCCGGGATCGAAAAAGACCGCCCCACCTGTAAACTAAAATCTGAAGCAGAACAGAGAAACTTATCAGGAAAACGAATTGCAACTTCCAAAAAAATCGTTTCTGCAAACCAAGGAATTATAGGGCTTATAACCCTTAATCCTTTAGATTCATACCCTAGTTGAAGTGCTTTATTTTCGGTCATAAACTCAACCCACCTGAAAGTTCTTTCAATTTTTTTTGTAGCAAATCATCAACATCTTCAACTACGCCAGACACTTTAGAACAAAAAAGACAGGTTTCATTTTTTGAGATATTCACAACTATTTTTTTAAGACTTTCTGAAAAGATCCCATCAACTTTCTGCAAGGGAAGCAAAAAGGAGGATGGAATTATATTTCCATCCAACACATCCATGGTTGCAAGGGCATGAAGCGAGGCAATGGCTTGAATGGATGCAAACGATGCAGGAATTCTCGCCTCTTCTACTTCTCCAGAGGGATTACTATAGTCAGGCTTGGAATCTTTTGAATCCTTAGGGCCTTCCCGTTTTAAATAAGTACAAGCACAGGCATAGCAAGGCCCCCCCGGTACAAAAGTATGCACAAATCCACCAATACCGCCGCTTAATACTTCACCCAAAGTCCATGGAATACCATGTTGCCTCATTAAGGAACACCAATGATACTTGGCTTCCTCGTTATCAACAGCGCAGACACCAAAATCCGCACCCTTAATGGCACAATTTATTTGTTCTTGTTTTGCTGGATCCTGCAGAAAAGCTTCAATTGAAATGATCTCAAGGTTGCTATTGCGATCTTTCAACCATTTAGCTGCTGAAAGCAACTTGGGTTTGCCAACATTATCAGCACCTAGAAGATGCCTGGGTAAATTGTGTGGCTTAAGAAAATCGGGTTCGATAAGCGTCAGTTTTGAAATGCGCATATCTCGAACTAACATGTCTATGACAGACATTCCACCGCTCCCTAAACCAACCTGAACCAGATGAGCCATTTAACGCGCCTCCGGCAAGGGCCATTCGCCCGATTGTTTCCATATCTCATAACAAGCCAACCAACGCCATGCAGCCATCACTGCAAAAATAACCGTAAAGGAGGCGGGATCCCACCTGCTTGTTCTCCGACTGCTACCTTGTTTCCACAAACAGAGTTGTTGGCCTGGTAACAAATGTGGACATGGATAATCCAACGCTGTTATCACTCTGGTTTCTGGAGGAATAAAAGGATAGCCCGCCATGAGGCTTGTTTTTACCTCAAAAACATTATGTGCTGGCTTAAGCTTGTAGTTTAGTGCCAAGCCTTCAGCAGTAGGCTCAATCGTAATACGATACTCGAGCATCCTATCGCGGTTGTACTGCTCGATGACAGGAAACTCAACGGAAACAAGTCGCCGCTTGGCAGATTCGTTTCGTAATAGAATCGGAATGTAGTCGTTCATCTACATACTTTTACAGCTTGTAATGACATGGGACTGAACGGATAGCATTGATAACATCTTGTTCAGCGGATTCAACCGTACCTGAAACAAAAGATGTATCTTTAGGGTTCACATGAATTGGTTTGCCAGATTCGGCATTATTACGAAGTGCCTCGTAAAGGTTTTTTCTTTCATCATCGTTCAAAGGTCTAAAGTCCATGACAAATCCTTTCATTAAAAACTATTTTGCCAATTCAGCAAGAACCAAGTAAACGCCACGATCTACTTTATCTTCCTGAATATCAACTGCAAATAGTTGTTCGTTCTTCTCAAAGAAATATTGCACCTTATCTTTAAAAATAAAGACTAAAATTTTACCTGCAGCCCCCGCCAAGGGAATACTTAAGGTAAGTTGATGACCTGAAGCGGACTTCGTAATGGCACAAGTTGCTTTACTTTGTTGTGCAAGAACTTTTTCAATTTCGTAAGCGTGCACTTCCATTGCATCCCAAACAACATGCAAAGGTTTGGCAAGATCCTCACCCAAAGTCCAGCGAATAGGTAATTTAACATAATTAGAATCACCGCTACCAAGGAAAAACCAATCAAAACGCATTCCAGTCATGGAAAAAGTATTTATCGCAATCTTAGAGGCAAAATCTTCACTGATGGGTGATTCATGATCAACCGTACCAATACCAAATACCCCTTGTTTTCCGGGTAGTTTTTTAACCCATTGAATGTCACCTTGATAATCTCCGCTGGATGGATGTCGCAACCTTCCAGGATGGGTATGAAAAAGCCCTAAAACTTCTAATTTGTCGTGAAGTTGACGCAATAACCTGCCAGCAACTACTTGAGCTTGCGAATTAAATTTCACATGAGTCGAACTGGCTTCCCTAAATTCTCCGGAAGGAACCGCAGCAACAACAACAGCACGCTTTTTCTCGCGATAACCCATTAGGAGCCATCCAGTTTCTTCATCACCTCGCTCTTGGTTTAAATGATTTTTGTAACCTTGCACCAAGGTTTGGCCCACCCCCGAAGAAATGAGCATATATTTAATTGGTAAAAGATCGCGAGGTTGATTCGAAAGTAATTCTGTAGCTTTTGAACCATAAATGAGCTGGTTGAAATCTTTAAGTAAACTACTTATTTTATTAAGAAGTAAACTCGGAATGCCCCGGGTTGAATTGTTTTTCTCGCCATTTTCAGAAATCATCACAAATCCATTCTCGTAAATTCCAAAAACCGCTATTTAATACAAGTATAACTGCCAAAACTCATTAATGAAACACTTTGGTTAAATGCCATCCTAATCATACCAACATTTAACCGCATTAAAAGGTTGGTAGTAAACCAAAGAGGAAGAAAAAAAATTTCCCGATTACCTCATTGCACGAATCAGCAAATATTAAGATGATTACCTGATTGAAATTTTTTAAATCGAACAGAAGCTTTCTAATGAAAAACACCCAATCAGTTCTTTGTGCTGGCATAATCGTTTTAGACCATGGATGTTCACCTATTAGAAATTTCCCTGCAGAAGGAGAACTTATAGCGACTAGTGGAATGGCTTTAACTTTGGGCGGATGTGCAGCAAATGTAGGGGTAGATCTTGCAAAAATGGGAGTTCATTCAAAAATTTTGGGAAAAATAGGAGACGATGACTTTGGGCAAATCATTCTACAAAAGTTAAAACATACGGGTGCAGATATAAGCAAAATCATCAAACAACCTAATTCGCCAACCAGCCAAACGCTTGTTATCAATGTGACTGGCCAAGATAGACGATTTATCCACTTGATTGGAGCAAATGAAGGCTTCGCAGATAAGGATTTTCAAAAGAAGGACATAGAAGGGTGTAAAGTTGTGTATTTGGGCGGATATCTACTGATGGATAAACTCACTCCACTTCATGTTGCAGAAGTTTTTCGCGCAGCCCAATTGGGCGGTGCTAAAACGGTCTTGGATGTGGTTACGCCTGGGCCAGGTGACCATTTAGAAAAGCTTAAACCCATCCTGCCTTTTGTTGATGTTTTTCTCCCAAATGATTCGGAAGCGAAATTAATTTGTGGAATCGAAACCCCAATCGAACAGGCAAAGTTTTTCAAATCATTGGGGGTCAACACTAGTGTTATCACCCTAGGAAACCAAGGTACTATATTGCTAAATAATCAGGCTTGCTACAAAGCGGACATTTTCAAAATCAAGTATCACGATGGTTCGGGTAGTGGCGATGCATTCACCGCAGGATATATTTCAGGAATTCTTGAAAACAAAAGCGAAATTGAGTGCTTAGAAATTGGAAGCGCACTTGGGGCAAGTTGCGTTCGTGCGCAAGGTACAACCGAAGGAGTCTTTAGCAAAGAAGAATGCAACCATTTTTTAGCAGAGAACAAACTCACCATCAAGAAACTAAGTTAAACAAAAGAACCCGTTGAAATACAAACCCTACGGGTTCTTAACTTATCTACCGCTAAGTATCAAATTCTTTTTAATCAAAGCACTAAATCTTCCACGGGCCTCGATACTCCCGGAACAGCAACTTATTGGCATCATCACTATTGCTGAATTTTTCTTTTACTGGATCCCAATCAAGCGGCTTCCCTATTCGGTAGCCAATGTTACCTAAATGGCAGACTGCTGCACTGCGATGCCCGACTTCAGCAGGGCAAATAGTTGGCTTTTTAGTTCGAATTGCTTCAAGCCAATTCTTGCGATGATTATCTACAACCATAATCGAAGGATCAGATTTGGTAATTGGATCTTTAAGAATTTCTTCTTTAGTACATTCGATTTTAGAGCGATCTACATAGAGCGTTGCATCTGTTCCTTCAAAGGTACAACCACTGGGCCCGCCATGAAACATCTCAATCCCATTGGCATATGTGTATTTAAGGCCAGATTTCTCACCATTAGCAGGGGGAGTGATTTTAACCGGCCCGGAGTTATCGATATTTAATGCCCACTGAGCAATATCAAAGTGATGGGCCCCCATATCAGCTAAGCCACCGCCTGCATATTCCCAATACATTCTCCAATTAGGAAAATGAGAGTGCACACCCTCAGGGCATAACACCTTATTATATTCCCGTTTTGAGGCAGGTCCTTGCCAAAAATCCCAATTAGTTCCATCCGGAATCGGTTCGGTTTCAAGATTACAAGCAATTGCTGGGGCCCCAACGCCTATGCGAACCGTCTTAACTTTTCCAATTCTTCCCGCTCTTATCAACTGGGTGGCAAGTCGAAATTTGCCACTGAACTCTGATCGTTGCTGACTTCCCGTTTGAAAAACAACACCCGATCTTTTTACCTCATCAACGATAATCCTTCCCTCCGCTATCGAGTGAGTCAAAGGTTTTTCACAATATATATGTTTATTGGCTTTGGAAGCCATTACACAAATAAGCGCATGCCAATGGTCGGGAGTGCTAATAACAACTGCATCAACATTTTTATCATTGATAAGGTCTCGAAAATCCTTGTACACTTTCAAGCCTTTGAAAGACTGCTTATCATTAGGTTCAGAGTATTTTTTCTCAACCATCAATTTGGCATTTTCCAACCGGTCATCAACGACATCACTTACTGCAACAACTTGAACATCTTTCATGCCAAGGAAGCTTCCTAAATGCCCTCGCCCCATCGTGCCAACACCAATAAAGCCAAGTTGAAGCCTATCATTAGCAGAAAACTTTTGTGCTTGGGATGAATTTGCAATAATTGAAGAACCGATTGCACCAACAAAAACCGATTTGTTAAATGAGCGTCTGGTAAACATATTGGGCCTCTATTCAAAAATTCCAAAACAACAAAAGCATGTTATCGCTTAAATAGAAAGATATCTATCTCTAATTTTCTTAACAAACACAACAACCAGAAAAAGATATAACCTTCACATCAAATAATGATTTCCAGGCTTTAAATCGAGACTCTGTCCATTATTTGATTAAGAATTAAATCTGCATTTAAGTTTTCGGCAATGGCCTCAAACGACAATGATATCCGATGTCGAAATACACTGGGCAGCATTTCTTTCACATCCTGAGGAAGCACAAAGTCTCTCCCGCGAATAAAAGCCAGCGACTTAGAAGATTTTAAAAGATTAATCGTTCCCCGTGGAGAAACGCCATGATCGAGATAACCTATTTTCAATCCGAATTGATCGGGAAATCTAGTTGCAACAGCTAAATCCACAATATATTTCCGGATACTTTCCTCCACATGAATTTTTGAAGCCAAATCACAGAGTTGGTTTAAATTTTGTGCATCCACAACTTTTCTGATTTGCCCTTGCAGTTCTAGTTGCTCAAGTCTTTGCAAAATCAAAAGTTCCTCATCACGCTTGGGATAATCGACCAAAATTTTTAACATAAATCGATCAATTTGAGCTTCAGGCAAAGGAAAAGTTCCTTCTTGTTCAATTGGGTTTTGGGTTGCGATCACAAAAAAGGGATTTCCCAAAAAAAATGTTTCATCACCCAGTGTAATTTGCTTTTCCTGCATGGCTTCTAAAAGAGCGGATTGAACTTTTGCAGGAGCCCGATTTATTTCATCTGCTAAAACAACTTGAGAAAAAAGCGGACCTTTCTTAACTTTGAATTCCCCAACCTGCTGGTAATAAACCTGCGTCCCCAATATATCCGAGGGCATTAAATCTGGAGTAAATTGAATTCGTTTAAAATTTAAATCCAAACATTCGGACATGCTGCTAGCTAACAGGGTTTTTGCAAGGCCAGGCATGCCTTCCAAAAGCACATGGCCTCTTGAAAGAATTGCAACCACCATTTTTTCCAAAACCAATTCCATACCAACAATTCTTTTCCCAATTTCGGATTTTACAACATCAAAAAACTCCAAACCGCTAGCAAACTTTACATTTCTTGAACTTGGAGGCATATAAATTTCCCTTATTAATAAATATCCTGTAATCTTTGTTATATCTTACTTTGAACTTGTAAATGTAAGCCATGAAAAAGCAAATGATTCAATTAACCATGGATGATTTCTGTACGGAAGTGAAAAAAACCATGAATTCACTCCCTAGTTGTTTTTATGAGCACCTTGATAATGTTATTGTGGAAGTTCAAGCCTTCCCCTCAAAGAAAACCCTCAAAAAAGCAAATTTCTCTGCTGCTGAAATCAAAGAGGGGAACACTCTTCTTGGTTTTTTTGAGCCCCTAGAACTTTCGCATCCTTGGGCAGGTGACGCAGTTGATATTCATTCACTTACCCACAAACTTACAATATTTAAAAACCCTCATGAAGAATCTTTTCTTGACCTTGTTCAATTAAAAATCGAAATTCGCAAAACAGTGATTCATGAACTCGCCCATCATTTTGGTTTATCGGACAAAGATCTGGAAAATTTCGATAATACTCCTAATCCTTTCAGTACGGAACTTTTTTTTACTACCAAGGAATCTAAAGATGAAAACGAACCCCGTAAAAAAAACACTTAAAGCTGGAAAACCTGCCCTTGGCACATGGCTATCGCTTGGCAGCATAATTGCAACGCGATTTATGGCACGAACCGGATTTTCTTGGTTAACGGTGGACATCGAGCATACCTCGGTAAGCTGGGAAACCGCTACCCACATGTTTGCTTCAATTGCAGACGCTAATGGGGTTCCTTTGGCTAGGGTTCCCGCCAACCGCCATGATCATATTAAAAGAGCGCTTGACAATGGGGCCTTTGGGGTTGTTGTACCTATGGTGAATTCAAGGCAAGAGGCTTTAGATGCAGTTTCCGCAATGTTATACCCCCCCCTCGGAACCCGAAGTGTTGGGGGTAATGTTCATGCTTTAAACTTTGGAGCAACAGCATCCGATTACTTCAGCAAGGCAAATGATGAATTATTGGTGATTTTGCAATGTGAACATATTGATGCAGTAAATAATGCTGACAGTATTTTTTCAGTACCCGGTATTGATGCCATATTCGTTGGCCCGAATGATCTTGCAGCAAGCATGCGCACCCCAGACGGCAGGGGGCCATCCGCAGATGCATTTAACGCAGCATTAAACACAATTTTAGAAGCCTGCAAAAGAAATAAGGTTGCACCAGGAATCCACTGCATGAACCCAGAAGAGGCGCAACTTCGTATTGAACAGGGCTGGCAGTTTATAGCAATCAATAGCGAATTAAAAATGATGATGGACGGCGTTGCTTCAACGCTTGAAAAAGTTGGACTTAACTCGGATTCTGGGGCAGCTAAATACTAGATTTCTATCTTTTATTCGCATTATCCGGAACGCGACCCATAATTACAATGGATGCGATTTTAGGCCGCAGTTCTCTGGCAATTTCTGGATCCTCTTTTTTCCCTGCAACCCCAACCATTCCACTGTATCCCCCTCGAACTGGTTTTTGTGGTTTTTGCATCAAAGTGACATTCACGATCGATTGGCCGATGAGATCTGAAAAATCTGCTGGATACCCCGGAGACTTTAAATCAGCGCCCTTAAGTTCTTTTAACTCCTTAATATTGTATTTCTTGGGCCTTCCTTTGTCATCAAATGCCTCAGGGGGATTAAACTGCCGAATTTTAACATCATCTTTAAGAAGAAGTTCAATATCTTCCATTTTTGCAGGAACCATTCTTCTTGCTTGCGGATTATAATAGCTATTTGAGGTTTGTATAGAAAGAACCACTGATTTATCGCTTTCGCGAACTTCTTTTAATACTGCAACAACCTGCCCGACTGGGATCCATTTTTCTTTGGGATCGGCTTTAGCTTTTTTGTCTTCTGCTTTTTTGTCTTTTTCTTGCCCAAAAGATGAACTCATACTCAAGCTGAGTAAAAAAAGAATAACAAAACAAAATCTTAAAATAGCCATACAGTCCTCCATGTTTGATTATTAATCATACCAAGCATAGAAGATTAATGAAAGAAAACTTTTAATTAAAGTCGAATTTTACTGCCCGCCATGTCGATAACCAAAACCTCTTAAATAATCTTTACCAGGCAACTGGCTCCTTCGCGGAAAATTGGAATACCCAATCGGCGTTGAATTGCTCATTTTTGGCACCGGCCTAAAGAAATCCATTAAGCTCGTATCTCGTGGGTACAAGTTTTGTGGTTGAGCTAATCGAGCATTGTTAAGTTGAGCTTGTTGCAATCGTGCAGCATCTTGAGTGTTTGGCAACAGAAATGCAAAAGGATTCCAACTATTTCCGTTTTGCGTAATGGTACCATTAGGATTACTTTTGCTTTGCGATTGCCCGAATGATATTGAACTGAAGATAATCAAAGCCCCTATGGACAATAAGTTACTTTTCATAATAAAAACCCCCATTGAAGAAATTTCCCAACACCACGCTTCAATTAACCTAAACAGGAAGCTTGTCAATAGCTCGTTAACTTAAATTTAGGGAAGAAGGGCAGTAACTTCGGGAAACCCAAACATCAGGTTAAAATTCTGCACAGCAACTCCGCTTGCACCCCGAATAAGATTATCTTCTGCAGCTAGAACCACGACATAATCACCTGCAACTTTGTAATGTAAGTCGACATAATTTGTACCAACGGAATCTTTAGTCGCTGGAAGATGATCAACAAGCCGTATAAACGGCTTATCTTTGTAAAACTTTGCAGCTAACTCATTAATCGCTTGTTCAGAAATTTCTTTTTTAGGCTTGGCATAGATGGTAGAAAATATGCCCCGATCCATTGGAATTAGATGGGGGGTGAACATAATCTTTACCCTTTCCCCTGAAACTTTTTCGAGCGCTTGCTCCATTTCAGGGGTATGCCTATGGTTGCCAACTTGGTAGGCACTTACACTTTCATTGCATTCAGGAAAATGCGTAGTTTGCTTAGGATTTCTGCCTGCTCCAGAAACACCACTTTTACTATCAACGATTATTTGGTCTGGGTAGATAAGTTTTTCATGAAGCAAAGGCGCCAACCCAAGAATCGCAGTCTGCGGATAACAACCAGGATTCGCCAACAAATTACAAGTTTTGATATCCTGCGAATTAAATTCAGGAAGACCGTAAACAGCACCGGCTAAACCTTGGAGGTCAAGATGTTCTTCACCGTACCATTTTTTATAAATCGCAGGGTCTTTTAATCGATAATCAGCTGATAAATCAATTACACGGATACCAGATTTAAGTAACCTAGGTATCACCTCCATGCTTGCGCCATGGGGCAGGCAACTGAACACACATTGCACCCCTTTAGCCTTTAAAGAATCTAGATCAAGTTCCTCACAGCGCAAATCGATTCTTTTTGAAAGGGAAGGGTGAATACTGGAAATTAAAGGAGTCCCTTCTTGCCTAGAAATGCACGCAACGATTTTTGCGTAGGGGTGCCTTAGTAAAATTTTTATCACTTCAAGCGCCGTATACCCAGAGGCCCCTAGAACCGCAACATTTATCATGTTATGCTTACCTTTTCGTCAACCCAGAAAAACGCAGGTACTCCAATGGATTCCATCCAAAGCTTATACCAGTCTATCAGACAAGGTTCAACTACACCGATCACCCTTTTAGATAAATACCTAGAAAGAATCAAGCAGATCGACCCAATTATCAACGCCTGGGAATTTTTAGACCCCCAACAAGCAAAAATAGATGCTATTTATGCTACAAAAGAAATTGAAACCGGATTATATCGGGGAAAACTCCATGGAATCCCGTTCGGCATTAAAGATATCATCGATGTTAACGATTGGCCAACGCGGGCTGGATGCATGTCTTGGGCTCGTTCATTTGCACGACAAGATGCAACAATTATCACCAAGCTACGAAAAGCAGGGGCAATCTTAGTAGGTAAAACCGTAACAACCCCATATGCAAGCTTTGATCCCCCCCCCACTCGGAACCCATGGAACCTGCAAAAAACTCCGGGGGGCTCTAGCAGTGGTTCAGCCGCTGCGGTTGCTTCCGGAATGATTCCAGCAGCGTTAGGCACTCAAACAGGGGGATCAATTACTAGGCCAGCTAGTTATTGTGGTGTTGCTGCAATAAAACCAACCTTTGGCTGGATGCCATTAGAGGGCGTACTTCCACTGGCTCAATCCATGGATCACATGGGAATGCTAGCGCCCAAAATAGAAGATTTAGAAATAATATGGGAAGAAATAACCCAAACTGCGAATAAAAACCCTCAAATTACTAAACCGCCCTGCATAGCTGTTCTAAAATCTTTCTTTTGGGAAAATGCATCAGCGGAAATCCGCTACATGCTGGATGAAACCATTAAAAAACTTCAAAAAGCCGGGGCCCAGATAGATTTCATCGACCTGCCTGAAGCATTTGCAGCGTCAATTAGGGAACATCGCGCAATCATGTCCCATGAGGCATTTAAAATCCATGAATATTGGATTTCTAGAAGGCCGGAGGATTATCCGCCCAAGATCACTTCCCTTATTAAAGAAGGCTCTCAGATCAAACCTGAATATTATAATGCTTGCAAAACCCAACAAGAATACTGGAAAAACTATTTCGAAATGAACTTGAAGCAACATGATTGCTATCTGGTGCCAGCAACCACCACAGAAGCCCCGGGAAACGAAACAACAGGCGATCCCGCATTTAATTCGCCTTGGAGCTTCACCGGACTACCAGCTTTGTCCATGCCTTGCCAACTTTCTGAATCTGGATTACCTCTTGGAATCCAACTTATTTCCCAATCAAATACCGAACTCAAATTATTCCAATTGGGAAAATGGTGCGAGAAAGTAATTAATTATTCCTATCGTTGCCCCGATGGACTTAATAAAATCATCAAAGTAGAAAACTTTTAAAAGGACTAACAATGTCATCATTTTGGATGTTTGTAATAAATGATTGGATATTCGCAATTCCCATGCTAGCCATGTCGATTTGCGGAATAGCACTGATTACTTGGCGAATCCTTCTTAATCGGAGACTTCTGCAAAATACTGAATCCCATTTAGAAACATTAAAAACCACACTATTACGCGATGGCATAAAAGCATCAATAACCTTAAACAACGATCAAAAAGATTGGCTAGGGGTACTGTTGTACTCCGCGGGAATCAAAGGTTTGGGAAATGGAATACCTTCATCCAGAAAAGAAATAAACAACGCGGTGGAATTTGAAATAATCCCGAGGCTTAACTTTCTGCTGCCAACAATGCTAGCAATTGCAAAAATCGCAACCATGGTCGGCTTGCTTGGTACAGTAATCAGCATGATTGGAACTTTCACAAAAATCCAAGAAGCTCAAGGAGGCGTTTCCGAGCAGGCTGGCTCAATTGGTTTAGCACTTTTTGCAACTGCCCTTGGATTGGTGACTGCAATACCACTGGTTTTTGCACATGTTATGTTTAAAGCTCAAATCAACGATTTTGAACTTCGAATAAAAAAAACAATTCAAAAGTTTATTGAGATGGCAACCACATTAAAAACTCCCCTTAAACCTTGAATCAATTATGCTCCCCGATGCAAAATATTATGATGTATGGATTATCAAAGCCAATCAGGTGATCCGAGAAATCCCCGCGCATACCATTTTGCAATGGATCGGGGAAAGGCGATTAATTGTCAGAGATAAAATACGCCCATCAGGCACTGCAGAATGGTTCGAGGTCGGCCAACACCCTTCTCTTTTATATACTTTACCGCAAAAAGAAAATATTGAGCCGGATGATTCTGAATCCCCAGTTCCTATTTTTCAAAAGCATCACATGGTCGATGATGATATCGATATGATTCCATTAATAGATGTAAGTTTAGTACTATTAGTTTATTTTTTAATGAGTACATCTTCCATGGGTTCTGGGACATCCACCAAGCTTCCAATTGCAGAATATGCAAGCGTAAAGGGTTTAAAAGACCAAGCTTGGATTGAAATCGATAACAATAAAACTTACACCGTGGGATTTGCAGAAAGAAAAAAAGATCAAGCTACTAAATTTGACACCCATGAAAAACTTATCTCCTACCTTCAAGATGAAATAAAAAAAGGGCAGGGGTTTAAGGAAGTGACAGTGTACGCTCCGGGTGATATTTCCGCTGGAACCATTCGTACCTTAATAGCAACCATTGAAAAATCATTTGGGAAGGATGAGATTTCTAAGATTCATCTGGGAGTTACCGGGAAAAAATGAACCTCTGGGATTTAAAAAACCATGGAACTGACTCAAAATCAATTTTATTTGAGTCCATTGAAATACAAGACTTAATTGTATCTGGGTTAATTTCTATCAATGACGAAATACGCAAAGAAGGGGAAACCGTATGGAAAACATTGTTAGATTATCCGGAATTTGAAGAAGCCTTTTCTTCAAATTCAAGAACCAAACAAGATGATGACGACAATATAGACATGAATGCTTTGATAGATGTGTGCTTAGTGCTTTTGGTGTTTTTCATTCTTTTAACAAGCTATGCAAAATTAGTGCAGCATCTTGAAGCCGCTAAAACCAATCCAGATTCAAAAATCCCATCATTAAGCACATCCCAAGCAGATCAAAAAACCAAGGTGGTAATAAAAACAGAAGCAGGGAAAACTTTTTTTTATATCAATGAACAAGTGGTTGAAAGTGACAAACTTACTTCTGTATTAAAAGCTTCTGCACGAAAATTAAAAAACAAAGATCTAATTTTATATTATAGCGATGATGTGCCTTACCAAGCAATAATTTCTATCCAAGATGCAGCAAGGGCAGCTGATTTTCAACAAATACTTCAAGCACTGGAAAAGTAACTTTATTTTTTCTTGAAGATAATATCCGCTTTTGCGGGTTCATATTTTCCTGCAGTTTTACTGATTGCAAACCGGGTCTCTTGAATATCTTCCTCTTTGGCACCTTGAAGCGAGGCTTTTTCAAGTTTCTGTAACTTCTCTTCCACAGAAACAGGCATTAAGACAACAAATGCTTCAGCTTTGATTTGCAATCCCATTGCACGGGACAAATTGGAAACCGATTGAGGTTTATCATCCACCCAGAAAATTTCACTTACCGCAGACAAATCCAATTCCATGGTTGATATAGGTTTAGCTCCAAGGTTTGAAATGACCAAAAATTTCCCAGGCTTATTTGGATCTGGGAAAGCAATGCGCGCATTCAAATCCATTAATTGTGCAAGATAATCTGCTCCATTTGTAGTATTGAAAACCATAATCCAACGAAGCATGCGTTCACCCCGGCCATCCCCAACTCCCTCGCCTTTCGTATTTCCAACACCCCTCACACCATCAATCATTTTGCTTTTTAAATTTTGCCCGATCCGGGATAACTCTTGAGCTTTAACATTAGCATCATCAACCAAAGATTTTCCGGTATTTTTATCAACTTGAATTTTATCAATTGGCGCAGGGTTCAACTTCAATGGGATTTCAGAAATGCTTTCTTTATCATTACTTTTAAGTTTAGGTGGAACTTTGATTGTTTCATCATTTTCTTTTGCATCGGGAGAACCAGATGCAGTGCTACCTCCAACCCTAACAGAAGAAACGCCCATTCTTCGATTCACATCACCTATAATTGCTTTTTTCAGACCTTCCCAGCCAAGCATCATTATCAAAACAACCAATGCAATATGAACAATAAACGAAACAATAAACGACGAAACTGATTCGTAGTTTGGTGAATATCTAGTCCAAAAATCTTTTTTCCAAGTTGCAGGTTTCATAACCTTCCAAAACTTCATTAAGAATGAAAATGTTTAAGTCTGCCCGATAAAAGAATATTACCATCAATCATTTCATTGGTAAAAGAAACTAATTTTTGTTTCTGCGCCATCTCAAGGATGCCAATACCGCCTACAGGAGTAACAGCATCTGAACCACCAATAATGATTGGGGCAATATAAACCTGAACTTCATCAACTTGGGAAGCATCAAAAAAACTTCCAAGAGTTTTCCCGCCTCCCTCCACCAATAAATTCTGAATCCCTTTTTTCGCCAAGCACGATAATAGCTCGTTGACAATATCAACCGGAGAACACGAAGAAAGTTCTAGCAATTCACATCCAAGATATTGCAACGCATTTTTCGATTGTTTCGAAACATTCTCCCCAACAGCAATTATGGTGCGAAAATCCTTTGCAGACCGAATAATTCGAGAAGAAAGATTAATTCTGGCATTCGGATCAAGAACAATCCGGATTTGTTTTCGTGGCCCTTCTGGCCTTGCATTTAACATGGGATCATCGAGGTTTATTGTCCCAACACCAACCAAAATCGCATCCACAAACCCCCGTAATTGGTGGACTTTTTGCCTGCATTTATCATTACTAATCCATTTCGATTCTCCTGATTTTGTTGCAATCTTTCCATCCAAACTCATGGCCCACTTGGCAATTACAAATGGTTTTGAGTGAAGATATTGTTTGATAAATGGGGCATTAAGAGTTTCAGCTTTTTCTTTCGCAACCCCTACTACCACTTCAATTCCATGGGCTAGCAAAAACGCAATTCCCCTACCAGCTACCAATGGGTTTGGATCACGCATAGCTATATAAACTTTGGATACACAAGAATTCAAAATAGCCTCCGTACAGGGAGGAGTTTTACCATGATGTGAACAAGGCTCTAATGACACAAATAAAGTACTTCCATGGGCCTTTTCGCCTGCTTGGTTTAACGCTTCGGTTTCTGCATGCCCACCCCCAAACTTCTGATGCCAACCAACCCCTACTACAATATTATCACGCACTAAGACTGCGCCAACCATAGGATTAGGCTCAACCATTCCACGGCCTCGAATTGCCAGTTCAAGGGCCATGCTCATCCATTTTTCCGGCCCATCATCATTCATGATTAAATTATTTCCTAAAAATCTTAAACAAATACAATAAGACAAATAGAACGAGGTTTTAATACAAGGTTATTTATGGTGCTGTTTTACTACTGAAAGATGATTGACCGAAACTTTTTCGCAACTTTCAGTATAAGCCATAACCCTTGAAGAATTACTCTCGATTACAAATAACAAAGCTTATTATGCGAAATTTAAAACTTATTATTAGTTATGATGGCACAGAATTTCAGGGTTGGCAAACCCAACCTGGATTTAGAACCGTCCAAGAAACCATTCAGAAGCACATTGAAAAGATAACCAATCAAAAAATCACACTTTACGCAAGTGGCAGAACCGATACCGGAGTACATGCTATAGCTCAAGTCGCAAATTTCAGGGTTGAGTCCAATTTAAATGAATCTAAAATACTACTAGGCCTTAATGCGCTTTTGCCTGATGATATATCGATTAGCGAAATAACGGAGGTTCCGTATGAATTTCATTCCGTAAAAGATGCTAAGAAAAAACTCTACCGTTATGTTATAAGGCAATCAGGGATACCAGACCCATTAACCAGAAAGTTCTGCCATCTAGTAAAACAGGAACTCGATCACAAAAAAATGCACAATGCTGCACAACAATTGATTGGAACTCATGATTTCCGATGTTTTGAATCGGAATGGCCAAATCGTACAGATAGCATTCGAACAATTTATCGAACATCAATTAACCGAATGGGGCCTTGGATATGGTTTAATATCGAAGGGAACGGTTTTCTTTATAATATGGTGAGGGCTATTGCAGGAACACTTATCGAAATCGGAAGAGGGCATTGGCCCGAAAATAAAATTCTTGAACTTATAGAATTAAAAGAGAGAAAATATGCTGGGCCAACAGCACCAGCAAAGGGCCTATTTCTAGTACGCGTTTCTTATGAAGACTTAAAACAATGAAAACACACCAAGAATACCTAAAAAAAATCACAATCAATCCGTTGAAAAATCTGATCGAACTTGAGTGCAATTTGCCTGGTTCAAAAAGTATCACCAATCGAGCATTGGTAATTGCAGCACTTAATTCTGGCGAAAAAAAAACGCATTTAAAAGGCATATTACGCAGTGAAGATACGGAAATTATGCTCGATTGCCTAGAAAAACTTGGCTTTATTATTTCCGTTAATTGGAAAGATTGTTCAGCGATTATTTCGCCTCCAAAAGTTTCTAGAATCATTCCTTCTTCAAATGCCAACCTTTTTACAGGCAACTCTGGCACAACCATGCGTTTCTTAACCGCCATGGTCGGGCTAGGAAATGGCACCTACAAACTCGATGGCATTAAACGAATGCAGGAAAGACCTATTCATGACCTTTTAAAAGCATTGAACGACCTAAACATTAACTCTTCAAGTGAAAACAATAATGGTTGCCCCCCAGTGATAATAAAAACCTCTGGTTGGTCTGGCGGAATTGCGAGAATTAATTCAGAAATGAGCAGTCAATTTATTAGCGGAATTTTAATGGCAGCGCCATTTGGCAAAAGTGAAACCCGTATAATTTTAGAAGGTCAAATTGTTTCTCAATCTTACATAAACATAACTTTGGCAATGCTGAAGGACTGGGGGATTGAAACTTACAAAATTTCTGACCGAGAATATCTAATTCAAGGAAATCAATCAGGAAATCGCTTCGAGTACCAGATTGAACCCGATGCTTCTGCAGCAAGTTATTTTTATGCGGCTGCAGCAATCACTGGGGGAACAGTAACAACGCCTGGACTAGGAAAGATGTCACTGCAAGGCGATATAAAATTTGTTCATGCGCTTCAACTTATGGGAGCTGAAGTATCTCAAGATAACAACTCAACAACAGTTACCGGCAAAGATTTAAATGGCATTAATATCGATATGAATGACATAAGCGATACAGTTATGACACTTGGAGTTGTTGCATGTTTTGCAAAAGGGACTACTAAAATTACAAATATTAGACACATAAGACATAAAGAAACAGATCGTATAAGTGCACTTGCCAATGAAATAAGGAAGATTGGAGGGTTGGTGGAGGAATTCCCGGACAGCATAATAATTCACCCTTCAGGATTACATGGGGCAGAAATTGAAACTTATAATGACCACCGAATAGCAATGAGTTTTGCTATCGCAGGTTTAAAAATACCCGGAATAACTATTTGTAATCCTTCATGTGTTGCAAAGACTTACCCAAACTTTTTTGAAGATCTTGCAAAAGCAACCTAAATAAATTGCGAGAATTGATATGCAAAAGGCTTGGCCAATTATTGTTATAATTTTTTTTACAGCTTTGTTTGCAAATAATTGCAAAACAATGACATTAAACGAATCTTCAAAAGAAAAAAGTCTTCTAGTATTTATTGCTTTTAATACTAAAGGGGGGTTAACCAAACAAAAAGCCCACCTAATTCAAGAATCTATTTCAAGCAGAATTAAACAATCTTTTAAAGGAATCGTTCAATTAAAAGAGGTTAAACTTGTTGATTCAGTAAAATCCATCAATTTAGAAAATCAAACCTCCCAAAGTTTCACAGCATCTCTACTAATTACTTACGAAGATGATCGTTACATCATCAAAATAAATTTTGCTGACAACGAATTGAATCATTTATTTCCAACTCAAAAATCAACTTGCGGAAGTCGAGATGAAATACCATTAAAAACATTAGAATTATTTAAGGAATACCTTGGGCCAAAAGCACTAATCACAAAAAAGATAAGCGAAGACCTTTACGAACTCCAATTCGAAATTACCAATCACTTAAAATCAGATTATGTTTTACCCAAAAAAGGAGATTATTTTCAGATTTCAAGAAAGTCTCAGACCAAAAAGTCGAACAACATTTATAAATGGACAGTTTTACAACTCACCGAAACCGTTGTTTCAAACGAAAAAAAACTACTATTCAATTCCAAGTTATATTCTGGCATTGAATTACCGGATTTAATTGGACTAAGAGTTATTAAAATCCCAAGTGAAACCATCGATGTTCGATTTAAAATATTACCCAGAGAGCAAAACCAAGAAGTAAAAAACCCAGAGAATTATTTTCCTGTGGATGTTGTATTAAGGCCTACTTTCATATTGGGGAACAGCCAAGAAAAGAACGTTTTAAAAACTAACGATCAAGGAATTTTTGCTTTTTCTAATAATTCTGGGCAAACTTTTCCAGGCGTTTCATTTGTAGAAATAATAAGAAACAACACTACTGTTGCTCAATTCCCTTTCTTCAAGATTTCCAACGAACAGGAATCAATTACTTTAAATTTTGAGCCGGAAAAACCTTATGAAAAACAAAAGCATATTTGGTTGCTGCAAGTAAACGATCAACTAGCCTTTATGGGCGCGCTTTTTAGAGAATTAAACAAGCCGAATTTTAAAGATGAGGAACTAACAACCAGGATCGAAAAGATCGGCAAGCTAGCAAAATTCAGCATAGAAAAAACCAATAACATCAAGATTGGGCTTCACGATTTAAAGCTTAAATGGCCTGAAATAACAGTTGATACTGAGTTCAAACTTGGAGAAAAAAAACTAGATGCTTTACTTGGGTATATAAAAGAATTAAATAAATACCAAGTGAGCTTGGTTAAGATTGAAGCAGACAAAAACTCGCCTCTGCGAAAAACCTTGGACTACAAAATTTCTGAAGCAAAACGAATGGCGGGCGATGGAGATTTCCCCCAGGCCATTGCTTTACTAGAATCTATATTCAATGATGCCCCTGAAGTTGAAAGCTATATTAAAGATTATAATACTTTATGGTTTAACAAATCCCCCAAAGTTACAGAAGCTAGAAGATTTTTATTTGATTCTTTACCAAATTTAAGTATCAGCGAATTAACTAAACAAAAGGACAAACTTATTTCAATTGTTGACACCTGTATTGCAGAATCAGATACCGCAGGACTTTTAAAATACCAAAAACACTCTAGGGATTTATATCTTCAATTAGATCCTTCACAAAACGACCCAGATAAATCGAGAGTAAGCCCCAAAGAGTCATTGGAATTGTTTACTTTACTTGAAGAACAAAACAAAAGAGTTAAGATTTTTTTTGAATCCTTAAACAAGAAACCCTAGAGTACTTTGGGTTATAAATCTTCATGGGACATTTAATTAAAAATGAAAGCTAGTTTCATTCTAAACGAATTTGATCCCGCGCGCATTTTGATAATCAAACCTAGCGCAATTGGTGATATCGCCAACAGTTTACCTTTTTTACGGGGTATTAGAGAGAAATACCCCAAGGCTAAAATCAGTTGGCTAGTTAACAAATCTTATGAAAGTATTCTGACTAATCATCCTGATATTGACGAAGTTTTTAGCTTCGATCGGAATATTTGGAAAAAGCATCTTGGCAAATCTTTATCTTCTTCTTGGACATTGATTAAGAACCTACGGGCGTTCAAACCAACTTTGACAATCGACCTGCAGTGCTTGATGCGCACTGGAATCTTAGCGCGCCTTAGTGGTGCACCAATTAGGATCGGCCTTGAAGATTGCAGGGAAGGTTCAAGTTATTTTTACACTCATCTAGTTCAATATCCGGACAAGGGAATGCATGCAGTTGCAAGATATTGGGAGGCAGCAAAATTTCTTGGTTGCAAGGGAGAAATCCCAACTGCTGCTTTTCCAGTTGATGAGACCGAAAAAACATATGCTCTTGACTTGATTTCCCGACTGCCCAAACCTTGGATAGGATGCTGCCCCGGCGCAAGGTGGCTTACCAAACAATGGCCTTCAAGTTACTACGCCAAGGCTTTACATAAAGCACAATTTGGGACTTCAGGAAGTATCATACTTTTTGGTGGCCCCGATGACAAGAAAAACGCTTCTGAAATTACATCCCTGCTTCCGCCGGGTGTTCCGGTGATAAATCTTGCGGGCAAGACTTCGCTTCGTGGGCTTATTGCTGTAATTTCCCAAATGGATTTTGTGTTTTCCAACGATACAGGCCCCTTGCATATTGCAGTTGCTCAGGGGAAAAATGTTATTTCTCCTTTTCTTTGCACGAAAGTTGAATGGAATGGGCCATACGGCCAATTTCACAACACCGTTTCAACCTCTGTACCATGCAAAGGGAGTTACCTCATTAAATGCCCCAAAATGATATGCCTCGATGATCTTGTTCCTGAAAAAATATTTCCTCTGGTAGAAAGTACCATTCAAGCATGGAAAGCAAGCAAAACAAGCAAAACCTAATCCTTGGAAGTTCTTCACCCTCAAGGATTGAACTTCTCAAGAGAATTTCGCAACCTTTTGAAATCATTAAACCTGATATTGAAGAACCTTCTTCAGGTTTTTCTTCTGCCAGAGAACAAGTAGCCTTCATTGCTTGGATAAAAGGCCATGAAGTAAGTTTGCAAGTAAAACAGGGGATTATAATTGCAGCTGATACCATCGGCTGGATTGACGGAAAACCATTGCTTAAACCTTTAGACCGTAATGATGCCAAAGATATGATTTCAAGGATGTCTGGGAGGGATCACGAATTATGGACGGGCGTGGTTCTTTGGCATCAACCAACCAATATACAATTGTGCTGGCAGGAAAAGTCTATAGTTTCGTTTAAAAAAGTGTCGCCTGCGGAAATTGAACAATATCTTGAGACAAGATCATGGAAAAACCACTCCGGATCTTATGCAATTGAAGAAGAAAACGACCCTTGGGTCAAAATTTCTCAAGGATCTATAACAAATGTGATTGGCCTACCTCTAGAAAGTCTTTTATTTAACCTTGAAAAGCTTAAAAAAATGCTAACAATCGATCACAATTAATTATGATCCTAATTTTTGCCTGATACCATCTTGGAAAGAATGGGCTTTAGCCGTAAAAAGTTTGTGAGGGAATCTTGTATCAGTAAAGGAAGGCACAATCAAATCATGCTTGCAAAACTAGCCTTGGAAGATGGGACTGTTTTTACCGGTAAAGGATTTGGTGCCAAGGTTGAATCCACCGGTGAAGTAGTGTTCAACACCAGTATGACTGGCTATCAAGAAGTTATTACTGACCCTTCATATAAAGGCCAGATTGTAGCAATGACATACCCATTAATTGGGAATTATGGAGTCAATCAGGAAGATGTCGAGTCTAATTTTCCACAGGTTGAAGGCTTCGTGGTTCGAGAATTAACAAAAATACCCAGCAATTATCGTTCTACTAATGATTTAAGTACTTATTTAAAAACCGCCGGGATTTGTGGTATCGAAGGAATCGACACCCGGGCATTAGTGCGAAGGTTGAGGATTCGTGGTGCAATGAAAGGTGTCCTTTCCTGCATTGAAATGGACAACAAAAAACTAGTTCAAAAGGCTATTTCAAGTTCAACGATGGCTGGTGCAGATCTTGCGCAATTAGTAATGCCTAAAGCTAAGTCAACTTGGAAAGAGGGGTTCACCAATTCTTTGGTCACCTACCTACCTCCGACTAAACCAACTCACCATGTTGTTGCTTTAGATTACGGCATGAAGCAAAATATATTAAGGTGCTTGGTTCAGATTGGATGCAAAGTGACCGTACTTCCCGGGAATTGCTCATCTCAAGATGTGCTTGATCAAAATCCAGATGGAATTTTTCTTTCCAATGGGCCCGGAGACCCATCCGCAGTTACCTATGCCCATAAAACAATATCGGAACTTGTAGGGAAAAAGCCTATTTTTGGAATCTGTCTGGGGCACCAATTAATTGCTCACGCATGCGGTGCAAGTACATTCAAATTAAAGTTTGGGCATCGGGGTTCAAACCACCCCGTATTGAATCTTTTAAACAAAAAAGTCGAGATAACTTCACAAAATCATGGTTTTGCTGTTGGTATAGATACTCTGCCTAAAAACCTCGAACCTACCCACATCAATCTAAATGACAACACTCTTGAAGGCATGAAACATAAAACACTGCCTTTAATGAGCGTCCAATATCACCCAGAATCCTCTGCAGGGCCCCACGATAGCAGCTATTTATTTGAATCCTTCCGTGATATGATGGGTTAATTCACAACCCTGAATTATTTGGAACACTATGAAAACGACCATAATAATTGTTCTGTTTTTTATGGCAGTTGTTTACTCACCTGAACTAAGTGCAAGTAACTTTGTAGAAGAGCAAGGCACTTTTAAAGTTGGTTTCAAGCCAGAATCTCCAAAAACACCTGAGATCTATCATCTCAAAAAAGCTGAGCTGAATTACAAGTTAAAACCTAAACACCAGCTTTCGGTTTCGAATGTAGATGTTTTTACCCTTACTTTTCCTTCTCTGACAACAACCCCTTTTCCAGAAAACAATACGGTCTATGCAGAATATTATGTTCCTAGAAATTTAAAAACCTTTCCCGCCACGGTTGTTCTGGATATTACAGGCGGAGATCAATCATTATCCCGCACTATTTCCTCTTATCTTGCTTCAAGGGGAATTGCGTGCCTTTTTGTTCAAATGGCTTATTATGGGCCAAGGAGGCCCCCTGAAAGCAAAATTCGCCTTCTATCTCCTGATATCAAACATACCCTCAAAGCTATCCAGCAGACGGTGTTAGATATCCGAACCGCAATTGCCTGGCTTGAACAACGCAATGATATCGACAAGGCTAGAATTGGAATCACAGGAACAAGTTTGGGAAGCATGATCGGGGCTCTCAGCGCAGAAATGGAACCATTGGTTACTAAAGTCGTTGTGCTTTTAGGGGGTGGCGGATTAATTGATGGGTATTATGATCACCCACAAGCGCTTATTCTTAGAAAAACTTTCGAGTTCTTTGGGGGCACAAAAAAGCAACTTGTCGACCTTCTTGCACCGGTTGACCCTTTAACACACGCAGAAAACCTTAAAACGAAACAGCTTTTACAAATCGCAGGCAGAAACGATGTTATAGTTCCACCGATTATGGCTCAGGCCCTTTGGGAAAAAAGCGGGAAACAACAAATCCAGTGGTACGACTGTGGGCATTACACTGCAGCGTTTTATTTTTTTGATGCTTTAAATCTTATTGCCAACCATCTGAAAAAATAAAGGTCTTGTTTAAATATCTAGGACTTACGCGGTTGCCTATAATTTGGTTGTTTGGGTATTTTTCGTCTTTTCTTAATCATCCTGTCTTTCCCAAATCCCACTCCAATCAGCGAATTAAGGTCGATTTAGTTCCAACTGCGTAACTCCTAATATCAATAAAAAACAAAGCCTCTGGTTATAAACCAAAGGCTTTGAGGAAGATTTAAATTCGATTGAAAAACTTAGCTACTTCGATTCGATCTTTTACGATCGTTTTCCCTAAGATACATTTTCCTCAAGCGAATTGCCTTAGGTGTTATTTCAACCAACTCATCATCTTCGATGTATTCAAGCGCAAGTTCCAGAGTAAGAAGACGGGGTGGCTTGATGATCGAAACTCCATCGGAACCCGAAGCCCGCATATTTGTCAGTTTTTTCTCACGACAAATATTTACCGGCAGATCATTATCCCTGCAATGCTCTCCTAGAATCTGGCCTTCGTACACTTCATTTCCCGCAGGAACAAACAAAGTACCCCGAGCTTGAATCATATCGATCGCATAGGGTGTTGCACGGCCTGAATCGGTTGAAATAAGCACACCGTTTGCTCTTTTAGGAACCCCGCCTTTAATAGGTTGGTAATCGTAAAAGTTATGGTGCACAATAGCTTCACCGCTGGTGCCTGTCATCAATCGGGTTCTTAAGCCAATAAGGCCCCTAGCAGGAATAAGGAACTCGATATGGGTCATCGCACCCCGGCCATCCATTTTCAAACATTCGCCCCTACGGTTGCCCACAAGTTCCATTACAGTACCAACAGAAGAAGGTGGCGTTTCGATCACTAAAAATTCTACGGGTTCCATTTCGATGCCATTTTGCATCTTGTTGATAACCCGTGGTTTACCTACCGATATTTCAAATCCTTCACGCCTCATGTTTTCAAGAAGAATTGAAAGATGGAGTAATCCACGACCAGAAACATGGAACTCATCTTTTTTAATTTCATCCGCCACAACCCGCAAGGCTACATTTGATTCAAGCTCTTTAAAAAGCCTCTCTCGCAATTGCCTGCTGGTAACATAAGTCCCTTCCTGACCTACAAAAGGAGAATCATTAATTCGAAAAACCATACTAAGTGTTGGTTCATCAACCGTAATGATTGGCAATGCGACGGGGTTAGCCATGCAAGCAATCGTATCGCCAATATCAACATCTTCCAAACCAATCACCGCGCAAATATCTCCTGCACTGCATTCATTTGCTTCAACTCTGCCCAATCGGTCAAAGGTAAATAATTGAGTGATGGTATCTTCTATTTTGGTACCATCCTTTTTAAGATGGGCGATACGCTGACCTTTACGAATTTTTCCAGCAAAAATCTTACCAATTGCTATTCTTCCAGTAAATTCGCTGTAATCCAGGGTAACCACCAACATTTGTAATGGGGCTTCCATATCCACATCAGGGGCAGGAACATACTTTAAAATCGCATCAAATAATGGTTTAAAGTCTACAGGGGGAATACTCATGTCGGTGGTGGAAATACCTTCCCGGCCGGAAGCATAAATAGTCATGAAATCCAAAGCCTTTTCATCGGCATCAAGTTCCACGAATAAATCAAAGACGCCGTTAAGGACTTCATCGATACGCGCATCAGGACGGTCAATTTTGTTGATTACAACGATTGGCCTTAAACCGCATTCAAAAGCTTTTCGTAAAACAAAACGCGTTTGTGGCATTACGCCTTCTGCCGAATCAACCAGCAACAACACACCATCTGCCATAATTAACACCCGCTCAACTTCGCCTCCGAAGTCCGCATGGCCTGGGGTGTCCATGAGATTAATTTTCGTATCACCAATTTTTAATGCGATGTTCTTGGCAAGAATGGTAATTCCGCGCTCTTTTTCCAAGTCATTGGAGTCAAGGATGCAAACGCCCTTCAACTCACTATCTCGAAACATCCCGGATTGTTTTAACATCTGATCGACCAAAGTCGTCTTACCATGATCAACGTGGGCTATAATGGCAATATTTCGAATATCATTGCGAATCATCTCTGATTATCCAATCTTGGTTCATTGTTTCTATCTACACCAAAAAGAAATTATAGATAATACTGCATTGAACTGCCCACCCCAATGCGAAACGAATAGGATGAAATAAGCAAAAAGGTCATTGATATGGCATATAAAACATGAGGATTTGATGAAACTTTTAATAATTCGACACGCAGATGCACTAGATACCGATGGGAATTCCATTCGGACTGATTTTGAGCGCCCGCTTAGTGAAAAGGGCATAAAACAAGCAATTAGGCTTAAAAAATCACTTGAAGCCGCTGAATTATTTCCAGAAGTTGTACTTTCAAGCCCCCTTTTTAGAACAAGCCAGACTTCCAAATTGGTTTTTCCTACAATTTTTTCAAAAAATAAAACATATTTCGAGAGACCGGAGCTTCAACCCGGTGCTTATCCTGAAATCATTTGCAGAATAATCAAAGAATTTAACCCTATGTCCGCTGCCATTATTGGCCATATGCCAGATGTTGGTGTTTTTGTAAGTTGGTTTATTGGTGCTTCAGGCATGAGCATCGAAATGGAAAAATGTGGCGCAGCTTTAATAGAATTCCATGGTGCGCCCAAGCAAGGGAATGGAAGCTTAAAGTGGTTGGTCGGCCCACAGTGGAAATACAGGAAGTGATCGAAATTTTGTAAGCATCAATTTTTGTTTGTACAAGCTTAAAGCATTCCCAATTTAATTTCGCAAACTGACAGAATGCCATTGTCCGTTGATTACAAAAGGCCCAATAACACGGCGAATTAAATGCTTAAAGTTTTTAACTGCTTAAAAACTTCTTTGGCTTTACCTTGATCAATTGCAAATTTTGCCAGTTCAACCCCATCCTTTACATTCTCCACCTTGTTCGCAGCTAAAAGTGCTACGGCAGTATTAGCCAAAACTACCTCTCTGCCTGGGATGTTTGTTCCATTCAAAATCTCGATGATAAGACCGGCACTTTCTTCAATAGAATTGACTTTTATTTCACTCAAGGAAACGGGATTTAGACCAAAATCAGAAGGTAACAAGGTGGATGCAGATATAACGCCAGAACGAATTATTCGCAGTTCATTGGGCGCATCAAGGATAACCTCATCCATTTTTCCTCCCCCACAAACCACGATCCCTTCCTTACCCATTTGCAAAATCGCATGAGCAAACAGATCAAGAAACGAATTTCTACTTACCCCAAGTAAATGAGTTCCAGCACCACCTGGGTTAACTAAAGGACCTATTTGATTAAATACCGTTCGAAACCCCAGCTTTTTTCGTATTGGGGCAAGATTTTTCAAGAAAGGGTAATACTGAGGCGCAAAACAAAAACAAATCCCAAGCTTTTTAAAGGTTTCTTCTGCAATTTCAGGAGGTAGATCAATTCGAATGCCCAAGTACTGAAGAACATCAGAACTGCCGGAATTACTTGAAGAAGAACGATTCCCATGCTTAATAACAGGAACTTCACAAGCAGCAAGAATAAATGCAACCGTGGTTGAAATATTAAACGATGAGGAATAATCTCCGCCTGTTCCGCAGGTATCTAGTGCATTTATATGAGGAAAAGAAGGCAGTTTTTGACCTCGTTTAAGTACTTGAGAAGCAGCATTTGCCAAAAACATAGGGTTGTCTGGGCAGAATGCTAAAGCTGTCAAAAAAACTGCAGTTTGAGTTTCATCTAATTTCCCATCGATAAGGGCTTCAAAAAGACTAATACCCTCGGTTTGGTCAAAAACATTCGTATCAAGAAGCTTTTTTAAGAAGAAAGAAGGGGTATTATCTGTCAAAGGAACCTCAATAAAAATAAAGATACCTAATTTAAGCCTGATTCGCGTTAAGAAAAAAGCGGAAAAGCGAAAATTATCTTGTATTTTTAAAAATCCACATTAGATATACTTATGTATATTGTACTTAAGTTCAGTATAAGGGATTTCAAAATGAACTCAGAAATGGATAGCCTTACCCCACGACAGAAAGAAATATACAATTTTTTAAAAGAAAAAATTGAAGTACGGGGTTACGGCCCTACGGTTCGTGAGATAGGTTCCGCATTTGGCATTAAATCTCCCAATGGGGTCATGTGCCATTTAAAGGCTCTTGAGAAAAAAGGAATGATCCTACGCGAGGGGTTTTCTGCTAGGGCTATTCAGTTAATTAATAATAAAAAACCTAAACAGGGCCTACCCTTCATGGGAATGGTCGCGGCAGGTTCGCCCATTCAAGCAATACCCCAAGAAGAAACCTTGGTTTTAGAGAATATGTTTCCCGGGGATAATATTTTTGTACTTCAAGTTCGTGGGTACTCCATGATTGAAGATCACATTCAAGATGGCGACTTTATTGTCGTTAAAAAACAAGAAACTGCAATTAACGGCGAAAGAGTGGTCGCAATGATTGATCACGAAGTTACTTTAAAACGATTCTTTTTAGACCGAGGGCAAATCCGCTTGGAACCATGCAACAGCACCATGAATCCAATTATTATTTTGCCTGGAAATGATGCGAGAATTTTAGGCATTCTTACTGGCGTTTTAAGAAAATGCTAAGCATCATTTTAGATGCACGGCCTTGAGTACCACGCAATTAACTTCTCTGTTTCGTTTTTCTGGTCAAGAAGATTAAAACCATATCTTTGGCGTAATCCTCCTAGAATTTTATTAAACCCAAAATGATCATCGACAAGAGAAATAGCTCGTTGAATTTTATCAGCCATAGTATCTTGGGAATTTTGGGCCAAAGAAGTCCAAATAATAATCGGATAGGTGAGCAACAAAATATTCAAACCTTCCCAAAACGGAATGCCGAAATTCGAAGCACCAAAAAATTGCAACGATTCAATCTTTACCAGATAATATCTCCTTAAAAGTTCATTGGATTCTTCATCCAACTCACATCGCCTTGATTCAATATCTTCAAATGTAGTATCAGAAATCCAAGCATTAAGCTTGGGAACTTTTCCAGAACCCTTGGCGAATTGAATAGCTGCTTTTAAAAGGGCTATTCGTCCCTTATTGGCAATACCACGATTTGGTCCATGATCTTTTCGTGTGAAAAGTGCACTTATTTGACGAAATAGCACTCTCCCAACCCAGTTCGGCGAAGGAACAGCAAATGCATCTACAGGTACATCTGAAATAGTAACTTTCTCGAATATATCAAGAAACTCCGTTACTTGGGTAATATTCAATTTACTCATATTTGTTGATTTCAGTTCATTTGAAAGTGCGATGCAGCGGCGCAATGAATGACTGATACAGTGTTTCTCACTTCGCAACATATCAGATAATTTATTTCTAATCGCAAAAATAATGTCCCAGCTTGTTTCCTGAGAATTAGAAAGCATCGGTTTAACTTTATTTTCTGCAAGCGTGATGGTAAATTTTTCACGCTCAATCAATTTATCTTTAAAATCAACAATTAAGTCCCGCTGTTTTACCACCGGAGTTCCAAGATTTTTTGCTGCTGAAGGGCACGCATACCTTACCCCAACCGACCATTCATTCCCGGTCGGAATTAAAACATACGGAAAAACTTGGCAAGGTAAGGGTTTAGCATCCAAACCAAACTTCCCATGAATTTTACAAAGGTTATTTTCCCCTAAAAACACACAACTACCATCCGGGCGATGGTTCAAATTAATTTTGTTTTTGAATAAGCCTGTATTCCGAAAAGGCTGGTATCCACCTAGATCTTTATTAACATCCCAATTCTGAGACTTGATCTTTTGCACTTCGTCATCACTTAATCGAACCAAATATTCCTTGCAACATGTTCCGCAAGCATGGCAATCCCAATTTTGTAAAACTGGCAGATTGATTTTTTCACTGTTCCTGATCATCGGAATTTCATCTCTTAGTTATAATCCGTAACCCCTATTCCTTAACAATCATTCTATTTTTATAGCAACAGATATTGACCAACCATACAAGTAGTAAAATTAATATTGGTACCGAACCAATAATAAAAATTGATCCCGCAACCCAATCTGCCCCCAACGAACCAATTACAATTGGGCCCGCAACACTGCCTGCACAATTCAATGTAAGATACATTGAATTTGCGGATGGTTGTTTTTTGTTATCAACTTGCATTCCAAGCGATGCTAGAGCTATCGCATATTGACCACCACAGGTTAAACCTACGAAAAATATGAAAATTACTATCAATACGATTGATTCTGTAAAACCCATCACTAACAAACATCCCAATGATAACACATGTGTTAATAATAAAACTCGTTTATAACCAATGTTATCGGCAAGGCGGGTTATGAATAGCATTGAACAAATGACACCTGCAAACATACTTCCAAATACAATCGAAACCTGATTTGCCGCATAACCCATTCCAAGTATCATCAAGCCAAGGTAAGACAACAAACCACCCTCAAGAAAACCTTGAGTAAAAGCGGTACAAAACCACACATACATTTTTTTAATATCATCCAAACTGATTACTAATAATTCCGCGGCATTCGCTATTTTTACTTTGATTCCAACTAATGCTATTGCCCCAAATAATGGAAAAACACCAAACACCACATAACCGGTTCGAAATTGAAATGATTCCAAAAGGGGAGCTAAACTTGCCCCAACTCCAACACCTGCGGATAAACACAACTCAAAAATGCCAAAAACTTTTGCTTTTTCTAAAGGATCGGCGTTTTGATATACCAAGGTTTCCAGAGGAACAAGTGCCATTGCTGTACAAAAACCATTAACTAATCGAAGGAACAACCATTCCGGCGAGGAATTAACAAACGCAAACAAAACAACACTAAGACTAGCACCAATCAATCCCACGATCATCGTAATGTTACCCATACTTCTGATTAATCTTGTCATGAAAATTGAACCCAAGGCAATACTAAAATAATAAGCAGACCCATGTAAACCAATTTCAAATCTGGATAAACCAGCTTTCTCCATGGATAATGAAGCTAGAGTAGCCAAAGCACCAAAACTAACAGCCCAGGAAAACCCTACAAAATTGAGTCGTCTTTTCATGTATTATCATTATTCTTCAGAAATAGTTTCATATTAAATGCACAAACATTTAATCTAACATAAAAATATGCACTTGAATTAAACCAATGGAATATTAAATATCATGAGCACTAACCCCATAATTCTTGTTATTGACCAAGGAACAACCTCAACGCGTGCCGTCTTAATGGATTGTTCCGCAAATATTATTGCACTTAGCAGTGCACCTATCCAACAGATATATCCAAAATCTGGCTGGGTCGAGCATAATGCAGAACAAATTTGGGATAGTGTGAAACTAACTATTTTAAAGCTTAAAAAAGAATACCCGCTACAGTATTCACAAATAGCTTCAATTGGAATTACAAACCAAAGAGAAACAATAGTTGTTTGGAATAAGTCCAATGGTAAACCAGTGCACAACGCCATTGTATGGCAAGACACAAGAACCTCAGGCTTTTGTAAAGATAACATTCATTTAGATGGTAAAATAAGAAAAAAAACAGGCCTACTACTCAACCCCTATTTTTCCGCAACCAAAATTCGCTGGATTTTAGAAAACTATGATCCTCAAAGATCTTTGTGCAATAACAATAAAATTATAGCGGGAACCATCGATACTTATTTGATCTGGAAGCTTTCGGGTACGAACTCTTTTTATACTGATCATACAAACGGATCACGAACTCTTTTGATGAATATCCATCTTGGCGAGTGGGATGACGAATTGCTTTCTGATTTTAATATTCCAAAAAAAATTCTGCCGCAAATTAAACCAAGCATTTTCAACTTTGGATCTACATCAAAAATTGATTTTCTTCCCGATGGAATACCCATAATGGGTGTTGCTGGGGATCAACAAGCTTCTTTGGTAGGACATCGATGCCATTCACCTGGGCAAGCAAAATGCACTTTTGGTACGGGGGCTTTTCTTTTAAGTCACACAGGCGATTTTCCCATTCATAGCGAAACTGGATTGCTCACTACCATTGCTGCAACAACAGGCAATAAATTACAATATTGTCTGGAAGGAAGCGTTTTTATTGCAGGAGCAGCAGTTCAATGGTTAAGAGATGGGCTTGAATTATTTGATAACGCTTCAGATTCTGAAATTTTATCTTTAAAATCAGACCAAAATGCCGACATTATTTTTGTACCGGCTCTTTCCGGACTAGGTAGCCCTTATTGGAATAGTGATTTTAAAGGCACTATTCTTGGTTTAACCAGAAAATCAACAAAAAAAGAAATCACACAAGCGACACTCGAAGGGGTTGCCCATCAGGTTGCAGATTTACTCGAAGCAATAGCAGCAAATTTTACAGAACCAATGAAAACACTTGCAATCGATGGCGGGATGACGGAAAACAAATTTTTCAATCAACTATTAGCAAAAATCACCGGTGTGATAATCCGAACAAGTGCAAACGCAGAAATGACAGCGATAGGTGCAGGCATCTTAGCAGGCGTAGGTTCTGGGTTCATGAATCTGGAAAATTTTAAAGCATTCAAGGAGGAGGATGGCAAAACATACAAACCAGATATCACAGTAGACAAATTACTTAAAAAAAGAAACCGTTGGAAAAAAGCAATAGAAGCTTTAGGGGTATATTATAAACCGGATTAGAAGGTTATTCTCTGGGTTTAAATTCTTTCAAAAACTTATAAACATCTTTTTCGTTTTCTAACTGCTCATAGCCTAAACGCTTTAGCTCCGATATTGCCTTATCATTAGACCATTTCTCATATTCCATTCGATACAATGCGCAATAAGAACCAGTACGATGAATCCCAGCAAAACAATGAACCAATACAGGAAAATTTTCAGGATTACTCATGAGCTTAAAATATTGCCTGACATTCTCCATCACAGGGGGTTCACCGATATCGCTTCCCCATTTTTTAGGGGACAGTCTTAGATACTTGACACCATACTCACGGGCGAAATCTTCTTCCTGGATATCAGGCGGGGTTTCAGAATTGTAAGAATCCCTTAGAGAAACAATTGACTTAATATGATATTCATCAACAATTTTCTTTAAACCAATAGGAGTCATTTGACCACTGCGATATAAGACACCATTCTTGACAACCCTGAAATTACGATATTGCTTTTGTTGATATTTCGATACATAAGTTGGAAATACAATAACTGCAAGCAAAATAAACAAACCTAAAATCCGAGAAAATCCCATAACAAATTCCATCCTATATTACAATTTATTGTTTAATTCTAACCTACATAAAAAACTTTTAGACAACCGATTTAGGTTGACTTAAAATACTTGGCCTAAAAACAACTAATATCAACAAAGGCAAATACCACAAAATATAAACACCGCCCATATGTGCATACCAAAATTGAATTCCGATTAGCAATGCTGCAGACAATGCAATCAGATTCCCCAATGTTTTTGGAGTTGGCCAAAAATAAACGGACAAGGTTAAAACAGAATAAAGAATAAAAACAGGAAGTCGATAAGCCCAATGAACCCCATGCCAGAAACTTTGTGTATCTGCCATCGGTTCCTTCCAAGGAATCCAATCAGAGATCATCCATGTAGAGGCTAGGTATTGAGTATTTCCGCCATATGCAAGAATAAAAACAATACTACTGACAACAAAAGAAGACATTGAAGCTATTACAAATCTCCATATACCTTTATCATGGTAATAAGAGAACCACAAAGGCAATAACACCAAAGGAAAGAAAAGACTCCCGAAAGACAATCCCATCAATATCCCAGAAACGATTGGGTGTTTATGAAACACAAGAGCCCATACCATCAAAGCCATTAACCAGGAATGATCCCATCGCCCAATTTTTAATCCCGTATAAGGCATCATAAGATAGGTATACGGCAACAAGAAATATAGTGTTGCACAAGCAAAGCCAAGGTGATAATCATCATAATGAAACCAACAAACAAGAATGAGACCAACGGCAATAAGAAGGTGGCAAAACAAAGTCAATCCTCGTTCTACCCACAGTCGCAATTTTGAAACATCAACCGCGGCCCCTCCTCTATTTTCGATGATTTTTTCACCATGCTCCCTGATTTTATCAATTGGTGTCTGCGGCCGAGTTTCTCTTTGATCAGGCAAATTTGGTTCACGAATAGCAACTGCTACAAGACTGAAATAAAAAGCAAACGCAAGTAATAACATCCCGGGAACATTAAGATTTGGCTTAAATGCAGGCCTTCTCTCCAAAATAAGATCCATCAGGCAGCGAACCAACCAAAAAAGACAACTCAACAACAGCCAAGAAAAATAAATACGATCATCATGCCCGCCTTCAAAAAGCAGTAGAAATCCTGGCATAAAAAAGAAAATTGAGACAATATCAATATTGCGAAAGCTTAAAATTCGATTAAATTTAAAAAAAAGAGCACAAGCTAAAATTAGAGAAAAATAAAACCATGTAGAAGCATTAGGCAAAGAAATATCGAAAAATATTGATACTGGTGATGTCATTTTTTAAATCGCAACCAGTAGAAATAAGCAATTGAAAAACAATACACTTTATGAAATAAGTACAAACCATCATTCATTATGAAACAAGATAAAGCTGGGCAGTAATACCAGCCAAGCTTTATCTTTAGAAACAATTATACTACTTGTTCTTATCAATTTTTTTTTCAACTTCTTTTTTCTTATCTTGTTCTCTTTTCGAAGAACCGGCAAAACTTAGTGCTTTTTTCCAAACTTTAATAGCCTCCGTTTTTTCATCAAGGCCAATGTAAATATCGCCAAGATGATCCAAGATTTCTATATGCTGGCCTTCTTCATCTTTGATAGCTTCCAATAGCAATTTTTTAGCTTCAACATAATTTTTTTTCTTGTAAAGAACCCAAGCAAGACTATCCAGATAAGCAGAATTATCCTTATCAAAATCCGGTTTAAGATTCTTGATTTTCTTTCTTAAACCCCGTTCTATTTCGATTGCTTTACGAATCAACATTTCCGCTTCGTCAAGATTTAAATCATTATCAGCCCAAATGTAACCTAGGTCGTTATGATAAGTTGGATTGTCAGGGTTTTTTTCGACTAATAATTTAAGAATCTCAGCAGCTTTATCAATCTTTTTGAGTTCCACATAAACATTGCTAAGCGTGTACTTTATTTCTTCAAGAAATTCTTCCTTCTCCTCCTTCCCCAAACGTTTATCGGATTCAATTTTAACAATAAGATCCAAATAAGTTTTCTCGGCATCATCAATTCTGTTAGCTTCTCTAAGAATGCGCGCTTTAAGCTCAAGATTTAGCCAATTATCGGGTTGATCCTTATAAAGTTTCTCAACGCGTTCGATTGCTTTATCAATTTCGCCAAGTCGAGATTGGCAAAGCACCATTCGGCGAAAAACCACAGGTTTTAATCTTATAATCGGTATAAATGCAGCTTCATCCTCGAGAGTGATATCCAGAAATTCGGAACACAATTTCTCACATTCTTTATATTTTTTTGTATCAAATAAAATTTGGATTAGGGGGCCATAGCCTGCGGCCATTTTTTGCCCGCTACCCAAATTTTTCGCATCGATTAAAAACTTGCTGTAAAAATCAACTGCAGCGGCGTTTTCTCGTATTTCCTGGGCTATCCTTGCTAGAAGCCAATAGGCATTACCATTAAGTTTTTTATCATCTGCAGGTTTTAATTTTTGAGCAACCTCAACAGTTTTTTTTGCTTTTTCAATATTTTTTACAGCTTCTATGATTTTATTTTTTACAGCTTCTTCACCAGTTACAAAATTATACGCAAGTAAGGTTTTTAATACTTCATCATCCTGATAAAATGCTTTGGCAGAAATCGGGCCCGCAATTAAAAGTGTATTGGCTAAAATTACGATAACAGAAAATGATATTATACGATTCAACATCTGAGTTTCCTTTCCTTTTGATGAATTCCTATCGATTTAAATAATAACAAACAACTTGCAATTAGCCAATTGTTTATTAACAAGCATTTTAAACTTTATCATTTTACTTGTAACTCATTATGGGCACGCACAATTCGCCCGAGGTTGGGCCCAATTCCCTTGGGTGTTAGGGCTATAAGATGCTCCTTGCACTGGCATGCATTGTTGGGTTTGCGCTTGGGGTACGCAATAATTTGCATGGGGTTGCTGATAATAGTTTTGTGGCGGCGGATAATCATGATCTCTGTGATGAGCGCAACCCAATTGCAGTAAAGCACAGGCCGGAACAATGAGTAATATTAAAATTGTTTTCATTATTTTGTTTCCCATTCCCAATCAATAAATCCAAGTTACTGTTGGGATCTATAACAACGAAAAAAAAACAAACAAGACCAATTGTACAAGAAGGCAGGATGGGTAAAGTTTAACGCTTGGATTCTATATTTTTGGCAAAGGTGCTGTCTGTTCAAGTTCCATTTTCATTTTTTTAAACCATCGTTGGATGAGTAACTTCTGGAATGATGCCCATAATACTTGATTATTATCTGTAACTTTTAATTTTATTTTTTTAATCATTGGTTTTGAAAGAGGTTTTTTGCTTTTAAATTGATCAGCTATTTCTGAGTGAATTAAAACTCCATCACAAATAATATTAATTATAAATTGTCCATTTTTCAATTTTTGCCAGTACAGAAAATTAAGTTTCCCCAAATCTTTAACCTTCTGTAATATTTGGCTAAACACTTCTAATGTTTGAATCTTCTGTTTAACTAAGCCAGCAAGCTCGAACTGTAGGCGAATTGCGAATTCAGACATTTGTTTTTTAAGTATTTCTAATATTGGACCATTTTCTCCATTTAAAAATTCTTTTATTTGACTTACCTTTTCCATATAAGAAGTCCGATTGCAGCCACCAGCGCAAGGCCCAAGACAATTACCAATTTCATGGCGCATGCAACCGAATTGAGGTAATAATTCCAGCAAAGTTTTTTGGTTAGAAAAATGAATTGCTGTTTTTTCAGGGCAGTCTCTGAGACCCAGAGTTTCATTTAAAATATTCAACGCTTTATGCACATATTTAGTACGATTAAATGGCCCATAAGCTTCCAAATATTTTCGCGGGAGTTTTTTAAGAAGTTTGATAGCCGGGGCTTCAGTAGCGGTCAGCACAAGATAAACAGGTCGCAATCTATGAGCAACTCCCATGACATTTGCGGAAGGGAGAAACAAATTAATGACTTCGATTTCTCTTAAAAAAGCATGAAACTCAGAATAGCAAATTTGCCAAGAGATCAGAGCGGCCCGTCTGATTAATTTTTTTTCCTTCGATTTTTTTTTAAGAAAATAAGATTGAAGCCTTTTCCTAAGATTCTTTGCTTTCCCTACATAAATCAAAATTCCAAAAGAATCAACAATCCCATAAATACCTGGCTCCTTTGGTACAAGCACTTTTACCTGATTCTTAAGCCCGCCTGGGCCATTTTTTTTAATTTGACCGCAAACTGGTTCGCATCCTTCAGGAAGCACCCTGCTAGGCCCAAACCCTGTAAATTCAAGTTTTAGAAACAAATCTCTCATCCTAAAAACGCCCACATTTCTTGCCAAAATTACTGATATTTCGATATTCCTTCAAAATATCTTGGAAACAACCTTTATAAGGCTAAGATATTCCTTCGATGACAGTTGTTAGCCAATAATACTCGAAACGACTTGTTTTTTTCATTCGATTTACCAATCCAATATAAAAGTAGCGAGTTTTATTATGCCAAAGCGGACAGATCTTAAGAAAATACTTCTTATCGGTTCAGGCCCGATTATCATTGGCCAGGCTTGTGAATTTGATTACAGCGGCACCCAAGCATGCAAAGCCCTTCGCGAAGAAGGGTACATCGTAATTTTGGTGAATTCAAATCCCGCCACCATCATGACCGACCCGGAAACAGCCGACCGAACCTATATTGAACCAATTAAATGGGAGATCCTAGAGAAGATAATCGAAAAAGAGCGGCCTGACGCAATTCTTCCCACTTTAGGGGGGCAAACCGCACTTAATGTAGCATTAGAACTTCATAAAAGGGGCATACTTGAAAAATATGGCGTCGAGATGATTGGTGCCAGTCCAGAAGCTATTGAAAAAGCAGAAGATCGCGAAAAATTTAAGAATGCAATGGAAAAAATCGGGCTTAATGTTCCACTAGGTGGCGTGGCCAAGAATATGGCCGAAGCTCAAGAGATTCGTGAAAGGGTGGGTCTGCCTGCTGTATTGCGGCCGAGTTTTACCATGGGGGGAACAGGCGGGGGAATTGCTTACAACAAAGAAGAATTTAACGAGCTTATCACTCGGGGCTTGGAATTAAGCCCTGTAGGTGAAGTTCTTATTGACCAATCCCTTATTGGATGGAAAGAGTATGAACTCGAAGTAATGCGAGACAATGCTGACAATGTTGTAATTATTTGTAGTATCGAAAATTTTGATCCTATGGGAGTGCATACAGGAGACAGTATCACTGTTGCACCCGCCCAAACCCTTACGGATAAAGAATACCAAAGAATGCGCGATTCTGCGCTACTGATCATGCGAGAAATCGGCGTTGCGACAGGTGGCAGCAATATTCAATACGGGATTAATCCTGCAAATGGCGATATGGTTATAATTGAAATGAACCCAAGGGTCTCTAGGTCGTCTGCACTAGCATCAAAAGCGACTGGGTTTCCGATTGCTAAAATTGCTGCAAAACTAGCCGTGGGTTTCAGACTCGATGAACTTCGGAATGATATAACTCGCGAAACTCCGGCCTGTTTTGAACCAACGATAGATTATGTTGTCACCAAAATTCCACGCTGGGCTTTTGAAAAATTCCCAGAGGCCAACACAACACTTACTACCCAGATGAAATCCGTGGGTGAGACCATGGCAATTGGCAGAACCTTTAAAGAATCTTTTCAAAAAGCCATCCGAAGTCTGGAAACAGGAAGGTTTGGCCTTGGTTGCGACAGGGCAGATTTGTGGGGAACCGATAAGCAACCTTCACGGGAAGAAATTATTGCAAAAATCGCAATCCCTAACGCCGATAGAATTTGGTATCTTCGCTACGCTATATTAGATGGAATGACCATCGAAGAAGTTCACGACAGAACAAAAATCGATCCATGGTTCCTTAACAATATCATCGATATCATCACCCAAGAATCAAAACTCCGTGCTTTAAAAAATATCACCAATGTTAACCATGCAGATATGCTTGAAGCCAAACAACATGGGTTTTCCGATAGGCAACTTGCTGCCATTTGGCTTACAAGCGAAATGGAAATCCGGAGGGTCAGAAAAGCCCTAGGGGTTCTGCCAGTATTTAAACGAGTAGACACTTGCGCAGCAGAATTCGAAGCCTACACCCCTTATTATTATTCCACATATGAATCTCTTGTTACAAACGCAATTAATGGTGAAAATTCATTCGAAGACGAAACCGTTCCCTTTATAGGTAAAGAAAGAATTATGATTTTAGGCGGTGGCCCCAACCGCATTGGACAAGGAATTGAATTTGATTATTGCTGTTGCCATGCTGCTTTTGCCTTGAGAGAAGCAGGATATGAAACAATCATGGTAAACTCTAACCCAGAAACGGTATCGACAGATTATGACACAAGCGATCATTTATTTTTCGAACCATTAACTGCAGAAGATGTTCTTAATATTTGCGAAAAAATGAATCCAAAAGGACTTATCGTTCAATTTGGTGGGCAGACCCCTTTGAATCTCGCCAAAGCATTGGAAACTGCGGGTGCCCCCATTATCGGCACCAGTGTTGAAAGCATTGATATTGCTGAAGATCGCGAAAGATTTCAAGACCTCGTAAACAGACTTGGCCTCAAACAACCACCCAATGGAATCACCAACGATTTACAAGAAGCTATTCATGTCGCCAGACGAGTGGGATACCCCATTATCGTTAGACCAAGTTATGTCCTTGGTGGCCGCGGAATGGAAATCGTTTACGATGAATCATCCTTGACCCGATATGTAACCAAAGCAATGGAGGTTTCACCAGGAAAACCAATTCTTTTAGACAAATTCCTCGAATCTGCAATCGAAGCAGATGTTGATTGTATTTCCGACGGAACTGATTCCACGGTAGGCGGAGTAATGCAACATATCGAAGAAGCGGGTATTCATTCGGGAGACTCTGCAAGCGTACTTCCCCCACACAGTTTGCCGACATATGTTATTGATGAAATCAAAAGACAAACAAAAGCTATGGCCAAAGAATTAAAAGTTCGAGGACTGATGAATGTTCAATTCGCAATTACAGGCCTGAAAATTGATCATTCAGAAGATTCAGACAAACAATCAAAATTGATACCAAACACTAGCAATGAAGGGGACCTGCCAGTTGAAATTTTTGTCCTTGAAGTAAACCCACGCGCAAGCAGAACCATTCCGTTCGTATCAAAAGCAATCGGTATCCCAATGGCCAAATTGGCATCCTTGGTCATGGTAGGAAAAACTCTTTCAGAATTAAACTTTGTCACAGAAATAACTCCAAAATATTATTCCGTGAAGGAAAGTGTATTTCCTTTTAACAAATTCCCCGGAGTAGATATAATTCTAGGCCCTGAGATGCGGTCAACAGGTGAAGTAATGGGAATTGATGATTCCTTCCCCATAGCCTTTGCCAAGAGTCAACTTGCAGCAAGCAGTGCCTTACCCCTCAAAGGCAAAGTCTTTTTATCCGTTTCGGATCGTGATAAAAGCGATATCTCTTATATTGCGAAAAAACTCCACAATCTTGGTTACCAATTAATCGCAACACGTGGAACTGCATTAGTAATTAAAAAAGCAAATCTGCCGGTCGAAGAAATTTCAAAATTACAGGAAGGTAGACCAAATCTCATTGATTTGATGAAAAATGGCCAAATAGCATTAATAATTAACACACCGGTTGGTAGGGGCTCTAGAACCGATGAAGGAAAAATTCGATCCGCTGCAGTTAACCACGGGGTTACATGCATAACAACGATGGCGGCAGCCCAAGCTGCAGTTGAAGCATGCGCCGCTTTAAGGAAAAAAGATTTCACTGTAACTGCAATACAAGATAGATACTAACCGAATTAATGCACATTTGTACACATTACGATTAAATTGCAACTTCCTTCAGATAAGTGTGCTATAATAACAAAAGATAAACTTTCCCATGGTCTTGCAAAATGACCGCACAACTCATCGCAATATCTGAAGGCCCTAGCATAGTATTAAATAAACCTATTTTGCTCTTAGGTAGACATGAAGAGTGCGATGTACAAATTGACTCTCAAAAAATATCTCGTAAACATTGTTGCATTATTCTTCTTAAAAACAAGGCGATAATTCGTGATCTTGGAAGCACGAATGGCGTAAGTATAAATGGAAAAAAAGTGACGGAAGGTTCCTTTGTACCAGGTGATGAATTATGTATTGGAAATTGTAAATATATTTTGCACTGGGATTCTGTTATTTTAAACGGAACTCACTAGCTTTCTAACTGCTTGCACTTCGATAATGTTTCAATGAGTAATTAAAAAACATTCTGCTTATTTGAAAATAAATAACCGCAATAACAAATAAAAAGATAGTAAATTCAATATTGATTTCTTTAACAGCAAACTCAACGGGAATACTCACAACTAATAAAGCTGGGATTATAAAACCAAATACCATGCGAATTGGTAAAGCCCATTCAGAATCATAAATTTGCCTCGGATACCTCATGAGATTGGTGAACAACCACCAAACTTCCATTAGACTTTGATTTCTTATCATCCAAACAGATAAGGAAGTTAAAACCAGCAAAAAACTGTAAGCAAGTGAACAACCGCAAAGAAATAAACTTAAAAAAACAGGAATCTTCCACAATTCAAAAGGTTTACCAATTTCATACATAGCAAAACCAATCATTATAAACCCAATGAGTATTTTAGGTGCAGTAGACCAATCAACTCTTCTAAGAGTAACAAAGAACTGCGGGTCAATCGGTTTTAATAAGCAGAAATCAAGGTTTCCTGATCGCACAAGTTCAGAAAATTCAACACAATTCTCTAAGAAAAAGGTTTCAACAAAGCCTTCAAGTGCATAATAAGCACCTACAAAAAAGAGAAATTCGTGCTCATTCCATCCTGCAACATTAGAACTTTTTCCAAAAATGGTTTTGAAAAAAATAAGTAAAATCCCAAGCCAAATTAACTCAACAAGTATTTTAAGAAGAAAATTGCTACGAAATGCCAATTCTCCAAGCAAACTGAACTTGGCAAAACAGAAAAACAATCGCAAATGCCTAAACATAATCAAGCTCCATAAGCGCTATATTTGCGCAAGCCGAAATATAAAATAACCCTCGAAAGTAAAAAAAAGAAAACAGCCCATAAAACACCAACTAAAAATCTAAAAAAAAGATCATCATCACTAACTTTCTGAAGAAAAATCGCAGCAGGAAAATATGCACAATACGCAAAAGGTAGATTTTTCAATACATCGAGCCAACCAGTTGTATCTAACAAATCAAGTGGAATCAAATGCCCCGACAAGAAAAAACTCAAAGTTGTGACTACATAAAGCAACGAAGTTACTTCTAAAATCCAAAAACTAAGCATGCCCAAACAAACTTCAAAGTAAAACCCAATAATAAAAGCGAGTATGAGAGACATTAAAAAATACACCCAGCCTAACATGGTGGGAAAAGTATCGAAAAAACTTGCACAAGAACCAAATAAAATCATATATGGAACCAACGATGTAGAAATATAAGCCGCTTTATGAGCAATTCGATAACTCATCAAGTAACCAAGTAAATCAATTGGTTGGAGAAGATACTTTTTAATACTTCCTTCACGAATATCTCTAGCTAAGTTGGTCGCCAAACCTGGCATACTAGAGAACATCCTGCTGATATTAACTAGAAGCAAATAAGCAATTACTTGCTTAAATGAAAAGCCAGATAAAGATTCTTGTTCAGAAGAACCATAGACAGACTTCCATAATAAAATGGAAGTAATCATAGGCAAAAATCGTAAAAAAGAACTTAAAAGAAAATCACCCCTATAGGTAAGTCTTTCCTTAAGAGATAATCGAGCAATATTAAAATACTTGTTCACATTCTCTACCTAAATAAAATTAAAAATCAAATCTTTTTAAGTCGGTGACTAGCAAACAATTTTTCAATGACTTCTTCAACAGGGGGATCTTCAATACTAATATCTAAAACCTCGTCACACTGAGATATAACAGCAAGTACATTAGGAACATTATTTTTAGCAACACGAAGCTTGACAACATTGCCGATAATTTCCAAAGGTTCAAATTTATTAAAAACATGATCTGGAACGAGAGTATTAAAAAGAACTTTAATTAGTTTTTCTTTCCCAAACTCATCTTTTAAACCCTGCAACTGTCCATCATAAACCATTTTTCCACCTGAAATAACCAAGATTCTGGAGCACAAAGTTTCGACATCCCTCATATAATGACTAGTGAGAAGAATAGTGATTTTTCGGGTTTTATTAAACTCATAAAGACAACGATGCATTGCCGATTGTGCGACCACATCTAAACCAATAGTTGGCTCATCTAATAGCAAAAGTTTAGGATCGTGAAGCAGGGATGCTATCAACTCAAGTTTCATCCTCTCGCCAAGGGAAAGTTCCCGAACAGGTTTGTTTAAAAGATTAGAGACTTGAAATATTTCAGTCAGATCACCAACATTTTTTTTAAATTTTGAAGGTTCAATGGAGTAAATTTCTTTATGCAACTCGAATGAATCAGCCGCGGGCAAATCCCACCATAATTGACTTTTTTGCCCCATAACTAATGAAAATGCTTTTCTAAATTCAACAGGTCTTTTCCAAGGGACATACCCAAGAACAGTTGCATCTCCATTAGTTGGAAACAACAATCCGGAGAGCATTTTTAATGTTGTGGTCTTACCTGCACCATTAGGCCCAAGAAAACCAACAATTTCACCTTCATGTATTTCAAGGTTGATATTTTCAACTGCGTGAATATCTTTGAAATCATTCTTAAATAAACTTTTGATGGAACCAATCAAACCTGCAGGTTTCTCGTAAACGCGAAACTGTTTACTAAGATTATTAGTTTTTATGACAATCATTTATTTTTATTAAACATCCAATCCGCTTAAATAATCAATAGCATTTAAAATATCATTAAATCTATCCTGCTGGTTTCCAACTTCTCTTTCAATAGACAATGGCCCAGAATAGCCAATTTTTTTAAGCGTTTTTAGAAATAGTGGTATATTTACCTCACCTGTCCCCAAAACCACTTCTTCACCCCATTGCCCTTTAATTTTTGGCCTCTTAGCGTCCTTCAAATGAACACTACGAATATATTTCCCTAACATTTCGACTGCTTCAATTGGATCGCCTTGATCATATAATAACATATTGGCAGGATCAAAATTAACGAACAAGTTAGAGCATTCTAAATCTTTAAGAGTAGAAAACAATAGTTCAGAAGTTTCTTGTCCGGTCTCAAATGCAACATTTATATTAGCATCACTAGCAAGAAGACTTACAGTTTCCAAAGTTTGCAAAAAACTTTTTCTTCCTGCATCATTTAAAGATGGAATAAACCCAGCATGAAGCATAATGTCGTTAAGGCCAAGATCTTGCACTCGCTTTAGACTCCATTTAAAACGCTCTAATCTTTCAAGCCTAGTTGCAGGGTCACCAAACCCTCCAGATTTTTTAATTGTTTGAGGGGTGGTATAATCTTCTCCTGGAAATCCAAGCATTGCACCAGTCAATTTAAAACTTGCAGCTTTTGCTTTTATGGGCATCTCATCACCTTCATCCCAAGATGCATGATGAGGATCGCCACAAGCTATTTGAACAGTTTGAATTCCAAGTTTATTTGTAAAACCATTTAATTCAAATATATTTTTAACTTGCAAAGACCAACTACAAACTCCAACCATATCAAGTTTCATAATTTAACCCCTAAGAAACAAAACAAAGCCAAGCAATAACTATATACCTTTATTACTATGGAACAAATCAAAAGAACTTGAAAAGTAGTTTAATGCTTACGATTCGGAAAACTTGGTGCTGTTTACTTTTTCAAAAGCTATTTGAGGATTGCTTTTAATATTTGCAAATAAAGTCGTGCCATAAACCAATAAAACAAAGTTAGGAACAAACATAATTCCCATACGCTTAGTGTTTTCAAAAACAGGCAATAAAGGTAACAAGTTAGCAACGATATAAAATAAAAACAAAAAACTCAACCAAGGTGAAATAACACTTTTTGAATTAAACCAAGAAAAAACCAACATAGACATAACCAAAGGTAAAGCGAGCACAAAATACTGGGAATGGCTGACAGGGCAAATTAAAACCATTAACAAAGAAGCCAAGGCTAAAAAATGCGCATCTTCCATCGCAGAACCTTTTTTGGGGATTCCTTTTGACCAAAGCAACCAACCTAGAAAAAGTAGACTCATTAAAATATGCACGACTTTTATGACTAACGAGGGTTTAGCAGGTTTCTTACTGAAATCTGGATGTTCAATACCATGCAAAAATGCAAGCACACTATGATTATCAGTTGAATTTAAATTCGTAAGTTCAACACCTCGAGTATTATCAGCAGATATGCCCAATGAGGGACCAATTAAAACATTATAAAAGTCAGAATAAGCCGTTTTGGTTTTATCAACGCCCATAACCGAAACAGGAATAATCACTAGGCCTAGAACAAGGCCAACAATACAACCTGCGAACTGTTTATAATCTTTACGCCAAACTGGAACAATCAAAAGAAAAACAGGAAAGACCTTAAGGCAAATACTTCCTGCAATCATAACCCCACTAAGGAAACTTTTGTTCGATATTTGAAACCCGATGGCAAGACAAATCATCATCAATAAAAAGAGATTAACCTGCCCACGCATGAGAGTATGCGCAATCGGACTTAAGCAAACAACAATTGCAAAGATACGCAAATAGTACCATTTTCTAACTTGCAAATTTTCAAACACTACGGGAAATTGTTTTTCATAAGCTCGAGCAAGAGAAAAAACACCCAAAAAAAGACTGAGTAAACTTACCTTATAAAATATGCTAATTGAAATTGGATAAGGAAGGCAGCCTTCCCTACTTTCTCCTGGCGGTGGGTCTGCCAATGGAATCATGGTAATAGCGAAAAGTGGCGGGTAATTATAATGCCAGCCATTCGGATCAGTAACTTCATAAATACTTTTACCAACTTTAGCAGCCCAACCGGCTCGAAAAAAGCAATCCGCATCGCCCATCACACGCGTTAAAAATGCAGACCTGATCTGAACGATATCAGCAAAAAAAAGTAAGAAGAAAAATAAAATTGATACCAAAACGGTTTCAACAGCATTTAAACCAACTTTACCGTTTGTCAAAGTCTTCGTATCCATTTATGAACCTCCATAATAATAACCATATATCAACCGTATTCGATATAAATGAGCAATACCGTTTTAGTTAAATCTTAGTCTCATTGCCGATGTATTTTTAAGAAGTTAGGCTTAAAAGGAAAATAACTTTTAATGCTAATAATTTGGTTACTAACAAAAAAAGTTATGAATACTTTGTCCTAAATCCAGAGCCATAAATTTTAAACAAGAGTAATTAAAATTCTGATAAACAAAAAATACAAAATTATACTTTATTTGAAATCAAGGAAAGAATTGTTACCTCAGGTTTACAATTAATTCTAAGAGGAAAAGATCCAGCAATCCCCCTACTTACATGCATAATCATTCCGCAATGGGAAAAGAAACCGCTACCAAATCTTCTGCCAAATTTACTTGGAATGAGCAAGGGACCAAAAAAGGGCAGGGAAATTTGCCCACCATGTACATGGCCACAAAACATGAAATTAAAATTGTTTTTAGCTGCCCAAAAAAACTCATCTGGGGAATGAGTCAACAGAATACTAATATCGTAACCACCTACAGAAACATTAGGTAGTTTTGGAGAAAACCAAGGGTATTCATTACCAAAAATCCCAATTTTTTGCCCATCATGTTCGATCGAATACCATTGATCTGAAAGACAAATAAAACCTGCTTTCCGCAAATACTTACGCACCATATGAGGGTCGTTCCATAAATCATGGTTGCCTAGCACTGCAAATTTCCCATGCCTAGTTTGAATTTTTTTTAGAAGTGGAACAACCCAACGCAAGAATGAAACATTATCAACAAGATCACCTGTAAAGAAAACAAAGTCATAAACATCTTTCTCAACTTCTGCCATTACAAATTGAAAATAGGCATAATTATCATTACCACCGAAATGAAAATCACTGAGATGAAGGATTTTTAGTTTTGAATTTACAGGTAAGAGCGAAGTTAGTATCTCAGCAGAAATGACCTCGAGTTTGAAAGTATCATTTAGAAAATCGAATTTATTTTTTATTAGCAAATGATTTGCGTAAACAAAATCGTGGCTATGTTGGCAATAATGATTTTGTGAAAGGTACCACCAGTTTCTAAAAAACTCATTAAAAGGCAACACTATTGCAACTACAAACAAGCAAAACAGACCATAATTAAGCCATAGATCAGAAAGTAAATATAAATGTGGTGCAGTTATAAAGGTTTCTAATTTACTTGTTATTTTAAAAACAACAAGTAAACCAAAGAAACCAAAGAAAATATGGGTGGCCTGAATCAGATCACCCAACAACCTTGAAAAGGGTTTGGAATAAAACCAATTATGCAAAAACAGAACAAAACTAAAATGCCCAACCGTTACTAATATCACCAAAATACATAATAACATTAGTAATCCCGGGCCTAGGTATAACTAAATCACTAAAATCTAGGTACATCTACTTGGACTAGCTGATTTGCAACTGCCAGAGAATCCAAGGTTCCTGCATCTGTCCAATATCCATCAAGGATCAGATAACGGAGGCGGCCTGTTTTTAAAAAGAAATTATTGACATCGGTAATTTCAAGTTCTCCACGGTGACTAGGTCGAAGTGTTTTGATGACTTCAAAAACATCAGCAGGATAAATGTAAATACCAGCAACAGCATAATCACTTTTTGGATTTTGGGGTTTTTCTTCAATGGAAAGAATCTTCCCGTCCTTCATTTCAGCAACGCCATAACGCTGAGGATCATGAACTTTTTTCAACGCAACAAAAGCTGAATCTGGATGTTTCGAAGCTTCTTGAGCAAACTCGACCAAATTATCTTGAAAGATATTATCTCCAAGAATTACAAGACTTCTTGCATCTCTAGAAAAACCTTCGGCAAGGCCAAGGGCCTGTGCAATGCCACCAGCTTCATCCTGAACGCGATAAGTAAGCCTACAGTTATGATCCTTCCCAGAACCCAATAATTCAACAAAATCTCCCATATGTTCAGTGCCAGAAACTAACAAAATGTCTTTGATCCCGCAGCCTGTCATTTTTTTAAGGGGATGATAAACCATGGGATAAGGCCCGACAGGAAGAAGATGTTTATTGGTAACCTTGGTTAATTCACCAAGGCGAGTGCCTTTACCGCCAGCAAGTATAACGCCACGTAAGTCCATAAAAAATCCTTTCCCATAAAATCTTAATGATAAGATCAATAATTATTAACAAAAACAGCAAAAGAGTGAAACCCGGATAATGAAAAGCTCGAAGGAATGGTAATAAAAGAAAGGTAAAAGCTTAAGGTTAAAATTAATCTTTAATAAAAATAGGTGGTGGAATGTCTTCAATAACCCCCAAGTAAAGATCACTTTTCACATCAAAAACAAGCTTAACAGTACCAACCTTTGCAAGGGCCTTCTGGGTTTTTTGGACATTGGGTACCGGTCCCCAAAGCCTTAGAACACCATCCCGAACACTAACGCCAATGTTCAGCTGGCTTAATTCGGGATCTTCTGACAATAACCTTCGAATTTTGATCGTCAGTTCAAGGTCGCGGTATTTATTTGCCTTGGGGTCAGGTTTTACAAGAGTTGCCTCTTTGCCTGCAAAATCCAGCAGGGGTCCAGTCTGGGCATCCAGATTAAATCCAGCAATGCCCACTAGGAAAAATACGCCAAGAAATAGGTAACTAACTTTTCTCACAATCTAATTTTGCATGATGATCAACCAACATGAATAGACTTTGCCTGCTTGAATTTACAGGAAAGCAAAAAAAACACCAATAATAACGATTTGGCAAGATGTAAGGTTAGATGTGAATCGCTTTTTTCTCAACTGCCATCGCTGCTTCTTTAAATGCTTCTGAAAGAGTAGGGTGCGCATGGCAAGTTCTAGCAACATCTTCGGCACTAGCCTGCATTTCGACCCAAGCCACAGCCTCGGCAATCATATCTGAAGCTCTTGGGCCCACAATATGGACTCCAAGGATTCGATCTGTTTTCTCATGTGCAAGAATTTTGACCATTCCTTCAGATTCACCCATGGTTCGTGCACGGCTATTGGCAATAAAAGGAAACTTTCCAATTTTATAGGGAACCTTAGCCTCTTTTAATTGCTCTTCGGTTTTACCCACGCTCGAAAGTTCGGGCCAGGTATAAATAACACTAGGAATTGTTTCATGATTAACCGTAGTTCTACCACCGGCAATGTTTTCTGCAGCGGCAATGCCATCCTCTTCAGCTTTATGGGCAAGCATAGGGCCAGCTACCAAATCTCCAACTGCATAAATATTGGGAACAGCAGTTCTTAAGAATTTATCAACCTTGATTTGCATTGTTTTGGGATCAACTATAATACCAAGTGCTTCGATTCCCAAACCCATGGAATTAGGTTTACGACCAACACATACCAAGGCTTTATCAGCTTTAAATTGCAACTTCTGGCCAGCTTTTTCACAATCAATAACGATTTGATTACCTTCGCGTTTGCCGCCGGTAACTTTAGTATCAAAATTAAAATTCAACCCCTGCTTTTCCAAACTTCGTTGCAATAAACCAGCACTTTCCGAATCACTAAGAGGTAGGGCCTTGGGCAAGAATTCAAGAACTTGCACATTACTCCCTAAACGAGTCCAAACCGAACCCATTTCCAAGCCAATATAACCAGCCCCCACCACCACAAGATCCTTAGGCACGGCCTTAAAACACAACGCTTCTGCGGAACTTACAACTAGTTCACCATCCATGGGCAGACAGGGCAGCGATGCGGGTTCACTACCGGTAGCAATAATTATAGATTTTGCTTCGATTTCAAACTTGGCACCGCTTTGATCAGTTACTTCAATCCGATTAGAAGAAGTAATTTTTCCTAGACCAATAATTCGAGTAATCTTATTTTTTTTGAATAACGAGGATATACCATCCCCTAAACCCTTAACAATTTTATCTTTCCTCGCAATCATTGCAGGAACATCAATCTGCGGTTTGGAAACAATAATTCCATGGTTTTCAAAATGCTTGGAAGCTTGCAGAAAAAGCTCACTAGATTCAAGTAAGGCCTTAGAAGGAATACACCCTACATTAAGGCAAGTACCACCCAAAGATTCCCTTTTTTCAATACATGCTACTTTCAAACCTAGCTGAGAGGCCTTTATTGCTGCAACATATCCCCCTGGTCCACCGCCAATAATCGCAACATCAAAAGGTTCAATAGCCATGTTTGTTTCTCAAAATAAATCAAATAAGTAGGTACGAAAGAAACATCAAAAAGCGCATCAACCTTAAACACTAAAGAAAATACGCTCAGGATTTTCTAAACATTCTTTGATGCGAACTAAAAAGCTTACCGCCTCTTTACCATCGATAATTCGATGATCATAAGAAAGCGCAAGATACATCATGGGGCGGATGACAATTTGATCATCAACAACAACAGCACGCTTTTGGATTGCATGCATTCCAAGAATTCCACTTTGCGGAGGATTCAAAATCGGGGTAGAGAGCATTGAACCAAAAGTCCCGCCATTGGTAATGGTAAAAGTCCCGCCTTGAAGATCACTCACAGAAATCTTGTTTTCTTTAGCTTTGACTGCAAGTTCAACTATTTTTTTCTCGATTTCTGCAAATGTTAATTCATCAACATTTCGAAGTACAGGCACCATCAGGCCTTTTTCCGTGCTGACAGCAACACCAATGTCATAAAAATGATGATACACAATATCTTGATTGTCAATTCTTGCATTTACAGCAGGATAAGCCTTCAACCCCTCGATAACTGCCTTAACAAAAAAGCTCATAAACCCAAGACCTACTCCATGCTTTTTTTGGAACGCTTCTTTATATTTACCACGAAATGCCATGATCGCAGACATATCAGCTTCATTAAATGTAGTAAGAATCGCACTGCTTTGCTGGGCGTGAAGCAGTCTTTCTGCAATTCTTTGACGAATTGGTGTCATGCGTTGACGGGTTTCCCTTGCAACCTCTCTTCGAACATCTTTAGGAACAACCGCATTCGGTTTTGCCTGAGACTCAATATGTGCAACCACGTCTTCTTTAAGAACCCTTGCATCTTTCCCAGAACCGGTTACTGCAGTGAGATCTATTCCGGCTTTTTCCGCAATGTGCCTAGCTGCTGGATTAGAAAATGCGCCAATAGGAACGGTTCCAGAAGTAACAGGAGCAGCAGGAACAGTTGCAGGAACAGTTGCAGGGGAAACCCCACCTGCAGATTTGTTTATTTTGCCTACCACTGCGCCAATTAAAACTTTTTCGCCTTCTGCAGTGAGGATGGTTAAAATCCCTGCATCTGGTGCGACAATCTCGGTTGTGGCTTTTTCAGTTTCCACCTCGAAAAGAGGCTCATTAACTTTAACAGCGTCGCCCGTTTTCTTATACCACTTGGATAAAACGCCTTCGGATATTGATTCGCCAACAGATGGAACTTTAATTTCAGTGATCATACTTTTACTTCTTGAGGATCAGGATTAAATAAACAGCTTCATATCTTAAAATTAGCGGGCATCAACCCTCGTTGCAGCAGTAGCTAGTTGAGCATCATTGGTCTTATTTCCAAAAACAGGTAATGCTTTGGCAAAAAATGGAAGATCACCCTTAAAGGCACCTTCGACTATTTGTTTTTGTTCACTATCATGAATTTTTTTGGAACCAACCGCAGGGCTTGCACTTTCATCACGCCCAACATACTCAAACAGGTAACCCATGGTTCGAAGTCTTGGCTCTACAAAAAACCAAGCCCCCATATTATGTGATTCTTCCTGAACCCAGACAAACTCAGTGGCTTTGCCATATCTATCTAGAATTTTCTTAAGTTGCTCTTCAGGAAAGGGGTAAATTTGTTCGAGACGAATGATAGCAGTTTCAAAGCTTTCTTGTTTGATTCTTTGCTCAAAAAGATCGTAATAAACCTTGCCAGAACAAAGTACAACGCGCTTCACACGAGAAGGTTCGACAATCGTATCATCCAAAACTTCAAAAAACGAACCGTTTAAAAATTCGTCCACAGGAGAAACGGCAAGTTTATGGCGCAGAAGGCTTTTCGGAGTCATAACAGCCAGAGGCTTACGAAAATCCCTGTGCAACTGCCTTCGCAACAAATGAAAATACTGGGACGGGGTGGAGGCGTTGCAAATCTGCAAATTATTATCTGCACAAAGCTGCAATAATCGCTCAATTCGCGAACTAGAATGCTCAGGCCCCTGACCTTCGTATCCATGAGGAAGAAGCATGACTAAACCGCTTTCACGCTTCCATTTTGATTCGCTGGATGCAATAAATTGATCAACGATAACTTGTGCACCGTTCCAAAAATCACCAAATTGAGCTTCCCACAAGACTAAAACATTTGGATTATCAAGCGTATAACCAAATTCAAAACCTAGAACAGCGGCTTCAGAAAGCATACTGTCAAAAACATCATAAGGGGCCTGCTTATCAGCAATAAAATTTAAAGGCGAGTAGGGCTGGCCATTGGTTGAATCATAAAAAACCGAATGCCTTTGGCTAAATGTTCCTCTTCTAGAATCTTGGCCACTAAGCCTTACTTTATGCCCCTCAACAACCAAGGAACCAAAAGCTATCAGTTCAGCAGTTGGCCAATCGATAGGTTTTTTATCTGCGAAATTTTGCCCTCTGGATCGAATCAAGGTTGCTATTTTAGGGTGCACATTAAAACCTGATGGAACAGTTATTAGCCCTTGTGCAATCAACTTAAAATCTTTTTCAGTAATTCCCGTTTTCACAACTTTATGCGAATACTGCTTGGTCAAATTTTTCCAAACGCCTTGAAATGCAGACATTCTCTGATAAGAAACCGGATTATTTCTCATCTCATCCAAGCATTGCTGAAGGCGCATTTCAAATTCAGTACCAATTGTTGCAACTTCCTCTGAAGAACAAATCCCATCAAAAATTAATTTTTCACCGTACTTAACTGCAGGCGAAGATCTCATTTTAATATTTTGATACATAATAGGCTGGGTAAACGAAGGTTCATCACCCTCGTTGTGGCCATGCTTTCGGTAACAAACAATATCAACAACAACATCTTTGCCAAATCGTTGGCGATACTCCAAAGCCAGCTTTGCAACCCAAACAACAGCTTCAGGGTCATCCCCATTAACATGAAAAATTGGCGCAAGAATAATCTTGGCAACATCGGTGCAATAAGAGGTGGAACGAGAATCTGAAGGTCGAGTTGTAAAACCAATTTGGTTATTAATTACGACATGAAAAGTCCCACCGGTGGTGTAGCCCTCCAGCCCCGCAAGATTCAAAGATTCTGGAACAATTCCCTGTCCTGCAAATGCGGCATCTCCATGAATCAAAACGGGGAGAACTGCACGCCGGCTTGAATCATTTAACAAATCTTGTTTTGCCCTAACCCGACCTTCAACTACAGGGTTAACAAATTCGAGATGGCTTGGGTTGCAGGTAAGAGAAAGATGCAAATTTTTCCCCTTCGAATTCTGCCTATCCACAGAATAACCAAGGTGATACTTCACATCGCCATCACCAACTATGCTAGTCGTCGAAAAATTTTCTTCAAATTCAGCAAAGACATCGCCATAGGGTTTCATCATGACATTGGTAAGGACATTAAGTCGACCTCGATGAGCCATACCAAGAACAATTTGTTCCCCTCCAAGGTCAGGATAACCTTCCACAACCGCTTCGAGAAGCGGAATAAGAGAGTCGCACCCCTCAAGGGAGAACCTTTTTTGCCCCACAAACTTATGGTGCAGGAATTTTTCGAAGAGATCCGCCCTCATTAATTGATTCAATATGTTTTTTTTATCATTAGAAGAGAACTCTATTTTCCCTGCTTTTTCCTCAATCCTCGAAATAAGCCAATCCCTTTCACCACCGTCATGCAAATGGGTAATTTCAACACCAATGCTGCGGCAATAAATGTCTTGAAGAATTTTAACAAGCCCACGAATGGTACCATCGGGATAAGGCGTAAAACTCGGGATAATAAAATTAGCTGCTAAATGCTTTTCAACCAGGTCTTGAAGAGATTTATTTAAAATTTGCTGAGAAACCGACTCGATTTGCAAAGGATCGAGACTTGCCTGCAAATGGCCATAATCACGAAAAATTCCGATAAGTTTTTCAGCAAGACTGGCCATGGAATCGGTCGATTGCATGGTTAACTGGTCACCCTTGGACTGCTGCAATCCAATTTCAAAACCTTCAAAGAATATTGACCAAGAAGGTTCAACACTTGAAGGATCACTTCTCCAAGCAAGGTACATAGATTCGATAGCTTCTAAATTTGGCCTAAATCCGACGCTTCCTGAAGACATTGAATCACCTCGCAGCTTAATCAATTATTTTCAATAGTAATTCTAACTCAATTTCACCAAAATACCATCAAACCAAGCAAATATTGCATGCAGAAACAGTTCATCATGAAGGCTAATTCAGCTTAGAAGAGGTTTTTCAACAAAAACACTTCGCACCCACAAACTGATCAACCATTTATAAGCAACCCTAATGGAATTTTTACATAAAAAGAGGCCCCTTCGTCCAGTTTACTTTCAACCCAAATAATGCCTTTATGCTCCTCGATAGTTTTACGCGCAACCGCTAACCCTAAACCCGTACCAGAATTACCTTTAGAGCTTTGGAACGGTGCAAAAATCGTCTTTACATCCGCCTCTGCAATTCCTTCGCCGTTATCAGATACTACGATTTCTACATATCCAGCTTCAACCGAAGGCTTAAGTCCAACTATAATCAATCCATAACTTTTTTCATGAATTGCATCAATGGCATTATTAACCAAGTTTAAAATCGTTCGATGAATCCCCTCGGGGTCAACAAAAGCAAATACTTCTTTCTCAAATGTTTCCAAGCGAATCTCGGCGCCATGCCCTTTAGCCATAGGGGCAGACAATTCAACAACATCGGTTAAAATTTCGACTAGATTTTTTTCTTGAAACGCAGGCACACGCTCCTTAGAAAAGCTCAGCATATCTTTTACAAGGTCAAAAAGGCGCGTATGATTTTTTTCAATAATACGCAAACCTTGCTCTAACAAAGGCATTTCTTGGTCTCGAACCCCCAATCGCAATATTTCGCCCCCGCTCTTTAAACCCTGCAATATGTTTTTTATATGGTGCGAAAGATGGGCAACGGCTTCCCCGACCGCAGCAAGCCTTTCCCCTTGGACTCTTGCTTTGTAATAAAGTGTGTCTTCCACTGCTAGCGCAGCTTGATGCGCAACTGCTATCGCAAGCGTCAAATGTTCTTTTTCAAATGCGGCATTTCTCTTAAGGGCCCCATGATTATCCATTGCTTCTTCGATTGGGTGCTTATCTAAATAAATAACCCCGACGGTAGCGTGTCTTCCTCGCATGGGTACACAAATAATTTCACGCACCCCGGAACGAACAATACTTTGTACGGCATTAAACCGCGAATCATTCAAAGCATCACTGACAAGAACTCCAATTTTCTCATGCATTACATGATCGACAACCGTCCTGCTAATAAGTGCACCACCCTTACCCGGGACAGCACTTGCCTTGGCAACAACTTTAAAATCTCCATAGGATTCGGAATCTCCCGCCGATTTTAAGGCCGCTGATTGAGCAAATGAAGCAGAAAGCAACACCGATCCATGGTCAGCCGAAAGGGTTTTAAGTACGAGGCCCAGAATGCGATCCAGAAGCAGTTGAATATCTAGAATTTGACTGGTGGCGTTTATTGTCTCGTATATAACCCCTAGTCTTGCAAGGGCCCCGCGCAACCAATCCCCTTGAGCACCTTCAGGCCGTGAAAGAAGGGCGCTTCCTTCAGATTCAGGAACGGTGCCTAAAAGAGCAAACGATCGTTCGAAATTTTCGGGTTCTTTTGGAGGCCGTATTTTCAAGCTTTCTAGAAATGGATCTGTAGACTCCGATGCCACACCCATTTCACCAGCAAGAGGAGCAAAAAGCAGTACCGTTTGCCCAACCTGAATTTGATCGCCTGGTTTTAACAAAACATCCCGAACTGATTTGCAATTAACAAAGCAACCATTCGCACTTCCCAAGTCCCGAAATCGAAAACCATCTGCTGTTTTGTAAACTTCCGCATGCCTACGAGAAATCTCCGTATCCTGTAAACGAATAAAGCATGCCTGATCCCGGCCTATGGCACTCAGGGGGGTTAGCAGTTCAAATCGTCTGCCTTCATCTAAACCTTTTAAAATTGTTATACTTGGCACAACTTTAAGCCTTTGACGAGCCTATTTTTATCAACTTCCATTACGCACCCTTTATTTTCCATGATGTGCTTCAAAAAGCCAACTCTTTCGTTCCTCAATTTCTAAAAACGAACTATGGATGTTTTCTATTGCTATATTTTCTAAAATCTTGAACGAAGAATCATCATGCCGCACTATCCATACATCCATCCCCGCAGCATCAGATGCCTTGATGTCGACATCCATATCGCCAACATATACGATTTCGTTATGCTTGATTTGCAACCTTTTTGCAGCTTCAATCAACATATCCGGTGCAGGTTTTGGATTCGGCACATCCTCTGGCCCTAACACCACTTTAAAATAAGAACTTATCCCAAGGTGCTCAATCAAATCTCTGGTAAATCCAACAGGTTTGTTACTGCAAACTCCCATACTAATTCCATAAAGCTGCAATTTGCTTAAAAATTCCCTAGCATTAGGATACAATCTAGTGCGTGTTTTCATGTAAACTTTATGATGAGCATGATAAGCTTTTTTTGCCTGATCTATGTCACACCCAGGAAGCATTTTCTCCATTAAATACTCTAAACCATGCCCCACATGCGATTTGATTTCTTCAAATCTTAATTCTGGCATGTGGTTTTCAGCCCTTACAAAATTCACACTTTCTGCAATAGCCTCAAAACTGTCCGCAAGTGTTCCGTCAAAATCAAAAAGCACGCCTCTCAACATTTCTAGACCCTTAAAAAATGATTAGTTTGCTGACATTCTTTATGATACTACTTGGTTTCGTCTTAATTTGTAACACTTATTGAAAACATTCATATGCGAACGACCCCCGAAGGAGACCATTTGCCTGTTTTAGCAGAAGAAATCCTCAAAATCTTATGCCCAACCCCAGGCAAAATTATTGTCGATTGTACCCTTGGGGCGGGGGGACACACTTCCCTTTTAATCCCCTTGGTAGTTCCCGGAGGAAAAATTTTTGGAGTCGATCTCGATCTCCTCGCACATCAAAGATTACAAGAAAAACTTCGCGATCATGCTGATTCGTTTTATTTTTTGCATGGCAACTTTGCAGGACTTGACCGCTTGCTTATGGAAAAAGAAATTTTTCAGATTGATGGACTTCTAGCTGACCTAGGTGTTTCTAGCCCTCAAATCGATGACCCAGAACGGGGATTTTCCTATATACGCCCAGGCCCACTTGATATGCGAATGGATCCAACTAAAGGCCAGACTCTTGCTCAAATACTCGAAAAAATCGATGTTGCAACCTTGGCAGAAAAACTCGCAGAGTTCGGGGATGTCGAAAAAGCTGACCTTATTGCACAAGATATTAAAGATAATTACTTATCAGGCATGATTCGAAACACCACAGATCTTTCCCATGTCGTGGGAAAATACAGCCTCAGAAAATCAAACCAGCAGGTTTTTGCACGGGGCGAGGTCAAGCCTGCTAATGTGCTGGCTCAAGTTTTCCAGGCTCTCCGCATTTTGGTTAATCGCGAATTGGACAATTTAAAATCTCTTATTCGAATTCTTCCCTTTATTTTAAAGCCGGGGGCTACTGTTGCTTTTATAAGTTTTCATTCAGGCGAAGATCGAATTGTAAAAAAAAGCCTAGCAACCCTATTAGATCAAGGTGTATTTTCAGAGGTTTCCAAAGAGCCAATCAGACCCTCCTACGATGAAAAAATGCTTAATCCGCGGTCTCGCTCTGCTAAATTACGATGGGCTCGCAAAAGTAATTAGTTTTTTTATCATGCATTAGCACTAATAATAAGTTGAATCATTTTAATTTATCAAGGCAATAAAATGAACCTGATCTTTTTGATTACAACCTTGCTTACTTCACAGAATACAGACGCCCTTAATGGACAGGCTTATTTGCAAAGCAAAGACTTTGCTGCGCCATCTTTTTCCCTTAAAGCTTTTAATAATCTGTACAAACAATGGAAGCTAGATTCTCCTCCAGAAAAATCCATCACAGCAATAAACTTTGAAAAACGATATGGCATGCATCTAGCCCCTTATAGTAATGATGGCCTACCCATGGGGCTTAAGCTTGCGACTTTTCCTTATACACTTGGAACAGTAAAAGGCATAGCTTTGGATTGTTTGATTTGTCATGGTGGGATTCTTGATGGAAAACCTTATCCCGGACTTGGAAACAACTCTCTTGACCTTCAAACTTTTTTCGAAGACATGAATACATCTGATGGCAATAAAAAACCCTTGGCTTTTAAATTCGGGAACTCGCGTGGAACCAATGAAGCTGGGGCCGTATCTGTTTTTCTACTCGGGTTTCGTAATCCAGATTTATCCTTAAAATCATCTTGGAACAATCTGGGCCTTAATGATGAGTTGCACGAAGATCCACCCGCATGGTGGCTTTTGAAAAAGAAAAAATCCATGTATGCAACTGGAGGGGCAAATGCCAAGTCGGTTCGCTCTGTTATGCAATTCATGATGAGCCCCATCCATGGGCCTGACCACTTCAATACTAATGAAAAAAAATTCGCAGACCTACAAGCTTATTTACTTTCCATTCACCCCCCCGCTTACCCGTTCTTCATCGACCCAAGTTTAGCCAAGTCAGGTAAAAACATTTTCCAAAACAACTGTTCTAAATGCCACGGGACCTATGGTGATAATTCTTCTTATCCAAATAAGATTATTTCTTTAGAAACAATCGGAACTGACTCAAAAAGATTTTTTGGTATCACCAAAGATTTTGGACGGTTCTACAACTCCTCTTGGTTTTCTAAAGAAAAAGAAGGGTGGTTTTCTGATGACTATAAAGCTAGGGAGACAGATGGTTACCAAGCCCCACCTTTGGATGGTATTTGGGCCACTGCTCCTTACCTTCACAACGGTTCTGTGCCAACAATTTATTCACTTTTAAATTCCAAGGCCAGACCTATGGTTTTTACTCGTGATTTTGAAAATAAATTCGTAAATTACAACCAAAAAGAACTCGGCTGGAATTATCAGTTTAAAAACAATAACGATCACCTTCGTCAAGAAAAAGAAGTTACTGAACAGCGGAAATGGTATGACACATCATCCCCAGGAAGATTTAATACAGGCCATACTTTTGGAGATAAACTTTCGGATCAGGAACGCTTTGAAGTACTCGAATATTTAAAAACGCTTTAAGTTAAGTTTTATTCTTGGACTTTAATAACTGCGGGGGAATTTCCTTTAGTGTAATTAGCCCACATCATCGCATAAGCTTTCTCTAAATAACCCGCGAAGCGTGCAGTATCAAAAAGCGGAAGTCTAGAGCGATTTTTTATCAAATTTTGGCTATAAAATTGTAATTTATCAGGATTATTTGCAAGACTTATAGCAAGGGTGATAAATTCATCATAATCCTTAGCGATCAAGTCGGGCAACTCAACTGCCCTTAGCAAACTACCACAAACCCGAGAGGCAAAAGTCTTACCAGAACAAGTAAGCACAGGTAACCCCATTTGCAAAGCAAGGCTAGAAGTTGCAGCAGCATTATAAACAAGAGAATCTAAAAACAAATCTGCAGCCAAGTGCCTATGCAAGTGAACCTCCCTTGGCACGAAACCTGCGAAATGAACTCTTGACCCATTAACGCCTCTTTTTTCTGTTTCCGCCCTAATATTTTTTTCCATAATAGGGCCGGTAGATTGCAACCATAAGACGCTTTCTGGAACTTGCTTTAAAATCTCCATCCATAAATCAAAACTTAAAGGTTCAATTTTATAGCTATTATTGAAACTACAAAAAACAAAACCTTTGTCCGGTAAACCATATATGGCACGATCGACTTTTTTAAAGGGAACTTCTTTTTCTAATTCTGCGATCATATAAGAATGAGGCATATACACAAATTTTTCATTAAAGTTATTTGCGTAATCCGGTGGGGTAAGAAATTCATCTGTAATAATATAATCAAAAAAATCAGCACCCATAGTTCCTAACATTCCTAAAAAATTCACTTGAATTGGTGCAGGTCGTAACGGGTATACCCCACCACGGCTAAACCCCGTATAACCCATAATATCAATCAAGATTTGAATACCATCTGACGCAATTCGTTTGGCAATTTCCTTGACATTCATTCCAGGCACATCAATAAAATGTTCGCTTTCATTTTCTATTCGTAATCGGTAGGAACTACTATTAGGGGGCGTAAACGAATAAACAAATACCTCGACCTTATCTCGGTTATGTTTACCAAATAGACCGTGCAAAAGATGACTTATAGGGTGGTCATAAAAATCACCTGACAAATAAGCAATTTTAATCCTAGTGTTTGATTGGCTAGAAGTTGGAAAAAAATTGTGGAAAGGTTTATCCTGTTTTTCATCTTTTATCTTGTTGCTGTGACCCTTCGCAACCAGGTGCAATCTTTCAATTGACCAAGGCAGGGTTAGCGCATGCCAAGGCCAAATAGCTAAAGTTTCATTATTATCCAAAGCTTTTTCGGTCTTAACCCAAAGATCCTCACAATTTTCGTTATAAGATTTTCAATCACAAACCAAATGTTTTGCACAACAAAGACAAACAAACGGGTCAGACTTTTCAGAGGCAATGTTTACAGTTTTTTCTAAAACAGATATGGCCTCGGCCAAATCTTTTTTCACCAGCAAGTGATCCCCAAGCCTAATGAGCATATCAGAATTATCTGACATAATTTTTACCGCCTGCCGATAACAAGCAAGCGCATCATAATCTCTACGCAAAAACTCTAGGGCAATACCCATCTAAAAATAAGCTTTTGCATAATTTGGATTTAACCGAACGGCTTCTTGGTAATGTTGAATCGCCCTCAAGTTATGTCCTAAATTTTGCAAAGCATTGGCAAGATTAAAATGCGCTTCAGAATAATCAGGTTTAAACTGAATAGCATTTTGAAATTCACTAATGGTTTCTTCGCGCAATTCAAGAAATTGTAAAACAGCCCCAAGATAATTAAAAGCGATTACATAATTATGGTTTAACTTAATCGCAGTTTCAAAATTCACCCGCGCTGCTTTATAATTTTTGGATTGCACTTGTAAACGACCAAGGTTATTAAAAGCTCTGGCATAAGTTGGATCTGATTCTATCGATTTTTCAATGCTAAACATCGCATCAGAAACTTTCCCTAACGCTAACTCAGCCTCGCCCTTAGCATTCCAAAATACTGCGTTATTTGGTACTATTTCTAAAGCTTTATTAATCCAAAAAATTGATTCTTCAATTCTTCCTTCTCCATTAAAAATGACACCCATCAAATAAAGTGTTTCAGAATCTGTTGGGAAACATTTTTAGCCCCAAGCATATCTCCCGACTGATAATTACTTATTGCTTTCTGTCGAAGAAGAAGTATTTCTTGTGAAATCATAACTATTTTTTCAAAGTTAATGTTTTTAATTGCGCATATTTAGTACTAGAGTTTCCCTGTGATAATTAATAAAGTGTATCATTTTTAAATGAAATATTTTCATCTGTAGTATGATACAATATAAAATACAAATATTGTTTTTTACAGGATAAAAATGAGTGTCCCAATTAGCAATCAAATCTCAACAGGCGAAGAACCTTGGTTAGAAGTGTTATGCAGTCGCAATTTTTCCGATTGGCTTGCAACAGAAAAAACCAGCCTAGCTTTCTCAACTTATCAAGCAAATAAAGTTTTCCTTCTAGGCAGAAAAAATGATGGTCAAATTTCTGTTTTTGAACGCAGTCTGCATCGCTGTATGGGGCTTTACGCAACTGATAATGAGTTTTGGCTCAGTACGACATATCAAATCTGGCGATTTTCAAACGCACTCTTACCGGGTGAATTTCATAATGAACATGATCGGCTTTACATTCCGCGGATTGGATATACAACTGGTGACCTTGATGTCCATGATCTTGTAATTGAAGATTCTGGAAGGCTTGTATTTGTAAACACAATGTTCAATTGCCTTGCTACTATTAGTTATAAAAATAGTTTTACCCCTCTGTGGAAACCTTCTTTTATTAGCAAATTAGTGCCCGAAGATCGTTGCCATTTAAATGGTTTGGCACTCGAAAACGGCAAGGCTAAATATGTTACTGTGGTTAGCAAGTCAGATGTGGTTGATGGTTGGCGCAATCGCAGGCACGAAGGCGGATGTATTCTTGAAGTCCCTAGTGGAGAAACTATAGTTTCTGGGCTTTCGATGCCGCACTCTCCTAGGATTTATCGAAATGAGCTTTATGTACACAATTCAGGTACGGGATACTTTGGAAAAGTTGACCGCAAAAAAGGAACTTTCGAACCAATAACTTTTTGCCCAGGATACCTTCGAGGTTTAGCTTTTTCAGGAAATTACGCCATCGTTGGACTCTCGGGCCCACGGAAAGATAAAACCTTCAATGGATTAAAATTAGACGAGGAACTTACAAAACGCGATTCAGACCCTTGGTGTGGTTTACAGGTAATCGAACTTTCCACTGGAAATATTATCGAGTGGGTTAAAGTTGTTGGTTCCATTAGCGAATTGTACGATGTTGTGGTGCTTAAAAATGTTGTTAGGCCAATGGTTCTTGGTTTTAAAACAACAGAAATCTCTCAATTAGTTAGTATGGACGAAATCGAAGGGCTTTAATCGTTTCCATACTGATAATTGACGGATGCAAAAATCTTATAATCAATATTAGGAAACAAATTATGCCTGGCTTCCAATTCTGTAAGCCAAGGTTCGTCAATGTTTTTTTCAGTTATCTGCTCATATAAATGAAGAAAATTCAAAATGTGCATTCTAGTGCGGTTAACTGCATAATCAACGGTGGTTCCTGCCTTAATAATAAATGCCCAATCACTCGATTGCGCAAGCAGCAATTCTCGCAAAGCTTGATTCAAAGCCCTTAAATTAATGGCATCGGGGGAAAGATTGTTGGATGCAAGTTCTTCCATGCGATCCGCGCAAGCGTGAAGATGCATGTAAATCCAATCGTTGGAAGCCTCAAGCCAAACTTCGCTATAGCCGTTGTTGCCCCAACTAGACATAACTGGTCGCGAATTCTGTATATTGGGATGCCTTTCAAGATATTCTGGAACGGTGATACACTTGATAGTTTGCTGATCAAAATGCATTTTGCGGAAGAGAAAATCAAGCCACTGGGGCCCCTCAAACCACCAATGTCCAAAAAGTTCAGCATCGTAAGGAGCAACTATCAAAGCAGGCCGATCTTTCATTGCACCGCTAAGCCACTCCACCTGTTTTTCACGATTGAACAAAAAATTACCTGCATGCTCTGCCGCTTTTTCAGTGGCCTGTTCTGGGTGATAAGGTTTTTTTTCACCCGATCTTCCAGTAATTCGAAAGTATTTGATTCCTGTCATGGTTCGAATACCAATTTGATGCAAATGCGGCCTTAGGTATTCAAAATCGAGATCAAAACCGATATCGTGATAAAATTCTCGATAAGTGTAATCCCCCGGATATCCCTCTAGGGCACTCCAAACTTGTTTACTAGGTTCGGTATCTCTACCAAAAGCAAAAACAGACGAACCAGTACATTGGATCGGTGCATAAATACCGTAAGTAGGGCGTGGTTCTGCAAACAAAACGCCATGGGTATCAGTAAAAAAGTAAGACAATCCACACGCTTCAAGAATTTTTTCAAGGCCTTCAATATAACCACATTCTGGGAGCCAGATCCCTTTTGGTTTTCGACCAAAGTGCCTTTCAAATTCTTGAACACCAATTTGGATCTGAGCACGAACAGCTCCAGGATTTGAACTGAGCAAAGGCAAAAAACCATGCGTTGCTGCAGAAGTAATAATCTCTAGTTTTCCTGAATCAAAATGTTTTTTGAAAGACTGAAGAAGATTCCCTTTATGGCGGTTTTCAAACCGATCAAGAATCATCTCGAACTGTGAGAGGTACATTTTTGCAAGTTTGTAAAATTCAGGTTCCCAGCGGGTGCGTTCGACTTCTTTTTTTGCAAGCATGATTAAATTGTTGATGTATCGAACAAAACGCTGAGAAAGCAACGAGTCTTCCAGCATTGCTGCAAGAGTCGGGGTTATGGACATCGTCAAACGCCATTGAACCTCATCTCTTTCAAGGTTATCAAACACTTCAAGCAATGGGATGTAAGTTTCCGCCATGGCTTCGTAAAGCCAATCTTCTTCTAAAAAGTCATCAAATTCTGGATGGCGAACAAATGGCAGATGCGCATGCAAAACCATGGTTAAATAGCCTAATTGCATTAAATCTCCAACTCTAAAAAATCAGCTACAATAAAGTTCAACAATATAAATCCCATCCGTATGTTTAATTACAAAAAGAATTACTATCCATCCATTTACCATGAATCATCAGTCGTGAACAACTTTGATTTCCCAAAAGAAGATTTTCCACGGGGTCGGCAGGTGCCTTAAGATCAATGGGGAAGTAACAAAGGTTTGCAAATTTCCCACGAGAAAGACTACCATTTTTCCTATCCATACGCAAAAGGCTCGCGCCATGAATCGTAATCATTTCTAAAATCAAAGGGGGATCAACCAGAGGAAAATTGGCTCTTACAAATCTTGCCTCATTAAGCACATCAAGATCAGGATTAGAAGAAAGCCCATCCGTACCCAAAGCTATTTTCCAACCTGAAGACAGCATTTGAGGCACCGGATGTGGCGAAGAATTAAAAAAGTTATGCGTGCGCGGGCAATATACTAACTGTCTTTTTTTCTCTGAAAAATCAGTCAGGCAGGTTCCATGAACCAATACACTTTGAGAGTTCCGGTCTAATAGTTGCAAGATATTTCGCATCGAGGGAACCATGCCTGATTCATCATAAACATTCTTGGCGGTCAACCAATCTGCAAAAGATCCTTTCCTAGTTTGAAGTAACTCGATTTCAAGCAAAGTTTCTGCAAGATGCATCTGCAAAGGCAATTCCTGCTCTATCGCAAAATTTAATAATTCGACACGAACACTGTAAGGTGCATGCGGACTAACCCCGGGAGATAAACAATCCTGAGGCGTTATACACTGAATCCAGCTTAAAAATGCTTCAAGCGCCAATTGAGCACGATCTCTTTTTAAACCAAGCAATTCAAAATATACTACTCCGCCCAACTTACTTCGCGAGAGCAAATCCCATGACAATCCTCCCGCTGATATATCGCCTATTAAGCAAACTCCTGCCTTTAGGGATTGGTCGATTCCTTTTTGAATATGTTCTTGTATTTGAGCAGGGTTTGTTGACATCCGATGGGCAATTACCGAATCGATCCAATTGAGAAAATTACTCCCATCTTTGTTATCTTGGGGAAACCCTGTCAAGTCGAGGTGCGTGTGTGCATTTACTAATCCTGGCAAAAGAATAACCTCACCCAGATTTTCATCTACATCGATCGTATTAGCCTTGGATACCCCTGTTATTTTTTCACCTTCAATATGCACCTGCCCCCATTCCAATGGTGGGCCATCGACCGGAACAACCCATCGGGCAGATAATGTTTTTTGTTCCCCAGTTTCTTTCAAGAAAAACTCCCAGAATACTCTTGTGATTGCAACGGTGTTTTCCCCTGCGTACTACTTATCTTAATGGCCGCAAGTACAGCAACGCCATGATGTTCTTCCACAATTCCTTGAACAACATAAGGCCCGATAGAAAGATGGGCAATCGGATTGCACTTTCCCGGGAACAAAACAACATCTGCGAGCCCTGTCTCATCTTCTAAAGAAATAAATTGCATTGGCTTTCCTGATTCTGTCATTGTTCGCCTTGCGGTAGCCACCGCACCTTCAATCGTGATTTTCTTGCCAATGCTTCGAGAAAAATCATCGCAACTCGTGATGTTCCCGAATCCAACAGGCATGGCATAGCCAGTAATGTTGCGGAGCATTGCGATTAGGGGCATTTCTAGTGTAAAGCCAAGAGTTTGCCATTCATCATGGGCTTTATGCAACTTTGAAACCTGCACAGGTGCCCAACGATCAGGAATGCTGGGCGCAAAAAGTTCTCGCAAACTTCGCCTTATTTCTGATTCCGCTTGCAGATAAAGCACGGGCCTCGGAAGGCCAAAACAATCACAAGCACCAGACTGGATCAAAAGTGCAAGGGTTTCTGCACCAAAATGCAACCGGGCCATAAGTTCGGGCAGACTTGTAAACGGCCCATTGCGATTCCTCTCTTCCCATAACAACAATTTCAAATTCTGAGGAAAGCCAGCGATAGCGTCAAAGCCAGTACGAATGCCAGTTTCTTCAAGGCCAAAATTACTGCTAGAACGATTGACACAAGGTGCAAACAAAGGGATACCGGCTCTGCGAATCGCCTCGATGTAAACATGTTTGGGATAAGTTCCCTGATTATTGTTCAATGCTGCAGTCCAAAATTCACGCGGGTGATGGGCTTTTAGCCAGACAGCTTTCCAAGCAATAATTCCGTAACTAACTGCATGACTTTTACAAAACGAATAGCGGTTGAACTTTGACAATTGCAACCATAAATCTGAAAGCGCCTGCTTCGAAACACCAGAGCCTTCGCATAAAGTAAAAAACTCAATGGCCAAAGCTTTATACTGTTCATCAGTCTCCCACTTGGTAACCTTCTTGCGAAAAGCATCAGCTTCAGAAGATGTGATCTGTGCAAGCGCCTTCAATAACCTCAAGGAATCATCCTCATAAAGTAGCATCAACTCGGTGTCGCCCAGTAATTTTGCCAGAGCAGGCTCGATACTTGCCGGTTTCTCAATGCCCCTACGCCGGCGTATAAACCGCTCCTTCATGCCAATAGAAGCAGCTCCTGGGCGAATCAATGCCAGCGACTGTATAACATCATCAAGACAATGCGCCTGCATCTGTACCAACAAATGCCTCATCCCGGGTGATTCCATCTGGTTAACCCCAAGCGTATCGCCTTGCAAAAGTAATTGGGCAACTTTTGGATCTTTTTCTGGCATAACAGCGTGAGGCAAAAGTCTTTCCCCTGCAAGGGTAGAAGCTTCATCCACGGTTGCAAGGGCCCGGTTTCCCAGTAGATCAATCTTTACGAGCCCAATTTTTTCGACCGCATCTTTTTCATACTGGGTTATCACCACTCCTTTGCGCGACCACTGCAAGGGGGCATACTCCTCGATCGGATTTGGCGTAATCACGATTCCGCCCGGATGAATCGACAAATGATGTGGCCTTCCCACTAGCATTCGAGCGTGACGGAGCATCTGTTTCCACTGGAATGGTTCTAACGGACAACCTGAATAGTGGTGTACCTCTTCGTAAGATTTTTCACCGCTGATGTAGGGCTCTAATCGCTTCTCAAGTGCTGGGCCTATTCCCGATATTTGATCTTCCGAAAGCCCATGCACCTTGGCAGATTCACGGAATGCTGATTTGGGTTGAAGAAACAAATGCGAACTGATCCTAGATGCATAACGCTTACCGCGTTTTTCAAGAACATGGTCTATCAATGCATCTCGTATCTTCCAATCAAAATCGAGATCAATATCGGGCAAGTCAACACGCCCCATGTGCAGAAAACGCTCAAAAACAAGATTATGTCGTAGCGGATCAACATCAGTAATGCCAAGCAAATAACAAACCAAAGAATTACCTGCAGAGCCGCGCAGGGCAGGGGTATGGCCATCAGAGCGTGCCAGCCTAGTAATCTCATTAACAGTAAGAAAGTAACCATCGAGGCCACGAGCATGGATGATCTTCAATTCCTCTTCCATCCGGATTTTTGCCCCTTCATCCTTGTGCAATCTGCGCATGTGCATTCCTTCTGCACACAAGGCCCTTAAATGCACTACAGACTTCATGCCACGCGAATCCAAAGGCTCGGGAAGAATAAGTTCATGGGGCAAAACATCGACTTCTAAAGTTCCTGCAAGTATGCTGGCATTGGCTAGCGCTTCTGGGATATCACGAAATAGTTCGTGAAATTCATTCAGGGGGAGCAAATGACTCTCCTGCCCAACATGATCATCCCCCAACCGTTGCAACAAGGTACACTCGCGAATGGCCCGAACAACACGATATAATTCCAATAATCCTGGTTGGGCGAAATAACAACCATGCAAGGCAACTGGGGAAACCCCCAATCGATCAGCACACTCAAGCAATTTACGCTGATGAGAAGAAACAGAACGCCTACGCCCCGAACGATTAATCCCAGCCCACACCCTCGATGCATAACGAAGATGCAACAATTCCAAAAGCTTAGGTGTATCCACTAAGAGGTGTAACCCTTGATGGAATTGCAGTAATAATTCGCCAAGGTTGGCATCGTCATCCAAGTTCAATCTGCTGAGAATACAGCATAGGCTTCGATACCCCGCACGATTTTGAATCAGCGCAACCACTGATTGAGTCGCCGTTCGTAATACTGAACCCAGAATTGGCTTGACACCATGGCGCAGTGCCAGATCATGAAATGCAACTGCGCCCATAAGATTGTTAGTATCGGTTAATGCGAGCGATTTATATCCAAGGCGGGCAGCAACAGAGATCAAATGTTCCGGGCCGGAAACACCTTGAAGCAGAGAATACCAAGAATGATTAAGCAAAGAAACCGCCATGGACTAACCTCCACAGCTATAGTATACATTTGTATCTTACATATACCAGCTCGGCTTTTTTCCCTCCTTCAAAAAAATTGCACCTTTCAACCCGATATTCCTCAAAACTTCCCACCCCACATCACCAACCACATCATATAACACCTACTGGACTTCATTCGAACTTGCATTGCAGGAAATCCATCTATGAAAACCATTTGCATCCGATCTGGCAGAGTTATAGACCCATCCCAAAACATTGATCAAATTGCAGACCTCTGGATCCAAGGCGAAAAAATTCTTGGCATTGGCCCAAACCTAGCAGCTAATCCGGATGAGATCATTGACGCCAAGGGCTTTATTGTAACCCCTGGCCTGATCGACATGCATGTACATCTCCGAGAGCCTGGGCGTGAAGAAGATGAAACCATTGCTACTGGGGCCCACTCCGCAATCGTGGGGGGCGTCACCTCGGTTGCCTGTATGCCAAACACCGAACCTGCAATCGACACACAAGCTTCTGCAGAATTTGTTATCCTTCAAGCAAAGCGAGCAGGCTACGCCAATGTCTTCCCGATTGGCGCCATTACCAAAGGGCGCGAAGGCAAAGAACTGGCAGAGATCGGTGGCCTAGTAAACGGCGGTGCTGTTGCATTCACCGATGATGGTACACCTGTTGTCAGTGCAGAAATAATGCGAAGGGCCATGGAATACTGCAAGGGGTTTGACAAAACCGTACTCAGCCACGCTGAAGATCTCGACCTAACCAAAGGTGGAGTTATGAACGAAGGAGTGGAAAGTATGCGCCTAGGGCTTCGAGGGATGCCAGGGGCTGCAGAAGAGGTGATGATTTATCGAGAAATCGCTCTTGCAGAACTCACCGGGGCAAAGATCCATATTCTTCATGTTTCTACCAAGGGCGGAGTTGAACTGATCAGGCAGGGGAAGGGTAGGGGGGTCAAAGCAAGTGGCGAAGCTTGCCCGCATCATTTCACACTAACCGACAAATGCCTTCGCACTTTCGACAGCAACTACAAAATGTCTCCGCCATTGCGTACTCAGATCGATATTGAAGCCATTCTTGAAGGCCTTCGAGATAATACGCTTGAAGTTCTTGCAACCGATCACGCCCCCCATTCCCCTGAAAAGAAAATGAGGGAACTAGATCAAGCACCAAATGGTATAATTGGCCTTGAAACCTTTCTTCCCATCTGCATTCAAGCGCTCATAATTCCAGGTATACTAACTTGGAGCCAGATGATCGAAAAAATGACAATCAATCCTGCCAAAGTCTTGGGAATCGACCGTGGAACCCTAAAACCAAACGCATGGGCAGATATTACAATCATAGACCCAAATGTGGAATGGACTATCGACCCCAACCGATTCAAATCCAAAAGTCGAAACTGCCCGTATGCAGGGTGGAAAGTTAAAGGGCGGGCAGAAAAAGTATTCGTAGCGGGTGTGCTCAAACAAGACAAAAGCCCACTATAATCAAAAGCTTTTAATACATAATTTCTTACTCCCCGACATTGATCAAAACATGATTGAAGCTGAAAAACTTACAAAAGAATTTTTCACATCGGGAAGTGATACACCTTTCAAAGCTGTTGATTCACTTACCTTCAAAATTGAAAAAGGCGAAGTGGTGGGCTTACTTGGCCCAAATGGGGCAGGCAAAACAACCACAATGCGCATTTTGTGTACGCTACTTGCCCCTACCTCGGGCACCGTTAAAATTGCTGGGTTTGATGTCTCCACCCACCCTGATGAGGTTCGAAAAAATCTCGGGTTTGTTTCCGCTGGCACTGGAATTTACGACCGGTTAACCCCTGAAGAACTTTTGCAATACCATGGCAGACTGCATGGCATTGATGATAAAACCATTTCAGAACGAACTGCAAAATTATTTGCAATATTGGGTCTTGAAATGTATCGCCACAGGCTTGGCGCTAAATTAAGTACCGGAACTAGGCAAAAAGTTTCCCTAGCTCGGGCCCTGATTCACAATCCACCCGTTTTAATTTTCGATGAACCTACAGCAGGGCTTGATCTCATTAGCACTCTGAGCCTGCTCGACACTATCAAAGAACTGAAATTACTTGGCAAAACTGTTTTATATTCAAGCCACCATTGTTCTGAAGTTGAAAAAATCTGTGACAAATCACTGATCCTTAAAGATGGTAAAATCATTTGGTTTGGTGACTGGAGAAACCAAGAACCGAATTCACAAGGGTTGGCAGAATTCTTTCAAAAACTTTCGGGATATTCTCCTCACTCTGAAATCAATCCTATTTAAAAAACCTTTGACCTCTTAACGATCAATGGCATTCAAAATACCCACACGATAATATAAAGCAACTCCGCAAGCCCGAATTTATGCTCAAACAAAATGCATACCTTGAACAATTAGATCTACAAAACAGGCACTAACTTAAACTAAGAGAAAAACAATAAACCGAAGGCATTAAAGAACTGAATATCAAATGTTTTTCATAAACAACTCCTGTACTTTGTGAAATCAAAAAAGAATAAAAGACAAAGAATCCTTAATTCGTCACCTCCAAAGATTATAATTCCCAATAATTTAATTTGTCGATTGGTTGTTTACACCGTACCATAGCCATGTGTAGGTGCTTTATTGCATTTTGCAATGAAGAGAATAGGGAAAACGGTTTAAATCCGTTGCGGGGCCGCCGCTGTAATCGGTGCATGGTTATCATTAAAGCCACTGTGAAAACGGGAAGGCTGATAATCCTTGAAAACAAGTGTTTTCAAATGCCGAGAGCCAGAAGACCTGCCTACAAATTTAAAGCCATTTGCTGCGGACGCAGGCAAAGAGCACAAAAGCAAGTGCTACACCAGGTGTAGGCTTTCGCTGTAACTATGTTGCGTCCTATTATCTTTCATAAAAGGATTGGATGCAGCATGACTCATAAAAACACAAAACTTAAAGCATTTACTCTGATCGAACTCCTAGTCGTAATTGCAATCATTGCGATTTTAATTGGTCTTTTACTCCCGGCAGTTCAAAAAGTTAGAGAAGCTGCAACTAGAATTCAATGCTCCAATAACCTTAAACAACTTACTCTTGCAGTGATGAGTTACGAGAACACCTTTCAAGTTTTACCCTTAAGCTATTCAACACCTACTCCATCATCTTGGCCCTATTCCACCACTTACTGGTTTGGATTAGTTGACACCGCCAATAATGTTGATACATCACAAGGTATTTTAACTTCTTATTACGAAAACAATTCAAAAGTAACCCAATGCCCAGGTCTTGATATTGCTAATGTTAAATCTCCCTACACAACCACCAATGGCGGATATGCAACAGGTGGTTATGGTTACAATCGTTGCTTAGGGATCACTTACTGGAATGCCGGGAACTGGTCCAATCCAGTATTCATGAAGAGAAGAATTATTGAGTTTCAATCCACTTCTACAACTTTTATGTTTTCAGATTCTGCTTATATTTCAACCTATTCAAGCCCCATTGAAGCTCAAGAGTCATACAGTATTGCTGCCCCTTTCTCGACTTATAATGGCTCAACCCCGCAACCCACAACACACTTCAGGCACTCCGGGAACACCGCAATTGTTTCTTTTCTAGATGGACACATTGAATCACGAACTGAGGTAGCATTTCCTACTCCTGCAACATGGAACACAACATCAATTGCTTTAGCACAAAAATTAAAAATAGGTTATTTATCAGACACAAATATGCCTTATGATGGGAAATAAAAGGTTAATGCTTTCTTTCAGACAAATTTTCTGTATTTTTTCCTATGAAGCATTTTTCATCCGAACGAAAGAATATCCAAATCATGCCTATGCGAAGCATGTTGAAATCAAAAATACATCGGGCCAAAGTAACCCAGGCTGATTTGGAATATGAAGGTAGCATTACCCTAGATGCCACCCTTCTTAACCTCGCAGACATTCTCCCTAATGAAGAAGTTCATATTTGGAATGTAACACGAGGAACTAGGTTCCGAACCTACGCCATGCTTGGCGAAGAAAACTCTGGTGTTGTCTGCGTGAATGGAGCAGCAGCCCATCTTGCATCCGCAGGCGATCTTATTATTATTGCAAGTTATTTCTTAATCTCAGATGGTGAATCAATTCCAACACCTAAAATAGTTTTTGTAGATATTAACAACAAACCAAAAAAAATAGGCCAGGCTGAAACGCCCGGCCCAAATTCACCTAAGCCCTCAGACTGATCAACAAATTAGTCTACTTTGCATTAGCAGCAGTATACCTGTGAGTTGGTACTGGCCTTCCAGGTTTAAAACTTTGAGTCTTTCCCATAACCATTTGTGCGCCATTATTAAAACAAGTTGCTTCTACCGTGTCATTTACTATTTTTTCTAGAATTACAGGATCTAAAGCCACCCGAGCATTTACAATTAAATCAAAATGATCAATTTTAATTTTAGATGACAAGGATAATTCTGGGAGGGTTCCACTGGAAACAAGGTTGGCAACGCCAAAGGCCCCATCAGCAAGCGCAATTACTTTTAAATGTGCCACTTCAGCACCATGCGTATTCAATTCTTTTCTTAATTTTGTAATCACCTCAAGGATCATTGAATCAACATCAATGGGTTGCTTAGAATTAACTTGCAAAGCACTGTTCAACCAGCCAAGTTCGGCTTCACCCTCAGCATAAATATCGTAATCGATATCAAGAATTTTACGACCAAAATCACCTTCTTGCTCAAGTAAAGTTGCTAATTCAACAATTCCAGTTCCTTGTTTTGCCGACATCTTCAATACTGGCATACCAGGAAAACGATTAGAAACAATTTTTATTAATTCTTCTAATTCTTTAACGGAAAGCTCATCGATCCGGTTAATTATAATGGCATCAGCTTCTTCTAATTGTTTAATAAATATATAAGCAGCTTTAGGAGAGAACCCCATTTCCCCTTCGCCTTTTAATATTTTGATACCATGACTTGGCTTAAAAATAACTGGGTAAGGGGATACCTGTAAACGGGTACTATATAAGTCTTTTAAGGGCTGAACAACCGTTGCAACAAGATCTGTGCACGATCCAACGGGTTCTGCGATAATAACATCTGGACGATCATTTTCTTCCAATTTCCCAACTCTGTCAACAAGTTCATCAAATTTGCAGCAAAAACAAGCACCCGCTACTTCTTCAACAGTAAGACCTTGGGAACGGAGGCTATTAGTATCTACCAAATCAGAAGCCTGATCATTCGTGACCAAGGCAACTTTTAAACCTAGCGATTTGTAATGGGAAGCAAGCTTAGCCATAGTTGTGGTTTTACCTGCGCCTAGAAACCCACCTAACATTATAAATTTAATACGTTTCATCATTTTCTCCGTAAAGCTTTTCAAATAAATAAAAATCAAAGACGCAAACGAGACAATAGCTTGTAAATTCCCCCACCAAGCACAGCACCAAGAATTGGAGCAAGAATATAAATTGTAAGAAAACCACCCCTTGGTCCAGGAATTGCAATTGGGCCCCATCCTATTAAATAGGCTACCAATCGTGGGCCAAAATCTCGGGCGGGATTAAAACAAGCCTGAGTCAATGGGGCTATGATCGAAATCAAAACCGCAACAGCAAGTCCTATAAATAATGGGCCAAGGTTAGATCCAGGCATATTATTATTTGCCTTATCAGTAACAGAATAAATAACAACTGAAAGAATAAAAGTCCCAAGCAATTCAGCAAAAAATGCGTTAAAGTGCGAAACTTTCTCATCAAAAACATTACGATTTTTACTATCATAAATACCTTCTGCGGCAGATAACGAACCTGGATTCGGAAAATATTCTCCGTAGCACATTGCGGTAAGCTCGCTCCCCGTTTCTCCGCGTACAACTCCCTTATCTTTTTCTCTTTGGATAATATAAGGCTGATAGATCATAAAAAGAAAAACAGCAGCAACCATTGAACCAAACACCTGACTAACTATGTAGGGAACTACTTTTTCTTTGGCAAACATTCCCCATACGCTAAATGATATTGTGATCGCAGGGTTTAAATGAGCACCACTAATTTGCCCAACAACATAAATAGATAGCGTTACGCCTAAACCCCAAACAATAGCTACTTGCCAAAGCCCTGACTGAGCACCCGTTAGAGTTGCACTGTGGACTACACCGCAACCAATAAAAACAATAATAAATGTTCCTAAAGCTTCTGCAAAACAACAAGCAGACAACGAAGGGGTTGAGTTTTTAACCATAAACAACTAAATCCTTTAAATACAACATTTTTTAGTATTACCCGACAACTCAAGACGGCAGCACCCAAGGTCTAAAAAGCTTGAGGGTTTGTTATTACTTTTACCATTTGAAAAATAGGACTTTAAGCGATAATAAATAAAACGGCCTTCACGGGTAGCCTCGACAAAACCAGCTTTTCTAAGCACCGACAAGTGATGAGAAACTTTAACCATATGCTTACCTAAACAACGTGAAAGTTCGCTAACATTTTTGTCCCCGTCAGTAAGACACTCAATAATTTTAAGTCTTTGGGGGTCAGAAAGTACACTAAGTATTTTGCAACATTCATCTGGGTTGAGATCAAGCACTTAGTAAATCTCCCACAACAACACTTAACACATCCGTAAGACTATTATTTTTAATAAAAGATGCAAGCAAATTACTAGAAAACTGATCTGTGAATCACATAAATACACAACACCTTCCTTGTTAGTATTTTTTGGATATACGCAATACTAGGGTGTTGAATTATTAAAGTTGCTATGCTTAGATTCGGTTCTGGGATATAAAATATTTGAAAATGTTCGTTCTTCAACAAGTTATTAAAAATTGAAAAACTAACATGCCTCATAATTGTATTAATCAAACAAATAAATAGTAAAGATAATAAAAGCAAGGAGCAAAAACCAGTTGCACTTCTGGTCGTGGCAAACACAATTAACTTAATAACTAATATGCTCGGATCCGCATGCACATAAAAAATAAACCATCAGAACAATTTTCTTAATAACAAAAAAAGACATCAATTTAACAAAGTGGAGCATGAAAAAAAATCTAATGCATATAAATATCACTTATCAGCAGAAACTTTTTTTTGGTATTCTGACTTTGCATAAACAGGATCTAATAATTTATCTTTGGATTGTCGGGCACGGATAGGATCGTTTTTAACTTTATCAAACAAAAGGGAAAGGTTATAAAGAGCTTTAGCATGTTCATCGATATCTTGATTATAAAGAGTGTCAACAATCAAAAAAGCCCAAAAAGCTTCGGCATCTTTATTCTTTTTAAGGTAGTAATCACCCAACAAATTAAAAGCCTTACCTCTGGTAAAACTTTCACCATTTAAATCAACAACCTTGTTTAAATCAGCTTCAATTGTATTTAACTGATCATTAAGTAAATTGGCCTGGGCTCGAACAAGCAGAACCTGTGCCCGCCTTGGATCCCCTTCGGAAATCAAAGCATCAACTTCTTTTAACTTAGCTTCTGCTTCAGCCATACGGTTAGTGCGCATAAGCAATTTAAGCACTAGAAAATCAGAATCAGTTTTTATTTCTTGAGGAACACCCGAAAGCTTACCAATACCCTGGTATAACTTTAAAGCAGCATCAAAATTCCCTTTAATTTCTTGCAACTCAGCTTCAATTTTAAAAGAGTTTAAAGTCATCCAAGAATCAGGATTGTCAATACGAACATTACTTAAAGACTTGATAGCATCAGCCAACCCCTCTGGCTTAATTTTTGCCAAATCAGCTTTTACTTTAGCAATTCGAAAGTTTAGATATTTTGATAACCTTATGTCCGATTTAACTTTCGGCAACAATTCCGCTATATCATTCAATGCTTCTTCATAAAGCTTCAAACGATCAGCCTCTTTCGTAGCTGGAAGATTAGCCCGAACTTCTTTACCTAAAGCACTTTTTAACTCAATTGAAGTAATAGCGGTACTTGAATAATTTACATTAATAATATCAACCGCTGGAATAAGCTTAGGAATAGCTTCTTTTTGAATTTTAATAATTAAACCTTTAACACTATCACCAGTTATTAAACCATTAACTTCGTTTTCCCCTTTTTTAGTTTTATCAATATATTTTACTGAATCTTGGGAAAAGACAGAAAAAACAAACACACCCATAAAGGCACAACAAAAAGAACATCGCACAAAAGATTTTAACATTACTTTTTATCTCCCGTCTTTGGTGCCGGATTACCAGCATCGGTTTTAGAACCAGAGCGTTTCACTTTTAATGCTTCGTAAGCATCTTTAAGTTTAGTTTCACTTACAAACAAATCATTAAAACGTTTTTTTGAATCTATACTGCCAAAATCAGGTTGAGATGACTCCAATTTTTCAATCAAACCAGCAGCATCAGATAAGCCCTTGGCTTTTTTAGAAGCATCACTTGATGAATCACCATATTTATAAATCCCATAAACCATATGATAATAAGCTTCTAAATATTTCTCCTTGATTTGATTATCACTGGATTTACCAACCAAAGCTTTAACAATCTGACTAGCCATAGAAGCGGAAATACTAAATTTATCTTGGGCCTCGATCAATTTTATTTTTTCTAAAAGACAGCCAATATCTTTATTCCCCCAACCAGGTTTTTCTTTGGTACCGATAATCTCATCCAACAACTTGGTTGCTTCATCGAAATTTTTCAAATATCGCAACTCTCTTGCTTGCTGAAGCTGAATTCCTTTATACACAGAAACAGCTTTAGCATCGCTCCCATCTTTGGGCTTTTCAGCTTTTTTTAATAATCCTAAAGCTTTATCATTCAAACCCATGGTTGAATAATTAATTGAAATCAACCGAACAAGGTCATTGGTCATTGCTTTCTTTTTAGTTGCATCTTCCTTCGTAACATCATCAAGAATGGTTGTAAATCCTTTGATTGCAATCTCAAGACTTTTAGGGTCATTTTTTTTACGAAGCTCCTTAATTTGTTCACCTATAAGCGAATTAAGCTGCAACAAAACAATATTTGCTGATCCAGAAGCTTCAGCATCAGAAGTCAAATACTGAAGCGCCTTTACAACTTTACGGGCTTTTTCAATATCACCAATGGAAATATTTGCCTGCAAAGCCATACCAAACAAAGCTGAACCAAGCTGCAAATTCTGTTTAATTTCAGGCGTCTTACCTTGACTTGCATTTTCAACCAAAGGTTCAAGCAACTTCGAAACTTCACCAAGTTTTGATTGATTGAAACTTATATTTGCAAGACCATACAGAGCAAACAATTTAAGGTTTCCAACATTGTTTACAATCGCTTTTCGAAACTCATCATCCTTAGCCTGATCCATATCAAGCCGATTGGTTGGTTTCGCTAATTCATCAGATAAGCTTTCTGAAAGTTTTTGCAAATCAACAAAACGCTTAGCTAAATAATATTCCCCTCCAAGCTTTGCCTTTGCGATAAAATAAACTTTAATTAAAGATGGATCAGAACCTTCTAATGGCAATGGAATTGATTCAAATGCCTTGGTTGCTTTTAATCGATTTTTACCATCTTTGGTTTCTCCCTCCGCAGCGAGGGCGGCATTTCCAAGCTCATACATACAGAATGGAAAACCCTGATAGGAGGGAGTTACCTGTTCAAGGATAGCAACTGCTTCGTTATATTTTTTATCTTTAACCATAAACATCGCAAGTTGATGGCGAGCATTATCACCAGGTGTATCCGTTGGCCACCGATCCATCATCATTTTTGCAAATGCAGCCATATCCCTTTGTGCGGCTTTAACTTTATCTTCGGATGCTCCATCTTTTTCTAATTCTGCAAGTTTTTGAGTAAAAGCTCCCAAAGTGTAAAGAGAAGTTGTTGAAGCTTGAGATGATCTTGGATCATCAATCACGAACTGTTTCCCTACTGCAATCGCTTCATCAAATTGTTTTTCATTTAAATAGTAAAAAGCAAGCATTGCACGGGCATTATTAACTTCATATTGATTAATGCCGGAACCTTTTTTCATGGTATCTTTGGCTTCTTTAGTCTCAAGCGCTTGCTTAAGAGACGCAATCACAGTTTCCGCATGACCTTTTCTTTTCTTTTCAAAATCATCAGGATTTATATTTTTAGCTTCTCCATTAACAATTTGGGAGATTTCATATTGGGCTCTTGTAAAACAATCTTCAAAAGATTTTAAATCTGAAACTTTTTTGCTAAATGCTCCTTGTTCTTTCATGAGACTAATTTTTAAATTTCGCGCCTCATCAGTAAACTCATTTTCAGCCTGTTCAATTTCAGTTAATTGCTTACGAGCAAGCGTGAGTAACTCGGCCTTCCTCTGAGGGTTTGCGGCAACAGCTTTCCCTCGATATTGTTCGATATAACTTTTAGCAAGCATCATACGAATTCCGTAACCTTCAGGAGTTTTCACATACGATTTATAATCATCTAACCATTTGTTGCTATTGGTTTGAATAATTTTATCCACATCTTTTTCTGAAGGATCTGGAGCATCTTTTATTACTTGAAGATAAAAATACTTAGCCAACCGTTTGGCATCATTAGCAGCCTTGTTTGTAGGGGGAACAGTAAGGATTTCGATAAGTTTTGGTCTAGCTTTCCTGGGTTCTCCATTCTCCATCAAATAAAGAGCAATCCAAGCTTTTGCTTTCCAAGTTTGAGGGTCTGTCTCAGGGCGGTTAGAAAGCTTTTCCATTTCCTTTATCGCCTCAATAATTACATTTCCCCGGGCAACCCGATCTTTATCCTTACCCGTATCAATTATCGATTTAGCCTCATCATAGAATGAAAGAGCAACATCCATTTCACCAGTCGAAATTTTATCAGACAAAGATTTTGATTCTGCAAGTTCAGCAGGGGACATACCTGTTAGAGTTGCAAGTTTATCTTGCATTTCTTTGATTGCGCTTTTCATCTGCAACCTTGAATCAAGAATCAAGGTTTTTGCTTCATTACCTTTGGCAATTTTTTCATCATTAGTGCGTAGAGAAGAAATTTCGGAAATCTTAGTTTTGGCCATCTGAATGGACAAACTTGCAAGATCTAATTTAGCCTCTGAAACCCTAGCACTTTTAGGATTTTCATTGATAAACTTTTTAATCTCAACCATTACTCCTAAATATAATTTTTGTCTACGGGTTTTATCAGGTTCAGCGATTGCTTTTGATAATTGAGTTCGAGCAAATTCAAGGGGAATGTTGGCTTTCAATTCTTTAGATGCAAATTTCTCAATGATTTTCAAATAATCTAAAGCAAGATCAATATCGCCCCGTTTTCTTAATCCATCCACAAAATCTAAATCAATTCTTTCTTTAACCGTTTGAGCAAAAACCAAAACAGGAGCAACTATAATTAAACAAAGTAAAATCGCTACAATACGTTTCATGGTAATCACAACCCATACAAAAAAAGTTGAACAGCAAAACGCTGCATTCTTAAAAATAACTAGCGGCAATACTTTATTATTTCAAACAGAAGTCGATTGGTATAGCAAAAACCTAAAAAACGGTTGTAAACTTTATTTCTTTTTTAAGTTTTTATCAGCAGAAAGAGCTATTCCAATATAACCAAATGATTTTTCTGGCTCGGCAACTTTATTCAAAGCGGGCTTAAACCAGGTAAAATTCTTAGTGTTCATCCCTATATATCGGTAAGCCAGAGATTTGCTTAAAGAAGCAGTTTGTAATTTATTAGTATCTTCAAGGATTGCAGGGGATATATCCTCTTTGGCAAGAACCGATGCGAGTAATAATCTAGATTTAATTTGTTTATAATCATTCATAGCTTGAGGAACTTTTTTTGATGCATTTATCCAAGATTCAAACGAAATCTTCAAACTTGGGGAAATCTCGGCAAGTAATACATAACATTGCACAGCATCAATATTTGGCATTACCCCCTCACTGACGATACGATTCAATTCGTCTTTTAAAACCGTGATATCTTTACCAAGGACTGATGCAAGGAAAGAAATTTTAGTTAAAATATTTAATCGAAAAACCCCATCAGCATTTTTAAAATCCGAAGAACCAACAAGAGTTTCTAATTTGTCTTCAATTAAACTAACGCAAAATCGGCAAAACAAATCAGATTCATTATTAGAATCTTTTGCATAATTAAAAGGCAAAGGTTTATCTTTATCTGCAAGGGCAAAAAAAGCAGCAGCAAATGGCGAAATAGGGGTAGTAGGGGCAGAAGAATAACGGGTGCGAATAGTTTCCAAGATTTGCTTACATGCATCTATTTTCTGTGCTTTAAACAGTTCAATTCCAACAATAGCGTAAAAATCAGATTGTTCATCATTTTTTTTATCTTTGGCAACTGGGGAACTAGACATCACTTGCGAAGCAAACGCAACCGCACGATCAACTTCATCATTTGCAATAAATGATGCAGTTGCTTCTTTCAATGCCAAAAGTCTGATTTCAGGAATAGTAAAAGAATCGAACGGCTGTTTTAAAAACTTCTGAACTTCATCCCACTTAAGTTTTTTGTTATCGCGGATATCATTTTTTCCACCACCCAATTCCATGATGGTTCTACATAATTCAAGCAATGCAAAATCTTTTTCAACAAGAGAAGAAGTTTTATCCAAAAATGCCAAAGCAGACTGTAAGATTTTTTTAATTTTTTGAGCAGGAACATCTTGACTTTGCGCAAGAAAATAAGAGGCAACACCAGAAAGTAGAACTGCCTTGATTTCCCCAGAAGAATTCGCAAGCTCACCGCTTTTTACATTTATCTCGATTTTGGCAATTTGTGCATCATCATTAACTTTGCCTCGATAAGAACTCCAATAAAAATAACCTGTCAAACCAGCGAAAATCAAAAACAAAAACAAAGCAAAGCGCTTGAATTTTTCAGCACGGGTAAGAGGTTCATACTCCTCGACAATAGCACCGGCCTCAAGCAGGGAATCACGCGAAACAGTGTCCATGGTGGAATTCCATGTACCTTCAAGCTCTGGTTCTTCTTTTCGCAAAGCCCCAGCAGGTCTTTTATCTGGCTGTTTTTTCCAATCTGGACCGGCCTTTTTTACTGGCACGAGCATCGGAACTTTAAGAATTCTTCGACAAGCGGGGCAGGGGGTCTGTTTTCCTCCCAAATCTAAGGAAACCGAAATTTTTTCATCACAAAATGTGCAATCAAATTGAATAAATTGAGGAAGTTCTACATCTTCTTGTTTTTTCTCTTCAAGGGCTAATGCCGCCATCGCTTCAATATCTTGTTCAGCCTGACTCTTGGTTTTAACTGAATCTTGAGGTAAGGAAATTTCGGCAGGTATACCATCTACTGGTAAAGCAGGTATAGTTAAAGGTACTTTACAACTTGGGCAAGGAATTGTTTTTCCAGCAAATTTATCTGCGGCCTTAAACTTCTTTTTACAAGCATTACAAGAAAACTGAACAGGCATAGGCCACAGACCTCCCGATTCAACCTAAATAAAAAATATAGTCAAAGTATTACCTTTTCATCGGATAACAGGAAGTGCAAATTTCTTTTCATGGGTTCCAAGCCCTTTTTCAACTACTAATTTTCCACTTTGAGCTTCTTCGATTTCCCATTTTTCAACTTCTTCTAGAAGGGCGTCTACCATTTCACTTTCAAGGACATGGCGCACAATTTCGCCCCTCTTAAAGATCACACCTTTACCTTTACCAGCTGCAATACCAAGATCCGCTTCCCGGGCTTCACCAGGCCCATTAACAATACATCCAAGAATGCTAATTTTAATAGGTGTGGTTTTACCCTCGAGCCGTTTTTCAACTTGAGCGATAATTCCTTCGAGATCAATTTCAAGCCGACCACAAGTAGGGCAGGCAATGAGTTCAGGTTTACGAACCCGCCTTTGGGTCGCTTGAAGAATATCAAAAGCAGCTTGAATCTCTGGTACAGGATCGCCAAGCAAACTTATCCTTATGGTATCCCCTATTCCGTCAAGCAATAAAGGGGCCAATCCACAGGCAGATTTGGTTACAGCATATGGGGGTTTCCCAGCTTCAGTTATACCAATATGGGTTGGATAATCAGCTTGCTTTGCAAACATTCGATAAGCTTCAACTGCGGTAAGAACATCGCTAGATTTTAGTGAAACAATAATGTTTCTAACACCTTCAGATTCAGCTATTTCAAGATACCGGAGCGCACTCTCAACCATTGCAGGAGGGCAGGGGAATCCATATTTTTCCACTAATTCTTTTTCTAAACTACCTGCATTAACCCCAATACGAATTGGTAAACCTTTCTCCTTGGCTTTTCGTAGTACTTGCCGATATCTATCATAACCACCAATATTACCAGGGTTAATTCGAATCTTATCAATCGGATGATCCATGGCCTGAAGAGCCATTTTGTAATCAAAATGAATGTCACAGATTAAAGGGATACCGATTTTTTTTCGAATCTCACCCAAAGCATGAGCATCTTCGGCCTTAGGAACAGTAACCCGAACCAATTCACAACCAGCTTCTTCAAGAGCATGAATTTGCTTGATTACTTGTTCTACAAAATGGGTATCGGGAGTAGTCATCGATTGAACAAGAATGGGATTATTACCACCAATCACACGGTTGCCAATCATCACTTCACGAGTTTTATGCCTGATAAAAGGATGCGTATAAGACATTTTAATGGAGTCCTTTCAATAAGGGAAACTGCTACTCTTCCATGACCTAAAGTATATACGAAAGTAAAGATCTTCCCAAACACAAACATAAGCTAACTTGATAAAAGAACCAATTATTTTCCTACGCAAAAACGACTAAACATTCGATCTAAAAGATCATCTGTAAAAACCTGTCCAGTAATCTGACCTAAATTTTCAACGGCTTCCCTTAACTCAAGGGCCAAAAGCTCAAATGGTTCCTCAAAAAGAACACAATGATGGGCCCTCCTTAAATTATCCAAACACAAATTGGCACTCCTATGTATTCTTGCAAGACCTGAAGCAGATGGAGAACCATTTTTTTGGTGAACAAGTTCAATTATATTGTTCTTTAAAACATCAATCCCCTGCAAGGTTGTAGCACTAGTATGAATCCAATCATCAGGCCCAAGGCTAATATCACTCTTTGTAGCCACTTTAAGCAAAGATTTGTAATTAGTATTTAAAAAGAACCCGAGAAAAAGCTGATGCTCTTTATCAGCACAATAAAGAACTACATCCGAAAGACTTATTTCTCTTATGGCAAAGTTTTGCGCCTGTTTCTCAATAAAATTTCGTCCATCCTCAATTCCAGGGGCGTCTACAAGTTCAAAAAAAATATCTTCCCATTCAATTCTAGAAGTGACCAAGTCCCTAGTAGTACCAGCAATTGGGCTAACAAGGGACTTTTGGCCCTTACCTAAAATATTAAATAATGAAGACTTACCAGCATTAGGCGGACCAGCGATTATAATACGAACCTTTTCTTCTCCAACCCCTCGAGACTGAAGCTTCTTAACCAAAACAATTATTTGGGCCAGCATATCGCCAAGTATCTGGAGAATCGCATCAGAACTGATAATTTGAATGTCTTCAGCAGAAAAATCCAAATTGGCTTCAACATCAGCAAGAAGATTTAACAAATCATCTTTAACCTTATGCAATGGATCAAAAACACCACCAGCAAGTTTTCCTAAAGCTTTATTAAGCCCATCTTGAGTAGAAGCTTCAATTACTTGATGAATTGCATCAACTTGCGAAATATCAACTTTGCCATTAAGGAAAGCCCGAAGAGTAAACTCCCCTGGGTTAGCTGGCCGGAAGCCTTGCTCAAAGAGTTTAGAAAAAACAAAATCAACAATCCATGAATTAGAAATAACATGCAATTCAACAACATCTTGGCCAGTGTAGGAAGTGGGTGATTTCCAAAAATAGCAATCGACATCCACTGACCGAAAATCATCCAACAAAATGCTGGCAACAACAAGACCTTTGGAAGTCTGAAGAAAAGACGATTTAAACTTAAGAAAAGAAGAAACCCGATGAAAAGCGTTATCGCCGGTAATACGAATAATTTGCCTGGCACCATAGCCCGCTGGTGAAGCACAAGCACAAATCAAGTCCTGCAAAAGAAGTATTTCCCGTTTCAAAATAAGTAGCCCAAATCACGGGTTATTTTTTCTCAGCCTGTTTTAAAATATCATTGAACCAATCACGCCAACGGTCGAGAGTGGTTTTTTCAGCATCACTTTTATCCTGTGCCTTATTCGCTAGATCTTTCCTTAAATTCTTAGCAGACTTTCCATTACTTATCGAATCTAGTTTAGAGATGTCTGGCCCATTGGCAGAAGCTAATAAAGGTAGTTGCCCGGCCTTAGTTTTAGGCAGCAATTTTCGTTCAGCAAGGCCCCACAAGCTGCTTGCAACAAAATAAATACAAAGACCGGCAGCAACCTTATAAAACATGAACCCCATAAAGACCATCATGTAGGTCATCATTTTTTGCTGTGCTTCTTGTTGCTCATCCGTAGGAGGGGGAGTAAACATTTTCTGCTGTAAAACCATTAAGACGATTGCAAAAATGGGGAGTAAGTTAAAGTAAGGGCCAAGATAAAAAAAACCGCCATAATCTTCAGGATTACTGATCAAAGGAATTGAAGTTCCCCAATTAATCAGCATGTCAGGGGCAGCCAGATTGATAATCCAAGTAGGCCAAAAAGTCGCAAGACGAAAATGAATGCTTTCTTGCAAGGCAAAATAAAGACCCATAAAAACCGGCATTTGTATAAGTACAACCCAGCAAGTACCAAAAGGATTTACATTATATTTACGATATAATTCCATTTGCGCCAAGCCAATAGCTTGCTTATCACCCTTCAGTTTTTCCTGCATCTTTTTCAACTCAGGTGCAAGTTCCTGCATCTTCATACTCATAATCGCCTGCTTCCGACTTAAAGGAAACATCAGGCCACGAATAAGTATGGTTAGAAAAATAATACAAAGGCCAAAATTAGGAATCAGAAGATAAACCTTCCACAAAATCCAATGCATCATGTTGGTGCATTTAATAACAATATCAGTCCAAAAAATCGAAGCACAAAAAGATCCAATCCAACCTGGGGATTGATAATCAGTCATTGTGTTTAAACCAAGTTTATTCGTATATCGCGAAACCTGATCAGAATTCACTAATGCATCTTTACTAAAGTCACCCAACAAACTAGTTTTCACAGGTCCGTTGTAAAGCAAATATTTATGAACAACAGGTTTTCCTGCAACAATATTGAACTGCTTGGAAGTAAGCCTTACGGTAATATCATTATCGAACAATGGTTGCGCTTGTGTTTCTTTACGAACATCAATAACAGCATACATTGGCTTTTTGTCGGGAGTAGCAACATGCCGGTAATAAACAGCTATTTGCCTTCCTAATCCAAACTGGGAATCCATCTTTTCAAATGATTCTTTACTATCGAACCAAAAAGTCTCATCTTTACCATCAATACGAAGATTAAGATTACGATTTACAGGGTCAACTTTAGAAATAACCCCCCGTGCATAAGTTGCTTCAAGTGTGGGACGCACTTTTTCTATGATTTTTTGGTCAGGCTGATCTTCATCAACAACAACCATAGAAGAAAAATACTGGATGGCAACACCGGCATAACGGAACCAATGATTTAATTGATTATTTACAAGAACTTCGCTACCGCCCATCCAACTGCTAATCTGCCTAGCATCCTGAAGATCGCGGTAAACATTATTGCGATCATCAACTTGTGCAATCAAAGCATTTCTAAAAATATTAGTGTACCAATCACCTTCAACAGGAAGCCTCCGAGGGCCTGTAACCTGATATCGAAAAGGAGTTACACCTATTTCATCTGTCGAAAAAACCAATTCCATACCAACATGATAATCATTCTTAGAAAGCGTAAAAATTTTTGAAATCAAAATGTTTTGCAATTTAGTTTCAAAAACAAGTTTTTGCGTTGCGATCCCCATGCTATTAACTTCTTCAGAAGGACCTGAGACTATTTTCCACTTAACATTACCTAAAAGATCCAAAGGTTGATCGCCAAATTGATCTTTAAAATCAAAATGGTACAGATAATTTGCACCAGCATTCCAGCGGGTTTCCAACGGAATCAAATCTAAACTTTTAGGTTTTTTCTCAATTTGATTTTCCCAAACAGGACGGCCAAGGTTGTCGGCTTGCTGAAATTTATTAAGAACCACTTTACGGACACAAGCACCAAATGAATCAAAAGTAAGGCCGAGATGAAAGCCTGATGAAGAATCTTCGCTACCAAGAGTTACAAAACTCCCTTGTTCTTTAAAAAGAGGAAAGGCAAAACCATTTTCAATTTCATTAATTTTGATCGGAAGTTTTTCAACAACAGCACCCTTAACTTCGGGGATTTTTTTAGGTGCAGGCCACATCGATTCACGGATTTGAATCCATGCTGCAAATAGCAGGAAAGATGCTGTAAAAAACAAAAGGAAATTCTTATTATTCTTCATATGTATATTGAATGGATTTAGGAAAAAAAAAGTATATGAATTCGCCTATGCTTTAACTAGCGACCTTCTTTAAGACGATCACCCAGAAAATTTTCCAGCTCAGGAATCGCATAAATCTTATTGGCAGTTATCTCAAAGTCATACGGAACCCTGCGATAGGTAATTCGATTATCTTCTAGAATAACATAACAAGATTTTGGATTACTATCACGGGGTTGGCCTACAGAACCTACATTACACAATGTTTTGCGATTATCGAGTAAATACGAGAAATCAAATTCTTCTGGGCTTTGGAATTGATAAAGGTCGGCACCTTCTTGCTGCACAAAAATCCCGGGCACATGAGTGTGCCCTTGAAAACAATATTTTCCAACCAGTGAAAAAATTCTTTCCATTTTTCTGTTGTTATAAATATCTTCAGGAAAAACATACTCATTCAAAGGGTTTCTAGCAGAACCATGAACAAACAGGAGTTCATCTTCACGATGCAAACGCGGGCGTGCAGAAAGAAAATCCCACCGTTTTGCCCGATCAGTTGGGGAACCACCGGTTTCCAACTGTTTCCTTGTCCAAAAAATCGCTCGCTCAGCAGAAGGATTAAATCCATCTGGATCAAATAATGCACCTTGATCGTGATTTCCTAAAAGCACCACCTTGCAATTCATGACCAAATCAACACATTCACATGGATTAGGGCCGTATCCAACAACATCACCAAGGCAATAAATCTCATCAACGCCCTGAGATTCGATGTCTATAAGAACATTTCGAAAGGCTTCAATATTTCCATGAATATCGCTAATAATCGCTTTTTTCACATTTTCACCAGCCAAATTAGAAACAATTGCAGGTTTCATACAAATTCATACCCATATCATCATTTATCTTAGATGATTTATACTGTTCTGCCATCGTTTTAAACACAATAAGTCCAGACTAACCTTTAAGTTATATTATTTCCCTGTTTTTATTCTGGTTCCTTGCTCAAATGATTCCAGAGTAATTTCTGGAAAAATCTCGGTCACCTTGTTTAAATCTAAATTACTTAAGTCATTCCTACTAGAGACTTTACCTTCAATCGCAAGTGCATATTGCCCTTCAATTGGGCTTTCCAAATCAATTAAATGTTCAAAAATAGCAAAGGTTTTATTTCGAAAGATACAAAATGGATCATTACCTGTTTCCTTAACAACTAAAAATTGATCCGCTAATTTTCGGCCAGGCAGAGGGTTTTCATTTAAAAGAAATAGCACATTTAATTTAGCCTTCGCCTTTGGAGCGGTTTCACCTTCAACCGTGGCAGTAGACCACTCAACCCCTTCCCGCCAGCGCACTCGGACTCTGATCTTTTTGCCTTGTGGAATTTTATCAAACATTTTCCCATCTTTTTCAAATTGAATTATGAGTCTTTCATCACCCCACTTGTCATTTGATTTACTATTTCGGAATTCCATCATTCCATTGTGATTAGAATCAGAAAAAGGCCCTCTCCATGAAATGCGTTCAAATAACGAATCTGGCATAAGCCAAGCTGCGGTTTTAAATTTTGATTCATCTGAAAAAAGAGAAAGAGCTACATTTTGATATACAGGAAGTTGAGATGATAAATTTTCTAAAACAATAAACAATTTATGTGATTTGAATTCCATCAATTGTTCACGGAGTTTCAAAATGCGATTGATTTTTTCGTGTAGGTCACGATTTTCCTTATCCCATTTTGCTTTTTTTTCTTTGTAAGCTTCCCTTCGTGTTACAACATCGGGACTATCCCCAAATTGATCAATTAAAAATGCTCTTTCAGATTGGAGAAATTGATTATCGCCCTGAAGAAATCGTTTAGCAACATCCGTTTCCGAATAACGGCTTAATAGAGCATAAGATGATTTTAAATCACGATTGGCAAACCCAGCTACTTCATCCAACATGGTTGGAACTGCAGGATCGATTCTAACTAGAACAATTTTTGTACCAGGATATATTTTGGCAATCTCAAGAGCCCTTTTGGTATGAAAACCAACCTCCCCTAAACTTTTTTCATAAGGCATTTTATCCATTGCAAAATCTCTTATTTGAGTAAGATCCACCAACTCTGATTGTGTTTGAATTTCGCCAAAAGCTTTTTCCCAACCTAAAAATTCTGTGCCAACAATGGCAATGGATGCAGGCGCCCCAACGCCACGCAAATTACGCGCTGGTTGAGTTGCCCCCTCATTCGGAAAAATATTTAAGAGATTATTCTGCTTGATTGTGTAGTCAGTTTTAATTTGCGTTTCAGCAGGTGTCACAAACATTACCGATGGAAGTGCCGCAAGGTTTTTGATAGAAATCGGAGTTGCCAGAATTTCAAATAATGCCCCATTTGCACCTTCAACGATAGCATCATTCAGGTTGGCGAATAGTTCACTTATTTCGTTTTGACCTGGAGGTTGATGATTTAAAATTACCAACCATTTTTCAAGTTTCTGTTCTTTACCCTCGAGTTTTTTTCTCGCTGCAGGGCTCATCTTTCGTAATGAATTTTCTTTGATCTCTTCGAGAACCCTTGGCTTTACCAAAGGCCAGTCAGAATGAACCTTAACCACACGAGGAAAAGCAAAAGGAGTTACCGATACACCAGCAGTTCTAAGGGCTTCGGGAAATATTTTGGTGTCAATGATAGGCAATGTTTTTCCTATCAAGTTTCCTGTTATTCGGGTAAATAATTCAGGATTATAGGAAACAGCATTGATGAAACCAATTTTAGATAGACTATTTTTAACATCTTCCCAAAACTCAAGTTGCTTCTTATTTTGCATATATTGAGGAAACTCAACTTCAATTCGAACCGGTCCTTCTGATTTATAAGGATCTTCACTTCCAACTGGCCAAGTTGTTACAGAATAAATCCACCGCGGATTTATACACTTATTTTCCTTGCCTAGCTGTATAGTCCCATCAAATGAACTGACACTTTCATCTTGTAATTTTTCAAACAGATTTTCATCCGTTGTAGTAAAGCCTGTTGCTTTAAGAAATTTAAGCATCTCATCAACTTGCCTTATTCTTTCGACACCATAAACCTGAATTCTAAATTTCACCCTAATGTTGACTTTAGCTACGAGAACGGGCGCATCTTGCCCCATCAAAGAGAATGGCAAAACCATTAGAATCAGAAGAAAGGTTAGTAATTTCTTATTCATCTTAACTTCTCGTTAACAGTACAAAACAAACCACTCTATTATGACATGAGATTTTAAGGTAGAGCTGTCTTAATTCTAGTAATCATGAAGTAATTTAATGCTCGGAAAGGAAATACCATGAAATTCGGTCTGGGACAAAAAGTTATCATCACCGGTGCTTCAACAGGCATTGGCAGGGCAATAGCGAAAGAATTAGCTAAAGCTGGAGCTCATGTTGGACTTCTTGCAAGAAGAGAAGAACTTCTTTTAGAACTTGTAAACGAAATACAAACCCTTGGTGGTAAAGCTTTTTACAGGGTTGTAGACATATCTGAACGGAATGAAACCTTAGCTGGGATTTCAGAATTAATCCATTGCATGAATGGTGTGGACATTCTTATCGCCAATGCAGGGGTAGGGGCGCCAACAACAATCCAACCCTTTAATGTTGAAACTCAAGAAAAAATGATCAAGGTAAATTTGCTAGGGGTTATTTACTGTATTGAAGCTGTCCTACAAACGATGCTTGATTCAGGAAAAGGCCAGATCGTTGCAATTTCGAGCCTAGCAGGGTTTAAAGGGCTTCCAGGGGAGTCAGGATATACCGCTTCGAAAGCTGGCCTGAATACATTCATGGAAGGAATGCGTATCCAATTGCGGCCAAAAAATATTTATGTCAGTACTATTTGCCCAGGCTTTATTAAAACACCCATGACAGAAGTTAATGATGAAAAAGACATGCCTTGGCTTATGGGTGCAGAAACCGCAGCAAAGATCATAATTAAAGCAATCGAACGAAAAACAAAAGTTCTACGATTTCCTTGGCAAACTTCGCTGCTTATGAGAATTACAAGCCTCTTGCCCGACTGGGTGATCGGGCGTGTAATGAAAAAGTACAACGATAATCCGCCAATGCCTAAAAACCCACTTTAGGTTCGCACTATTATTTACCAGATCGAGATGCGATCTCAGCAAACAAGTGAGCCATTGATTTCATGAGTTTTATCCAATCGCCTTCATGTAAACTTTCATTTGGGGCATGAGCGTTACTATCAGGGTCTTCAATCCCAAGCAAAAGAGCCGGGGCCCCGCCCAACAATTCCACCAAAGGCCGTACAAACCCAATAGTTCCGCCACACCCGATTCCCACTGGTTTAGCTTTAAATCCTTTTTCAAGTGCAGCAATCGCAGCTTCAAAGGCAGTGCCCTTCGGATCTGTCATCCACCAATCAACAGAACTGCCATGAGCAGTAACCTTTACTTCCACACCCCAAGGAGCATCAGAAGTAAGAGCCTTGCGCAATAATTCTTCAACAATTTTTGCATCCTGATCTGGAACAATCCTACAACTTACTAGCGCTGAAGCGGTAGGAAGAACTTGATTAGACGCACCTTTGATATTGCTGGCTTCAATAGCAATAACGGTAACAGCAGGATGGCGCCAGGTTTGTTCATAAATACTTTTTCCCTTTTGCAAAGCAAACTTAACATGATCAGGAACCCCCAATGATTTCCTTAAACCATCAGAATCCACAGGCAAAGATTCAATCACTTTTCTTTCTGCATCCGTTAGGGGTTTGACAGAATCATTAAAACCAGGAACAGGAATAGGCCCATCTTCCCAGCATAGTCTTGATAAAACTTTAGCAAGTGCAAGTGCGGAATCAGCAAAAGCGCCGCCGGCCATGCCTGAATGCACAGGTATCAACGCGCTTTTCACTTCTACAAGCAAAGTAACTACACCACGAAGTGAATAAGTAATGGAGGGCAGCCCAACCCGGATATTTTCAGTATCACAAACTACAATAATATCGGCTTGGATACGGCTACGGTTTTCGCTGAAGAATTTAACAAGGTTTTTCGACCCCACTTCTTCTTCGCCCTCTACAAGCATTTTTACATTTACAGGCAGTTTACCTGAAGTTTTAAGCCAAGAAGCAATAGCGGCGAGTTGAGCAACAGAAGCGCCCTTATCATCAGCAGAGCCTCGCCCAAAAAGTCGACCTTCTCTTGAAGTTAATTCCCATGGCGGACTAAGCCAAAGATTTTCATAATTGATGGGTTGCACATCATGATGCGAATAAAGAAACAAAGTAGGTTGATTTGGCGCATCCAACCATTCGCCATAAGCAAAAGGATTAGAGTCACCTGTTCGAAGAATCTCGACATTGTTAAGACCTGCTTTTTTCATTTGCAAGCAAACAGCTTCAGCAGAATGTTCGATTTCTTTTTGATGTTCCCCATCTGTACTAATACTAGGAATCTTAACCAAATCCCTTAAGTCAGAAACAAGGTCGGCATGATTTTTATCGATCCATGCTTCAGCATTTTTCAACTCAGTTTCAAACATCATTAATCCCTTTAGTTAAAGGCCTAACATGGCAATAATCTTTGGTATAAAAACCATACATCCGATAATAGAAGTAAAAACACTAGCAAGCAGCACCGCACCTGCCGCAATATCTAAAACTTCAAAATGCGTAGCCCGTATACCTTCAGGCAAAATAGCATAAAGCATTTCAATCGAACTATTCAAGAGTTCTACAACCAATACAAATCCGATACAACCTATCAGCAAAGACCACTCAAACATGTCGCATCTTAAAACAACAGCAAAAGCAATCACCATCGATGCAAAAAAGAAGTGAACAAAAAAACTGGAATGACCTCGCATGCCAAGTTTCATACCTTTGAAAGCACAATGAAATTTATCTTTCCAAGGCCTTTTCATTTTTTTTCGTTCATCAGCATCCATAGGCAAATTGATCCTTATTCTTAGGTGTGAGATATAATCTCCACAAACAAATAGAAACTAAAAATAATAATAACAGATGATTCACGAAAAAGAAATGAATGAGAATTATCGTGCAAGAACGCTATTATTATTACCAAAACTACTGCTCGGGCCTACAAAACGCCCACCACCTGAAGCAATGGTTGGAAGAATCTCAAAAGTAAAACCAAAATTATTCTGCATGGCATTATAAGTAAACCCAAGGCTTAACTGAAGATCGGTGCCAACTCTAGTAAGAACAAGCGAATTGGCCACACTCTGCAAAGATGCTAAATCATAGGTGCTACTACCAGTAACGGCATACTTTGGGCTAAAAATATAAGTTACAGCGCCTGTAAGAGCCTTACTTTCCACGGGATCAATACTTCGATAACCAAGATAAAAATTAGTGCGATCAGATCGGTTTAAATAACCACCCAAAGTAAAGACCCTTGCACCATTTTCCATGGGATCAATCCATCCGGTACTCGCAAGACTCGTTCGGTCGCCTATATTCCATAGATAATCATATTGAAGAAACGCTAGATAATTCCCAAAGTTATTTTGGTTCTTTTCTGGAAAAAACGAACCGGAAAGATCAAGAACCATCCAATCAACAATATGCTGGCTACCCGGAAAACCACGCTTGGTCTGCAATCGCTGCCTGATATCACCTTGAATAACCTGAATCTGGTTAAGCGTATCAATGCGGGTATCAATCGTTCTACGAATAGCATACATCTGCGGGTCAAAATAAGGATTGTTAGTAGTAAGAAGATTACTATTAAACGCATTCGGATATATTGTCGGTTGATTCCGAATATCACGCAAAGCTTGATCAGAAGCATCATCATTTAAGCGGTCAAGCTGTGCAAAATTAGAATATTGAGCAGATGAACCGGCATTAAAATAGTTGATACTATTTACAATTTTATGATTAATCCCATTTACATTAAAAAGGTCAGATTTGAAGTCTGGATATGCAGCAGTAAAAGGCAAGCTGGCACGAACACCCCCACCGCCCCAAGCTCTTCCTAATGTATTACCTGCAAGATCGTTCGTATAAAGAGCAAGATCACCTTTGATATAAGGGGTTACTTTAAGACCACCCAGATTAAATGGTGCACTTAATTCTTCACTTACATTAAACCTACCCGTACTATTTGCAACATCTGTTAGAGGACTAATAACGGGTGTCCCATCATTGGTAATCAGCAAATTACCGTAAGCAGCCCCACCCCATGTACTTGAAGTAAAAATATCAAACAGTGGTTGACCTAAAATGAATCCGTCTAGTCGTGGTAGCCAATTTGTTTCATTTATCCAAGGTCGAGTCCTGACCTCACCCAAAACATACCAACCCATGTTCTGATCTGTTTGCCTTAGATAAGCAAAAGTATTTTGATTAATCCCGTTATCCCATTCGGGCTTATAAAACTGTTCAATATAGTTTCGGTCACTTATACCTGAACCCTGCCCAAGAAAAGTAAACCCATTGGGCATATCCGAAATACCTTGGCGCCAAAGAATCCTTCCTCGATATTCGGGATGGGGTTCGCCCTCCATACGGCCACCACCAAGATTATCCAGCCCACTATCGATGATGCCTGAAAACTTTGCGAGGCCATTGACTTTACCGGGAATGCCAAAAAAATCAGGTGCCAAATAGTCAAAATCTGAACCCAAACTGGGGCCACGCTTGGTCAAATAATCGATATCAAAACGCCATCTTGTATTCTCATACGGCTGAATACCCAAAAGATCAAAGGCATTAAGTGTAAGACCAAACGTACCACCAAAGATATTACTAAACCCTAAATTCACCCCTTCAATCGGACCTAATGGATCACGGCCATCACCCTGAAGGTATGGCAGATAAAAGATGGGAAAGTTTTCCAACTCGATAAACATATTTTTGGCACGAACATAACTTTCTTTTTGATCAAGCTCCTGTTCTGTTTTCCGATCTACAAATCGTTTACCAAAAATCGAAAATTTAGGAATCGTTCTTTCTTCGATCGTGGCTTCCGCAACATAAATCTTCAAACCTGGGTCTGCAGGCATCTTGCTAGAAAAAATTTCTGCTTTAACAACTTTATATTGATTGGCTGCAAGTTGCTGTATTTCCTTGGCACGAACGAATAACGGATCAGTAAGTTTTGGTTCATAAAACTCCAACTCACCATTCAGTGCAACAGCCGTATTACGGCCAATGTCATAGTAAACCTCATCAGCGCGTATGATTCGAACTTCACCTGCATCAGATCCTTTTTTATTCCCCGGCTTTGCAGGATCTTGCTGCCTAACTTCAACATGGCCAGAAAGATATAGCTCCAATTCCTTGCCTGATTGATTAGTTTGCTTCTTGAGATTACCCATAATTTCTTGCGGATTCGCACCTTTTGTCCAAATCACCAATTGATCGGCCTCTATATCAACCAATCCAATACCAGCAACATCCTTTACATTCATGATAACGCCACCCGAAACAATCACCGCTGTCTCACCGTTTGCCAAAGGCTCCATCCGGATATTAAACCCGGATGATCCCCGAGGCGAAACGCTGTATTGCCGTGGCGGAGTATCCAAACCTGAAGATGTAATTGGCAATGCAATCCCGCCCGGAATTCCAATTGACGGAGCAACCGGAATAGTTCCGGGGAGGGGATTCTGCAAAACTGGCGCCTGTTGATCCGGCGCCACCCCCGGGTTATTCTGATAGGAAGTTGTAACTAATGCAGGTGCGGCAGGCGTAACAACCGGTAAAACAATTTCAGGCTCAATTTCCTTGGGGAGCTGAGATACCGGCTTGGGTTTTTCTTCACTAGGCTTGGCTGGAGGAACCGCTTTCTCTGGAACAGCCTTTTGTGATTTTTGCTGTTCTGCAATTGATTTAGCTTTGCCTTCCTGAGCTGCTTTAAAAAGTGGATCTGCGGAGCAATCTTTCTGCTCTACCTTGCTTTTAACTGCATTAAAACGAAATTCCCCTCGGGTTGCGAGTTCAATATAAGCAGTTTTGGCATTTCGTACCTCGACGGAGCTATCAATTTTGACATTTCCATCCACATACATTCCAAGCTCCCAAATGCCCCGCATTTTGTAGGATTCGATATCCGCTACTATTAAGGCTTGATCACCTCGGATTTGCAAAACACTTTGCTCGAGGAAGACATGGCCTTTTAACAACAAATAATATTTAGATTTATCCGACCAAGAACAAATAGAATCAGCATCGACTCGAATAGGTTTGGAATCACCTGCGATTTTTCGTTGAAAAAAAGCGAAAGGTTCAATTTGAGCAGTGGTCTTACCTTGAACTGTTGTACTAGAAGGGGCGGGAACTTGAAATGCCTGCAACTGCCCAGTGCAGTAAAAAGCAGACAGCAAAAAAGCTGCAAACAGCAAGTAAGGCTTTTTTCGCAACAACACTTAAATCAGCCTCCCCACAAGATATCGCAAGCAAGGCAATCCGAATCTAACGAAAAAATACCCTGCGTGGGGGGCGTAATAACTTGGAAAAGCAAAGATGGCAAGCTCAAAAGTGAAAGAAAAAAGCAAGGGGATGAAACTTCACCCCCTTGCTAGCTATTCGGCCCATTTCGCCAAAACTTTATTATCTATCTCTGCTACTTCTTCCTCTACGGAAAGGAACTTCACCTTGTGGGCCCCTGTCAACATAGGAAGGAATAAATCGTCCACCGCCCCTGCGTTGGGGAGGTGGTTCGGGAAGTGGATGAATTTTAAGTTCATTTCCATTGGCATCAACACAAAAGACTTCAAGTAATTCAGGAGGTACGCCAATCTCGCCACGAACCGAAATGCCCACTCTAGCCTCATCCTCAAGTTTACCCAGTTCTTTCCTTTTGTTATTTAAAAGATAGTCTGCAGTTTCTGCAGCCACCCGCACCCGAACTGTAGCAACAGCTTCCTTATACGCAGCAAGTTGCACCAAACGCATGACCTCAATCCCCATACTTTCACTAGTTTTAACTTGAGCCATACCTTTGCAATACGGGCAATCATGGTAGACACTGCGTTTAAGCGAAGGCCTGATTCTTTGCCTGGTCATTTCTATAATGCCAAAAGGTGAAATCCGAAGGATTTTGGTTTTAGCACGGTCTCGCATGACATTATCCCGCATGGCATTTTCAACTGCCCTGCGATGTTTTTCGTCCCGCATGTCAATAAAGTCATTAACAATAACCCCGCCAAGATCTCGAAGGCGAAGCTGCCTAGTGATCTCGCGTGCGGCCTGCATATTCATGCGAAAAGCAGTATCCTCTGCGTTGCTTTCAGATCGAAAATTCCCACTATTCACATCAATTGCAACCAAGGCCTCAGTTTGTTCAATGACGATCGACCCACCCATGGGAAGGGGGATTTTCTTCATTTGAATTTTGGCAATTTCCTCTTCAATTGCATAGTGATGAAATAACGGTCTTTTATTGTCATGAAATTTAACCCTGTCGGCAAATCTGGGCATCACAAACTGCAGAAACTCCTGCGCATGCTCAAAAGCGGTTTTTTCATCTATAACAATTTCGTCTATATCACTAGTAAAGGTATCGCGAATAGTTCTCGTAACCATATCACTTTCTTCGTATATGCCAGAAGGCCCTTTTACCTTTATGATGCGCTTCGCAACAACCTGCCAAAGCCTTGCAAGATAAGCCAAATCCCGCTGAAGTTCGGTTTTATTCCGATCAATTCCAGCGGTGCGAATAATGAAACCAACACCTTTTGGTGGCTTAAGGTCTACAAAAATATCTTTGAGCCTTCTGCGCTGATCTTCGTCGGTAATTTTCCTGGAAACGCCAACGCGATTCAACCCGGGCATAAGAACGAGATACCTACCAGCAATACTAATGTAAGTGCTTAGGGTAGGACCTTTGTTACCGATACCATCCTTGATTACTTGAACCAGAACTTCTTGACCTTTCTTGAAGATTTCTTGAATCATCGGCTTAGGTTTACCTAATAGCCTGCCACCCTTGGTGTTGCCCCGCATCGGTTTACCGCTACTTCGGCCCTGATCTCTAGCCCCTTCTCTGGAACCGGAAGAAAAACCACCACCGCCCGAAGGCCTGCGCTGATTTCCACCTCGACCACCCCGGTTGCGATTATCGCCGCCACGCTGGTCTCGGGTTGGGCCCCGCGAATCGCGTTGACCACGGGTGTCACTTGCCTGGGTTGGATCTTGACCGTCTTCATCAAGACTTTCATCCTCTTGCTCAGTATTATCATTCGACTCAAATGTTGGATCAGAATCTTGTGCTGACTCTTCCACATCGTCATCAAAGTTATCATTTAAAGGAAATGAATGTTTATTTTGCTGAAAAACAGGTTCATTAAAAGAATCGGAACTATCAGAAGAGGAATCATTAGCAGGGGGATTAGATCGAGCCGGCCTCGAAAAAAGCAAATCATCACTTTCGGTTTCATCTGGCCCATCGGAATCAGTATCGCCATCGCTTGTGATTCTATTTGTAGAAGGCATTACGGGCGGAGTATCATTATCATCAGGCCCGAAATCATCTTCGACAGGTTCATCATCAGACAAGCCTGCACCAAATGTAACCGAGTCATCAGAATTTGAAATAATGGAAGAATCCGAATCATGATCTGAAAAATCGCTTCTACTTTCAAAAGCATTATCATCTTGCTCCTCGAATATCTCACTGCTAAATTCAGGAATATTAGCAATCGGAAGAGACTCTTCTGGAGGCAAGTTTTCTACATCAGGTATACTGCTTTTTTCAAAGGGTTTACTTCGGGGGCCACGGCCAGAACCGCCACCATTAGAATTTCCACGCCTTGGTCTGCGATCTTCACGCTCTTCATCTTCGTCATCTTCTTTAAACCCATCAAGATGCCGATAATAGGTTGGTTCAACATCGGAAACATGCAAGAAGCCATTCCGTCCAATACCAAAATCAACAAAAGCAGCTTGAATACTGGGTTCAATATTTACGATCTTTCCTTTGTAAATATTTCCTACAAAACTTTCATGAGTATTTCGCTCAACATAAAGTTCTTCGAGGATACCATTTTCAAGAATTGCAATGCGGCACTCTTCGGGTTGCAAAACATTAATCAACATAACTTTTTTCATCAGAGCCTAAACCTTTCGATTTCAAATTAAAATAATTCAGGATTTGACCCCAACTGTTCCAAAGGGGAACTAGCGAGGTTTTGGGCAACAAGGCCCAACAAGGAAAATATCTCGGAAGGCTTCACTGTTTCTTTGTCAGCAAGTAGAAGCCTTGCAACTGGTTGGCCATTAAAGGCCATATTCAAATGAATACAAGGGCGAGTGCTGTAAATAGTCTTCCTGCAACTTTGGAAAAAGCCAAGGGAAGTTTTTACAAGCACAAGGGTTTTAACACGGGTGTTTTTTTTAGAATTTAAAGATGCTTGACAAACAAATTCACCGTTCGTTTTGCACTTCTTATGTGGCAAACCAAACAAGCTCATCTTAAATGAGTTAAGAGTGATTTGTTGTTTTAGGGAAAAGGACTTGTTTATTTTAATATAGCAATCATCAAACTTTAAAACATTTTCCACTAAATCCGATTGTAAATAGGGAAACTGACGAAATTGAGATTTTTGATTTATTCTATGGGGTTCAAATGTATTCAAAACACCTTGAAAGCGTAAAGGTTTCAAACCATTTTGATACTGCAGACGGGTGGGAACTTTAAAAAAGTTTTTCCGCTCATTTGCTAGGGGTATAAAAACCCCCAATGTTAAGTTCATGCAAAATATTTCCGCACAAGGCGGGAATAAACACTGCAGAAACTGAAATAACTCAAAGTTTCTACACCGTCAGCATAAATCTGCCTGAAAATCATAGTCCAGTAAGAAAACAGTTATCTGCCTAAATCTTTTGTAACAAAATCTTGATGCTCTAAAGGCAAATAGAAGGTTTCCTTAGTACAAACTCGTTACTCATTCATCAACGAGTCAGGCAATAGCTTTCGGGTCTGTTCCCGCAAATAATTGTTTACATCACGCGCAGTTTCTTGGCGCATAGCTTCTTTGGCTACATTTTCAGCGTCTTTCATGTTCACCATCCGGATAAATTGCTTTATCTCAGGTATACTATGCGGTGAAACACTCAACTGCCTAATTCCTAAGCCAAGAAACAACATTGTATATATCAGGTCTCCACTCATCTCGCCACACACATTCAAGGCAACATTGGAGTGTTTCGCAGCATTAACAACCATCGCAATCAACCGTAATACGGCAGGATCACCAGGATTGTATAACGAGGCAACATCCTCGTTGGACCTATCTGCTGCTAAAGTGTACTGTACCAAATCATTTGTGCCAATGGAAAAGAAACTCACTTCTTTTGCCATTAATTCCGAAAGAATGGCAGCGGAAGGAACTTCAATCATAGTTCCAATGGGAATATCTTTATTAAAGGGCACTTTTTCTTCAAATAGGTCTTCCTTGACCTCTGAAACGATCATTTTTGCTTGTCGTAGCTCTAAAACCGTTGAAATCATAGGAAAAAGCAACTGGATATTGCCAAATACACTAGCCCTCAGAATGGCCCGGAGCTGGGTTTTAAATAAGCCAATATTTCTTAAACAAAGCCTTATACTACGAAGGCCAAGAAAAGGGTTCTTTTCGGGGGTATGCAAATTAGAAAAAGCTGCCAATTTGTCGCCACCTAAATCCAAAGTCCGAATCACGACCGGCCTATCCCGCCCCATAGCTTGAACTACTTCCTTATAAGCTTCAAATTGCTCTTCTTCACTAGGAACAACATCTTTTCCCATGAAAAGAAACTCTGTTCGATAAAGCCCGATTCCTTGGGCCCCTTTATCGAGACAATGCTTTGTTTCATGCGGAAACTCAATGTTTCCAAGAAGCTTAATCTCAACACCATCTTGAGTAATTGCAGGAAGATCTCGAAGACTTTCAAGAGAAGCATCTAGCGAAACTATATCCGTCTGGGTTTTTTGGTACCTTCGCAAGGTTTCGGCATCGGGGTCAATAATGAGAAGGCCTGAATTACCATCAACAATAACAATATCACCGCCGGTTACTTCAGAAATAAATTTTCCCAATCCAACCACAGCTGGAAGTTCCAAGGCCCCTGCTAAAATCGAGGTATGACTTGTCCTTCCACCTGCCTCAGTTGCAAATGCATGCACCAGCTTAGTATTTAACTTTGCTGTCTCGCTAGGCGAAAGATCATGTGCAAGGATAACGACGGGTTCATTTAAGGAATTAAGGCTTTCCTTACGCTGACCAATCAACTTTCCAAGAATCTGTTTTTCAATATCAAATAAATCAGTGGCGCGAGATGCCATCCGTGGATCTGGAAGACTTTGGATTTCTTTAATATGCTTACGCATCACCAAACTAAGTGCATATTCTGCTGTAAAGTAATTTTTCGAAATAAGAGATTCGATTTCGTTACGAAGAAATGGGTCTTCAATCATCTGGGCATGGGCACCTAATATGGCACCATACTGGGTACCAACATTGGCAGCAATAATTGCTTGATTTGAGCGCACCTCGATAGCGGTGTCTCTAATTCCAATTCGAAGCCTTTCAAATTCTTCCGCAACTTCCGAGGCATTAATCATCCTTTGGGGAATCAAATACCCTTCGGTGTCAAGCAACAAAGCCGGGCCTATTACAACCCCTGGATAAACCGGTATTCCTCGATAAACTTCCATCAGCACCTTATTCCAAACAAATAAACAAAATCAATTCGAAATAGAAGCATCTTCCTCTGCGAGCACTTTTTCAAGTTCTTGCAAAGCCAAATGAGAGTCTAAACCAAAAACCTCAAGAGTTACTTCGCTGTCTTCAGCGGCAGCAACAAGCATAAGTTCGAACATGCTTTTGCCATTAAAAACTTGGCCTTCCCAAATCAATTTAACCTCTGATGCGAAACGCAAAGCTGCCTCAACAAATGCAGCTTTTGGCCGCATATGAAACCCATTTGGGTTTTTAATCTTAACCACACTCCGCAGAAGTTCAGGCCTTACATCTTCCACCACATTATCTCCAACAATATTCCCAAGCAACAATCTGGAAACTACATTTTTGAATACTGATTCATCTGCTCAAATAATTGATCAGCCGTGGTGCAGGCTCTTAATGCCTTTACCAAAGGATCATCACGAAGCACCCTTGAAACAGTTTCCAGGGCTCTCAAATGAACAACGGGTTGATCAACCGGCGAAATGATTAGCACAAACACAAAGACGGGTTCACCATCTCTGCTGCCAAAATTAACCCCCGATGGCGAAATACCCAAAACCCCAACCAATTTATCTACACCACTGTATTTCGTATGAGGAATGGCTATCCCATCACCAATGCCAGTTGAACCCAGCAATTCTCGCTTTAGCACTGCTTTGATTATGTCTTCAACATCCACATCCTTAAAGCACCCATTTCGACAAAGGCTTTCTAATAACTCTCGAATTACGCCTTCTTTATCGGTAGCTATAAGTTCAGGAACAATTGCAGAACGCACTATAAAGTCCGACATTCGCATTTTGATTCACCATCCCTCTCATCTAAAATGCTGTATTTAAAGCGATTTGGGGAGTTCACCCATTGGTGGTGTTTTACGATGGTCTTGTATCTTTTCTTTGTACTTCCGAATCTGATGCTCAACCTTTTCGATCACTAAATCTACAGCCGTATACAGGTCTGCGTTTTCTTCCTTTGCAAAAAAATCATGCTTATGCTCAGCATTAACAGAAAGTTCAACCACTTTAAGATCTTTTTGATGATCCAATGTAAGTTCAATCATGGAGATTCGATCAAAAAAATGAAGAAGTTTTCCAGCTTTTTCTTCTATATGCTTTTGGACTTGGTCACTAATATGGCCATGTCGAGTCGAGATTTTAATTTGCACAAGAATTCTCCTAGGTACAGAGTTGCCCAAGTCTCAAATTTGAAGGCATTCTAAAAAATTCAATCTTCTTCAAATTACATACTAATGCCATGATATTGCGAAACCGCTTACAATTCAATTAATAAGAGCATAAACAGAGAAACTCTTTTCCTCTAATCGGGAAAAAAGAGTTTCTTTGTAATTAGCTCATCATAAACATTTAAACAAAAAACCATCAACTTCGACAAGCGGGATTATTAAGGTTTACCCAATTACCATTTTCGGTTGAACTGGAAACACATCTGGTTATGAAGTTCATACCATCCACCCCATCGTAAACATTGGGGTAAAGCGTATTCATTCCAGCAAATTTTTCACCATTTAATTTGCGAATAATATCGTCATAGGCTGCATTATAGATATTGGCAAATGCCTCTAAAAAAGCCTCCGGATGACCACTGGGAACCCGGCATGAAGCTTTGGCCATATCTCCCAAAAATGGCGCATTTGGATCCCGTGTAAACAATCGATGAGGCTGACCATTGGTTCGAACCCACATTTTATTTGGCTCTTCTTGGTGCCATTCTAATGACCCTTTGGTTCCATCAACTTCAATGAAAAGATCGTTTTCACGGCCATGTGAAATCTGGGAAGCCGTTACAGTCCCCAAGGCTCCATTCTGAAAACGAATGACGGCAGTGCCATAATCGTCCAAAGCACGGCCGGCTTCAAAAATTTTAAGGTGACAGGAAATTTGCATGGGCAAAAGGCCAGTCATGTAGCGGGCAAGGTTGTAGGCATGGGTAGCAATATCACCAAAACAACCAGAAGCACCAGATTTTGACGGGTCAGTCCTCCAACCTGCCTGCTTTTGGCCAGAAACTTCAAGTCGAGTACGAAGCCAACCTTGGATATAAAAAGCACGGATAGCATTAATTTCGCCCAATTCACCTGAAAGAATCATTTCTCGAGCTTGGCGAACTAGGGGATAACCCGTGTAATTATGAGTCAATGCAAATACCACATTCGACTTCTCCACTACCTTGACCAACTCTTCTGCCTGCGCGAGGTCAAAAGTCATGGGCTTATCACAAATGACATTAATTCCGGCCTCCGCAAAACTTTTAGCGATTTCAAAATGGGTATGATTAGGAGTTGCAATCGAAACAAAATCGATTCTCTGGCCAACAGGCAATTCCAATTCTTTTAAAATCATTTCTTTATAAGAGCCATACGCTCTTTCAGGCTTGATATCGTAAAGAGAAGCCGAATCTTTGGATCGCCCTGGATCTGAAGACAAAGCCCCCGCAATAAGAGAAGCCCTGTTATCCAAAACCCCTGCGATACTATGGACTTTGCCAATAAATGAACCTTGCCCACCACCCACAAGACCCATGTTTAATTTTCTGTTTAATAGCCCGTTCATAACTGAATCCTTTGTTTAATGTTTATGATGCATTTGTACATTTGGATATCTTGCGATTTCCAGATGCGAGTTGCAACAATGGAGTTACCTCTTTTCAAGGAATTTCTCAAACAGATTTTTTTGGAATTTTCTGTGCCCTTACGTCCAGACTAGAAGGCCACCGTGATGTGAGTATAGGAGGCATATGCCCAGTTGACTGAGTTAAACCCTGAGCCCAGAAAAGGATGGCTGCATTAAATACAAGGTTCCCTTTGGCCCGGGATTAATGGTGGATGTATAATAAGATTCCATCTCACTTCCAGAATAAGTCGGGCCTTCTCCAACCACTTCCAGTCTTGGGGTTGCCGCTGGTTCACCATGAAAATCCCAGCCTACCAAACCTAAATTTTATCTGCTTTTTTCATTCCGGTGCCTTTAAAAAGCCAGTGATCTTCCACCTTTGCCCGCATAATACCCAAGCCAATATATCTCAAGAATTCCTTTGCCCAGCTTTAAAGCACCGACAAAAGAAGTAAGCGTTTCGCCTGCAGTAACACAGGTAAAGGAAGCAAAACCTTCGATAAGTGGACTGTGCAATTTATGCATGGAATCGGTTCGAGTATAAGTCAACTGCCAATCCAGTGTGTCCGGTTTAAGATTTTCAAGCACGATTGCATTTTGCTCGCAATCCTTGAAAGCAAAAGCCTTATCAGCAGCACAAATTGCACTAACTGCCAACAAACTTTTAGCAAGAGCTTCTCTAAAATTTAAAGGTGACATGAAAACCTGCCTTTTAGAAATCACATAAATTCATGTGTCTAAAGAGAGATTAATTAAGCTGATTTGCGATTAAAAGGAATTTCTGGTTCGAAGTGGATTTTCTTTCGTTGGGAAGCAGTAAGGTGAAATACATGCTGATACAGTCGCTGGAGTTCTGAAGTTAATTCTCGCTGCCTGCGCTGCATAACGACAGAAGCAATATGCATCAAAATTTCCCAGATGTTACCATGCACGAGTTTTCCGTTCTTCGAAGAAGCAAAAGCAGGAACATTACGGGGCAACACCCCCCCTGCCAACAGATTGGCAAAAGCACCAATATTCGATCCCGTATTCAGCAAAACTCCAATAGAGGTTCGAGCGTGGTCACCGAAAAAAACTCCGACTTTATTAAGTTCGGTATTGATTAAGTGACCATCAACTTGAACCTTGATCAGGCCATAATCATTACGCAGATCGCTTGCATTGGTGGCTGCGCCCCAATTGACCCATTCTCCGAGATATGAATGGCCCAAAAAGCCATCATGATATTTGTTGGTATACCCAAGAATGATCGAGTTTTCAATTTCGCCACCAATTCTACAATTAGTGCCAATCGAAGTACCGGCCCGAATTTTCGCCCCAAAAATCTGAGTATCTTTACCGATAAAACAAGGGCCTTCCAAGCGAGTAAAAGCCTGTATTTTTACCCCGCTTTCAATAACCACTGGCCCTTTCGAGGTATCAAAAGCAACTAAGGGATCGACTTCAGCTTCAGGATGAATAAATAACTGATCTAGGGGACCAACCAAACCAGCAGGGAATTCCATAGGATTTGAAAGTGCGTGCGATTGGTTCATATCCGCAATAATTTGTTCCCCATTATTCCCTACCAAATCCCACAAATATTCAAGCACAACACCTGCAATTTTTTTCTCAGGCAACTCTAAAGACCTTAGGCTCTCGAGCAAATCAAGATTATCTTGAATCTCGAACAAAGAAGTCGGTTTGTTTCCCATGCAATAATAATAAACAGGCTTGCCGGAACAAATTCCTGCATGCGAAGACTCTGGTTCGAATTGAAAATCAAGAGGGGGAATCCATGCAGCATCAATAAATAAAATGCTTTCCCTGCCCACTAGCCAATTTGAGGAATTGACCGCTAAACCTAAGTACGAAGAACGGACTGTTTCTTGCAAATACTTGCGAACAAAACACGCTCTTGGTGCAAGACCAACCGTAGCTGAAATTTTTTCAAATAGATTTTTCGTACCACACAGTAATGAAAAAACAGGCCTAGTTAAAGCCAAAGGCTCCAACATTCCAGCATTTTCATTTTCATACAAGCACAAATCAATTTTCATAAATGAAGAACCTATTCATTACCCTTAGGCCATTAATCGAAATCTTATAAAGGCCCAATCAAATTAAATCCATAGCAATCAGCCGAAATATTGGGGGCTATAGGAAAAACAGAGTGACAACCTTAAAAGCCAGCCTAGATTGAATTAGTTATTTTTGCTTTAAAAGAAAACTGATTAATGTTTGTGTAAATTTTTGGAAGGCTATTATGCAGTTTAACCCAAAAGCGAAGGCTGCCCTTACGCTTCTCCTTGCAATCAATCTTTTTAACTACATTGATCGATATATTTTGTCGTCAACCATATCAGGCATCGAAAGCGATTTATTACGCAACCACTCTCCAGATAATAAAAAAGCTTTATTGGGAATACTTGCAACATGCTTCATGGCAAGTTTCATGATATTTGCTCCGATTTTTGGGATATTCTGTACCAAAATCAAGCGCTGGCATCTTATAGGTTATGGTGTCGTTTTTTGGTCGATTGCCAGTGGACTTAGCGGGCTTTCGGGCACCATTGCAAAGGTAAATGAGGGGTCAATCGCCAATGGTTTTCCTGTGGGAATAATTATGGCATTTGTAGGTTCTTATGCATTTCTTGCGTTAACGCGATGCATGGTAGGGGTTGGAGAAGCTTCTTATGGGCCAATAGCTCCAACTATTCTTTCGGATTTATACCCTGAAAAAAGTCGGGGCATGATTATGTCTATATTTTATGGGGCGATTCCTGTGGGCAGCGCGCTTGGTTATGCATTTGGTGGCATCGCGGGCTGGCCAAATGCGTTTTACTGGGTAATTCCGCCTGGTATTCTTTTAGGCATTCTTTGTTTTTTAATGCCAGAACCAGAAATTGGGGCACAAGAATCATCCCACCAACCCCCTAAAAAAGTTCAGATGAAAGATGTCGCAATCCTTTTGAAAACCCCTTCTATTATTTTTAATATCCTTGGCATGACCGCCAACACTTTTGCAATTGGTGGAATCGCCTACTGGTTCCCCTATTATGTTTCCATTTTCAGACAGAACGGCACCGAACAAGAAGCCGGTGTTATTATGGGTTTGCTCATAGTTATTTCTGGTTTGCTGGCTACTTTATGTGGTGGATTTGCTGCAGATTACTTTTCTCGTTTTCACAAAGGTGCCTATTTCCTCGTATCTGGCATTGGCATGATTATTGGTTTTCCAGTATTTCTTGCTGTTCTTTATGTTCCTTTTCCCTTCGCATGGGTTCTAATTTTCATAGCTTGTTTTTGCACCTTTTTAAATACAGGACCAACCAATGCAATCCTTTTAAATGTTTCTCCCCCTTTGCTCCGTCCTATTGCCTTTGCAATTACAATTTTCACGATTCATGCGCTGGGCGACGCCATTAGCCCTTGGATCATTGGGGGAATTGCAGACAGTTTTGCATTTGAAAGAATTAATACGGTCAAGGGGCAGGATATTATGGAAAAAGTAGGGAACCTGAACGCCGGGTTCGTTACCGTATCGGTCATGTATTTTCTCGCAGGGATATTCTGGATCTTAGGGGCAAAACATCTAGAAACTGACACTCAAAAGGCCAGTGCAACGCCCCAATAATAGCAAGGGTTTTCTATGCCTATCCGTTATTCCTTCTTTTTGGCCCATCTAAACCACCCATTAAGTCTAAGGCTGAAAAGATCTTATAACTCATCACTTTTACTTGCAGCAGTCTTATCTTTCCAATATTCTTATGCTAATGATTAAAATCCCTACCGAAGAGAAAATTAATATGTTTCGTGTTCATGCATTTAGTTTGATTAGTGCTGCCTTTTTTCTAATTTCATATTCCCTAGCTGAAGACTGGCCCCAATGGCGTGGCCCAAATCGTAACAACATTTCCTCCGAAAAAGAATTACTTCAATCTTGGCCATCTGCTGGCCCTAAATTACTTTGGACTTTTAGGGACGCAGGTATTGGGTATTCAGGCCCCGCAGTGGTTGGCAACAGCCTTTTTATGATGGGTGTGCAAAACAACTCTGAATCGATCTTTGCACTCGATACCATTACAGGCAAACAACTTTGGTCTACTCCCGTGGGCAAACCCTATCCCAACAAATGGGGTGGCGGACCTCGAAGCACTCCTTCTTTTGATGCAGGTAAAGTTTATGGCATTAGTGGTGAAGGCGATCTTATTTGTGTTGACGCAAAGTCAGGCAATAAAGAATGGCTCATATCACTCTCCAAAGATCTCGAAGGCAAAGTTATGAAAATTTGGGGGTTCAGCGAATCCCCTCTCATTGATGGCAACAAAGTTGTTTGTAGCCCAGGTGGAGCCAAGGGGTCGATCGCAGCTTTAGATAAAACCACGGGGAAGGTACTTTGGCGCACCACCGATATCACCGATGAAGCATCTTATTCTTCCATCATTAAAGCAAAAGTCGGTAAGCACGAAGTTTATTTGCAAATGACTGCAGGTGGATTAGTGGGAATTGATGCAAACACTGGTAAAAAATTGTTTTCCGAAAAGGTTGGGGTTAATGGTATTGCTATAATTCCGACACCTATTTTCCACGACAACAAGGTTTATGTTACTTCAGATTACAAAACGGGATGTGGCTTGGTAAGCCTTACTCCAACGGATTCAGGTATCACTTCAAAAATCATTTATGAAAACAAGGTGATGGAAAATCATCATGGTGGTGTGGTTCTACTAGATGGCCATATTTATGGCGCATCGGGTAATTGCAATGACAGATCTGCACGCTGGAAATGCCAAAATATGGTAACAGGTGAGGCCAAGTGGGAATCAGAAAACTTGAATCAAACCGGGTCGCTTACGGTTGCAGGTGGCAGGTTATACCTTTATGGTCAAAATGATGGAACCGTTGTCCTTGTCGAACCAAGCACTAAAGAATGGGTTGAAACCGGAAGGTTTAAAATCCCTGAAACGACCAAGATTGAAAGGCAATCTGGCAAAATCTGGACCCACCCTGTCGTAAGCAATGGCAAACTTTTTCTACGCGACCTAGATCTTGTCTTTTGCTTCGATGTATCCTCTAAATAATTCCTTAACCTGGAGACCTGCAATGAGTGGCAAATACAAATTATCGCTTGGCTTTCTTGTCTTAATCTCCACTAGTGGTTTTTTGATTGCCGAAGATTGGGCTGGGTTCAGGGGTTCGGATCGTTCAGGGCATTCAAAGGAATCAAAATTGCTTGCATCCTGGCCCAAAGATGGCCCAAAGCAAGCCTGGCTTTTTAAAGATTGTGGCACGGGCTACTCTTCCCCTGCTATTGTTCAAAATAACATTTACATCTTGGGGGCACGCAAAGGCGAGGAGCTTCTTTTAAAAATCGATTCTACTGGCAAAGAGCTTTGGAATGCAAAGATTGGTCCTATTTTCGACTTTAGTGGTAATAGCTTCAGTGGTGGGCCCAATGGAACTCCCACCGTTGACGGCAATCTTGTTTTTGCTTTGGGCAGTCAGGGCACTTTGATTTGTTCAGATGTGAAAACTGGTCAAATAGTTTGGAAAAAAGATCTTCCCAAGGATTTATCGGCCGAAGTGAATCCTGTTGGTGGTGGGCCAGAAAAATTTGGCTGGGGATACTCTTGGTCACCCATTGTTGATGGTGAAAAACTTATTATTGTTCCCGGTGGCCCACTTGGTCTGCTTGCCGCACTTAATAAAAAAACTGGTGACCCACTATGGAGGTCATCTGAGGTAAAGTTGCAGGCACCTTATGCTTCCCCAGCGATAGCAACTATTGATGGCCAGAAAACCATTGTTCAAATCACACAAAAAGGCTGTGTTGGCGTGAACCCCGAAAATGGAAAACTTCTTTGGGAATACAAACGCGAAGCCGATTACCATGATGTTGTCTGTACTTCACCTGTTATATCAGGAAATTTAATTGCAACTTCTGTTGGTTTTGGCGATGGAATGGATTGCTTTAAAATCGAAAAGTCAGGTTCCGACTTCCAAGCCAAACAGGTTTACAGCAAAAAAGAAATTGCCAACGATAATGGTGGCATTGTTTTGGTTGGGAAGCATGTTTATGGTTACCACTTGAAAAGGGCCTGGGAATGCATCGACCTTGAAACAGGTTCTGTTGCATGGACATCTCCTAGAAAATCCCTTGGCGCAGGATCTGTCATTGCTGCCGATGGAAGACTTTATATTTTGACCGAGGATTCCGGTGAAGTTGCTATGCTTGCTGCTTCCCCTGATGGATACAAAGAAATCAGCAAGTTCAAGATTCCCGAACTTTCGAGCTTAAAGAAAACTCGGGGCAGGCTATGGGCTCATCCTGCAATTTCCGATGGCAAACTTTTTATACGGGATCAAGAACTGCTTTATTGTTTTGAAATTCGTTAAGCTGAACTTTCTTTTGATCGTATCAAAACCTTTAGAAAGAACTTCTTTTGTTAAACGATGCGTTTTTGACTTTCTGGGAAACAGTTCTACCTCGGAATGCTTTTTACCTCCGAAAGCTTCAAATCGATGCAAGGAAGGTGTCCAAATCTTGGATCAAAGATAATTTTGATTCGTTTGAATTCACCTCGAAAAATGACTTGCAAAACAGCCAATCATCTTATCCCCCTTATGGGGATTTTCATTATTTAGATATTGCTGAATACAACCGTTTTCACCAGACTTCTGGGTCTTCGGGTAAACCCTTACTTTTTTTAGACTCTAAAAATGGATGGGAATGGCTTTTAAACAATTGGTTGAAAATATTTACATTAGCTGGCATCACAAAGGGGGATCGTCTTTTTTTCCCTTTTTCATTTGGCCCATTTCTTGGATTTTGGACAGCATTTGAAGCATCATGTAAAGCGGGTTGCTTAAGCTTTCCCGGAGGGGGTTTGAGTTCGGAATCTAGGCTTGCATTAATAGAAAATCAAAAAATTAATGTGGTATTTACCACACCCAGTTATGCTCTTAGGCTTGGTGAGGTTGCACGAAACCAAAGTATCAATCTTCAAGATTTAGCCCTTAAAAAACTAGTTTTAGCCGGGGAACCCGGGGCCAATATTCCTGCAACCCGATCAAGAATTGAAAAAGATTGGGGGCCAATTGTTGTAGATCACCATGGCATGACGGAAACAGGGCCTGTAACAGTCGAATGTTCAGTCACCCCTGGACTTTTACACATCATTGAAAATGCTTTTATTGCAGAAGTTATCGATCTAAATACCCAGAAAAAACTTAGCTTTGGTTCGATTGGAGAGCTCGTTCTAAGCTCTTTTGGCAGGGCAGGGTGCCCACTTTTACGCTATCGAACTGGTGACATTGTACTTCTTATTGACCAAAAATGTTCCTGTGGTTTCAATGGGCAAAGCCTTTTAGGTGGTATTTTAAGCCGGGTTGATGAAATGATCTTTCTGAAGGGCAACAACATCTACCCCTCTGCTTTGCAACATTTGCTTCATGCAATTGAAGGAATAATTGATTTTAGAATCACTTTTTATAAAGAGGAAGGTAATCCACAATTAGTGTTTGAAATCGAAACTCTTCCAACAAATTCCGAATCAATTAAAAATAGGCTTGAAAAGCTAATACAGACTGCTTTTTTGTTCAAACCAGTTATTAAAATCGTTCCCAAAGGCACCTTACCAATACAAGAAATGAAATCTAAAAGATTTATACAAATCTAACAAATATCGTAGGTGCAATTCTGATGATTTTTGTTAAAGTATGGTTTACTGTTATCACCTACCGTTGGCTGTACACATGGCATTTGTTGGTTTAAGTACGATTTACCATGAATAGCCTTCTGATTTTCGTTTTGATTGTTGTAAGGAATTTAAACATGAATAAGATTCTTAGCGCCTTGACCCTTTCTGCTTTTTTTGCAACTTGCTTTACAGGTTGTGGTGGCGAAACGATTGCGCCAAAGCAAGAGAAGAAAACTGATTCCAACCCAACTAAAAAACCGGATGATAAAAAAGCTGGTGATTTGACCCCTACTACGGGCAAAGAAGAAAACAAATCCGACAATAAAACTGTTAAAGCTGCGGCCCCATTAGCCTTGGAATGGAATCACTGGCGCGGGCCTACCCAAAATGGGGTTTCCACTGAGAAAAACCTTCCGGAAAAGTGGTCACCCAACCCTGAGACTGCAGACAATAACTTGATTTGGAAAACTCCTTTTGGGGGTCGCACCACACCCGTCGTTCAAAATGATCGGGTTTATCTGATCAACAAAGTTGGTAAGGGGATTTCTGAACAAGAAAGGGTTATGTGCTTTTCCTTAAAAGATGGGAAGCTTCTTTGGGAATACAAATTTAATGTTTTCCTCACAGATATTGTGAGCGTTCGCCTCGGATGGACGAATATGGCCGGTGACCCAGAAACTGGCAATGTTTATGCTCATGGTACCCAAGGTTTGCTCTTCTGTTTTGATAAAGATGGCAAAGTTCTTTGGTCGAAATCATTGACAGAAGAGTACGGCAGAATCACCGGATACGGGGGGCGCGTTACAAGCCCGATAGTTGATGGCGATCTTCTTATTATTGGTATGATTAATGCCAGTTGGGGCGATCAAGGAATGGGGCGAAACCGCTTCGTTGCTTTCAATAAAAAAACTGGGGTAATTCAATGGTGGAATTCTACGGGAAATCCCATTAAGGACACTTACTATTCTTATCCCATTATAGCCAATATTAACGGGCAACGCTTACTTATTAGTGGTGGTGGAGACGGAGGGGTGCATGCGTTTAAAGTGAATACCGGCGAAAAAGTTTGGAGCTATGTTTTCGGTAGCGGATCCATCAATTGCTCGCCTGTTGTTCAAGATAACTTCGTCTATATTGGACAGGGCGAAGAAAATATTGGTGCAAACACCCAAGGTAGAGTTCTTTGCCTTGATGCTGCTAATATCACCATGGGGCAGCCTAAAGTTGTTTGGAAAACTGATGGCATCAAAGCGAAATTTGCCTCCCCAGTTATTAATGATGGCATTCTTTACATGTGTGGTGAAGTGGGTTCCCTGCATGCCCTAGAAGCTTCTTCCGGCAAAGAACTTTGGAAATTCCAATACGGACGAAATACTAAAGGCTCTCCGGTATTTGCGGATGGCAAAATTTATATTGCTGAAGTTAATTCCAAATTTCACATCCTACAACCTTCAAAAGAAGGTTGCAAACGACTCCACGCTCAACTTTTCAAGGGTAAACCTGGTGAAGATGGCAAAGCCGGTGAAGATATCGAAATCAACGGCAGCCCTGCAATTATTAATGGCAAGATCATTTTCATGACCAGCGAGGATCTTTATTGTATTGGAAAACCTGATTGGAAGCCTTCTGCCCCAGAAGTAAAGCCTGAAAGCAAAGCGGTTGCCTTAGGAGAACCTGCCCATTTGCAAATTATTCCTGCTGACTTTGTTTTAAATCCCGAAGGGAAGCAATCCCTTTCTGCCTTTGCATACGATGCCAATGGCAACAAAATTGGACCCGTAGAAGTTGAATGGTCGCTTGCCGGAGTAAGACCACCAGATGGCTTACCACCTGCAGCACCTGGAACTCCCGCCCCTACACCTCCCCCACCTTTAAATGGAAAGCTTAGTAAAGAAAAGGGCATGGATACCGCTCTAGAGATTAGCAAATCACCTCCTCCAGCACAGTTTGGTAGGGTGGTTGCAAAGTATGGCAAACTTACAGCAGAAAGCAGGGTAAGGGTTGCGCCAACCCTTCCATACATGCCAAACTTTGCCAATATTCCGCTGAAGCGGACTCCTGGTGGTTGGATCAACTGCCAAGGCAAGTTTGAAATGGTTTCAGTTGATGGAAAAATGTTTTTGAAGAAACTGGCTGTTAACCCAAGTCCTTTATTGGCTAGAGCAAATACATTCATCACGATGCCAGACCTTACAGAGTACACTATTCAAGCAGACATGATGGGCACCAAAGTGCGGGATGACCTTCCCGACATGGGGGTTATTGCTAATCGATATACCTTCATGTTAACCGGAAAAACCAAATCTTTAAGGCTTATTTCCTGGGATGCCTTACCAAGGGTTGACAAGACTATTTCTTACCCATGGGAACCCAATATTTGGTATACCTTCAAATTATCTTTTGAAAAAGCAAGCGGCACTGAAGGTACAATTCGTGGGAAAATCTGGCCCAAAGAAAAGCCCGAACCAGCCGAATGGACTATTGAATTCAAGGACCCAGTTGCAAACCTTGAAGGTAGTGCTGGAATTTATGGGTATGCTGCTGGTATACTTGAAAATCAACCTGGGACTGAAATCTTTTACGACAATGTTAAGGTTATCCCTAATAAAAAGTAAACTCGAGTACAGTTGATTTTGTTATCTCTTTAATCAATGATTTTTAACGGGAAGAAGAAATGACCATCAAAGACAAAACAATTCGGCGGCTTTCAATTTTGGGCATTACTGCTGCAATCCTTACAGGTGCTGCTTCCCAATATTTTTGGGTTCAACCAAAGGTAAAGGCGGTTGCGCTTCAAGATGCACCAACCCCGACTGCAACCACTAAAGATTGGGCCCTTTTTGGTGGGTCGGTTAGCAGAAATCTCGTCAACCTCGTTGAAAAAAATCTCCCAGATTCTTGGAACAATGAGGAAGGCAAAAAGAAAAACATTAAATGGGTAGTTGATTTAGGTTCTAAAGCGTACGGTGGCCCAATCATTTATCGCGGAAGAATTTATTTAGGCACCAACAATGATGCGCCTCGTGATCCTAGCATCAAAGATGATAAAGGGATCATCATGTGCCTCGATGAAAAAACGGGTGAACTTCTTTGGCAATCTGTTCACGACAAATTACCTGCTGGCAGAGTCAATGACTGGCCCCGTGAAGGTATTTGCTCCAGCCCCGTGGTTGAAGGTAACCGCCTTTATTATGTCAGCAATCGTTGTGAAGTTATCTGTGCAGATACCGAAGGGTTTATTGATGGTAAAAATGATGGGGTAACAGACGAAAAATACACTTCTAAAAAAGATGCTGACATCGTCTGGCGCCTAGATATGATCAAAGAACTTAATGTTTTCCCCCATAACCTTGCAACTTGTTCTCCTTTGATTGTTGGTGATACTTTATTTGTGATCACATCTAACGGTGTGGATGAAGGCCATATCAATGTGCCCCAACCCGAGGCCCCTAGTTTTTTGGCTATCGACAAGAAAACTGGCAAGGTCAAATGGTCTAGCAACCTTCCTTCTAAAAGCCTTGTAGAAGCCAAGAAAAATGGCGAAAAGGTCGAAATCAAAACCCTCATCAATCAAGGTAAACTCTTGATGCATGGCCAATGGTCGAACCCCGTTTATGCTGAACCTAACGGCAAACCAATGATCATTTTCCCAGGTGGTGACGGCTGGATTTACACTTTCAATCCATCCAACGGCGACCTCCTCTGGAAGTTTGACTGTAATCCAAAAAAAGCCGTCTACGAGCTTGGGGGGAAGGGCACTCGTAACGACTTTGTTTCCACCCCTGTTGTTTATGATAACAAGCTTTATATTGGCGTTGGCCAAGACCCAGAGCACGATAAAGGCGTGGGCCATCTTTGGTGCATTGACATCACTAAAGTTCCCGCTAACCCCGAAAAAGATTTGTCTCCCGCTTCTGATAATTTCAACGCCGAGGCCCCCGAAAATAAAGCTTCTGGACTTGTTTGGCATTACGGTGGAGCTGCCGACAAAGATTACGAACGCAATTACTATTTTGGGCGAACCATGAGCACCGTTGCTGTTCATGATGGAATGCTTTTTACTGCCGAATACGATGGTTTTGTTCATTGCCTTGATGCCAAATCAGGTAAAAAGCTCTGGCAGCACGATATGGAAGCGGATACTTGGAGTTCCACTTATATCGTTGATGGTAAGGTCTACATCGGCAATGAAAACGGCACCATGCTCGTATTTGCTGCTGCAAAGGAAAAGAAACTTATTAGCACCATCGAAATGAAGGGCAAAATCAGGGCCACTCCTGTTGCTGTAAATTCCACAATTTTCATAATTACAGAAAACCCCTGCAGGCTTTTCTCCATCACTAAAAATTAACGACCCAATCAAGAACCTTCCTTTTGTGAGAACGCTCTGATGAATGTTTCCAGCCTTTCTGTCGGGTTGCTAGTTCTTGGTTTATCCGGTACTTTTGGCTTTTTTCCTCCAGTTGAACCTCTTAAAGAATGGCCTTTCCTCGGTGGGTCAATTGAGCGAAACCAATCCAATCCCACTGAAAAAAATATTCCTGCATCTTGGAGTATCAAGAAAGGTGCCCTTAAGAATGTAAAATGGGCCGCTGAAATGGGTACGGTTTCTTACGGGGGCCCCACCATTGCAAATGGAAAAATCTTCGTGGGAACCAATAATGAACGCCCCCGTGACCCGAAAGCCATGGGCGATCGCGGAGTTATCATGTGTTTTAACGAAACAGATGGTGCTTTCCTTTGGCAAATCACCCACGACAAACTACCCGAACCAGAATTAAATGACTGGCCTAAGCAAGGTATAGGCTCTTACCCTGCCTATGATGAGAAAAAAATCTACTATGTCTCCAATCGTTGCGAACTGATTTGTGCTTCGACCGAACTTGCACCGGGCAAGGCTGAACCTACGATCGTTTGGAAACTTGACATGATGAAAGACCTCGGAGTTTTTCCATGCTTTTTGGCTATCGGATCTCCTCTTGTTCTGGGCGATAATGTATTTGTTGTAACCGCCAATGGGGTGGACCCCAATCAACACAAGTTGCCTGCCCCTGATGCGCCCAGTTTTATTGCTGTTAATAAAAACACTGGAAAGCTTGCTTGGAAAAGTAGCCTTCCCGGAAAAAACATTATGGAAGGGCAATGGTCGAACCCTGCTGCTTTCACCCTGAATGGCAAATCGCAAGTCATTTTCCCCGGTGGTGATGGCTGGGTATACTCTTTTGAACCTGTTTCCGGGGCGCTACTCTGGAAGTTTGATTGCAATCCCAAAGGAACAGAATTTAAACCAGGTGGCAGGGGTAATAAAAGTTACATTATGGCTACTCCCGTTATTTATGATGGCAAAGTTTATGTTGGCACGGGAAACAACCCTGATGATGGCCCTGGTGAAGGCCATTTCTGGTGTATTGATGCTTCAAAAACACCTGACAATCCTGCAAAAGACCTTAGTCCGAAAGATGACAAATTCGATCCGAAAGCCGATATCAATAAAAACTCCGGCTTGGTTTGGCATTACGGTGGCAAGGTTTTTCCAAAACCCGAACAGGGCAGAGAAATTAATTTCGGGAGAACCCTTAGTACTCCTGCTATTCATGATGGCCTAATTTACCTTGCAGAATTAGATGGTTACTTGCATTGTTTGGATGCTAAAACTGGGCAAAAATTCTGGGATCATGATCTCCGGGATGGAACTTGGGCTTCGCCGTACTATGTTGATGGTAAGGTTTTTATTGGCACCGATAGTGGTGATATTTATATTTTTCCGCATGGAAAAACCAAAGGCAAGCCAACTAAAATTGAAATGGATCAGCCCATTAAAGGTCCGATCACTGTTATCAATGGTTGCTTGTTCATAAATACCGGAACGACTCTTTATGCTATCTCTGGGAAGTAATCTTTTATTTTAAGGAATCGAATGTGGCAGAAACTAAATCTCTTGAAGTTTTAATCAAAGACGCAAAGACCAAACTCGACGCACAAGTCAGGGAAGTAGTGCAATGGCATTTTAGTCCCGAGACTGGGACTCCTTTTTGGTTGGAAAAAGCCAAAGAATATAAGTTCAACCCTCTTAAAGATGTTCATACATTTGAAGATCTCCGATTATTTGGAACTTTTGAAGATGACTGGCTGCGTGGCGGTCCCGTACAGCGCTGGATTCCCAAAGGTTGTGCTGGAAAACCCACCTATGTTTTTGAAACCGGGGGCACCACGGGCCTACCTAAAACCCGAATTGTTATTGATGATTTTCGTATTGATTATGAGATGATGTCGGACACCCTCCCTGACAAATATTTTCCCAAAGGCAGTAATTGGCTTATGCTTGGGCCTTCGGGACCGCGACGATTAAGGTTGGCAATTGAGCACCTTGCACAGCATAGAGGCGGTATTTCATTCTGCATTGATTTGGACCCAAGATGGGTTGTAAAACTTATTAAAATGCGTGAAATCGCAATGGTTAATCTTTACAAAGAGCATGCCATCGAACAAGTTTTGACCATCCTTGCTGGCGGGCACGATATTAAATGCATGTTCACAACCCCCAAGCTGCTTGCGGCCTTAGATGAAGCTTTGCGATCTGGTAAACTTGAAGACAAATTCCGGCAGCTTGGTAAAAAAATCCCTGCAGGCGGTTTAAAATCCATCAAGGCTGCGGGTATTACAGGGATCTTTTCAGGCGGCACTGAATTCACTCCTCAGTTCACCCGGGAAGCTTACGAGGAAATGCTCGATAATGGTGATGTTTACATGACCCCTACCTATGGCAATACTCTGATGGGCTTGGCTTGCTCTAAACCCATTTCGCCCGAAGACGGGTTTAAAATTTCTTACTATGCACCTCAACCAAGAGCTGCAATTCAAGTCGTTGATCCCAAAAACTTTGATAAACTTGTCGAATATGGTCAGACCGGAAGAGTTCTTCTCACCACCCTTACCAAGGAATTCTTCGTTCCAAGGTTTCCTGAACGCGATGAAGGTGAGCGCGAAATGCCTTTTGAAAAATATCCTTGGGATGGGGTCAGCGGGGTTCGTACTTTTAGTGAATTTGCTGCAACCACCGTGGTCGGTGTCTATTAATATTTAAGGGTTTATTTCACAAGGATTTTTAAGGGCCTTTTTACATGATTCACATTCCTGCTTTACGATTAGGAAAACCTTATACCAGCCTGAATAAAACCCAGCTTATTCATCATGCTACTGGTGCAACGGTTGCGGAAGTCAGCCAAGTCAATGGCAGCCAGATTGTAAGAGATATTTCTAAGATGGAAGAAGCCCGAAATGAGCTTCAAGCCATTCCAATGGCTAAACTCATGGATATGGTGAAGGAAGCAGGTCGCATATTTGCCACCGAAACTCTTCCTTGCGGTGACCAAATGCAAAGTTTTGATGACTACATTCGAAACTTATCTTCGACCACGGGGTCTCCCATGGTTTTCTGCAAAAGAAACGCAGGTAAAGTTGAGTATGTGTTGAGGAACATTGATACTATTATTGCTGGGTTAACTCGCGGATTAGATATGTCAATTTTAGACAAAGGCCACGGAACTCAAGATGGCAGGACTTTATGTTTTGTCCCTACTTGCAGCTCATTTGGTGCGATTCTGCCCAGTAATTCACCCGGCGTTCATTCACTATGGGCACCCACTCCAGCATTTAAAATCCCTTTAATTTTAAAGCCGGGTCGGGAAGAGCCTTGGACACCTTTTCGTGTCATCCAAGCATATTTGAAAGCTGGCATCCCACCAGCGGCTTTAAATTTCTGCCCTACCGACCACGGTGGGTCCGCTGAAATACTTCGTGGCTGCGGCAGAAGTATGCTCTTTGGAGATGGCACAACTACCGACCCATATAAAAATGACCATCGTGTTGAATTGCATGGCCCTGGGTTCAGTAAAGTTTTAATTGGCGAAGATAAAATTGCTCACTGGACTGAATATATTGACCTAATCGCCGAGTCGATTGCTGCAAATGGGGGAAGATCTTGTATCAATGTTTCTGCAGTATGGGTACCTTCACACGGTAAAGAAGTGGCACAAGGACTTGCAGAAAGACTTGGAAAAATTCGAGCCAGGTCCTGGGATGATCCCGAGGCAGAACTTGCAGCCTTTGCAAATCCAGATGTACCAGATCGAATCTCAGGCATGATCGACAATTTGTTAAAGACACCTGGGGCCACCGATATTTCCGAAAAAATCCGCGGTTCATCTAGGCTTGTTAAAGAAGGGCGCTGTGCGTGGTTACTGCCTGCTATTGTTCATTGCGAAACCTATGACCACCCCTTAGCAAACAAGGAGTTTTTATTTCCATATGCAAGCGTCGTAGAATGCCCGCAAGCTGATATGGTAAAATTAATCGGCCCCACTCTTGTGGCTACCACGATAACCGAGGATAAAGATTTTGCCCATGCGTTATTAAACAGCACGCATGTTGATCGCCTAAATCTTGGGCCTATACCCACGAATCGGCTTACTTGGGATCAACCTCACGAAGGGAATTTATTCACCCATCTCTACAAACAAAGAGCTTTCCAGCAAAGTAACTTCTAGAATGAAATCATTTGATTTTAGCCCGCTCAACCGGGTCATTTATGGACCCGGTTGTTCTATTGAAGTGGGTAATAAAGTAAGAGAGCTTGGAGGCACCCAAGTTTTGCTTGTTTCAGACCCGGGCCTTAAAAAAGCCGGGCACACAGATTTTATTCTTTGTTTATTAGAAAAGTCAGGTTGCAAGGTTTTTCTCTTTGACCAAGTCGAAGAAAACCCAGAAGACTTTCATGTTGAACTCGGTAGAGATTTTGCCCGACGGTTCAACATTGATTTTATTGTGGCGCTAGGTGGCGGTAGCTCTATGGACTGTGCTAAGGGCATTAATTTTCTGCTGACTAACGGTGGAAAAATGTGTGATTACAAAGGCATAGGGCTTGCTAAGAAACAAATGCTTCCTTCCATTGGAATTCCAACTACCTCCGGCACCGGCAGTGAAGCTCAATCTTTTGCGCTTATCACCGATTCGAGCACGCATTTAAAAATGGCTTGTGGAGATAAAAAAGCTGCATTTAAGATTTGTTTTCTTGATCCCGAACTTACGATTTCTCAACCTCCTATGGTTACTGCTGCCACTGGCATCGATGCAATTTCCCACTCCTTAGAATCGTATGTGACCACCAAAAAAAACACTATCTCACAGACTTTTGCAAGGCAAGCTTGGGGCATGTTGTTTAAAAATCTGCCTACGGTTTTAAAAAACCCATCCGATATTAATGCTAGGGGCGCAATGCAACTTGGGGCCCATTTTGCTGGGGTATCAATTGAAAACTCGATGCTTGGGATATGCCATTCTTGCGCAAATCCTTTAACCGCTCATTATGGAATTCCTCACGGAATTGCAATTGGCATTCTTTTACCTCATGTTTTGCGCTTTAATCGTAATCATGTAGGTAATTGCTACCAGACTCTTGTCACGGACATTGGTAAGGCCCAAAATAACATTGCTGATTCTGGTGAAATTCTTGCTGATATAATCACCGGTTTTCTCACCCTAGCTGGAATACCAAAAAATCTTCATGACTGCGGTGTTTCCCACGGAATTCTTGAAGTGTTAGCAGAGGAGGCTTCTGAACAATGGACTGCCAAATTCAACCCAAGGCCAGTGCAGGAAAAAGATCTTCTCGAAATTTATCAACTCGCAATGGGATGATCCTCCTGATTGCAAGCCAAGCTATTATCACTTTTGTCCTTCTTGGTAATACTCTTTTTGCAAAAGATATTAATACCGTTTCATCGTGGCTTCTTTTTAGAGGAAACCCACAACAGGACGGTTTTTTACCCACATCAATCAAAGGCCCATTCGAAATCCATTGGAAAATCTCTTTTAAAGATTCGATTGAAGGAACGGCTGTTGTTCACGATGGGAGGGTTTATTTTGGCTGCATGGATGAAAAAGTCTATTGTTTGAATTGCAAAGACGGTAAAGAAATTTGGAATTACAAAGGCGGTTCTTTCAAAGCGCCTCCGAGCATTCAGGATGCTGTAATTTACATCGGGGACATTGATGGCAATATGCACGCAATTGATTTAAATACAGGTATAAAAAAGTGGGTGTTTGCAACTAATGGTGAGATCTCTGGGGGAGCAAATTTCTTTAAGAAAAACATCCTGTTTGGAAGTCAGGATGAAAACCTTTATTGCTTAAATACTGCAGGAAAAGAATTATGGAAATTCAAAATGGAAGGCCCGTTTTTTGGGTCATGCGCTGTAATTGATGGCAAAACCTTTGCTGCCGGTTGCGACAGTACCTTGCATGTTCTCGATGCTGAAACGGGGAAAGAACTTTCAAATCTAGACCTTGGAGGCCAAACCGGCGCTACTCCTTCCATTGCTGGGGAGGAATTGTTTGTTGGGACTATGTCTAACAACGTACTGGGTATTAACTGGAAAAAACCCAAAATCAATTGGAATTACAAACCCGAAAAAAGGGCCCAGCCGTTTTTTAGTTCCTGCGCTATTGCCAAGAGTATTGTTGTAGTGGGGGGGCGAGACAAAAAAATCCATGCCATCGACCGAGCAAAGGGTTTGGAGATATGGGGGTTTCAAACTGATGGTAAGGTCGATTCATCTCCTCTCATTTTGAACAATACCCTCGTTGTTGGTTCCTTTGATGGTAACCTTTATTTTCTAAATCTTGAAGATGGTAAGTTGATCCAAAAACTGAACCTTGGAGGCGAAATTTCCAGTTCGCCTGTTTTTTTTGAGAATTCGATTTACATCGGAACTACGAAAGGCGATTTCTTCAGATTAAGTCCTAAAGAATAACCCTTGTAAAACTAGGGTTGTTCATTTAAAAGACAATGATTACGATCTATGGTTGTTAAGGTGTTTTACTAATATTTCATGGAAGGTTAGGTGGAATAGGTGTCTGCCAAAGTTTCTGATATAGCTGCTTTAATCTCCGGTAAAGTCATTGGTGATGATTTGGCCATTATTTCTGGTACCTCCAACTTGAAATATGCTGATCTTGGGCATATTACATTTGTTGATAATCAAAAATACGAAAAACAATTCCTTGAATCCAAAGCATTGGTCGCTGTTTGTCAAATCGAATTTAATGCACCCGGTAAAACTTTAATTCTCGTAAACGACCCTTTGCTAGCATTTATAGTCGTTGTCGAACATTTCAAAGGTAAGCCTGAACCCTATCCTCTTGGAGTTGACCCTTCCGCATGGGTTTCTTCTAGTGCTAAAATAGGCTTGCGGAGTTCCGTTTTACCCTTTGCCCGCATTGGAAATAATTCCATTATTGGCACCGATTGTATAATCCATGGCGGGGTTTCTATTGGTCGTAATTGCACATTGGGAAATAATATAGTTTTACATCCAAATGTTGTTATTTATGATGATTGCATCCTAGGTGATCATGTTACGATTCATGCCAACAGCGTGATTGGTGCAGATGGATTTGGCTACAAATTGACCGATGGTATACACAAAAAAATCCCCCAGTCAGGCAATGTCGAACTGGAAAATCATGTTGAAATTGGTGCCTGTACCACAATTGATCGAGGTACCTTTGGCCCCACTCGAATTTGCGAAGGCACCAAGGTTGATAATCTGGTTCAAATTGGGCACAATTGTGAGATTGGCAAACACAATTTATTAGTCGCCCAAGTAGGTATTGCTGGATCTTGTACTACTGGAAATTATGTGGTAGTTGCAGGGCAAGCAGGTCTTGCCGACCATGTAACCTTGGCCGACGATGTCGTAGTTGGTGCAAAAAGTGCAGTGATGAGAGCCGCTGGAAAGGGTGAGCGGTTACTTGGGATCCCTGCTCGCAAAGAACGAGATGAAAAGCGCATTCTTATACGTTTAAATCAACTCCCGAATATTTTCAGAGACATCAAAAAAATTAAAAAACAGTTAAATATCCCTGATGAGAACTGAGACTCGATAAACAAAATTTTATACTACATGAAAGTTGAGCAATCTAACCAATGACCTCTACAAAAATCATGGGAGAGCCAGTTGGATTATTAGCAGGCTATGGGCAATTTCCTATAGTTTTTGCGCAAGCGGCCCGCAGGTTGGGTTTTCCTGTTGTGTGCGTTGGAATTACAGAAGAAGCCGGGCCCGAGCTAAAAGACTTGGTCAATCACTTTTATTGGTCACGCCCCGCACAGTTAGGCAAGATGATCAATCGGTTTAAAAAACACGGTGTCAAAAATGTGGTAATGGCAGGCAAGATTCATAAGGCAAATTTACTTCACAAGCCATGGAAAATATTCAATCTCGCACCTGATTTACGAACTTTAATCTTTTGGTATCTTCGCAAAAGATCTGACAATAAAGATGACACTTTATTGTTATCAATTATTAAAGAATTCGCTAAAGATGGAATACATTTTGCATCCGCCCTTGATTACATACCGGAGATTATAGTGCAATCAGGAACATTAACCCGCAGGGTAGCATCTAATTCTGAAATGCAGGATATTTATTTTGGATGGAAACTTGCACGCGAAATGGGCCGAATGGATGTAGGGCAAAGTGTTGCTGTTAAAGATCGTGCTGTTTTAGCCGTTGAAGCAATTGAAGGTACGGATAAAAACATAATTCGTGCAGGCGAATACTGCAAATCAGGCGGATTTGTTGTAGTAAAAGTGGCAAAACCAAATCAAGATCGCAGGTTTGATGTGCCAACTATCGGAATCGATACCATACAAACCCTTCATAAGGCCCGAGGAAAAGTACTTGCAATAGAAGCCGGGCAAACCATTTTCTTAGGTGAAAAAGAAGCAATTATCCTCGCAAATGAACTTGGGATTACCATTATTGCACTTGCGGACAACGATATTCCAATTTAGTAATTTTTTTTGATTTATTATTCACTTATCGCTTTTATTCCTACATAATAATATCATAACTATGTGTATTTTTAATTTGTCCCAAATAATTATTATCTTAGCGAGTCTATGGGCAACATCTCTTTTAATATCCCTGATTCACTGGATAAAACTTGGGAAAATGAGTTGCTGAAATCATATTTTTCAGGCGGCCCAGACTCCATGCCATTTTTTTGCAGCGTCTCGACGAACAAGAACATTCTATCGCTTAAAAAAGAAGAACCTGATTCTTGCTTTTTAAATATCCCTTGGAATATTGGAAATCAGGGGATATTCATATCCCCAACTTCAACCCTCCCTTTAACCGATTCGCCTTACTCCTTAATAACGGAATTGGCGCGTGGTAAAGTTAATCAATTCAGAAATTTTCATGCTGACTGGGAGTTTAGTGGTCTGAAAATCAATCAAGAGCTTCGAGACCAACTTACAAAATCTACTCTAGAATTGGGAAAGTCCTTTAGTAATCCCGATCTTTCTCAAAAAGAAAAATTCCTGCAAAATGCAATCGAATTTGCTTATCATGGATCTGATCTTTTAGTTCGCGAATATATGCGGCAAATATTTGATATTAGGCATCAAGATAATCAACCGTTTGAAACTGGTTTTTCTGCTAGGGTCTCCAAATCTTTTCCAACTGCGCTTTCGAGCAAAATGGAACAATCTTTTAATTATATGCAAGTGGGATTCAACTGGAAAAATATCGAACCTTCTCAAGGCATTTTTTCTTGGGATCAAGTCGACCAAGCTTTGGAAAGTTGCATGGCTACCGGGATGGAAGTAATAGGCGGCCCTGTTATTCAAATGACTAAAGAATCCCTTCCTCAATGGTTAAGTGCTTCCAGCAGTACTGCATCACAATATGCAACCGCAATGGCACGATTTTTAGATACTGCTATTAGGCGATATGAGGGGAAGATCCATCGCTGGATTATTTGTTCGGGGCTTAATGTGGCTACTGAACCAGCGTTTGGGGATGAAACTTACTTCCGCATTGCCTGTAAGCTTGCAGAAATTGCCAAGCAAATTCATTCCTCTTTAGAAATTATCATTGGGGTCACCCAACCTTGGGGTGAATATACCGCCACCAAAAAAAGAGCCTTTTCACCTTTTATTTTTACAGATAATCTTTGCAGGGCAGGGCTTAATCTTGCTGCCATCGATATCGAAATCGTTATGGGTTCATCGCCAAATGGTTCTTTCTGCAGGGATATGCTCGAAACTTCGAGGCTTTTAGATCTTTATGCGGTTTTAGGCATGCCTTTAACCCTCACACTTGGTTATCCATCAATGAAAAATTCAGGGGAACCTGGAGATAGTGTATTTGGGAATTGGAAAGGCACAAAAACCGCTGCAACACAAGCAGATTGGGCTGAATCTTTCATGTCCTTAGCTCTTAGCAAAAGATATATTCAATCAATTCATTGGGTTGATTTATCCGACGATCCTGAATCTGATTTTCCTAATTGCGGGCTATTTGATAAGGATTGGCAACCAAAACAAGCATTTGCATGCATGGAAAAAATACGCAAGAAACATCTTCGGTAGTTTTCTCAATAAACAAAAAAAGCCAACCTTATTATGGTTGGCTTTTTTATTTATAAATCTCAAAAATACAAAAGAGCTTAGCTTCTGAACTTTTATGGTTTTGTTTCCGGCGGGCCGACAGACTCGAGCACTTCTTTTTCATCAGATTCAAAAGTAGGCTCAAAAATTATCTTCTTTTCGCCATCGACTTCAGCCACCCTTGTATTGATAAGATTTTTACCAACAAAGGAACCCCGAAGAAGGTCTTCAGATAAAGGATCTTCCAAGAAATGCTCTATCGCCCTACGCAAAGGTCGAGCACCAAAATCAAGGCTAGTTCCTTTATCAATCAGAAGTTCCTTGGCTTCTTCGGTAAGAATAAGCCTCAGGTTCTTTTCTTTAAGTCGTTTGTAAACCTTGCTAAGTTCGATATCAATAATGTTCTTGAGATCGGGCTTGGTAAGCGGCCTGAAAACAATGATATCATCAACACGATTTAGGAATTCAGGACGGAAATTATTTTCCATCGCTTGCTTCACAGTTTCCTTCATTTTGGAATAGTTTGCTTGTTCATCTTTACGGTTATGAAAACCATAGCCACCAACTTTACCAGTAATTTCGGCGGCACCGATATTCGTGGTCATGATGATGATACTATTTTTAAAGTCGATAGTTCGGCCTACATTATCGGTTAAACGACCTTCTTCCATGATTTGCAAAAGCATGTTCCAAACTTCAGGGTGTGCTTTTTCAATTTCATCAAGAAGAACAACACTATAAGGTTTTCGCCTGATTTTTTCGGTTAACTGGCCACCTTCTTCGTATCCAACATAACCAGGAGGTGCACCTACTAATCGGCTTACATTATGTTTTTCTGAATACTCGCTCATATCTATTGATATAAGTGAATTTTCATCTCCAAACATAAATGCTGCCAAGCGTTTTGCTAGCAAAGTTTTACCAACACCAGTGGGGCCAGCAAAAATAAAACTTCCGATCGGGCGTTTAGGATCTTTAAGCCCAGCACGACTCTTACGCACCGCCTTGGAAATGGATTCAACCGCCTCATATTGGCTAACAACTTGCTTATGCAGTTCTGCTTCCATCGAAAGTAAACGAGCTGTCTCATTGTCTTCGAGGCGTTTAAGAGGAACTCCGGTCATTTTACTGACCACTTCTGCAATGACATCATCATCAACCACGCCATCAACTTCGCGGGATTTATCTCGCCATTCTTTGGTTATGGTTTCTTTTTTCTTCTTAAGTTTATCTGCTTGATCACGCAAATGAGCTGCTTTTTCAAAATCTTGTTCTGCAACCGCACCTTCTTTTTCTTGATTCAGCTTTTCGATTTGTTGATCTAGCTCTTTCAAATCAGGTGGCCTCGTCATAGCTTTTAGCCTAACTCGTGCACCTGCCTCATCAATTACATCAATTGCTTTATCAGGCAAACAACGACCACTGATATAACGATCGCTTAGTTCAACAGCACTAATCAGAGCCTCATCTTTGATTTGAACGCGATGATGAGCTTCATATCGGTCTCGAAGGCCACGAAGAATTTCGACTGCTTCTTCTTTGGAGGGCGGGTTAACTATAATTTGTTGGAAACGTCGTTCCAATGCACCATCTTTCTCGATGTATTTCCGGTATTCATCAAGGGTTGTGGCACCAATACATTGAATCTCACCACGCGCAAGTGCTGGTTTAAGGACATTGGATGCATCGATGGCACCTTCGGCCCCGCCTGCGCCAACAAGAGTATGGAGTTCATCAATGAAAAGAATGGTGTTTTTTGCCCTTCGAACTTCATTCATAACAGCTTTGATACGTTCTTCAAACTGCCCACGGTATTTAGTACCGGCGACCATCATTGCAAGATCAAGAACAACAATGCGCTTATCTCTAAGCAATTCTGGAACATTACCATCAATAACCAATTGGGCAAGGCCTTCAACAATTGCGGTTTTACCAACGCCTGCTTCACCAAGAAGGACAGGATTATTCTTGGTTCTTCTGCTAAGGATTTGAACAACCCGTTCTATTTCATTAGCCCTGCCGATAACAGGATCAAGTTTTCCTTGTTTAGCAAGTTCGGTAAGGTCTCTTCCAAAACTATCCAAGGCGGGAGTTTTTGATTTGCCTCGGCTAGGCTGTTTTTCACCACTGCTACTTCCGCCTCCAGTTTCTTCGGTAGCCATGTTATGCCCCAGCAAATTAAGAACTTCTTCCCGGACATCGTCAAGCTTTAAGCCAAGGTTCATCAAAACCTGAGCCGCAACACCTTCTTGCTCGCGCAATAATCCCAATAGAAGGTGTTCTGTACCAACATAATTATGGTTAAGATTTCGAGCTTCCTCAATAGAGTAGTCGATAACTTTTTTAGCCCTGGGTGTTTGAGGAAGTTTCCCCATAGTGACCATGTCAGGGCCAGATTGAACAATTTTTTCGACTTCAAGTCGGATTTTTCTCAAATCAATATCAAGGTTTTTAAGAACGTTCGCAGCTACGCCGGAACCTTCTTTTACCAGCCCAAGCAAAATATGCTCTGTGCCAATGTATTCATGATTGAAGCGCTGGGCTTCTTGATTGGCAAGTTGCATAACTTTGCGAGCACGATCAGTAAAACGCTCATACATTTTTAAATCAGCCCTATAAACTTTTAAGCTAATGACTTACTACCAGATTCCTAACAATACACTTTTAACAATCTTGGGTCATCTCTAAAACAAAAAAATTCCTTACTCAAAATATTATAGTCATTCGCAGGCATATATGCTGATATTGCCAAAATAATTAATATTATTTTCAAATCACTCACTGGGTACAGATAAAAAGGCCGCAAATAGTCATAAAGATTAAAAATCAGGCGGGCTTTCAAAATTTAATTGCGGAAATTCCGCCAAGACCTGTCCAACCAATTTAATCTTATCTGATTCCATGTTCCCCAAGCCAACCATGGAACTTAACCGAATATGTTCAATTTTCGCAGGATCAAAACCCATTAATCTTGCGCAGGTGGCATCAATTGCAACCGGGTCATCACTCAAGAGCAATATATTTGCATTAATAGAATCTCCATAAAGCGGCCCATCCCCCTGCATACCAACGATACCATCCACCAAGGAAAGATCTGCTTTTCTTGTAGCGTTAATATCCACAATACTATTCACAATTCCTTGAAAATGAAGCTCGTTTTTGGGCCATCCATAAGCTTGGCCTGAAGCAATACCAAACAAGTTTTTCAGAGAAAGTGTTACATTTGTCCAATGATGGGTTTTAAGTTTGGGAACAGATATTAAAACATCAGAATCATAGGCCTCCTTGCTAAAATAAATGAACCCTAACCCAGTTTTTGCGCCTAAATTGACAACTTTTTTGGTTTGATCATAATTGATATCTACGAATCGAATTTTATGATCGGCTAATACTTTTTCCAAACCACACTCCCGAAGCAAGCAACCCATATTTCTACGATGCCCTGAACCTTCCCCCACCACAATTTCCCCAGCACCTTCTTCGAGGCATAAACGAATCATCGCACCAACAATAATCGGATTAGTATGAATGGCCCTGTTTGAATTAAATTCAACAATATTAGGTTTTATAAATACTTTTTTGCCTGCTAAAGGAACCTTTTGTTTAAATAATTGGTACATTTCCCGCAGAGATGAAAGAACATCACCTTCATAACTTATTATATTTTTCCAGGCAACCACGCTTTCTTTTTGCTTGACTTGAACTCCTCCTAAACCATCAATAAGCAATCGGCGGACAATCTTTTTTCCCCAGTCACCCCAAGATTCATAAGGAAGCGAAACCTTACTTACTGCTACTTTATTCGATTCTAAATTGATTGAAAAAACATTGTCTGTAAGCGCCTTGTTTGCAAGGAGCGCCAAGGAAACACGACTCACCGATTTTGCGAGTGGTTGATTTTCACTGGCCAATTCCTTAACGAATTTAGCCAAAAGATCTTTGATTGCATTTTCTAAATTCGCAATTTCAACACGATTATCATTTAAATATAACGAACAAGCAAGGGTTGCCCAAAATGCGTGCTCCAAATCTTGAGGGGCAAAAATACTTTGTTTCAAATAGGCAATCGAGGCCTGAACCTTTGGGTTTGTAGATTCCTTGGTGCCATTTAATGCCAATAGGCAGAGAGAAGTAGGGCCGGGCACCGGATCCAACAATTTACCTAGCACCGTTTTATTTCCATAGTTTGCACCGCCCTTATCCATAAGGCGGTCGAGGAGAAAATCAAAGCCTTCAGTTACCCTGTGACTATTCTGCAAACCTGCCAATCTTAGAGAAAGAACCGCCCAGGCAGTGGGTTCAACCCAAGAAAATGTATTCAGAGACCAAGGCCAACCCATAACTTGCGGATTAATCCCTTTGGCATGAATTTCCAATGCTTGATTATTTTTTGTAACAGTGCCTTTTATTTCAAGCAAAATGGAAGCCATTAAAGAAATAGCACTTGGATTAATCTTAAGTTTTAAAAAAGTGAAAAGAACAATGGAAGTAAGCCAAACAGCTTCTGGCCTGCCATTTGGTGGGATCACAATTCCATTTGATCCAATACAAGATTCCAGAAAACTTACTGCTGCAGCAAATTCTTTCCCGGATTCATATTTACTATTTTTAATTGCCAAAAGTGCCAAACAAGTTGGTTCTATGGAAGCAGTTTTATTGGAGTAATAAGCCCATCCACCGCCTGGAACAGCATTTTCAATAAGCCAATATTCCAAATCTAAAACAGATTGGCTGTGCATGATTGATTTTCTAACAGGATTTAATTGGGGGTTGACCCTGAACTACGGAGTTTGCTACGCAAGAATTTAGCCCGCGCTGTATTTCTTTCTTCACCATCAAGGGTACTGCCCATCAATTTTTGCAAATGAGCGGGTTGGGTCTGTATAAATAATTCATTAACCGTATTGATATCCACATCTTCAATCATCTTCATATGAATGCCAAGACGAACATAAGACAATAATTCCATAGTTTCATCCGAGGTCATCATCGTGGCAGAACTAAGTGTACCAAAAGCCCTAGAAATACGATCCTGAAGGATTTGGCCATTATCTTTTTTCCAGGCGACACGGGCCTGCCTCTCGTAATCAATAATTTGAGGAATTACGCTGTAGATTTCATTAAGGATGGCATTTTCGCTTTTACCTAAAGTAACCTGATTTGAAATCTGAAAAAAGTGCCCAGAAAAACGGCTGCCTTCACCATATAAGCCACGATGGGTGAGGTTAATTCGCTGTAATGCTCGAAATACCTTATCGATTTGCTTGGTGAAATCTAAGGCGGGCAAATGCAACATCACACTAGCGCGCATTCCTGTACCAACATTAGTTGGACAAGCAGTGAGATACCCAAATTCTTCATGAAATGCGTAGGAAACCTTTTTTTCAAGAAAATCATCAAGTTTATTAATAGTCTCCCAAGCGCTTTCGAGCGAAAAACCTGAGCGCATCACCTGTAAACGCAAATGATCTTCCTCATTTACCATAAGGCTTAGAGACTCTAAGTTGCCCAAGGCAACCCCACGAGGGCCTTCATTTGCCGCCAATTCTCTGGAAATAAGCTGTCTTTCTACAAGAAATTGGCGATCAAGGGTATTTAAAGCCGTGAGGGAAACATATTCAAATTTTTGTTCAAATTCGAGGGTTTGAATACGATCTTTAAGCAGGGTTTCGATTTCAGCTTTTTGAAAATTACTGGCTCGATTGGGAAAGGGAAAACCAGCAAGATTTCTTGCCAGCCTAATCCTGCTGGAAATCACGATATCTGACTCAACCCCACAACCCTTAAGCCATTCACCACTTGATTTTGATAGTGATTCAAAATTCATCCGCATTTTCCTTTTCTTTAAGTAAATCCCGCAACCGTGCGGCTTCTTCGTAGGATTCTAGTTCAATTGCTTTTTTAAGTTCCTGCCTGATTTTTAATAACTCATCTGATCTTTTACCTGAAAGATCTGGATTGCGCTTGGGTATTTTACCAAGATGCTTTTTTGAATGCTGAATTTTTTCAATTAACGGCTCAAGCCCTAATTTAAAATAATTATAGTCCTTAGGGCAACCCAACCTCCCCTGAGCCCGAAAATCCATATACCGCGTTCCGCAATCTGGACACACTAATTTGGATAGTTCATCCGCTTCTTTTCCTATGTGTTTAGAAATCAATCCCTGCAAAATTCCGGGAAGATCATTGTCAGAATGTTTTAACAATTGCTTAGCTTCGGCACATTCTTTACAGATGTTCGTGATTTTCTTTTGGCCGCCCACAATGTCGGTCAAATGTATTGTCGCAGGTTTGGAACAGTACTTACAAATCATGATTTAAGTTTGCCAAGGGTAAAATTTAGTATTAAAACTTACTGGTTCTCGAGAAATCTTATCTTATCCCTAATGTTTGCTGCCTCTTCATATTTCTCTTTTTCAATGACCACTTGAAGTTGCTTTCTTAAAAGATCAATTTCCTTTTGAATATTCTTGTTTGCACCAAACCGTGTTGGAAACTTGCCACAGTGCTTGATTTCCCCGTGAATATTCTCTAAATATGGCAATAATTCGTCATGAAATACAGTATAATCATGAGGGCACCCCAAACGGCCGGAATTTCGAAAATCTGCAAACTGCATGGCACAAGAATCACAAACTGTTGTAGAACCCTCCAAATTTTCCACTATTTTTACAGCAGAAGGCACAAGATCTGCGTCAACTGTTTCTTTTTCCAAACCCTCATCTTGAAGGTACTTTTGTGCACATTCTTCACAAAAATGGCACTCTTGAACATTATCTTTGCCTACAATTTCAGTTATATGCATCGTTGCAACTTTGGAACACTTATGACATTTCATCTGCTTGTTTCCTCGCACTTCAATTTTGAAAATCAAGCCCATACAAAAACTATCCACTATCAAATTTCATCAACTATGATTATTTTAGCGGGATTGTACAAGATTCAAACATAAGTTTTTTACAAATAGACCATGAACCTTGTAATTTCGTTTCCCTTAATCAGAGTTTACCATGAAAAATATTCTGAAAACATGCGTGATTCTAGCCCTTATCGTGGTTGTTTCCCCCCTAACCGCGGAGGACTGGCCAGGTTTTCTTGGCCCCAAAAGAAATGGCCAAGCTTTTCCAAATATCGAGGCTTTCGGGAACGAACCTAAATTAATCTGGTCAGCGCCAGTTGGAGAAGGGTTTAGTGGCCCAGTTGTATTTGCGGAAAAGGTCTTTCTGCATCACCGCAATCAAAACGCTGAAGAAATTACTTCTTTTGATCTAAAATCTGGGAAAGTTCACTGGAATAAGTCTTTCCCCACAACTTATAAGGATAATTTTTCAAGAGGAGATGGCCCCCGCTCGACACCGGCTGTAAATAAAACTGCAATCGTGTGTATTTCACCCGATGGAATACTGCGGGCACTTAACACCAGCAATGGACAACTTTTATGGAAAAAAGATCTGATCTCCGAATTTGAATCTGGCAAGATTTTTTTTGGTTTTGGCAGTTCTCCCTTAATTATTGAAGATAAATTAATTGTGATGGCAGGTGGCAAAAAAGCAGGATGTATTTGCATTGATATCAAAAATGGTGCCCTTATTTGGAAGAGTGAAAGTTTCAAAGGAAGCTACGCATCCCCGGTTCTTGCCAAATTTGATAAAGAAGATTCCATTGCACTTTTTCATCGCGATGGTCTTTCTATTCTCAACTTAATTGATGGCGTAAATAGGGGCATGTTTCCATGGCGAGCCAGATTTGATGCTTCCGTTAATGCGGCCACCCCCTTAATTCAAGGCGACGAAATTTTTTTAACCTCTAGTTATGGTACGGGTGCAATATGGCTTAAATTTAGCCTAGGAACGTTTGAAAAACGATGGGCCAATGATACTTCTCTTTCCTGCCATTTTGGTACCCCGATTATTTCCGATGGATACTTGTATGGCTTTCATGGCAGACAAGAATCTGGACCTGAATTTCGCTGTGTTAACTTAAAAACAGGAGAGGTTTTATGGGTAAAGGAAGGTTCTGGAAGTGGCAATTTAATTAAATTCCACACCCATTATCTTGTGTTAACAGAAGATGGGACCCTCTTTTTGAACAAATTCAATTCCACAAAATGGGATACAATTTTTTCCAAGAAAATCCTTAATAGTTCATGCAGGGCCCAACCTGCCTTTTCTGATAAATTTTTAATAGCAAGAGATGGCACTAAACTAATCTGTCTGCAAATAGTTCCGTAACCTTAACCCTTTTGCTTAAATATTTGAATTTTCAACTTGCCACTGAAAGCCTCAGAAAAGCACAGGTAGTAACACACCGATTAAACAGTATAAACGGACCATTTTATTTAAATTTAGGAGAAATAGGCAATATTTGAGGCCTCGATTTAACCTTCTTATATTTAGAATATTATTTATAAATCAAGGTTCCTTAATTCAGGTAAAATCATGCGCATATACCAATTCTTAAAGTCGATGGGAATTTTATTTGATATTATTCAACATCCACCAGCTTTTTCAGCCCAAAAACTTGCTAAGTATCTTCACACCCCTGGGCGACAAATCGCTAAGACCGTTCTCCTAAAATCCATGGATAGTTATAAAATTGCAATTTTACCTGCAGACCAAATGCTTGATAAATCCCAGATCGAACTTTTGATCCAGACAAAGGTTAGAATGGCAAATCCTTTAAACATGTCTGAGCTTTTTTTTGATTGCGAATGGGGCATGGTCCCTGCCTTTGGTTCTGCATATGGGCTTTCCACCATTGTAGATTCCTGCCTGCTTGAATGTTCAAATATTGTTTTACCTGGGCATTCTCACCTTGAATCCATACGCATTAATGCCAAAGATTACCTTGCATTGGAGAACCCAATAATTGGTTCATTTCTAAAACCAGAAATGGTGGCGGTTTAAACTTCCTTGTCTATTTGGCTTTAGGGTTTAATTCTACTCCTTCAGAACGTATTCTGAAGACATGAATAGTATACTTGAAAAATCCTACATAATTTCGGGCCCTACGGCATCCGGTAAAACAAACCTTGCAATCAAGTTAGCGCAGCATTTAGATTCAGAAATAATTTGTATGGATTCCATGACTCTTTTCAGAGGAATGGATATTGGCACTGCTAAACCCACTCTGCATGAACAATCTTTGGTCAAGCACCACATGTTGGATGTTTTAATGCCAACCGAAGCAAGTAATGTGCAATTTTGGCTTACTGGTGCTAAAAAAATTGCGGAGGAATTAATAGAGAAAGGGAAATCACCAATATTTGTTGGGGGCACGCCACTTTATCTAAAAGCATTAATAATGGGTTTGTTTGAAATCCCCGAAATACCCAAACAAATTCGTGCAGAATTAGAGAAAAAATTCCCCCAAACAGATTTTGCTGACGCTTATCGAATGCTATCTGAAATCGATTCTGATTCTGCAAAAAAAATACACCCAAATGATCGCCGCAGAATCATTCGGGCATTAGAGGTTTGGAAAGGGCTTGGAATAACAATCAGTTCCCTTCAAAAACAATGGGAAATAAGTGCTAATAGTCAATTTAAGCTGGATGAAATTCGATGTATTTGGTTACAAACACTCCGCCAAAAATTACATGAACGAATCCATATTCGCACCAAACAATTACTTAAAAAAGGTTGGGTTGAAGAGGTTCTCCTAATGCGCCAAAAATACCCGACCCTTAGTAAAGAAGCTTCCCAAGCTATTGGATATTCTCAAATCTCACAATTTCTAGATGGATTGATCAGTTTCGACCAAATGGAAGAAGCCATTAATCTGGCCACTAGGCACCTTGCAAAGAAACAGGAAACTTGGTTTAGGCATCTTGCCGGTTGTAAACCTGTACCTTTGGAAAATAACTTCCACTTTTGGGGTTTCGATATTCAACCCGAAAATCTGGTATGATTTTTATATGTATTTTAATACAAATACAATGATCGAAAATTTATAGTTCTTTTGTAAATACGACAAGTGTTTATGTCACAAAATGTAACAATTCATGTGCTAGAGGGTTCCGATAAAGGTATTACCTTTCGTTCATTGAACATACCCGTTTCAATAGGCAGGGAAGAAGGCAACAACATTCGTCTAAGTGATGATAGAATCAGCAGGTTCCATGCCAAGATTCAAGATGATAACGGTGAAATCATACTGACGGATCTTGAAAGTACCAACGGGACACGCGTAAATGGCAATACCATACATATTCGCAGATTAAAAGCGGGGGATAGAATAAGTTTGGGTAGATCAATTTTATTATTTGGATCAGAATCTGAAATTCGAAATAGAATCAATTCCATTTCAAACATTGCTTCTAAAACAGGCAAAACCAAACTAATTGACGATAGCGATCAGGGTACCGATCAAACTTCAATAATCGTAGAAACATTTGACCACGATTTACCTGCTAACTTGGAATCCGATCAAACAATTTCCATACAGCATGGCAATGTTTTCCTTGGGGACAAGCCTCTTCCACCACTGCCAAGAAAGCTTTCTCCTGGTCAATCTGCAAGACTTGCAGAATTATTTGAATACTTGCATAGGCAATTAACCCTAGCTACTGATAGCATGACCAGTGTTGATGAAGATTCTGACATTAAATTAAAATATTCAGATTGGCAGAAAATCCAATCAATACATCTTATTCTTGCAAAATACGCCCGAGCCATCATTGATCCCGACAACTTGGAACCGTAATTTCAAAGCTTTTTGTTTTTAACGCACCTTTCTAATTTTTTGCTTGATAATCCAAATTTATCAATTGAAATGGTCTTTTAATAATTGAAATCATCGGAGTGCCCAAGGATGGCGGATAAATCTTTTGCTCATTTACATTGCCATACTCATTATAGCCTGCTGGATGGCGCCAGCCGAATTCCAGAACTAGTCAAATATGTTAAGCAACAAGGAATGAATTCTGTAGCATTGACCGATCATGGGAATTTATACGGGGCCATCGAATTTTACAAGGAATGCAAGGCTGGCGGAGTAAACCCAATCGTTGGTTATGAAGCATATGTCGCCCCGAAAGGTAGAACAGATCGGGATGCAAAAAAAAGAGGTGATGCAGGTTTTCATCTGACACTATTAGCCAAGAATAACAAAGGGTATCAAAACCTTATAAAAATGGCATCAATAGCATTCCTTGAAGGGTATTACTATGTTCCCCGGATTGACAAAGAAATACTTAAAGCACACAGCGAAGGAATCATTTGCCTAAGCGGTTGTGCCTCAAGTGAATTCAGCGATTTTATTCTTCAAGAAAAACATCAGGAAGCCGCAGATTTAGCTCGATGGTTTGCAAAAGTTTTTAAAAACCATTTTTTTGTTGAAATACAGAATAACGGAATTCCAATCCAAGAAGAATGCGCCCGCGGGGCAATCGACATTGCAAATAAACTTGGATTGCCTTTAGTTGCAACTTCGGATGCTCATTACCTAAGGCCTGAAGACAGTAACGCTCACGATGTGCTACTTTGCATAAATACCGGAAGGCTTCGGACTGATGAAAATCGGATGAAGTATGGTTCCGATCAATTTTATATCCGTTCCCCTCAGGAAATGTACAAGCTATTTCCGAACCAAGAAGAAGCTGTAAGGCGAAGTCAGGAAATTGCAGACACTTGTGATATTCAACTCGATTTCAGCAAAAGGCATTTCCCTGTTTTTTCTCCGCCAGACAAAAAAACTCCTGAGAAATACCTAAGCGAATTATGCACTGCGGGAATGAAAGAACGCTACGGCGAAAATCCGCCCAAAGCTGCAATAGAGAGAATTGAAAAAGAAATTGGTATTATTTGTAGGATGGGATTTGCGAGCTACTTTTTAATCGTTGCCGATTTTGTTAGATTTGCAACTGATAAGGGTATACCCAGTAGTGCACGCGGTTCCGCCTGCGGGGCGCTGGTAAGCTATGTGCTTAAGCTCAGCCATGTAGATCCACTTGAATATGGACTTTTGTTCGAACGATTTCTCGACCCTAACCGAAGCGAAGCTCCTGATATCGACATCGATTTTTGCAAGGAAAGGCGCGAAGAAGTTATCGCTTATGTTAGAGAAAAATATGGTGAAGAAAGCGTTGCACAAATTGCAACATTTGGAACCATGGCTGCTCGTGCGGCAATTAAAGATGTGGGCCGCGTTTTTAATATCCCTCTCGATCGCGTAACCAAACTTTGTGAACTAGTCCCTGAAACGCCTGGTATTACCCTACAAGAAGCAATCAATGGTAATTCAGAATTCAAACATTCCATCAATGATGATCCACAAATCAAAGAGCTCATTGATATCGCACTAAAGCTAGAGGGAACGAATCGCAATGCGGGCACTCATGCTGCGGGAGTGGTTATTTCAAATGGCCCGTTGACCGATTATGTACCGCTGCAACGAATCGTACGAAAAGGTGATGAATCTCAACGCAAAGAAGAGGGTGTAATCACAACACAATGGGTAATGGGAGACTTGGAAACCGTTGGCCTTTTGAAAATGGATTTCCTAGGATTGCGCACTCTAACTGCACTCGATAATGCAGTACGCATGATCAAAAAAAATCATGATGTAAAAATAGAGCTAAACAGCATTCCGCTCGATAACAAAGAAACTTACGACCTATTGCAAAGAGGTGATGCAAAAGGCGTTTTCCAATTAGATTCAAGCGGTATACGCGAACTACTTAAGCGAATGAAACCTGATAATATTCGCGATATTATTGCCATTATGGCTTTGTATCGCCCTGGACCATTAGAAGGAGGCATGGTTGATTCCTATATCAACCGAAAACATGGCCGGGAAAAACCGGTTTACGCACACCCAGTAATGGAGCAAATTCTATCTGAAACCTTTGGGGTCATGGTTTATCAAGAACAAATCATGCAGATATTAAACCAATTAGGGGGCATTGAACTATCTAGCGCATATGCATGCATCAAAGCCATCAGCAAAAAGAAATATGAAATTATCGATGAAAGAAAAGAAGAATTTATTAGGGGAGCAAAAGAGCGCGGACTCGACGAGAAAACTTCAGGCGACATTTTTCAACTGATCGTGGTATTCGGTGGCTATGGTTTTAACAAGAGCCATTCAGCGGCTTATGCGCATATCGGTTTTCAAACTGCATATTTAAAACAACATTACCGACCAGAATTTATGGCGGCATTGCTTACAAGCGAAATTGAAGATGGAAACAAACGCGACAGTCTAGTGATGCATATTGATGATGCACGCAGGGGGGGGGTCGAAGTTTGCGCACCAAATATCAACTTAAGTGATTCGGATTTTGTTGTAGATGATGGGAAAATTCTTTTTGGATTAAGAGCCATCAAGGGTTGTGGAAATAACGCTGCAACTGAGGTTGTCCGCAATCGGATGGAACTTGGAAACTACAGGGATATATTTGATTTTTGCGAACGAATTGATCTTAGATTGGTTAGCAAAGGCGTAATAGAAAAACTAATTAAAGCGGGGGCACTTGACTGCCTTAGGGCACATCGGGCCCAATTAATGCACCTTTTGCCCAGAGCCATTAAAGGCGCTGTTGACAAACAACATGATAAAAAAACAGGGCAGGGCAACTTATTCTCCCAAGCCCCTGAAAGTCCCGCAGAAGCCGAATCAACGAGCAAATCAGTTTTAATTCAAGTTCCAGAGTGGAACGAAACAGAAAAACTAAAATTCGAGAAAGAGGTATTAGATTTTTACTTCTCGAGTCATCCGCTAACACAATTTGAAAAAGAAATCCGCAGATTTTCTTCACATTCTTGTGACCAACTTCGTGATTTACCTGCAGATCACGAAGTCACCCTTGGCGGCATGATTACCCAGATTCGTTTTATGAACACAAAAAAAGCCAAGAATGGAAACACCAGATATGTTCGCTGTAGGATTGAAGATTTTAATGGGGGCGTTGATTGTGTAATGTGGCCTGATGATTATCTTCGCTATAAAGACGAATACCAAGAAGACCGGGTTTGTTTTTTTAAAGGCAAAGTCGAACGAACAAGGGAAGAACCCGGCCTTATCCTACAAAGAGTATTCAGCGTGGAACAAGCATCAAAAGAGCTAGCAAAAGGCCTTTACTTGCAAGTTTCATTAGGCACAAACAAACCCCACGAAATCAATCAAATAGCAGATGTTTTAAAAACAAGCCCAGGAACTTGCCCCGTCTTTCTTTCGGTTCGTGATTACGCAAAAAACCTTTGTGTGCTTAAGTTAGGCAGGGCGTTTCAAGTAAATCCTAACCGTTTTCCTGTGGAAGAACTCGAGGAAATTTTAGGCCAAGGGAATGTGAAACTAAGTTAAAACCTTCGATATCCAACAGGGTTTTCTTTAAACTAAAACTTCCAGAAAACCCTCCTAATGTTTTATCAGAAGCTATTACCCTATGGCATGGTATTAACAAAAGTATTGGATTCTTCCCGCATGCACTACCCACCGCACGACATGCTTTTGGATTGCCAATCTCCGTTGCAATTTGCTTGTAATTTTTAGTACTACCAAACGGAATGGCTATTAATTTTTCCCAAACTTTCATTTGAAATGGCGTACCTACGGGCAAAGTTTTTAAAGCAACTTTTTTTCCCGCATGAAAAGATTCTAACAAGCTAACAAGGCGATCACATTTTATTATTATTTTGATCAAAACACCATTTTGAAGAGTTAATGCAAACGCATTTATCCTTGATGTTTGATCCTCAATGCCTGCAAACAATAAACGAACAGAAAAATTATTCCAATAAATACTGAAGTAAAAGCCTTTATAAAAACAGGAACTGATTACAAATTCACTCGTCTCGTTTTCAAGAGAAAGTTTGCTCATAAATTGCGTTTAAATCTGGACATGATGCCAAGATAAATAAGCAGCGAAATAGATCTAAGAGCTTCTTTCCAATTCACTTTGGAAGAACCAGCTCTACGATTTTCAAATATAATTGGGTACTCACCCAGTTTGCTTCCACACCGATATACTCTAAAAAGCATTTCTTGTTGAAAACTGTACCCTTTAGAACAAACTCGATCAAAGTTAACTTCTTTTAGTTTTGAAGTTCGATAACAACGGAATCCCCCACTTGCATCACGAACAGGCATCCAAAAAAGAAGTTTAACCAAATAATTAACCGAGGTGCTGATAACTTTGCGTGAAAAAGGCCAGTTTTCAGTGCCTCCGCCCGAAATATAACGAGAGCCAATCATTACATCGTTTTCGGCCATCCCCTGAAAAATGGGGGGAATATATCTAGGGTGGTGGCTAAAATCTGCATCGATACTCATGAAATAATCAAAATCATTGGCAATGGCAAACTTCATTCCTGCCACGATTGCTGTTCCTAGACCTAATTTACCTGACCGATGAATTGCATGAAGACATGGGAATTCTTGCGTTAAAACATCCGCAAGAACCCCTGTACCATCGGGGGAATTATCATCAACAATAAGAATATGGGCTTGTGGCATGTGATTTTTAATAGACTCAACCAATGGCCTAAGATTATCGTATTCGTTATAGGTTGCGATACCGATCAGAAGTTTACTTTGATTTAATTCCGCCACAAGATCTCCAAGTAAATACGACTATTTGATAAAATTTATAGATGAAAGTTTAACTAAAAGGTTATTTTAAAGCTATATAGCTTTAAAGAACCTAACTTTGAGGAAGAACGATGGCTTCGATTGAACCAATAAAGATCAACTGCCCAGAATGCAAAAAGGTAATCGCTATTCCACCAGATTTAATCGGCAAGAAAGTTCGTTGTAAAGGGTGCAGTAAAGTTTTTGAAGCACAAAAACCAGCGCCCGCTAAAGAACCAGCCAAACCTGCCGAAGCAGACAAAAAAAAACAGTTCATCGGTGATGACCCTGATGATGATGGCAAAGCTTATGGCATGCATGATATGATAATCGTAGCACGGTGCCCTAATTGTGCCAAAGAGTTATCAAGTGAAGATGCAGTTTTATGTATTTTTTGTGGTTACAATAATTTAACCCGACAAATTGCAACAACAAGAAAAACTTATGATATAACGGGGGCAGATGTTTTTTTCTGGAATTTACCGGGAATTATAGGGGTTATCATCTGTTTAATTTTGCTGACAATTAATATCGTTTACATGCTAAAGATTGATGAGTGGTGTTCCCCAGAAGAAGGCCAATCCAATTCAGCACCTTGGTATGGTTTTCTGGCCCATGGATCAATAAAGTTGTGGCTTTATATAATTTCAAGCTTTATACTATTTACAGTCGGAAGATTCTCTTTTATGAGGCTGGTTTTAGAAAACAAGCCTAAAGAAGAAGAAAAGATTTAACCAACATTAACCTTTGAACCATCGCCCAGGGCATGCTTGCAAACCTTAAAACCTACGCCTTAATAGGCATTGATGCAACTCTTGTCGAAGCTGAAGTCGATGTTAGTGCAGGCTTTCCTAAAACGGTAATCGTTGGCCTTCCTGAACAAGCCGTCAAGGAAAGTATCCACCGAATCGAACGGGCCCTTTCAAACTTAGGCTACTCTCGGACTACGGGCCATACCGTAATCAACCTTGCTCCCGCTGATTTAAAGAAAGATGCTGGAAGTTTCGATCTTCCAATTGCTCTTGGAATTCTTGCTGCCACTGAACAAATACCAATTAAAAGCACTGCTAATTACGCATTTGTAGGCGAACTCGCACTAGATGGGAACCTCCGCCCCATTAAGGGTGCTCTTTCAATTGCCTTAGCAGCAGCTAAAGGGGGAGTTAAAGGGCTACTCTTACCATTCATGAATGCCAAAGAGGCCAGTGTCGTAAAAAATCTTTTAATTTATCCGATCCATAACCTTTCAGATTCCGTGGGTTTTCTTAATGGGAAAAAAGTAATTGCGCCAATGGTTCCAGAGGAACACTTAGCTTTCGAAAACCTTAACAAGTACGACTTTGATTTTTCGGATGTTCGCGGGCAGGAATCCGCCAAACGCGCTTTAGTTGTTGCTGCTGCGGGCGGGCATAATGTTATCATGATAGGCTCTCCTGGTACTGGGAAAACCATGCTGGCAAAAAGAATGGCAACGGTCTTGCCTCCTCTTACCCTCGAAGAAAGCCTAGAAACCACCCGTATTTATAGCGCCTTAGGCAGGCTAAATTCAGATCAATCTTTACTTACCACCCGGCCCTTTCGATCGCCCCATCACACCATCAGCGATGCAGGAATGGTAGGCGGGGGCAAAACCCCTGCACCAGGTGAAATCAGCCTTGCCCACCATGGAGTTTTATTTCTAGACGAATTACCTGAATTTAACCGTCGTAGCCTTGAAGTTTTAAGGCAACCGCTCGAGGAAGGGCAGGTTACCATCTCTCGGGCCTTGCAATCCACCACTTTTCCCGCAAGGTTTGTATTGGTTGCTTCAATGAATCCCTGTCCTTGCGGGTATTTGGGTGACACCAAGCATCCTTGCAAATGCTATCCCGCTGCAATTGAAAAATATATGGGTAAAATTAGTGGACCACTTTTAGACCGAATCGATCTTCACATTGAAGTACCCTCTGTCCCATTTCAAGAACTGACTGCATCCTCCGATGGAACATCCAGCACAATCATGCGTGAACAAGTCAACATAGCAAGAGAAAAACAAAGCCTCAGATTTGGCGATGCCAACTTTATGCTGAATAGCAGAATGAATTCCAAGCAAGTAAGAAAGTTTTGTGTTCTCAACAAGGAAAGTAAATCATTACTACAAATCGCAATGGATAACCTTGGCCTTTCTGCTAGGGCACATGATCGAATTTTACGCATGGCCCGTACAATTGCAGACCTTGAACAAGCAAGTGAAATTCTTGCTTCTCACCTTATTGAAGCTATTAGTTACCGTAGTTTGGATCGAAAACTCTGGATGAAGTAGCTTATTTCCCATTTGCCCAGAGGGTTCGTCCTCCATCAACGGGTAATTCAATTCCTGTCACAAATTCGCTTTGGATTAGAAATAGCACGGCCCTTGAAATATCCTCCGGAGAACCTTCAGAACGAACAAGGGTAGCATTAATAGCTTCTTGGCGCTCTTGAATGGGTAAATCGAGGGGGAGCATAACCGGTCCGGGAAGAATACAATTAACTCGAACTTTCGGATTTCTAGTTCCGAGTTCCACTGCCAAGCTTCGTGTAAGGGTTGGAATAGCGCCTTTAGTCGCAAAATATGCACTATAGCCTAAATAAGGCCTTGCTTGAGCCCAATCACCAATGGTAATAATGTTGCCCCCTTCTGGTTGGGCAATCATCATAAGCCCTGCCAGTCTAGAAGGGATAAATGTAGCCAAAATATTTGCTTCAAAATGGCGAGATACATCCTTTGAAGAAATTTCTAGAAAGTCTTTTCGCTCCCAGATCGAAGCACAATTAACCAATACATCGAGGCGTCCGAACTTCGCCTTAATTTCATGAAACATTTTTTCAACATCGGATTCCAAAGCTAAATCAGCTTGGAAGGTAGTAGCCTTAATGCCTTCCTTATTTAATAATTCTGCAGACTGTTTTGCTTCAAGGCCTGATGTTCTATAGTGAATACATAGGTGGTAACCGATCAACCCGAGCGCATGAGCAACATGCCATCCAACTCTTTGTTTTCCACTACCTGTTACAAGGGCAACCTTCTGCATCATAATAATTCAACCTGATTAAATGAAATATTTTAAGTTTATAGCCATTCGATAATCCTAAGTTTATCATAAATTATGATTTGTTAATTAATCTCTTAGAAGGAATATCAAAATGGAACCAATGCTTTTTGCATTTTATATTATCTTGGGACTTGCAGTTATCAAAACGGCGATTCTTCTGATACTTTGTAAAGGGAACATCAACAATCTAATCCATGCGATAACTGCGTTTTTCTCAGTCTTAGTTCAAGGTAAAATCCCATTAAAAGAAAAAAACATCAGTACTCTTAAAAATGAAACCAAAATTAATGCAGACCTAATCTGGCCTCTCTATTTATTACAAAGAGAAGCCAGACTAATTGACTTTTTACTTGAAGATATTAGTTCTGCGCCTGACGATCTGGTCGGAGCAGGGGTTCGTGATGTTCATGCAAAATGCAGGCAGTTTTTATTCGAAAAATTTACCCTACATCCAGTTATCCCAAAGGAAGAAGGCTCTAGGGTTACTATTGAAGAGGGATTTAATCCAAGCAAAATAATGCTAACTGGTTTTCTTGAAGGATTGCCACCCTATGATGGAATTCTAAAACACCAAGGCTGGGAAGTTTTATCTTCCAAGATTCCGGAAGTACCGGAATCCTTTCGAATGAATCCCGTTCTGGCGCAAGCTGAATTAGAAATTCCACAAAAATAAGCGAACTAACATAATGGCTAATTCCCGGTTCTCCATTGGCATTGACTTAGGCACAACAAACTGTGCGCTGGCTTACATTGATTCTCAAGAAGAGGGTGGGATTGCTGAAGTACTTAATGTGCCTCAGATTGTTCAACCCGGGGTTTGTGAAGAAAGAAAACTGCTACCTTCTTTTCTTTATCTTCCCCAAAATGACGAGTTCCAAAAAGATGCGTTAAATCTTCCATGGGGAGATGAACAACCATTCACGGTTGGCGAATTTGCTAAAAACCATGGCTCCCTTGTTCCCACACATCTAGTTAGTTCTGCAAAATCATGGCTATGTCATACTGCGGTCAACAGGCGCGACAAAATCCTGCCTTGGAAAACAAGCACTGATTCAAGTAAAGTTTCGCCACTCGAAGCCAGTACCTTTTTTTTGAAGCACCTAGTTAATTCATGGAATGCAAAGTTTGGAATAACTGATAGTGAACTGAAACTAGAAAATCAGGAAATTGTTCTTACAGTTCCGGCCTCCTTTGACGCTGATGCTATCGATTTCACCATGGAAGCAGCCAAGGAAGCAGGTTTCGAGAAATTCAGTCTGCTCGAAGAGCCACAAGCGGCTTTTTACTCTTGGCTTGAAGCAAACAAAGATACTTGGCGCGACCAAGTTCAAGAAGGTGATGTAATCTTGGTAATCGATGTCGGAGGAGGGACTTCCGATTTTACTTTAATCGCTGTGGAATCGGATCAAGGTAATCTTTTTTTAAACAGACTTGCTGTGGGCGAACATATTCTCCTTGGTGGCGATAATATGGATCTGGCCTTGGCTTACGAATTATCTAGGCAACTTAGCGCCAATAATATAAAACTTGATCTCGCTCAAATGGTTGCTCTTTCGCACGCAAGTAGAACTGCGAAGGAAAAACTTCTAGCTGATAAAGAACTTCGATCTTGGCCAATTACTATTCTTGGCCGGGGTTCAAAAATGATTTCAGGCACAATTAAATGTGAGCTAGAAAGAACAGTTCTTGAGAAAATTTTGCTCGAAGGATTTTTCCCGATCTGCGAAGGGGATGCCCAACCCACCTTGCAAACAGGTTATGGTTTTCAAGAAATTGGTCTGCCTTATGCGGCAGACGCAGCGATTACAAAGCATCTTGCACATTTTCTGGTGAAACATCAAAAGTCCATCGAGCAAAAATCTTTGCAACGCAAAGAAAGTGAAAAAGCATCGGGTGTTAATGTAATTCTTTTCAATGGTGGGGTGTTCAAATCACCTCTTCTTAGACAAAGAATATTAGACAACCTTGAATCTTGGTGCAAAAATCCGATCAAAATGCTGACTCATCAAGATTTAGATTTATCGGTTGCGATTGGTGCAGCTAGTTTTGGAATTGCAAAAAGAGGAAAAGGCATCCGTATTCGAGGAGGTGCCCCAAGAACTTATTACATTGGGATTGAATCTGCAGCCCCAGCAATCCCTGGTTTCCCCCGACCTATCAAGGCTTTATGTGTAGCCCCGTTTGGCATGGAAGAAGGCACAGAATCAGACATAACTGGCCATGAATTTGGCTTAATCATCGGGCAAAAAGTCACTTTTCGTTTTCTTTCATCATCCACGCGAAAAAATGATCCTCTTGGCACTATACTTGAAGAATGGGAAGATGATGTTCACGAAATATCCCCTTTGCAATTAACCTTGGAAAACCCAGAAAAAAATGCCAGCATGGTACCCGTTTACTTACACAGCAAAATAACCGATGTCGGTACGCTTGAGCTATGGTGTATGGGTAAAAATTCTCAACAGAAATGGAAACTCGAATTTAATGTCCGCGAAAACAAAGCAAACCCATAAATCAGACCGGGTTTCTTAAAATTTCGTAACTATCAATGGATTTATTAAATAGAATACTTTTACATAGAATTAACGCCCGGACTTGAGCCTTGTCCACGAAGAAAGAGACAAATATGGAATCTGGTACTAATAAAGAAATTAAACACCCATTTGCAATCGTCCTAGCTATTTCTGCTGGTTTACTAAGGCTTTTGCCACATTACCCTAACTGCACCCCAATAGGGGCGATGACTTTATTTTCTGGGAATAAAATCAATGGGATTTCTTCTTGGTTGATCCCGATAGGCATCATGTTTATTACGGATCTTTTGCTTTATTTCCCCTTGGAACAAATATCGTTAAAGGCTTTTTCTTGGATGACTCCGGTTATCTATGGGAGTTTTTTGCTTAATGTTGCAATTGGTAGAATGATTACCCCGGGTAATTTACTGCTTAAAGTTTCGTTGTATTCTGTGCTTTGTAGCACACAATTTTTTATCTTTACGAATTTTTGTGTTTGGCTGGGCGGCGATGGTATTTCATATCCTCTCACCCTAAGCGGATTATTACTTTGCTACGAAATGGCACTACCTTGGTATTCATACCCCATGCTAACCGATTTATTTTTCACGCTGGGAATTTTCGGCCTAAATAGCTTACTTGAGCAAGTTTTTTCAACTTCAAAGGCAGAAGCAAAATTATGAAATTTGCAGCAAAAATAAAATACATCTCCGATGTAGACAAAATTCAATCTGTAAGGCCTTTGCACCGAGCTTATTTAACTGCGCTTTTGAATCAAGGCAATATAGCCGCAACCGGTCCTTTTACCGATGGTTTTGGCGCACTTATCATTTATGAGGCACCAGACTACGAAACCGCTGAAAGCTTAATTAAAAACGATCCTTTTTTTAAAGAAGGCATTTTCATCAGTTGGGAAGTACATCCTTGGAATTGCGTGATGGCAAACAAGGATTTATTTTCCGTCTAAAGTTTAAAGATTAATTTTTGCAAGCTTAGTGTATTCAGGGCCATCATGCCTTTCTTCGCTCGACATAACAAGCACCTGTTTTACATCCAACTCATCAGAAGTCCATGGATGTATTTTCCAATGCGAACAAACTACTGAAAAATCAAGATCTTGCTGGTTTAATCGCCCTATCGAAAGATGGGGCTGAAAATCTCTTTGTTCTTTTCTGTAAAGGCCTTGCTCTTCCATTTTATCGGCAAGAACATCGTAGAGCTTCTGAAAACTTTCGACCGCTTCGGGGTCAACGCCTAGCCAAACAACTCTGGCCCTTCTAGGATTGGGATAGCACCCCAATCCTTGCAATTTAAAAGGAAAAGGTTGGATTTCTTTGCAAGCCTTTTTAGCAAGGTCACAGGTCTTCCAAAGGTCTTTATCATCAATTTGGCCTAAAAAAAGCATAGTAATATGCAACATTTCGGGCTTGTTCCATTTAACGCCAGGAAAATCGTTTGCCAACTCAGATTGTATCTGCAGACATCTCTTCTGGACGGCAGAGGGTATTTGAATTGCAATAAATGCCCGAAATTTTTTAGACATAAATAATGACCTTTAGAATGCAAGCATTGAACGGTAATCAGAATATCGCTGATCGATATCTTTGCGGGTAACACTATTAAGTTTGTCCAAACCAAAACCTTCAACTGTCAGGCTAGCAACTACGGTTCCGTAACCCATGGCCCTGCGAAGACTTCCAGGAGACTTGTCATTATCAGAAGCTAAGGCGCCCATAACACCGCCAGCAAAACTATCGCCTGCACCAGTTGGATCAATAACTTTTTCGGTAGGAAACGCGGGCATCACAAAAACGCCTGCCTCGCTAAACAACATCGCACCATGCTCGCCTTTTTTCAGGATAACGAACTTGGGGCCCAGTTTTCGAGTTGCATGCCCTGCACGCACTAGATTACTTTCCCCCGTAAGAAGCATTGCCTCACTATCATTCAAAAGCAAACCATCAATCCGTGGCAAAAGCTCAAGCAGTTCTTTTTTTTGAATATTAATCCAAAGATCCATGGTATCAGCCAATACAAGTTCGGGCTTTGTCACCTGATCCAAAACCTTTGCTTGAACTATGGGGCTACTATTGGCAAGAAAGACAAACTTGCTGTCTTTAAAATGGTCAGGCAATATTGGATTAAATGTACCAAATACATTTAAATGAACTTCAAGAGTATCCCGGATGTTCATATCTTTGTGATAACGACCTTTCCAGCGGAAAGTCTTACCTTTTTCTGTAACCAATCCAGAAATATCAATTCCCTTATTCTTAAAAAGATCTTTATGCTCCTGCGGAAAATCTTCTCCAACAACCCCCACCAATCTTGGCTTGGTAAAGTTACTGGCAACCACGGAAAAAAAAGATGCTGAACCACCCAATGCATCGTCCACATTTCCATGGGGGGTTTCTATTGAATCGAAAGCTACAGAACCAACGACAAGCAATGACATAGGTAACTCCAGTAACAAATGTTTAAGAATTCATATTCTTTTACTTAGCAACCAAATCCAACGCAAGATTTATCCTTCGTAAGGATTCTTCTTTACCCAGAATACAAAGACAATCAAAGACCCCAGGGCCAACCTCGATACCTGTGGTGGAAACCCTAAGGGCATGAATCAGCGTGCCAGTATTATGATTGCCAGCCTGACAAAAATCTTTTAATGCTGCTTCAATATTTGCAACACTGAATTCGGAAAGAGTATGCAAAACATCTACAAAGCTTTTAAGTAACTCGGGAACCCCCTCCTTTGCAACTCTTTTTGCAAGCGACTTTAAATCATAATCTGGATTAGCTTTAAAAAAGGGAGCACCATAAGGCAAAACATCACTAAAAATTTTAAGCCGATCTCCAGTTGCATCTATAACTTTTCGCAATGTTTCCATTTCTATTGGAGTAGCAACTGGCTTGATAAATCCGGCTTTTTGCATGAAGGGCAGGGCACCTTCCACCTTTTTATCCAAGGGCAAAACCTTCATATATTCGCCTGCCACCCAGAACAATTTGTCGGGATCAAAGCTTGCAGGTGCATTATTCACTCGTTCCAAACTAAATTTTTCAACCATTTCTTTCAAAAGAATAATTTCACTATGATCATCTAAAGACCAACCCAACCTAGCAAGGTAATTCACCAAGCCCCCAGGCAGATAACCCAATTCCTTATAAAAAGATACGGTCGCTGGGTTCAAATCATCACGCACTTCAATCTGCTCATTAGTCCATCCAACTGCATTAAGTTTTTTGAGCACATCGCTTGTGACAAATTTTTTCATGTCGCGCTTACTGAGCTTCTTTTTGGAATTAGGTTCATTAACCACGGGAACATGGGCAAAAAATGGCATGGGGGCACTCAACGCCTGATACACAAGAACCTGTACCGGGGTATTAGACAAATGTTCTGCAGCCCGAATCACATGAGAAATGCGCATGCCTACATCATCAATGACTGTTGCAAAATTATACAAGGCCCTTCCATCCGGCCTAAGAATAATAGGATCACCAATCAAATTTGATTGCCATTCAACATCGCCCCTAATCAAGTCGTTAATCTTGATCAATTCATCGTCAGGGACCTTTAATCGAATAGCAGTTTTTTTTTCGTTATAAAGCTTTAGGCAATCATCTGGAGAAGATTGCCTATGTTTACCTCGGTGAACATAAGGTTTTTTTGCCTTCTCAGAAATCTCCCGCTCAGCTTTAATTTCATCCGTGGTCATATAGCATGGATAAGCTTTACCCGCTGCAAGAAGTTGTCTTGCTGCATCGACATAAAGATGATTTCTTTGGGATTGATAATAGGGCGCAAATGGCCCATCAACTTCCGGCCCCTCATCCCAATCAATCCCCAACCAACGAAAGCCATCAAGGATAGGCTGTAGAGCCTCAACCTTATTTCTCTCAGAATCGGTGTCATCGATGCGAAGAATAAACTTCCCACCAGCCTGCCTGGCAACCAGCCAGTTAAAAAGAGCAGTTCGAACACCGCCAATATGCAGGTACCCAGTGGGACTGGGAGCAAAACGAGTCCTAATTTCCGCCATGAAATGATTCCCTTCCATCGTAAGATACAAAGATAAATATATGAGTTCGGGAAGAATCGAAAGGGAAGAAAATTTTCGGATTAATTTTAATGGGTAGGTTTCGCTTTGTTTTTGTCCCCCCGCCCCTCAACCAAGGTCACCGTTATCCCCTCTTGAACAACTTTGCCATGCTGATTAATCACTTGCCTGTGCCAAGTAACGGTTCCACGCCTACCTCGCGAATTGCTTTCTATTTCAAGAATTTTGCATTGAACTTTAATAGTATCACCAATATTAACCGGTTCTTTAAAAAACCACTCCTTAAATTGAATAAACGCAATGGTTCGAACCGGCGGAGCAAACAAACCAAGTCCACTGGAAATGGAAAGAACCAGCAAACCATGAGCGATGGGTTGCCTAAAAGGAGTCGAGGCAGCAAATTCATGATCCATATGAATTGGATTAAAATCGCCACTTACCCCAGCAAAATTTACAATATCCGATTGAGTGATAGTCCGCCCCAAAGATTCCCACTCGCGCCCTAATTCAAGGTCATCAAAAAACAAATGCTGCGAAGAAAAAGACATCGAAGTATATTCCTTTCAATGCAAAAGATTACTTGAGTTAAAATAATCTTGATTTTATTTAAGTACTCTTTGTTTCAAACGAGTTTCCGATTAGCATTCAAAAATTACAACTTACCGAGATTTCAGAAAGCACAAATGTTGAATATACCCAAAATTGTGGAAAACTTCCCAAAATTAAGACAAAGCAACGAAATTCATGCGGATGCTCCTGGGGGTACACAAGTCCCCGAATGCGTGATTAATGCCATATCACACTACCTGATTCACCAAAACGCAAATTTAGGGGCCAGTTTCCGAACATCAAAAGAATCTGACCAGACACTTTTAAATGCGGGTATTACTGTTCAGGCATTGTTGAACGCCAGAAAAGAATCTGAAATTATTTTTGGCAACAATATGACTTCTTTGACATTCCACATCTCACGCTCGATAGGAAACACTCTGCAACCGGGCGATCGGATTTTACTTTCAAAACTTGATCATGAGGCGAATATTTCCCCTTGGCAACTCATGGCAAGAGATAAAAAATGCGAAGTTGATTTTGTTAGAGTTGATGCAGAAACTTGCACTTTTAATAAAGCTGATTTAGAGAGAAAACTATCTAAAAAACCAAAATTATTTGCGTTTACAGCATGCTCTAATGCAACGGGAACACTAAATGATATTTCCCTTCTAACAGAAATGGGCCATGATTCAGGCGCAATAGTTTATGTTGATGCTGTTCATTACGCCCCGCATAAGTTAATCGATGTAAGCCAATGGGATTGCGATTTTCTGGCCTGTTCTGCCTACAAATTTTTTGGCCCTCATGTCGGGATTTTGTATGGAAAAGAATCCATACTAAATAACTTACAACCTTACAAAGTAAGGCCAGCTGTAGATTCAAACCCAGGTAAATGGATGACAGGTACCCAAAACCATGAGGGTATAGCAGGCACTTCTGCAGCCATCGATTACCTTGCAGCCCTTTCAGGCGTTGCCGCTTCAACCACTAAACGAACTCAATTGGAAAAAACCTTTAACCAAATCGAAGCACATGAAAGAACGCTTTCTGCCTTTTTCCTTGATGGAATCAATAAACTTGATGGAATCGAAATTGTTGGATTAAAAGATTTAGCCACCATCAACCAGCGCGTTTCAACCTTCTCATTAACAAGTAAGAAAGTTCCAGCAGAAATTATGGCCAAACAATTAGCCCTGAAAGGCATTTTTGCTTATAGCGGGAACTTTTATGCAAAAACATTAATGGAAACTTTAGGGTACGAAGAAAAAGGGGGAGTGCTTAGAATAGGCTTTGTTCATTATAATGATTTAAATCAGGTAGAGGTGATCCTCCACGAATTAAAAACACTTTTAAACTGAACACAATCTACTTCATTATTTTAGTTAAAATTAATTTAAATGATGACCGTGTTGATCTTGTTAAAAAATCTCAATAGCGATTACAATAATGACCTATTATTTTGAAACTTGCAGAGCATAATGAGTCAAAAAGGTATAAAAATCCCCGTTCATTGGACAAGAACTTTAATTAGTGACATTGTTCACTATGCAAACAAGGTTCCGCTTTGCACCATTGAAAAGAATATTAACATTAAAGCAGTTCTCACTGGTAAAAACACCACTCGAAAACGCATTGGTTGGACGAGCATTTTTATCAAGGCAATGAGCTTGGCTTCAATTGAATTTGTTGAACTCAGGCAGTTCTGGATGCCCTTTCCCTACGCTCACTTATATCAACACCCAATTCCTATTGCCAGCGTTGCAATTAACCGAATAATTGACAACAAGGAGGCGGTAGTTTTTGGAATGGTTCAAAAACCTGAAAGTAAATCCCTAACTGAAATCACGGAAGCCCTTTATTATTTTAAAGATAGCCCCATCGATTCAGTTCCTTTATTGAAGCGAATAAAAAGAACCTCGAATTTTCCTTGGCCCATAAGAGCGCTGATCTGGAATTATGGGTTATACCTTTCAGGTTACTGCAAAGCGAAAAACTTTGGAACTTTTTCGGTAAGCTCAGTTTCGCAATTAAACGCTAACACCATCCATCTCTTAACCCCACTAACCAGCGCCTTAAATTATGGCCCGATTTCAAACAATGGCGATTGCACCATTAGACTAACCTTTGATCACAGGGTTATGGATGGTCTTACCGTAGCAAAGATTCTGTCATTTATTGAACAAGCAATTAATTTATCAATACGAGAAGAATTGGAAAATCAAGACTTTACTTAGGCCGCATAATTAAAGAAAGGCGGGTATTAATCCGCCTTTCTTTTTTACAATATTACCAAGCAGTAATTTTACCCAAGAAGAAGGTCAGCTTCCCAACCCACGCGTTCAGCGGAGGCACGAAGTTTTTCTAATGCTCTATTTTGAATCTGGCGAACTCGTTCCTTGCTGATACGAAGGAGGTTGCCGATCTGGCGAAGGCTGTGGGTACCACTGCCTGTTAAGCCAAAGCGAAGATCCAAAACTTTGCGCTCTCGGGGACGAAGATTTTCCATAAGGAATAATAAAGCTTCCTGACGCTCATTATTCGAACGCTGGATAGTACTCTCATTATCAGGCATGGCTTCGGTGAGTTTAAAATCACTGTCATCATCTAGAACAGCATTCAAAGATACAGGTGTTCTAGTAGCAGTCTGCAAGTGAGTCAGGTGCTCAAGACTGGAACCAGTTCGAGTAGCTAATTCCTGAGGGGTAGGCAAATGCTTACCGCCATGGGCTAGAGCTTCGGATTCTTGTTGCAGTTGGCCTAATTCTTGCAAATGATGAGGAGAAAGACTTACCAAATGGCTTTGTCTTGCAACGGCAATCTGCAAAGTCTGCCTGATCCACCAAGTTGCATAAGTTGCAAGCCTAGTGCCGTGACTAACATCAAACCTATCGATAGCTTGCATTAAGCCACAAACAGCTTCTTGAAGTAAATCAGCATAACTAAGTGCATGGTGCCTAAATCGCTTGGCAACGTGAGCAGCAAGGCGAATATTAGCAGAAGCAAGCCTGTGCTTCAGGTGAACATATCGATCATGAAGCCTCCTGATTGCAACAGCGCTGCGAGCAGGTTCTATGCAGTTATCTTTAATAAACTGTGCCATGGGCCAAGGTTCGAGAGGAGGCCTTTGACTGCGTAGTTTAGGGTATTGCCTAACCAAAGCACGAACTAATTCACATTTAGTTTCCCAAAAATCAGCCAACAAATTTCGTTCTTCTTCTGGAGTTAAAAGATCAGATGAGAAAATAGTCGGATTTTCAGTTGTGCTAAGAACTTCAATTTCTTTGAGTTCTATCTCTTCACTTTTCTTAGTTTTCATTAACAATTCCTTAGATAAATAAACAAACAATAATTAGCATAAACCCTAATAATTTATGGATTTACAACTTTACGCCAAAACAGAAATCATGAAGGAGCATACCAACATAGATTTCAATCGAGCCTAGTCAGAAATAATAGACCCGCAGGTCAAATTTAAATCCCTAGCTCAAAGGATAATGAATCCTATAGGGGATGGGGAGAGATTTCAAGGAGAAATTTGAAAATATTACAATAGCTTGAGTGATTCATTTCCAAGTGCTTTCTATAAGTGAATTAATCCTTACTAATTAACAAATCGTCCAAGCCACGGTTTAACTTTCTTAAAATTGATCAAAAATAGGAGTCAAAGTTTGTGGTTTGATTGTTTTTTCGATTCTTTGGATTTAAACCGTTAATAAGCAGTTCTAAAGCTGACAATAATTTTTTTTTCGCTAAACTTGTTTTGAAACCAAGTAGAAACAATACCCAAAGAGACTTTGGGTTAAAAAACACAAAGAAAACCAAGGGGAGAACCAAAAGCCGACCTTTTCGAACACAAATTGCTAGTTTTTGGGGAACTTTAAAGCTTAAATCATCCAAAATAACCCTTAAACAAAAAAAGGGTACTCTAATTTTAAAAAAAACATCGTATACAACCTTTAATTCCATTTCTACCAAATCTGCGCCGTTTAAACCTAAAATCGCTTTTTCCACCGGAGTTGCAACCTGATCTACCGTAGCCCCGACCCCAAACCGAATCATATTTTGATTTAATAAAAGCGACGCTACCGCAATTGTTTCCGGGATTATGGTCATTTGATTATCGTGGAGGATCCTATCCACAAAAAAAACATCACCCGTCTTGCTTTCCTTTTTGCACCCACCTGCAAATCCAGCCAATAAAACCAAATCGGGCCTAGGCAATTTTTTTTCTAATATCAATTCGTTTAACTGCGAACAACATTGCTTTGCGTCTGTCCCAACGCCAACGATAAAACTAAGTATGCGAAATCCTGAAAACTCTCCTTCAATAAAAGAAACTCCCGAAACAAGGTTATATTTTTTTGATTGAATACGATGCAAAAAAGAAAGCTCCTCTGCCCATGTAGGGAAAAGGAGCCACAAATGCTTTAATTCAGATGAATCAGCCTGATTAATTTCTAGGAAAGTTGCCACATCAACATCTTTAAGCTGTCACCTAATTTGCCATTAACACCAAGTGCTGCGCTAGCTTCAAAGCCCGAATGAACAAGGCAATGCTCGCAACGAGGGTCTTTACCATGGCCATAACTATCCCAATCCGTGTCATTCATCAAACCATCAAATGAATCATGATGAGTATCGGTGATAAGATAGCAGGGTCCTTTCCAGCCTTTGACATTTCGGGTAGGGTTGCCCCATGCAGTACAAGGGATTTCACGTTTACCGCTTAAGAATTCAAGATAAATAGGTGAAGACATCATCTTGTATTTTTTGAAAAGGGATTGCGCCTCCATAAATTTCTTACGAATGTCATCACGCGTCATAAATATCTCAGCAGCGCCATCTGGATTAGTTTCATGAACAGCTGAATATCCATAGGAAGGGGAAATCAAAAAGCCATCAACGCCCAATTTCGAAAGGAAAGCGTAAAGCTTGTCGATTTCATCGAGATTGGTCTCTTTGTAAATGGTTGTATTGGTACAAACTAAAAACCCAGCTTTTTTAGCAGCTTTAATACCCTCAACGGCCGCTTTGAAAACCCCTTCGCGCTCTACCATAAGATCGTGTGTCGCTTCCATGCCATCAAGGTGGACATTAAAGAAGAAACGATCACTTGGCTTGAACTGGTCGAGTTTTTTTTCTAGAAAAACGCCGTTGGTGCAAAGATAAATGTGTTTCCTGCGATCAAGAATTTCTTTTACCAGCCTGCCAATTTCCGGATAGATAAGAGGTTCACCACCACAAATACTGACGATAGGCGCTGCTGCTTCATCAACAGAAACCATACATTCTTCAACCGAAAGTTTATCCTTAATGGTTTGAGAGTATTCACGAATTCTACCGCACCCAGTGCAAGTAAGATTGCAGGCATGAAGAGGCTCAAGCATAAGAACCAAGGGGAATTTTTTCTGCCCAGTAATTTTCTTTTTGGCAATATAACCAATCATAGTAGAAGTTAACGATAATGGAAAACGCATTAGAAATCCCTTTCACTGCATATATGTAAAGTAGATAAAATCATTTAACCCAACAAACTGATCCAACACTAGATCAATAAGTATTCTGCTTAAAAGCGTAATCAAAAGCACGGGAATACCGTGAAAGCGCCATTAATGGAAAATAAACTCGATAATAATGGTACTTGAGATAAAAAACTTTAGGAAAACCAGTGCCTGTAAAAAAGCTTTCAGCCCAATCGCCCCCGGAATCCTGCGTGTTTACGAGGTAAGAAATGCCATTTCTTACCTCATCGGAATTTTCTTCATCAGCTGCAAGTAAGCCTAAAATGGCCCAGGCAGTCTGCGAGGGTGTAGCTTCCCCCTGGCCTGCAAGGCTTGGATCATTGTAAGTGGCACAAGTTTCGCCCCAAGAACCATCTTTATGCTGACAACCTTTAAGCCATTGAACGGCTTTCGTTACCATAGGGGCCTGCATATCATACCCAATTGCTTTAAGGCCAAGCAAAACCTGCCAAGTACCATAAATATAATTCACGCCCCAACGACCAACCCAAGCCCCCCACGGTTCTTGGGAACACCGAATATACTCGATGGCCTTTTGAATATGGATTTCATCCGACCTATACCCGAGTTCACCCAACGCCTCCAACACGCGTGCGGAAATATCTGGGCAAGTAGGGTCAAGCATCGCATTGTGATCAGCAAATGGAACTTTGGTTAGAAATTCCTGATCGATGTCTTTATCAAAGGCCCCCCATCCACCATCACGATTTTGCATCAAGAAAATCCAGCGAACCGATCTCTTAATAGCAGCAATGCATTCAGGACGATGGTGACTATTCGTTTTAACCATTGCAATAATGACCATTGCAGTGTCATCGATATCTGGATAAAACTGGTTACTGTATTCAAAGAACCAGCCAGCAGGTTTCATATCAGGATGATTGGTAGAACAGTCAATTTTGCCTGATACCTCTTTTTTTAATAGCCAGTTTACTGCTTTTCTTAAATTCAATTCGTCTTGGGGTTGGCTAGCCTCTGCGACAGCAATCGTGGCAAGGGCAGTATCCCAAACAGGCGAAACACAAGGTTGAAGCCGAATGGAACCATTTTCTTCGATTATCAAGTCAAGTAATTGTTTTAGGGCCCATTGCATTTCAGGCGAAGATTCTTTTACACCTAGGCATTTAAGTGCTATGACAGTATAGATCATGGGGGGAAAAATAGCCCCGACTCCATCGGAATATTGGAAATGTTCACGCATCCAATGGGCAGCTTTGCTAACTGCATAATTTCTGAGAAAGGGTAATCTTGGAGCGATTTTTTTAATCGCTAGGTCTGCCAACAAAAAGAAATTGCGCCATGAGAAAAATTCTTTTGAAGGGGCAGAGGGCCATTTTGTCTGCCAAGGGTCGTCTACGAAAAGCTCACGAATACCTTTTTCCTGAGGTAATTTAATCGAAGGCTTGATTGCAGAAAAAATGCTCAAAGGCACAAGAATAGTTCGGGTCCAGCTTGACATCGAGTAAATACTGATAGGAAACCAAGAAGGTAGAAGCAAAAGTTCTGGGGGAACTTCAGGGCAATTTTGATAAGAGTATTCCCCCAAAAGAGCAAAATAAAAACGCGAAAAGCTATTGCAGTTTTCAGCTCCCCCAGCTTTCAGTATTTTTTCCCGGGCCAGCTTCATCCATGGCAATTGAGTGGATACACCAGTCAATTTTAAAGCAAAGTAAGCCTTGGTTGATACACTGAGATCAAATGGCCCCCCCGGAAAATTACTCCACCCACCTTCTGAGTTAAGTTGCGATTGAATGTAAAGTGAACATTTTTTGCAAATCTCATCGTTTTCTTTACCCAAAAAAGCCATGAGTAAAACAAATTCCGATTCTAAAATAGTATCGCCTTGTAATTCAGCAACCCAGTGCCCATCCTTTTGCTGATTCCGAATCAAAAAATCACGAGCATTAATAACTGCATCAAATGCTTGATCCAGCAAATTATTAGCTAGACCTGCAACAGGATTATATGTCGTGTGCTTTTTTTGTTTAAATGATACTCGCACAGGAATCCTTTCCATTGCTGAACTTTAGATTGCATTATTAAAAACGATGGATGGCTATCTGGCAAGCACCTTTAATAAACAATTTTGAAATGTCGATTCCGAATGGATAATTAAATCAAGCCATTAGATTTAAACCAAGTAACAGCTTCGCCCAGGGAATTTTCAACAGGACGGACTTTCCAGCCCATTTCCCTTAAGGCTACATTACTTTTAAAGTGCATAATTCTTCGAGTTAACTGCACACCGGTTAGGTTCGCTTGAGGAGCCTTACCCGTAACAAAGTCTGCCCACAATTCCGAAACAAAAGCAAAACCGAGGGCCAAAGGGTAGGGGATTTTGATTTCTGGGCCAGGCAGGCCAACTAACCGCGATAATATTAGAAAGACTTCTTTGATGGTTTTGTTTTCCCCTGAAAGGATATAACGCCTCCCAGGTTCTCCTCTTTCACAAGCAAGAATGAAACCTTGTGCGATATCTCGGACATCAGCCAAATTCAAATCGCCAGCAATGTACTCCCTGCACCCAGCTTTACAAAAATCAAGGATCATTTTCGAAGGGGGGCTTAATCCATGATCTCCCGGGCCTATTGGTAGAGTAGGGTTAACAACTATCACCGGCGCCCCCATAGAACCTAATCCCAAGGCAAACAATTCAGCACGCATTTTTGATCTACAGTAACTGCCAATCGCATCTTTCAGCCCGACTTGCTGAGTTTCAGTAATTTCATCTGTTTGATTTTTACGAGTAAGAATGCTCTCGGTACTGGCATGAACAATTCTTTTAACGCCTAAATGAAGTGCACACTCAATAACATTTTTGGCACCTTGGAAATTTACCTGATGATACTGTGATCTGTTTTTCCGCCAAAGATTAGGATCTGCAGCAAGATGAAAAACTATAGAACAGCCTGAAATCGCCTGATTTAAACTTTCTCTGTTGGTAATATCGGCCCAAACAATCTCAAGATCCTTTTTGGGGAGATGATCGATCTTTACGCCAGGTTTTTCAAGAACCCGAACTGCAACGCCACGCTGCAAAAGTGCAGAAACCAGATGGCTTCCAATAAAGCCTGCGCCACCAGTAACTAAAACTTTATCACTTTTGTTTAACATTCGAATGAAGCCATTAATTCAGACCATTTAATTAACAATAAGAAAACGGCAGTACTAACATAATTAAGCCTTACAAAGGATTTCGCCCCGCCCAAGAGAAATCAAATCTCCACAATACCTAGACCAAGGAGAAATCGTAGTCACGAGAGGGAAGTTGAATTGTTTGAGTTTATTAAAATAAATCGTCAGGAAAGAAGGATCATAATTACATGAGAACCGAAAAGTTGGAAGCAAAGCAGGCTTTTCAGAAAGAAAAACCAAAGTACCTCTTTTCATCTCCGCACCAGCCCTTATTCCAACAGATCCAGCAGTTATAATGGTGCCTGCGATCATCCCCATACCTACAAAGTCACCAACATTTTTACCAATCGCAATAAGGCCACGCCTCATGTGAGAACCAACTTCATTACCACAGTTCCCATGAACAATTAGATTGCCCCCACGCATACCAACCGAAGCCCCCCGGTAAGCTGCGCCAATAAGATGGCCCGCATCGCCAAGGATTTCAATAGTGCCGCCTTTCATTTCAGCACCAACCCAATCAGAGGCAGAACCCCTGACCCGGATGGAACCGCCTGAAATACCCGCCCCTAGGTGCATGCCAACATTCCCAAGTACTTCAATTTTCCCCCGCGTCATTCTGCTACCAATTAATTTAACATTGGAGCAATCATTTTCTATCAAAATGGAATCATCGTCCATCGTTCCAGAAATAGAAAAGAACTGTCCTAGCTCGCACTTTCTATTACCATCAAAGACAGTGAGCTTGGAAATGTCTGAGTTACTTTTGCCAAGAAAGAAATCCGGGGTAATACATTCCGCTTCAAGAGGGATGTTGGAATTTGACAAAGATGAAAGACGAATCATAAAAAAACCTTTGACAATAATCAGCTTAAAAACAGGCAACTAGCTTATCAAAGAAGAAAGCCTGATGTGAACAGGCCCTAGCTTGCCCCCATAATTACCAGCACTGATGCACTCAACGCCCTCACCACAAGCGGCGTGAAGTGCATTTTTCATTGCAGCCTCAACAACTTCCCTGGAAAATCCATCAATAACAATTTCATAAACCGCAGAAACATTTTGATCCAATTGCGAAGCAGTTATCGCTCGCAAAGTAGGGCAATAAGCTTCATTGGTACTGGCTTTGAGTTTTTTATATTTACTTCCTACCTTGCTTCCACTGCGAACAACTCCGCCAGGAAAAGGAAGAATAACATCAGGGACTTTGCGGGCGGCCTCAACTCCTCGGGAAGCAGCCTGAAGTGCTAAAGCTTGAGTGGTGGCAAGAATAAGAATATTGCCCCCAGCTACGCCTTTTACCGTGCCAAATTTATCCTCACAAACAAATTCACCATCCATTACGGGAATACGCCAATATCTCTTGCCATCCAAAAGCTTACTGGTCTGATACCCATCCCCAAAAAAACGCAACATGCCACCAATCTGAATTGCACGCGAAGGATCAATAGCCACGCCATTAAAACAAGCCGTGGTCGGGCAGGTTAAAATTGATTGTCCAATCCTAGAAACAATCGCTTTTTGCAAGGACTCTCTTGAAAAAGCGAAAAAGAGCAAAGAATAACCTGGGCGTCCATCTGGAGTTTCTTCGGCGGAAAGTTCACGCTCAATGCCTGCTTCGGTATCACAACCAATAACTGAAGAAGCATAACCCGTTGCAGTATTGGCGGCTACAAAGGCCCACTCTTTGGAAACCGCAGTCACAATAACGCGAGTCCCGGTAATAGGAAAAGCTTCAGCAAAGGTGTCAATAATTTTGACACCTTTAAAAATAAACGAAGGATCCTCAGTATTACTGATCATGAGAGACCTCAAAACGATTCAAAAAAACAAACCCTAGAGGTAAGATTAAACAAACTTGGTAATCCCAGGCCTTGCAACTTCGGGCATGGGCATCATTCCCAGTTCGTATTTTGCAGGAGTAAGATCTTCCTTTGAATTCCATGCCATATCCCATGTAATTAATTTACCTGTGTAAGTTGCCATCCTACCCATGATAGCCATCAGGGTACTTTGGCACATCCATTCCCCATCGTTAATGGGTTTGCCGGCCCTGATACTGGCAAAAAGTTCATTATGTTCGTTTTGATACATGTCATCCTGTGGAAGTTTTTTCATGACCCAAGGATTCTTTCCCTTAATCTGATGCTTCATGACATCACAGGTCCCCTGCGTGCCCATGAGGTAATCATTTACCTCATTAAAACAGCCATCTTGCTGCCGAGTGTAACTAAAGGCTTTTGCGCCATTCTTCCACTCATACACAACTGCATGATGATCAAAGATATGACCAAAATCGGTGGAAACCCGAACCTGCCTACCCCCAAGGCCCATCGCAGAAATAGGTGGCTCGTCCTTCATTGCCCACATGCATTTATCAAGGCTATGTATATGCTGCTCAACAATATGATCGCCACTTAGCCAAGTAAAATAAAGCCAGTTACGAAGCTGCCATTCCATGTCTGACCATTCAGGTTCTCGCTTGCGATGCCATAAACCGCCGACAACATAATTGGTATGCATTGCAACAATATCACCAATCTGACCTTCGTGAATGCGGGCCATGGTTTCGCGTTTCCCGTGGTGGTATCTCCAGCATAAGCCAGAGACAACCGCCAGATTTTTGATTTTAGCCTGTTTGCATGATTCCAAAACAGAACGCACACCGGTGGCATCAACAGCAACAGGTTTTTCAGCAAAAACATGCTTGCCTTTTTCAATGGCATATTTAATTTGCTGTGCCCGAAAATGGGGGGGAGTAGTAAGTAAAACAACATCAACACCGCTATCAATAACCTTTTTGTATGCATCAAACCCTAGAAATTTTTTATCTCCAACATTAATCTTACCTGCGAGCTCTTTATCTTTATTAAAACTATTCAAGCTTCCTTCGAGTCTGTCGCCAAACATATCTCCCATGGCATGAAGAGAAACAGCTTTGTCAGCACGCAATGCCTGTGCAGCAGCACCAGAACCTCGTCCGCCACACCCCACCAATCCGATTTTTAATACATCACTACCTTGAGCATAAACGCCTCCAGAAACCATTGGTAATGCAGAAATTGCAACTGCACCAGCCTTTAAAAAATCTCTTCTTGGAGCCACCGGTCTTTTCGAAGTATTCATCTAATTATCCTTTAAGAAACCAAGTTTTAAATAAGGAGTTAAACAATCAATTCAATGGCTAAAAACCTTTGCAACAGGTTTTTACTAATGCATCGTCCTAAATCTAACATATCCTGCGGCTTTTACCATAACATCTTACAGTTGGTCTTGACATAAATACCCTATATAGAATAACGAAGCAAAGTGTGTGCATATAAAAGCAAGTTAAATGCTTAAGGTAAAAGAGCAATCATGCAGGAAAGCTTTACGGAATTAGAATCAGATGACTACCCTGCCTCTATTCCATTTCCGGGAACCAACAGAACTTGGGGAAACCAAGACCTGATCAACAACATTTTTTGGAAAGAATCCCTACGAAAACCGAATAAAGAAAATGATTTACCTAAAGCGGGTTCTGCTGAATGGTTTATGCAGGCTGAAAAACTACGATATTCGCATTACGGAAAATGGGTGCCCAAACTACTTGAATTCAACAAACACACAGGAGAGCGAATTCTTTGCATTGGTTCCGGACTTGGAACAGATTGGATTCAATACGCCAAAAATGGCGCAGAGGTTTGGGTAACCACAACTAAAGATGCCCACGATGAATTAATCAGGCAGAATTTCCAAACAAGAAATCTTACCTTTAATCTTAGAAAACTATCAAAGCAGGGGATTCTATTTGCGAACTGTAGCTTTGATGTGGTTTTATTGAATGACTTTTGTAAGGAAGAAATCTCCCCTGAGCATCTTAGTGCAGAAATACAACGAGTTTTAAAACCGGGCGGAAAACTTCTCTCCCTCTCCCAATCTCTTTACAATATTAATTATTTCCTAAAGAAAGTATTCCCCACACTTGTAAACCATAAAAATCAGGAAACCAACTTTTACACAGCTTCAGAACTCAAGAATATTTTCGCCTTCTGCCAAGAATCTAGGGTCCACAAAAGGCATCTACAAAGAAATGATCTACCACCCTTATTCAGATGGATCCCCATTCCACTCATCGAACGGCTTGTCGGGAAACATCTCGTATTCAAAGGATTTAAACCACTTTCCCAAGCAATTCCTATTTTACAAGCAGCCTGATTTCAAATATCATCTGTTTAGTTACAATTAATTGTCAATAATAGAAATTCATGGCAACATTTACTATTGGACATTCTGTATTAAGCCTTGAAGATTTCTTCAATTTACTACACATGCATAAGATAAAAACCATTGTAGATGTGCGCAGTGTTCCGTTTAGCCCGCGAAACCCCCAATTTAATCGCATCGAACTCAACCAATCCCTTATAAATGCTGGATTCAAATACTATTTCATGGGAGACACCCTCGGTGGAAGACCCTTTGATGAATCGCTTTATCATGAAAATGGAATCGCCAATTATCTTGCAGTACGAGAAAGCAAATCATTTCTAGATGCGCTTGCAAAATTTATTACATGGGCAAAGGAGGAAAATGCAGCATTAATGTGCGGGGAAGAAGATCCAATAACCTGCCATCGGGCATTAATGATTACGCCAAGCTTGGCTAAATTAAAAATTTTTCCAAGCCATATCCGTAAAGATGGCGCAATCGAAACGCACCGGATGTTTATACAACGTACTTCAATGCAGGCTAAAATCCTAAAAATCCCGCAACTACCGTCCTTGTTTTCTGACGATTCAGAGGAACGATTATTCGAAGATGCGGTTGAAAAACTTGCAAAAAAATATGCATACCGAAAAACTGATATCTAAATCTTAAAGATCAAACAGGTATAGCTTGCAGGGAATTGCGCCATTAAACAAGCGTATTGTTTTTTGTGGAGTCATTTTCATTTCATTTAACGCATGAACATATCCTGTCATAACGGCCAACTTCCACCCAGAAAAACGGGCTTTGGCAATCGAAGCAATCAAACGATATACATCTGCGACGCCTTCTTCTTGATCCAACCGTATTCCATAGGGAGGGTTTAAAAACAAAATGCCAGTTGCGCCCGGGATCGGTTTTATTTTTTCAAAATCTTCTTTATGAAAATCAATTAAATGGCCAACCCCAGCAGCGCCAGCATTATCTTTACAAGCACGCAAGGAATCGCCTCTTAAATCTGAACCAATAACTTTAAGATCAGGAATAATTTCAACTTGGTTTCGAATTTGGTTCCGGATATCAATAAAAAGGGATTGTTCAAAATCAACCCAACCTTGAAAACCAAATTTCTTGCGTGTTAAACCAGGTGCCCTTGCAGTTGCAAGTGTCGCAGCTTCAATAGGCAAGGTACCCGAACCACACATGGGATCCCAAAAAGTCTGGGAAGAATTCCAACCAGCCAACTGGATCAGGCCCGCAGCTAAAGCTTCGTTAAGAGGCGCTTTCCACTGTTTTGGCCTATAACCACGCTTATGAAGCGAATCACCCGAACTATCCAGACTGATTACGCCATGATTATTACTGAGGTGAAAATTGATTTTAACTAGCGGGTTTTCTTTGTCAACGGAAGGCCTTCTACCCACTTTTTCAACAAACTGGTCACAAATAGCATCTTTTATTTTTTGCGAAGTAAATTGACTATGCGTTAAATTAGAATCGCGAACATTAGAATCAACCATAAGCGTATGGTCAGGGGTCATGTAGTTGGACCAATCAATAGATGAAGCAAATTCATAGAGTGCCTCATCACTATCAACAGGAGCTTCTGCAAGGAAAAAAAGCACACGAACCGCAGTTCTGAGACAGATATTAGCCTTATAGACAAGAGCCAAATCGCCTTTAAACGAAACACCGCCCTCGCCTGTCTTGACTTCTGCACTCCCAAGAGCCAAAAGCTCAGATGCAAGAATATCTTCGAGCCCTTTTGCGCAAGTTGCAAAAAGTTTAATTTGATTTTTAGTCATGGGATGGATTGAAAATATCATAAAAATCGAGATAGTAGCTCCCAGCGCAAGACAGTTATTCGACGCGAACAACTGCTCAGCTACTACCTCGAAAGCCATTAAATAGACGCTCTTGGTACTTACATAGATTATAATCTTAGCAGCTGAATTGCAATTGATTAGCCTTATAAATCCGAGAACTCATGAAAAACCCAAATCGATATGTAATTCTTTCTCACGATCACCCGACCCAACACTTCGATTTTATGCTTGAAAAAGAGGGGGTTCTTGAAACATGGCGTCTAAATCTATTGCCCGGGAATGCACCCTTTATTGCAGAAAAAATTCACGATCACCGCTTGATATATCTCGAATACGAAGGGCCTATAAGTAACGGTAGAGGCTTTGTGGTAAGAATCGACAAGGGTAACTACGAAATCATTGCAGATACAGAGTTATTTATTATTAAACTTTGGGGGGGTAAATACGAGGGCCAAATTAACTTTGATCGTATCGGTACAGACACTTTTCTAGGAACATTTCTGGCTGATTAATAGTTTACTATCATTCAGGCGGGTTTTGAAAAACCACTTTATTTCTCCCACTATTTTTAGCCATATAAAGCCGAGCATCACTCTGCTGGATTAATTGATCCATAGTCGCGGGGGGGTCGCCTTGGGTTGTAGCGACACCAATACTAACGGTGATTTTAAATTTTTTAGATTCAAAATCGAAGGTATTATTTTCTACAATTGTTCGAATTTTTTCAGCAAGAAATACCGCTTTTTCAATTTTGGTTTCAGGAAGAATAATCGCAAACTCTTCACCACCAAACCTTGAAAAAAGCTCTTCCCTTCGAATGATTCCACGAATCAGCGTAGCGATTGCTTTCAAAGCAGAATCGCCTGCAAGATGCCCCATTGAATCATTGACTGCTTTAAAGTTATCAAGATCAATCATGAGCACGGATAAAGGGCGCTTATGCCTGTTAGATCGCGCAATTTCACGGTCTAAAAACTCATTAAAAAACCGTTTATTTGGGCAACTGGTGAGGGCATCTATGATGGTAAGATTATAAATAACCTCATGGTAATCCGCCTCAATATTTCCACCTGCAAGAAAACGATAGATGCAATTACCTACCTTTAAATAATCCCCATCTTTCATCAGGGTTTGGTTGGCAGGGACTTCATTTACAAAAGTACCATTTGTACTTTGAAGATCGGTTGCTAAATAAACCCCCGCCTCATCCCGATCTATCCTTGCATGTTGCCGGGAAACAGAAGCGTTATCAATATAAATTTGGCAACTGGGGGAACGACCTATTATTACATTCTCATTAGCAAGGGAAAATCGAAGGCCCATGCCAGGCCCTGTTGGATATATCAACACTAAGCATGCATCTTTAGAAGAAGCAGGAATGTGCTTGCTTGGATGTGAAACAAGTGTTTCCGAAAGTTTGTCTACCACTTGGCCCCGCTAATCTTAAGTATACCGTATTTAATGCTATATTTTATTTTAGCAGGGAAAGCCATCAAAATTAAGTCTTAGATTGATAATCAGAACTATTTTGAATTTAACGAAATCCCAAGCACATTGACTTCAGGAATATTAAGGTCAATCAGCAAGGGTTCCTGAGTTTGAGCAACCGCAATATTACCCGCTGAATCTTTAACCATCAGTTTCAAATAAACACTTGCAGGCATATTAGGTTGCATTGCCCATGTATATTTCCCCGTATTAGGTAATTCGCCTGATCCGATGGAACTCCAAGGGCCATCTCTTTTTTCGCTCCATTCTAATATTACTGGGTTTGCCGAAAGATTACGGTCAGTAGCTTTCCAAGTAAGAACTAAAGTGTCTCGCATACCAGTTTCTGGTTGGGGACTATAAAGCACAGCCTCGGGAAACGTCGTATCAACTTCGATACGGATATGGGGAATATCAGATTTAACCGGTGGGCTTTTGCCCAAACCTGCCTTACTTTTTACTACCACATAATAACCGACAGGAACCCCCTCTTGGGCTATAGGAACCACAATCGAAGCTTTAATTGGCAACATGCTTCGTGGGTCGGACACCAAACTGTTTTCGGTCAAAGAGAGTGTCCAAGATTGACCATCATCCAAGGTGCTGTACACTTCAACAGACCCTAATCCTGATGGGCCAAACTTTGCAACCTCGTAGTCAATTCTTATTTGTTTTTTATTAACGATCTGAAGAGCAGGCAAGATTCTTTTCGCAGAGCCAGTTGTTGGCTGATTTTGCACTGTGTTTGAATTTTGATTAGAATTTGCACCGCTCGCAGAGGAAGCCAGTACACCATTTACATTAGGTGTATTTCCGTTTCCACTCCACCCTGGGATGGTTTGAGTGGAGGGCACACCATTTCCAAGATCGATTTCTTTTACTCCCCTAGAAACAGGAAATACTGAGACGACAGAAGGCAAATTATTTTTAGCGAGTTCATCTACTGCAGGTACAGGGTTTCCTGCTGGCAAAGGAATTGCATTAGTAGGCATATTAAAGCTGGACATCGGTGGGATTTTTTCAGTGCCTAAAGGCATGTTAGATGCATTATTTGAAACCACCGGACTTGAATCCGCTGTTTTTTCAGGAACAATTTGAACTAATTGGGAGTTCAAATTATTTGGATCTGAAACTGGGTTTGAAATTGTAGGGGGGCTATTGGCGTTGGGAACTGCAGCCAAATTTGGCATAGGAGAAGAAGATTTTGGGCTGCCAATATCAACAATAATACTTGCATAATTTGAGGCAGTATCACTCATCTGCAACCGAACCGATAACATTCCCGCGCCTTGCACTTTAAAACTACCACTTCCATCCATTACAGGTTTAATACTAATAGGAATCCATTCGTTTGAATCATTACCTTCAATTTTGCATTCTAGCTTCATGGAATTGATATCAGGATTAATCTCCTTAACTTCCCACTTGACCTGAATTTCTTCCCCAATTTTTTCCGCTTTAAGTTTTATCTCTGGCTTTTGCGTATCAACTAAAACTTTCTGCCCAACCGGAGCCTTGGTAATATCAGCAGGCTCCTGAATACCCTTTATATCGACTACTCCAATACTAAACCAATGCGGGCCATCCTCCTTTGAAACAAAGGTAAACGCTTCCTGATTAGGTTTGGCACGGGTAGAAATTTCCCATGTTTTGCCTTTATCTTTTGAAACATAAAGCACCAGTTCTTTAATCTGGCCTTTTCGTTCTTGATGCACACGGATTGGTATCTGAAATTTAGGGGTGTTTAATGGCCATTCCTCGGAAGGTGTTTGCTGAAAACAGGTGGTAAGTAAAGCAACACCTAATAAATTCATCACCATAACAAATTCCCCTTACCCAAAAATAAGACCAATACTTAAGAAAAAAGCTCAATTGGTCTACCTCTAATGAAAAATCGGATTTTTCTTGATACATCTTCAAGTAATCTTCGATTTCTTAGAGAATTATTTAAGAAATCATTTCCTTGGAGCTTTGGGCAATCAAATGGATAGGGTAGGTAAACAGTCTTTCACAAGGCTTAAACACCCTGACTCTCTAGAATAGCTAGTAGAAGGAGAACCCTATGCCTCTAAAATCTGTACTAGATGTTGTTTGCGGCATGATGATCAACCCATCAAATGCCGTTGCCTCGCAAAACTATAAAAACGAAACCTATTACTTTTGCCACGATTCTTGCGCTAAAAAGTTTGAGACAAATCCTGAATCGTATTTGAACAACGACCTTAAAACAATCAAAACCAAACCGAAAGTTTTATCAGGAAGCAACCTGCGTTACTCCTGCCCAATGGACCCGGAAATCATTCAGCTTTCTCCAGGGAGTTGCCCAAAATGCGGTATGCCTCTGGAAACAATGGCAACGGCAAATGAAGAATCAAAAACCACGAGCCCAGAATTAATCAAAATTTACATTGCTATTGCGTTATGGTTACCTCTTCTAGGAAGCCATCTGCGCGTTTTTGCTTCCCACGAATTTCTAATATTACAAGCAGGCCTTTCTTCATTGGTTGTATTTGTTTTTGGCTTGCCGATTCTTAAAAGCTTTTTGAAATCGTTATGGCCCGGCCCGTGGAACATGTTTACCTTGGTGGGCCTAGGGGTTCTCGCAAGCCACACCATCAGCTTTCTAGCAGTATTGCAACCCGAAAGGTTTGGGCATCATAGTTACTTTGAATCTTCCGCAGGAATTATAGTGCTGATGCTGATTGGGCAATATCTTGAAAATCGCCTCCATAAACAGGCAAACAAAGCACTTTCACAAATGATCATGGCTATCCCCAAGGAAGCCAGATTAATCGGTCCTTCAGGCGTTGAAACCAATATTCCAATAGATCTTATTCAACCAGGTGACATTGTTAGGGTTAGACCCGGAGAAAAAATCCCACTTGATGGAATCATCACCCTAGGCAATTCCAGTATTGACGAATCAATGATCACGGGTGAATCCATGCCCAGAGATGTAGAAAGCAAAGATTTCGTTTACGCAGGCACGATGAATATTAATGGTTCCTTCACGCTAACTACAACAAGTTCTGGTAAAGAAACCATGCTGGCCAAAATAATCCAAATGGTGGAGGATGCAAAACGAACCAAGCTGCCCATCCAAGCAACAGTTGATACTATTTCAAGAATCATGGTTCCATTTGTGCTGCTGATTGCAGCGTCAACTTTAATTTATTGGATCATGAAAAATGAAGGCCCCTTCGGCTGGATTGATGCATTACAAAAATCCATCGCGGTTTTGGTAATCGCCTGCCCCTGTGCTTTGGGTTTGGCAACACCCATGGCAGTAGGAGTTGGAATTTCAAGAGGTGCAATGCTTGGAATTTTGGTACGAAAAGGCGAACATCTTGAAAACCTAATGAATATTAATGTACTCGTAATTGATAAAACGGGAACGCTTACTGAAGGAAAACCAAGCGTCTTTGCCATTCACTCTTCTATGAACATAAGCGAAGATGAATTGCTGAAATATGCTGCAAGCTTAGCGCAAACAAGTAGCCATCCTCTTTCCAAATCGATTGTAAGTTTTGCTTTAAAAAAAGGGATTACTTTAAGTTCTCCTTCGGAAATTCATGAGGAGGCGGGGCAGGGTATTTCTGGCGTAGTTTCAGGCCATTTAATAAACCTAGGAAAACTGACTTTTCTTAAAGAAAAAGGCATAAGTACTTCTAACAACGAATTAGAAGGATTTGCAAATAAAGAGTCAACAAAAGTTTGGGTTGGAATTAAAGGTATAAACGAAGGTTTTATCGAATTATCAGACCCTATCAAACCTTCGTCAGCAAGGGCAATAAAGCAACTACAAAAAGATGGGGTAAAAATAATATTACTTAGTGGCGACAACGAACAGACAACCGCCAAAGTGGCAAAAGAACTTGATATTAAAGATTTTCACGGAAACAAAACTCCTGCAGATAAGGCAGAATTCATAAAAAACCTTGTCAATCAAGATAAAAAAGTAGGAATGGCTGGGGATGGTACCAATGATGCCCCCGCCTTGGCTTTGGCACATGTTTCAATTGCCATGGGCACAGGCACAGATTTAGCACAAGAAAGTTCTGGGATTATTTTGCTTAAGGGCGATCTAATGGCTATTGTTATGGTAAGGAATCTAAGCAGGTTTACCATAAACGCCATCAGACAAAACCTTGCTTTAGCGTTTATTTATAATGTATTAAGCATACCGCTGGCTGCATTTGGATTTTTGTCACCACTGCTTGCTGGGTTGACAATGAGTTTAAGTTCTATCTCAGTTTTATTAAACTCCCTAAGGTTGCGTAAAAAGCCACTATGATTCGAGTGTTGTTTTTTCATAAGATTAATAAATATATGAGGTCACAGAGTTAAAATATGCCTGCCAATTTGAAACCTTTAGCCGATTTCCTTCAGGGAAAAACCAATATTCTTCTAACCACTCATGCAAGGGCGGATGGAGACGCAATAGGTTCGTGCCTCGCCATGCTTGAATTGCTGGAGAAGCTTCAAAAAAATGTTGAAATCCATCTCCCAACCCCTTATGCACAACGCTATATTTTCATGGATCCTAATAAAATTATTCGCGTCTATGGGCAAGATGCCGACCCTAACAAAAATTGGGATGGTTTAATTGTTCTTGATACAGGCACTTGGAGCCAACTTGCAGAAATGGGCAACTGGATCAAACAACAGTTTATCCCGACCTGTGTAATCGATCACCATGTAACCCAAGATTACATCGGTAACCCATTAATATTGGATATTTCAGCAGAAGCCACGGGTAGGCTTGTCCATGAATGTTTTAATCATTTTGGCGTTATTCCGTCCGCTGCCGCTGCTAACCAAATGTTTATTGCAATTGCCACGGACACCGGTTGGTTCCGGCACGCAAATACAACAGCTTCCAGCTTTTCTCTTGCGGGAGATTTGATCAAGCTAGGTGCTATGCCTACCACCCTTTATGATGCGCTATTTGATAGCAATAGTTTGGCTAAACAAAAACTGGCAGGAACCATGTTATCTAGGTGCCAGACTAGGCAAGGCGGAAAGTTAGTGTACTCTTGGCTCACCCAAACAGACTTTAGTAATGCCAATGCGAGAACATCTGATGCCGAAGATCTTATCGTTTATTTACGAAGTACATCCTGTGCGGATATTGTGATTTTCTTTTTAGAAATTAATGAAACAACAACTCGTGTCAACTTCCGCTCGCGTACAGGGGCAGATGTTTGTCAAATTGCCCAACAATTTGGTGGGGGTGGGCATAAGCTTGCTGCTGGAGCTACAGTCTTGCTTCCCATAAACCAAGCAATCGAAAAAATCTTAGTACTTGGCGAAGGTCTTGTTAAAACAAAATCTGGCAACCGAGAAAACCAATCATGAAAGAATCATACTTAAGAAAATTACCTTTAGCCGGAAAAATCGTTGTCGCCACTCTACTTCTAAGCATCGGAATCGGATTTACCTCGGCAATTGTAAACCTTCATTTTCAATCTGCAAATGCAGGGCAATCCTTGCCAGGCCCCGAAGAAACTATCTCTGAGTTCCATGGCTCCAAACAGTATTCCCAAATTGAAAGACTCTTAATTGCAAATGAATCAAAACCTTTTAATGGCACAGGGAGCATGAGAAGTGTCTTTACCAGCAAACGAGCAGGTGGTATTAAGCGAGCAATCAAAGAAAAGCGTATCTACCTGACTGAACTTGCAGAAGAGAAACTGAAAGACAAGCCAGAAGAACTAACAAAAGAAAAGCACCGAATTGCAACTAGTCCTGATATAGAAAATTTAGTTTATCAAGATATCGATGGCGAAAGAATAGCGCTACTATCTTGGATCAAAAATGGGTACAAAAAAGAGTATTACGATAACTCCCAATTACAAGGCTACCCCTTGGAGGGAAAGCTAGAATCGCTAAAAATTTCTTCTTCAATGGTCCACATTACGGAAGATGGCACCAAAAGATTTGCAAACATCGAAGGAATTATTGAATCAAGATGCCTGCGATGTCATGATTCCAATGCGGGTGGAAGTGCATCTAATTTCTCATTAAACACCTATGAAGATTTTACAGACTATTGTGCGGCTGAAAAATCTTCTGCGAAATCTTTGGAGAAACTTGCACTCTCTTCCCATGTGCATCTGCTTAGTTTTGCGATGCTTTACGGGTTAACTGGTTTCTGCCTCGCAATGACGGGCTTCCCGAATTTCCTTAAGGTGATAATTGCACCTTCGGCATTAATCATACAAGTATTCGAAATTTCATGCTGGTGGTTTGCCAGAATGGATGCACCAATGGGGCCAATTTTCGCCTCCGCAATTCCAGTTCTAGGGGGATTAGTTGCCTTGGGGCTCTTAAGTCAAATACTGCTTAGCCTTTGGGATATGTTCGAAATTGGTGGAAGGAAAGTTATACTTATACTTCTGGTTGTTGGCGTGATTTTTGGAGGGATTATTGGCATTAAAGTTGTTTTGCCATATCTAAAAGAAGAAGCAGGCCAGATCACAAATGAATAATTCAACAGCAGTCAATCAAGGGGGGTCGTATCCTCCCCGGTTCCAAGGATTGCATCTGCAAACCCTATAAGCACCTTTTAAAGCCCCTGAAAAAGGGCCATATTTGTTAACCGCACCAACAAAATATTCACTGCATGATGGATGAAATTTACAAACCGCAGGCAATAATGGTCTTAGCATGACTTGATAACAACGCACCATTCCAATCAAGAGCATACTCAAAAAAAATACTAGAGCTTTCATCGTTGCTTTTTATCATTCAGAAACTTCAATGCTTGCTGGGTAAGATACAAAAATGAATCTTTAAGAACCAAAATTTCCTGTACGCATCCTTTTTTAGGAACAACCACCAGATCAACCCCTTGGGCCTGCTGATTCTCTCTTGTCAACCTAAACGCCTCTCGTAGCAACCTTTTGATTCGATTACGCACAACAGCATTACCATTAGTTTTCCCGACAGCAACTCCCAACCTGTTAAAAGAAAAACCGTTCGGCATGGCATAAAGCGCAAGATGAGAATTGGAGACCTTCAATCTAAACGCAAAAACTTTGCGAAAATCATCCGATGATTTTAGTTTATATTTTTGTGAAAAACAGAACTCAGATACGATCATGAAATCACCTATGGTTATTGATTCCAGGGCAAGTTTTTTCGGGGTTCCTGCGGATTAAGTTTTGCAAACTCCTCAACAATTTGTTTGCTAGGCTCATCAATAGATGTTGGAACAACAATTTTCAGTTGGATAAATAAGTCACCAAGCGCAACCCCTTTGCCTTTGATTCGTAATCTTGCACCGCTGGAGGTTCCGGGGGGAATCTTTACCGTCAATTTGGAACCATCCATAACCGGTACATCGATTTTAGCACCTAAAATAGCCTCAGGAATCGATATGGGAATCTCAATAATAAGATTATCACCTTCCCTATTAAAAAAAGCATGGGGTGCAGATTTTATGGTGAGATACAAATTTCCGCCATCCTGCCCCTGACCAGCCAGGCGGATTTTACCCCCCTCTTTTACCCCTGCAGGAATATTAACATCAAAATTTGATCCATTAACAGAAAGTGAAATTTTGCCCCCGAGTGCAACCTTCTCGAGGGGAACCTCAACATCAAAATGGCTATCTTGGGGCTGACTAAAAGGCTTTCTTCTTCCTTTAGTTTTTTTCCCAAACATCGAGCCAAAATCAAATCCTCCTCCAGCATTACCACCAAACATCCCTGCCAAATCATCCATGTTCATAGAACCTGAACCGCTATGAAAACCACCGCCGGGGCCTCTAGGCCCACCACCAAAACCTGCAGAAGGATCTACAAAACCAAACTGATCATACTTGGCACGCTTTTCTTTATCGTGGAGAATCTCAAAAGCATCTTGGATTTCCTTAAACTTGGTTTCAGCCTGTTTATCTCCCGGATTGCGGTCAGGGTGAAAATCTCTGGCAAGTTTCCTATAGGCCTTTTTAATTTCATCTTCAGTAGCGTTTTTAGTAACGCCCAAGACATCGTAGGGATCGCGTGGCATGATATTCTTTGCTTTTTGTCCTTAACAGGGAACTTTAATCATGGTTAGATAACCGTACCATTATTTATAAGAATAATCCCTATTTTAACCCCCGCTAATTTTGATTGACATTGAGATTTCCTCTTTTGGATTGATCCAATTGGCAATTTAGCTTAAAAACTTTATCTTACGCTAGTTTATTGAAATATTACAAGGGTTATCCTGTGTTTAAGCTGGTTTCAGAAGAAATTAGTTCGGGAAATGCAAGTTACCAAATACTTGGTTTCAGCAAATTCACTGCATTAACCAGTGAATTGGCAAACCTCCGCACCGATATAAACACTTCCTTACCAAACCCTTTATCCGCCTCAATTTTAAAATATCTGGATGACCAAACGGTCATCGCCCTGCAATGCACCCACCAAGCAACCAAAGAAATCAAAAATCTTGCAAATTGGGGTGCTATTGTTTCTCCCAAACATCCGGGCCGAAAAAGAGTATCTGGGGCCTTCGAAAAATTCAAACTCGAAAGTGCATGGGGCATCTCACCCCACTTGGTACCTTACGATTCCTTGCATTCGCCCTCTGGAATAGTCAGCCTTGCATATCAAATGAACGGAATAAACCTTGGGGCCGGGGGATTTGCAGGAATGGAAGGGCAGGGGCTTCTCGCAGGCTTTACTTCATTGGAAAACAATTTTGCTGAAGGACTTATTCTAATTTGGACGGGCTATCGTGAAGAATTTACCTTGTATCACCTCGAAAGCCAAAACAATCAAACCATTGAAGGGTATGCTCTTGCAATTACCAAAAAAAAGAGTGCAAATGGCAACAAAAGAACCCATGCAGAATTAAATATATCTTGGAACAAAGATGCAAAGAACTTTGCATTTATTACACCAGTATCTCTTGAAAATCTCTTGAAAATCCCTGATAATTTCCAAACTGACTGGACTTTCCAAATCGCTATCAATGTGTTTGCAGATTTTATTCCTGCAAGCATATAAGGACTACAAAAAACAATGGATGACGAGATTTGGATTACTGGAGTAGGCGTAGGATGCCCCATGGGCTTTAGCCTTGCTGAATTTTCAAAGACGCTTCTTGAAGGAAAATCGGCAGTAAGAAAAGTTGAACTGTTTGACACCACAAATCACCCTAGCCAAATCGCAGCTTACATCGATGAGGTTCCATTATCAAATAAAATTCCCAGTGAAACATTTCGTTCCAGATCCAAGGCAGAGCAACTTTACATTCATTGCCTAGGCCAGGCGATTCAAGACGCAGACATCGAAAAAGAATTAGAGAGGAAAAATTCCGGACTGATATTGGGGACCGGTTCCGACTGGCTTTTATCCTGGGAAGAGAACTTTTTTTTGGGAGGCGACAACTACAAATTACCGGGGCGCGAAATCGCTCCATATTTTCAATACGCTAAAGATTTATACCAAATTGAAGGGCCAGTCCTCCAAGTCTCCACGGCATGCGCTTCTGCCAATCATTCACTAATTTTTGGCGCAAATTGGTTAAAAATGGGAATTGTTGATATATGTATAGTTGGCGCCTGCTCCATTAATGTCACGCCTATTACTCTGGCTTCATTTGGAAACCTAAGAGCTCTTTCGCGCAGAAATGATAATCCGGAGCAAGCCTCCAGACCTTTTGACAAAGATCGCGATGGCTTTGTTCTTGGCGAAGGTGGCGCAATTTTTATCCTCGAAAAAGCTTCTCACGCTAAGAATAGGCGGGCTTCATGCCATGGAAAAATACTTGGGGGGGGCTTCTCTAGCGATGCTTTTCATCCTGTTATCCCAAACCCAAATACTTTGCAAATTGAAATTGCCATCAAAAACGCTCTTACCAACAGCCAAACGAATCTTGATTCAGTCGATTACATCAATGCCCATGGCACAAGCACCCCGGTGGGCGATGCAGCTGAAGCGAATGCAATCCGATCTGTTTTCTCAAACCAATTTCGTAACATCCCCGTTAGCTCCATCAAAAGCATGGCAGGCCATGCCCTTGCGGCTTCTAGCGCAATTGAAACTGCAGCTTGCCTTATAGCGTTACAAAAGCAGGCAATTCCGCCAACAATCAATCTAGAAACAATAGATTCGACTTGCGATTTGTATCATGTTGCAAATACAGCAATTGAGAAAAAACTTACTTGCGTGTTATCAAATTCGTTTGGTTTTGGGGGTAGTAATAGTTGCATCGTGCTTGGGAAAGCATAAAGGGCCGCCAAATTGGTGACCCCTTGTGGTATTAGCCTGATAAATCAGATTTAAAACAAGAACTGAAGCTCTAAGGTTGGTCCCTGATAAAAAGTAGAACCAATAGCACTTGAACCAGTCGTATTACGAAGATTGTAATCAAACTGGGAAGAAGCCTCTGCAACACCAAGAGCCCAAAGGAGGTTATAGCCTGCTCTAAATCTGGCACGCTCGAGCAATAAAACATCTGCATAAAAAGCCATTTCAAGAATCGATGCAAAGGTCGCCCCATTTTGGGAACCGCTAAAACCTTGGAGGCCATCTCCACGAACTAGCGAAACCTGTGAATTCCACCAGTTCACACCTGCTGACCCCTTACTCATCATACCTATTCCAAGGTGTTTAAAAACACTGAGATTATACTCACCCCCCGCTTGCAAACCTAAAATGTGGTTATGTGCCCTAGCGTTATAATTAGCTACTAAAGCGCTACGAGTTCCTGCAGGAATAGGCTCTGCTTCTTTACTGGTTGTGTAAACCATATTTTCAAGAATGTCGAAGTATCGCACCCCAACCAAAAATTCGACATCTTTGATTGCAGGGCTTGCGTAACGATAAATTAATTCAGCATTTCCAATCGCAGAGTTCATACTTGTTGTCATGGTATTAGCATCTGTCCATAGGCCTGCAAACCCTGGGGGAGAATAGACAGGGAGTGGACTTTTTCCAAAAGGGCTGGAAAGAAAACCAGGGGATGTATTTGAGATTTCTTTTGAATTTTGCGGAATATAAAAACCATAAAATTCAAACATCTGGTTGTTTTCAAGGAGGCCTAAAGTTACTGTTGGCCCCCAACCCATCGCTGGGGTCAACTGGTTAAAGTTTTGCACCTCGGTAAAAGAGCCAATGTCGGGTACCATAGATCCGCCACTATCACCTTGATAGGCAGACCCAAAGCTTCCTGCGTTTTGGCGTTTCAAGGCTCGTGCACCAATGCTTCCATAACACGCAAATTCAATTAATGGTGGTTCCTCCATAAACGCACTAGGTGACAAACTGGACAGACTAAGATCCAGAGGGGCATCCTCTGATTGACCATAGGACTGCGGATTGGCCATGGGTCCAGGGGATGGATAGCCTTGGTTCCCAAGACTTGAGCCCCCTAAAGGAATCGGCTCAGAAATAGGGCGTGGCCCCTGTCCCGAGGGTAGATTTTGAGCTTGTAATGAGGAAGCCTCAAAACAAAAAGCGGCTGAAACCAGTATAGTTGAAAGAACTTTGCTCATAACCACCGCTCCCCTTTTACACCCTAATCATCCCAAATATACAAATATTGGGATTTCTAATAACTTGGGAATCATTATTAAAGGAATCGTCACTATAAAGGTTAACCTTGAAAAAATCCTTAAAGGTTTCCAAATGAGCAAAGGGAGAACCTCTGCCACGAACCACGCAAACCTCCTATATTTAAATTTTAACCCTTTCCGAACATCCATCTCAAGAAAACTAAAGTGTTTAAAGCCACCAAAGTTGAAATGTTTCATTCAAAACACACACTGGATTGACTTTTAGACTAAATCCTTGGTATTGAAGAAATAACTGGGTTGACGATTAGTTATTTCAGGCAAAGAGACCTGCACCAAAATGGCAAGATTATCATTATATTTAGCACTGGCAACTTTCCTTAGTTTGCTATCAATTGGTGGATTTGTCTTATATTCCATCATTCGTCATGAACCAAATTTTTATAAAACCGCTTTATTGGTAACTAATGATCCTAACAAGGCTGATAAGGCAAGAGAATTCACATCCGAGTGTTTTGAATTCGTTGGGGCTGTTGGAACCGAAAAAGAATGGTATGCCCAATTCAAAGAAGATCAGATCAATAGTTTTTTTTCAGAAGAGCTCGACGAAACAGGTAATAAAAACAAGTTTTTCCCAGATTATATTCGTGCGCCACGAATCTGCCTCGAACCGGATCGTTTGCGTTTTGCGTTTCGTTGGGGCGAAGGAAAACTTAGCACCATCGTTTCAGCAGAATTAAAACTATGGCTTGCCAAAGATGAACCCAATGTGGTTGCAATTCAAGTTTATTCTTTAAAAGCAGGCGCTTTGCCTATATCTCTGTTATCAATGTTCGACAAAATATCAGATACAGCAAGGCAAAACGGCATTGAAATTTCATGGTACCGAGATCAGGGAAAACCCGTTGCAGTAGTTCGATTTCAAGCAGACCAACCGCGCCCTACAATGCTTTTACAAGCATTAGAAATTGAAAAAGGATTTGTGACTCTACGAGGAAAAAACATGGATAGCAACAGGCCTGAAATTCCAATTGCAAACAAGCAAGTCTCTCAGGCTAATTAGTGATCAAAAACCATATCGTATTCGCGTGGCTTGAATAATAGTTTGAATCGTACAATCTTCACCCAACCGACTTGAATTTAAAATAAGATCGTAGCACTAAGGCTCATTCATAACATCCTTGAAATGACTATGCAGAAACTCAACACGCCTTTCATCAGAATTACGAACCTTTTCTTTTGAATCGTCCAAGGTCAAACGGTCATACTGAGAAATATAAGAAGCCCGGTCATCAAAAGGGGCAATTATACGCGCATGCAATTGATTAACATCTGGAATAAGAAACCCTGCACCAGACCCAACAAAAACAGTGTTACCAACGCAACCAAGTAGCAAAATCACGCGTGCCAAATCTTCAATTTCTTCGGTTCTTGTAATGCACCTTTCATCAACGAGTTGCGACCATTGCCCTTGTACCCAGTCAACAATTTTAGAACCGGCAAAATCAAATAATTCTTGTTTGGCTGCTGGATTAGAAGCCATGTACTGAAGAATTTCGTGGCTATAGATTTGCCAACCTAATTTTTTAGCAACTTTCATAGCAATCGATCCGCCACGAGCTCCAAACTGTCGAGAAATGCAAAGGCAATGTCCCGGAAAAGAGCTAGGCGGGCTATCTGGGAATAAATCCCCTCGGTAGCCATGCTTTGGAAAATCAACAAACAAATCGGGTCTGGGGTTGTTATCATTTTTTTGCATTGGTCACCGGTAAAAAAATCATCTCTGGCCTCTAAGCTCTATCTTCTCAAAAAAGAATATTCCTGCAACCAGAAACAGTAAAGCAATTCCCAACATAAAACAAATGGCCATTGATTGGGAAAAATCCCCATACCCGCCACCCTGTTCCAAAATTACACCCAAATCCGAACTTTTTTGAAACATAAGACATCGGGCATAAAATGCAACACTTAATTGCTTAAGCGATCCCGGCATACTTCCTAGAAGCGTTTCAACAACAAAAGCATAGGCTAACGCAATCAAAGAAGCTCTTGGTAAACAGGCACCCATAAAGAAAAAAACCGAAGCATAAGTTATGCTAGCTAACGCAATGGGCTGCCAAAATAATTTAAAAGCAAAAATTCCGCAATCACCCGCACAGAGTGAAAGAATAAAAAAACCTCCAAGACTCCAAATTAAAACCCAAGGAATTATCGCCAAAAATCTTCCGATGTAAATACTTGACCGGGGAACAGGCTTTGAGAATAACCAAAACAAAGTTTTACCTTCCCTTTCTGCTCCTAGCCCTTCTACTGCAAAAGTAAGGCACCATAACGGAAGTAGAAATCCCAGTAAAACTGAAAATATGACATTTTTGGTGAAAACCGGGAACCCTGATTGAATCAATAACCCCGAGCCGGAACCTGCAATTGCAGAACAAACTGCTGAAACACCTGTATTATGTCCTAAAACCAAACTACTTGCCTCGATCATTTCGATTGAATTTTTAAAATTAAATCCAACCTGCCCACGCGGCTTAAGTGTTTTATAATTCCACTGATTTTTCAAATTAACCGAAAGAACAATTGCAGCAACAAGCATTAAAAAACCTGCAGAAACCCAAAACAAGCCATGCCCAACCTTGACCCGAAAAAGATGGACTGCAAGGATGGACTTTACGCCCTTCATAAAAGATTTTAAAAACTCCAAGCTTAGCCTCTTTCAAAATCAACCTTCAAACAATGACTCCATGACTTCACCTGGGGCTTCATCAACCACTTCCAACCTGCAAATAGGAATATTGTTTTCGAGCGAAATCATCACCAAGTACGAGAAAACAATATCAGGCATTCTAGTTAACACCATTAAAACATGGAATTTCCCTTCGGGCAAACGAACTCCCAGTACTTCAGAATGGCTTAAAGCAATTTGGGCAAGCAATCTGATTTTATCAGCAGATTCAATTTTCAACATGATTTCTACGGGTTTATTTAATAATCGATCCCGAGCCCGTGAAACTGGCCCCGCCGAAACAACACGGCCTGATCGTAGCATTACTACCTGAGTCGTAAGCTTTTCTATTTCATCCAGTTCATGACTTGACACCAAAATCGTTTTTCCTTGGGATTGAAACTTCAACAACAAATGGACTAAGTCGCGTCTACCAACAGGATCTATACCTCGAAATGGCTCATCCAGAATAAGCAAAGGGGGATCCAGTAAAATGGCGTGGGCAATTTTTGCCCGTTGCCTCATCCCTAGCGAACAACGCCCTAACAATGTCGATTCCACTGATAACAGGCCCACAACCGAAAGAACTTCATTGATCAAACTGGGAATGCGTTTGCTTTCGATCCCAGCAAGGCATGCCATCCGTAAAAGAAAATCTTTAATACTCCAAGAAGAATAAAAATAATCAAGATCAGGACTATAACCAACGAGATGCTTTCCCTGCCAAACCCAAGGATCGATTCCAAAAATACGAATTGAACCAGTATCGGGATAAAGCTGGCCAGCGATCAAGTTCATTAAAGTGCTTTTACCAGAACCGTTAGAACCCAATAGAGCTGTAATCCCGGGCCGGAGTTCCAAACTAACATCATTCAAACCGAGAAAATCCCCATGCCATTTAGACACTTTTTTGCACCATAAAGGAACACTATCAGAATTGGCAACATCAGATGAAACCCCAATCATTATTCAACACCTTTTTTAAAGTAGGTTCGGATGGTAAGAATTGTGCTAACCATAAAAACAAAACACAAGGATGCTAAAGCCAGCCAAGGATTTAAAGAATGATCGATTTGGCCGGGTAATAGGGTAGGGGAAGCACCAAGGCATTTTTCACCTAGTCTTTCAACACAGTACCAAAAATCAAGAATTCTGAAAACTGGATTTAATCTTAAGCGATCAATCATGATGGCACAAAGAGACGGGAGAAGAAAAAAAATCCCCGCCCAGCACATGATTAAACCAATGGTAGATCTGAAGAGCCCAACTGTAGCAAACAGCAGCGAAACAAGTCCAAGATTAATAACAAAACCATATCCAATAATTCCGAGCAATAATCTAGGATGATAAAGCAAATAAGTCCAAGTATCGACGAAACAAATTTCAAGAAAAAGAAAAAGAGCGGGAATAGTTGAAAAAAAATGAACAAGGAAAGAGGCTGCTAAGAACTTGCCACCAATATAATTCTTCATTCCACCAGATTTGGATTGATAGAAGATCAAAGAACCTTGATTAATATCGTCTCCAAGCAAGGAAGCACCTGCCAACACCAACAGCACGATAATTCCCCTAGATTGCAGATTGATAAAATTTCGGAAGGTTTCAGGCGACCCATCCATTTTCAAAACACTTCGAAGAAATTGCATCATATCGTTTTGATTGGCACGCCCAAAACCACCCACTCGGACTAATTCAGGTTGTTGGTCAGCAACCCAGAAGAAAAGATACTGGCCAAAAAAATATAGCAGAAAATTCAAAACTGCCAGTGAGAATATGATCCAAAATACTTTACTTATAAATATTAATTTCAAAGATTCGCGAGTAATAGCTAACGCCCCCATCCAAGCAGGGTTTCGTAAGCCACGCCATGGCCTATATTCCAGAAATGAGTTCAGGGAGGTCTCCGCCATCAATTTCCAACCAATCTTTGCTTATCTAAAAGTGCAAAAAAAGCATCATCCAAATTGCCCTCTAAAGGAACGAGTTTTTTGATCAACCCGCCTGCAGATAATATCTGAGAGGCGATTATGTTTACTTCGGTCGATGAATCACACTGAACCAAAAATTTTGTAAAACCGCCCATATCTTGAGTACCCTTGCACCTTTCACCCAAAGCAGTTAATACATTAATTTGGTTACCCCCAACTTCAATTAAATACCTGTCCGCTTTGTTTTCAAGAAGTTTTTCAAGAGAACAGGACGCAAGGCAGACACCAAAATTTAAAACCACAATCTGATCGCAAACGGATTGCACATCTCCAAGCAAATGCGTTGAAAGCACGATTGATTTTCCCTGCTGTCTGGCAAAATAACTAAGATAATCGAGCATTTGGTTTCGAGCAGGGGGATCTAAACCGGCTGTCGGTTCATCAAGGATTAGCAAATCCGGATCATGAACCAATGCCTGGGCAAGTTTAACTTTTTGAATCATTCCGGCAGAGTATTCTCCAAGCTTCCTAAACCGCCCTTCACCCATGCCAAGGCAATCAAGAATCTCGTGAGAACGCCGGAGAGCATCTTTACGCTTCAATCCTTCGAGTTCGCCTGCAAAAGCAACAAACTCAAACCCTTTCATCGAGGGAATAATAGCTTTTGCTTCAGGCATGAAGCCAATATTCCCCAAATCGACTTTGGTTTTCCCAAGAAGAGATATGTCACCGGAAGAAGGAATATCTAAACCAAGAATAAGCTTGATTAAAGTGGATTTTCCCGCTCCATTTGGGCCTAATAAACCAATAATTCCTGAATAAACTTCAAAAGAAACATTATTCAGAACGGTTTTAGAGCCAAATTTTCTAGTCAGATTTCGACACTGAATAACAGGGATTTCGCCCACATTAAATTCTCAATTAGAATTAAATCCAAAAACCACTCAATCGCTATTGAGAGCGGCAATTGCTTCCTTACGATCATTGTAGATGGGCCAGAGGGTATCGAGGCCGGTAAGATGCAATAATTCTCTTGCATTTGGGGATGCCCCGGCAATTACGACTTCGCATCCATGTTTTTTGACTCTTTTATGACATCTAAGCAAAAAACCCAAGAATAATGAACCGACATAATCAACTTCAGAAAGATCAAAAATAAGCCCGCTTGGCCTCATCTTATCTAATGGATCTAGTACCAAATCTGTTGCGGAAAGCATCAGATCTTCCTCCATTTTTTCAGCGGTTGGTGACGGTATCACAATCGCTATGTCTCCAGCTTTTTCAATGCTAAACGATGGAATTGCCATTGGTCGCTTTATAACCCCCTCGAGATAAAACCTGATTTTACAAGGCCGTACTTTTTCTAACTGATATCCTATATTCATGTGCATTGATCAAAAACACAAGTTATTTAAAGGAAATTAGTTACTTGGACACCATAAATCCAAAACTACCTGTTATCAAACTTAAAATTGTCAGGAACTCCAATCACCCCTGGATTTTTCAGAAAATGATTGAGAAGCCAGATCAAAAGATTCCCAATGGTTGCATTGTTGACATAGAAGACCGAACTGATGCATGGGTTGGTCGAGGAATTTTCAATGGTCACTCTAGAATTTCTCTCCGCATTTTAACTACTAATCAAGACGAACCAATTGACGAAGCTTTTTTTGATAAGAAAATAGGGTTGGCAGTTGACCTCCGAAAAGAAACACTAAATTTGGAAGCTTCTACTAATGCATATCGCCTGATCCACGGCGAAGGCGATGGCTTAAGTGGCCTTATTGTTGATAAATTTGGAAAAACAATTGTTATCGAGTTTTTTTCATCGGGCATGTATCGTCTTAAAGAAACAATACAATCGATTCTTTTAAAAAATTATCCAGAACATCAAATTACTTGGTTTGCTGAAAGCCATGTTCAAAAACAAGAGTCATTTAACTGCAAAGAACCGGGATATACTATAAATCCTGAAGTTATTATTGAAAACGGGTTAAGTTTTAAGGTAACTCCAGGAACGGGCCATAAAACTGGTTTTTTTGCAGATCAACGCGAAAATCGACTTCTGCTAAGCACCTTCTGCTCAAACAAAAAAGTCTTGGATCTGTGCTGCAATTCTGGGGGCTTTTCTGTGTATGCAAAAGCCTTAGGTAAAGCTGATGATGTTACTGCAATTGATCTCGACGAAGAGGTTCTTGCACTTGCGAGGCACAATGCCAGCCTAAACAAAGTAAGAATCAAATGTATTCAATCAGATATCTTTCCATGGTTGCGTGATTGTATTACCAAAGGAGAAAAGTTTGATGTTGTAATTTTAGACCCCTCAAAACTTACCCGTGATCGCGACGAAATAGAAACAGCACTTAGAAAATATACGGATATGAACCGCCTCGCAATGCAGGTGATCTGTGATGGAGGCATTTTGCTTACTTGCTCTTGCACTGGATTAGTTTCTGAATTTGATTTTTTTGATTCTGTCCGAAAAGCAGCTTGGCAAGCAGGGAAAACCGCCCAAATTTTAAAATTAACAGGGGCTGGGCCAGATCACCCGTTTATGGCGCACGCTGGCGAAGGGCGTTATTTGAAAGCTATTTTCGCAAGAATTCATCATGGCACTGCATAAAAAAAGCGCCTCAGTTTAAACTGAAGCGCTTTAATTTTCAAATTCTTTTATACTTTAAAGCAATTCGGTTACGGGTTCACGATCATCCAGAATATACATTGGGCGACCAAAGTTATCTGGGAATGTAGCAGAGGAATCGATACCCATTGCTGAGTAAATGGTGCTTAACAATTGGGGCACCTTGTACTTGCGATCAATTGGATATTCACCACGAGAATTAGTTGCGCCAATCGCTTGACCCATTTTCAAACCACCACCTGCAACAAGCGCACTCATTGCTGCTGACCAATGATCACGGCCACCACCGTCTTGCATATTGATTTTGGGCGTTCTACCGAATTCGCCCCAAACCACGGTAACAACATCATCGCTCATGCCTCGCTCATGAAGATCTTGGATTAGACTGGAAATACCCCGATCCAACATTGGAAGCTGGGTTTTCAAGGTTTTAAAGTTACCGGAGTGAGTGTCCCAACCACCATAAGAAAGAGTCACGCAACCCACGCCTGATTCGATAAGCCTTCTTGCAGTAAGAAATTGTTCTACGCCTTTATAACGATCGCGCACTTTAGGTTCTTCCTTTGAAAGATCAAGAGCTTTGCGAACTGTACCTGATGCTACCATGTCAAATGCACGAATGGCAAAGGAATCCATGCCCTTCATAGTACCAGAGGCATCTATTTCACGCCGTACATTGTCAAAGTTTTTAAGAAGCGACTTTCGATCATCATATCGGTCGTTTTCAACACCGGTAGGAAGACGCAAGTTTTGCATACCAGGACCATCTGGAGTAAAAGGGCGGTGAGCTATACCAAGATAACCAGGCTCGGTTCCTTTCGACATTCCCCTCAAACTAACAAATGGCGGAATATCAGACTGATTTGATTGAAGCTTGGAAATTACTGAACCGAAGGATGGGTGATGCGCAATTCGGTTTACATTTTCACTATAACCTGTCATCACTTGAGAATCAGAGTGTTCATCGACAGAAACAAGGCTTCTCACAACTGCAAGCTTGTCAAACATTCTGGCTTGGTTGGGGAAATGTTCGGATATTTGAATTCCAGGTACATTTGTTGAAATTGGTTTGAATTCTCCGCGAAATTCAGAAGGTGCTTCAGGCTTAAGATCATACATATCCATGTGGGATGGGCCACCAGGAAGATAAATCATGATGGCGGCCTTTGCAGTACCAACTTTACCAACTTCTTTAGCACGAAGCATATCAGCAAGTGATAAGGAGGAACCAAAAGCACCAATTTTGAGAAAGTTACGTCGGTTGATACCATCACAAAATTTGTTTGAACCACCCAGAAAAGTCAGCATGTGAAGACTCCGAATGAAGGAACTGGCAGGAAACAACGCTTAAAACCGGTATGCATATAAAAAAATACCCCAATACCACGAATAGGTCAACTGTTTTTATTAATAAAAACAAAATAAATCACTTAAAAGTCACAAACAATCAGGTCAAAATATCAAAATAGTGCATTATTACTAATTGTTTGGGGGGGGGTTGCGACTTTTAGCACCCGGTAGCGAAAATACCATATTCCGGTCTTTGTACTTAGATTCTATTTGATCCACAGTTTACCATTTAACCAAAGTTAAATTATTAATGAACTTATTTTGAACTTTTCAAATCAGAACAATTCATGAATAAAACTAATAGAATAAAGTTACTTTTAATGAAAAAAATATAACACAGAAGAATCTAATGTCAAAAGCAACCTTACTCACCGCTGGCATCGACATAGGTGGGGCAAATATAAAATACTGCCAATCCAATGGGCTTACTATTAACACAATATTCCCACTGTGGAAAAAAAAGAGTGCCTTACCTGCGATTCTTAAGAAAATTTTTAGCACAAATAAAATTCACACCCTTGCGATTACCATGACGGGAGAATTATGCGACTGCTTTAAAACCAAAAATGAAGGCGTCAAATATATCTTAAACTCAATCCCTAAAAACCAATTCATTCCTTTAGTTTGGACTACAAACCAAAATTTCATCCCTCTTGCACACGCAATGCAAGACCCAACAAGTTGTGCAGCATCAAATTGGTTAGGTTTAGCAAGTTTTATTGCAAAACAACAAAATAAAAATTTTGGACTATCAATTGATATTGGATCAACGACCACAGACATAACATCAATCAACCAAGGAATTCCAATGCTTAATGGAATTACTGACAACCAAAGGCTAAAATCCGGAGAACTTATTTACACTGGTATAAAACGAACACCACTTGCTTCCTTATTAGGAAGCCAATTCGCACAAGAATATTTCGCAACAATAGCAGATGCCCACCTACTTGAAAACAACTTAGAAGAAAACCAAGAAGATACAGACACTGCGGATGGAAGATCGTTCACAAAAACAAACTCAGCCAGGCGCATCGCAAAAATGCTTTGTGCAGATCAAAATGAAATCCCAATATCCAAAATCATAAAAACAAGCCAACTTGCAATCAAAAATCAAATCACATGGATTACGAATGCCCTAAAAAAGCATCTCCAAAGAAAAAACAAAGAGCCAAAATGGATAAGCATTTCAGGATCCGGGGAATCCTTAGGAAATATGATAATCGATGCATTTGAATGGAAAACCATCCCTATCGTGCATTCATTCTCCAGCATGTTCGGAATCGAAAATTCTAGGGCTGCATGCGCTTACAGCATAATGAAAATAGCAGAGAATCAGCATGAAAAGTAATCTCATAAAAGTAGGAGGAAGCCTACTAGACACAAGCAACTTGCCAGAAAAACTTAGTTCCTTAATTAGAACATTGGGCCCCTCTTGCATTGTTATTGTTGTGGGGGGGGGGGAAGAAGTACGCAAATTAGAAAAACAAATAACCAAAATTACTCCAACAAAGGAACACTGGGATTCATTGCAAATAATGAGCAAAAATTCAATCGCATTAGCATCTCATTTTAAAGGCGCAGTTATAGCAACCACGCCATTCATAAAAAAAATCGGCCTGTTTTTTTTAGATGCATATGAATTTTGCAAAAACGATCTAAAAATAAATCACGAACCTTTTTTACCACAAACCAGAGAAGTACGATCCGATAGTGTGGCGCTGCGATTTGCTCAACGATTTGAATTTACTGAATTATATCTATTAAAGTCAATCGATTTTCCTGAAACAAAAAATTGGGAAGATGCCTGCAAGCAGAATTATATCGACCCTTTTTTCTACAAACTCTTCAACAGCAAAACACAGAACCCAGCCATTCATACAATCAATTTAAGAGGTTCCCAAATAACTCAACCGTTTAACTCCAGCGACAAGATCTGAAGTTAAATCAAAATCAATTGTTTGATTTCGAGATCGCCCTATGCATGCTGCACCGCGATAACCAAACCATGCAGGCAAAACACCTTCTTTAATAAGTCGGGCGGTCCGTATTAGATCCAAGGAACCTGCAAGTGCAAATTTTATATTTTTAGCCATACACTTATTTTGTATTTTCAAAAGTTCATCGATCGTAACCCAATCAAGAACCGAAGAACCGTTTTTTAACCAAGTATCAATCATAATTGCATAAAAAGAATGATCACAAAGAAATTCCAAAAGCATAAAAGGATTAATTGAGTTAGCGTTTAAATAATCGCCATACAATACAGGAACTATAAAAGCTGAACCATTTAACCGTTGAACTTGATCTTTTAGAGAAAGCAAATTTTCAATCCAAACATCCGAATTTTTGCAATCCGACATCCCAAACTTATAAAAAGACATATCTTTTGGAAATAACTCAGGTAACTTTGGCATATCACGCAATTCGCCACAAGCCATACTTAGACTTAAACCAGATGGCAAAGCATTTTGAATTTGCGAAACCAAAGCCAGATCGATCATGCCCATTGCAGCTTTTTCAGGATCTTTCAAATCAATGAGGTCAACTCCTGCTTTTAATGCTATTTTTGCTTCTTCTACATTTCGAACACTTATCAACACCCTTGCCAAAGTTCACCTCATAAATACAAATTTTTGTTTATAAAAACTAAATAACTTAGCAAAAACCTTTTAAACACATTTTGTTATACAACGAGTGTTATATCTATCATTTTAGCAATGAAAAATGTTAAACTAATAATAGTACCTATTTATTTTCAGACATTAATTGAAGTAAAACATTGCATATAACATGATAAAAATATACCAAAATTATGAACCACTTCCAGGCTACAGGGTACTTGAAAAAATAGGCAGCGGGGGATTTGGTGAAGTTTGGAAATGTTCCGTGCCCGGGGGTCTTCTAAAAGCAATTAAATTTGTGTCAGGAAAACTCGGCGAAAAATCAGATTTAAGAGCTGAACAAGAATGGAGGGCTATTGATCGCATTAAAATTATCAGGCACCCTTTTATTCTTACCATGGAAAGAATTGACATTATCGAAAATTGCTTAGTTATTGTTATGGAACTAGCAGATAAAAACCTTTGGGACAGATATCAGGAATGTAAGCAAAACAAACTTCCAGGAATACCAAAAAACGAGGCACTACATTATTTATCAGAATCAGCAGAAGCCCTTGATGTAATAAACTCCCAATACCAACTACAGCATTTAGACATCAAGCCACAAAATTTATTTTTAGTACATAATCATTTGAAAATTGGAGATTTTGGACTTGTCCATGATCTAAAAATTGCAGACCAAGAATTTCAAGGCGGAATTACACCCATTTATTCTGCTCCCGAGCTCATAGAAGGTCGACCTAGTAGATTCAGCGATCAATACAGCCTAGCAATTGTTTATCAAGAAATGACAACCGGTAGAAGACCTTTCGAATCAGATAATTTACGAGAAATCATAAAATCTCATTTAAATGATGCCCCAGACCTTTCGTCACTTGATAACAATGAAAAACAAATAGTAGCTCGAGCACTTTTAAAAAAACCAGAAGAACGCTTTAAAACATGCACGGATTTTATAAACGCATTAAAAGCAATTCACTTCCCACAAGTTAACCAATTGTTTGAACCAGTTCTTTTTCTTCCAAGCCAAACAATCACCCAAGAAACCAAAATCCAAGAACAACTTACCAATAATCAAGATCTTACTAAAACTTTATCTTTTAAAAATGCGACTGCTGAACCTCGTTCATTTAAAATAGAAAATAAAAATCTTGAACCCATCATTAATTCTGAAGATCGTATCGGCACGTTAATCATCGGAATAGGCAGAACCGGAATTGGGGGAACATCATTTTTCAAAACCACTCTAGAAAACCATTCACAAGTATCAGGGGAATCTTTACCCATAAAAATAATTGGAATCGATATTGATAAACAGGGAATATCAACAGAAAACAACAATCAACTAAAATTAACATCGAATGATTCAATTATTTTGAATCTAAACAGGCCTAATTATTATTTAGGGAACAAAGAGAAATCTGAAAAACTAGGACAATGGCTTCCACTCAGTAAGCTATATCAAATACCAAAAAGCCTTTGCACCGAAGGAAATAGAACGTTGGGCAAACTAGCCTTACTTGACGCCCCAGAAAAACTTTATGAAAAACTCTTACTAATACTCAGTCAAATAAATAAGACAGCTTATGCAAACACCATGCCTGGAATAATATCCCCAAATATTTGGATTTTAAGTCATGCCGCTGGCGGGGCCGCGGGGTCACTACTTGATATTTGTAAAATTATTATTGAAGCATGCATTCAATTAGCATTAAAACCGCCAACAATCAATCTGATTTTGGCATTGCCTACTAAAGAGAACTGTACCGTGCAAATGGCATCAAACACCACCATGCTACTTCAAGAATTAGAAGACAAAGATATTGTAAATCGAACTGGGAAAATTATTTTGGTTGAAACCCATACTAACGATAAAAGTGATAATTTGAAACTAATGCAAGATATAGGAACAATCGCTTATGTAAATGAATTAAAAAATTATAACCAAGGGGCGGAAATCAACAAGAATTACAAACCAGAATCCGTGGAAACAAGATCTTATAAAACTGCTAGTGCACAATTAGATATACTTTCGATCGATTATAATCAGACATTATTAACACAAAAAACATGCTTAGAATTAATACAGTCGTGGATTGATAAAAAAAATAATTATGATCAAGAAATCAATAATTGGCTTAACCAAGAATACATTAAAAATAACATCACCATTAAAAATCTAACTACAAGTTTAAACGAAACCCTTGAACTTAAACTAGGTGAACCGGTTGATTCATTCATATTGAAAGATTTACTAGACCCGTTATTTAAATTGGATATCCAATCAAAAAACAAAGAAATAACAAATGAACTAATTTCAAAAACAACCCTCGAAATTCTAAAAAATTCCGAACAACTTTTAGGGTACAAATGGTACTCGAATGACAAATCCACAGACAAAGGATCTTTTTTCAAAATAATGGATAAAAAAAAACATGAAATTTCTGAAAATTATGGTTCGTTGATTGATTCTTGGGTCGTTCAATGGATCGAAAAACCTGGTTATCGTTTTGCTGCTGCAGAAATTATTCTTACAACCATCAAGAAAAAAACAGATGAACTTCATAGTCAAATTACAACAAATAATAATAAACTAATTTCAAGCTTAAAAGTAGACTTACTAAGGCTTAATAATGCAATCCAACAACTTTCTGAAACTAAAATGGGTTACAATCAATCAATCCAAAAAATTATCGGGAAGTTTAAATCACTTTTTAAAACACAAGTTGAAATTCTTCAATGCGACTGTATTTTCAGTTTCCTGCACTCCGTCAATTTACAAATAAGCGATCACATGAAGGAACTTGCTATTTGCAAAACAAAACTTTGTAAAATTAGCATACGAATATTCGAAAATCCAGAATCAACGAATACTAAATTAGATGATGTTTCTATTTTTCCAATAAAAAAAGTTCTCTCGGATTCTGAACTTCAATCGCTTGACGAGATGATTCAAGAAAAAACGGTAAAAGATTACGAAGCATTCACACAAATATTTATTGGAAACGACAATTTGCTTATCGAATTTGAAAATATCATTCTTGTATCAGTTTCAACTTATCTAAAAAACATTGGAAAACTTATCAAGGAAAACATCTTAGATTCGATGGAAGATTTAAGCGCTAAGATAAATTTCATCAAAAGTCATATTGCTTCAGTACAGCATAAAAATCATTTTCACTTACATACTGCCCCTAATCAAACTATTCTCTCATTTCCACGATACATTTTAGGTGAATGGAATAGTGTCCAAATATTTGGCCCAACGAATCAAAGTATTTACTTAGTTCCGGGCAATGATGATTTTATTTCATGTGTATGTGAGGAAAAAATTGGTTGTTTTAACCAATCTTCAGTATTAAATCATTTTTTTAATATTCAAAAGCAACACCAAAATGAAACTGTAGATAAGCAATCGAATTAAGAATTGTCAAAATTTAAAAGAAATAGCAGGATATTTCAACATGTCTGAAATCGAATATCGAATTATTCAAGATGCATTCCATGGACCGTTAGATCTATTGCTACATCTCGTTAAAAAAGAAGAAGTGGATATTCTTGAAATATCGATTGTAAGAATTGCAGATCAGTTTAAAGAATTCTTGGAGGTAATCACTTTTTTGGATTTAACATTAGCGGGCGAATTTCTGGTAATGGCTACAAAACTAATGGAAATCAAAAGTCAGCTTCTTTTACCCAGACAGGTACAAAACATTAACAAAGAAGAAGATCCAAGAAATGAAATTGTAAGACAATTAGTCGAGTACAAAAAATTTAAAGATGCAGTGGAAATTCTAGAAGAACAAGCAGAAACTGCAGGTCAAAAAATACCTCGTCTAGTGTCTGATCAATTCCATGAAGAACGAACTAGTTCAGAAAAACTAATCCAAGAAGTGGAACTCTGGGATTTAGTCAGTGCGTTTGGTCGAATTATGAAAGAAACACTTGCTATTCAAGCCCAAGATATTGTTGTCGATCAAACACCTATGGAAGTATATTTGGAAGAAATAACTGGGAAGTTAATGCGAGAAAAATCTTTGCCATTCAGGGAATTATTCTCCCCACCATTTCACAAAATGCGTCTGATCGGTCTCTTCTTGGCGATACTGGAACTAATAAAAAAGCAGTCAATATTTGCGCAACAAGATGAAAGTTTTGGTGAAATCCATTTAAAATGGAGCCAGAGTGTTACCGTTTTTTAAATCGCTTTTTCTTTATTTGGGGCGTAGCAACTTTGTCACCTTTCAGTGTTGCTATTTTATCTCGAAGTTGGGCAGCTTTTTCAAATTCCAAATCTTCCGCTGCTTTAAGCATTTGAATTTGCAATTCTTCAATCATCTCATGTTTTTCTGCATGATCTTCATTTTCAATTCCCACAACCTTGTTAGCAAAATCATAGGCGGCTATTTCATTTTCAATAAAAACGGGAATCAAACTTTTGATCGATTGTGGGGTAATCCCATTTTCAATATTATAAAGTGTTTGCAAATCTCGCCTGCGTTTCGTTTCCTCAATGGCACGATGCATGGAATTAGTAACCCTATCGCCATAAAGAATAACTTCGGCATTAACATTTCTCGCAGCACGACCAATTGTTTGAATCAGCGAAGTTTCACTTCTTAAGAAGCCTTCTTTATCGGCATCTAAGATTGCAACAAGCGAAACCTCGGGTAAATCCAAACCTTCCCTTAAAAGATTAATACCTACAAGCACATCAAATGCACCTTCCCGCAATTCCCTCAAAACTTTAATCCGTTCGATTGCATCTAATTCTGAATGAAGCCATTTGCAACGCATCCCAGTTTCCTGAAAAAAACGAGTCAAATCTTCTGCCATTCTTTTGGTTAGCGTTGTTACCAGAACTCGTTCATTACGATCCACCCGGATTTTTATTTCTTTTACAAGATCAGCAACTTGCCCCTTGGCGGGTCGGACATGCAAAATGGGGTCTACCAAACCAGTAGGTCGAATAACCTGTTCAACAACTTCCCCCTTGCACCGTAACAATTCATACTCGGAAGGGGTTGCTGACATAAAAAGTACGCATTTGGCTTTTTTCTCCCATTCTTCGAAGCGGAAAGGCCTATTATCCAAGGCACTCGGAAGCCTGAAACCGTGATCCACAAGTGTTGTTTTTCTACTATGATCGCCAGCATACATACCCCGAACTTGGGGAACAGTAACATGTGATTCATCTACAATAACAAGAAAGTCTTCAGGAAAAAAATCCATTAATGTGTAAGGTGGTTCTCCCGGATTTCTTCCGCTAAACCAGCGCGCATAGTTTTCAACACCGGGGCAATGGCCTGTTTCCAAAAGCATTTCGATATCAAATTTAGTTCTCGCAGCAAGCCTTTGGGCTTCGAGCAATTTCCCTTCTTTTTTAAAAACATCAAGCCTGTCGTCCAATTCTTTTTTAATACCTTCAACAGCAACTTTCATTCTGTTTTCTGGTGTTACAAAATGCTTAGCAGGGTAAATAAAAAGTTCATCATTTGTTTTAAGAACTTCACCTGTAACAGGGTTAGTAAGGCTAAGGTTGTCAATTTCATCACCAAAAAGTTCCACTCGCAGGGATATTTCCTCAGAGGCAGGCCAGATTTCTATTACATCGCCTCGAACCCTAAATGTCCCACGCGTAAACGAAATATCATTGCGCTTGTATTGAATATCAACAAGTTTCAGCAGAAGGTCTTCCCTGCGTATCGATTCACCCCGCTTTAATGAGATGACCATCCGCTTATAATCGCTCGGGGAACCCAAACCATAAATGCAAGAAACACTAGCAACAATAATGACATCCTGCCTACTGACCAAAGCGCTGGTGGCAGCGAGTCGAAGCCTATCAATATTTTCATTAATTTGCGCATCTTTTTCGATATAGATATCACGCTGTGGAATATAAGCTTCGGGTTGATAATAATCGTAATAACTAACGAAATAGTTAACTGCATTTTCGGGAAAGAACGCTTTAAATTCTTGGTAAAGTTGTGCAGCAAGTGTTTTATTATGAGCCAGCACAAGGGTAGGCCGATTTAAATTAGCAATAACATGACTAGCTGTAAATGTTTTGCCTGTTCCCGTAGCTCCGAGTAAAACTTGCGCAGTCTTCCCCTCATTAAAGCCGCGCAACAAAGCCTGAATAGCTCTGGGTTGGTCGCCCGCGGGTTCATAATGGCTGACTAATTTAAAAAGGGTGCCCATCGGCTAAAAACTTTCCGTTAAAAAACAAAGAACTTATTGCATTATTGACTGATTAATGGAAATTTCAAGAAGGGAGTAATCTTTGAAGCGGTTTTTTTTCCAATACCTGAAACTTTTTGCATATCATTTTCATCACGAAACAACATTTCTTGCCTTTTTTCCACGATTCTTTTAGCTAGAGTATCACCTATTCCAGGTAATTTTTTTAATTCTTCAAAAGTTGCAAGATTCGGGTCGATTTTTTCCATTACCTGATTAATCTTACCACTTGAACTAATTTTCCCCGCATTAGAACTTGGCGGGACCCAAATTCTGGGCGCTACTAGGTTGGTTTTAGGAACGGACTCCGCAACCACCAAATGAGGCCTTATTTTCTCCGCAGTTTTCTTACCTACCCCTTTTATTTTTTCAATTTCATCAAGGTTGGTAAATCCTCCAAAGGCTTTTCGATAATTTACAATTTCTGATGCAATAGATTTGCCAATACCTGGAACTTGAGCCAATTCACCAAGGGCAGACTCATTAAGATCAAGTTTCAGGTGATCAAGTTTCTCAACATTCGAATGAATCGAAGAAGAAAACAAATGGACGGAATAAAAATGTCGATAAGAAGTAAAAAAGCAAAGGGTAATTAATATAAAAAATAAGCAGGCTTGGACCATAACGGAGTAGGTGCAATGGGAGTTTTTTCCAGAGTTTAAAGAAAGGGAATCGGGTGTGGGTACAGGAATATGCATCGTAAGTCTTTACAAATAACTAGATTGGCTTTTGAACTCCCAATATAGCATACCTGCAAAGTCGGTTATAAACAAAAAAATTCCTGCAAAAAAGATGGTCGGCGCTATCAAATAAGCCATAAAGCCAACGCAATCTCAAAAGCCTGGGAATACTACCCAAGAATTGGTTTCCTTCCCAAGTCAAACCAGGAAAAGAATTTTTTAAATGCAAAAGAGTTTCCCAGGTTAGCGATTCTTCATCGCGAGTATGTTTTTTTCTGGACCTTAACACCATGAAATCACGAATGCAACGAGTCAGAAAAGAGAAGGAAACTGGTTCACAGAAAATAGCTTTACCTTTAGGAACTAACACCCTCAAAATTTCATTGGTAGCAAAGTCCAAGTTTAAATGATGCAATATGGCGTTACCCCAAACGAGATCAAAAGAATTGTCCGCAAAAGGCAAAAGTTCTGCGCAGGCAGCCAAAACATTTAATTGCAAGCCATTTGCAGATGCCCTATTTTTAGTTTCTGCCAGATAGCCAGTTGAAACATCCAACGAAGTAACCAATGCACCTTGTCTTGCAAAGAGAACTGAGGCCATGCCATGGCCACAGCCTAAGTCTAAAATCCGTTGCCCTTTAAGGGTTCCGAGTTTAAAAACAGCAGCACGAACCCAAGACTCATGGGATAAATATTGTTCATCGGTAAAAAGATAATTTTCAGGAGAAGAAAAAGCGTGCCGCCTATTTTGGGCTTGCTCATCGTGAAAGACCTTTTCACGTTTAATTCTGTCAAAATCAGAAAAAAAATGATCGGTAGACTTATTTGTTTCCATTTCAAAACGATCTAGACTAAAGAATTAGTTAAACCCAGAAATTGAAAGCTAAACAGGTCCGAGAGCCAAACAACAATTGTGCCCGCCAAAACCAAAACTATTGGAAACGACATAACGAACCTTCATTTGTCTGGCAGAATTCGGCACATAATCAAGATCACATTTAGGATCAGGGGTATTTAAGTTAATGGTAGGATGAACAACCCCATACTTAATCGAAAGTGCACAAGCAATAAGTTCGATGCCACCACTGGCACCCAAAGTATGGCCGATCATGCTTTTTGTACTGCTAACCACAAGTTTCTTGGCATGATCTTTAAAAACAATCTTAATAGCCTTGGTTTCAGCTTCATCCCCAAGCTGGGTACTTGTTCCATGTGCGTTAACATAATCAATTTGGTCTGGATTTAGCCGGGCATCTGCCAAAGCAAAACCAACAGCCTTAGATGCCCCAATTCCCTCGGGATGAGGAGCCGTTATATGATAAGCATCAGCAGTATTGCCACAGCCTAGGATTTCTGCGTAAATATTTGCACCACGCTTGCGAGCATGCTCATATTCTTCCAAAACAACAATACCAGCACCTTCACTTAAAACAAAACCATCTCGATCTTTATCAAAAGGTCTACTAGCGGTAGATGGATCATTATTCCTATGGGAAACAGCCCTAGCGGCAATAAACCCACCAAGCCCCATGGGAGTAATTGCAGCTTCAGAGCCACCCGCAACAATTGCATCTGCAAATCCACCACGGATAGTGTGCAATGCATCACCCAAGGCATGCGCAGCAGAGGCACATGCGGTGGAAATAACGGTATTGTGACCCATTAGATTAAAATGAATAGAAACATTGCCAGCAGCAGAATTAGCAATCATTTTTGGAATTACAAAAGGACTGATTCGATCAGGCCCTTGTTGGGTATAACGGGTGTGTTGTTCTTCAAATTCATTAAGGCCGCCTATGCCGCTACCAATGATTACACCATAGCGAAATGGATCACCTTGAGAAAAATCAATTCCCGAATCTTTTACAGCGGAGATAGCAGCAACGAGTGCAAATTGAGAAAACCTATCAAGCCTTTTGGAAACTTTTCCTTCAAGGTGATTCTCGGGAACAAAATTCTTTACTTCGCCTCCAAATCGAACTTTGAAGGCGGAAGTATCAAATTGTTCAATCAGGCTTACGCCACTGCGTCCTGCACACAGATAATCCCAAAAAGTTGAGATATCGTTACTAAGAGAATTGACAGTACCAAGCCCGGTAATGACAACACGCCGTGTCATTTCTTGGCTTGCTCCTTTTCGATGTATTCAATTGCTTCGCCCACAGTGCGAATTTTGGCAGCTTGTTCATCGGGGATTTGGATTTCGAACTCTTCCTCGAGTTCCATCACTAATTCGACGACATCAAGGGAATCAGCACCCACATCTTCAACAAAAGAAGTAGCGCGAGTGATTTGACCTCTATCGACAGCCAAGGATTCAACAACAATGTCTATAACTCTTTCTTCGACAGAAGCCACGGCACATACCTCCAGAAAACGTAGGGCAATTAAGCCCATAAAAATACTAATAATAATTAACTATAAGGCTATCTACCACAACCAAGAAGTTCGGGCAAGCCATCTTATCTATCTTGTTTATAATTCCTGCAAAATCAGTCCACAACAAACTTGGACATTAAGCCTGAATATTAACAATCTCAATCTTTCTATTAATTCTTTTAGTTAAACCAGCAAGAACTCTACCCGGTCCTACTTCATAAAGCTTTTCAACCCCGGAGTCCAGAATTTTCCGGATGCAATTTTCCCAAAGAACTGGCTCAACAACTTGGCGAGCAAGTTTATTTTTAATGCTTAAGGAATCAGTATGCTCCATAGAATCCACATTTGCTAGAACGGGAACATTAGTAGAAGTTATGCTAGTATTACTGAGGATCTTGGCCAGTCTATCAAGGGCAGGTTCCATAATGATGGTGTGAAAAGCCCCTGCAACTGCCAGTTTTATTGTTCGAATTCCTTTTTCTGATGCAATTTTTTCAAACATCAAACAAGCTGGTGCATCACCTGAAACCACAATGTTCCCCGGACAAAGAAAATTGGCCATTTTGATCAGGCCCACTTTTCCAACTTCATCACAAAGCTCTGCAATCTGCTCTTTTTCAGCACCAATAACACTAAGCATGCCGCTTGGGATTTTTTCAGATGCGGCCTGCATTGCTTCGCCACGCTCTTTAACCAATGCGACACCGTCAGTAAAGCTAATGGCCCCGGCAAAAGTAAGTGCTGTATACTCACCCAAGCTAAGGCCAGCTGTAATTTTACAATTTTGGGCTGCATTTGGATCTTTAGAATTCAATAAATCCAATGCGGCTAAACTAGAAACATAAATAGCAGGCTGGCTGAAAACAGTGGAATTAAGCTTATCTAATGGGCCATTTTTACAAATATCTAAAAGGTCATAGCCAAGGATTTGCGAAGCCAGCTGAAACCTATGAAGTGCAGGGGGAAAATTTTCGCAAAGGGCAACGCCCATACCTAAATATTGAGATCCCTGCCCGGGAAATAAAAATGCTGTTGAACCCATTTAAGAAAAGAATCCTTCCAAAGGCCTGAACTTAAAACAATATTAATCAGAATTCTATTAATTGATTACCATTGATGGGGCTAGTTCAAGCTCACTAACAATCAAGTCATTTAACTTAAGCCTTGCATACTTGGCGGCTAACAACAACGCATTTTTAATTGCCCGATCTTTGGAACTTCCATGGCAAATAATACAAACGCCATCAATTCCTAGCAACGGTGCTCCGCCAAACTCACTGTAATCGTACTTTATAGCAAGTTGTTTCAAAGCGTGTTTAGCGAGATCTTTTTCATGATTTAAACAACCCAGAACTTCCTGAGTAGTAACTTCCATTAAATACTGGTAAAGACCTTCACAAACTTTAAGAACAACATTACCAACAAAACCATCGCAAACAACAACTTCAGCAACCCCTTGATGGATATCACGGCCTTCAATGTTGCCAATAAAACTGCTTCGCGAAGGACTACTATTGAAAAGCGCAAGTGTTTCTTTGGCCAAACTATTACCTTTGGCTTCTTCGGAACCAATATTCATAAGACCAATTTTTGGGTTTTCATGGCCTAGAATTCTGCGGGCAAATAAACTACCCATAACACCATATTGATAAAGATGCTCAGCTTTAGGTTCGGTATTAGCACCTACATCAATTAAAACACAAAAGCCTTTTTTAGTTGGCATTACAGCTGCAATGCCTGGCCTTTTGACATTTTTCAAGAATCGCCTAGTAAACAATCCCCCTGCAACCATCGCCCCGGTATTTCCGGCACTGACTATACCGTCAACTTCTTTTTGGCATAATAACTGCCAACACCTAGAGATGGAATTATCAGGTTTTTTACGCAACCCATCAACGGGAGATTCCTCCATCCCAATGGCTTGGGTACAGTGAAATACTCTAATACGATCAGAATGGGGTTGACCATGAATGTGAAGATCAATTTGATCTTTATCACCCACAAGAACCACGGAAAGTTCGGTGTCAGACTGAACCGCCTGTAAAGCCCCAGCAATGATAGGTCCAGGAGCAAAATCTCCGCCCATTGCATCCAAAGCAATGCGCATTTTTTACTTCTCCTGTTCAACTTTCAAAAATTCACGACCCTGATAAAAGCCACAATTAGAGCAAACTCTATGTGGCCTAAATGGAAATCCACAGTTTGAACAATATGCAATTTGCATAGGTTTTGCACCCAAATGGCTTCGCCTTTTACCTTGGCGGGCGTGGGATACCCTTCTTTTTGGTACTGCCATGTTTAAAACATCCCTTCCTAAACAAAAAATTTACTCATTAACAAGCTATTTATAAACCATCGTTTAGTCTAGTGCTCATTCGCTTAGACTTCTAAACAACTTCATAAAAACGCCATCTATAAATCGAGATTTTACACGGTCTCCGAATAGTATTTCATGTATACTCAAGAAATTATTTATCAATGGAGAACCTTATGGAAAATCTTTGGGCCCCTTGGCGGCATGCCTATGTTGCAGCAACCAAACCCGAAATAAAGGATTCTTGTTTCATTTGTTCGGCTAAAAACCCTCTATTTGACAATTATAATGATAAGCAAAACCTTCTCGTTAAAAGACTTAGGTATAGCTTGGTTCTATTGAACAAATTCCCTTACAATAATGGTCACCTTTTAATCTGCCCCCTCAATCACACAGGAGACTTAGGCCAATTAGATGAAAAGCAGCTTTTATCAAATGCCCTTACAATCCAACATCTTTTAAAAATCATGAAAGATTTGATTAATCCGGATGGATTTAACATCGGAATGAACCATGGGGCTGCAGCTGGAGCAGGAATCCCTGGGCACCTGCACTGGCATATTGTCCCCCGCTGGAACAACGATACCAATTTTATGCCCGTTCTAGCCAACACCAAAGTCATTGTCCAGTCCTTGGATAGTCTTTTCGACCTCCTAACCCAAAGTATCGAAAAAAAACCGTTTCCCGAAGAATGTTAGCTTCTAATCTCTGTACCCCTTCCTTTTTAATTGGACCCCTCATGGAATCGCCCTCTTCCCTAGCCATGAAAACTGACCTCAGCAAAGGCAGAGACTATCCTGAAAAAGATCATCCTTTTAGGAACTCCTACCAACGAGATCGAGATCGGATTGTTCATGCAACTGCTTTTCGACGACTGGCTCACAAAACTCAGGTTCTAGTTACCCACACAAGCGACCATCATCGAACAAGGCTTACTCATACGCTCGAAGTCGCACAATTAAGTAGAACGGTTGCCAGACAATTACATCTAAACGAAGATTTAACAGAGGCAATTGCACTTTCCCATGACCTTGGACACCCCCCTTTTGGCCATGCGGGAGAATATGCATTGCGCGATTGCATGCTTAATCATGGAGGATTCGAGCATAACCGCCATGCGCTTAGGATTGTTGAAGAACTTGAGTACCCCTACGCAAGCTATCCTGGATTAAACCTGACATGGGAAGTCCGCGAGGCAATGGCTTTGCATTCTAAGGTGCCAGAATGCCCAGAAGTTAAAAAATACCTTAAATACAAACAACCTTTCCTCGAGGCACAAGTGGCGGATACTTGCGATAGCCTTGCATACAATGCACACGACATTGATGATGCAATCAGCCTAGGGATAATCGAATTTTCAGACCTTAGAGGATCAAAAATATGGAACACTGCATTTGCAAAAGCACAAGAAGTTTTACCTAAAGAGGCGACCATAACCCAAATACAACTAGGTGCGATTCGAATCCTTATCGACATTCATGTTAGCGATTTAGTGGAAAACACCAGAAAAAACATATCTTTGACAAAGGCAACCAGCCTTGAACAAGTCAGGGATTTGGATATTTCTATAGTATGTCACAGTCCCGAAATCGAGGAACTGAAACATGAACTTGGTTCGGTGCTAAAACAAAAGATTTACAACAATTTCCGCGTGCAACGAATGGCAAGTAAAGGTGCAAGGTTTGTAAAAAGATTATTTTTCGAATTTTTTGAAAACCCATTGCAGCTTCCCGAGAGATATAAAACCCGAACAAAAAGCCAAGGTTTGCATCGTACAGTTTGCGACTATATTGCTGGGATGACAGATAGATTCGCACAAGATGAATACATGAAAATTTTCAATCCTTATTTTGATGTCTAAATAAGAACGGAAACAAATATTGTCATTGTTAATACAAAGACTTTTAAAAGGTGTTCATTCCACTAAAATAATTTTAGAAATTGATTCATAACATAAAAGATCGGAAACTCAAAAAATGGCATTGGATTCATTAAACACCAAAAGTTGGCTTGTAAAAGCTTGGAATTCAGGGCTCCTGCCTCTAGGACTTTTACGCGCATTTTTTGGGGCAGGCATAATTGCCCTAGCGATGATTGCATACCAACACTTTGGAAACGCAGAGCAAGGTGGCTCTACAAGCAGTGGTTACACCGCATTCCTAACCATTATTTCGATTGGTATAATTATTGTTCTTTTTGACACGCTATTACGAAATAAGCAAATTACTACTATTTCTGCAGTTTACTTTGGACTTTTAATGGGCCTTTTGCTGGGAAGTATTTTCTCTACCATTATGGATCCATTCCTATTTGATTGGGAAAGTGTGCAAAAAAACACTGATTTTGCTAGTCGAATTATCATTCAACGCAATTTACTTCGTGCTTTTAGTACAGCCATTTGTATTTACATCTGTATTTCAACGCTTCTTCAAACAAAGGACGAATTCAGGTTCATAATACCTTACATTGAATTTTCGAAACAAGTGAAGGGGTCAAAACCATTTATTCTCGATACATCAGCAATTATTGATGGCAGAATTGCTGATCTTTGCGAAACAAAAATTCTAGATAACAGACTGATAGTCCCACGGTTTGTTTTAAAAGAACTTCACGCCCTTTCCGATAGTGCAGATAAATTAAAGCGAAATAGAGGCAGGCGCGGGCTTGATATTCTTAAAAGCCTGCAAACTAACAATAAAGTTGAACTTCAGGTTCATGAAGGCGAACCAACCGAAATGAAAGGGATCACCCAAGTTGACGAGAAACTGGTCATTCTTGCAAAAAACATTGGGGGAAAAGTAGTGACTAATGATTTCAACTTAAACAAAATTGCTCAACTTCAAGGTGTGGAAGTGGTTAATCTTAATGAAGTCTCCAATGCCCTTAAACCTATCGTTCTACCGGGTGAAAATTTCTTTATAAAAATCGCCAAACAAGGCGATCAAATGGGCCAAGGCGTTGGCTATCTTGAAGATGGAACAATGGTGGTGGTAGATCAAGGCAGACAACACATTGGGCAAGATATTAATGTTCAAGTAACAAGTGCACTTCAAACCCCTTCCGGCAGAATGATATTTGCTAAAGTTGATGACCGGACTACTTAGACATGTAACATAGACCTAGGGTATTTACGCAAGCGGATTAATCCTCGTCTAGACAAAACATGTTTTTCAAGGTAAACCCCTCTCGAGTCTAAAAGAGGGATTTATTATGTACCGTATGTTTTTTATGATGGTTTTTACTGTTACTGCACTAACTTCCCAGTTGGCAATGTCGCAAATGCCTACCGGAACGCCAGCAGGAGCACAACCAATTAACACCCCAACATCCATTAAAACGCCATCAACTAGGCCAATTTCGCCTGGGGGTTCCCGCGACATCGATCTAGTTGAAAAAGTTCTCCACGCAAGAAAAGAATATCAAACAACCTTAGAAGCGCTCCGATCCCATTACATAAATGTTGGTGAGATTGAAAAAGCGAAATGGGCAGAAGAAGAACTCCTAAACTACCATCGTATTTCAAAACAAGCTTACTTGCTGGAACTCGATGTTCCCCCGCCAACACTTCAAGCAAACGAAAATATTCCAGATGCCAACGAATATTATCGAAGAGCCATGCAATACAAGGATAAAAGTTGGGGCCAAGAATATATCGACAATCAAAAGCGGGCCGAAATTTTATTGCAACAAATTTTAAGCACCTATCCAAACAGCGATAAAATAAGTGATGCAGCTTATCAGTTGGGCGATATTTATGAATCAAAACCCTACAAACAATACCAAAGGTCCGCGCTTTATTTTGAACGGTGTTTTCAATGGAACTCGAGAACCCAACTTGATGCCAGGCTTCGGGCCGCAAGAATTTACGACAGAAACCTTACGGAACGCAACAAAGCAATAGAACTGTATCGCGAAGTAACCATTCGCGAACTAGATCCAAAACGAGTTGCAGAAGCCCAAAAAAGAATCACCGATTTGTCTGGGGCACAACGCTAAAGCCTTTTTACCTACTAGCAAAATTTAAAGTTGGTACAATTTAAACTTGGTATCTAATCAAACAAATATATCATCCGAGATATTTTGATGAGTTTGTTCACCCCAAGAAATGTTCTTTACCTATCCATACTTGCTGGCTTATCCACCCTTGTACTTAAATCTTATGCTTACTGGATAACCGATTCAGTCAGCCTTCTTTCTGATGCAGCAGAATCTGTTATTAATTTGATTGCTGCAATAATTGCTTTTATCGCTATAAGGCTCTCCGAACGACCTGCAGATGACACCCACACCTATGGGCACGAAAAAATCGAATATTTCTCTAGTGGTTTTGAAGGGGCCTTAATCTTATTTGCATCCCTTAGCATTGGGGGAATGGGCATACACCGACTAATTTTCCCGCAACCACTTCAAACCATCGAAACAGGGATTCTTATTTCTTTTGTAGCCTCGATGATCAACGCTGCGGTAGGAATTACACTTCTAATTGTCGGAAAAAAACATCAATCTATTGTGTTAGAAGCAGATGGTAAACATTTGATGACCGATGTTTTAACCACGGCAGGAGTGCTTGTTGGTTTAATACTTGCCAAAGTCAGCGGATTAGATTGGTTAGATCCAGTTTTAGCAATTGGGGTCGCAATAATTTTACTTTATACCAGTCTAGAACTTGTTTGGAAATCATTTAAAGGTTTAATGGATCATGCGCTTCCTGAAAAAGAGTTGGCAGTAATAAGAGAAATAATTACGCTTAATCTTGAACCAGAGATGACCTTTCATGCATTACGGTCGCGCCAAGCGGGGGCAAAAAAATTCGTCGATTTCCACCTTTTACTTCCGGGTATTATCAACATAAAAGATGCACACCAACGGATGGAAAAAATCGAACATGGCATTAAATGTCAGATTAAAGACTGCGAAGTACAAATTCACGCTGAGCCAATTGAAGACCCAACTTCATGGGAAGACAATGCCCTTATCCGTTTTGAGAAAAAAGCACCAAACTACTAGGTATTAAAAAACCGATCACCGGCATCTCCTAACCCGGGGCTAATATAACCTCTTAGATTAAGTTGATCATCCAACGCCGCAAGTGTGATTGAAACATCAGGAAACTCCGCATGCAGATTTGCCACGCCATTTTTAGAACCTATTAATCCTAGAAAATTTATCTTTCGAACACCACTTTTACGCAACCGCCGAACTGTTTCTAAAGCTGACCCACCGGTGGCAAGCATAGGGTCAAGCACTAAGCAATGGAATTTGGACATATCTTCAGAAAGCTTGTCGTAATAAAATTCGGGCTGCAGTGTATCATGGTTTCGACAAGCACCGAGATGGTAAACTCGGGCCTCCACCAGCCATCGTAAAATGGGATCAACCATTCCGATCCCAGCTCTTAGAATTGGAACAATTGCAATCTCTTGATTTAAAACATTGCCGTTTGCAAACCCAACAGGCGTTTCAAAAGATGCATTTTGCAAATCAAAATTGAATGCTGCCTCTAGGAATACCGCTTGCGAAAGCAACTCAACCGCCTGTCTGAAAACAACATTGGTTGAGTTTTTGTCTCTAAGATTGCATATCCAATGCGAAATAATTGGACTATTTAACACTTTAAGAATGGGGGTCATAGTTTTCACGCATTTCAATTAGCGGAACATGTCATCAGCAAAGGGGTGCACAGAAGCATTAGCCTTTGGTTTAGGCCTAGACTTTAAAATGGAATCTGCAAGAAACAAATCATCTCGAGTCGTAATTTTAATATTACTCGAAGAACCGATAACAATAGAAACTTTAGTTCCCATCGCTTCAACAACCTGGCTATCGTCCGTTGCCCCTATGGGAATATTTTCGAAAGCTTTAATAAGAAGTTCTTTACTAAAAACTTGAGGGGTCTGCGCCAACCAAAGCCTTTCTCTAGGAATAGATTGCTCAATGACCACGGGTTCGATACTGCTGCCTCGTTTAAGAGAATCGGTCATACCTAAAGCTAAAATTGCTGCCCCGGACTTGATGGCCTGCTGAAATACCCTATCAATCATTTCGGTGGTTACACAAGGGCGCACAGAATCATGAATAGCAACAAATTCCACTTCATTTTTTAATATTTTTAAAGCATTTGCAACGGATTCAAAACGCTCTGATCCTCCATGAACTAAAGAAATATTTAAAAAAGCCATGTTTGCACCATACTTACGCCTCACCATTTCCTCATCCGAAGGATCAATTACTAAGATACACTGGCAAACATCATCGCGAGAGACAAAGAGTTCTGCGGTTCTAAGCCAAACAGGCCTGCCATCCAAAGCTGCAAAAGGTTTTTTTTCTTTATCTCCGAATCGGGTTGATTTTCCTGCAGCGGGCAGGATAACAGCGAACTTTGCCATCTCATCTTCTTTCATAATTGAATGTTCAACTAATTGATGGATTTTGCTTTATCTTGGCATTGCCTAGCTTTGCCAATCCAAATTCTTAAGGCATCTGCTGCAGATTCCATCTCCATAGAAAGAATATTAAATTGTGAATTAGTTTTATTCAAAGCAATTTCTATTTTGCTCAGATTATTTTGGACCGTTTCTTGGAAAGCAAGATTTTCCGATACACCAACTTCTTCTTTTACCAAACCATTCAATTCACCCCCGGTGTCACCCATTTTTAAAAGGCAATCGTTCAAAGTATTTTCAATATTCTCAACCACACTTTTCCAAGAACTATCCACAATCACCATAACTTTCAATTTTAAGCATGTTTTCAAGCGTGTTGATAACAATTGGATAAATTTTGTCTAGCGCCATTTTGGCAAAAACTCTCATTATTTTGCATTCTTCAAAGGGTGCCCATTTTTAATTCCAGATAGATCAGTTTTAACCCAAATAGAAAACCAATTCTGTTAATCCAAGACATAAACCTTTATTTAACAACATAAAATTTCTAGATGCTTTCAAATCTCTGAAATAGAATTAAATAAAGAGTTCTTTTCTTTTTGCTGCAAGGTTAGAAAATGGTACTTTAGATTGATGTAGAGAATCGCTCGTTTAGCGATTTTTTCTGTAGAATGATTAAAGAAGAGTGAACTTAAGTTACAGGAGTTTTAAAAATGGCGTTTGAACTACCCAGTCTACCATATCCCGCTGAATCCCTTGAAAAAGCAATTGATAAATTGACCATGGAAATTCATCATGGCAGGCATCATAAAGCTTATGTCGATAATTTAAATGCAGCTTTAGTGGACCAACCAATGTTGCAAGCCAAAACAATTGAGCAGCTTCTCCGGGAAATCCAAACTATCCCAGAAGCAATTCGTCAAAAAGTGATTAATAACGGGGGAGGCCATGCGAACCATACTTTGTTTTGGACAACAATGAGCCCGAATGGCGGAGGCGAACCCACGGGCGCTTTAGCCGAAGCTATCAAGTCTACTTTTGGTGATTTTGCAACTTTAAAAACCAAAATTAAAGAAGCTGCACTTGCAAGGTTTGGGTCTGGTTGGTCATGGCTTGTTATGAGTAACGGAAAGCTAGAAATCACGCATACCGGCAACCAAGACAGCCCAATCATGCAAGGGAAAACCCCATTGTTTGGCGTTGATGTCTGGGAACACGCATACTACCTGCGCTACCAGAATAAACGAGCAGATTATGTTGACGCATGGTGGAATGTTGCAAACTGGAAGGAAATCGGTACCAGTTTTGACAAAGCCAAGAGCTAGTCGAAGTAAATTTTGAAATTAAAGAAAGGCCGCTTCGGACAATTATCCGAAGCGGCCTTTTTGCTATTGCAAGGTTAGCAAGTTGAAGGTAAATGGCTTCCAGAGTTGAATGGTAATTTCAAATTAGGAGCCTATATTCATGAGGGAAATAATAAGCACGGGAATGCGTGCTGCTCCCTTACTGGTCTACCTTTTTCTGGGGTGTACAACCACAGATAATCTCAAGCCCCCAAAAAAGCCTGAGGAATTCAAGGTTCCACCTGTAGAAGACAAAAGATTTAGCCAGCCTATCCAGTATCCTAAAGGCACTTTGAATAACGAACCGATCAAAAAAGCCATGAACAAGGATGTAAACAAAACGGGCTTAAAAGGTGCAGGTGCGGGCGGCCCTAGTGGTAATTAATTTGTAATATTTCAATTTATTGTAACTATTCATTACAAATTACGCACTTTTCCTTTTAAAATCTTAGTAGACTATCATCATTAACCTGGTGCGAATCTTTCGCCCCGGGTATTTGCTTTTTCGGGATATTGATTCCATGAGTTCATGCTACATTGTTTCTCAACACGCCATTCCAACCACCCATAATCTTTATCTTGATGAGGAATTGGTTGCGCAAATTCTAAATGGCTACCTCGCTCTGTGGCACCCGAATGCCATTGCAAAATCAATAAAGCCCCCCAAATTAATCAGCTATCAAGATACGCACGAAATCGATGAACAATCGATCGTATGCTTGGTAAATTTATCAAACAATGAATCACATGGAATAACGAACAAGAATACTTTTACAGCTTGTTCAGAAAAAACGGAAACAGTTCAAAAGCTTGGCGAACTATTAAAAGCCCTTCACAACGAAACAATAGAAACTCAATCGCCTGAACTGGATTATTTTTTTGGGGTCGGATTTGCATACCTGATGGTAAATAGTCTTTTTGAAGCCATGCAGCACGAGAATCTTCTTTCGCATGAATCAATCTGGGAAGAATGTGTGCAAGCTTCCAACAAGTATCTTCAAAGCGATTGGGAAGGTGCAAAAGAAAATTTAAGAAGTGCCTGTGCGCTTTTACAAAGTGGCAGAGAAGTACTGCATTCCTCAAGTATCCACCTACTCGATTTTGCACCAATTAAAAATCTAAAAGGATTGTTAATCCCAAATATTGAAACCGGTAATCCGGTGAATATTCTTGCCAGCGCCAAAGAATTATCGGACCTTCCAGCGCACGATTTGCAACAAATCAAAGACTGGTTTAACACCGATCAGGTAGAAATTTGTGGCGGCTTATTCGATGACCATCCTGAGACGGTGGGTCCTCTGACATCACGATTCTGGAATTTAAAAAAAGGCAGAGAAACCTGTCTCAACCTTGTTGGTAAGGATGTCAAAGTATTTGCCAAGACAACACAAGGACTTTCCGCAGACACTCCCAGATTGCTACATCTTGCAGGCTTTAGCAAAGCTTTACTAATGCCACATGGCGATAACAATGTCCCCACTTTTCGCGGGCCAGTGTTTAGCTGGTCATCAAGTGTCGGAAGGCAAATTGAAACCTTTTGCAGAGAACCGTTTAGTTCTTCGACAAATCATACTTTTTTTCATTTGGCATTCAACCTAGGAAAACTTCTGCAACAAGATAGTTCACCCACCTTGGCATTCTTTAAAACAACTGTCAAAAGTTCGATTTTTTACTCTTACTTATTAAAAGCCAACAGCCTTGCGCCAATTTTTGGCAACTGGCTGACCATGTCAAATTATCTTCATGAAGTATACCCATCAGAATATCCCGGACCAATTTCTCAAGATGATTTCAAAACTGAAACTCTGCAACTGCATTCTAAGTCACCAATTTCAGGTCAAATCAATCATTTGAAAAACCGCAGGGCCCTTGACTGCGCTAGCAACCTTGCATCTATCCTTAATATTTTAGGTTCTAACCAACCAGAGACTATACGCCAATTTGCAAATGACTGGACAAAAGCAGAATCCGAAACAGAACAAAACCCGCTTATAATTCATCAAGCGCCTTCAGAACTATTCCAAAGAGCAGGGGGGTTGCTTGCCGAGCGTATTCTCCAGCGAGGAGCAGAAGGCCAAAATGGCATTCTGCTGGTAAATCCATGTAGCTTCACTCGAAGAATTGGCATGGAGACTGATAGCACATCAGGGCCACAAACTGCGAAGGGGGTGTTGGCAGCTAACCAATCATTAGACAAATCAGAATCGATAATTGAAGTTCCAGGATTGGGCTACACCTGGGTCCCGCTTGCTGATATTACAAACCCGCCAAAATTCTCCAATAAATTTAAACTTGCAGATGAAAACTCTGTGAGAAACGAGTTTTTTGAAGCAGAAATCGATCGAAATACTGGAGGTTTAAAGGCCTTTCGCGATTTAAAAACGAGGGCGAACCGACTTAGCCAACAACTGGTTGCCAATGTAGGCAGCACAATGAAAGCCGATACCATTCGTGTTAATTCTACAGGGCCGCTCTTTGGCGAAATCCAATCAGAAGGAACCATCACAGGCACTAATCAAGAAGTGATTGCAAGATTTAAACAAACCATCCGTGCTTGGCTTGGCAGACCAATGCTGGAAATTAATATCGAAATACACCCAACCGAGCCTTTGCGTGGAGATCGCTGGCACAATTACATTGCCTCTAGGTTCGCTTGGCCTTTGGATCAACTATTCATGTATCGCGGCCATGAGGGAAGAATATCAACCACACAAAACCTTCGCATGGAAAGTTGCGACTTTATTGAATGGAAGTGGGGGGCTAGAAAAACTTTTCTCTTTGCTCGAGGGCTGTCCTATTTCGAAAAACAAGGGGACAGAATGATCGATACCCTTTTAGTCACCGAGGGAGAAAATCAAACACACTTCAGCATGGGCATGAGCCTAGATCGCAATCACCCTTTTCAACTTGCAATGGCATTAGACTCGCCCATTTACATACAAAAAGTAAGCAAAGGCGCTCCACCAACCGGGCCAACTGGATGGTTTTTTCACATTGACGCCCCGAATCTTGTGCTACACCAGATCTCATTCAAGACCGATGAATCTTCAGCTTACCTTCTTTTGGAAGAAGCAGAGGGGTTTGCCACCCCTTGCGATATCCGTTGCGTAAAAACGCCCAAACGAGCCTGCTTCCTCGATTTACAAAACAACGATCAAGGCGATCTTGTCATCCGTGAGGACAGCGTTACCATTTATCCTGAATCTAACGGCCTTATGCTTTTGAAAATCGACTTTTAATGCAGCATATTCAAAATACCATTACGACTTTATCACGCCTGTTGGTTGTAGGATTTGAAACAGCACTTTTTTACACTCTTTGACCTTTTTTAAATTTTGATTAATGATTCATGTTGAACACTAGATGTGTAGGCTAAAACTATTTACAACCTTGCATCAGGTATCATCATGAAAAAGTTCTTTTTTCTTCTCTCCTTGGGATTTCTATCTCTTGGTTTTTCCCAGATTGCTTCAGGTGACAGCAGAAATCATTACTCGGGAGGGATGGAAAAACAGTACCCGAATATTTACGGCAGGCACTATGGTTATGTAGGGCGCTATTATCCCCTTATGAACCAATTCAACACGCCTGCCCCGTACTTCACCCCCGCCAATCAAAGCTATGGTTACCCAAATTTCTGGCAGCAACAAAACCAAGGGCAGGGCGGAACCTCTGCTGAACAACCTACCGCAGGTTATCATTATTACCCTGCAATGCCCAATTCAATGATGCCCAGTTACTGGTACGGAAGATAATAAAGAATTGTAAATTCAACCGTTTTAATCAAAGTGTTTTAATCAAAAGGTGCAACATGAATAAAATTATTTTAGGAATTTTGATGGCCCTTATTATGGTACCCAGTGTAAAGGCTGAAATGCTTTATACCGCCCAAGGCCAGATGGGAGTTCTACTAAGCCACTGGTACCTAAGCCCTCACCATCATGCACATTACAATAAAAGACATCCCCCGATTCCGCCCTTAGCACCATGGTACACTTATTGGCCATCCGAGGCGATTAATCAACCAATTGCACCAATGGCTTATCCTTATTGGCCTGGTGCAAACTATCAATCCCCCCCTGCAAATCAGCAAGGCAATGGTCAACTAGGCACCCAAAACCATCCAAATTATTTCTACTATTATGGATCGAATTCTTATGTGTATCCTGCTCGTTAATTAAACAGTTTTCTTAAATTAAAACCTTGCCAATGCTAACCCAGCAAAGGCAGGGCTTTTCTTTTTAACAATACACTTCCAGCCAATCGAGAGGGATCGCAATTACTGCCCTGACATGTACCACGCTTTTTAAATTCCTGTTTTATCTGTGAAAGAATCTCATGCTTGCGGACACACCAATCAGGTGCTATTAAATACTCACCAGGGGCATCCCCTGTTAAACGATGGATGGTATAGCTTGCAGGAAGCCTTTCCAAAAAGTCGCAAACCAAGTTTACATATTCAGGCTGGGTCATCATGGGAACTTCTCCCCGGAGGTACATAGCTTCCATGGGCGTATCTCGAACGACATGAAGATTGTGGATTTTCACACCATCAATGTTTAAAGCAGCAAGATAATCCGCAGTATAAAGCATATCTTCATGCGATTCACCGGGAAGGCCCAAAATCACATGTGCGCACAAATCTAAGTTCCGATTTTTAGATCGCCTGACCGCATCGGTAAAGCTATCTACATCGTGCCCACGGTTCATCCAAACCAAAGATCGATCATGGGCTGATTGTAATCCAAGCTCAAGACAAACAAATCTATCCTTGGCAAGGTCTTGCAATAATTCAAGAACTGGTTCTGGGACTGAATCAGGTCGGGTTCCGATTGCTAAGCCAATCACTTGCGGGTGGTTCAACGCTTCTTTATAAAGCCTCTCAAGCTTTTCAATTTTGCCATGCGTATTTGTTGCAGCTTGAAAATATGCGATAAATTTTGAACACTCAAAATACTTGGAAAGAAAAGTGATCCCTTTTTCAAGTTGATCAGCTATGGTTACCCTAGGCAACCTTCTGTTAGGGCTAAAACTACGATTATCACAATAAACACAGCCCCCCGTGGTGACAGTGCCATCAACATTTGGGCAGGTGAACCCGCCATCAATCGTTACACGATAAACCTTCTCTCCAAATTTATCTCGTAAGAAACGATTAAAGGAATTGAAGCCATCAGTACGCAAGGGATTACCGCCTTCAAGGCGTGGCATAATAATACTCTTTTAAGATTAGTCTGGAATTTTCCTGACAATATTTGTAATTAAAACCCGTAATTTTTTCTCAGCCTCATTGGCTGTTGCTACTATCTCTTCCAACTTAACAGGTTCCAACGCATCAGGAAGACACATATCGGTAATTATTGATATGCCCAATGTTTTTAAACCTGAATGCACAGCAACAATCACCTCAGGCACCGTCGACATCCCAACAACATCGGCGCCTGCTTGTCTTAAAAACCGATATTCAGCACGAGTTTCAAGATTCGGCCCAGAAACCGCAACAAACACCCCTTTATGGCATCGAATTCGTTCTTCCAATGCAACATCCTGAGCAATCTTTAATAATTCCCGATCATAAGGGAAACACATATCTGGAAATCGAACGCCCAAGCGATCATCATTTTTCCCAATCAAAGGATTCCCACCCATCAAATTAATCTGGTCTTCAATAAACATGATATCGCCTCTTTCATACTGAGGGTTCATGCCACCGCAAGCGTTACTAACAATCAAAATATCACAGCCTAACGCCTTAAGGGCCCTAACAGGCATGGTGATTTCCTGCATAGTGTAGCCTTCGTAAAAATGGAATCTACCTTCCATTGCCACGACCTGCTTATCTGCAATTCTCCCGCAAATCATTCTTCCTGTATGCGTAGGGGCAGTTGATTCTGGAAAATGAGGGATATCCTTATAAGGAATCGAGGCTTCCTGTTTAATTTCTTGGGCAAAACCCCCAAGGCCTGTACCAAGAATAATCCCGACCTTAGGGCTTCCATTCCAACGCCCCTTGATAGCCTTGACGCTTTCCTGAATCTTATCAAAAAGTTCCATATTAATGAATCCTTTTCCCCTTGATAAATCTTGGGGTAATAAGTACACAATCTTTACTTTGATAATTTATGGAAAGAAGACAAAAAATCCGATTACGCTCTATTTTTTTAAGATTCTTGAAAAAAAATCAAACATCTCGGGCATGCATATTTGGCAAACAGTGCTGTGTTCTATCGATTCATACTCTTTTAGGATCAACTTGTTTTTAGGCTGTTTCGTTGCTTCTTGAGCAAAACTTGCTACCGATGCTCGAGCAAAATCTTCAGAACCGATCCCAACAAACACAGGCATAATCCCCAACGATTGATTTTTCCCAACTGCCCCTGCACCCCCCATCAAACCTAATGCCGTCACTTCTTTCGGGTGATTAAGAGCAAAACTAAGAGCTTGCCCTGCCCCCATGGAATGCCCGATGAAAATCACCTGTTCTGGATCGATGGGAAACTCGTTAATCAAAAGTCGTAAATTTTCGATCGCAATTCCATTTCGAGGGGCAAGCAGCATCCAACCACGATCTTTGCAAAGATTTTTAACTAACCCTGCGCCATATGCTTCGAAAAACATATTTTCAGTACCCCCTGCGCCATGCAAAGCAACAACCAAGGGAACCTTGGCAGATTTGGCGCAAGCGGGAATAAAAATGCGGGCTGGCAAGGGGGTCAATCTTCCCGGAAATGCCATCAGATACTCACCCCCTTTGTCACCATCAACTGCATCCATCCCCTTTTCCATAAAACGCATACTTTCAGTTATGCGCTTCACAGGAATATCCCCTTCAAACTTTTTACCCTTCAGTAAATCATCTAAAAGATTTGTCAGGTTCTGCTTACTAGCTTTCCACAATGGGATATCTTTTTTTAATTCGGCCTCACCCACCGAAGCTATTAACCGCGCTTTATCCTGCACCAAACTGATCAAAACCTTATGGCTTGCCAAAACCTTTCCCTCACTGCTTAACTCCATCACTAACTGATATTCACCTTCTTTTAACCCCTGGAAATCTATTGAAACTTTTTGTGGCAGTTGTTCAATCGAAAGCAAGGTAAGATCTCGAACTTCCTTGCCATCTAGTTGTCTAAAATACAAACGCCCATTCAAAACACCTTTTCCCTTAACCGCATAAACTGAAGCAATTTCGCACTCGATGAATTCCTCTTTAATTGCAACAATTTTTTGGGATGGAGTTATGCTTAAAGAATCGGCAAAAGCACGAAGCCCAGAAGGCTCGCCTTGGTTTTTACAATTCCATCGTGCGAGATCAAGAGCCTTGGCGCATTGATCCAATTGGCCTGAAAAAAACAAAAAAGTAATGGGCTTCAACCTTTCGCAGACACCCTTAAGAATTTTTGGGTCTTTTATTTGATCAAAATCAACCTCGAATGCGATTAATCTTCGACCAACTTCGTAACGCTGGTTTTCTTTTTGTGCTAAGGCTAGATCAGCCATCAATGCAAAAATCACCACGATTAAAAACCGATTAAGGAAGAATGGCATGATCGTTCCGACCTTTATTTTTCGTCTTCGAAATTTTTCCATGAAGCTTGAATTGCAAGAGGCAAAGACTTGCCAAATTCGCCGATAGTCTCCCGCAACGGGGCATTTTTTTTGCTACAGCGCAAAACAAGAACCCGGGGAATAAGGTTCTGCCCAACTCTCATATAAAAAAAGTTGGAACCTACTAATTTCAAGTCATCTTTGGGAGATTCACTTGGCCCGATCACCAGAAAATCACCCGCCTCAACTTTTAGCTCACAAGTAAGTTCAGGAAGAATGCGTTCCGACTTAAATGAATGCATCTCCCATTCAAGACTTCCAGAAACCGTTTTAACCGCTCTGGGCGAGAGTTTTTCTTTCCCAGATTTAATTAATGGCTCTAACTTAAGTTGATAATAGTTTTCTGAAACCGAACCGGGTGAAACCTTAAAAAAACCTTGTGCATCTAAAAGATTGATATCTTGAGTAGTATCGTTTTCCGATAGAATTGTATTAAGCGAATCCATGACGCCTGTGATTGGAATAACACTTGATCCGCCGATTTTAACATGAAACCTACGAGGGTTAGGGGTGTATTTTTCGGTGCCTAAAAGCCTGAGAAGTTCGGGGGGAGGTGTTTTCCCAAAACTGGTAATTCTAAACCCATTTTGTTCAAGCACCGCTTTTTTTTCCAAACCCACCGAATTATTATCCGCCAAACTCCAAATCGATTCGAGAATGTTTTTTTCCGCCATTGGAAGCTGGACCATTGCAACATCAAGCCTAATCGAGTTACTTTCATCAATATTTTTCAACAAGGCATTATCATTCTTTTTCTCTTGAATTACAAAAGAATCAGCGGAAGGCAGGCATCCTGCCAACATTAAAAGCATCAGAAAAACAGTCCCTTTTCTACCCATCAGAATTATTGTCTCGCTCAATAAAACAAATTTTCACGAAATTTAGCAATAAGGTGAGAATGATATATGGTCAAGATAGCTTTAATCAAAAGCCTAGAGTTTGTGGGGTTACAAAGGTTTCACCTTGAATAATCCCTATTGCTTTTCATCATACTAGTAGGTATCTGCATCTTGAAAGTTGCACACCAACAAAACTACTATATAATTAAAGTGGGTAGTTTGGTGAGCTGGTTTTGTGATGTTTTGAATTTTTACCGCCTTGCCCCGATTGGATAATGCTAGAAATCATGGAAAAATCTAGTGTTTATGTCGATGGAGACGAAGAAGCCCTTCGTTTTAAATGGATTGAATCCGAAAAAGCTGGGTGCGACTTAGGTGAAGTTGCAATCCGCAAGTGGGTTCAGTGCCATTGGTGGGGCTATTTAAGGGCCCGTTGGCTTGAACATCTTCAAGGCAAACGGTTTTGGGTCGAACTTGACCGCGGAGATTTTGGATTACTACAGCGCAAATTCCACGAAAATACCGTTCTACTTGACCGCATCCTCGATAGGCTAAAATCTGGACAGGAAAATCTAGACATTATCAATTGGGCCATGGATTGGAACATCCCCATGGATCCCGTCGTACAAATCCTTGAGGCCTTGGATATCAATAGCCGTAGACTTGCCCACCGATTTGAAGAAATCAACAAAAGCTAGTCAAAACGAATTTCTTTAAACAACCCCGCCATTAATCGCCAAGGTTTGGCCATTAACAAATGAAGACTTATCTGAAAAAAGCCACCTTGCTGCGGAAGCTATGTCTTGTGGCACACCCCAGCGCTGCAAAGGGCATTCTTCTTTGGCTTTTTGTTGCCAATATTCAGAAGCAGTTTCACCCCAGGAAGTCTTAATCCAACCGGGGGCCATACAATTAACGCGTACTTCTGGTGCCAAAGAAAGTGAGAGGCTTCGGCTGAAGTTCATGATCCCCCCTTTAATCGCGGCAAACATTTCCCCACTATCGCCCTTAAACCCAGTAACAGCTTGATCCCATCCGGTGGTAACGAGAACACCCTTGCCTGAAAGTTTCATTCGTTTCCCGAATTCCCTTGCGAGAAAAAAAGTGGACTGGAGATCAACCTGAATCAATTCATTGAATTTCTGATCGATATTCATTTGCGAAATATTTCCCGTAAGAATATCAGCACCTGCATTCAACAAAACCCCATTCAACCCATTAATATCATCCCAAGCCTGTTTAAACAGCGAAGAGCGCCCCTCGTCAGTTTTCAAATCAGCTTGAATATAACGAGAAAAACCCGAACAATTTGCTGCAAAGTCTAGGTAAGCATTTATTTTATCTAGGGGCTTTCTACCATGAAAAATAACCTTTGCCCCAGCAAGAGCAAGTTCAGTCGCACACACTAGCCCAATCCCAGAAGTAGAACCAGTTACCAAGATTTTCTTTCCATCCAACTCCCGTGCGGATGAAGAATGAATAGGTATAATCCCCTCCAAATCAAAAAGAAGCTCTGCAATAGTTCGATTGAAAATCGGGTGGAGGGCAAAAGGGGCGATTTCAAATAACGGCCTTAATACAAAAGATCTCGAATGCATTCTCGGGTGCGGAACCTGCAATTCACCTGTAACCAACTGATCATCAAACAGAAGCAAATCAAGATCAATAGTACGCGGCCCATTAAGAACTTCTCGAACCCTGCCAAGCTCTTCTTCAACTACACGCATTTTTTCCAACAATTGCTGTGGCCCAAGATTACACACGATCGCGGTTGCACCGTTAATGTAATCAGACTGATCTGCGGGCCCCCCAACGGGTAAAGTTTTATACAAACTTGAAACAGCAAGGATTTTGCCGTTAGTATTTTGTTCTAGGCAATGAAGTGCATGAGAAATCAAAGCTTGGGAATCACCCAAATTACTTCCAAATCCCAAGTATGCAAGATGAGTCATCAGGTAAGCCTTATTTCTGAAATAGGGGATCAGCCCACTTTTTAATGATACTGGCATGATAAGTGGAACCAAGGGAAGACTTTTCCCCGGGCCTAGGGCCATAGCCTCCGTCATCATTTCTGCATGCTTCAATAAAACCAAGTGTATTGCGCAACATTTTATGATCCTTCACCATATAAAAATATCTAGAAACCCGGTATGCAGTTTCAGTATCCGACCGGTCAGAACTTTCGCTACCAAAACCACCATCTTTCATTCTAAAATCCACAACCATTTGATCATCATACTTCAAAGGGAGTTGCAACCTCAGCAAAGTTACCCAAGCAGAAGCACTGTCGCGCGGTTTACTAAAACCAGAACCAAAAGTACCATCTTTATTAGCCCGCAAAAGAATAGTTTTCTGCCAAGATGCGGAAACTTTGGGATCTTGAGATTCATCTGCCAGAAAGGCGGATGCCATACGAATTTCCTCAAAAGATTGAGCCTTATCAATGAGATATTTTTTGCCCAAGGTTCGTTTTTCATCGTTAAGAAAAGCGCCATCGCGTGCGCCCATCAGACCCACTGCGGTAAGAATAACATCGGTGGGTCCACCCGGAAAGTCAGCAAAGCTTGATTTTTTTTCATGCCAGCAAGAAATCATAAAGTCACGATGTTTTTCAAAGTTTGGAAGAGCCTTTCCTTCGTACTTATAAACACGAAGGGCAGCCACCGTAGCCCTTAAGCTTGAACTTTTTCCCTTGGCCTCCAAATTGGGCCAATAGCCCCCTGAGGGATTTTCTAAAGAATCCACAAACTTAAGGGCTGATAATTCTTGAGCAGCCAAAGGAAGGCACAAAACAGCCAAAAAAAGCAAAGTAGATCGCATAAAAACTACAAGGGATTTCATTGGCATGGATTTCCTAATAAACAAAATAGGCCAGAAATAGGTTGAAACACTAGACTACACCAAACTACAAATGTTATTCTATTATAAAGACAACCTTAAATACGCAATGGAGTTAAGATGGTAAGCTTTGATGAACCAAACCGCAATCAACTGGAAACATTCCCAAATCCAACGCTTGGAAGAGATTACATCATTGAAATTATTTGTCCAGAATTCACCTCCCTTTGCCCAAAAACAGGACACCCTGATTTTGGCGTTATGACTTTTACTTACACCCCATCTGATGTATGCATTGAATTAAAATCATTAAAACTTTACCTTCAAAGATTTAGAAATGTAGGCTCATTTTACGAAGCTGTAACCAATCGCATACTTGAAGATTTTGTTGCGGTTTCAAAACCCATCCGTTGTAAACTCACTGGGGTTTTCACACCTAGGGGTGGTATCAGTACCAATATAACCTGCACCTACCCATTCAGCCATCAACATTAATGAAGCACTCTTTATCATTTTCAATTTTTGCGTGCCTGATAAATGTTAGTTGCAATACATCATTATTGGCAGGCATTTACTTGCAGGGCGAACCGCTAGCGATCCCAAAAAACGCAAGCTTCTCACAAGTAAGGCTAATACTAAGCGAACTAAGGGCATTAGGAATTCCTGCTGATGCATCTCAACAACCATCCGAAGCCTCGCTCAGGCCAATTTACATCCAATTAAACAAAGAACTTGAAACCAAGTTAAACGCAGGCAACGCAACATCTGAAGACAAAATCCGCCTCGGGGGCTGTTTTTTACGATTGAACCAACATGCAAAAGCAATCGCATGCCTTGAATCCGCTCGCAAAGAACTTACTCCAACATCTGTCCCCCAACACCAACTCTACTTCAATCTTGCAATGGCATACGCTAGCGATGATCTTTTATTGGAACGGGCGATCGATTATCAAAAACAAGGTTTACAATATTTTCCAAAACCGCCTGATACAACCTTTTCCAATTGGCAATTCAACCGCCGTTCTGAACTATTCTTTCTTAAATTCCTGCAAGAAAAACAATTTAACCGAGATAGGAGACTAAGTTCACAAAACTCAATCACCAGCATCTTTGGTGCCTTTGAGTCTGAATGGAAAAAAAACAAATACACACCGGGCACCGCATCCCCATCCTTCCTTGATTCCATAGCTCCTGATGCTTTGGATTTTGCCATCAAATTACTTTCGTGTTTTCCTCAAGATAACAATCTTTTTTGGCTATATGGGGAAATTTTGAATGTAACAGGAGATTCGAATTCTGCTTCTAAAGTTCTAGACGAGCTTGTGAATGCTAGGCAAATGAGCAGCAACCCCATTTTATTCGAACATTCAAGAATCCTGCGTAGACTGGCAAGCGAAATTAATGAACAACCAAAAAAAAGCCAGGAAGAAATAAATCCTGAAAGCGATATTTCTCCCCTGATACGGCCTACTTTATTTTCAGGCGACTTGAAGTACCTACTAGTTGGATTTATCAGCGGAATAGTTGTATGCTACATCATTATTCTTCAAGTAAAGAAATGGTTCGCCTACACAAAAAAAAAACAATAATCATGGAGCACCAATACGACCACATCCAAAAATCATCTTTGTATTTAATCATATCTGCATTGGGAATATTTCAACTTATTTTTGCCGCTTCATTCTTTGCCGTAACTAACTCAATTTTGCCTGTGATAATCTTTTCCTTTACAGGCATAGGGGTGATCAGTTTAGCCTTTGGATTTCAACATCTTCGAGTTGTCGATCAAGGAGATTTTCTTGCAATTCGTTTTGGCCGATTGCCATTATTTAAACGGACCCTGATTTATAAAACCATCAATAAAGTTGAATTGGGTCGAACTTTTCTATTGGATGGCTGGGGAATCCATTACAGCATTCGTGGAGGGTGGGTTTGGAACATCTGGGGCCGAGATTGTGTTGAAGTTTATTGCAAAAAAGAAATATTGCGGATAGGGACAAATGATGCTGAGAAATTATGTGCATTTTTAAAAACAAAAATTGACACGATTTAACACATTTTCAACTAGATTTGGAACCTCTAATCATAAATTCAAACAAAGAAAAAATGCGCCCGATAGGAGTCGAACCTATAACCTACGGTTCCGAAGACCGTTGCTCTATCCAATTGAGCTACGGGCGCTTAAGAAGTTATTATCATGCAAATGTATTAATTTTCAAATTGAACTTCCCTTTTCCAACAAAATAACTTAAAAAACGACTTCGAAAGGTTAATTTTTATCAAATTGAGGAGATTTATAAGATGGCAGACCCCAAAAAGCCAGCAGTTCCGGAAGAACAAAACGCTGGGCAGCAAACCGAAGTGATATTTTCCGAACGAAATATTCATTCAGCTTATGCAAATTTTGCCCGCGTTACCGCAACGCCCGAAGAAGTTATTGTTGATTTAGCACTTAATTCCAACCCATTTGCAACTGGGAAACAAGAAATAAGCATTGATCAGCGCCTTATTATGAATTTCTATACTGCGAAAAGATTATTTACGACTTTGGGAATGACTCTTCAAAAACACGAAGAAGCGTTTGGTGTAATCGAGCTCGACCCTCGTAAAAGGGTAAAAGCCCCTCCAGCAACCCCAGGAAAGTAATAATTCAAGAAGTTTGAGACAATCCTAGAGACCCGTTTACCCGGGTCTCTATTTTTTTATCAATAAATTTATTGCTTATTTCAAAAAAATCGTTCACAATATAACTACTGCGTAGTGTTCCCTCCCTCCATGGATTATCAGGAGATCGATCCATGTCTTTAAATATAAAGACTTTTAGTTTTTTTGCAGTAGTTTTAGCATGCTCGGACTATTCGCATGCCAATGATAAAATAAGCACCAAGCCTGCTGAAGAATTTGTCCTACCTGCGGAAACCGAATTTACAAAAATCGAAGTTTTCCCAACCGATGTTAAATTGCGTGGCTTGGATGATGCCATTCAAGTGGTTATTACTGGAACGACCAAATCTGGTATGTTACTAGATCTTACCTCCGTAAGCCAATATGAAGCAGCAGACACCAAAGTATTGCGAGTAACCCCATCCGGACGAGTTGTTCCTCTCTCTAACGGAAATTCCCTGATCAATGTTTCATTTGGCACTAAAAAATTGCAAGTCGCTGCAAAGGCATCGGATTGCGACATTAACCTACCAATTAACTTTACCAATCAAATTGTTCCAATTTTCACCAAACTGGGTTGCAACTCGGGTGGATGCCATGGGAAAGCTAGTGGCCAAAATAATTTCAAATTATCCTTGTTAGGATTCGATCCTGATTTGGATTTTATTTCTTTGGTGCAAGAAAGCCGGGGTCGAAGGGTATTTCCTGCATCCCCCGATAACAGCCTTCTTTTAACAAAATCGGTAGGGATTGTGCCACACGGCGGTGGCAAAAAAATGGAAGTCGGATCTGATGAATATCGCCTAGTTCGCCGTTGGATCGCGGCTGGGGTACCCTATGGCAATCCTACTGATGCTGCGGTTACCAAAATTACTATTTACCCAGAAAACAGAATATTGCCTAGGAATGCAAAGCAACAATTTATAGTAACGGCCCATTATTCCGATGGCACAACCGAGGATGTTACACGAAGAGCACAATACGAATCAAACGAACAGGATATCGCAACGGTTGATAATAACGCCTTTGTCCGAACCAATTCGATGGCTGGCGAAGCTGCAATCATGGTTCGATACCAAGAGTTTGTAAATATATTCAGGGCGACGGTACCGCTTTCTGAAAAACCACGCGAATTTGCATTCGAAGCCAACACTTTCGTAGATAAATTTACGAGTGCAAAATGGAAGCAACTTGGTTTGGCTCCGTCCGAATTGTGTTCGGATGAACAGTTTATTCGAAGATTATCTTTAGACCTTTCAGGAACCATTCCTACGCCAGTCCAAGTCAAGACATTTGTTGATAGCACCAACCCCAACAAACGAAAAGATTTAGTAGAGAAAATGCTAAATTCTTCAGAATACTCGTATTATTTTGCAGCAAAATGGGCCGACATTCTTCGCGTCAAGCGTGGTGGGCAAGCTGAAAATATGAAAGGCACATTTGCTTTTCATGGCTGGATTCGCGATGCTATCAAGTCTGATATGCCATACGATCAGTTCGCACGCGAAATTCTAACTGCAACTGGTGATGAATCTGAAACACCACCAACCGTTTGGTACAAAAGCCTAACGAACCCCGAACAATATGTTGATGATACATCACAGGTTTTTCTAGGGCTAAGAATGGCTTGTGCACAATGTCATCATCATCCATACGAAAAATGGAGCCAAGATGATTATTGGGGCATGGCATCGTTCTTTGGCAAAATAGGCCGAAAAAAACTGTCAATTCCAGGGCAGGCATCGAATAACAATGGTAATCAAAAACTTGTTGTTTACACGACCAAAAGTGGCTCCGTTACAAATAAACGGTCAGGCAAAGTTGCAGACTACAAAGCTTTGGGTGAAAAACCCATGGTTATGGATGAAGATGATGATCCAAGGGTAAAACTTGTGGATTGGATGGTCGATGGAAAAAATCAGTTTTTCCCCAAAGCAATCGCCAACCGTTATTGGGCCCATTTCTTTTCCAGAGGTATTGTCGACCCCTTGGACGATATGCGTGTCACCAATCCGCCAAGTAATCCAGAATTGCTTGATGCTCTTTCTAATGATTTGGTAAAAAATGGGTTTAGTTTAAAGCAATTGATTCGCTCTATTGTTAACTCAAGAACTTATCAGTTGAGCGCAGTTCCAAATGATTACAACAAACAAGACAAGCAAAATTATGCACGGTACTACCCCAAAAGGTTAAGTGCAGAAGTTCTTTTTGATGCTGTTTGTTTGATTACAGACAGCCCAGCTGGTTTTGGTGGATTACCTACTGATCAACTAGCCCCTAAACGCGCCATTATGCTTCCCGATGAAGGCTATACCTCCTACTTTTTGGATGTCTTTGGAAGGCCCCAACGCATCAGTGCTTGCGAATGCGAAAGGGTCAGCGAAGCAAACCTTGCTCAAGCTTTGCATCTACTTAATTCCGATGAAATCCAAAACAAACTGGCTAGACCCAATGGGCGGGCAGATGCAATTGCCAAAGATCCTCGTGCAGACGCAGAGAAAATTGACGATATTTTTCTTTGGGCTTTCTCAAGAAAGCCTACCCCTCAACAAAAGGAATCTGCTCTTGCGCATCTAACGAAACACACGATGAACAAGAAACTTGCTTACGAAAACATTATCTGGGCCCTGCTGAACACGAAAGAATTCATGTTCAACCAGTAATAATATTTACCAATGCTAAAGGCTCGCTTCAAAATTGAAGCGAGCCTTTTTCTTTTCCCAACTCACCCATCTTTTGCAATTTTTTCTCGATTGAGATAGCACAAACTCATTCTTAACGCTATGGGGTCAGTTTTAGTTTTGGTCTAAAGTTCGAAAATTAAAAGGTTCTAAAGTAAGAGTTGCCATAGCTTTGAGAAAATTGATCTGCCTGATAATTGGATTGTGCTACCTTCTTGCTTTTCCTTGCGTTGGAAAATGCGAGTTGCCTGAAGGTTTGCCTTATTATCAAATTCAAATGAATCTTGATACGGTGAAGCACATGGTCGAAGTGCACCAAAAAGCAACTTGGACAAATAACTCGGATGGCCCTGTAAGCAAAATCGTATTTGTAACGCATTCGAACTATATTGTGCCCGATAGCGATATAGCGTTAATGGCGAAAACACTGGAACTATTAAGGCTAAATCCTGGGGATTCGCTGGGTTCAAAAACCCCCTGTCTGGAAATAAAAACCGTAGGAGTTTTAGACAAGGATGGTAGCATCCGAAAACTAAAACACCAATTTTCCGGTCCCACCAAAACAACCTTGGAATTTGAATTAGAACAACCCTTGGGCAAAGGCGAAAAAGTTACCTTTGACCTTGAATTTCGAATGCGCTTACCAGAAAAGCAAGGCCGCTGGGGACATTGGAAAAAGGTAACTTTCCTAACCAACTGGCTTCCTATTTTTGCTTATCACAAGAATGATTGGCATGCAGAAAGCCCCACCGATATTGAACAAGGATGGAAACCAACGCCCTTCATTCCCTGGCACCAGCCCTTTTATAATGAAGCAGGAATTTATGATGTTAGTGCAACGCTGGACAGTGATCAGCAAATCGCCAGCACTGGGGTGATTGTGGAGGAAGAAAAACTTGCAGATGGCAGAAAAAAAGTTCGACTTGAAGCAAAAGGTACCCGAGATTTTGCTTTTCTTTGCTCTACAAGGTTTAAGATTATTGAAACCGAAATAAAACTTCCAGGCAGAGAGTCCCCCCTTAAAGTAAAAATCCAAGCATTCGAGGAACATGAGTTTTACGCCAAAGAATTCCTGAGAATCGTCTGTGAATGTATGGTTACATACAGCCATTGGTTTGGGCCATACCCATACCCTGAATTTACCATTGTGGAATCTTATTTTGGCTGGAATGGAAACGAGTGTGGTTCGCTAGTAATGATAGATGAACGCATTTTTTCCATGCCTCACTTTGCAAAGCGTTACGCAGAATATCTCATAAGCCACGAAGTTTGTCATCAATGGTGGTACAACTTGGTGGGAACAGATGGATTTCGCGAAACTTGGATGGATGAAGCTCTAGCAACCTACTTTAGCCATCGGTTTTTAAATCAAACCCGTGGAAAAAACAATGAATTACTTGAGTACCCTGACTCCTTAAAATGGATGCCCAATATAAAGCGTGAAGATTACAGAATGAACGGGTTTTATGGTTCGGTTGGCAGGGGGGACAATACCTCCATACTTCAGCCAATGGATAAATTTGGGCATGTAGTGACTCTTTTTAGCATGTGCTATGATAAGGGCGCAAAAATTGTTGAAATGATCGAATCCCGCATAGGTGAACAAGCCTTTTTGGATGTGATGCGAGGCGCACGCAAAAAATACGAATACAAGGTGATGCATGTCAGTGATTTCCAAAAAGAACTGGAGATACAAACAGGAAAATCGTGGGAGGATTTCTTTGAAAAATGGCTAAAGGGGGCCGGTTTAACGGACTGGAATCTCGAGTCTGTAAAAATAAATGATGCACCCTTGGCTCGAAAAATTCTGCCCCTCTCTCTTAATTCTTCTTCGAAACAAAAAAACCAGAAAACGACCGTTACTATAATTATAAAACAAAATGCCCAATACAGTGAACAAACCTATCTTGGATTTGCCATGGGGAAGTCCGAAGAATATTCCATACGAATACCAATCTTGCCCGCAGGCGGGAATTATGGAATTGATGATCCTCCTACAACCGTTGAAAATCTTTCCCCAGACACCATCAAAGTTGTCGTGGACTTACCTGATATACCAACCCAAATTGCAATTGATCCAGATTCTGTCATTGTCGACAAAAATCCTTCTAATAATTATTGGCACCATAACCCGAGATTTCGATTTACACCCTTGTACACTTTTGTTGATGAAACTTCCCTTACCAACTCCTACGATCGCTGGAATTTTAATTTTGGCCCCTGGCTTTACATGAAAAGTTACGATGATGTCTGGTATAGCAGGGCAACAATGGTAGGTTTGCGGGCAGGCGCATACCGATCGCAGGAATTTACAGGTGGCCTGTATACTGCCTACCGAACCGATTACCGTGATTTTATTGCTGGTGTTGATGGGCTTTTCACGCACTGGCCCGATTCCCCGTTCCAATTTGGTTTTAACGCGGAAAGGCGTTTTTATACTTTCTACGAGGGCAACAACGAGGCTATGCGTGCCTCGGTATTTGGGAGGTATGTGTTTATGGAACACCCTAGCCTATATCTTCTACCGTCCAAGTTTATCGATGTATTTGGCGCATTCCATGACAACTTTCTTCCAGATCCAGTCCAAACTGCACCAGGTGCACAACGCTATCAGCACATGACTACGGGTGGGCTTCATTATCGCATTAATTATCTTACCCCCTATTGGGATCCCGAGGGCGGTTACCAATTCGATGCCGTTTATGAAGCCGGACAAGCTCTTTTAAATGAATTTGCGACCGTACAAAAAGTCTGGGCACAAGCTTCAACAGTACATTACTTACCCAATCTGTCTGGTTTACTTGATTATCTGCCGGGTGAAAAACCCCTTTTAAATAAAACTGCCAACTGGATTGCTGACACAAGATTAGCAGTACGGGCTTTTGGGGGTACCTCTGTGCCTTCCTACGGACAATTTTTCACCATGGGTGGCAGTGAAATGTTTCGTGCGTTTGACTTGGCGCAAAGGCAAGGAAACACAGCATGGGTGGGCAGCGCGGAACTTCGTTTTCCAGTTTCCCGAAACACTTCGGTTGACGCTGTTGATCATCTGTTTTCGCTAAAGAACACTTATTTGGCACTTTTTTACGATGTAGGCAACACTTATGTAAACGGGCAATCACTTGGCTCGACTGCGCAAGGGGTGGGCGTGGGAATTCGATGTGATGTTTCGTTTATGAGTTTTGTAGAAAAAATGCTGCTGCGTTTTGATGCGGCACAAGCCATCCATCAAGGTACCGGAACCCAATTTTGGTTTGGCGTAAATCAACCTTTTTAGGCCACAGCCTCATCATAACCCCCATCTTGCAAGATTCTTACCTATCCTACTATTTCGCAATAAAATTAATTTTAATTAAAGATCACCTGACCTTGCTTCTTAAAAAAGGGATCGGTATTGTCCCGCAGACTGGTTAATATTTTTGCGCCGTGATTGGATGGTAAAAACCAATCAGCAAGAATGAAACAGTTAGGCCTGTAAATTGAATTAGGAATCGACTTATGAACATTAACGAATTAAACAGCCCAAATAACAATGTTATTCTGAATTCAAAGGCTTCGTCTTTTCAACCAGTTAATCTAGGCAAAATCATGATCTTATCTAGCATGGAGAAAACCATTTCTAACCCATCTTGGTTTACACGCCTTGGCTTTGCTTCATCGCTAAGCTTAGCAATCCTAGGCAACCCGACAATTACTGAAGCCGCTGTAGGCACTAGCCTGCTTCCAGCAATTACTTGGTTTACCCCTGGGATTCCAAATAAAGCAAGCATTGCATTAAACCAAGCGATCGAAACACATCGTAGAGGCGATTACGAAGAAGCAGACAAAGCATTTAAGGAAGTTGAATCCCGTCAGAAGGATTTACTTCCAGCAGAGGCAGATGATTTCAAAAAACTATATGAGGCAAATAAAAAAGCTTTAAAAGCACGCCTAGAATCAACTTCCACCCTAGAAATTGCTGAAGATCTTGTTGGAAAGAAGCAATTTTCTGCGGCAAATGATTTAACAAAAAAGATTGCATTTGATGAACAATACCTTCGTGAATCCGATAAACTTCGGTTCAAGAATCTACAAGAAAGCATCAAGAATAAAAATATAGCAGCTAAAACCGAAATTCAAATTGAACCAAAAGAGCTTAAACTTACAGAAACGAAATCAATACCATCTGTCAAGGTTGCAGAAACCAATTCTACAACCATTACTGCAGATCAAGTACGGGCTGTAATAGCATTGGGAGACTTTGAAAAAGCAGAAGAAATGATAGCAGAAGTAGCGACTAGCGGGGTCCCCGAACTAGACACCCAAGCTAAATTAAAAATGGAGCTTCAAAAAATAAAGCAAGATCCCAAAGCATTGCTGGGGCTAGCTCGTAAAAAGTTTACGAACAAAGAATTTGACCGTGCAGAGTCTCTTGCAAAAGCAGCAGAAAAATCTGCTTACACATGGACATTTGCACTATCAAGCGATTCGCCCTCGAAACTTCTTAAAGAAATCCAAGGGGCCAAACTTAAGGCTGATGCAATAGTACTAGACTCCAAATCTTTAGCTAAAGAAAGCACCGTTAAACCAGAACCGACCATTGCCCCAAAAGCATTACCTGTATTAACCGCTGAAGATTCGAAGGCTCCGTCGCAACCCTTAAAAACAGAAGTTACCGTAGGAAGCACCGAAGCCGCAAGAAATCTAATTCGCGATGCAAGAAAGGCATTAACGGATGGGAATGCAGAAAAAGCAAAGAAGCTAAACGAACAAGCCAAAGCGATGAAACCATCCTTAAATTGGTGGGAAGACAATCCAGAAAGAGTTCAAAGCGATATCCTTCGTTCAGAAGGAAAATCTTTGACAGAACAAGCGGGCAAGGATGCTCCAAAAGAAACTGAAGACCCAAGGCAACTATTGCGAAGGGGTCGCAAAATGTTGACCGAAAACAAGACGGATGAAGCAACGCGTTTGATGCTTCGTGCCAAAGCTGCCCCTGGTGCCAAGTGGGGCTTATTCGAAGATTCACCTGATAAACTTCGCGCTGAAATTGAAAAACTACAGGCAAAGAAAGACAAAGAAGAATCTATCAAAGTATTATCAGAAGCAAGAAAACTATTTGATCAAGAAGATTTTGAAGCTGCCACTAAAGCTGCATACAGGGCTCAACAGTTACACGGCCCTTATAATGTTTGGGACACTTCAGATCGCCCCCAACGATTAATCGCTGAAATCGAGACATCGAAACTCAAAGCAAAGAAAAACGGTATTACCGTCAAGAAAAATGCCCCCAAAGACGAAGCAAACGCTAATGACCCAGCTATAATTGCCAAAGCACAAGCATGCTTAAAAGAAGCAAGAACAGCGCTTGAATCTGGCAACCCAGAGAAAGCTGCGGGCCTCGCTTTCATGGTCAAAGGAATGAAAGTAAAATCTGAAAGCTTGGGTGGTGATACCCCCGAAGCCCTTCTAAAAGATATTGAAAAAAATCGCGTTAAAACAGTAGCAGATAAAAACACCCCTGCAGAAAACAAAACACCATTAACTGAAATAGTTTCTGTGCCCGTTATTACTCCTACCGTAGTGACTGCGCCGCTGATTCCTCCTGCACCACCAACCCCTTCAAATGATAAAGCAAAAACGGTAGCGTTGTTGATAGAAGCCCGCCAACTTCAATTAGCAGGCAACCTTGTAGCTGCACGCATGAAAGCAATCGAAGCCCAAAAGCAAGGGATAATTTTTCAACCAAATGAAGACAGCCCAGAACAACTTTTATTACAATTAGGCTCGAGTGCAAGAAATCAGATTGATGATCTTGTCACCCAAGCAACACGAAGCATGAACAGTAGCGAAAGTAATGATAAAAAAGTAGCGTTAGCAAACCAAGCACTTGAAAATGCAATGAATCTTTCAAAATCCTTTGGTCAGGATACTGCAAGCATTGAAGCTAAAAAACTGCAATTGGGATTGGTAAAAACAACAATCCCAGGAAGCGCAAAAATAGCAAGCGAATCGATGGCAGAATCAAACCAAGGCAAGATGATGCTAGAAAAATCCCGCTTAGAGCTTCGAAGTGGCCAATTAGTTGCAGCAAGAAAACTCGCAGTTGAAGCATACCAAGGAACTTATGGTGTAAAAGAAGAAGCAGCATCAGTGCTTCGTAGTATCGACATTGAAGATGTGAATCAAAAAATGCTTGAAACAAGGCGCACCTTTGATGCGGCATTATCTGCATACAATCGCAAAGATTACGAACAATCAAAAACAATGATTGCTACATTAACAGAAAAAAACCTTGATAAAGAACGCCAACAGAAGTTGAAAGAAATATTAATGACTGCAGAAATGCAACCCAAAGAAAAGAACTCTCTTTCTCTGGTTAAGGGCACATCGGAGATACGCACAAAACCTACCCCAGAAAACACTCCAAACAACCCTGCTAAGCCTAAAGATGAAGGTGAGATCGATCTTCTTGAGGCCACCAATCAATTACGCGAAGTTAAGTTTGGCCAAATGAGACAACAAGGTTTGGATCTACAGCGCGAAGCCATGGAAAAATTCCAAGCCGGCCAAGCCGATCTCGGTATTGAAATGCTTACTGAATACTTAAACGAATTGAACAGCAATGATCTGGATCCAGGTAAGATGGCTTTTCTTCGTAGGCCAGTCGAATCTAGACTCCAACATTTCAAGCTTATGAAAGCCCAAAAAGAAATGCTTGCCAAGGATGGTGGGCAGAAAGATAAGATCAATGCAATTGGCCAGAAACAACTTGCCGATGATAATAAACAAAAAAAAGTTGCGGATCTGATGAAACAATTTAATCAAAACTTTAAAGAAGGCAAATATCTTGAAGCTGAAAGTTATGCCATGAGGGCTCATGAAATGGACCCAGATAATGCCATGGCTGCAGCGGGTATGAGCATGGCTAAAACCCAAAGAAACATCAATGTTGCCAAGAAACTTAAATCTGAAAAAGAAACATTCTTCTTAGATGGGCTTAATGCCACCGACAAAGTGGGGCCAGCATTGGAAATGGATAAGCCACTTGATATTAATCCAGAAATGGCAGAACGCCGTAACAAACGAAAAAATCTTACTTCCATCACCAGCAATACAAGGAAGAGTGACAAGGAAAAAGAAATCGAAAGCAAGCTTAGTATGCCCGTCAACCTGAATTTCAACAACATCCTTCTAAAGGATGCAATTGAAGACCTTCGAAGTTTTTACGGGATAAATATCGTGCCGGATATGCCTGCATTAGAGCAAGAAGGTATCAGTCTCGACAGGCCTGTTAGCCTAAAGCTGGAGCAAGTATCCCTTAAGAGCGCCTTGAATCTTCTTCTTCATAGTGTTCACCTAACCTATGTGATTAAAGATGAAGTACTACAGATCACGACTGAATCCCACGCAAGAGGCAAACTTCAGACTGTAACTTATCAAGTTGCAGACTTGGTTGTCCCCGTTGAAAACTATGTCAACCCTTTGCTTACCAATTCTCTGTCTCCTATCCTTGGAATTTCTGCTAACCAACAACCTTCAAACAACAGTGCCACTACCCCATTGATGAGCCCAAATAGCATGACTGGGGGCACGCCAACTGGTACGCCATCTGGCACGGCAAGTAATGGCAATGTTTCAACGACCAAGAAAACCAGCCAGACCATGGAAGAAATGCTGATTAAATTATTAACCAGCACAATTTCCCCCCAGGCATGGAACAACATGGGTGGCCCGGGAACCATTGAGTATTTCCCGCTGACCATGTCCCTGGTTATCAATCAATCGCCTGATATTCAGGAACAAGTTGCAGACCTTCTTACAGCACTTCGAAGATTGCAAGATCAGGAAGTTGCAGTAGAAATACGCTTCATCAGTATCGCTGAAGATTTTTATGAACGCATCGGTGTAGATTTTAATCTTAATATCAAGACAGATAAAAACACTCAACGATTTGAACCACAGATTCAATCCGGGCAGTACAAACCATCAGGATACATCAATGATCCAAACTTTGATCGTATGATTGCTGGTATCACCCCTTCGGGTTCGTTCACCAGCGACCTTGATATCCCGATCAAATCATCGTCTTATCCTCTTGCAATCCCCTCATTTGGTGGTTACCCAGGATTGCCAGGCGCTGGCGGCCTTGCAATGGGTTTGGCATTTCTTAGTGATATCCAAGTCTTTCTTTTTATGGAAGCAGTGCAAGGAGATCGCAGAACCAATGTTATGCAAGCTCCTAAGTTAACCATGTTTAATGGCCAGAATGCGAACATTATTGTTGCTGAAAATCAGTTCTTTGTAACAGGTGTTAATGTTTCGACTCTGGTTAACGGCAATATCACCTTTGCCCCACAAGTTCAGGCCTTCCCTTTTGGTGTTTACATGAATGTGCAACCCCTTATTTCTGCTGATCGCAGAACGGTAAGGCTTAACATTCCTGTAACCTTGACCAACCTTGTCCCCGGGCCAGTATCCTTGTTCCCTGTTGTGGTACCTATTTTCCCCAGCAGCAGCGCACTATCCACCAACCCTGGTGATCCAATCACCTTCACCCAATACATCCAACAACCTGTTATCAATACGATTGCAGTACAAACCACCGTATCGGTTCCAGATGGTGGCACGGTGCTTATGGGTGGTATCAAACGCTTGTCGGAGTCCAGGAATGAATATGGCCCGCCAGTTCTTAGCAAGATTCCTTACCTGAACAGGCTCTTCAGAAATAATTCCTACGGCAGAGAAGCTGAAAGCTTATTGATCATGGTTACTCCTAGAATTATCATTCAGGAAGAAGAAGAGTTCTACCAAACTGGCTACAAGGCTCCACCAAATGTGAATCCTTAATCACTGGTAATTAAATTAAAAGGCGGCGTGCTTAAAACAAGCATGCCGCCTTTTCCTTTTAATGCCTACTTATTCGATCATGTTTAAATCGGATTTGAAGTAACCAAAGCTTTGTTATTGTTTCTGTAAAGCACAATAAAGAGGCACACCATCATTAAAATAAATGCCCAAACATAACAACCATAAACTTGGGCATCCTTGGCAAAATCATCCTCAAGAAGGCCAGTGCTTGTCAGGGTCATCAGCAATGTAGCCCCAATAATCGTAAAAGCGGGAAGAAAACAGCTTGTTTTGGACTTCAAGCAGGTTGCAAGAAAATAGCTAAGAACAGCAAAAGGTAAAATCAATGTAACACAATGATGCTTCCAAGTTCGTTCGCTAAACAAAAGCATTCCTAGAAAAACGATTGCAAATTCTGCAGCCAAGGCCCAACCACCACGGTTGTTTAATGGCGTTCTGCAACAAAAAACCACGCTTAAAGCAAAAAGGCCAAGTGCTGCCTTTAGAATCAATCGAATAATCGGCACCGGAAGATCAAGCACATTGTGATATACCAAAGGGGTATAAACCCCTTCGATATAATCAGAAAATGAAGGGCTATGAGTAAAAATTCTATACATAAGACCAGGCAAAGATTGGTTATTATGTTCGCTCCAGACTTTACCCTCAACGATAAAGGGATAAACCATCTCGGTATACCAAGAATAAAGCTGCTTTTGGTTTTCTCCAAATCCAAGGAACAGACTTGGAAAAACTCCAGGCCAAAGGAACAACATTAACCCCAAACCAATTCCTAAAACCATGTTCCATGATCGTTTCCAAAAGAAATAGGGGATAAAAAGCGCTGGTGTCACTTTACAGGCAATCGCCAACCCTATGCATATACCTCCGGTAACATCCCACCGAAGGGTATAAAGATGTAAGCCAGCAATCACCGTAAAGAGAATAAAAATATTCACATTTCCATGTTGCAAATCCCCTGTAATTGGTCGCAATACTAATAACACCGACACTGCTTTCGCCCATAATGGAAAGGCCATTCCATTCTTCTCGATAAAATTAAATATCCAATGAAAACAAAGGATAAGCATTGCAACCTTCATGTAATACCAAAGTAACGCCATTACCATTGGTGGCATCTTGGCCAAAGGATAAAGCAGCAATGCCATGATTGGAGGATTTGGATACTGATACTTCTGGGAAAGGTCTTCGCCAGTGTCGAGGCCTAGAATTTGGGGCTGCCAGCGCTGGATCGCTGATCTTTTTTCAGACACCTTCATGGCGTACTTGATGCTTTGGCCCACAAAAAACAGAGTGAGAAATACTAAGAACCAAGACTTGGCACTTAAACCAAACCATAACTTAGGTTCTAAAACTGGCAAACTTTCCTTAGCTTCCATGCCCAAATGACTCTCCTTGTTAACAATAAAATTGGTAAGATAGGTTAAGGTAACGCCAAAGAAGAGGTTTGGGCAATATCAACCCTTGGAAATAATTTGCCCCTTTCTCACATTGGCGAGACTCCTTAAACGATTTTTGCTAGATTTACCGAACTTGGACTTCCTATATTTAATCTCCTTTTGCAGGATAAAACATGATTTCTAGTTTGATCTTGATTTTCTCCCTCTCCCATTTGGCTGCCTATCAAGACTCGAAGCCACCCTATACCCCGACTATTTCCAAAGAATCTGACGAGGCGCAAAAAGCCATCGGCGGATTTAAAGTCCCTAAAGGATTCAGTCTTGGGCTATTTGCTGCAGAACCACATCTAGCCAATCCCGTTGCCTTTACCATTGATAATAAAAATCGATTTTTCGTCGTTGAAACTTTTCGCTTACACACCGGGGCTTTAGACATACGCAGTTACATGAAATGGTTGGATGAAGACCTAGGATTAAAATCTGTCGAAGATCGCACCAAACTTCTTCAAAATATAGCTGCCGAAAAACCCCATGACTTCCAAAAAGATCACGACCGCATCAAAATAATAATCGACCGCGATGGCGATGGCAAAGCTGACTTTTCCGAAGTTTATGCTGATGGCTTCAACAGTATCCCTGCAGGAATCGCTGCAGGAATTCTTGTTCGTGGAAACAAAACCTGGTTCACCTGCATTCCAGACCTTTGGTTACTGGAAGACACAAAAAATAAAGGTAAAGCCGACACAAGAACTTCATTACACAATGGGTTCGGTGTTCATATTGCTTTCATTGGTCACGATTTGCATGGTTTAACCATGGGGATGGATGGAAAAATTTACTTTAGCATTGGCGATCGGGGCACGAACATATCGAAACCTAAAACCAAAATAAACCTACCCAATATGGGTGCTGTTTTTCGTTGCGACCAAGATGGATCGAACCTCGAAGTATTTTACAAAGGGCTTCGAAATCCACAAGAACTTGCTTTTGACGCTTATGGAAACTTATTCACGGTTGACAACAATTCTGATGGGGGCGATCAAGCCCGCGCCATTTATCTAGTTCAAGGCGGAGATAGTGGCTGGCGATTTGGCTACCAATTCATCGAAAAGCCCAACGCTCGTGGGCCATGGAATGCGGAAGGCCTTTGGAAGCCTCGCTTTGAAGGTCAACCCAATTACATCATACCGCCCATGATCAATATGAGTTCAGGCCCTTCGGGTCTTGTTTATTACCCAGGTTCAGGGTTTTCAAAAGAATACGACAACCACTTTTTCCTTTGTGACTTCAGAGGTGCCCCTGCAAACAGTGGCATCTGGTCTTTTTCTTTTAAAAAGGATGGCGCAGGGTTTTCTATGCAAAACCCTAAACAATTCCTCTGGTCGATCTTAGCCACAGATGTTGATTTTGGTCCCGATGGCAACATGTATGTATCAGACTGGGTAAATGGCTGGAACAAACCAGGTAAAGGTCGAATCTACAAACTTACAGATGAAAAAGAATCATCAAGTTCCCTAACCAAAGAAGTCAAAACACTTCTAGGTGAGGGTTTTGAAAACCGCTCTGACAGTGAATTGGTGAAGCTACTTGAACATGTAGACCTGCGGGTTCGTAGAGAATCGCAATTTGCACTTGCTGCAAAAGGTTCAAGTTCCATAGCTAAATTTACTTCGGTCGTCAAAGGGGAAGGATCACTATTTTCTAGAATGCATGCCATCTGGGGGCTTGGTCAAATTGGAAGGACGGAAGGGGTTTCTGTAATACCTATTCTAATACCGTTGCTTGAAGATAAAGACCCTGAAATTCGAGCTCAATCCGCAAAAATGCTAGGCGAACTTGCAGCAAAAGAAGCCCGCAAACCTTTGCTTACAAAGCTTAATGATTCTGAACCACGAGTACAGTTTTTTGCTTCCCAAGCGTTGGCAAAACTACCTTCAATTGAAAATCTATCAAGCCTGATTGAGTTACTTGATAAAAACCAAAATAAAGATGTTTACATACGCCATGGATGCGTGGTTGCACTTGCAGCAATTAACGATGCCAAGGCATTATCTGCTTATGCAAAAAACAGTTCACTAGGAATTAGGATGGGGGTGACGCTGGCATTAAGGCAGCTCGAAAGTGAAGAAATAAGTAATTTCTTGGCTGATACAAACCAAGAAGTAGCAGATGAAGCAGCGCGTGCAATCTACGATATCCCCATTGCCAAATCTTTGACGGATTTAGCGCAGACGATATCTGTTAATAATACAAAAACCACGCATAATTTGCGAAGAGTCTTGGCAGCAAATCGAAGAGTCGGAACAAATCAAAACGCAATAGAAATCGCAAAGCTAGCTGCAAGGCCACAAACCCCCACGGATATCCGAATTGAAGCCTTAGAATATCTTGAAAAATGGGGCAATGATAATAAAAGAGATTTTGTAACAGGCTTGGCCCGACCGACACAAGCTGCAAATAAAACAGATGCGATCAATGCATTAAAAACAAACCTACCCGCACTTCTTAGTACTGATACAAAGATAAGCAAAGAAACAATCCGAGTGGCGGCATCTCTGAAAATAAGTGAGATTATTCCCGAATTAACCGCTTCCTTAAAAAACAATTCATTAGATGGAAAGTTTAGGGCTGACTCACTTAAGGCCCTCAATTCCTTAAAAGCCCCAGAAATAAAATCCCTTGCCGAAACTGCTTTAACAGATACATCAGATCTAGTAAGAGCTGAAGCTATCCAAGTTTATTCCATTCTTGAACCAACCTATGCTGAAAAAATGGCGGATACGATACTTAGAAATGGATCATTAAAGGAACAACAAACGCTTATTCGAATTCTTGCAGAAACCAAAAGCCTGTTATCAATAAACAAACTCAAGGGTTTGGTACAGGAAGCAATATCAGGAAAAACCCCACTTGGCATTCTTCTCGAAATTGGCGAGGCAGGCAAAAAAGTAGGAATTCAAGAAGCTAAATTCTTAATTGAAGAGGATATTACCAAACCTAATGCGATGGCTTTTGCACTCGAAGGGGGAGACAAGGAAACTGGAAAAACCGTTTTCTTTCAGAAAATTGCAGTCGCCTGCCTTCGTTGCCATAAAGTTGAAGGGCAGGGCGGAGATGTAGGGCCAGAACTTAACGGAATAGGCAGCAAACAAAAGCGCGCCTACCTGCTTGAATCTCTTATTTTGCCTGAAAAAAATATCGCAAAGGGTTTTGAATCCTTGATCATGGTACTCACAAATGGCAAAACAATAACTGGCATTTTAAAACAAGACAAGCCAAATGAAATTGTCTTGATGGATTTCGAAGGCAAATTGATCACGGTAAAAAAAACAGACATCGAAGAAAAGAAAACGGGTAAGTCTGCAATGCCTGCGGATCTTTACAAGCAATTAAGTCGGCAAGAACTTAGAGATTTAGTGGAGTATCTGGCTAGTCTTAAATAGTAACTGTAAGGAAAAGGATGCTAAAAAGAGACCTAATTCTTGGCACAGCAGGCCATATTGATCATGGTAAAACCAGCCTTGTAAAAGCCCTTACAGGGGTTGATTGCGATCGATTACCTGAAGAAAAAGCCCGAGGAATCACCATTGATCTGGGGTTTGCAAATCTTGATTTACCGGGTTTCCGAATTGGAATTGTGGATGTTCCAGGGCATGAAAAATTCATCAAGAACATGCTGGCAGGCGCCACAGGCTTTGATATCGCCCTAATAATCGTTGCAGCGGACGATTCGGTTATGCCCCAAACACGCGAACATTTGGAAATACTTAAGTTTTTAAAGATCAAACATGGAATTGTAGCTCTGACCAAATGTGATCTTGCTGATTCTGATACACTTGAAGTTGTGGAGATGGAAATCCGCGAACTACTCGAGGGATCATCCTTTGAAAATGCTCCAATAATTCAAACATCAGCTACCACGGGCAAGGGAATTCCAGACCTTAAAACCAAAATTGCTGAGATTTGCTCTCTTATTGAAATAAAAAAGGAACAACATTTTTTCCGATTACCAATTGACCGATCCTTTGCAGTTCACGGATATGGGGCAGTTGTAACTGGAACGGTATATTCGGGCATAGTAAATGAAGGTGACGAGCTAGAACTTTTCCCTGAAAAAAAAACGGTTCGGGTTCGTTCTTTGCAATCTCATGCAAAAAATATCAAACAATCTTCGGAAGGGCAGCGTTGTGCAATCAATTTGGCTGGAATAGATCACCATGAAGTTGTACGGGGACAAGAACTCGCAACCCCGGGATATTTATTCCCAGCTAAAGTTATTTCAGTCTTACTACACTGCGCCAAAGAAAGAAAAAAACCCCTCAAACATCGATTGCCCGTAAGGCTTCATTTAGGCACTTCGGAAATCCTTGGAACCTTGTCTTTATTGGAAGACGATACAATCGCACCCGGAAAGCCAGGCCTTGCACAATTGTTTTTAAAAGAACCATTAACAGCTTCTTGGGGGCAGCCATTTGTAATCCGAAATAGTTCAGCGACTGCAACCCTTGGTGGCGGAAATATCATCCAACCATTTGCCGAAAAAATTCGCAGGAGACATTCGCACTCAATTCAAATGCTTAACGATCTTGCATCCGGGGCAGATGAGTCAAAACTAAAAGCGGCTGCATGGTTTGCCGGTTTTAAGGGTATAAATGAAGAATCATTGCACCTTTTCACAGGCATTGATCCAAGTCTAATCAAAAATCAATTAAGACTTGGATTAGAAGATGGGGCGCTTTTTGAAATCAACACATCCACAGGCAAAAAAAAACTTATAGACAATCAATTAGTCACTGATTTAAAATCAAAAACAATCACTATTCTAGAGGCATTGCATTTAGAAAATCCATTGCTATCCACGCATGAACGCCAGCGTGTCACCATGGAATTCGCTTATGTTGGCAACGACTTACTAGTTCAGGAATTAATTGACCAAATGATTGGACAAAAAATTCTAACAGGAAACAAAAGGAGGATTGGGCTATCAGCTTTCAAACCAAAGTTATCAAACAACCAAAGAAAACTTCTCGAAAAAATCCACACCGCTTATCGCGAGGCAAAGTTTTCTCCGCCACCCATGGAGGATTTCATCAATCACCTTGGTGGGCAAAAAATCCAGTTGCAGGAACTTTTCAACCTTTGCGTTCTCGAAGGCAAATTGGTCTTCTTGCAAGATGACTTATATCTTGAATATGATGTCGAACATGAAATGCGTTGCATAGTTTCAAGTGCGCTGGAAAATGGAAAAGGGTTGACCGTAGGAGAAATACGAGATTTATTAAAAACTTCACGAAAATATGCAGTGCCTTTCTGTGAACATCTCGATAAGATCGGAACAACAAGAAGAGAAGCCGACCTAAGGTACCTTCCCTTAAAGTAGGCAAACATCCATCAAGAAAACTCAATACATGACTAATAAAAATTTCCGAAACCTACCTGCTGTACATGTTGTCCTTAAAACAACCGCAATTCAGGAACTAATGTGTTCACTTGGCCAAGAAAATGTTGTTTCAGAAATCAGGCTTTATCTTGACGAACTTCGAACCCTATTAAGCAAAGATAACAATCAAATTTTAGAAATTACGCCTGAATCAATAGGGCAAGTTGTCCGCGATCGATTAGCCACGAACTTTAAACCTAAATTAAGGAAAGTGATCAATGCTACCGGCATTGTTTTACACACCAATCTTGGTCGGTCGCCAATGGCAGAAGAAGCTGCAAAGGCTGCATACATGGCGGCTTCGGGCTATATCAATCTTGAAGTGGATATAGAAACAGGCAAACGATCTTCTAGGCAGGATTGTGTCCGAGAATGGATTTGCAAGCTGCTTAAATGTGAATCCGCCACGGTTGTCAATAATTGTGCAGCTGCAACTATAATTGTTCTAAAATCGGTTGCTGAAAATAAAGAAGTTATTATTTCGCGAGGCCAATTAATTGAAATCGGCGGCAGCTACCGGCTCCCAGAAATCATGAAAGTTAGCAACGCCATTATGCGGGAAGTTGGTTCCACCAATATTACCCGAATCAAAGATTACGAAGCTGCTATCGGACCAAACACAGGGGCTCTGATCAGAGTTCATACCAGCAATTACAAAATCAACGGCTTCACCGAATCTGTAACAATTGAAGAACTTATTGCGCTAGGCAAACAGCACAACATACCCGTAATTGACGATGCGGGCAGCGGGGCGGTCATACCTCTCAACTGCAAAGGTTTCGATGAAGAACCAAACCCTGTTACCAGCATTGCCCTTGGGGCGGACTTAACTCTTTTTAGCGGTGACAAACTTTTGGGCGGGCCCCAAGCTGGAATTATTGCAGGGAAAAAAGAGTGGATTAAAAAAATCGAAAGCGATCCATTGATGCGCGCCTTCAGGCTTGACAAAATGAATCTCGCAGCTCTTGAACAAACCTTGTTGCTTCATCTTAATTCCAGTGCGGTAAGCCAAAAAATTCCAACCTTAAAAATGCTTTCCGTTTCTATGAATGAACTACACGAGAAAGCGCTTCAGTTAGAAACCAAATTAAAACAAATCGGTTTATGCGATAATATTCAGGCTAAAATAAGTGAAGGGTTTGCTGGAGGCGGAACTTTACCAGATCAGCAAATGCCTACATGGGTTGTTGATTTTTCATCTCCCGATATTAATTCTCAAGCTTTATCACACCAATTGAGAACCGCGGAACCTTCACTTTTTACTCGGATAAAAGATGATAAAATCGTATTAGATTTACGAACCCTTAGAGATGATGAAATCGACATTACTGTTCAACTGATTCTTAGTTCCTTAAAACCAATTTAATTACAATCAGCAATCAAGGGTTCGGCTAGTTCACTTAAAAAAAACAACTTTCCGGGTAAAGTGGGCATAAACGAACTTGGTATCCATGGTGTGGGTTCGTGCAATAGGCTCATTCTTAATGAAAGCCCTTGCCATTGCATGCCCCTTCCAAAAGTTCCATCACAACCACCTATAATGCTATCTGACTGCAAGAACAAACCTGGGCCAATTGTATTGGCAAATGCCGGGACTAATGTTGTTCTACTTTTAAAACTAGTTAAAGCATTCTGTTCAATGGTTAAAGGGTGAAGTTTGGCACCTAAGCGGTGAGTTTGTAGCTTCCACTGTTCAACCGAATCAAATTCACTTGCGAAGTGTGGTTCCCAAAACGCAATATGACAAACCCTGCCAATACCAAACACGGTAATAAGTTTAGCCCCTTTGGTCTTTAGTGCCTTTATTTTTTCGGCATAGGAAGGAAGATTATTTTTCAAAGCAAAGTTTCGCTGATTTATGGGAACAGTAAGTTGACCTAAAGGGCCATAAAATGCTTTTTCCATCGCAAACTGAAATGCCCCGGAATTATCAGAAGGCAAAGTAGTTCCCTCTGAATCTGACCATTCATCCATGTTAAACCCGTGTACATGCGAGCATTTCACCTGCCATTGGCTTAAAAAATAAACAGCCCAGCGATACATGCCCATAGGGCCAACCGGCAGAATCATAGCAAGATCATGTCCAATTTTTCGGGCATTTGCTATTTCAAGGGCAATTTCATGCCCCATTAGAACATCAAAATCAGCAATATTTTGGCATGAAACAGGATGAAAATCGGGGCTCCACCAACTCTTTTTGGTTAGTAATCCCTCGCCAGAAACCTCCGCAAGACCATCTATTTTGGCTAAATCCCAACCCTTTGGAAAAAAACCTTCCATTAATGAGTTGGATATTGTGGTGAGCAGATTCATAAGTATTCCTTTAAGTTATTCCAAATATTTACCAGAAATATTCAAAAATCATAGAATTTCTTGTATGATATTTTGCTGTTGAAGAGAATACTGTATAAATACTTCCACGAATATGATTTAAGTGGATTAGCTTCTAACTTTTTGGAGGATTCTCGATGTCGAGCGTGAGATGGTTAGTTGGAATTGTTTTTGTTGCTTTGGTTATCCCTTCGTTAGGGGCCCAAGAAAAATCAACAATCAAATGGAAATTTGAAAAGGAAAAAACCTTTTATCAAAAAGTGGTTACCAAAACCGTTCAAAAGATGAAGGTAACTGGTACCGACATTAATCAGGAACAAAACCAAACCTTTTATTTTAGTTGGACTCCCGTCAAGCAAGACGGCGACAACTGGGAACTTAAACAAAAAATCGAAGGCGTAACACTCAACATTGATATTGGTGGAACCAAAGTTCAGCATGATTCAACCAAAGAATCTTCATCAACAACCCCGTTGTCTGATTTCTTTAAAGCTTTGGTAGGAACTGAATTTTTAGTTACGATCAACACCAAGGATATGAAAGTAACAAAAATCACAGGCCGCGAAGAATTTGTTAAAAAATTAGTTAACTCTAATCCGCAAATGCAACCTTTGCTTGATAAAATCTTAAGCGAAAAAACTATGATAGAAATGGCTGAACCTACCTTCGGTGCAATTCCTAATATCGAAGTTATAAAAGGCGACAAGGAAAAAGGAACTTGGAAGCGTACTACTTCCCTTGATATGGGGCCAATTGGAAAGTACGATAATTCCTACACCTATACCTATGAAGGCCAAGACGAAAAGAAAATGGACAAGATATCTGTTAAGGCAGATTTAGTTTACACCAAACCCGCAACCAGTAATGCTGGCGGATTGCCCTTCAAAATTGATTCCGCAAATATCAAAACAGCATCATCAAACGGGCTTATTTTGTTTGATTCTGCCAAGGGCAGAATTGATCGATCAAGTATGAGCCTTAAAATTACTGGTGACCTTACCGTTGATATCGGTGGGCAGAAAACCAAGATTGAACTTGAACAAACACAGGAAACTGGCGTTGAAACAATGGATGTAAATCCAATTTCAGTAAAGCCTGCTCCAGTATCCACCCCAGTGCCAACTCCAAAACCTTAGAGTATTATTTCAAAAAAAATAAAGCCTAGGATTATTCCTGGGCTTTATTTTTTAGCTCTCTAAACCTTTCAATCACCCCTTGCATATCTGGCGGAATTGAGCTTTTCCAACTAAGAGTTTTGCCACTAGTAGGGTGTTCCAAACTCAAATAACAAGCATGCAACGCAATGCGATCAATGCCACTAGGGTCGGGCTTAGGTCGGCCGTTTAAGGGCCTATCATAAATCTTTTCACCACAGAGTGGGGCTTTCGCTTCCCCCAGATGGATACGCACTTGATGTGTTCTTCCTGTTTCCAGTTCACATTCAATTACGGAAATATCTCCAAGCGATTCAATTTTTTTAACATGGGTGACCGCCAATTCGCCATCCGGATCTTTAGAGGAACTGCCTCTACGGCCATCGCCACGATCACGAACGAGAATAGAACGGATTTCTTGATCTTCAATCTGCCCACGAATCAAGGCAATATATCGTCTGGTGAATTTTTTCTCTCGCATTTGCTTGCCTAAGGAACTTTCAGCTTTTCGATTCAAAGAAAAAACCATAACGCCACTGGTTTCTTTATCTAAGCGATGAACGGCCCGAACATAGGGAACTTTTTTTTTGGCAAGAACAGAAATAATATCAGGGAGAATATCTTGCAAAGTAGAAGGCAAAAACTTGCGGTCTCTTTCAGAAAATTCTTTTTTATCTGTGGCATGATGTACGGTGGTAAGGCCGCTGGGTTTATCAACGATAGCGATATCATCATCAAAATAAATGATTTCCGGCATGGGTATAACAAACCGAGCTTCAGCTTTTTTCTGATTGGTTTTTAAAGGTTTGGGAGAAGGTTTCAAGAAAACACGCGCCCCACCTTTTAGCTGCAATTTAGGGTCTTTCACCTGTTTTTTGTCGATAAAAATGCAACCTGCTGCTATTAATTGGTTACAGGATCCCCCATCAAGCTTAAGTGAAACTTTCAGCCAAGCCAAAAGCTGGATACCTGCATCCTGTTTTCGCACATAGTAATTTCCCGGCTTCATAATACCTTCTGGTGTTTGATTATTGTGTTATGGTTTGAAATCTGAGGAAGGCAAATTTTCAAAATATTTGACTTCAAGGAGTTCCGCATCAAGAATTTTTTTCCCATTTCTAAATGATTGAATTTTAACGGGTCGTTTAAAGCCACCAAGATCTCTGAAGTCTGAAAAATAATCTTCCTGAACTACTTTTTTGTTTTCAAATTCCCGGATTTGCTCGGTTTTCACCAAAAGGCCTGTTTGCCTATCAAAAAACAAAAGAATATCCGGCTTAGAAAGTTCTTTAACTTTGATACCATGAAGCGCCAAGTCTCCCGCTTTAATTAATCCAAGATCGGTAACATCATATTCTTTTCCTGTTAGCAGGGGCACAAGCCTGATGATTTTTGCAAGGCGCATAGTTTCTTTAATTTGGACAGCTACGGGTTCTTCAGCTTTCTGGGGTTGCCCATTTAAATTAACCAAAACTTTATCTTTGTCAAATACCTGAATTACATTAAAAGATTTACCTTTAACCGTAATTTCTTGAACTGTTTTCATCTGGTCTGGTAATTGGACCGTTGTTTCCCCTTTAAATGTTGCATCCACGCCCGCAAACTTAATCGCGCCTTTCATTTTCACACGGTCAGCCCTATGTGTCGAAAGCTTCTTATACCCGCCATGCGCATCAATGGCTTTATTAAGAACCATGAGTATCGGTTCAGGCAAAGTGGAATTTTGAGCATCCAGGTTGTTTATACTCGAAACAAACGCCAAAATCAAAATAACAAAGCAAAGTGTTTTAATTTTTGCAATCATACAACGCCTCAAGTCAAAAAAAGAAATTCAATAAGATAAGTAATATTATCAGTTTTGGCACTAAAAATGCGAGGCCAAGAAGCATGGATACGATTGAAATTTCTACTCAGACCCGTTGTGAATTTGTGAATTTAACTCGCCTTATGGAATCAAGCCTTAGTAAAAGCAAGATAAGGTCAGGAATTGGAGTGATTTTCTGCCCACATACAACCGCGGGCCTAACAATCAACGAATGCTGGGACCCCGATGTAATTCATGACACCCTTCTTTGGCTTGAAAAATCCGTCCCGAAAAATATGGCGAAATTTTTACACGGGGAAGGCAACAGCGACAGCCACATTAAAACAGGACTGTTTGGAAACTCCGCTCATGTTATCGTGGAAGAGGGAAAAATCATACTCGGACAATGGCAGGGCATCTTTTTATGCGAATTTGATGGTCCCCGAACAAGAAAAGTTCATGTTCAATGGGTTGGGAAGCAAACCTAAACAATAATTATTGTTTCACAGCAGTAAGCAAATAAGAAGGATTTATCGCCTCAAATCGCAGGGAACCATATTGATTTAAACCCCGGGAAATTTGAACCATCAACACTTCGAATTCCGGATCAATTTTGCGCATTGTATTCACACAAACATACAGATTTTCTATCGAGCCAACATTAACCACCATTCTACCCTGAGGCACCAAGGTTTCGAAAGCTGCGTCTAGCAAGCCGGTGACCTCCTTGCCAATACCTCCTACAAAGATGGCATCAGGCCGTGGAAGCCCCTGAAAAACTTCTGGTGCAATACCATGGATTGCCTTGATGTTTTGTATGCCCATTTTTTCTGCATTGGCAAGAATCAAGTGGTAATCAGCGGCATCCTGCTCAATCGCATAAACCATGCCGGAATAGCAAAGCTGTGCAGCCTCAATTGAAACCGAACCTGAGCCAGCCCCAATGTCATAAACAACACTAGTTGGCTTAATGGAAAGCCTTGATAAAGCAATAGCCCGAATTTCAGATTGGGTAAGCAAACCAGTTTTCGGCCTGCTCTGCGCAAAAATATCATCTGGATTACCAAATAACCTAGGGGTACAAGATGTTGCAGGAATATCAGGGCGACCAGGTTTGCGTTTAAGAATAAGAACATTAAGTGGATCAAAATCCATATCAACGATTTCCGAAAGCTCCGCCTGAGTGACCCGCTCGTCCTTTCCCCCCAGATTTTCACAAACAAAAACCTTGAAGTAATCTATTCCCCTTGCAAGCAATCTTTTTGCAATCTCACTAGGGTTCTCGATAGTATTGGTAAATATCCCTACAGTTTCAGATACCCTGATTTTCTCAATTACCTTATCCAAAGATTGATTTTGCAAACTGGTAAGATAGGCATCATCCCAACTTTCCTTAACCCGGGCAAAAGCCATCTGCATACTGCTAACATGCGGGTGCACTTCAAAGCGATCCTTGCCAATTTTTTCCGATAAATAGCGCACTACCCCATAAAATAAGGGATCACCGCTTACCAGAAGCGCAACCTTTTTACCAGCATCAAGCTTCTGCAAAGATTCGGATAATTCCTGAAGATCCGGACCATTTTTTCGCTTTTCACCTTTTAGGCTTTCTACTAACCGAAGTACATTTTCAGAACCAAATAGAATATCGCACTGGGCCAGAATATCCCTTTCAAGGGTAGTCAGGCCAAACAATCCATCGTTGCCAATTCCAATTACATGAATTTTCTGTCCCATATGAAATTCCTGAATAGATAACGGTTATATTGAGTGGAACTACAACGCTGATAATATCCGATCGCTGGGAAATACTTTATTTAAAAATGTCGCCATATGCTCTGCAATTTCTTCTGGGTGACTGTAAGGCAATAAATGCCCACCCCCCACGATCACTACTTTTTCGCCATTAGGGAAAGCCTCATAGAGGGTTTTCCTAATATTTGGCCCAATCAGAGGGTCGACTTCACCATCAATTAAAAGCACAGGTTTTTGAAAATCTGAAGCTTTCTGCCTTAAGTCGATTTGATTAATCGCCGCAGCAAGCCTACCCGTAGTACTAAAATATGCTTTGCTTACACTTTCAACCAATCTTTCCCACCTATAAGATGGTTTACCATGAAAAGCATGATAATGTTGGCTTTTCATAACAAATTCAAGATAAGGAAAAGTTGCACCATTAAACGGAAAGAGGCTTGCAATAAAAGCAGAGCATCTTTCAATCAAATTCAGTGGCCGATACACAAAACCTCCTTGCAATATTAATCCAGAAACAGTTTCAGGAGTTTGTGATGCAAGGTTTATCGACAATGTTGAACCAAAAGAAGACCCAAAAAGAACTACCGGCGCCTTTACTTTTGTTTCAATAAAGTCTTTTATAAATTCGGTATAAGCATCTAATAAAGTTTGATCTTTAGTACTACTTCCCAAAACTACTTTTGGAATATCCAATCCGATACAACGAAAATTTTGCGATAAAATACTTGAGATGGAAACAAACGCATCCTTGGAGTCGGCTAATCCATGTATAAAAACAATAGTCGGGCCCTGACCCCAAGAAAAGTAATTGATTTTACCCTTGGAATTCTTGAATTGATCAAGAGTTGCCAATTTCAGATAGCGATTAACATCTTCCAAAATATTAGCTTCTTAAATTAGAAAGCATACCCATTTGTTACTTGCCTACAGTTTGTAAACCTGGAGAAATTGCAATTTTTTTGACTACAACAGCATCAATGGTTTTCCATACTATTACTTCACCGTTCCACGCTCCGCCAGCAATTAAAGATCCATCTTTATTTAACGCTAACGAAAGAACTTGATCCGTTAAACCTGCAAATGTTTTTAGCGCTGCACCAGATTCAGCATTCCATGTTTTAATGGTATTATCTGAACCCCCAGTGGCAATAAGGTTTGCCTTTTCATTTCCCGCAATTTTAAGAATTTGGCCAGCATGAGCGCCAATAACTCGCACTTGTTTACCAGCCCTTTCGCCCTCAAGGCCAAAAAGCCTAAGTTGTTTATCATCGCCTGCAGAATAGCAATTTTTGCCATCTGCCTTGAAAAACACACCATAAACTGAATTTTGGTGGTCTGGGAAAGTTGCCAGTGACTCCTTGGTAGCAAGGTTCCATACCTTGGCGGTTTTATCTCTACTGGAGCTGGCGAGAAACTTGCCATCTGGCGAAAAAGCTGCTGAAAAAATCCAATCCGCATGGTTTTCAATGGACTGCTCTAACTTTGCATTTTCAATACCGGAACTTATATCCCAAACATGTAGCAGGCGATCACATCCACCCGCAGCAAGCTTTTTACCATCGTTACTAAGGGCCAAACAAAGCACCTCGTCGTCTGTATCTAATAGCTGTTTGAGCATGATTTTTTTATCATTAGTTCCATCCAAGAAAGAAATACCATCAATCATTTTTCCAGGTACGGAGATATCGTAGGCCCGTACATCGCCTTCTTCACCTGGTCGACCTCCTGCTACAACAAGTTTGCCATCAGGAAGAAAAATGAAAGCCATGGACCTTCGAGCACGGGTATTAATTCTTTTTTCTAATTTAGCGGTATCGAGGTCCCAAACTGTAATTTCATGATGGCCACCAACAACGATTTTTTTTCCATCTGGAGAAAAGGCAAGAGCCGTAGCAGCAACGGGGAAAGAATACTTGGCAGAAGGCACAGGTGCTTTCCAACGAAGGCGTAATTCTTTCAATAAATCAGCTTTTGAATCAACTTCCTTGTCAATTTTTGCACCTTGTGCTACCCATTGTTCAAGAATCTTTATTTTTTCAGGGGAAAGAGCATCACCACTTTCCTTAGGAGGCATCCTTGTTTTGTCCGTTGCCTTTAAAACATCAATAAAATAACTTTCATCTGGTTTACCTACAACAATAGGATCATCTTTGGTTCCGCCATGCCTCAATGCCTCATATTTGGTCATATCAAGCTTGCCTTTAGGGTTTTTTGAACCATGACAAGCAAAGCAGTTTTCTTTTAAGATTGGGGCAACATCTTTAATAAAACTGATATTTTGCGCATTTACAGTGCCAGAAATCAAAAAAACCAAAGCAGTAAGCATTAATTTTGCAATTTTCATCTTAAATCCCCCCACAATCAATAAAACGAGGAAAAATCTTGTAAAAGCCTTTAAAAGCTTTTATGGGTAAGTTTGAAGAACCATCCTCAAAACCAAGGCAGACATATTATAATAACAATTTTCAACGGAACAATACAACATATATAGCAAAGTTCTTTTAAACAATGGTATTGTGCCAATGTTATTTTGCCAATGTTTGCTTCAAATTAAGAAACTCTGGTGGTTTTCTGAAGGATTCAGATTGTGCCTTACAGTTTTAGGAGTTGCACCAGATGCAAATTTTTTGGACGGCTATTATTATTTTTGGTTCGTTTAGCTGGTTACCCGGTTTCAGCATTTTGCTACTACTAGTTTTACCAATTGTTTTTCTGATAAAAAAAGGTTCTGGTTCTCCCAAAATAACCATGCATGGAATTGAAAATATTCCTGCCAACGGTAGTGTTATTTTTGTAGCATCCCAAATCCGATTTGATGAACAATTCGCTCTTCTCAATTTACCTGTAAAAAAAATTCTTGTTTTCGATATGTCCGAAATAGTGGGCCATCCACCCCAGAACACAACTTTACATAAGCAAATCATTTACATTCAACCGATGCTTGGGCTTCGAGGATTTGTAAAAGCTTTAAAAGAAGCTAGGGCCATTCTTAAAAAAAATGAAAGCATAGCTGTTGTAACTGAATGGCTTAAAACCACAGGTGGATTTGAAATCGATTCATTCCAATTGATAAGGGCACTACTTAAAAAAACAAATGCTACAGTTGTACCCGTTCACCTCGAACAACCAAAAGGAAGCAATTTCACTGTTAGAAAAAAAGGTGTTTTCAATCGAAATATAATAAATCACGAAACACATTGGCATCTTTTAGTAGGCAGGCCTTTCACTTCTCTTGCTGAAATTAAAAATCTAAAAGCTGCAATTCAAGATCTTTCTGTACAAGCAACTGAAGCAGCACACATGAGTTTGCCCCTTGTGCATATGGGTTTTATTCTTCAAGCTTTAAAAGAGCCTCAAAAGTCATGTTTCCCTGACAACACCAATCCCAAATTGAACCTTAATTATGGCAAGGCTTTAGTTGCAGTCAGTTGCCTCGGAAACCAACTTCGGCATGAACTGAAAGGAGAAACTACCGTAGGGGTTTGGCTTCCCAACAGCACAGGAAGCGCACTTACAAATATCGCACTAGCCACCATCGGAAAAATTTCTGTCAATTTAAATTACACTGCATCTGCAGGGATATTAGAGCATTGCATAAACATAGCAGGGGTGAAGACAGTTATCACAGCCAAGCGGTTTACCAGTAAAGTTAGCTGGCCGGATTTCCAAAATATCAGGCTGCTTTACTTGGAAGATATAATGCAAAATATAAGTCCAACGAAAAAAGCAATCACTTTTTTGGCCAGCAAAATTCTGCCTCCTGCCTTGTTTATTAAAACCATTTTAAAGGCTCATCAACCAAACCCCGATGACATTTTGACAATTATTTTTTCTAGTGGCAGTACTGGAAATCCAAAAGGGGTAATGCTCACATACAAAAATATTACCGCAAATGCTTGGTCAACTATAAAAGGTGCAGATGTTGATTTCACAGATTGCCTTTTGGGTGCACTGCCTTTTTTTCATAGCTTCGGGTACACTGTTTCAATGTGGACACCAATCCAAGTAGGTGCCGCAATCGTTTATCAACCCGATCCAAGGCAAGCCCGTGATATCGGCGCGGCGTGCAAAAGTTATCAATGCACGGCATATTTATCAACAGCTACATTTTTGCGCTTCTGCCTTAAAAAATCTGAACCTGATGATTTTAAGTCGCTGAGAATTTTAATTTGTGGGGCAGAAAAATTACCCATTCAGCTTGCAAAGGATTTCGAATCCAAATTTGGAATTCTCCCTTTAGAGGGGTATGGCTGTACCGAATTATCGCCTGTCGTTTGTATCAATAAGGGCGATATAATTATTCCAGGGGCAACGATTTTAGGCCAAATGGTAGGCTCAATAGGCCAAATTATTCCTGGAGTTTCAATTAAAATTGTTGACCCTGAAACTCTTGAACTTCTTCCCCCGAATCAGGAAGGAATGGTTTTAGCAACCGGTGCAAATGTCATGAAAGGTTATCTTAATGACCCGGATAAAACAGCTTCTGTAATTAAAGATGGTTGGTACATCACGGGGGACATGGGCAAAATCAATTTGGAGTCTTTTGTTACCCTTACTGGAAGATTAAGTCGATTTGCAAAAATTGGCGGAGAAATGGTTCCTCTCGAACGCCTTGAAGATGAGTTACATGAGTTACTTCAATCATCCGAAAGAGTATGCGCTGTAACCTGCGTACCAGATATCACTCGTGGAGAAAGAATTATGGTTCTCTACCTTCCTCATATTTTTGAAGGCTTCGGGATTGATATCAAAACATGGTCAAAACAATTATCTGCTAGAGGTTTACCTAACCTTTGGGTTCCATCTGAAAAAGATTTTCATCCCGTCACGGAGATGCCTGTTTTAGGAAGTGGAAAACTAGATCTGGCAAAATTAAAGGCTTTAGCTCTAGAAATTTCGTTGGGTAAAGCATAATTAAATATAAAAAGATTAAAACCATGTCTAAAAACTGCAAAATAGTTTTGGTCAGGCCTCAATTTGCAGGGAATATTGGATCAATTGCAAGAGTAATGAAAAACATGGGGTTTTCAGAACTTGTTTTAGTTTCGCCCAAGGCTAATCATCTTGATGACGAAGCTAAAAAATTCTCCTGCCAAGGGGAAGAAATCCTACACCATTCGACCCAAGTAAATTCAATCGCAGAGGCCCTTAATGACTGTACATTTGTGGCCGCTACATCAAGCCAAGCCAAAGGGTTGACCCGAGGTTTATTAGCAAAACCAATAAGGTGTGCAGCGAAGGTCTTATCCAAAGAAATAAATCGTTCACAAACTGCATTGCTTTTTGGGCCGGAATCTTCAGGATTAACTACCGAGGAAATAAGTTTTTGCAATTTACTTATCAGCATACCAACCGCTGAGGATTATCCCGCACTTAATTTAGCCATGTCGGTTGCTATCACGCTTTATGAAATCAACATGGCACTAGAGGAAAATGCTGAAGAAACCTTAAAATCATCTGAGTTGGCTTCTTGGGAAATGCAACAGCAAGCTTTTGGCACTCTTAAATCATCACTAGAAGAAATTCATTTCTTATTTGGCCCAAAAGCGAAAGCGCTTTTTAATGGAATTAAGAACATGATATCTCGTGCTAATCCTACCACACAAGAAATGAAATGGCTTATCGGCCTAAATCGACAATTAACTTGGTATAAAGCAAAAATAAAGAATCAAAGTTAAATATCTAAATCATCAACCACTGCGCGGGCAGAATGTTCCATGATAAACTTAAATCTCGGTGCAGCATCTTTTCCAAGAAGATCAACAAAAGTCTTATCTGTTTCAAGGTTTGAATCGATTTCAACTTTCAGCAAAATCCTGGTCTTAATATCTAATGTTGTAACAGCAAGAACGCTTGGATCCATTTCACCTAACCCTTTAAAACGCGAGATTTCGGGTTTCGCATTCGCCCTAAGCCCCGAAAGAATTTCTTCCTTATGGATATCATCACGGGCCCAAAAAGTTTCTTTGCCGACATCCACCCTGAAAAGGGGCGGTTGCGCCAAAAACACATGTCCTTTTCGGATTAGTTCGGGCATATGGCGAAAAAAGAAACCCAGCAGCAATGTCGATATATGATGGCCATCTGCGTCTGCATCCATCAACAATATAATCTTTCCGTATCGCAACCCAGAGATATCAAATTTTTCTCCCGCGCCTGTTCCGATGGCTGTTACAAGATCATTCAATTCAGTATTAGCCATAACTCTTGAAAGTGGTAACCCCTCAGAATTCAGGACCTTACCTCTTAGAGGCAAAATCGCCTGAACTTTACTATTACGGCCTTGTTTTGCAGAACCACCTGCAGAATCACCTTCAACGATGAATAATTCAGAGTCATCAAGATTGGTTGATTTACAATCAGAAAGTTTACCTGGAAGGTTTAACCTTCTGGAAGTTGCAGATTTTCGTTTCACTTCAGATGCGGCTTCCCGCGATGCAAGCCGGGCACGGGCCGACAGGACAATTCTTCCAACAATTTGGTCTGCAGCAGTCTTGTTAAAATTAAGCCATGCTTCAAGTGCAGGCCTAACAAAACTATCCACTAAGGCTGTCAACTCGGGATTATTTAATTTTTCTTTAGTTTGCCCTTGGAACATAGGTTCCCTAACAAAAACTGAAAGAATTCCCACCAACCCTTCACGAATATCTTCAGCCGTAATCGCTATACCCTTAACTTTGATATCGTGCGTTTCCATAAAATTCCGAATGGCCTTACCAACACCGTTTTTTAAACCATTTTCATGCGTGCCACCGGATGCAGTACGGATGCCATTAACATACGAGCGAAATGATTCATCAGTAGATTCAGTCCACTGAAGAGCGACCTCCATCTTTTCGCCTTCCTTGCGACTTACAGTAAAAATACTATCGGTAACGGGAGGTTTTTGACCATCGGTCACTAACTTCGAAAGAAACTCTGGGATGCCACCTGGATGCGTGAGATCAAATGTTTCGCCAGATATCTGATTGATAAAAACAATCTTCATCCCACTGTGGATATAAGACATATCATCAAGATGTGACTTGATCCAATCTGGTTCGAATTGTGTATTTCGAAAAATTTCTGGGTCAGGTTCAAAATAGATGGTAGTACCCGTACCACGAATAGCACCTAGCTTTTCAAGTTCCCCGAAAGCTTTACCTTTTTTGAATGTTTGGCGATACTCTTTGCCATCTCTTTTGATATTTACAACCAACTTTTTGGAAAGAGCATTTACCACCGAAGCACCAACTCCATGCAATCCACCCGAATGAATGTAGTTATCACCTTCACCAAATTTGGCACCAGAATGCAGGGTGGTAAGGATAAGTTCAAGTGCAGGCTTTTTATGTTTGGGATGTAAATCGACAGGAATACCACGGCCATTATCAACAACTGTAACTGCGTCGCCTGTTTTATGCAGTGTTACGGTAATTGAGTCAGCAAAACCGTTCAAGTATTCATCAACCGAGTTGTCAACAATTTCCCAGACCAGATGATGCAACCCCTTAGGATCAACACCACCAATATACATAGAAGGTCGTTTTCTTACCGGTTCAAGTCCTTCAAGAACCATGATGTCCTTGGCGGAATAATTACTATTGGCACTGCTCATAATATCTTGCCCGTTCCACAATTTATTTAGTCAAACAAACCTTTAGGACTGCTGGGTTTTTGCGTATCTGCATCTGCAATTTCATCCCAATTAACCAACTCGATGGGGGGAGGAATAATCTTTGCAAACTCAGATCTTTTAACAGCTTCAAAACCTTTGCCGCCTCTAGTTACAACTTCGTATTTACTTGGCTTAAAATCGATTATTTTACCATTGGTTGTTTCAACTTGCAAAAAGGCATCTTTGCCTGAAATAACAACCCCACCCAAGCAATAATCTTCTTCCCCTAATTTGATACCCATTACGCCTTTTCCAACTCCGGATAAAATATTCACTTCATCAATAGAAAAATGAATGATATGGCCAAACTTGGATGCAAGCATCAAACTTTTTTCTTTATTAACAATAAAAACATTTACAGCTCTGTCATTTTCATTGAGGCGGACATACATTCTACCCGTTTTGGTAGAAGCAATTCTGTGCGGCATCAAAGGTGTTCTAAGCACCTGCCCTTGGGAGGTTATAACAAGAACAAAAGGTGGAACTGGGTCATCGCCCTTTCCCGGTTTCGAAGGTTGAGTAAACCGTTCATCCGTGGTTACCATCATGATTATTTTTGCGCGGTCATTCAATCTGAAATATTTGTTTATAGGTTCGCCATAGCCTGAACTTGCAGGAATCTCATTTGCCCGCATGGTAAAGGCAGCCCCATCATCACTAAAGAAAATAATTTGATCGAGAGTGCTTGCAGGAACCACAGCCAAAACTTCATCACCTTCTCTTACGCGGGTACCCTCAACTGATGCGAGTCGTCCTATTCTTTTCACCCAACCATCGCGGGTTAAAACAACATTCGTATTGTCGCGCTGAATATAAGCCTCGGGATCAAATTCAGTAGCTTCATCTGCGTCTCCGAATTTTGTGCGTCTTTTATCAGCAAACTTTTCGCCAAGTTCTGCCAGTTCGGATTTCACGACACCCCAAAGTTTTCGCTTTGATGCAAGAATTTCTTCTATGCGATCAGCTTCCTTAGTTTTCTCCCGCAACTCCTCGGTGATTTTTTTAATTTCCAATTGCGCAATTTTATACAACTGCGCTTCCAATATCGCTTCGGTTTGAATTTCATCAAGGCCGAAAGCCTTCATCAATTTTTCAGCAGCATCAGCTTTACCTTGGCTCTCACGAATCATCTTGATAGCACGATCCAAGGCATCAAAAATTATCTTAAAACCATTGAGGATGTGTATACGTTTTCGTAAAAGTTCAAGATCAAACTCAAACCTTCGCTTAATTGTTTCAAAGCGAAAATCAAGAAATTTTCTTAGTATCTGACAAATCCCAAGTCGCTCAGGCCGAGTTCGTTCCCTGCCTTCTGCATCTTTGATTGGAATTAAACAAGTAAAGTTGCAGGCAAAATTGTCCTGCAATTGTGTGTGTCGATACAAATAAGCCATGATAAGATCGGGAGAGCATTCCGCCTTTATCTCCAGAACAATCTTAATACCTTCTTTTTCGCTAGATTCATCAACTACATTTAAAAGCTGAGGAACCTTTCGTTCAATAATTATCAATCCAATATCCGAAACAAGCTTGCCCTTATCGACACCAAAGGGGATGGAATAAACAATGATATTTTTAACTTTATTGATTTCTTCAAGCTTCCATTGCCCTTGAATTTTAAGGCTGCCAGACCCTTCCTCATAAATTTTTGTAAGGGCAGGGCGGTCAATCAAAATTTTACCACCCAACGGAAAGTCTGGGCCTTTTAACCGATCTAACAACTGCGAGGTGGTTGCATCTGGGTTTTCGATAAGATGAATGCATGCCTTGATCACATCGCCTAGGTTATGAGGCGGAATGTTTGTTGCCAATCCCACCGCTATCCCTGAACTCCCATTAACCAGCAAGTTAGGAAACTGTGCAGGCAAAACGACTGGTTCATCTCGCGTGTTGTCATAATTAGGCCGAAGATCTACAGTTCGCTGCTTTAATTCTAACATTAAGTGTTCAGAAGCAAGCGCAAGCTTTGCCTCAGTATAACGCTCTGCTGCAGGGGCATCCCCATCCACCGAACCAAAATTGCCCTGACCTACAACCAAGGGAACACGCATTACAAAATCTTGAGCAAGCCGCACCAAGGCTTCATAAGCTGCTGTAGTACCATGAGGATGATAATTACCAGTAACATCACCAACAATCTTTGCACATTTCCTTGGCCTACCATCAAAGGTTAATCTCAGGTCATAAAACATTGTGTAAAGAATACGCCTTTGAACGGGTTTAAGCCCATCCCTTACATCAGGAATTGCCCGGGAAGTGATAACTGATAAAGCATATATGAGATACCGGTCGCGGGCTTCATCTTTAAGCGCAACGGTTTGTATATTTTCTGCCATGTTAATACCCCAGGATACAGGGACTTGAAACACTGAAGTATTCTAACAACTGATTGGTGAGTTACCATCTAACAGCTAAAAAAAACCAACTCCGGGCAAAAAAAATGCCCGAAGTCAATATGTTGTTTACGATTTTCTGTTAGTCTGCCAAGGGATGTTATGGCGATGGGTAGGATTTAAGCATTTCAGCCATCTGTTCGCTGAAGTCATCCGGAATCGTTTCAAAACTAGAAATTTTCACAAATTCAAGCATTCTCTTAGACTTGGGATTCTCGCTTGCTGATAGCATACCTTTCTTAAAATTATTCATGATATTTTTATCAAGTTTCTTAGGATTATAGCCAATTACTGCGGGAATAAACTCTTCTGATATCATTAAAACCCTTAATTTCCCAGCGGAGCCTGTCTTTTCTGACTTAAAACTTTCCCACGGAGCAGAATCAGTAAGAACCGCATCTACATCACCAGCGGCTAAACCATCAAAGGCATCTTCTGCATCTGCATTATTATTAATCTTTGAGAAAAATTTTGCAGCATTCGTGTTTGCTGGCAATATGCGGTGTTCCATAAACAATCTGCAATGCTCGCGATTGCCTCTTGCGAAAGAAACGCTTTTACCTTTAAGGTCATCAACGGATTGGATTTCAGAGTTATCTGCTACCACGATATAAGACTTTAATGGGGCCTTATTATTAACCGCAAGCATCAATGGTTCCAATTCAGGGTATTTAAGTTTTGCCCAAGCAAATTCAAAACCATGAAAAACGCCTACTTGTATCTCGCCGTCGCAAAGTTGCTTCCCTAGTTTGTCATAACTTGGTGTCATCACCAATTCACCATTGAGGCCAGTTTGACTTTCCATAACTGCGCTAAATGGTTTCATAAGAATTTGCAAAAGGGAATCAGGAGTATCTTTGAAGATAGTCCGCATCATTCCAATTCGCACAGCTTTTGGTTTTTCGGCTGCTCGTACTTGGCAAATGCCATATAGCAAAATGCCCAAGAGGGAGAGAGAGAACAGCCAGAATTTACTTCGCATAGGTTTCCTTTAAGGTGATGAATCAAGGTGTAAAATCAATGAAGGAATGACAATGAACAAGGCTACGCACCTTGTTTATTTTTTGGTGATCGGCGGGGCAACAAATCCACCACCGCTTACTCTTTCAAGAGCAATCAGGGCTAAAGTTGCCTTGTAAATAGCTTCGTTTGCAGCAATCCGAATTGTGTTAGCTTGAATGCCAGTAGTTATCACTTCATCTAAAGTGATTTTTCCACCACGGGGATCAAATCTTTCCTTTAACGAAGATGCAAGTTTTTCTGCTTCTTCTGCAGATTTAAGATAACTAGTTGCACGATTCTTGTTTTCAACCCAGCGCAAATAGGTGTTTTCTGCTTCCAGAACAATCAAGCTTTTTGCCTTGTCTGCAACAACTTGAGCCCTCTCATGTAAAATCTTTGCTTGAGTTACACGAGATTTTTTAGAACCGTAAAGATTTCCAGGCATTTCTGGGGCTATCGCACCGGGCCTGTAATTTTCATCCAAAGAAGCAATTGGCAAAATATTGGCATGTATATCGGAACCTGATGCAAAAGTTTTACCCGCAAATGCCCTTATTTTATTCTGAGCTTTAACTTCTAAACATGTTGCATCCACTGCAGATTGAGCTTGTAAAATTTCACCTCTACGAGCTTGTGCATCTGCAATCACAGACTCCCTGCTAACTGCAACACTTGAAAGTGCCAAGGCTTTGTCTGCTGTTTGAATATCCCAATTAATATCGCTTATTCCAATCGCTTCCCTTAAAGCGGCTTTAGCCCTGGGAACCCCTTGGACAGCTTCTTCTTTTTTTCCGTTGAACAAATTCAAATAAACATTTATCTGATCAATCTGTTTTTTTGAAACATCATTGCGCGAACCAGTTTTTACGATTTCCTTGGCAATATCACCAAGGGTATTAAGATCATTGATCCCACGCTCTGCTACATCAAGCTGTTGGTTTGCATAAATGATGGAAACATAGGTATACGCAATAGAAAAGTTTAAATCCAACTCAGATTGCGAGTAATTTGCTGTAGCTGCGGTCATCCCACTCTCAGCTTGCTGCTTACGAACAGGCAAATCTTTGGAAATTATCGACAAGAATCTCATCTTGTGGATCGCATCTTGTTTTTCCGCAACTCCATCAATTCCAAGTTGCGCAACTTTCATTGTGGAACTATTAGACCTTCCCATTTCACGAAGCTGGTCGAGATTGACTGTTGGAACTTTACTAACATTTTTAGCAATAATAGTGGGACTATCCTGGGCCAAACTAATTTCACCAGATATTGCAAATTGCATCGCTACAACAGCACCACCAATGATCCATTTAATTGAGCGGGAGTTTAACCTTATTCGATGCAACATTATCTGCTCCTGGTAAGCTCAATTGCTTGTAATTTTTTACAATTACAATCGAGAGATTTTAATCGTCCACACTTTAAATCGACCCAACAATTAATCTTCTGAAATGAGGTACTGATTTCGCATGAAATTTTTGAAAAAAACATTCCGTTTAAGTGGATTTGGAACTTAAGGGGAATCAGATAAAATGAAAGGACAGAGTAGATTGATTGATGTTTATTCATTAAGCTTGTACTCGTATTATTTACTTTTAAATTTTCGAAAGATTCGCTAATGGAACTAGAATTATCTTCCGCATGCAAAAGGGCTTTAGATTTTGCTTTTTATCTTGCTTTGCAAGAAGGCAAATTAGAACCTGACGAAAAACACTGTATTAGCGCTTTATTAAGCGATCCTGAAGGACCGGTCGCAAATCTTTTAAAAGATTTTGGCTTAAAAGAATCCAGCCTTGAATCTGGGACAACAACAAACAATGAATCAGAGTTTTCAGCTTTTGAATCAGCAAAAAAACCTTATTTAATAAGCAAAATATTACGGATTTCAAAGAAAGTTCTCGCAGAACAAGAAGGCACTAGTCTCGGTTTTCTCGTTTATCTCGTAGAAGATTTTAAAAACACCAAAAGTATCCTTGAAGCACTGGGCGTGCATTGGGAACATCTGCTCAATTGGATTGACAAACAACGCATGGCCCCTTTAGTTTTGGAGGTACCCCTAGATTTAAATGCCACTACCGAGATTGATTCGTGTTTGAGAATACTGGATGCTTCTGCGAACCGAATCCGGGAGGGTCTAAGGGTAGTCGATGACTATTGCAGGTTTATCTTGAATTCAACCACATTATGCTCAATTACAAAAAAGATGAGGCATGATTTCAATGAGACACTTCAATGGATTCCTGCAATTCTGCTTATTTCCCAGCGTAATGTTGAGGAAGATGTGGGTACAACCATTCACACCAATCAAGAATTGACCAGATTAAACGACTATGATGTTTTTAAAGCAAACATTAAACGAGTTCAAGAATCGCTTCGTTCACTTGAAGAATTTGGTAAATTAGAATCTCCAGATTTTGCAATTGCAATCGGTGAGATACGGTATAGGTCTTATGACCTAGAGCAAAAGATTTTTCGTTTCTTAGATTTGTCTGGGAAGCTTAAAGACATTAAAATTTATGGTCTTTTAGGCTCCGAACACCTTGAACCAAGCTTCATGGATACACTAGATTCCCTCCTTGACAACGGACTTGATATGGTGCAATTGCGAATCAAAAACATACCTGACAACAAATTACTGGATTACGCTTTTGAACTAAAAACACTCATCGCACAAAACGGAAAAACACTTGTTATTAATGACCGAGCAGATATTGCTAAAATAATTGATGCAGACGGTATACATTTAGGACAAGATGATTTACCTATTAAAGAAGCAAAATCAATTATCGGAAGAAATAAAATAATTGGAATTAGTACTCATAATGAACATCAGCTCCGTACTGCAATTGATAATGGATGTGATTACATTGGAGTTGGACCTGTTTTTAATTCTAAAACAAAAATTTTCAACAAACTAGCGGGCATAGACTTTGTTCAGGCAGCAAACGCCGTTTGCAGTATTCCTTGGTTTGCAATTGGTGGCATCGACACCCAAAATATCACCCAACTTGCCAAGCATGGGGTTAAACGAATAGCGGTAAGCAATTCATTATTCAACTCTGAAAACCCTTTAAAAACCATCAAATTTTTAAGACAAGCTTTGGCCAATATCTGATTGTAAATCAATAAAAAGAGCCAGTGATAACTGGCTCTTCCAACAAATCGTGGGTAATAAAATCAAAATTAATCCACCATAAAATAGTCTCGCGAACTTCGTACATAAGGATGTGTCGGAAATGACATTCCAGGGTAACCTTTAGGCTTTTGATTCATTGCACCAGGGCAAAAAGGTGGAAGTGGGCCATTGCAAGGAGCAAAAGGCGGCGTTACGCAATAATTTGGCCCATAAGTTACACCATAACTATTTGTGTAATAAAAGCCTGGGCCAGTCATATCTGGGGCCTTGGGAATGTAATAAACAAAGTAAGGTTTTTGCTGCTGTGGATTCATTTGAACCGGAAACGGCATAGGTTGTGGATTATTCTGAGGAGGTTGCTGGCCAAAAGAATGTGAAGCAACAAAACCCAAAGCTAAAATACTACTTAGCAACTTAATTTTCATAAGTACTCCCATCCGTGGAAACAAGGTGAATGAGAAAACTTAACACATTTTAAAAGCTCGATCGGGTTTGTTCTTTTTTATTAATATAATCCCACAGATGCTTAATAGTAAAATCCAATTAACCGCTAAATAAATAAAAGAAACCATCGAGATATATTCGATGGCTTCTTTTTAAATCACCCAAGCTAGCTTAGTAACCAACCCCAGGCGTGTAATTAACAGGCATCGGGCCGAAATTACCACCGGTTGGCATTGGGCCACCGGCTGGCATCATTCCGTAACCTGCGGGCATTCCACCACTCACAGGAGGACCTCCTACAGCACCGTTAGGAACAGCCCACTGAAGGCCTGGGCTTACAAAAACTGGTGCATAATTAACCCGACCATTCGAACCACAACCAGGCCCGCTATTGATCTGATATCCATGATTTTTGTAGTAAGCTACCCAATCAATATTATCTAGGGCACCGTAATATTTTTCCATTGCATTGTAATAATCGTGCCAAAACTTCTGAAGCCGTTCTTCTTCAGGTGTTAGGCATTTATATCGTTTTGCAAAAATATTGTACCAAGGTTGCCAACCGCTGTACCCCATGGAACCCCAGCTTGCGTGAGCATTACTAGAACCAATGGCTAATCCAGCTAAAACACCAAAAATCAAGGCAAACCGCTTCATGTCCGACTCCTTTACAGAATATGAAGGCTTATCGCTGTCGAAATCCATTTCGACCCCCACCAATTGCGATACGCCCGAAGGCCTGCGGCATTGCCAATATGTTAATCGCCGCATTTCACTAATAATCAAATCGGTAGAAATATAAGGCACAAACGGAATAATAGTGATTTGTTAAACAGATTTACTAACCGAAAAGCCGAAAAACTGACAGACTCAGCCTAATCTTCCTATCTCTACAATACAAAACAAATACCTAAGATCTGCTAGATTGAAGCTTTTGCTGAATACTCTGAAGGAGAAAGTTAAGGTCATATTCCAGATTTGCAAATTGAACACGGGAATCAAATTTAATCAATGACTCAATCTTTTTTTCGCCTGCAATTACAGTGCTATGATTTCGATTGCCAAAATAGCTACCAATTTCACGATAAGTAAATGAAGAGTTTTTTCGAGCAAGATACATAGCAAGGTTACGAGGGAAAGACATTTTCTCTTCTCTAATACCAGACTTTAAGGCACCCGGTGGCAAAAACAGAAAGGTACTAACAACTTCATCAATATCGTGCAAACTTATCGACCTAAACACACACCTCACAAAACCACCGATAATGGACCGAGCCAATTCCATGTTAGGTAATACCCGATTTATTCGTATAGAATTCGATATTTGCTTTAGTACACCCAGAATTATCCGAACATTGCCACGTATCTCTTTGCTTAGATATTCTATAACCTCTAAACTGATTTCTTGATTTGATAACATAGACCAATAGCGTTTTATTAAAGCTATTCGCAAAGAATCTTCAGGCAAACCTACCGAACAAATCATACCAGACATTAACCGGTCTAACAGTTCAGGCATAATTTTCTTTGCCATTCTCGGATGACAATCCATTCCTGCAATAATGCTACCTCCTTTTTGGGTAATAACATCAAGATTAAGCATCAACTCTTTTTGAGTGGCAGGTTTATCAGCTAGCAAATGAACATCATCAAAAACAAACAACGAGTTAGAACGAATTTTAGCACGAAATGCAGGCATACGATTTTTATGCATTGCAACAACAAACTGGCTTGTAAACTCCTCTGCAGAAATAAATTCAGCAGATAACAAGGGGAAAGAATTTTTAAAAGATCTGTAGGATGATTCTAAAAGATGGGTTTTCCCACATCCTTGTGGGCCAAAAATCACCAAAGGACTTGTATCACTCCTTTTTTCAATACTTAAACTACGAGCCATTTCAAAAGCAAGTTTATTGGATTCCCCGACAACAAAAGACTTAAAATCAAGCCAGTCTCTTTTTTTGGCTTCCTTGGTTCCAGGTACATTTATTAACTGACTAATCTCATCAGATTTAATGGTTGTTAAATCAAATGAACTTAACATCTGATTTTTATTTTGATCAGAGTTTTCAGCATCTTTTAGAACAGGTGTTGCCAAAGCCTGCTGAGAAATCTGAAAAACAACTTGTTTTGTACCTACGAAACAATCTTTAAGAGATTCTTCAATATCTTTACGAAATTTACTATTAAGCCATTCAAGGAAATGGTTGTTAGGGACCAAAACAAGTAACTTATCGTGGTTTAACACAAAAGATACGAGTTTACCAAACCACAGCTCAAACCGTGGTTTCCCGATGCGCTCAATAAGTATTTTCTCAAAAGTTAGAATATCCAACTCTTGAATGATTGGGGTAACCATGCAACTCAAATATAGATTAAAAAGAACCAAGGACGATCAGAAGCAAAGAAGTCGGAAAACAACCATTGCCACCTTCAGAGATTAGTAATTTAGACACTGTAATTTTTTTAGCAAATCAAATTTTTGAATCTTTTAAAAGTTCTTTACAAAGATCGATTTTACCCGAAAATAATCACCCTTCAGCTAAAAATAAAATGCGGTTCCTTTTAAGCTTCATCCCAAAACGCAAATATAAATTCAGGGCAGGAAAATTACCTTCATCAACAATAACACTTAAATGTTTTACTTTTTCCGTTGCAAGTTTACTTAAAGTTTCCCCAATTAAAGCTTGGCCAATGCCTCTTGACCGAAATTCTTCTGCAACACCAAGATAGGCAATTTCAGCTTGATCATGCTGCCTTACAATAAAAATAAATCCTACCATTTCGCCACCTAGCAATACGACTTGAGATACATTTATATCAAAAAAAGCGTGATATATCAATGAATTGAAAACATTGGTGACATTTCTAAATTTCAGACCCTCAGGGCAATCAAGCGAATTTATCGAACTGCGCAAAAACAAATCATTTAGTTGTTCGTAGGAAAAATTACTAAAAGGAAAAAACTCAAGGCCGTAATTTGTATTAAAACTTGGAACTGGGATTGTAATACTTAAAACAAGGTCACAAAAATTGGTGACAAATCTCATTCCAGCTGCAAGAAATAAATGCTTGATCTTATCTAACATGAAATTAGATTCGACAAACAATTGCTTACTAACACCCTGGGTTGATTTGAAAATATCACCAAGGCAAGTACTTATTACTAATTCCATATCTTCATTCAAATCGATTGAACAATTTCTTGAAATAAAAACATCAAGTTCGTATAAATCATGGCTTTCTTGAACAGCACTAACAAAAAGCAATGGTGTTTTTACAGGGCTATCAAAAATTGCTCGAATAATTACATGCTTGGTTTTAACTAATGGCCCAAAAAAATTCACCAACTCCAGATTAAATGGACAAACACAACTGATCAGATGATCAATTGTGTCTATTTTTGAATCAAAAGCTTCAATTTTAGTACTGTTTTTCAAGTCTTCACCTTAAAATCCTTTAAAGGACTAGATGAAAACTAACCTATTTTTGTCCAGATCCAACACCAAATTGAGTTGGGGTATCAAACATTCGATGGCCAGTAGAGGTAAAATCCCTCCACCCAGTAGGACTCCAGTTTAAACTGTTTTTGCAACTACCCGTGCCTGTTTTTTCAATACATGCTGGCTGAAAATACAAATATAAAGGGGTAGGCCTAACACCTTGAGTTCTTGGCCCAGAATAGTTTCTCCCTTGATTTTCTTCTTTGCTCCCCATCCAAGCCTTTATTTTAGTTAAACAAGAGCCTGACCCTTTTTTGCAATTATCGCAACCGGCTTGGGCGCCAGAAGAAGTAATTGGCGGTTGAATAACAGTACTTTCAGAACCGAAAGAGGAAACAATGGTTAAAAAAAACACACCAAGCGAATTTAACAAAATCCTATTCATGATGAATGCCTTAACCAAAGATAATAAAAAGTCGGTAATCTATAAAAGTAATTCGGTTAACCAGCAGTTCAAAAAAAACATTAATCATAAAAAACTTTAAATAAGGAATGATTCTGCGATAATAATCGATCAATCTTAACCAAATATTCAAAAGGTGCAGCTTAGAAGTTACAATCCGAATACAAAACAAATAAAATTAAAGAGCAGAAGCTTAAAATCGACAATTTTAAAAATTTGGAAAACAATTATGGCTACTGGATTTTCTTGCCCCAACCAATCTTGCAAACACTCTTTCCCCATAGAAGCATTGCAAGGGAAGCAATCAGTTACTTGCCCTAGGTGCAAAAAATCATTTGCACTACGAAAGCCGGGCAAAAGTATTCCTGAAGCACCACCAAAAATACCGCTCATAAAACCTATAACAAATCAAAATAAAGTTGCAGAAAATCAAGAATTGATATTTGAAGCTAAATCAGAAATTATAACAACTAGTCTTACATCAAAAAAAGCATTGCTCAAAAAGAAGAAAAACAATGGATTCACTTTATCGCAGGTATTTCTTCTTGGACTTGTAGTTTTTTTCATTTCAATAAGCTTTGCGGCATTTTACATTATTGGACTGCCACTATTAAAAAAAGAAATCATTAATGAAACAAATCAATCGGTTGAGAAAGTTTCTGAAGTAATTGACGCTGATTTTTTCACCTTGAAACCGTTGAATTTTTATACAAAAGACCAAAAACTTGCTCAATCTTTACAAACCAAATTTGCCTATACAGGCAAAGAAAAAGACATATGGCTTCTGTATTACAAGGATTTTAAGACGAGAAATCCCACTGGCTCGGAAATGCATCAAGAGATGATTTCGCGTTTAAAATTGTTTCTACCCAAAAGCCTTGAGTGGGAGGAAAAAGCGGAAGGTATAGAAATCGGAAAAACCCCATTTAAAAAATTTGTTTTTGAAGGAACAAAAGAAGACTCATCCGCATGGGTAGGAGATTGCTACTCAGCAAACATTAACGGGGTGTTTTTTCTAATAATTTGCCTAGCACCTGATAACAAAGATTTAGTACAAGAAAGTTGGGAAAAGTTTAATCAAGGATTAACGATTAAATCAAATGCCAAAGTTGAATGGAAGCCAACCCCCAGAAAAACAAGATTAGTAAAAATTGAAAAGTTAAAGATGTGTCTCGCTGTCCCAGAATTAGTGTGGCTTCCCCAAGATATTAAAGATTACGACACAAACCCTGAATCAGTATTTATTGGCAAAAATCCCAGTGATTTGGGTGATTTTTTAAACCAGAAAGCGAAACTACAAGTTTTCGCCCTAACCAAACCAATTAAAGATGAAAAAGCATGGGATATGGTGGAAGAAAAGCTATTTGAATTACTCAAAGAAGAAAAATCTGCTGATACTAAAATCGAAAAAATCACAGATACAAAGCAAATCTTTGCCGATCTTAACAACAAAAACATTACTGCAAAGGCTGACAATTTTACATTCAAAGTAGATGATCAAATTCAAAAGTTGATTTTTTTGGGTAGGTATTCTACCAATAATGGAATCTTAGTATTTGTTTGTGAGATTCCATTTAAAACAAAAGATTATTGGCTTGAAGAATTGAATGACATTTTGAAAAGCATTGAAATTACAGAATAACGAAATTTTGGATAGATGAAACTGTTCTTATTTTAGCATTATTTTGCACCAGCTAAAGGCATTAAACCTTTGGTTTTTTCAGGGACTGGCGCAAATGGAACAACAGCTTTACCTTTTTCTCTTAACTCTGCAGCTTTTTCAAGTATCAAATCTTGGCTCACTGTTTTGGCAGGTTGTAATGCATAGCTAAAACGATGAATATCGTGGATTTTAAATGGGAACAAACTTTCCGCGACAAAATCCAACGGGGGATACTCATACCAAGGCGATGGAACTTTTTGTTCGACATCCAATGTTTCGTAACCATCTTTAACCAGCTTAAAATTATATTTTCCGTAATAAACAAAATGTTCATCCATGGGAGTAACACCAATGGGTTTTCCATCTTTATAAACCATTGCCCCCTGCGGAAAGGAATCAATTGTGTATTTACGCGTGACACATCCTGTAAATACAATTAGAACAAGCACCATAGGCAAACAGCGTAATAACATTATTTCGTCACCCCAGTGCAAATCACCATTAGAAACCAAATTTCAAAAATTAAACTTTGTAAGTTCTACTTGTTTAAAAATCGAGTAACATTAATTTAAATAACTGTATTTTCATTTTGGTCAATAGGTGTTTCACCTATTAATTTGAGATAAAACCTTATTTTGGCTTTAATTTGATATTTTGTAAAACTAAGGTAATATAAGGTTTATGTTGATTTATATTCTTAAGATGGAGAGCTAATGGCTTCATTCGACGAAATCGAATGTGCTGTTTTAACGGATGTGGGCCTCAAGAGAGGCTACAACCAAGATAGCAATTATTTAGCCTTGGCTTCAAATGAGACACAATGGCAAGAATTAGGCCATGTTTTATTGGTAGCAGATGGTATGGGTGCTCACGCAGTAGGCGAAAAAGCAAGCGAGCAAGCAGTAAAAACAATTCCCCATGTCTATAGTAAACATGTTAAAGATGGGGCCCCAGAATCCCTCCGCAAAGCCTTTTACGAAGCCAATTCAACCATTCACTCTTGTGGGCAGGAAAATAGTGAATTTAGGGGCATGGGTACAACGGCCACAGGAATTGTCATTCGACCCGAAGGCGCTTGGATAGGTCATGTAGGGGACAGTAGAGCCTATCGGATCAGGGGAAATCTAGTCGAACAACTCACTTACGACCATAGCCTTGTATGGGAATATGCTAGGCTTAAAAAAATAGATCCAGACGATGTAAAGGATATCCCCAGCAATTATATCAACAGGTGCCTAGGTCCCGAGGCTATAGTCGAACCAGACATTGAAGGCCCCCACAAGGTAGAACCTGGCGATTGTTTTTTAATTTGTAGCGATGGTCTGACCGGTTTAGTAAAAGATTCAGAATTAGGCGCAATCATTAATTGTTTATCAGCCCAAGATGCATGCAAAATGCTAGTAGACCTAGCGAACCTTCGAGGTGGGCACGATAATATAACAGTAATAGTTGCTAAAATTAATGGTACCTCTCAAAATTCAGAAAACTCAAATTTTATCCCTGCCAGCAAGCCCTCTTTATTTAATAAAACCAGTGATCGATTAAAAAGGATAAAATTTGGAATACCATGGTGGTTTATTTGTTTGATGTTTGGCCTGTTGTTGGCCATTTCCTTAATCGGAATAAAAGCCTTGGAACAAAATCTTTCAGACAGTTTTTTAACAGGTGATTTGGTTAAATTTTCAATGATTTTCATCGCTTTAATCTTTTTTATTGCTGGTGCAATAGGATTTTTTATCCAATTTCAAAACTCTAAAGAAGATGAAACAAAAGAATTCCCAATGCCCTCAGCTAGGATACATCGAAAAGCTCAAATTGAGATCACTCAAGCTAATCTAATAAAAATGGAAAACCAAATTGAAGCTTTTAAAAAACGTGCAGAATTAAAACAGTGGGAAATCAATCTGGAAGCTTTAGAAAAACACAAATCATTTGCCAAAATTTCTGTCTCCAAAAATGATTTTGCAGAGGCTTTCAAGCAATATTGCCTATCTATGTTGTTATTTTCAACATCCTGGATAAAACACCGAAAAGAAGATCCCCCGATTGAAATCTTTTGGGGCAAATAATAATCAGCTAGATTTATTAACCAAATAAATAACCTGCTTAGAACTTTAAAATTATTTAGCGCTGATATTACTTAATAGCATTTTTTATTGCGTAATGTGAGACATATTAAGGGGAGTGGAAATCAAATTACTTCTCACGCCAATCGCATTTTACTTTCTCTATTAGGCCCTAGTATTGGGGTGCCACGAGTGTTTACACTTAATCGTGCACCATCTTTAAACCTTATTAAATCATTCTAAAAATCAAAGGTTGAACCTTGCGCTAAGAATGCAGGGTAATCAAAACTTACCTTAAATCCACAAAAGTTGCTTCCCCCTATAAAGACTAATTAATTTCATAAAACAGTAGTTATAAAAATAAAATAAGGGCCCTTTACAGGACCCTTATAAATTCAAAAATGATGTGCTAAAAAGATTAGCCGGCGGAAACAAGTTCTCGCTTATTTTTCTTGATTTTAGGAACTCGAACCTTATGGTTTAGAGCCTTTTCGTTTGGTTTACGCAGATCCCAAACAATCCCAAACCAAGACAGAACAACTAAAATACTATAACTAATATCAATTTCCCACCAATAGAACCCCTGATTGGCTGAACTCTGGTAATGATGGTGGTTATTGTGCCATCCTTCGCCCATCGTTAAAAGAGCTAAGACCAAACTATTTTTACTTTCATCTTCTGTGGCAAATCGTTTATAGCCAATCAAATGACTGAGAGAATTAATAAAAAAGGTACAGTGATAAACCAAAATCGTACTGACAAAAAAGCCCCAAACCAACCCAGAAAGGCCCATCGTCAAATAACATATGACCGCAAGGATAACCCCAGGTACATAGTGATAATTACTTAGAAACTGAATTTCAGGATACTTGGTGAAGTCTTGGATATTTTTATCATCATATGGGGTATGTTCTTCAGAAAGAATCCAACCTACATGAGACCACCAAAAACTTGTGCGATGGGGCGAATGAGGATCAGCTGGGGTATCTGAATATTTATGATGTTCACGGTGATGGGAGGCCCACCAAAGGGGACCTTTTTGCAAGGCACTGCAACCCAACCAAGCTAACACAAATTGAAACCAACGACTAGTTTTGTAAGCTCTGTGAGAAAAGTAACGGTGATAGCCAGCGGTAATGCCAAACATTCGCAGAAAATAATTGCCTGCGCACAACAAACCAACTTGCCACGAAAACTCAATAAATAGTGCAGACAAGCAGGCAACATGCATTAAAATAAAAGGCACATTTTTCGCCCAATTGTGGGCATAATACGACAAGCCTACGGGTTTTGTTAAAAACAAATCTTTTTTATTAATTTCTGTAGAAGACATTATGTACTCCCATAGGGTATAATTACGAAAATCCCCATCACCTGAAGGGGCTTTACTTGCGGATCAAACTACACTTTCTTGATAGTAATTCTTGCTTTACGAATTGCGCTCATTTTTCGCAACTGGTCACGGCGGCGAGCTTCGCATGGCTTTTCGTAATATTTTCGCTTACGCAATTCTTTTTGGATACCACTCCGCTCGAGCAGTTTTTTAAATCTCTTCAAAGCCAAACCAATTGGCTCTCGATCGTGAACTCTCATCCTCAATGGCATAACATTTACTCTGTAAAAATCAGTTACTAATATTAAGACACAAACGCTAATATAAAGCATTACACATTAATTGCCAAGATGATAGTCTATAAAAAACGATAATCTATATTATTCAAAAGTAAGGAATCTTAAGCAATGAGTCAAAAATTATATAAACCACTTGATTTCATGCATGTTTTCTTAATAAAGCCAGTTCTTATTATGTTTTTCATGATAAATACACTTTATTCAGGGTCGAATCTTTGTTTTTCGGCGGACTGGCCACAATGGCTTGGGCCAAAAAGAGATGGAATCTGGGTTGAAGACGGGATTTTAACAAAATTTCCAAAAGGTGGTCCAAAATTGCTGTGGACTAGTTCTTTGAACGGTGGTTATGCCGGTCCTGCAATTGCTAACGGTTGCGTATTCGTAACAGATCGACAACTTCCAGAAGGCCAGAATGAATCCGACAATCTATTTGCCCGTGCTAATTCTGAAGGCAAAGAACGCCTGCTTTGCCTAAACGCCTCAAACGGAAAATCTATTTGGGAATTTTCCTACCCATGTACCTATAAAATGGCGTATCCGTGCGGCCCGCGTTGCACTCCTGTTGTAACAGATACCCTTGTGTATTTTTTGGGGGCAATGGGAGACCTCTATTGCCTCGATGTAAAAACTGGCAAACCGGTTTGGAGCAAGTCCTTTACCAAAGATTATAATGCCCCAGTTCCGGTATGGGGCTTTTCTGCCCACCCATTACTCGATGGGAACAAATTGATTTGTTTAGTGGGGCCTAAAAAAGTTGCAGTTGCTTTCGATGCAAAAACAGGAAAAGAACTTTGGGGTTCACTTGAGCTTGAAAAAGCGGAATCTGAAATCGGATATTGCCCACCGGTAATTTTCGAAATAGGAGCAAGTCGTAACAATCGTCATCTTATTATCTGGCATTCTGAGTCTTTGAATGGTTTGGATCCGGAAACCGGTAAACTGCTTTGGACTGAACCCTTTCGCATAAAAGCAAATCTTTCCATATCAACCCCCAAATTAGTTGATAATAAGATTTTGATTTCTTCTTTTTACAATGGCTCAATGCTAGTTGAGATTGACCCTGAAAAAAAATCTTCAAAGCTGGTTTGGAAAGGCAAGGGTAGGGGAGAGACCCCAATGCAGACGGATGGCCTACATTCAATTATGTCGACACCTTTTATTGAGAATGGTTTTGTTTATGGTGTTTGTAGCTATGGGGAATTAAGATGCGTAAAGCTTTCTGATGGTGAACGGGTTTGGGAAAACTTAAGCGCGACAGGCTCTCAAAACGAACCGATAGAGCGCTGGGGAAATGCCTTCCTCATCAAACACAACAAAAGCTTTTTCATATTTAACGAAAAAGGTGACCTGATAATTTCCGAAATGTCATCCTTAGGTTACAAAGAACTAGACAGAAGCCATCTGATAGACCCAACAGGAATAGCGCCGACAGGAGGAACAAAAAGAAAAATCGTTTGGAGTCATCCTGCATTTGCAGACAAGAAGATATTCTTGCGAAACGACAAAGAGATAAAGTGCTATTCATTGGCCCAAGAATAACTTATTCCAATCCAAGTTTTTTCATTCTGCTAACCAAGGTACTTCGCGCCATACCAAGGTTGCGTGCGACCTTGGATTTATTCCCGCCATGCTGGGATAAAGCCTGCAAAATCTTATCTTTTTCCCTGCGTAGATAATCGAATTTTGACTGATCAGTGATTTTAACCAACCTTGGATCCGAACTAATTACCCCTGCAGAAGTCTTAAAATCGTATGCCATAGCTTTAATTTCATCGGGCAAATCATCAACAAGAAGGGAATTGGAAGAAGTAATGACAACAGCCCGTTCGATAACATTTTCAAGTTGCCTGATATTACCGGGCCAAGAAAACGCCCGCAGACATAAAAGTGCCTCGTCATCAATTGAAGAAATTGTCTTGCCAATTTTATCACACACTTTTTGCAAAAAGTAATAAGAGAGTTCTGGTATATCATCTTCCCGATCCCTTAACGCTGGGATTGTAATGGGAAAAACATTTAATCTATAAAAAAGATCGCTTCGAAACTTCCCCTGTCGTATCAATTCTTCGAGGTTCTGATGCGTGGCCGCGATGATGCGTACATCAACCTGAACAGGCGCATTCGAACCAACCTTTTCGAAGATTTTTTCTTGGAGTACCCTCAACAACTTAATTTGAACTTCCTGATTTATATCGCCTATTTCGTCAAGAAAAAGCGTCCCCCCGTTCGCTGCTTCAAATCTTCCAATTTTATCCTTGATGGCGCTGGTAAAGGCACCCTTGACATGCCCAAATAGCTCGCTTTCCAATAAACCAGCAGACAAAGCGCCACAATGAACTTTAACAAAAGGTTTATCGGCCCGAGAACTTTGATCATGAACAACTTGAGCAACCACTTCTTTTCCTGTGCCACTTTCACCACATAGCAAAACGGCAGATCCTCCAGGAGCAACTTTTCCTACCAACTCCATCACATATTTGATTTGCAGACTGGATCCAACCAACTTTTGCGGTTGAGTATTTGGATACAACCCAAATGCAGTATTAATTGTTGTAGCGTCGCCCATTTGCCCATCCGTCAACTCGGAAACTTGGGAACTTCGAGACAACTGGGATTGCAAAGCCAGAATTCGATTTTGTTGTTCTGCGATTTTTACAACTTTACCCTTAAGCTCGTTATTCAACAGATCAATTTTTTTATGGCCTTCTGCGCTAACCAAACCAAGTACCGTTATCTGGGAAAATGCTGCGAGCAAATTCAAATCATCAATTGTAAAAGCCCCTGAACCTTTTTGACCAAGCACCAAGAAACCGGTTAGATCTTCTTCATGCTGCAGCGGAACTACCGTAACCCCGCCCAGCGAATTTAATATTTTTCGAATGGCAGGATCCCCCGGCATGGAAGCTAAATCCAAGCAAACAGATTCTCCTTTAAGCAACACTTTCGCAAGAACACTATCGTTATAAACAACATCTTGTCTCGGCGAATTTCCAAGATAGTCGGCAAGTTTAAAGCCAGAAAAATCTGGAGCTTTCAAAAACACCGATCCCTTGGGAACCCCGAGTGATTCCGTGGTTGTCAATAAAAGCCTGCGGGCCATCAACAGCGGGTCAACTAAGTTTTCGATAGCCTGACTCATTTTTCTGAAAGTTTGATCCAACTTGATTTTTTCTTTAAAAAAGCGCCTGTCAAGTGCGGCTTTCATTCTTCCCCGCAACCGGTCTAGCATCAAAATAATAATCATCGCCGTGCCGCTAACCATTGCAACTTGGGAAAGAGAAGGTCGCTCAATAAACTGAGTTCCCACCAACAACATTCCTAAGAAAACGATGCCATAATAGATCAAACCAGCAAGACTGCTCATCAAAAAATAAGAGAAGCCACTGGAAAGGTACTGGCTAAGCTGAATAAGTTTGTAACGAGTAATACTTACAGAAAAAGAAGCGGTAACAAATAATGATGCAGCAAACATAGGCCATGTTGCACCGCCTTGGCCAAACCGTGAAGCATCTGTAAAAACGATATAGCCCGAATAAACAATAGGGGCAAGAGCTGCGACACACCCCATAAGAATCCATTTGGCCTGATTCCGCTCGGTTTCATCAGAAGCACTTCGAAAACTATGAATCAAACAGGCAATGCAACCCAAAAACCAAACAAACGAAACAGCTAGACAAAAATAAATTTCAAGGAGCATTTCGTGAAGAATAAAATTAGCTCCCTCAGCTGAGGCCGAATCCACTCCATAAATTAAGCGGAGCCTAAGGTAACCGGTTACCATCAAGAAAAGAAAAAGACATGGAACACCATAAACCACTAAAAAAGTTGCGAGTGGGCGCCTCACCAAAAACAGTTTTTTCTTGGGAAAGATCATGAAAAAATGCAAACTGACTGCGGGTAAAAAGATGGCTCCCGCTTGAAAACAAAAAATTAATACGGGTTGGGTTGCAATTCGCCACCAATGATACCCCCCCATGTATGCAACAAGAGAAACAAGCCCTAGGATAAAAAATTGCCTTGCAGAGTCTTCGGCTGGTTTCCACCATAAAATTAAACCACCTGCAAAAACCATTCCCATCTTTAGCACTAACCAAAGAAAAGAAGGAATCATATTTTCTAAAGAAGTTTGCCCATACAAAAGAACTGATTCATGGTAGGTCTGATCATTAGGGCGATAAAAACCCAACCGAACAGTATTAGGGACACCATTGGCCGGATCACTGAAAGGCAAGTGCTGCACTGTTCTTAAAAATTGAGGCCAACTGAAAATAGGATTGCCATCCAAAGCAGTAATTCTGTCACCAGTTAATGGCAAATCTTGATTAGAATCAAACAAGTTTTCTTTTTGAAAATACTGAATATCAAGAGAAAAAGCCGCACGAACCCCAATCTCAGGAAAAGACCAGCTATAAAAAACCACGGCAAAAGAAAAAACCATTGCAAGAAAAGAACCAGCCAGAACAAGAGTCCGATTATGAACCTTAGCTTCGCGTAAAAAAGCCCAAATTAAAAATTTTGGGGAGAACAAGAACAATCCCTTTTGAAATAATATTAAAGAATCAACCATCACACTAATCCCATAATACACAGTAATTTCTTGTTATGTAATTTGTTTTTAAATTTTAACGAAAATCGACTAAAAACTCTTACCATTCCTTAACCAATCCAGTTTTCGTCATCTGTTTGATCCATTTTATATAATTTTATTTTTGGCCCAAGTAATCCTTTAGAATTTAAAATTTATTATTTATTCATAACTAATTGAACCAAAAAACTCTAAAATCCAACAAATAACAACCTCCCAAAGTGTTAACGAAATCTACCGAAAACTAACCAATCGTTTTTTTTCGATTGATACAACAAAACGGCACGATTATTGCAATGGAATATCGTCGAATTACTTTTTTTGAGGGCATTTAGCCTAGGGCCTTAGAGATTATTAAGGAAGCATATTGTGATTTCTACTGATGCATGGAATAGCATTTCCACCTCATTATGCCCAACTCCAACTCACATGGATTTTGTGAGCTTAAGTAATTACACCGCTCGAACAGCGACATGGGGGCAAGGCCCGCCTCTTGTGATATTACCAGGAATTGCAGGTGGTTTTGAATTACTTGGACCAATCATTCGTGAACTTTCAAAGTCGTTCAAGGTTTATAGCTATCAATATCAAGGGGAAGACAATTTTTTTTCAGTTCGCAATAGCCTTTCGTTTTCAGATTTCGAACAAGATCTGGATGAGCTCCTAGAATTTTGGGAACTTGAAAAGCCAAATCTATTCGGAGTATCTTTTGGAGGCGCATTAGCTCTTAAATTTGCACTTAATCACCCATACAAACTAGGATCAGTCATCACGCAAGGAACAGGTTCTAAATTTGAACGCGGAATGATTCAACGACTTGCTGCTCTTATACTTTCATACTACCAATTACCCAACACTAACCCTTTGGTAAATCAGTTCTTCCGTTTATTTCTTGGGGGCAGATCTGTCACCAATGATCAAATTGATGCAATCGCACGAGTATGTTGGTCTACCGATCAAGCAGTCATTAGCAGTCGGTTAAGAATACTTAAGCACTTTAACATAAGCAACTCTCGGAGAAAAATAACAATACCCTCGTTATTTTTAAAAGGGCAGAAAGATATCCTTTTAAGCCAAGAGAACTTTGGCCAATTACAAGATGTAAGCAGCCAATCAGAAATGCACATTCTTGGGGGATTGGGGCACCTAGCTTTCGTGCAATCTCCCGAACTAATAGCTAAAATCATTGGTGATTTTATATTGAACAAAGTGGAAAACTAGTGTGCTTAATTAAATAAAGAAATTAGCTTAAGCATCTTCTTGATCCCAATCGGTTGTTCTTTAGGTAATTGGCCCAACTAGCAACCAACCTTGCCTAGAAGTCACTTAGATTCATCGGTTGAATTAAAATCAAATTCGCCAAGGTAAGGCTGGGGATTTTCCCTGCCCGCGGTAACTCTTCTGTAGCGTTGATAACGAAGCTCAAAAGAAGCGCTACAGTCAAATATATTACCAGTTTTGAAAGCGCCTTTCGAAAATTTCCGCATAGAGGAAAGCCAAATACGATCTGGTCTTAGAAAAGCTGATGAAGCACTTTTTATTGTAGAGCGTGCTTCAAAGCCCATGAATTTTTCCTGCCAAGGCAAGGTTTGCAAAACGCACCAAAGGAAACCAGATACAAAATAACCTATAAAAAGACCAACCGCAGCTCCGCCAAGGTTATGTACCAAATGCGAATAAACAATTTCAGAGGGCGCCAATTGCAGGGCCAAAAATTTCAAAGCCCCGAAAGAAGCTAAAAACATTCCCACCATTGCGATAGCATCTTCAAATCCTTCGGCAGCACTACCTTTAAGTTGAATTTCGAGGAATTCTGCAAAGGGCTCGTAAAATCCTGCAACAAGCACAAAAGCCAATAAGATGTTTACAAAGCTATAAAAAGCTACAAACAACCCCTCTTGAAAAAACACATAGGAAACGATCAGCATTATTAAAAAAGTTGTGAAAACTAGCATCTGACCCTTCCTCTAATTAAAGTACAAAAAAACTTACTTACAAACTCTTAATATTTCCTGTATCGATGTATTTCCAGCAACAACCTGCCTAAGGCCGTCTTCTTGAAGGTATTTCATTCCTGTTTTAACGGCTTCTTCTCTAATCGCCCCAATACTGGGATTATCGCGGATCAAATTTTTGATGTTTTCATTAAGTACAAGCAATTCATAAACCCCAGAACGCCCTCGAAAACCAGTACCATCACAATTTTTACAAGGGGGAGAATCGTCCTTCTCCTCAGGCTTGACTTCGGATTTCGATTTATAAAAGAATTCATACTTTTCGGGAGAAAGATTAAACTTTTTAAGGATCTCAGGATTAGGTCGGTATTTCACTTTGCATTTAGGGCAAAGCACCCGCACCAGTCGCTGAGATAAGATTGCACTTACGGAATTTGCAATCATAAATGGGGCAACACCGAGATCAAGAAGCCTTCCAAAAGCGGTAACCGAATCATTCGCATGAACCGTGGTAAAAACCATGTGCCCTGTTTGAGCAGCCTGGCAAGAAATTTCTGCGGTTTCCTTATCGCGAATTTCACCGACATAAATAACATCGGGATCCTGCCTAAGAATACTTCTCAATTCAGAAGCAAACGTTTTGCCTGCTTTTGGATTGATTTCAATCTGAGTTACATTTTCAATTTGGTATTCAACAGGGTTTTCAAGAGTGATAACATTTTTTTGAAATCGATCAATCTCAGAAAGACATGCATACAAAGTTGTGCTTTTACCTGCACCAGTTGGACCGCAAACAATAAGCATGCCATGCGGTTGATTTACAATTGCCTCGATTTGGTCTTTTAGCTTTTCGCGCATTCCAAGCTTTTTAAGGCTGCCCATTGATTTAGAACCATCCAAAATTCTAATCACCATTTTTTCACCCGCGACACTGCCCGCAGTGGCAACACGAAAGTCAAGAATCGTAGGTTTCTTAGATTTATTTTTAGGAGCATCTTGCTCGTTTTCGTAATCGGGTTGATCCAAAATCTCAGCAGAAAAACTTCCATCCTGTGGCTTGCGTTTTTCAGAAATATCAAGATTTGCAAGAACCTTTAAAATATTCACCATGGCATCACCCGTTCGCCTAGTCAGGGGAACCCTCTGCTTCATAATGCCATCGATACGAAAGCGAATCGACATCTCTTCTTTGCCTGGTTCCAAATGGATATCCGTAGCCCGCATTTGAAAAGCCTCATAAATCACTTCAAGGGCAACTTGATAATATTCAGACTCTTCAACCCGGGATATTTTGTTATCGCCACCGGGTTTGTTTTTATCAGAACTTTTCCCGATAAATCGAATTGGAATATTTTTGGATTCTTTCACACTTTCCGAATCAAATCTCATTTTGAAGTATTTTTCAGCAAGAAACTTAAAATGTGCAGGAGTAAATATCTTTTTATCTTCCTCAACTAAAGCATTTCTATTGGTGATATAGGTAATAATGGGTACGAAAGCCCCTATTAATAAGCCAGCAAACGACAAAATGGGGTTGGGCGAACTCCAAAATACCAAGCCACCAACAATCGCCCCGCTGATAACGATAGTATTCCAGAAACTTGCATCTAGGCCAACCTCTGGGGCATCTTCATCAACCCATGAAGAAGAATGAATCCAAGCAACATAAATAGCGATAAAAAATCCGAGAGAATAGAGGTGAAAATAAAAGCCTTCGCCCCTAGGAAAAGGGCTGGCCCAAAGTTGAATCAGATTAAAAATATCAAACATCAAATAAATATCCCTAAGCCAAAATAATGGATTAAGCCAGAGTTTTGGGCATAGTATAAAACCAAATTATAGAATCCCGGGTGCAGCAACCCTAATACCTTTAAATGCCATTTTCAACTGTTCTGGATTTGGTGCATATTCAAGGGCGGTTGCTTTATCGATATCTCCGTTTTCAACAAGTTGCCTTAAGCTTTCCGTAAAATCCATCATGCCTTCCTGATATCCAATTCGAATGGCATCAGGAATTTTACTATCTTCGCCTTGGATAATCAGTTTGCGAATTGTTGGATTTACAATCATGATTTCATTGGTTGGAACCCGGCCCTTTTTCAAGCCTTTGACCAACTTTTGAGCCACAACCGCTTTGAGATTATTGGCCAATCCCTGCCTGATTGCGCTGTGTTTTTCAGGAGGAAAAAGATCGAGAATACGATTAATGGTGGTGCCTGAAGAAGCTGCATGGATGGTTCCAAACACCAAGTGGCCTGTTTCTGCAGCATGAATTGCAGCTTCGAAAGTTTCCACATCGCGCAACTCACCTACAAGAATAACATCGGGATCTTGCCTAACTGCATCCTTCAAAGCCTTGTGCCAATCAATGCAATCAAGACCGATCTCACGCTGGTTAAAATACGCTTTTTTATCGTTAAAAGTAAATTCAATGGGGTCTTCACAGGTTAAAATGTGCAAAGGTTCCGCCTCTGCAACAAAATCTAACATAGCAGCGATTGAAGTACTTTTACCACTCCCAGTAACACCTGCAACCACCACCAACCCCTCACCAAATTTACACAGCTTTTCAATAATGGGAGGTAATCCCAAGGATTTAAAACTAGGGATGGAATTGTTCACCCTTCGAGCCACTAAAGAAAGTCTCCCTCTTTGCCTGAAAAGGCTTACTCGAAATCTGCACTCATCCTGACCAATTACATAGGAGTAATCGACGCCGCCTTCATCATCTAAAATTTTTCGCTTTTTAGGTTCTAGCAATGGCAGTAAAAGCTTTTCCATATCTTGCTGGGTAAGCGGGCGCATCTCCATACGCGTAATATCCCCTCGAATCCGCATCATTGGGGGGCAATTGACTTTAAGATGAACATCCGAAGCCTCTAGCTTCATGGCCAGTCTGAATATCTTATTAATTTCAGGCTCTTTAGGGGCATCAGGCACGGTATGAACCGTTGCGCTAACCGGGGTTACAATTGTTTCTTTAGCTTGGGAATTTAGTTCACTTGATGCCATTAATTATCTCTCCATAATTTTATAAAATTGAAGATAAAATTTAAATTAACCTTACAAGAACACCTGCATTTGCTAAAAACTTTTTCGTTTCTTGAATTCCATGTTCGTTGTAATGAAAGATACTAGCAGCTAATGCGGCATTGGCTTTACCAATAGTTAAAACTTCTCTTAAATGTTCAGGGGATCCGGCCCCGCCACTAGCAACCACCGGAATTCCAACCGCCTCAGCAACGGCCCGAGTCATTTGTATATCATAACCATTTTTGGTGCCGTCTGCATCCATGGAAGTTAAAACTATTTCACCTGCACCAAGAAGTTCGACTTCTTTTGCCCAACTAACCGCCTCCAAGCCCGTAGGTTTCCTCCCACCTTGGATGTGTACTTCCCAAACTTCCTTATTATCTTTAAAGACACGCTTAGGGTCAATATTAACAACCGTGGCACACCTGCCAAACCGACTAGAAATTTGATGAATAATATCGGGATTTTTAACAGCAGCGGAGTTAATACTAACTTTTTCTGCCCCGGCTTGGATTAGCGTAGTCGCATCTTCAAGAGATCTGATTCCCCCGCCAACAGTAAATGGCATGAATATCTGCTCTGAAACCCGCTTAACGATATCTAACATAATGGTGCGGCCTTCGTGAGTTGCAGAAATGTCTAGAAAAACGAGTTCATCAGCACCTTGTTCTTCGTATTTTCTAGCAACTTCAACCGGGTCCCCCGCATCACGAAGATTTAAGAAGTTAACACCCTTAACAACTCTCCCCCGATCCACATCCAAACAGGGGATAATTCTGGCGGTCAACATAATCTATTTAATTCCAATAAAAACCATTTAAATGACTTCAAAGTGCAAATAATTTATCATTTAGCACAGATTTCTTCATTATTACAGCAATTGTCCGAAAAAATTCAAAATATTTCAATAATTAACTAAACCTTCTAAATTGTTGACATGATAATAGATATGGGTTAATCTAATTAACTATGTAATTCCCACCTTGTTTGGCTAAGAAATAGGGGCGACCCATGATAACCTTATACGGAAAAAAAAGTAACTTCTGCGACGGTGTTTCGCGCAGAGATTTCATCAAGATCGGGGGGATGTCCTTCGCAGGGCACAGTTTGGGCCTTGCTCAAATCCTAGCTGCCAAAACTGATACCACCAATTTAAAATCGGGCGGTTTAGGCCACAAAGCAATCATTAATGTGTTTTTGGGCGGTGGCCCTCCCCATCAAGATATGTGGGATTTAAAGCCTGACGCCCCCGTTGAGATCCGAGGCGAATTCAAGCCTATTTCTACATCCGTGCCCGGAATTCAAATTGGCGAAACATTTCCGCTTATTGCTTCTAGAATGCACAACTGTGTTGTTATCCGCTCTATTGTTGGCGCCCAAGGCGGCCATGATGCGGTACAGTGCATGTCTGGCTGGGTAAAAAATTCCCTATCAGGAATTGGCGGAAGGCCCGGTATTGGTGCTGCTTCTGCAAAAATCCAAGGGCCTGTTGATCCTTCCGTACCCGCATTTGTAGGCCTTGCAGCTGATACTCAACATATGCCTTGGTCTGATCCAGGTACTTCGGGCTTTTTAGGGGCTGCCCACAAGTGTTTTCGGCCAGAAGGCCCAGGCATGAAGGATCTGCTTATTAAAAACGCCAACCTTACCAGTTTAGGGGACAGGCGTTCTTTGCTGAAAAGCTTTGATAACCTCAAACGCAACTTAGACCATGGTGGCAATATCGAAGGCCTAGATTCGGCACAATCGAAAGCCCTTGATGTTCTCACTTCCAGCAAACTTCTCGATGCTTTAGATCTTAACAAAGAATCTTCTAAAGTTCGCAACCGTTATGGTGACGGAAAACCTTACAAGTTCCAGTTTGATGGGGCGCCTACTGTTAATGATCACCTTCTTACTGCCCGAAGGCTTGTAGAAGCTGGCTGCAGAGTGGTAAGCCTTTCATACGGCAGATGGGATGCACACAGCAAGAATTTCGATTTGGTCCGAGATCATGGACCTAAGCTTGACCAAGGCTTAACAGCATTAATGGATGACCTTGAAAACCGGGGAATTCTTGACGATGTTACTGTAATTGCATGGGGCGAATTTGGTCGAACCCCTCGAATCAACAAAGATGCAGGCCGTGACCACTGGCCTCAAGTTTCTTCTGCCATTATGTTTGGCGGGGGCATGAAAACTGGCCAAGTTATTGGGTCGACTAATAGGCTTGGTGAACACGCGAAGGATCGCCCTGTTACTTTTGGTGAGGTATTTGCAACCCTTTATCACAACATCGGACTTGACCCAATGTACCATACGCTTATTGATCAAACTGGTCGGCCACAGCACTTAATTGCTGAAACCCCAATGAAAGAAGTAATGTAAAGCTCTTCACATTAACAACTTAAACCAAGACGCAAGTTTTTGTAATGCTTGCGTCTTTTTCTATAGGTTCTTCTCATTTGAACTAGACCGAGGGTTTTTTGATTTTATCCGCCACTTTATCTTTGTTTGTTTTATTTAGTACTAGCCAAATGCTTCAAGGTTCGGTTCCTCCCATCACTTTTAAAAATGAAACCCCCATCCCCGTATTGCTTCAGGTAAAAAGTATTTTCAACGGGCAATTACTTCGAGACCGCCCATATCTGATTAAACCGGGCGAGACATCCCCACCCATTCAGATTCCAGGTATTAAATCTGTGAGCATTAGCGATGCCAAAAGCCCTCGCCCTTTAGTGCAACTTCCGCTGCCCCAAACCAACGAAGAACTTCTGATTGCAATCGTTGGGATTGAAAAATCAATGAAGTTGGAGTTACGCAAGCCCGCTAATTAAGAATTGCGCAAAAGTAATCAAAAAGCACATAACCTGCTCATCTAAAGCTTTATCTTTTGACCATTTTCATAGTGAATTTTTAAAAGATATCGTGCACAATACTTTCCTTGCCCAACAACACAAAGCTGATTGTGCATTTATTTTCTAATTATCGGATTCACAGTTACACCAATGGCATCAATAAAAATATGAACAACATTAACCATCAGCCAACAAGAATTAGATACCTGATTCTTGGCTTAGTTTGTTTTCTTTCAATGATCACATACCTAGACCGCGCAGCATTTCCAAATGCGCAGGTACAAATCCAACATAGCTTTGGTTTTACTGATGTAAGCCAGATGGCTTGGGCCATGGCCGCCTTTAATTTGGCCTATGCACTTTTTGAAATTCCAACAGGGTATTTGGGAGATGTTTTTGGCCCTAAAACGACACTTATCCGAATTGTAATATGGTGGTCAGCCTTTACAGCAATTACAGGTCTTGCGGGGCTTAGCTTTGGCACTTGGTTCGGCTTTGGCTTTGGAATGCTTATCGTAGTAAGGTTTCTATTTGGAATAGGCGAGGCAGGTGCATACCCAAATATTACCCGTGCTCTACATAACTGGCTGCCGGTAACTGAGCGCGGTTTTGCACAAGGATTGGTATGGACTTCAGCCCGTATAATGGGGGGGCTAACTCCTTTACTTTGGCTCATTTTTGTAATCAAGCTTGAGATTTCATGGCGTATCGTTTTCTTTTTCTTTGGAGCAGTTGGGCTCCTATGGTGCTTCGCTTTCACCCGTATATTTAAGAATAACCCGGGCGAGCATCCTTCGGTAAATGATGCAGAAAAAAAACTTATCCTGGGTAATAAAGTTGGCGAGACCGAACAAGCACATGCCCACATCCCATGGCGAAAAATTTTCGCAAGCAGGAACATGGTTTTTTTGTGTGCCATGTACTTCTGCTTAAATTTCGGTTGGTATTTCAATCTTAATTATTTGCCTGCAATCATGAGCGAACAATTCCAAGTAAAGCCTGAAGATTGGCTCGGGGCCCTTTACAAAGGTGGCCCTATGCTTTTAGGAGCCTTTGGCTGTTTTATTGGTGGCTTTGCTACTGATTGGTTTTTAAGACAAGGAAAATCAAGAACCTGGGCCAGACGAACCCCCGCTGTTTTTGGGAATATCGCTTGTGGTTTGTGTTATTTTTGCGCCCTTTATTTCTTAAACCAAAAAGACCCGATGTTCTTTGCTATAAGCATTGCTTTTGCAGGATTTTGCAATGATTTAACCATGGGAGCAACCTGGGCCACCTGTCAAGATATAGGCCAAAGGCACGCTGCAATCGTTTCGGGAACCATGAATATGATCGGAAATTTAGGAGGGTTTGTTGTCACTCTCTTGACAGGGAAAATCTTAGAATGGTCTAAAATTATGTATGCAGTTGAAGGCGCTACCAATCTTACAGGCAATGAACTCGCAAAGGCCCAATTCCCGGGCTATCAATTCAACTTGATCATGTTTGGCCTTGTTTACATGGTTGGGGCTGCTTTATGGTTTGGTATCGATGCCAACAAACCTATATTGCCAGAAGAATCTAAAAGCTAAAGTATTCCCTATGGAATAGGTGGAAGGCTGTTGCTTATGCAAAAATTGGAATTACAAGATATTCTTCCTTTGGATGATTTTGAATCCCAACGAAAAAAATTCTTTGAAAGCCACATTCGCTACATTGAAAAATACAGGAAAGTCAGAATTGGGCCTACAATTTCACTAGTATTTGAAAATAGACAAACCTTATGGTTTCGAGTTCAAGAAATATTCAGGCTAACAAAAATTACCGACCCAAAAATTATCCAAAACGAACTGAATGTTTATAATCGACTAATCCCAGACGCTAATACACTCCAAGCCGCATTTCTTTTAGACCCTCAAAGCCTAACGCCTGCAGAAAATACTTCTGTATTTTCTCTTAAAGATTTCCGGGGGGATAATTTAAGGTTGATTTTAAGTAAGAGTATCCCATGCGACCTTACTACTAAAAGGCCGGAAGATCTTTCCTTGGGAAACTCTCTTTGGATTCGTTTTTTTCTTGATGAAGAAGCAAAAATGATTCTTAAAGATGGAAGAATCCCTGCAAAATTCTCACTCGCATCAAACCAATTCCTAGCGGAATCCCAGAATCTCCCAATAGAATTAAGAGAAAGCCTTTGGGAAGATCTGCAAAACTAAAAGCTTAATCGTTACGATTTTGCAATATTGGAAACATCCAGCGAAATTGTCTCGCAGATTTTTTCGAGTGGTAAGTCGTTCAATTGCATGCCAAATGGATTTTCTATCTCTACACCAGCCTCTTCGATTCCAAACATACCGAAACCAACCACGGCTACAACCAAAGGCGTTGCCCAGTCCATATCCGTGGCCAATGCAAAAGGGAGAGTGTAAAGATAAACAAATAACACTTGTTTAATTAACGAGGCATAAACAAAAGGCAAAGGAGTTTTAAGGATTTTTTCGCACCCACCTTGAGCATCTAGCAACTTTACCACTTGTTCTTCCATGCGCTCAATAATTTGAATCGGTATTTCTCCCTTGTCGATTTCTTTTTTAATTAAAGCACTTAAATAAGTTGCGATCATCGAAGGAGGGTTGTTTGCAGCGATCATTTTTTCGAATTGCCTGCCATTTAGCAATGAAGAAAGCATGTTGAAGTTTTTTGTTCCACGCAAATTTTCTTTAACACACACCACATATGCAATCATCATGGTTGCATATTCACTGGCATTAGATCCGTATATTTTTGCCATCCGCACTAAACTACGGCAAGTATTTACCATCATTCCCCAATGGGATCGCCCCTCCCAATAACGCGCGTTGGAAGAATTTGTACGAAAAACAATAAGCAGACCAAGTGATGTGCCTAAAATTGTATGACCAATAGGATTCAGTTTTGGAAGTTTCTCATCGAAAATTTTAAGTATATAATCATTAGATGCGCAAACTAAAATACTAAATGTTGTTAGAAGACCAACCCGCCCCAATACATGTGGAAGGACTGATCCATCAAAAGAAAAAATCACCTTCCACCAACTATAACGATCGTATTCAATCACAAAAAAATCTCAAAACTTAAGAAAGAATTTAAATATATGATTGTCCCGAAAACCTAATGGGGACTATCCATTTTTTGCGCTATCGAAAAACTTAGAAACCAAAAGGATAATTCCAATGATCACTGCAAGCAATATTACACCAGCTCCAACTATTGCGCCTATGGGGATTTTCGATTTTTTCTGCATTTGAATCGCAGGGGCCTTGAACAGCATCGAACTTAACACCCTACTCCTTTGGTTTTCCAAACCACTATTTTCTATCGCCTCAATCATGGACACGACTTTTCTGGCTGTCGCTGGCCTATCGACAGGATTCTTGGAAAGCAATTTTGTCATCAATCCATAAACTTCTTTTGGCAGTTTTTGATCCAAATCATTGAGAGATGGGATTTCTGATTCAACCACAGCATGAAGAACAGCCAAAGTGTTTTCTTTTTCAAATGGCACTTTTCCAGATAGCATTCGATACATAACGCAGCCCAAACTGAATAAATCGGCCCTTTCGTCTAGGGGCTCACCACAAATCTGCTCGGGGGCCATATAGTTGGGCGTACCAACAATCATTCCCTTGGCAGTGAGGGTGCTTTCCACCTCGGTCGACTTTGCAAGACCGAAATCCAAAAGCTTCACCCTTTTAAAATCCCCACCGGGCCCACCAGATTCAAGCCATACATTTGCAGGTTTAATATCACGATGAATTAACTTTTTCTCGTGTGCAACTGCAAGGCCCATGGCCATTTGTTTGGCTATTTTAAATACTAAAGGAATAGACAACCAGCCATCTCTTTTTAGTTTCTCGTCAAGATCCTCGCCTTTTAAAAACTCCATCGCCATATAAGAAACATTATTATGCACCCCAACCTGATACACCAAGCAAATGTTATCATCCTGTATGCTGCTGGAAATTTCCCCTTCTCGCTCGAACCTCTGGCGAAAGGTTTCATCGGTCAATTCCGGGCGAAGCACTTTCAAGGCAACTTTTCTGCCTATTTTTTTATCATCAGCTTCAAAAACAATCCCCATGCCACCTTCACCCAGTACACGGATTAATTCATAATCACCCAAACAACCAAGGCTACCAACCTTGGTTGGGGGTTCAAGAAATGGATATGCTGGTTTAAATTGGGGAGTTATTACATTTAGCTGTGTTGAAAACAATGGCTGATCTGATTTTTGTTGCGCTGCGTTTTTTTGTTTTTGAATAGGTGCATCGGGAACTTTAGCATCAGAATCTGCACCAACCTTTGATGCCGCAGGTATTGGTCCAATACCTTGGTTTTCTTTGTTTACTTTTTCTTTAAAAATTGCCGTAAAAACCGACCTGCATAAAAAACATGTTTTTAAATGTGATTTAATCAAATCACTTTCATTTAGAGTTAGCTGATTGTAAACGATTTTCCGTAGTTCTTCTTGGCCCGGGCAACTTTTATCTTGATCACTCATTCCTAAAACACCTTTTAAAACCATAACTTGTTAATTTATATTTTAAAAAATTAAACTAAAATGGACTTTAACACAAGATATTTATATTTTACGATAAATTTAGACTTTATTTGAGATTATACTTCATAAATTTCTATTATTGTTATTAATAATAATTTTGTTGCAATATTATTTTAACTATTTTAGATTTTGCAGACGAAGATGACCATTAAGGAATTAATATGACAAGAATAATTCAAGGTGTTTTTGGATTTCAAAAAAGGGTTTTTGCTGAAAAAGAAGACCTTTTTCAAAAGCTTGGCAAAGGCCAGAGTCCTCTTGCGTTATTTATAACTTGCTCAGACTCCAGAATTAACCCAAATCTTCTAACCCAAACTGAGCCAGGCGAATTATTTATTCTTCGAAATGCGGGTAATTTAATTCCTCCTCATAACCAATTCTCAGGCGCTGAAGAAGCAACTGTTGAATACGCAATCAAACAATTGGGCATTCGTGACATTATTCTTTGCGGACATTCCAAGTGTGGTGCAATGAATGGACTTATTCAAAGCATCATGGGTTTATCTAATGACGACATCATGCCCGCGGTCACTAAGTGGTTAAATTATGCCACACCCATTGCTGAAGATGTTCGTTCTAAATTAAACGAACTTTCAGGAGATAAACTTTTAAACTACACCATCGAAAGAAATGTCTTGCAACAAGTGGAAAATTTAAAAACATTTCCTTCTGTTAAAGATGCACTGGCCAAAAACCAACTTCGTATTCACTCTTGGGTTTACCAAATAGAAACTGGAGAAGTTATTGGTTATGACTCAGAATCCAATTCTTTTGTTTCCCTTGATAAAGTGAAAAGACAAAAATTGGCAGACCTTAACCGTTCTGAAACCCATATTGTACATGGTTCAGATATCTCGATTTAATTTAATATCTGTTCGAAAAATTTTGCTGCGGTGTTTGCCTAATCTCAAATATTTGAGAGAATGCCATTGTTATTATTAACTCTGGCATCGATGGTATTTATTTTTACATGGACAATCAAGTCCAAGACGATCTGGTATTTGTTGCAGACATTGTGTTTGATCGTCCGTTAAGAAAACCTTTTTCCTACCTCATCCCCAATGAGTTTTTTGATTCCATATCCAAGGGTAAGCGGGTTAAGGTACCCTTGGGCAAAGGCAATAAGCCAACCATTGGTTTTTGCGTAGATACTAAGCATATTCCAGCAGATCCTAAATTAAAATCTCTATTCTCCATTATGGACGAAGAACCTCTGGTTTCCACGCATCTGCTTGAATTCACCAAATGGATAGCAGATTACTATTTGTGTGGGTGGGGGCAAGTACTTCAGGCGGTAGTCCCTGCATGGGTAAGGTCTGGAGCGACCACGCCCAAAGTTTTCATAGTAGATTTCAGCGATAAATTTCGCATGTCCTCTGCCACCAAAAAATTCAGCCCTCAACAAACCCGCATTTTCGAACAACTTAACCTGCATCACCCCATTGCCATCAAAGAACTTTGTGTCAAATCAGGTTGCACCCCAAGCGTGGTGAACCGCCTTGTCGAAACCGAGTGGTTGCTTAAAACAGCAATCAATGAAGATCAAGCTTTCTTTGGGGCCTTGCAAACAATCCCACTCGATCCTTCCATTCACTTAAACGATGAACAAATCGCTGTCTCCAAAACCATTACGGAACAAATTCATTCGGGTCAATTTTGCACTTTTCTTTTACATGGCGTTACCGGAAGCGGAAAAACCGAGGTCTATCTTGAAGCCATTGAGGCGACCATTAAAAACGGCAGACAAGCCATTGTTATGGTTCCTGAAATAAGCCTTACTCCACAAACGGTATATCGTTTCAAAAAAAGGTTTTCTAAAATCGTGGTGCTTCATAGCAACTTGCGAGAAGCAGAACGGGGAAAGAACTGGAAGTTAGTGGCAGAAGGCAAAGTGGATGTAGTAATCGGCCCCAGAAGCACGGTTTTTGCGCCTTGCCCGAATTTAGGCCTTATCGTAATTGATGAAGAGCATGAAAATTCTTTCAAACAAGATAACACCCCAAGATATCATGGCAGAGACATTGCTGTAAAACGCGCCCGAATGCTTGATATTCCCATAGTTTTAGGCTCTGCAACCCCTTCCTTTGAAAGTTGGCATAACGCCTGCAAAAACAATTACAAAATGCTCACCCTCTCAAAAAGAGTGCGAGATCTTCCCATGCCTCCTGTTTACCTTGTTGACATGAAAACATCACCGCCTGCCTCTCCCAGTCTTCGTGGAATGATCAGTGAAGATCTCCAAAAAGGTATGAAGCGAGCACTAAGCCAAAATGGGCAGGTCATGCTTTTTCTCAATCGCAGGGGTTTCCACACCTTCATCCAATGTCCCACCTGCAAGACTGTAGAAAACTGCAAGCATTGCGACCTCGCAATGACCTTCCACAAAAGAAAAAACATTCTCCTTTGCCATCATTGTGGCGATGAAAAAAAGCCTGCAACGCGATGCGAAACCTGTAAAACTGAAACTATCCAGTTCAAGGGAATGGGGACCGAAAAACTTGAAGAAGAAATCACTAAACTTTTCCCCGACAAAGTTATCAGGCGCATGGATTCTGATTCAACCACAAAACCAGGCAGTCATGAATATATTCTTAATGCCTTTAAAGAGGGTCTGATTAACATCCTTGTAGGGACACAGATGATCGCCAAAGGTCTCGACTTCCCCAATGTTTTATTAGTGGGGGTGATCAACCCAGACACGGGCATCCATATACCTGATTTCCGCGCTTCTGAAAGAACATTCCAACTTCTCTCTCAAGTTGCAGGGAGAACAGGAAGGGGCGACAAACCTGGGATGGTTTATTTTCAAACCTACTATCCCGAGCATCCAGCAATTGTGTCTGCTGCAAAACATGATTTCATTTCATTTGTTGGCGAAGAAATCAAACACCGTCAATCGCTGTTTTTTCCTCCATTTTGCAGGTTGGCACGAATCGTGATCCGGTCTAAATCTGCAGAATCTGCAGCCACCTTCTCTGATGAATTAGGAGAGCAACTTCGACTTGCAACAACCGAAATAAAAGGCTCGGGAAAGCTTAAAATACTTGGTCCTTCCGAAGCTCCGGTTTTCAAACTTAAAGAATATCATCGCTTTCATGTTCAACTTCATGCAGAAAAACACACTGTCCTTCACCAACTCATTCAAGTTGCACTTGGAAAAATGAAACCTGTTGCGGGCCTCGAAGTGATTGTTGATATCGATCCCTACAACCTTCTTTAAATCATTTTAGAATCAAAAAAAGCCACCCTTAGCGGATGGCCCTTTCTATTTTATATTTTCACTATCCGTTACCAGTAGCGCAACTTCCAGTAATTATGCTTGGTTGCTGTTTGGCTAAACCACCAATGGCCGTCATCCCATTCCAACTTTACAGAACGCCAGCCTAAGGGCACTTTGGGAAAAGGGTATACTGGGCCGATAAAGGGCCATGCATTTGCAGGATACGCTTCGGGATAACCAACTCTGGAATAGTTATTGTGCGGGGCATAACTAGGCCATGCATAGGGGGGCATCTTTGGCGGATTCATATCGTAAGAATACGATGCGCCACTTTGCCCCACAGGGATAGGTTCTGGAATCATTTGATTTGCTGGCATTGGTCGCATACCAGGGTTAATTAGCATATTTCCGGATGAACCAGGAAAAGGTTGGGGCATAGGTATTTGGGCAGATTGAATGATAACATTTGCGCTAGGTTCTGGAAGAACCTGCAATTTATCAACAACTTGAATCAATCCGCTGGTTTGCCTGGCCACACTTAATGCAGAATCTTTTTGAGTCGTGGTACCAACCACGCCTTCGAGTTCTGCGTTTCCGCCTGAAACTTTGATTTCAATTTTAAAATCATGAAGTAGACCGCTTTCCTGCAGTCTTTTTGCAATCTGATTGGCAAGATTTTGATCCTTGACATCGGCAGATTGAATTGATGATTTTCCAATAATTTGGGGGTCCAAGGTTGATGGAATTTGCTGCGAAAAAGCAGCACTTGAATTCATCAAGCCTAGTATTGCCGGAATTAAAAAAATTCTTTTTACTAACACGGGTGCATCCTCCTGATGACAATGGTGAGACTTCAAGCAACCATGCAACATAAAAACATGTATGCAAATCTGAGGTATGAAATTCTCTTAAGATCCTAACAGGCACAGCTTAAAAATCAGTCCAATCGGTACAAATTGCCAAATCGTCATCACCCCGTATTAGCTTAGTTTTTTCAACATTTACCGCTGGATTTATGCAAACATATAAATCCCTTGCGTTGACTTCTGGGCTTTTCAGTCCTATATTCATAACATTAGGAAATATGCACTTGTAGCTCAACTGGATAGAGCATCGGTCTACGAAACCGAAGGTTACAGGTTCGACTCCCGTCAAGTGCACTTCCTTTTCAATATTAAAATCTATTAACAATTGTTATTGCACTCGATTGCAAAGCAATTTCAAACCAACTTAAAAAAGAATCGTTTTTTCCTTCCAACTCACAAACTAGAAATATACCCAGTTAAATATCATAAAAGCCCAAACTCTGGTTGACCTGCTAGCCAGACTCCAATAACTTGGGGTAATGTTAATAAGCAATCCAATTCAATTTCAGTCCAAAAGGCACCAGGTAAAAAGATGAATGTAATCGTCACGGATTTGCCGGTAGACATTGAGACTGCTTATTTTGAAGTAAAAATCCTTAATAGACCGATCCATTGGCCTACTTTTTTGGCAATTGGACTAATTCACCTAGGCGCATTGATTGCCCCTTTTTACTTTTCTTGGCAAGGCCTTGCCTGTTTGATCGCACTTTATTGCTATACCGGTTGCATAGGGATCACTTTTTGTTACCATCGCATGCTTACGCATCGTGGTTTCAAGCTTAATGCAGTGGCTAAATGGTTCGCCCACCTTGCTGGTGCATTAGCCTTACAAGGCAGACCCCTCGATTGGTCCATGAACCATCGAATTCATCACGCTCGATCTGACCAGCAAGGGGACCCTCATTCGCCGCTTGATGGTACATGGTGGTCGCATTTTTTATGGTTGATACCCCGTCGTAAAAAAGAAACTCACGAACTTCTAATTGAAAAATACACCCCTGATTTACAGCAAGACCGCTGCTGTGTTTTCTTTAACCAGACCTATATTTATTGGAATATACTTCTTGGTGCAGCACTTCTAGGCTTTGGAGGGCTTTCTTGCTTCTTATGGGGCTTTTGCTTACGAACTGCAATGGTCTGGCATATGACTTGGCTAATCAATTCAGCAACACATATTTGGGGCTATCGCAATTACACCACTTCAGATCAGTCGCGTAACTTATGGTGGGTAGCATTGGTAACCTTCGGGGAAGGTTGGCACAACAACCACCATGCACAACCCTCTGCGGCATACCATGGGCATCGCTGGTGGGAAATTGATGCCACTGGGTGGGTAATTTCTGTTTGCAAAGTATTGAGAATAGCAACGAAAGTTAAAAATCCAAAACTTATGGAAACTAAATCGCGGGCAGAAACCGTTTACAATTAGACCGTCAGGAAAAATTTCAACTTATTGCATTTCATCATTTAATTGGCTCCAAAGATCCTCTGCAGCAGATAATCTATCGGATACTAACACCAACTCTTGTTCCAACCGATCCAATTGTTCAATGTCAGTTACTTTGAGTAACTGAGCATTAATGCTACGATTCTGGGAATCAAGTTGAGCAATACTTTTTTCGACCAACTTTATTTCCTTGGCAGGATCCCGATCAACATTTTTCGGAACAACAATTTCAGGCTTGGCGGACTTGGCAGGCTTGGCAACCGCTTGAGGTATTTTAGTTTTCTGGGTCGCTAATTCTCTTTCACCAGCTTCAATCTCTTTATTAACCTTATAAAGATAATTATCATATTGCCCGCTATAAATGGTTACATGACTATCGCGAACCTCGATGATACTGGAGGCAACTGTTTTGGTAAAATGCCTGTCATGGCTAGTAAAAATTACTGTGCCTTCATAATTAGTTAAGGCATCCGCTAACGATTCAACCGTATCAACATCCAAGTGGTTCCCAGGCTCATCAAGAATCAGGATATTTAAGTCGCTCAACATTAATCCCGCAAGGCAAAGCCTTGCACGCTCGCCACCAGAGAGAACAGAAATGGGCTTCTTAACATGTACGCCCCTGAATAAAAACGAACCAGCAACCTCGAGGATATCTTGATCTTTTTTACCCTTGGCTGCATGCTGATAAAGGTATTCCAATACGGTTTGTTTTTCTGAAAGACTGGTATAAACATGTTGTGCATAAACGCCAATCTGACACCCATGGCCCCATCGTACTTCACCAGCAAGTGGTTTAAGTGAATCAACCAAGGTACGAAGGAAAGTGGTTTTACCCTGCCCGTTATCCCCAACAATTGCGACGCGCATGCCGTGGTCAATTTCGATATTAACATCGGAGGCAATGATTCGGTCAGGATAGCCAATGTTAAGGTTTTTGCAACGCAAAGCAGGGCCCTTGCGCGGGGTGATTCGGGGGGGGCGAATTCTTGCAACAGGTTGGGCGGATTCGATTTTAGTAAGTTCTAGACGCCCGAGTTGCTTTTCCTTGGATTTCGCCAATGTTGCGGTACTGGCACGCGCCTTATTTTTCGCTATAAATTCTTCCAAATGTTTCATTTTAGCCAGAACTGATTGATTCGCTCGTTCTTCATGAATCTTTTTTTCTTGCAAAAATTCTAGGTAAGCATCGACTTTGCCTGGGAACGCAGTAAGTTTCCCCATGGAAAGATCTAAAGTATGATCACAAGTAGACCCAAGAAAGGTTCGATCGTGAGAAACAATCAGGCAGGCTGCTTTATAGTTAACCAAAAAATGCTCTAGAAGAATTTGTGTACGCAAATCCAAGAAGTTAGTTGGTTCGTCAAGTAAAAGCAAATTAGGTTCCATTAAAAGCAAACTTGCAATTTTGACTCTGGTTTGCCATCCACCAGAGAGCTCGGAAATTGGCCCATCAAGATACGAACCTTTTAATTCGAACTGGCCTGCAACTTCTCCGCATTTCCAGGAGGGTTGTCCGCTTTCTCGCTGCAAGAAATCCATTGCGGTTTCGCCTTGCACAAATGGATCATGCTGCCTGAGATAACCCAAACGAAGATTTGGATGACGAATAACTTCGCCGTTATCCAACTCTTCTTCGCCCAAAAGAATACGCAACAAGGTGCTTTTCCCAGCTCCGTTGCGTCCGATAAAACCAACTTTCACATTATCAGAAATGGAAGCATCAGCCTCATCCAATAAAATTTGTTCCCCGTAACCTTTACAAGCACTTTTTATTTGCAACAAAATAGCCATTTAAATAAGATTCCCCAACAATAAAATTACTTCCAGTAAAACCAAGCCGCACAATTTATACAATTCGCTTTTAGGCAGAATGATTGGATGCGTAGCAATGGTTGTATTCTTATGATTATGCTAAAAAGACGATACTTTTCAAACTGATTACAGGTAATTTAAAAGCAAATACATGTTTATACCCTGATAACACCCAAAGAAGGAATTCTTGTTTAGTTTTGTGTTTTGACTTAAACATTGGTTTCTCAATAAGTTAAACTTCGTATTATGTGGTTTCTATCCAGATCAAAGAAAAAGGAATCTTCACAATGTCTACACATTTGGCGCATATGGTTTTCTTTAAGCTTAAAGACAGCAGTTCGGCCGCACGGAACAAATTAGTTCAGGATTGCGATAAGTATTTAAAACACCACGAAGGGCTGCTTTATTTTTCTGCTGGAATAAGAGCAGAGGAGTTCGAGCGTGATGTTAATGATCAAAGCTTTGATGTAGGCCTGCATGTTATATTTACGAACAAACAACATCACGATGCTTATCAAGAAAGCGACACACACAACGAATTTATTGCCCGCAATAAAGATAATTGGGAAAAAGTTCGAGTATTCGATTCCCATATTTAAATGGAATATATTGCCGATTTAAGCTTTAGTTCTTGCCATTCTAGCTTCAATGAAAGAAATAACGCAAATTACTACAAAATGAACCATAAGCAAATTGGTGATCAGTTTGCTTATGGATGCAGCAGGTTTAGGCAGTGCGTCCATATTTCCTGCAAGAAACTTGGGCAAGTCATTAAGTCCGCCTGAAATTGTTCCAAGAAATCCAAGAATTGCAACCATTGCAGCAGCATGCATGACATGTTTTCGCAACTTAGGATTAAAGGCCAATAGGCCCAGCACCAACAAAAGTGTACCAATAAACGAGGGAATCAATGCGGTGAAGTGTTCTTTACCGGTGACAACAAAGCCTACAATTCCGGTGATAATTAAATCTAGGGCAAAAAGGATTGTGATAAAAGGCATGTGTGGCTCCTAAAATAAAATAGTGTTTTCGTAAATCGATGCTCATGTATATAATGATAGTGCCTCTGCGGTGTTCGTCACCTAGCTTGCTTTTGGCGAACCGATAAGAGTACCCGATGGGATCCAAAAGGTTTCTGGTGCATGTAAGCCCGCCCAAGTAGTGGGATTCGTAATCCAGAACTGAGGATTCCAACGTTAAAATGCGGGTTCTCAAAAGAGCTAAAACGGCACAGGTGGGGGCTTTATTGTTTTTATTGGTAATGAAATCGGGTTAAAACCAACTCTATTCATAACCTCTAAGTTAAAGCATATTAACTTGTTATGTCTTCCAGCTGGAACTGGCGTTGACATTATCATCTGAATACTTAATCCTAGCTTTTATATTGGTTCAAGTGTTCGTGCTAAAGTCACCTGGGTCATGGATGATCCGCGATAAGCCGGCAAGGATTAGCTGGGGGTCGAGGGACGACTTATAGTTTCGCAAGGTTTTAACGAATGCTTGGACCTTTCATTTTATTTCTCACCTCTTTAATTTAAAACTTATCTTTTTGTCTTACATTTTTATTCTTTGCGGTTTAATTATAGAGATGCGTTTTTCCATCCACTTCGCTATACTTCCTAAATAAGTGGCTGTTCTTGCTTTGCCTGATTTCAGGCCTTTAGGAGAATTAAAAAGGCTAATGGGAAAATCGATCATTAAGGATAGTGCTGGTGTTCTCGAAGAACTTTTACAAAAAAAAATCCTTGTCATGGATGGTGCAATGGGATCAATGATCTACTCCCATGAACCAACCGAAGAGGATTATCGGGGTGAGAGATTTAAAGACCATCCGGTTCTTTTAAAAAATTGCACCGAGATAATGTGTCTTAGTCAACCCAGCCTTATCAAAAAAATTCATACCGCCTACCTTGAGGCTGGTTCAGATATCATCGAAACAAACACCTTTAATTCCAGCATTATTTGTATGGAAGAATTTCATTTGCATGAGCATGTCCGCGAATTAAACATTGCAGCAGCACGCATTGCACGCGAAGCAGCAGACGAAATGACCCGCAAAACACCTTTTAAACCAAGGTTTGTTGCAGGTAGCATCGGGCCCACAAAAAAAAGCCTCTCTCTGGGCGTTGATGTCAACAACCCCGCTGCCCGAGAAATTACTTTTGACAAAATGGTGGCAAATTATTACACCCAGATTGAAGCTTTGGTCGAAGGCGGGGTGGATATCCTGCTGCCTGAAACTTCCTTCGATACGCTGGTTTTAAAGGCATGTCTTTTCGCAATCTCAACTTATTTTGAAAAGACAGGCAACAAAATCCCTGTCATGATTTCTGGCACCATATTCGACAATGGTCGAACGCTATCGGCACAACCCGTTGAAGCCTTCTATACCTCGGTTGCTCACGCAAGCGCACTTAGTGTTGGCCTTAATTGTGCGGTGGGCGTAAAGCAGATGCGTGGCCCCATCGAAACACTTTCTGAAATGTCAAAATTCAAAATCAGTTGTTACCCCAATGCAGGTATGCCTGATGGGTTTGGGGGATTCCAAGGCAACATTGAAGAAACTTCACAATTACTTCGCGAGTTTTCACAGAATGGCTGGTTGAATCTTGTCGGGGGATGCTGCGGAACAGACCCGCAATGGATCAAATCAATTTCAGAAGTTGTGGAAGGGATCGTGCCCCGGCGAAGAGATGTTCTAGGCGTGCATTCTTGGTACTGCGGGACCAAGACTCTCACCATCTTGGAAAACACAGGCTTTATCACAATTGGTGAACGGACGAACATAACTGGCTCGAAAAAGTTTGCCAGGTTAATTCGAGATAATAATTTTGAAGAGGCCATCAGGGTTGCACGCGAGCAAGTGGAAAACGGGGCCAATATTCTTGATGTGAATATGGACGAAGGATTGATCGATGGCGAAAAAGCCATGACGCAGTTCCTTAACCAGCTTGGGTCTGAACCTGATATTACCGAAGTGCCCATCATGGTTGATAGTTCCAACTTCGCAGTGATCGAAGCTGGTCTTAAATGCCTTCAAGGGAAGGGTATTGTAAACTCAATAAGCCTGAAAGAAGGCGAAGAAAAGTTTCTTGAACAGGCAAGAATCATTCACAAGTACGGCGCTGCAGTTGTAGTTATGGCTTTTGATGAGCAAGGGCAGGCGGTTACTGCCGATGAAAAAGTCCGCATATGCCAGCGGGCTTACAAACTGCTTACTGAAAAAGCCGATTACGATCCCACAGATATCATTTTCGATACCAACATCCTTACGGTTGGTACAGGAATGGAAGAACATTCGAACTATGCGGTAGAGTTTTTTGATGCAGTACGAAGGCTTAAAAAGCTTTTACCACTGACTAAAACTAGTGGCGGGGTAAGTAATGTTTCGTTTGCTTTCCGCGGCAAAGATTTTGAAATCGTGCGCGAATCCATGAACAGCGCCTTTCTTTATCATGCGATCAAAGCGGGACTAGATATGGGCATAGTCAATGCCGGGCAACTTCAAGTCTACGAAGAAATCCCAAAGGATCTTCTTGAGAAAGTTGAAGATGTTCTGCTCAACCGAAGGCCGGATGCTACCGAGCGCTTGGTCGATTTCGCCAAGACTTTGGGAAAGAAAGACAAATCCGAAGTTAAAGAACTTGCGTGGCGAGAAACCAATGTCAAGGAAAGACTCAAGCATGCCCTCATTCATGGTATTGTGGATTACATTGATCAAGATGTTGAAGAGTGCAGGCAATTTTACGATCGCCCATTGCATATCATTGAAGGCCCATTGATGGATGGCATGAACACGGTGGGGGATTTGTTTGGTTCGGGAAAAATGTTTCTGCCTCAGGTTGTAAAAAGCGCACGCGTAATGAAAAAGGCGGTTGCATACCTTGAACCTGCAATGACTGCTGAAAAAATCGCTTCTGGGAATGTCCATAAATCCAGAGGTAAAGTGCTTATTGCAACGGTCAAAGGTGATGTACACGACATCGGAAAAAACATTGTTGCGGTGGTTTTAAATTGCAACGATTTTGAAACCATCGATTTGGGGGTCATGGTATCTTGCGAAAAAATCCTAGAACAAGCCAAACTTCTCAATGTTGATATGATCGGCCTTTCCGGTCTTATCACACCCTCATTAGGCGAAATGGTTCATGTCGCCAAGGAAATGGAAAGGCAAGGATTCCAGATTCCCCTTCTGATAGGCGGTGCAACCACTAGTTCCAAGCATACCGCAGTTAAAATCGCAAACTGTTACCACGAAACCGTGATACATGTAAAAGATGCATCAAAAAGTGTGGGCGTGGTTGAAAAGCTGTTGAAACCGGAAACAAAAAAAGTCCTCGATGAAGAAAATAAAAAAAACCAAGACCGTGAACGGACTAATTTTGCCAAGAAGAAAGAACGCAAATTGGTTCCTTACAGCGAAGCGTTCAAACGAAGATTTAAAATCGATTGGGAGAAACCCATCCCAGGAAAGCCAAGCTTTACTGGGATCAAGGTGCTTCGCAACTTCCCCCTAAACGAATTGATTCCGTTTATTGATTGGTCGCCCTTCTTCCTTTCTTGGGAACTAAAGGGCAAGCACCCGTTTATATTTAATGATCCGGAAACAGGGAAACTTGCTAAAGAACTTTTTGACGCAGGAAACGAATTACTGCAAAGGATGATCAAAGAAAATAAGGTTCGGGCGCATGGCGTGTATGGGTTTTTCCCAGCTAACTCTGAAGGGGATGATATTCTGGTTTTCGAAGATGAATCACGCAAGAAAGTAAAGTATCGTTTCCCCATGATTAGGCAGCAATGGGAGAGGGAAGGGCAAGAGAATTTCAAAAGCCTTGCAGATTACATTGCACCTTTAAGTTCTGGAAAAGCAGACTATATTGGTGCTTTTGCCGTAACAGCAGGCGAGGGCGCTGATGAGTTTGCCAATCACTTTGCCAAAGATCTTTTAGACGATTATTCTTCAATTTTGGTAAAAGCTCTGGCAGACAGACTTGCAGAGGCCTTTGCGGAATACATGCACTTCAAGGCTAGGCAAGATTGGGGTTTTGGCCTGCATGAAAAACACTCCAACGAAGATATGATTCACGAAAAATACCAGGGAATTCGCCCTGCCTATGGGTATCCTAGTTGCCCCGATCATACCGAAAAAGGTACTCTTTGGCATCTTCTTGATGCAGAAAAAAACACCGGGATGTTTCTAACCGAAAGTTTTGCCATGTTTCCTGGGGCATCTGTCAGCGGGCTTTATTTTGGGCACCAAGAAGCCCGATACTTCGCAGTCGATATGATCACCCGCGATCAGGTTGAACATTATGCCCGCAGAAAAGATATTTCCATCGTTGAAGCAGAACGATGGTTGGCACCAAACTTAAATTATGATACCGAATAGTTAGATCAGAGTTTGAATATGATCAACATCGAACAGAATCATTTACCGAATAGTTAGACCAGAGTTTGAATATGATCAACATCGAGCAGAATCATATACCGAATAGTTAGACCAGAGTTTGAATATGATCAACATCGAGCAGGCTCTTAAAATCATTCTTGAGCAGATTAAACCTTTGCGTGCCGAAATCAGCCCGGCTTCTTCCACTATTCTTGGAACTTGCATTGCTGATGATATTTATGCGGATTTTGCGAGTCCACCCTTCGACAAATCCATTGTAGATGGATTTGCAATTAGGCTTGCAGACCTTGAAAAGAACAACTGGGAATTACCTCTTGGTTGCGAAATTCCTGCCAACTCCAATGGCCCCATCGAACTACAATTAGGAACAACTGCTGAAATAATGACGGGCGCCCCAATTCCTTTTGGTGCGGATGCTGTTTTCGCAAAAGAACTATGCAACAATCTTGGGGTGCGCATTCAATTTCAAGCTACTGCCTGCAAAAAAGGCATGAATATTCTTCCCATGGGAAAAGAATACCAGCAGGGCGAATTACTTTTAAAAGCTGGCACAAAAATCACCCCTCAACGCGCAGGAATTCTTGCAGCCTGTGGCAAAACATCGGTCATGGCCCAACCTGCACCCCGAGTTGCAATCGTTTCCACTGGAACCGAATTAGTCGAAGCAAACATGAAGCCCAGAGGTGGGCAGATTAGAAACAGTAACGGCCCGATGCTCGTGGCTCTTTCTGGTGTTTCGGGTGCGCTGCCAAAATATTTGGGAATTGCTGGAGATTGCAAAAAGAATATTCATGCACTCTTGGTGGAAGCGGAAGAATCCGATGCGATCGTATTTTGTGGGGGTGTTTCCGCAGGGAAGTATGATCTTATTCCAGAAATACTTCAAGAATCAGGTGCAAAAATACTCTTTCACAAGATTAATTTAAAACCGGGGAAGCCCTTTCTTTTCGCAATATCCCGAAAAGGAAAACCGATTTTCGGACTTCCAGGAAATCCCTGCAGCGTTTTTGTCTGCTTCCACCTTTTTGTTGCACCTGCACTTGCAGCACTCAAAGGCGAAAAAAATATATCACCTAAGATTCTTGCACTGCCCATTGCTGATTCATTTCATCATGAAAGCGACCGCGACACATGTTTTCCGGCCAGAATCTTTATCGATCAGTTTCAAGCCAAGGTAATGCCGGGTAGATGGTTTGGCTCTGCTGATCTCAAAGGCCTTTCTGAATGCAACGCTCTTTTACTATGCAAGGAAGGCGTTACAAGCCATAAAGCGGGCGATTTGATCCATGTGCTACTTACCGAACCCGATTTTTTTTAAACCATGATTCTTTATAATCGCAAAACCAAAGCACTCTCAAATATGACAGGCACTACTTTACAAAACGCATTCCAGATTCTTAAAGCCGAAGGCTGGGCTTTGGGCTTTGGCTTTTTTTCTAGCATGCTGCTTTACCTTTCTTTTTTTCCAGCAAACCTCGGATTTCTTTGCTGGATCGCACTGGCACCCTTGCTTTATGTGATGCGCTCGAATGTGCAATTGCGGATTAAATTATTATCCGCATCGATTTGTGGCTTGTGTTTTTATATTCCAGCACTGCAGTGGATGCGCCTTGCAGATCCTATGATGTATTTCACTTGGATCGGGCTGGCCATTTATTGCAACCTGTTTTTTGTTTCAGCTATTTTTCTCACCTTGAAATTCAACAAGGTCTCACTGGTCTTTTCATTCCCCTTGATTTGGATTGCGTTTGAACATTTTCGCTCCACTTTTCTAGGTGGATTTTCTTGGTATCTCCTTGCCCATTCGCAGCATGATTACCCTTTCATCATTCAGATCTCGGATTTATTTGGTGCCTACGGCGTTTCTTTTCTCGTTGCCTCGGTTAATGGTTTTTTCGCAGAATCTTTTCTCCCCTTAAAAAATAAAACCCTCAAAGCTCAAGCTGTTTATGTACTGCTATTGATACTTTTCACTTTAACCTATGGGGCACTACGAACTTCCCAAGGCATAGGGGAAGCAGGCCCGGTGTGTGCCTCGCTGCAAGGCAATGTTGAGCAAAACATTCGTAACGAACCGTCTAATGCCGAAACCGCAAGTGATCCTTACCTTCGGCTTTCGGATTCTAGCATCGCATCAAACCCTGATCTTATCATCTGGCCTGAGACTAGTTATTCACGCGAGTGGTATTCCATATCGCCCGAAATGAAACCCGAAAAAATACCACCTGATTGGAATCGTATCACGCAAATCCAGAAGACCCTTGGTGAAGAAGTCCGAAAACGATGGAACACCTCTATATTATTGGGGCTGAACTCCCAAGAATTAACCCCTACGGGCATCAAGAGGTATAATTCCGCACTTCTCGTTTCGAATGATGAGAATAAAATTTCCCGCTACGACAAAATTCACCGGGTACCTTTTGGCGAATTCATCCCCTTTAAAGAAGTTTTCCCATTCCTAAAGAACTTTGCACCCTATGATTTTGAATACAGCATCGTTTCGGGGGCAGGGTACCCAAACATTGAGTTCCCCATGGGGCCAGACAAACAAACATTCGTAAAGTTTGGTACGCTTATCTGCTACGAAGATACCGACCCTTCCATTCCGCTTGGTTTTTTCAAATCAGGCAACAGCCCCAACTTCTTTATTAATATCTCGAATGATGGCTGGTTTAAAGGCAGCGAAGAGCATGAGCAACATCTGGCAATCGCAAGGTTTAGGGCCGTCGAAACTCGTAGAGCAATTATTCGCAGCGTTAACATGGGCATCTCTGCCCTGATTGATAGCAATGGCAAAGTGCTGAAACCTGATTCCACCGAAAGCACTAACCAAGCCAATTCCTTCATCTGGAAAATCAATTATCCAGGGCCAAAATCCAAAGCGCTTGCAACCTCCGATTGGCATAAATTCAAGGCCAACCAAGGCACGCTTATTGCCGCAATTCCAATCGATTCACGCTTCAGCTTATACACAAAGACCGGCGATCTTCTTCCCTACGCATGCTGGCTTGCCTTGCTTTCCATCATTATTTTTTCCACAAAAAAAAACCCTGTTCCTACCTCGGATATTTAACCTTGCTACAGTTCATCGAAAACTTCTTTTTGTTTAAACCAACTCCCGCCTCTAAGGAATGGCTTTTACCTCCCGAAGGCTTTGGCATTGAAGAACTCTGGCTTCTTGCAAGCGATGGCAACAAAATTCATGCATGGTGGATTCCATCCCCTCTGGGTAAAACCAAAAAAGCGGTTTTATACTGCCATGGCAATGGCGGAAATCTCAGCCTTAGGTTCGAGGGCGTCAAACGATGGCTTCAACTTCTCGAGGTGGGTGTATTGATTTTCGATTATCCCGGGTACGGCAAAAGCTTGGGTAAACCTTCCGAGCAAGGTTGCTATGCGTCTTCCAAGGCTGCTCTCGCTTGGCTGCTTCAACAGGGGTTTAAGCCCAACGATCTTATTTTTTATGGTGGCTCACTAGGCGGCTCCATTGCCTCGAATCTTGCAACTTCTTTCAACCCGGCATGCACCGTGCTTGTAAGTGCTTTTCTCTCTTTTCAAGCAATGGCAAAAAAGCTTTATCCTTGGCTGCCTGGAACATCTTTTCTTTCAACCAAGCTCGATACTCTTGCCTATGTTAAAGCTTCTGCAGCGCCGCTTTTTGTTGCTCATGGCACAGCAGACCGGGTGGTGCCTTTCACCCACGGCAAAAAGCTTTACGAGGCTTCCTCTTCTAAAAAGTTCTTGCATATTATGAAAGATTTAGACCATCATCACAGCCCCGACCTTGCCTTTTACGAGAATTTAAAGCGTTTTCTTACCCAAGATATTGGCTTTTACTCAAAATAAACTGGTTTTCGGCAATCCCAGCGCAAGTGGACTTGGACGATTCCTAGCTGTTTGCTACATTTCTATTCGTTCAGGATGGGCCAAATTATCTATGTGGAAAATTGCCATGCGACGATTTCTTTCAACCTTGGTTTTAATAGCTTCAATTTATTCGGTTTCAACCATTGCATTTGCACAAACTCCAACTGGTTTATTTAAATGGAAAAAAGGTCAGCAACTCACCTACAAAGTAGAACACAACACCGTTGCAACAGAAACTATTGCAGATTCAAAAACAGAATTCAAAAATCTTTTGGAATTAACCAAGCGCTGGACTGTGGAAGATATCTCTAGTGAAGGCCTCGCTACGCTAACCTTGGTGGTCGAAGGAATCAAAATGAAAAGCACCAATCCAAAAGGCGATGTATTAAGTTACGATTCTGCAAACCCAAAAGATTCCACCCCGCAATTAAAAGAACAACTTGAAAAGTATATCGGAACCAAAATTGCCACCATCACTATGGATACGCAGGGAAGAGTTCGATCTGTCAAAGAAAGCAACTTTGGTGCCGCATCTAAGTATGAAGTCGAGTTACCCTTTGCCGTGGTCGTACCGGGTGGAGAAATAAAAAAAGGTCTGGTATGGCAGCGCAATTTCAACATCACCATGGATCCGCCACAGGGCACAGGCGAAAAATACGAATCAAGCCAGAAGTATGAATGTACTGCAATTGATACAGGGAAGATTAAACTTAGCGTTTCCACCGAACTAAAAAAGACACCCGAAAATATCGCAGATCAACTGCCTTTATTACCTTTTCTCGTCGAGGGCGAAGTCACCCTCGATGCCGAGAAAGGTATGATGACAGAATCAATCATGAAGGTGGATAAAACGCTTAAAGGCCACCAAGGAGAGAATAGCTCCTACCGGATGTATTCTCTCTTCAAGGAAACGCTCATAAGCTCAAAATAAAGATTAGGAAGGAATCAAATCCTTCACTGCATCCTTTTCTTCAAGTAATTCCTGCAAGGTTGTTTGGAACTTTGCTTGGCCAAACGCATCCAGCTTCAGGCCTTCAACAACTTTATAATTGCCTTTGCCATCCGTCGTGCATGGGTAACCAAAAACCATATCCTTAGGCACACCATATTCACCTTGCGAAACAACAGCCATGCTAACCCAATCATTGGCAGGTGTGCCTCGGATCATGCTCTTCACATGATCAATTGCGCCGTTGGCGGCAGACATTGCTGAACTCATACCGCGCGCCTTGATGACTGCCGCACCTCGGGTCTGTATGGTGGTAACAAAGGTTTCTTCAAGCCACTTGCGGTCGGTGATGATCTGCTCTGCGGGCTTTCCATTAATTTTTGCATTGGAAAAATCTGGGAATTGCGTGTTGCTATGATTTCCCCAGATGGTCATTTGGGTTACATCGGTATTGGAAACACCAGCTTTTTTTGCCAAAGCAGTGCGGGCGCGATTATGATCAAGGCGGGTCATTGCGGTCCATCGCTCTGCAGGAATACTGCGCCCATTAGATCGTGCGACAAGGCAATTAGTATTACAAGGGTTACCCACTACCAAAATGCGTACATCCTGTGCAGCCTTGGCTGCAAGCGCCTTACCTTGGCCAACAAATATCTTCCCGTTTATGTCTAAAAGTTCTTTTCTCTCCATGCCTGCTTTCCTAGGAAACGACCCGACTAATAAGGCATAATTGCAGCCATCAAATGCTTTTTCCGCATTATCTGTAATCACGATTTCTTTTAATGTTGAAAAAGAACAATCATCAAGTTCCATAGCAACGCCCTCGAGGGCGGGCAATGCAGGGGTTATTTCCAGCAAATGTAAAATCACTTGGGTATCTGGCCCAAACACTTCGCCAGAGGCTATTCGCCCCAACATTGCATAAGCGACTTGACCCGCTGCACCTGTTACTGCCACCCTTACGGTTCCTGCCATGATAATCCCCTCAATCCTATAATAAAAAAAATCAATGAAGCTTCGGCCATCATACCCTCGACTTCATGCGTAGAAAACATATTTTATAAGTTACCAAGGCATGTGCGACTCGGCCACAACCTATTTGTAGGTTTACTTTTAAATTGATCGGGTTTCATTTGCTTTTGTCTCTATATTTTGTGGTCTTCTTACTCTTTTAGACATGTGAGGTTTAAAGAAATGGCAACAAAGATTGGTATTAATGGTTTTGGGCGAATTGGAAGAATGGTCTTCCGCGCTCTGATGGAAAAGAAATCCGAACTTGATGTCGTCGCCATCAATGATCTCGGTAACCCTAAAAGTCTGGCATTACTTCTTAAATACGATTCCGTACATGGCAAATTCCCACATTCCGTGGAAGCCACCGAAGACTCACTTATCGTTGCAGGCGTGACTATCAAAGTTCTTAAAGAACGGGATCCTTCCAAGCTTCCTTGGGGAGCCATGGGCGTTGATATCGTGATTGAATCCACTGGGCTTTTCACTGAAAAAGAAACTCCCAAGGGTGGCTTTATCGATCATATTAAAGCCGGCGCCAAGAAGGTTATCATAACCGCTCCTGCAAAAGGCGAAGACAAAACTGTGGTTATCGGCGTAAACGATCACGAACTTACCGCAGATCACCATTGCGTTTCTAACGCTTCTTGCACCACCAATTCCTTAGCCCCGATGGTTAAGACCTTGGAAGATAATTTCGGTATTGTTTGTGGTGTGATGACTACCGTTCACGCCTACACCAATGACCAAAATGTTGCTGATCAGATTCACTCTGATCCCAGAAGGGCTCGTGCCGCTGGTTGCAATATCATCCCAAGTAGCACTGGCGCAGCCAAAGCTATTGGCTTGGTTATTCCTGCTATGGCCGGTAAACTCGATGGCACCGCTCTTCGAGTTCCTGTACCAGACGGTTCCATCACCGACCTTACCGTCCAACTCAAACGCGAAGTCACCGTGGAAGAAGTTAACGCTGCTTTCAAGGCCGCGGCTCATGGCGTTCTTAAGGGTGTACTTGAATACACCGAAGACCCAATCGTTTCTTCCGACATCATCGACAACCCACATAGTTGTATCTTTGATGCGCTTTCAACTTTGGTCAGCCCTAAAGGCAAAGGCACCACGGTTAAAGTTTTCGGCTGGTACGATAATGAATGGGGCTACTCGGTCAGAACTGCTGATTTAGCTGTTAAACTTACCAAGTTGCTTAAATAATCATCGTTTATGTTTCAGGGGCTGGTCCTTCTATGGGCCAACCCCTTTTCTTTTTTTTCAGGACATATCATCCGATGGCTAAGAAAGACATTCATTCACTCCAAAACATCCATGGCAAAAAAGTCTTGGTTCGTGTCGACTTTAATGTTCCTCAGGATGAACACGGAAATATCACCAACGACCGCAGAATCCGGGGTGCAATTCCCACCATCAAGGGATTACTCGAAAAAGGCGCAGCTGTCATTGCCATGAGTCACCTTGGACGGCCCAAGGGCGACCCTGCAAAAGATGCACCCTTTAAAATGGATAAAGTCGCAAAACGACTGGGCGAACTTTTGAACAAATCTGTTCACAAAGTAGATAGCATTATTGGGCAAGATGCCAAAGACGCTGCCGCAAACCTTAAGGCAGGCGAAATCCTAGTGCTTGAAAATGTTCGATTTCATCCCGGCGAGCAAGCCGCAGATGCTAATTTTGCCAAAGAACTTGCAAGCTTGGGCGATATCTATGTGAATGATGCTTTTGGAACTTGCCATCGCAAAGATTCTTCCATGTTTGGCGTACCCGCGGCTTTAAAAGGCAAGCCCAGAGTCGTAGGCACACTCGTCGCCAAGGAACTCACAATCCTTGAACAACTCTTCAGCAATCCATCCCGACCAATGCTAGGGATTTTGGGGGGTGGTAAAGTTTCTGACAAGATCAAGTTCATCAAGGCCCTTCTTTCGAAAGTCGATAAAGTAATAATAGGTGGCGCAATGACCTATACCTTCATGAAAGCGCAAGGAAAATGCATAGGTAATTCTCGCGTTGAAGCAGATAAACTCGATATCGCTTCCGAACTTCTAGAACTGGGTAAGGGAAAAATCCAACTTCCTGTTGATCATCTTGCGGTGCAAAAGCTTGATGAACCCCAAGGCGCCAAAGTGTTCGAAGGCGAAATCCCAGAAGGCTGGATTGGTATCGATATCGGCCCCAAAACCATCGAACTTTATTGTGCAGAAGTTGCCAAATCTGCAACTATTCTATGGAACGGCCCTTTGGGCAAATTTGAAGATGAACCCTACAGCAAAGGTACCAAAGCAATCGCCAATAGCATGGCTGCTTCCAAAGGGGTTACCGTAGTTGGTGGTGGCGAAACTGCCGAAGCTGTCGAAGAGTTTGGCTTGGCCGAAAAGATGACCCATGTTTCAACAGGTGGTGGCGCTTTCCTTGAATATGTTGAAGGCACGCCTTTTGCAGCACTTGATGAAATTGATGACAAATAGAACCGGCGGTATTTCCACTAGTACCCAAAGAATAGCTGCAATACAACATTTAGACCTTTGGATTGATTACAGACTCCATAGAATGGCAACACAATTAATCGTGAAGGTGTTTTCCCAAACGAATTTTTCTTCAAGGTGGATGGCATTATGAAAGCTGGAATCGTCGGGTTACCCAATGTAGGAAAAAGCACGCTATTTAACGCCTTAACAAGCTCTAAAGGGGCACAAGCTGCAAATTATCCTTTTTGCACAATCGAACCTAATGAAGGTATCGTTCCTGTGCCCGATCCCAGACTCACCCGTATTACCAAGTTTATTGTGCCTCAGAAAGTCATCCCCTCCGCACTTACCCTGGTTGATATTGCAGGGATTGTTAAAGGCGCAAGCGAAGGCGAAGGCATGGGCAATAAATTCCTAACCCACATTCGCGAAGTCGATGCCATCCTTCAAGTTGTACGCTGCTTCGAAGATCCAGATGTCATCCATGTTGCAGGAAAAGTCGACCCATTAAACGACATAGAAATCATTGAAATCGAACTCATGCTTGCAGATTTACAAACCCTTGATGGCGCACTTTCGAAATCAGAAAGAAGCGCCAAAGGTGGAGATAAAGACGCCAAGGACCGAGTCGAAGCGATTAAAAAATCTCTCGAACATTTAAAAACAGATAGGCCACTACGCACTCTCAAACTTCCCGAAAATGAAGCCAAGGCCATTAGTGCCTTTGGTCTGATGACTGCAAAGCAAGTGCTTTATGTGGCAAATGTTGATGAAACCGACCTTGAAGGCAAAAGCCCAATGGTTGAGAAAGTGCGAGCGTTTGCAACAAAAGTGGGCGCCGAAGTCGTTCCCGTATGTGCAAAACTTGAAGCTGAAATTGCAGAACTTGATCCTGCAGACCGTGCCGAAATGATGGCCTCTGCTGGCATTTCTGAACCATCACTTGCGGTTCTTGCCCGTGCTGCTTACAAATCACTTGGTTACCAAAGCTACTTTACCGCTGGTGAAAAAGAAGTTCGCGCCTGGGCTGTTCCTGTTGGGGCTACTGCGCCTCAAGCCGCTGGCGTTATTCATACCGATTTCGAAAAAGGATTTATCCGGGCTGAAGTTTATACGCTTCAAGACCTCGAACAGTATAAATCTGAAAAAGATATCCGGGCCGCTGGTAAACTTAAAGTCGTGGGCAAAGAATATATCATGCAAGATGGCGATATCTGCCACTTCCTGTTTAACAACTAAATTCGTTAATCATTTTAATGCATACCTAGTGCGTTGTTCTTAATGTCCTCGAACACCCTAAAGCCCCCACGGACTTTCGCCCATGGTTACAACATACTGTTTGGGGCTGACCCGTGAAAAAGTAAAAATTCCCTCTCCCTGTTATCAATAAAGAGGAGGGTTGGCTTTGGGGCTGCTGGGTTATGTAATTAAATAAAATGATAAGGAAGAGACAACAAAGCCCACCGACTGCGGTTTAACTTCCATTTACAAGCCCACCGACTGCGGTTTAACTTCCATTTACAAGCCCACCGACCCCTCGAAAACCAAAGCCCACCGACGGCGTTCGGTGGGGTTCTTGTTAGTGTGTTTTGTATATTGAAAAAATACAGCCCCAGCGAACGCAGTCGCTGGGCTTTGGGTGGCTTTGGGGTCTGGCTGGGCTTTGAGGCTCTCTTTTTATGCTGGGCTTTGGGTGGCTTTGGGGCACTATTTTTATGCAGGGCTTTGAGGGCTTTGGGTTGGGGCTGCTCGCTGTGTAATTAAATAGAAGGATAAAGAAGATAATCAAAGCCCACCGACTGCGGTTTAACTTCCATTTACAAGCCCACCGACCCCACGACAATCAAAGCCCGCCGACTGCGTTCGGTGGGGTTCTTATGTGTGTGTAATTGAAATCGGCAGCCCCAGCGAACGCAGTCGCTGGGCTTTGGAGCATCTGGTTGGGCTTTGGGGCTGCTGGGTGTGTAATTCCCCTGGGCACGCCAATCTCCTGATTGGCACGACTGCTCTTCAACTGGCCAATCTCCTGATTGGCCGGGGTATAAATGCCAATCGGGAGATTGGCGTGCCCAGGATTAGGATTCTCAGTGTCAGAGCTTTTTGCGTCCTTACTGCATGTAAAACTTAAAGGTTCAAATAGAGCAGTTGCAGCGGGGTTTCCCCGTCGCAACTGCTCTGTCTTCAAACAAGCCAGCATCAAAGGTAAGAGCCCCATGGGAATGCAATCCATGGGCTTTGTAAGAAAAGTTAAAAGTAATAGCAAACAGCCGGGCTAGCGAAGCGAAGGGCCCTTTTCCCGGAGGGAAGAGGGTTGGGAGTAGGGGGAAGAAAAAGTAAAAGAAAGAAAAAGAAAGAAAAAGTGACAGAACGAAAAAAGCAAAAGTTTAGATCATGTAATCTGGGGAGAATATTCGGAGTCGTTTTGGTTGTATATAAACGACTTGGCCTGAGGAGACATTAAGTTCTTTAAATTTTGCGAAGTTAACTTCAACAAACACACGGGCCGTGGAATCCAAATCTTGAAGATGAATTCGGACAACAGGGCCAGCAGGGTTAATATGAAATACTTTCGCAGGAAGCGAATCACTTGCGGAGGGGGTGATTTCTATATCTAGTTCGTAAGGCCTTACATAAATAGTGTTAGAGCAAAAATCTTTTTGGGGTGGGCCTTTTAAGGTGCTATAGCCTGTAATTTTCGGTAGGCCATCTGCAATGATGCCTTGAAAAACATTAACCTGTCCGAGAAAATCCATGACAAAGGCATTGGCTGGATTTTCGAATACTTCTGCGGGAGGGCCAATTTGCTCGATTTTTCCACTTCGCATAACGACTACGGTATCTGCAACTGCAAAAGCTTCTTCTTGATCGTGGGTTACAAAAACACTGGTGACATGAATTTCATCATGAAGCCTGCGGAGCCATTCGCGCAGTTCCAACCGAACCTTGGCATCGAGTGCGCCAAAGGGTTCATCAAGTAAAAGCACTTTGGGTTGAGCAGCAAGGGCACGGGCAAGGGCAACGCGCTGCCTTTGGCCACCTGAAAGCTGGGAAGGGTATCTGTTTTCAAGCCCTTCAAGCCTAATGAGATGAAGCAATTCTTTGACGCGTAAAGCTATTTTATCTTTGGGCACGCCCCGAACACTAAGGCCAAAGCCGATGTTATCAAACACAGTGAGGTGCCTGAATAAGGCATAATGCTGAAAGACGAAACCAACATTGCGATCCTTGGCGGATTTTGAAGTTATTTCTTCATCTTTATAAAGCACGGAGCCTTCATCGGGATTTTCAAGGCCAGCGATGATACGAAGCAAAGTTGTTTTGCCTGAACCTGAGGGGCCAAGTAATGCAACTAGGTTGCCATCTGGGATATGAAGGCTGACCTTATCGAGAGCGCTGAAGCCACCAAATTTTTTACTAACATTTTTAACAGAAATGCTCATGACTTTTTCCCCACATCAGATTGCTGATCCACCATATTCTTTTCGAGACAAGTTTTAACCCCGAGGGTGATTAAAGCCAAGAAGGTAAGCACCGAAGCAAGCGCAAATGCAGCGGGCATATCGTATTCTTGGAACAACTTTTCAACACGCAAAGGCATAGTATCGTTAAGCCCAGAAATCCTACCCGAAACAACATAGACTGCACCAAATTCACCCATGGCACGGGCATTACAAAGAATGATTCCATAAACGAGGGCAAGGCGAATGTTTGGCAAAGTAATGCGCCAGAACATCTGCCAACCGTTTGCCCCTAGGCTGACCGCAGCAAGTTCTTCTTCTTCGCCATAGGCTTCAAGAACAGGGATAAGTTCGCGAACGATATAGGGAAGAGTGACAAAGCAGGTAGCAAGAACCAAAGCAGGGGTGCCAAAAAGAATTTGCATATTATGGCGTGAAAGCCAATCGCCCATCCACCCCTGCATGCCAAACATAAGAACAAAAACAAGTCCCGCGACAACAGGTGAAACAGCGAGTGGCAAATCCATGAGGGTAAGAAGGATGGTTCTACCGGGAAAGCGAAAACGAGCAATGGCCCAAGCAGCAGCAACGCCAAAGATAAGACTAAGAAAAACAACCCTTGGGGCGATGGAAAGGGTAAGGAGAATCGAATGCCTGGTATTAGGATTACCAAAAAGATTATCGAGATAAACGAAGGGCCCTTTTTCAAATGCTCTATAAAAAACATGGTAAACGGGTATGCCGATAATTAGGGTCACGACCCCTAAAGCCAGTGTGGTGAGGAGGTATCGAAGCCAACGAGGATCTTCGGGCCTTTTCTTTTTTAATGGAACAATATTAGTGGGATTATTTGCCACGACGCTTGCTCCAAATTTCGATTGTGTTGATGAAGGCAAGGAGAAGAAACGAGGCAACCAATAAAATGGTGGCAATAGCGGTGGCTTCAGGGAAAGCCATTTCTTCTAGGCGGGTTACGATAAGAACAGGGGCAAGTTCTGTTTTGTAGGGGATATTACTGGAAACAAATATAACCGAACCGTACTCACCCAAACCTCTTGCGAATGCCTGTGCGAAGCCAGAGAGTATTGCAGGAAAAACCGTGGGCAACAAAATGCGAAGAAAAACCTGAAGCCTACTAGCCCCCAATATAGATGCGGCTTCTTCAACTTCTGGCTCGATCTCTTCTAACACGGGTTGAACCGTGCGAACCACAAAAGGAAATCCAGTGAACACAAGCACCCAGACAATAGCGAATTTGGTATAAGCAGCGTTGATACCCAGAGGCACAAGAAACTGCCCGAGCCATCCACTTTCTACATATAAGCTGGAGTAAACCAAGCCTGCAACTGCGGTGGGAAGTGCCAAAGGCAAATCGATCAGGGCATCAACAAATCGTTTGAAGGGGAACTCATAACGAACAAGAACCCAAGCAACGAGAAAACCAATTACGGCATTGATAAGGGCGGCAATAAAAGCAGTGGTGAAGGTAAGCGAATAAGCAGCCCGAGTTCTTTCGCTCCAGACGATGTTCCAAAATTCCGTGAAAGAAAGGGAACCAGCAGTAATAAAACAAGCGGAAAGCGGAATAAGAACGAGCAAGCTAAGGTAAGTAACGGAATACCCAAGGCTTAAACTAAGGCCCGGAAGTGGACTACCTTTTCTAGGTTGCATAAAAGCCGCCAAACTCTTCTTAAAAAAAACAGCCACTAAAACTAACGCTTGCCTTCATTGCGGAGGGTCTTAAACACCTGGTCGAATATACCATCCTCTGCAAAAAAAACCGACTGCACTTCAGACCATGAATTCCCCACCACATTAAGATTAAAAAGTTTCATGGGCGGAAACTTGGATTCGAATTCCTTAGCGACGAAAGGATCGGAAGGCCGATAACCATTTTTTGCAATAATACGCTGGCCTTCTAGACTATAAAAAAAATTGAGATAGAGTTCAGCAAAATCTCTGGTGCCCTTAGAATCAACATTGGAATCCACAACCGCGATGGGCGGCTCAACCTTGATACTGGTGGAAGGGTAGACAATTTCGAGTTGCCCCTCGGATTCCTTTACCGCCATGAGAGCTTCGCTTTCAAAAGCGAGTTGAACATCGCCAATTTTCTTATGAAAAAAAGTGACTTGGGAAGCGCGTGCCGAGGCATCCATCACAGGAACATTTTTGTAGATATTTTTAAGAAAATTGCGAACCTCAGAATCTGAATGGCCCTTTTGCAACATATAGCCCCATGCACTAAGAAACACCAATCTGCCATTGCCCGAAATCTTTGGATTGGGCGTGATAATGCCAATGCCTGGTTGACCCAAGTCGTTCCAATCCTGAATATGTTTGGGATTACCTTTACGAACGACAAAAACAATTGCAGTGCTCCAAGGCGGGGAAACTACACCTTTGGTTTTTTCCCAACCGGGGTGAAGAAGTTTTTTTCGGGCAATGGATTCCATATCAATAAAGAGAGCAAAAGAGGCGATATCTGCAGGCAAGCCATCTGCGATAGAGCGAGCTTGACTTCCGGACCCGCCATGGGACTGAAAAATCTGAACCTTGCCACCCTTAAATTTTTGCCAATCCAATGCAAAAGCATCATTAATTTCGTGGATAACTTCGCGAGTAGGATCGAAGGAAACATGAAGAAGCTCGAGGGTGGAGGTAACAGCGCGTTTTTGAATGGGCTGAATAGCCAAGAATAAAAAACAAAAAGCGACAAAGCCACCAAATAAAGCAGCATTAGCCCCTGAGAATAAGAATTCGAACCTTTTCATTGCTTTGAACAAACCCCGAACAAACAAATATCATAATCATTATCACTTTAGTGATAATTGTTTGTTCTGTGAAGTGCAATCCATTCAGATTTTGATAATTCAACCAAAATATTTTCAAGCAAAAGTTTAAAAAGAGGGTTTGCAAACTGTATTAGGACTTACGCAGTTGCCCATAATTTGGTTGTTTAGGCAGTTTTCATCTTTTTCTGATCATCCTGTCTTTCCCAAATTCCACCCGAATAGGGGCGATTTAGTTCCAACTGCGTAACTCCTATGTATTTTAACTTTTCCTAAGATTCTAGCCTAAGGTTGCAATTGGATCTGCAGAGTGATACGATCTTTGCTGAAATAGCTTAAAATGAATACTATGATTAATATAATTTAGTGTTAGCAAATGATTAACTAAGGTCGCAGGAATCGCAAGCTATGAATCCGGGTGATGTAAACCAGCCAAGCGCATTGTCAGGCAGACCAAAACGAGGCGTTCCAGAAGGCCTTTGGGTTCGCTGCCCGGGGTGCAAAGCCAGCATTTTTCGCAAAGAAGCGGAAAACAAGTTTAACATATGTCCTGAATGCGATTACCACTTCTACATGCCTACCAAAGAACGAATCGATCAACTTCTTGACGAAGATAGCTTCGAAGAATGGTTCCGAGATCTTCGCCCATGCGACCCCCTAGGATTTAAGGATCGCATCACCTACAAAGAAAGAATTTTATCGGAACAGGCAAAAACATCGCTTCTTGACGCAGCGGCAGTTGGCAGGGGCTTTATTCGAGGCAGACCGGTGGTGGTTGGGATTACCGACTTTGCATTCATGGCGGGCTCGATGGGTTCTGTGGTGGGCGAAAAGCTATGCAGGGCAGCAGAAGAAGCAACCCGTTTAAAACTCCCTTTGATTTTCGTTAGTGGTTCTGGTGGCGGGGCACGCATGCAGGAAGGCATTCTTTCCCTTATGCAAATGGCCAAAGTTTCTGCAGCACTCGGAAGGCACCACCAAGCAGGGTGCCTTTACATAAGCGTGCTAACCAACCCCACGATGGGCGGGGTAGCAGCAAGTTTTGCTTTTCAAGGCGATATTATTATTGCAGAACCAGGCGCACTGATTGGATTTGCAGGCAAGCGCACAATTTGGAACACCGTTCGCCTAGAACTTCCAGAAGGTTTCCAGACCAGCGAATTTCTAATGCAACATGGATTTGTCGATCGAATTGTACACCGTAAAGATTTGCGAACCGAAGTTGCAACCATGGTCGATTATTGCGAAAAAGCTAACAATTCTTAACTAACCACCATGAATGGCAAGGCCTGCTAAGACAACTGCAGCGGTTTCGACTCTTAAGATAGTTTTTCCTAGGCAGATAATCTTCAGAGCTTTATCTAAGGCCAACTTTACTTCGGTGGGAGAAAACCCACCCTCGGGGCCAATCCAGATATTCACTTTTCTATGTGCGCCAAGAAGAATTTTTGCGGAAGGTTCAGCCTCAAGATTTGCAAACAAATTCAATGCTGAATTATCTATGTTTTGTACCGATTCTGCAAAGGTGATAGGTTCAGCAATTTCCATGAACTGATTTCTGAGACATTGTTTGCTGGCCTCGATCACACTTCGACGCAATTTATCGGTATTAATCTGCTTGGCCTTGATGACCGAATATTCACAATCAATGGGGACAAAACGAGTAACACCAATCTCTGTGAGTTTTTCGACAAGAAAATCGCAGCGTTGTGCTTTTGGAATCGATGCAAAAATGGTGAGATTAACCTTGGGCTCCCGGCTAACTACTTCCACAGACTTAACATCGAAGAGCACACAATTTTTTTTGGCTTCCAGAACTTCCGCGGAAAATTCTCTACCATCTCCTGAAAACAGGGTAACCATGCTGCCTGGGGCAATTCTGGAGACAACGGCAAGATGGTGGGCCTCGGGGCCTCGAATCTCCATTGTTCCTAAGCTTATTTCCAAACTGGTGTAGAATCGTTCCGACATTGTTGCTATTTCCTGTCCCAATATTTAGCCAACTGATGCGCTTTTAAGCCCGTTTCTTAAAACGCCTATGTTAACCGAGGTTATCGTGTCCAACATCCATAATCCTATAAGCAATTTGCACCTTACCAGAAAACAACTCGATGATCTCGATGTTCTGGTGCAAAAAATGCTCGCACTTCCAGATGCCAACTTACCTGCCTTACCTCAAAAAGCGGAGCCAGACTTTTCTTCGATGGGTATTTTTTCTCCGGGCGATTCGCCTTGGGACCCTAAAAAGATTGAACCAAACAACATTGCAACCGAAACGGTGCCTGCTAGCGTACACATGTCTAAAGAGGGAAATGAGCCAATTACCTTGCAATCAATTCTCAATAGGAACCCCCAAATACCTTCTAGATCATTTCCAAAAATCGAAGAAACCCAGGTTGAAACGGAGGCCGAAAACCTGCCTTCTTTCGAGCCAACTTCTGGCTGGAAACCCTCACCTTTAACTTGGGCACCACTAGCCCAATCATGGGAAAAATTACGCCAAGAAGAACTCGAAAAACAACAAAAAGAAAGAAATCATCAAACACAAACAAAAGAAATATCGACTCAAATACCTGCTGAACTTCTGAAGATCACTCCAATGGAAGTAAAACAAGATTCCGGCACTACAAAGGGTTCAACTCCCTTTAATTACAGTTCAAAAAGCGAACCCCGAGAAAGAAAAAAACCTTCCAAATTAAAAACATTACTCCTTGATGCAATTGGATTCGTGGGAATCCTCGTATTTGTTTGTGCTGCAGCTTTATATTTAAGCAGTTCTTTCGATTGGCCTATGAAATGAATTACTGTATCCTGTGGTAAGTTAGAAAATGAATTCGCTGGACAGGAACTACTTTCGAAATGAATGTTATTAACGAAAATTTACCCGAATTTAAAATCGCATCAGTAAACTATGGCCTCTATGGGATTCCCGGCGCTATTTTAAGCTATCTTGTACCAGGCCTCGGCCAGATCCTACAGGGGCGCATTGGCAAAGGCCTACTTTTCTTTTTCTGCGTCAATGGCTTGTTTTATTACGGCATGATGCTGGGCCAATGGAGCAATGTCTACCTACCGAGGGCAAAAAACCTACCCTCCATCTCTTTGCCACTGAATTTTAAAATACCCAATTGCATTGCTTACCGATTGCAATTTGCAGGGCAGTTCTGGATAGGAATATCGGCATGGCCCGCCATTTACCAAAACTACCAGTATGATGAAGAATCAGACCCCCCGCTGGATCCCTATTTTGGCAAATACCAACGCACCCCACCTGAAACAGAACTGAACCTGTTGCAAAACAGAAGCGACCGGTCTTGGGATCTAGGATGGGTCTACACTGTGATTGCAGGGGTCTTGAATATCATGGTTATTTACGATGCTCTAATGGGTCCGGTATTACTGATACCTGAAAAACCCAAAGCCCAATAGACTAAGGAATTGGATTGATGGAACCCTCTTTGATACCGATTATTGCTTTAGGATATTACTGGCATCTGCCTTTTTTAATCCTAGTAATAAGCCTCGTATACAGCGCAACCAGGCATGATGACTGGAAGATTATTGGCGTTGAAGCATACCGTTGGGGCGTAAGAATGTTTTCATTTCTTGGCATGATCGGGCTTTTTCTTTACATCATCACCTTGATACCCTAAATAAAAAAGGATGACATTTTCTTGTCATCCTTAAATTGATCTCGGATTTAAAAACCTGAAACAATTATTTGAGGTTGGCGGTGGAATCCTGTTTATCGGAGTCGATAAAACTTGTCGTAATGCGATCGCCTGACTTAAGAAACACTTTTCGTGTATCAACAAACTTACTGCCATTTTGATCCATTTCAATTTTCAGCAAGTAAGAATAAGATTTATTCGATTCAAGTTCTGGGGTTATGAAAGTACCAAACCCATCAATCACCGGAAAGGGCTTACCATCAACAAATAAAGTGCTGTTGGCTGGGATTTCTACAAAAAGCTTGGCTTTATTCGAATTAGAAGTTTGATTCTTTTCTGCAACTTTAGGCACCGGCAAAATTTCTTCAACCGGAGTTGCTGGTTTGGATCTTGGTATAACGCTTGCCGGCGAGGAATACATCGGGTTCTTCAAATAAGGCCCGTAGTAGGCCCCATTACCAGTCCCCTGATACGAATACCCAAAACCAGTATCGTAATAAGGGCCATAATTATAGGATGCCCCATAACCGCCGCCATAAACCCCATTCCGGTATACATAACCACCATATGCATTAACTGCATAAGCTTTCTTTAAATGCCAAGCGGGGGTTTCGGAATTGCCTGCAAGAGCAGCAAGTAAAATAACACTGTACATAAAACACACCTCTACTTAAAACGATGCGGAAAGCATTAAAAACAGATTCGCCCCACTCTACTTTTTAAATGTTACCTAAAATAACCGATATTCAAGAAATTATGTTCAAACTCTTTCTTATATAATGACTATAGGTAAGGAAGCACCACAATAATCGTTAACAACTAAACCATCTACGAACCCCATGAAGCCAATATACCTCGATTATAATGCCACAACGCCTATCGACCCAAAGGTTGCAAAGATAATCTGCGAATCCCTTAAGGGTGATGATTTTGGGAATCCTTCAAGCACCCACGCCTATGGAAAAGCAGCTAAACTTATTGTGGAAACTTCCAGACAAAAGCTTGCAAAGTCCATCAACGCAGAACCCGAAGAAATAATATTCACGGGGGGTGGCACCGAGGCCAGCAATCAGGCGATACTAGCGACAATGATGGCAGATTTAACGGGGTTTTTAAAAAGGTTTTTTACTAAAAAAGGCCACCTTATTATCAGTGCGATCGAACACCCTGCAACCTACAAGCCAGCACAATACCTTGAATCCTTGGGGTTTGAAGTAACCACCGTGGGTGTGGATCGTCAGGGGATGGTAGATCCTGCGGAAATCGAAAAAGCCATTCGCAAAAACACTAAGCTAATCAGCATCATGCATTCAAACAACGAGGTGGGAACATTGCAACCCATCGAGAAAATCTCCAAAATCGCCCGATCAAAAAACATTTTGCTGCACTCAGATGCAGCCCAATCCATCGGAAAAGTCCCGTTGGATGTCAAGCAACTGGGGGTTGATTTTCTCACTATTGCAGGGCATAAGTTATATGCGCCCAAAGGAATTGGCGCATTGTATATCCGAAAAGGTTCTAAGATAGGGTCCTATATTCATGGGGCAGGTCACGAATCTGGTTTAAGGGCGGGCACCGAAAATGTACATTACATCGCAGGGATTGGCGAAGCTGCGGTAATCGCAACAGTAAATCTCGCCCAAGAATTTACCCGCCTAACCAGCCTCAGGGAACAACTTTACCAAGGGTTAAAAAAAGGGCTAGGAGATAGAGTTGTGCTTAATGGCCATCCAACATTGCACCTTCCAAACACCCTTAATGTTAGTATCCTTGGGTGCAAAGGTTGGGAAATATTAGAACAAACCCCCGAAATAGCTGCCTCAACTGGGTCGGCTTGCCATGAAGGCAAGGTTTTGTATTCCGCTGTTTTATGCGCAATGGCAACCCCACAACGCCAATCAGAAGGGGCATTACGCCTAACCTTGGGGCGATATTCAACTACGGATGAAGTTGTACAAGCAACAGATTACATTTGCAAAACTGCACGAAAAATAATGGTGTGAACTAAAACTCTTTGGAACGAAGGTTTTGTGAACCCAATGCCATGGGTATGAGAGCCGACATCAAGCCAATTACAGAACCGCTCGCAAAGCCCGCAATAATAAAAAGAATGCCCGTGAACGAGGGGTTGGCATAATTATCCCCCGTGTGGTTCAAATGCCAGATTCCCGAAAGCAAACCCATCAAGAGGATTAGAAGAAAAAGAGAGATCACCAGATTTAAGGTGCCCCCGAAGCCTGCTGCAATTTTTGATGGATCGGTTTCCTTAAAGTTGGGAAGGCAAGCCCCCAAGCCAACACCCAATGCACAAATCGCAAGGCTTGCAATCAAGGTGGTCCAAATATGAACAAGATGATAATCAAATGGCATTTTCAACATAAAATCACTAAAGATAACTAGCATAATCGCAATCGGAGTGGTGCTCCAAAATGCAAAATGAAACTTAGACCAGAGAATCGATTCACGCGGCATGGGGACTAGGCCAAGTATCCAAAAGTTTTTGCCTTCAAGACTGATCATAGGAAAAACAAATCTTCCAATATAGGTGCATTGAAGCAACGAAACAGCAAAAAGATTGAGCAGGCTGACCCCATTTTGATAAGGCCAAGTTACCTCGCCACGAAAGGATCTGCGAACACTTCCAAAGTACAAAAAAAGCAAGAATCCAAATACTAACACCTGAACCCACTGCCTAGGTTCCCTGCGAAATGCGCGAAAATCTTTGAGGATAAGAGCCCTTCTGGAGGAACCAAGAAAACCCAAAGCTCTTTCAAATAGGCGATCCAGAAAAAAGGGTTTCATCGATTTCTTTGCGCTTGAACCAAAAGCTATCATCCTGTCGAAAGCCCTGCGATAAAGCACTTTTGAAAGCAATGCGCCTCCAAGATAAAGCATCATGCCGTTTGACCAAATTAGCAGAAGATTAAAGTTGGCTTTGGAAACATCACCCCGACCCGCAGCCCGCAGCCCCCGCGAAATCCAATACGAGGGAAGGCCAGACCATCTTGAGAACTCAAACTGCCTTAATGTCGCATCAACAAACTCACGATCAATACCATCTTTCTTTACCGAGCTGAAAAATTTCCCCATGTTTGAGACCACGATAAATACAAATGCAACAATCAAAATGCTAAAGAAAAGCTTTTTCCCTTTTGGTAACAGCCCTGCGATCAATAAGCAAAGTACGGCACCAATGGAACCGGGAATAAGTACATACCCGAAAAAGAAAAAAGGCAGGTAGAAATAAAAGAGTCTGGGTGAATCTGCAACGACACCAAAAGCAATAAGAATGGGGCTGCCTAATATCACAAAAGCCCAACTGCTAAAACCAATGGCTTCCACGAATCGGTAAGCAAATATACGATCGGCCTTAATGGGTTTCGTAAGCAAAAAGTTGGTTTCAGGAGAAGAAAACAAACCACCATATAAAATCATACCGGAAGAAAGCACGAGCAAAGAGCCAAGGGATAAAAACAGAAGGTCAAACAAAAGGCCAATAACACCGCCACCCAGAGGGAGTTTTTGATCCTTGAGAAAATTGAATCCCGCGAGGCTGGTTCCAAAGACCAACCCCCAAATGATGAAACTACAAAACAACAAAACCAAAGGCCTTATAAGTAAAACCCCCTTAAGCGCTGCAAACAAATTTGCAAAGGTACGCATTCGCATTTTAAACAAAGCAATGCCTGAAGCGGGGTATGCCCCCAGTACTGGGAGTTTAGATGGCCCGTTCAAATTTGGATGCTCATTAAAGCTTTTCATCCTGCTCCAATTTTTCGTGTGTCATCTTCAAGAATACCTCTTCAAGCGAACCACCCGTTTCTGATTGTTCTCTAAGCGACTCAAGAGAACCACAGGCAACCAACTTCCCCTGAAAAATTATGCCAATGCGATCTGCAACCTCTTCAACAATATCGAGGGAATGGGAAGAAAGAAAAATCGCCTTCCCCTGATCTGCCTGATTTCTAAGGACATCCTTGAGTTTCCTGACACTTTTAGGGTCTAAACCAACCGTGGGTTCATCAACCACCAAGACCTCTGGATCATGAAGCAAAGCAGAAGCAAAAACCATGCGCTGCCTCATTCCGTGAGAATAGCGTTCAGTTAAATCATCAATAAAATCCTCGAGGCTAAAAAGATTGTTGACCTCGATTATTTTTTGAGCAATCAAATCCCGCTGCATACCGTAGACATCACCGATGAATTCTAAAAACTCTCTGCCCGTAAGTTTTTCGTAAAGAAAGGGGAGGTCGGGAACATAACTAATAAGGCGCCTAGCTTGGTCACCCTGAGTTTTAAGATCATATCCGCAAATTTTAATCGACCCAGAACTTGGAAAAAGTAACCCACATAGCATTTTGATGGTCGTAGTTTTTCCGGCCCCATTTGGACCAAGAAATGCAAAAAGCTCACCTTTTTTTACACTTAAATCCATATGATCCACAGCAAGCTTGTCTCCATACTGCTTGCAAACATCAAGGATTTCGATTGCAGGAACCGCATTGGCATTAGTAGTCATTGAACATCCACGAATTAGTTTAAACGAATTAAATCCCACTCCATCGATTCAGACAATCGATTTTTCTGCCTGATTACCATGCCGTTTTGCACGCCCACCCAAACAGTTGATTCGAGGTCGCTTCCAGTATAATCGATGATTAGGCAGGGGATTTTTTTTCCTCCCCACATCACATCAACGGTCTCACTGCGAACTTTGGCAATTACAGACCCCGTGCCCTGATCCATTCCTCCTTGAGCAACTCCAGCAGAAAAGGCCATCGATAACGGATCAAAAAAAGGCTGCTTCCAAGTGCGCCTTGGGTAAAGACCAAGAATACGATTCACAGGTAAAAACGGCTGAAATACCGCTCCAGAAACTGGTACATCCATTGAATCAAGCTTAAAGGTGCGTTCCCCCAAACTGGTTTGCGCCTTTACCACAGGGCTTAGCAAACCACGGGTAACATTTCCACTAATCTCGAGCATTAATGGAAAATCAACACCTCGGAGTGATTCGATTTGCACCTTGGTCTGCAACCCAAGCATATCGCCATCCCTATGAACACGAATTTCATTCCGCATCAACTTAAGGTTCAAAAAATCCCGGGCAGGCTTCATCCCAGGGTTAGTAGGCTGGGTATATTCTGCCCACAACCAGAACTCATCTTCTTCGCCATCCACCAGGGTAACACCCGTTCGAAGTTTCAAAAAATCTTCCCCACGCACAATCACCTTCCAGTTTACCACTGGGCGAAGGTTTCCTGCTTCATCCGCCAAATCAACATAAAAAGAGGGTGGCTGCCCCGAACGAATCCTAGGAAGTATTTCAGCATAAAAAAGTGAGGTATTAACTACAATAAACAGCATAACGATCATCACACTTATCAATCTTGGTGGCATGAATCGTTCCTATTTGTTAAAAATAAATCCTTGATAGTTATTTTATATAGGATGAAACTAACACTTTATAGGCTGGTTACTCATAGAATTTTATCGTTCTTTATTAATCCAGCTTTTTAAACAAACAGGGTGAAAGCAGGAAACCCGATATGACTGAGAAAAAACTAATTGTTGGTGTGCCAACAGAAATCAAAAACCACGAGTACAGGGTTGCCCTGACTGCGGTCGGAGTGGATGAACTTTGCAGGGCAGGGCACCAAATCTTAATTCAAACGGGTGCGGGGTTAGGCAGTGGCATAACGGACCAAGATTACCTTAAGCATGGCGCAACTATAATTGCAACATGCGAAGAGATCTGGGCACGCGCAAACCTTATTGTAAAAGTTAAAGAACCCCTAGAGGCAGAATGGCCTCTGATGCGAAAAAATCAGGTTATTTTCACTTACTTTCATTTTGCTGCAGATGAGAAACTTACCCAAGCCGTGATGAAAAGCGGGGCGACCGCTGTTGCGTATGAAACCATCAAAGATTCATTTGGGCACTTGCCATTGCTTACCCCAATGAGCGAAGTCGCAGGAAGAATGAGCATTCAAGAAGGTGCAAAATATTTGGAAAGGCCTTTCGAGGGAAGAGGCATACTTTTAGGTGGGGTTCCCGGAGTAGCACCTGCTAATGTTGTTATTTTAGGGGCAGGGATCGTAGGTTCGAACGCTGCCAAGGTTGCAGCAGGGCTTGGTGCCAATGTCACCTTATTGGATATCAATCTAGACCGGCTTAGATATCTGGACGATGTAATGCCCAAAAATGTAACCACCATATTCAGCGATAGGCATAGCCTTAGGCAAAGCCTTGCGACTGCAGATCTTCTCATTGGTGCGATTTTAATTCCCGGAGCAAAAGCCCCGCATCTTGTAAAAAGAGAAGACCTTAAAATAATGTTGCCTCGCGCCGTGATCATCGATGTTGCAATTGATCAGGGTGGTTGTGTGGAAACCTCAAGGCCCACCACGCATCACCAGCCAACTTTCATTGTTGATGATATTGTTCATTACTGCGTAACAAATATGCCCGGTGCGGTGGGAAGAACCAGTACCTTTGCGCTTACAAATGTAACGCTGCCATTTGTACTGCAACTTGCAAAGATGGGAATTGAAGCCGCTGCGGAAAAAAACCGTGCTATTGCCTCCGGCATCAACATTTTCGAAGGTAAAATAACCAACAGTGCGGTGGCCCAAACCTTCGGCTTGCCGTTCTCTCCGATTGCGGGATCAAACTAATGTCGATTGACGCCTCTAAAGAAAACAACTTTTTCATTTCCGTAAGTCAGCTAAACACCCTAGCAAAAGACTTACTGGAAGGGCAATTTCCATCTCTCTGGATAGCTGGAGAAATATCAAATCTTTCTAAACCTGCGTCTGGGCATGTCTATTTTTCGCTTAAAGATGAGATGAGCAGTGTAAGAGCGGTAATATTTAAAGGGCATGCACTAAGGCATGGGCGCAACCTGCAAGAAGGAAAAAAAATCATCCTTCGAGGCAAACCCAGTCTTTACGCTGCGCGAGGCGAGTTTCAAGTCATTGGCGATGATGTAAAACTGATGGGGATTGGCGAACAGGAACTTCTTTTAAGACAACTTAAAGAAAAACTTAAAGCCAAAGGTTACTTCAATCAGGAAAGGAAAAAGGCTATCCCGCCTTTTCCGAATAGGATCGGGTTGGTCACAAGCGCTACGGGTTCAGCTGTACGGGACATGCTCGAAGTGCTTGGGAAACGATGGCCGCTTGCAGAAATCTGGATTTCTCCCTCAAGAGTTCAAGGCGACTCTGCCCCGTTGGAAATAGCTCACGCAATAAAATTATTAAACCGGGCCAGCCAGTTTGAAAATTCCAAAATCGATGTAATGGTAGTGGGCAGAGGCGGGGGCAGTTCGGAAGACTTAGGTGCTTTTAATTCAGAAATCGTTGCAGATGCACTTTACGAATCTTTAATCCCAACCGTAAGTGCGGTGGGCCATGAGGACGATTTTACACTCGCAGACCTTATTGCAGATTTAAGGGCACTAACCCCCACCGAGGCTGCAACTAGAATATCGCCAAACCAATACGAAATCGTTGACCATTTGAACGCATCAGCAGAATACATGCATCAGGCTATTGCGCTTAAAATTCAAAAGTTCCAACAGTATTTAAAACTGCTCGCCACCCGGAGATGCTTGCAAAAACCATTGGATTATTTAAACCAAAAATCCCAGCGTTTCGATGACACGATCGAGAAATTCAATCGTTCTTCAAGCACTTTTATGCGAGAAAAAACAGAGAAAGTTGCATTTTTTATCGAAAAATTGCAAGCACTCAGCCCGCTCAATATTCTTACGCGTGGCTATAGCATTACCATGAAGGCAAAAGAATTTGAATCTGATAAAGCTACGGTCATTGCCTCGTCGGAATCTTTGGCAATAGGTGACTTCCTTTGTACGAAGCTGTACAAAGGAACGATTATCAGTGAAGTTAAAAAAATTGAAAACTAAACATCTTTTGGAGGGATAAAACATCATGGCCATTAAAAAAAACACGGCCTATAAATTCGAGACATCACTTAAAGATCTTGAAGAAATTGTTAGGGAACTTGAAAATAGCCAAATCGATCTTGATGAACATCTTAAGCTTTATGAAAAAGGTATCCGCCTGATTCAAAGCTGCCAGCTAAGCCTCAAGGAAGCTGAACAAAAAATCCAGCTTTTAAGTGGGGTTGATTCCTCGGGGGAACCTCTTTTGGAAAAATTCAATCACGAATCTACCGAAGGAAAAGAACAACAAGTATTGTTTTCTGTAGAAAAAGACAATCTTCCCAGTTAACTTGATCGACAAAGCTTGCGTGACCGCTAATGTTTCACAATTGATTGAGCGAAGCTTGCAAAGTGTATTATACCCGTTGGTAGTATGATGGGAATAAATGATAGAATGTACCATTAATGTTTGCCCTTGGTATTTAAGGAAACAAGAGTGCTGCAAAAGATATCCATGGAACAGGATAATTTCCTAAGTGTTTGGAAAACCCTCGCATCCAAAGTTGATACGCATTTAAGTAATTGCCTTCAACTGCAAGAAGGTATGCCTGTTCGTTTATTAGAAGCGATGCGTTATAGCGTGCTTGCACCTGGCAAAAGGCTTAGGCCTGTTCTTGTTTTACTGGCATCAAACGCCTTTGGTTTTGAAAACACAAATCCTTGGCCCGCGGCTTGCGCTGTGGAATTTATTCATGCTTATTCTTTGATTCACGACGATTTGCCTGCTATGGATGATGATGATCTTAGGCGGGGTAGGCCAACTTGCCATAAAGTATACGGCGAAGCTTTGGCAATTCTTGCAGGCGATGCGCTTCTCACAAAAGCCTTTGAAGTGCTTGCCAAGAGTTACCCGGCTTTAGCAGGTGCAGAATGCTGTTTAGAATTGGCAAAAGGGGCAGGGGCCAGCGGCATGGTGGGTGGCCAAGTAGAAGATTTAGCATGGGAAGGAAAACCCGGAGTTCGAGCAGAAGATCACCCTAAGGAGGCCACAATAGGGCACTTAAAGAATTTACATGACAGAAAAACCGGGGCATTGATTCGCGCAAGCCTTAAATTAGGGGCGATTGTTTCATTCGCTAGCCAAAACCGAACCCCCCCTGAAGATTTGTTGCAGATACTTGATAATTACGGTCAAAATATAGGTCTTGCATTTCAAGTAACTGATGATCTTCTCGATGTTCTAGGAAAATGCGAATCTGCAGGAAAACGGGTTGGAAAAGATGCGCAAAAGGGTAAACTAACGTATCCGGGTTTATTGGGGATTGAACAGAGTAAGCTTTTAGCTTTAGACCTTTGTAAAAATGCACAGAATCTGGCAAGCCAACTTGGCCCCAATGCTGCGCCCCTAGTTGATTTGGCGGAGTACCTAGTTTCACGAGATCATTAGTATAATGAACTGACGATCTGGCAATCGACGCCGGATTTTAGGATGCACAAAGGATAGTTGCAATGCTTAGAATTCTTCCGAAAATAGAAGGCCCCGAAGATCTTAAACTTCTTGACCAACAGGAACTTGCAGTCCTTTGCCAAGAGATGCGTGACGAATTAGTCCGGGTATTAAGTTTAAGGCCCGCACATTTCGCCAGCAATTTAGGCGTGGTTGAATTGTGTGTTGCCCTTCATTTAAGCTACGATTTCACCAAAGATCGTATCATCTGGGACACTGGGCATCAGATTTACCCCCATAAATTAATTACTGGCAGATACCGGAATTTCGATACGATCCGCACTAAGGGCGGCTTGATGGGATACCCTAATCCCGCAGAAAGCGATTTCGATCTTTTTATGACCGGCCATGCAGGTTGCAGCCTTTCTACTGCGCTAGGATTAAAAGTTGGTGATGACCTTAATGGCAACACGGATAGACACAGCATTGCAGTAATCGGAGATGGGGCCTTGCCCTCGGGGATTGTTTTTGAAGCCCTTAATAATGCGGGCGGACTCAATAAAAATTTCCTCGTCATCCTTAATGATAACGAAATGTCGATCTGCCCAAGAGTAGGGTCGCTTGCCAAATGCCTTGATAAAGCAAGATTAACCTCTCTTTATCAGGATTCAAAACGACAGTTAAAAGATCTTCTGGAAAAGATCCCGTTTGGTGGCGTTGCCAAACAGGCACTTGAGCAACTAAAAGACGGACTTAAAGCGTCTCTAATGGGCGGACGACTATTTGAAGAATTCGGCTTCCGCTACTTCGGCCCCATCGATGGCCATGACTTACCCGGACTGCTAAAATGGTTTGAAGACATCAAAGAACAAAACGGCCCGATTCTTCTGCATGTTCTCACCCAAAAGGGGTGTGGCGTACCGCAAGCAAGCGAAGATCCAGTTACATTTCATACTCCTCCTGTTTTTGAAAAAGTTGGCCCTGAAAGGACCCTTATTTCAATGAAACGCGGAGGCAGCAAAGGTTACACCGATGCTGTTAGTTCAAGCATTTTCAAAATCATGCAGGAAAATAAAAAAGTTTGCGTTATCACTGCAGCCATGTGCCAAGGAAATAAACTGGAGAAGATCCGTGAAGTATTTCCTGAACGGTTTTTTGATGTGGGCATTTGTGAATCCCATGCAGTCGCTTTTGCAGCGGGCCTTGCGAAAACGGGTAATAGACCTATCGTTGATATCTACTCAACTTTCTTGCAACGATCGTTTGATCAGGTTTTTCAGGAAGTATCCTTGCAAAATCTTCCGGTGTTATTTTGCCTAGACCGTGCGGGGGTTACAGGCCCCGATGGCCCCACACATCATGGTGCATTTGATAACACCTATATGCGGGTTTTCCCTAATATGACGGTAATGGCCCCAGGCGATGAACTTGATGTTGAACCGATGATTCGTCTTTCGCTAGCCCACAATGGCCCAACGGTTATTCGTTACCCAAAAGCTAACCTAGAGCGTATTAACCGCGATTTTGTACCCCTTGAAATAGGGCAAGCCGAAGTCCTTGAATGGGGCGAAGACATTATCCTTGTCGCTTATGGAACCCTCCTTGTCGAATGCTGCAAAGCTGCTGATATTTTACGAGAAGAAGGCCTGCATGTTGGTGTAATCAATGCCAGGTTCTTAAAACCACTCGACAAAAACACCTTGTTTAAGGCCATGGAAGAAACTAACTTGATCATTTCAATTGAGGAAGGATCCTTGGAGGGCGGGTTTGGTAGCGCTCTTCTTGAAGCTGCTAACTCTTCGGGTATTGAAACCCGAAAGTTGGTTCGCCTTGGGTTTCCTGATCATTTTGTCGAACATGGCGAACGAAGCGAACTTCTTCACGACTTGGGGCTTGATGCTATTGGGATAGCCAATTCTGCAAAACAGTGGCTTGCCAAGGATGTTCACGCTTCCAGGCAAATTCTTGGTAAATAACAAATGGACCAGTACACTTGATGAAAATTTTCATCCTCGGAAATGCCCAACGCCTCGGGGTAACAACCCAATCCGAAATACTGCTTCCCTTGCTTAAAAAGCACTTTGAAGTTGTCTTAGTTGATCTTGAACAAAAAGCAGACCTTTCAAAATATAAGGCCGATTTTACTTTTGTTTTGGGCGGGGATGGCGCCATCCTTCGTGCAGCAAGGCAAATGGGTTATAATCAAATTCCAGTACTTGGCATAAACCTAGGGCGACTAGGCTTCCTTGCAGACCTTAATATTGCGGAACTTGAAGAATGTATTCCGGAGATCGCTAAAGGCAATTTTAGGATTACCAATCACCTAATGTTTGAATGCCTCACCGATGTCAAAGATAAATCCGGACCTTTTCTTGGCCTTAATGAAATTTCGATTCATGCAGGTGCACCTTTTCATATGATCGAAATCGCTTTGATTGTCGATGGCGAAACTGTTTGCACCTATATGGCAGACGGATTGATAATGAGTACGCCAATCGGATCGACCGCCTACAACCTTTCTGCGGGCGGACCTATTTTAAATCAAGAAATTGAAGCGTTTGTCATTAACCCCATTTGCCCCCATGTACTTACAAGTCGGTGCGTAGTTGACTCCTCTGCTAAGGTTTACAATTTGGTGGTGAACCGAGTAACTAAGGGTACCAGCCTTGTAATTGATGGGCAGGAAACAATCCCCCTTATTAAGGGCTCCAGCGTTACCTTCAGAAAAGCACCGGTCAAATTTCAATTAGCTAAAGTTGCTAATAAGAACTTTTATCGAACTCTTCGTGAAAAACTGAACTGGGGCATGCACCCAAATTACCGTAACGAATCTAACTAAACCCATGCAGAAAAACAACTTACATTGCATTAATGCTGTTATTTCTGGATTAGTCCAAGGCGTTGGTTTCAGACAATCAGTACTTCAAATCGCCCAGCATTTCGAGCTTGGCGGTAGGGTCAAAAACCTCCAAAATGGTACGGTCGAACTCTCTGCGGAAGGGAACAAGGAAATGGTTGACTCGTTCCTGCAAATGGTAAAAGATAGATTTCATGAAAACATCACTGATTTACAGGTAAATATTGTTTCTTCTCTTGGTTATGTTGGCTATAAGATAGAATATTGAAGTGTTGTTTTTTTCTTGGGGCTTTGTGAACTAATGAACTTATCGTTTCAACAATGGTTAATTGAATCTGGCTTTGTTTGGGCGCAATTTTTGATCGCGATTCCTTGGATGGTTACTCTATTCTTTTCAGAAAACAACGCCTCTGAAAAATCAAAAACTCCTGCTTTATTAACCACCTTGCTTACTATGTTTATTTTAGGCGGAATTTTTCCTCCGATTTTCCACACCTTCCTCCAAGAAACCAATAGTATCGAAACCGCTGGACGAGTTTATGGCGCAGTCTTTCAAACTCAAGTTATACTTGACACCTTTGTTCTGACTTTTTTCGTGCTGCTTAAAATCTGGCCAAAAGGCGGCGCTGTTGCCCAAGCTGCTTTTCGTGAAGGCATTAGGCAACCTATGTTTTGGCTGCTTTCCAGCCTCGCACTGTTTGCACTCCTTGTTTCCCCTTTCATTCCTTATTTTACTTTCGGCGAAGATCTTATCATGGTGAAAGAGCTGGGTTACGATACTATCATGCTTGCAGCAGTAGTATTTGGAACTTTAGCAGCCAGTATTTCTGTTAGTGAAGAAATTGAAGGCCGTACCGCGGTCACCCTCATGAGTAAGCCAATTTCCCGAAGGCAATTCCTATTAGGAAAATTTGTTGGCATCCTACTTTCCGCTTTTCTCATGTCTTCAATTTTGTTTGTTGCTTTTCAATCCATCCTCCTTTACAAACATTGGCTTGATAAAATGGATCCAGTCTCCAACCCAGAATGGATCAAACTCTTTTTATCCACCTCAACTTTACCATCTGAAACTACAGATCTTATCAACGGCACGGCCTTCTGGATACAACACACACTTGAAACCTTTCCGGGTCTAATTCTTAGTTTTTGCCAAGTTAGCGTTTTGGTTTCTATTTCGGTTTCTCTTGCAACACGATTGCCTATGGTCGTGAATCTAAGCACGGTTCTAGTAATTTATTTCCTTGCACACCTTACCCCTGTTTTAGTTGCGATTGGTGAAAAATCTAAAGCTGCAGACCCTGATTCGCCTGTCTCTAGACTTCTAGGATTTATGGCAGGAGTCTTTGACTTATTCCTGCCTGGCTTGGAGTTTTTCCGTGTTGGACCAGCAATCGTTGGCGATACTCCACCAGATTTCATCCCCTTTGCAATTTATGTTTTATCCGTTAGCTTTTACGGCTTAATTTACACAAGTGTAGCACTTATAATCGGCCTCATTTTGTTTGAAGATCGAGATTTGGCTTAAGTTGTTATTCGCCACGGATTTGGCACTTACACGGGTGGGATATGCCCGATATTATTGACCATGAACTGTTTTTTTTAAAGCTCATCAATTATCGTTCTACCGATCGATGGTTGAGATACTTAACATTTTTACTTTCGTTCCTCAAGTATTCAGCAATCTTATTTGTATTATTTCTTTGCTGGTGTACCTGTTTTTTTCTATTTTCAGAAGCAATTCCATTTGTAAAAGATGGAACAGAATTAGTATCAGGGCCCAAAACTTCATCTGCGATTGTAAATCATTTTTGGGCATGGATTACACTTCATGGATGGGGCCCTAACCCACAAATCGCAATTTCCATTCTCATTCCATCTTTAAGCTTTTCATTTCTTCTGACCCGATTACTGGAACAATCCATCTGTTATTATGGTGCAGAAAAACAACTCTCAATTATTCGAAGAGTTTTCTACCAAAATGATTTTTTGAAGTCCCAGATGTCTCTTCTAAACAACTCAGGTAAAATCTCGAATGTAAATAATCTCATAGCAAAAACAGGCGAACTATTATTAATTTACACTTCCAAAATACAACCAACGATTATTGCAATAGTTGTCTTTATTACCGCCGGCCTGCTGGCAAATACTGCTCTTTTCCTTATCTTTTCTGGCATATTTTTTTTAATCCTTGCCATTCAGACAATTCTTGCAAACAAAATTAACCTTTTTTTGCAAAAGCAAAAAACTTCTTCTGCAATTCAATCTGCATGGTTTTTAAAACTATATAATGTCATGGCATTCTCCAAAGCTTTTGGACTTTCGCACATTTGGCTCAGTAAACTTTCTCTTGCGTCTAGCATCCACTTAAACACCAAATTAAGAATCAACCTATTCATCAACCTTGAACAATACCTTGTATATTTTTGCTTTATAATGTGCCTAGGGATATTTCTTATTCTATCTGAAATTTTCATCACTTACAAAATCTCAAACGCCCCAGACTTATTCGTCTCAGGAACGATTGCTTTTTTTACTGCTTTTTACACTAAATTTTTAATCGATTGCAAAAACATTATGGCCCAGAATTACCCTTCAACAACAACCCTATTTAAAAAACTAGAAGATAAGTCTGGTTTCGCCCAACAGAGTGAAGGCTCACTTATTTTTCCCGTTTTTAAAACAATTTATTTGGATTCTATTTCCATTAAAAACAGCCTCAGCGAACTCTTGTTTGACAATATTACACTTAACATCGAAAAAAACACACGCATAGGTTTTGCAGGCTTACATAAAGAACAACGAACTGCGCTTGGCCTACTTTTATCATGTGCACTTACCCCTGATATAGGTGAACTGCGCTTCGATAACACCAACGCAAGAAGTTTAAATATTAATTTAATTCCGAAACAAATAACTTTCGTTTCAGAACGATTTGAAATCATGCCTGACACTTTTCAAAACATCATTTGCAATTACTCGCAAACCCCGGACTGGCCGAGGATGCTCGAAGCAGCAAAAAAAACAAATATCCATGCGACTCTGCTAAATCATCCGGGTAGCTACGAGCTTTGCTACGATCCCGAAAACAGCTCTTTTGATTCACTTTTTCAATTCCTAATGGGGATAACGCGATCCATGTATCTTGATGCAAAAATATTAATCCTTGAAGAACCATCCATTCTTAATCCAACCCAAAGTCAAGATTTAATCAATTCTGTTTACGAAAAAACACTTGCAGGGAAAACAATTGTTTTCCTCGGGGGAAGCGAATCCACATTTTCTACTTGTGATAAAGTGTACTTATTTGAAAACAAAAGGATCATTGCATCTGGCACACACAAAACCCTTTCTCAAAGTTACCCCGGATACCACTTAGTAAAAAATCAATAATCTCTAAGAATCGGTACGATGAATTTTTGTGGTTCGCCCCCGGTCACATGAACTTTTTTGTCCCAGTCCACAAAAACATTCACCTCGCTACGAACACCAAACTCTTCAAGATAAATCCCAGGTTCAATCGAAAATAAACTTCCAGGTAATATTTTTCTAGTATCCATGGTCTCTAATCCATCAATATTTGCTCCATTCCCATGGGTTTCTTTCCCAATGGAATGCCCTGTTCGATGGCAAAAATATTCCCCATAACCGGCATTAACAATTACTTCTCGCGTTACCTTATCAATTTCCCACCCTTCAATTGGAATGCCTTCCGCGAAACCTTTTCTAACTCTTTCAATCGCCTCATCGCGGGCACGAGCTACAATATCAAAGATCTTTGTGAATTTATCAGGCACAACTGTGCCAACAAACCCGGTACGAGTCAGGTCACTGTAAATTCCTTCGGCATCGTTCAATTTGGCCCACAAATCCACAAGTATAAAATCTCCTTCTTGAATCTTTCGGTCTGTTTCGGAGGAAGTGGAATAATGCGGATCACCGCTGTGTGAATTAACACCAACAATCGGCGGATGATCGGTAAACAGATTGTTTTTGGAAAAATGATCCATAATTATCCGGACAACATCACTTTCTTTGATTTCATTTTTTTTTCGTACCGAATCTGCAATAAAACGAAAAACAACCTCATACGCTTCTCGCGTATGAACTGCAGCATCAAGATGATTTTGAAATTGTTTTTTATTAAGGCAAGATTCAAAGACTTGAATCAAATCCCCAGAAGAGACCACATCAACCCCTAAAGATTTAACGAATTCGATAGTTCCAGCATCAACCCTGGAAAGGTATGGAATGGCATTATTGGGAGAATATTCCATTGCAATTCTTTTTTTTCCTTCCAAAACCTTTTTCAAGGATGACTCCAATTCCTGCCAACGAAGATAAATAGTTGAAATCCCTGGATAGGAGGCAAGTGCTGAAGGTTCGATCCTATGATTAATTTTTACAGGGTCACCACTTGCAGGAATAAAATAATACCATCGTCTAGAAAGAAAAAGCTTTTCGGATAAGCCTAATACTCGCCTTGCCAAAGGGTTGCAAAACCGAAAATCGTAGAGTAACCAGCCATCGAAACCAAATTCTTTTAATTTTGCCTGAATCTTTTCAAGAGAAAACACAACTCACCTACAATCTATTAGAAGTAAAATTTAATCCTGAACTATCATAGGTTATAATCTAAAAAGTGATTTAACCCATAATTGAAATTATCGAAATCAGATTATCATGGATATGGATCAATTCAATCTTGAACTTTCAGACCCAAGGCACCAATTCCATTTGATGCACATGGAAATTGCACTTGAGGAAGCTAGGTTTGCTGCGGAAGAAGATGAGGTTCCGGTTGGTGCCTTGATTGTTTCCGCCAATGCGGGCATCATTGCTAGAGCCCACAACCAAAGAGAATTACTGAAAGACCCTACAGCACATGCAGAAATGATAGCCATCACCCAAGCTGCACAATTTTTGCAATCTTGGCGTCTTGAAAACTGCATTTTATATGTAACCCTAGAACCTTGCCCCATGTGCGCGGGGGCCATTGTTCAATCGCGGATACCTTGGGTCGTTTACGGCTGCATGGATCCCAAGGCCGGTGCATGCCATTCCCTTTTTAATCTTTTAAATGATCCCAGACTCAATCATCGAAGTAGGGTTGTCCCCGGTGTGCTTGAAAATGAATGTTCAAGCATTCTTTCCGAATTTTTCCAGAAAAAAAGGAATAACCGTAAAGGTTCTCCTAAATTGTCTTAATCCCACGATGTTTTCAATTTTATATTGCCAAACTTATTACTCACTTTTAATCCTGTGGTAGATTCCATTTGATACTATTTTTAAAAGAGATTTTGTCATGCGAATACTGGTCACAACCTTGATTTTATTCTTTTTGGGGCTTACCGCTGAAGCTGCGGATAACCTTCGAATATTTTCCCAACCTGAAATCCCTTCCCAAGAAGTCCTTGATAGACTCAACCTTAAAATGATGTGGCGTGCTTTCTCCCCCATGGAAGGGAAGAGAGATGGCTACCATGATATTCAAATTTCAGAAAATCAAATAATTGCCCAGACTCGAAGCGGAACCATCATTGTTTTTAATTCAGAAACCGGCGAAGTCGTCTGGAAAACCAACTTCGGTAAACCTTATGAAGTATTCTTTAATCTTGCGTTTAATGATAAATTTGTTTTCTCGGTAAATGAAAATGATCTTTATGCCTTTGACAGAAAAACCGGTAATATTGCATTTCAATCCAGTTTTGGCATATCGATTTCCGCCCCTCCTTCTGTAGACAAACACCACCTTTTTCTCTCAGGATCAAATGGAAGAATTTACTGCTATGCTTTACCACTTTTTAAAAAGAACGGTGAATTTCTAGGTTATGAAAAATCTGACTTTTTCAATCGTATTACCAAAAAAGCGATTGTTGATGTTCCCGATAATGATGCGGAAGCCAACGCCCTAGTTGCACCAGTTGGATCTTATTCTGCTCGCTCGAGAGGCCCTCAACCAAAAATTATTTGGGAATTTCAAACAAGACTCATTTTAAATTACCCTTTACTTATCACTGAAGAAATTGTTTCTGCAGTTGGCGTTAGAGGCGACTTGGTTGCTCTTAATAAGCATTCAGATATTAGCCATACGACTATCGAAGCTAATCCTGGGTACTCAACAGATAAGAATGTTATTGTTCCGGCTTCCCTTTATGAATCCATTGCTTATGTTGGTTCAATGGATGCCTGTTTGCACTCCTTTGATTTGCAATCTGGAAAGCTTTTATGGCGTTACACGATAGGGAGCACAGTCCACCATCGTCCATTTGTAACCGACAACGAAATATTTGTGACTGGTGAAAGAAACGGGTTAACTAAACTTTTTCGTGAAACCGGTTTACCCATGTGGAACATTAATAATGGAAATCGTTTCACCACTTCCCAAGAAAAGTCTGATCGTATTATTGCGGCAAATTCTAAATTCCTTTACACGCTTGATCGTAGCGGCAGAATGGTGATAATTGACCGAAATAATGGGGCATATTTAACCACTTGGGATGTTCACGACTTTGTTTTTCCAGTGGTCAACCGAACTAACGACCGTTTATTTCTAGCAGCTAATAATGGACTGATAATCTGCATGCGTGACAGGGATTTTCTTAAACCTATGTTGCATGTTAAAAAACCAAAGGATAAAACCCCTGACTCAGTCCCAACGATCGATGCACCCACACCAAATGATAATCTTAAAAAAATACTTGAAACCAAAATCAAAGAAGAAGAAGGCGTTGAAAAGCCACTTCAAGAATTGCTTGATGATATTACAAAAAAATATAATGTTAAATTTGATATCAGCAAAAAAGCTTTTGCAGCCATGATGATTGATGATGTTGACAAAAAAACCATAAAAGCTTCTGCGGCTGATAATATCCCATTTGCAGTCTGGCTTACAGGAATTTTAGATCCTTTAGGCATTACCTACCAACCGGTTGCAGACACTATCCTTTTATTTCCTGCCGCAAAGCCAATGAAAGATAAATAATTATTTACTGCTCCATGATGTTTGGAATATCTTTTGAAAGAATCCATGATTTACCTCTTTATTTGATGAATTATGTAAATATTTTGCCCATATATCATAATTCGCAGGTAAATCTTTGCCTGTAATCATTTGTAACGAATCTCTGCAACAATTGATCAATGCTACATCTTGTTCACTTTGTAGCACCGAAAGTAAGCTCTCCGAAGCTTGATATTCCTTGTATTTACCTAAAGCCTTGGCCGCAATAATTCTTTCATCAACTTTTTGTTGGCGGTCCTGTTCAGAACCAACCACTGCTGGCTCTTTCAACACTTTAACTAATAACTCGAGCCCAGATGGGCTTCGTACCTCACCCAGAGAATTCAGCACTTGGCATTTAATTACCGTTGCTGTTTCTGGATTAAAATTCGAGGCCCGATAATAAGCATCTTTCAAAACTTCGGAAGTTCGCGAGTCTTTAAACGTCCGTAATGTTGATATGGCTTGTAGCCTGCAAATCGCCTGCCTGTCGATTAATGCTGCATCAGAAAGTACTTTAAATACCTTTTCCTGTTCTTCGATGGTACCGCTATTAGCTAAAGGCTCTTTAAGGGAAGCTAGTGCAACAGCTCGTTTATCCCCATCTACACTTTTCTCTAGTACCACCAAGGGCGGATCAGAGGGAATAAATAAATTCTTGATACGAAATTCCCTACTGGTAACCGAATCCCAAAATGATGCACAACCCGGAGCAGCAATCAACAATCCTATAAGCATGGATCGCAATATAATTCGTTTGCCTACTCGTATTTGATAAAAACCCATGTTTGTTTACCAACTTTTGATGTTACTACACCCACAATGTTAAAATTACCCACTACAAGCGATTCAAATAGCCTTGATGAGATTTTTCTTCAATAGGAGTTTGTAATTTTCTCAATAAAAACCTTTTAAACTTATGTTCACCATTTACCCAAAACACCAAAAACATCCAAACAATAGGTATTTGATCAATTTTATTGTCCTCCATCGAAATTCTGTGTTTTTAGTGCAATAATAACCATTATGGAAATCGAAGAATTTACGGGCCTAGTCCAATTAACAGAGAAACTTGGCCTTATCACACCAGATATTGCCCAAGAGATACTAACCTACATTAATGCAGGTACAAGCAGGTTAATTGACCCAAAAATTCTTATCCAAAAAAATCATCTAACGGCATGGCAGATTAGCAAAATTGTAGCGGGCGATGGAACCATGCTTTTGTTTAATGGTTACCATCTCCTTTCTCCGATAAGGCTAGGACAATTAGGACGAACTTACAAAGCAAAAAAAATTGAGACGGGTGAAGTTGTTGCTTTAAAAGTACTTCGAAAAAGACACATCACAAATAATTTTGAAACTTTAAAATTCCTTCGCCAAGGAGAAATACTTAAAAACATCAGTCACCCTAATATTGTTAAAACCTTGGATATATTTCCTGGCACAAAAAACATCCCACCATACCTTGCTTTAGAGTGGATTAAAGGGGGCTCAATTTATGACTGGTTAGAAATCAAAACTTTTCTAAGTTGCCCAGAAGCCTGTTTAATTATGGAAGAACTTAGTAAAGCGTTTTTGTATTTACAAAAGATAGGGATTTCACATGGAAATTTCTCAGGAGCAAAAGTTCTACTGGATAATACCTCACACCCTAAAATTAATAATTTTCGTTATGGTTCAATCTTTGATCCAGCAACAGGGCAGATTAAAAACCAAGATTCTTTATCATTTGATTATGCTGGGCTAGATAAGCATACAGGCGCATCTTTAACCAATACCCAATCAGACATATTTTTTGCAGGATGTCTTTTTTATCACCTGCTAACAGGAAAACCTCTACTTCCTGGTTTATTTCAAAAGAGAAAAGAGATGTATAACAGTGAAGAATTCCAGTTTATTTTTAACACGGAATTTGAAAAAACACTACCTTCTGAAACAATGCCTATCATTAAAAATATGATTTCAATCGATCCAAAAAAACGATACACCGATTTTCTCCAAGTTCAAATCGCAATTCAATCCATTCGAAAAAAAATCCATGCGGAATATGGTGTTAATTCAGCCGAAAATAGCTCTACCATTTTCCTGGTAATCCGTAATGACCATAAAAGAAAACTGATCAAAGCATACATGCAAAATAGGGGTTTTAGAATTTTGCAAGCAAACAATCTTGAACAAGCCCTCGATATTTACAATCGTGAGCCTTTTAAACACCTCATTCTTGAATTAGATAGTTATCTTTCAATCAAAGATACTTTTTCAAAATTGATCACTGAATCAGAACTCCGAAGGCGCTTTCTTCATACTGTTTTCTTGGTAGGCAAAAAAAAACCATTGCACATACCTGCAAGGCATGGCAACACTTTTATCGAAACACCCATTGATTTCGCATTAGTTATGGAAAAAATTATGACTAATGAAAAACCATAATCATTGCGTTGGCAGCGACCTTCCGAGATGGGAAATTAGAAACTTCATATCTTCCCAAACATCTTTTTTCTTTTCAGGATTTCGCAACAAATATAATGGATGATAGGTACATAACACTTGGATACCTTTCCAATCGTAGAATTTTCCCCTTAATTTGTTGATCGGGATTTTTGTGTCAAGCAAGTTTTCTGTGGCACAAGACCCGAGACAACAAATTACTTTTGGTTTTACCAATGCCAATTGTTTTTCAAGAAAGCCCTTACAATTGGAAATTTCCGTAGCCAAAGGCAATCGTTTATCCGGGGGTTTACAACTAATAATATTTAAGAAATAAACTTCCTCACGCGACAAACCACAAGCCTTAATGATTTTGTCCAACAACTGGCCATCTTCACCAACAAATGGCACCCCTTTTTCATCTTCCACTAAACCAGGGGCTTCCCCAACGAAACAAATTTCGGGTTCGATTTTACCAATACCAAAAACCGTATTCTTTCTTGTTTGTACAAGTTGAGGGCATTTGACACATGCTGCAACTTCTTCTTTAAGTTGTTGTAATAATCCTGATTTTTTCTCTAGAGAATGAAACACCGGAATCGCCAGGGCAGGGGAGGGCTCAACAACAAGATTCTGGGAACTAACCTCACCTAACAGAGGAATGCATTCAGGCACTATCGACCCACTAAATTGAAAAGTTGAAAAATCAGTATTTTCAAGCCATTCAACACCTGAAAGTTTCAGGCTTTTTAGATGCATCTGAATTTGCTTATGTAAATCAATTGAAGAAATATTCTGCATGTAACAACTCCAAGACTGAACCACAGATTTTTAATAGTTTATTCAATAATGTTTCAATTGCTATTTTACACTTTACTTAAGGCTTGGGCCTGCATTTCTGAAAAAAAACATTATGCAAAAAGATGATCTTTTTAATATCGGTTTAATCCAGATGGCAACCGAACAAGATTCGAATAAAAATCTTGAAAAGGCAATTGCAGGTATTGATATAGCAGCATCCAAAGGGGCGCAGATTATTTGCCTACAAGAACTTTTCCTAACCCCATATTTTTGCCAGGTACAGGATCCCGCATTATTTGAACTGGCAGAACCGATTCCGGGGCCTACTACCGATGCGCTTGCGCTTTGTGCCAAAAAAAACCGCTGCGTTATCATTGGTTCTGTTTTTGAAAAAAGGGCCCCTGGACTTTATCACAACACTGCTGTTGTTATAGGCCCTGATGGAAACATTATCGGGATTTATCGCAAAATGCACATTCCTGATGATCCTCTTTTTTATGAAAAATATTATTTCACTCCGGGAGACCTTGGGTTTAAATCCTTTAAAACTCCGTTTGCAGAAGTGGGGATTCTTATTTGCTGGGATCAATGGTACCCAGAAGCTGCAAGACTTACCGCCTTGGAAGGCGCTGAAATTATTTTTTATCCTACCGCCATTGGCTGGCATTCTCACGAAAAAGAAATTTTCGGTAAGGCACAAACAGAAGCCTGGCTAACAATGCATCGTTCCCATTCGATCGCAAATGGCATTTATATTGCAGCGGTCAATCGCGTAGGCCGGGAGAAAAACAGTGCCGGGGGTAGCTTAGAATTTTGGGGGAATTCGCATGTTTTGAATCCCTATGGAGGTTACCTTCATCTTTCAAATGAGCAGAAGGATGAAGTAATAGTAACAAGTTGTTCTAAGAAAATGATTGAAGAAACCCGCAGGAACTGGCCCTTCTTTAGGGATCGAAGAGTTGACTTTTATAAAGGGCTTTCAAACCGTTGGAATAGTAAAACCGGATTATGATTCGATTTCACAAAGAAACGGAAAAAATATGGTTGCTATTAAAGTACAAGGGTTTTGGGCGAAAACCCCTGCACAAAAAACATCGCACTTTATAATTACTTAACATAAAAGTAAAAGATAACCGGGCACTTTAACCCTTACTTTCCCACAAGCAATACAAAGTTAGCAATGTCTTTTAAAATGAAGCAATTAATGTGCCAATAAAATAAAAATCAAAACAATCGATAACCTTTTAAAAATTCAGTATTTATCATAAACAATATTTTCGCAGTAAATATAAAAAAAAAACACCAGCCGGAAAAATCGGCTGGTGTCGAAAAATCCGACTACTCAGATTTGCCTTGGGTGCAATCTAATTCCGAACCCCAAAATCGCCTTTGGATGCTCGCCAAACGCTATGAATGTGATTAGCAGGATTGCCACTCCCATCAGCTTGAATATTTAAAAATTCTATTAAAAAATCAGGACCTTGAAGCCTGTAAGTGTAAGGGTCACCCGGTTTTGATTTATCCAAAGCATAGCTAAAATCAATTTTTGCAAAATCAGGGCCAACAAGTCTGCTAGCCTCTTTTTCAGCAAAATCTGTTGGAAAACGATTAGAATAGGCTTGGATTAAGTCTTGAACAATTTTTTTCTGAGCAGAATTTAATGCACCAGATTCCAACCCTTTTGAAAAAGAAGGGGCTAAAGCTTTACCTTGCTCGATTTCAGCAAACAAATTATTGGTAAACGCAATCTTTTTTTGTTCATCAGAGAGAGATGCGATCAATTTTTTTGTATAATCTTCAGTTTCAGGAAGTGTCCGAATCCCTTTTTTATTGCCGTTTAACACCAAAGCTGGGTTGGCACCAAAAAAGGAAGGAGTCGCACTAATTACTTTATTACCCTCAACAACAAAATTTAGGGAAAGGTGATGCCCTTCAAAACGCCAACCCCATTTTTTCCCTGAAGCAGGGGTTCCAAAAACAGAAACAAAGTACCATTCAGAACTTCGGATGTTGGTTCCATTTTTTTCGTTTTCCTTTAATACTTGCTCAAGACCCATAATCCCTCTAACTCGAGCAAACCCCTCTTTGCTCGTACCAGCTTGTACCATACTCATTGCAAGTAGTTTTTGATCTGCAGACATCTCTTCAATCCGTAAGCCTTTTCGCGTAGGATTTTTAGCTTTGTCTTGCAGTGGAACAAAATTCCAATTGGTTCGCTCAGAATCTTCAAACATAAATAACGCTTTTTTTTTCTGATCCGCAGAAAGGGAATCAGAAAATTCTTCAACCGCCTTGGCCATGGCACCCGCAGTTTGCAGGTTAGTATCCGCATTGGAAATATATGCTGCAAAAAGCATCATTCCAGTGCAAAAAAACAAACTTGATTTAACCCACAACTTATTTTGCGATTGGGAATTCACTAGAATTTCTCCAGAAAAAGTAAATATTAAATGAAACAATAAACCGATTACGGGAAGGAAATCTCTTTTACTTCGTAACGCAACATTCCTTTCGGAACCTTAAAAGAGACCACTTCGCCACACTTCTTCCCCAACAAGGCCTGACCGCGTGGGCTGGAAGACAATATTTTATTATTATCGTAATCCTCATCACCCGGCCCCACGAACTCGTAAGTTTCTTCCTCACCCGAATCCAAATCTTTGATAACAACGCGCGCACCAAAAACAACCTTATCGGAAGGAAGGGTACTTAAATCAACAATAAGAGCGCGGGCAAGCTTATCTTTAAGCGCATCAACTCTAGCCTGCAGCATCCCCTGATCTTCTCGGGCTGCATGGTATTCGGCATTTTCACTTAAATCGCCCAGGGCCCGAGCATCTGCAATACGCGTTGCAATTTCGATCATCTCCGTATTCTGCATGCGGTTTAACTGGGCCTTCAAATTTTCATAACCCTCTCGGGTCATTGGTACGCGTTCTATTGTCATTTCTTCACCACTATTCAAATAGTTATCATTTGCGGAATAACACTCCGCATCATGATTTAAATAAAAGTCTCCATTAACAAATTATATTAAATAGCAAAAACGAAGAAATTGCCATCTTATATTTAAAACACAAAAAAATTTGTAATTGGGGTTATTTCCCCAACCCAAAAAAAACAAGAAAGAGATTTTCTCGTTTCTATAAAGTCAAAGCGTCAAATTGTTGATAAAATTTAGTAGAAGGCATTGATTTTAGTAAAAACCATGAGAAACTTTAATTAGTAGCTCTTTTCCTATAACCAGTTGAATTATAATGAAGAAAAAATGAAGAAAAAATCAAAAAAAGATGAAGAGAAAGTTCTTGGGTTTGTTGGTTTGGGCCTCGATAACAAGGATGAACATCAGCGTATAACCAATTGCGAACATTTTTATCTGGTGGGGGGGTCCGAAGAAACCCACGAGAGAATGCAAGATACTGCAATTCGTTTTTCTGAATCATTAGAAAAAAAAGGCCAAAGGCTCGAAGACACCTGCCCAAAAGAAGCCATCGATTTGCTACGCAATTCAATGCGAGACTGATTCCCTGCACCTAAACTACCGTTTCAAAAAACGAAAGATTTTCATGTCTTTAAAAAGCATTGAAAGGCTTGTGTTTTATTCACAATTTTAATAGGCATCGGATTATTTCCTAGGTCTTCCTTTTTGTGGTAGAACACCTCAAAGAAACAAGCAAAAGAATTAAATCTCAAAGAGGAAATTTTAAGTCTTACAATAAAAACCAAACTAATTACAAAAGAATTGGAATCACTCAAAAAAATCAAAGACTACGATTTACCTGAAATCGATATCAAAGCTATTGATGGATATGGTCATTCATTTTGATGAATAAACTAACAAGCTGTATATTTGAAAATACCGGATTAACCGGTATTTTGAGACCACTTCAAATTTATTCTTTGGCCTGATTTTCCCCTCTTAATTCTAATTCTCTTAAAATAAGAGGGAACATTTATGGTATTAGTTCAGATGATTTAAAATAGCAAGCAATTATAGGTGCTATATTTTAAAGATATTGTCAGGGTCCATTTAAAGGAAAACATCAATGGATATGGATAAACTTGTTTCGCTTTGCAAAAGAAGAGGCTTTCTTTTCCAGTCAAGTGAGATTTATGGCGGGCTTAATGGGTTTTGGGACTACGGCCCATTGGGCGTCGAATTGAAACGCAATATTAAGGAAGCTTGGTGGCAAGATATGATTTCGGGCCACAACGAACTTCTTATCAACCACGGGGCACCCTGCGAACACCAAATGGTTGGTATCGATTGCAGTATCATCATGCATCCCCAGGTTTGGAAGTGTTCGGGCCATTACGATTTATTTCATGATTTTATGGTCGATTGCAAGGAATCAAAAAAACGCTACCGACATGATCAGGTTCGGGGTCGCTGGGCCCTTGCAAAAGAACAACGGGTATTTATTGCAACCCAATCAGGGGGGGACGAAGGGCTTCAAGAAGTAGAACAAAAAGCCCTAAAGTTCTTTAACCTTCGCGCAAAATCGCTTGACGAAATAACTTGGGATGGGCCTTTGGTTTCGCTCGTCACTATTAGTGATTTCGACAAAGTACTAGGCCCAGATGCAAAGACCCTAGGCACACTAACTCCCCCGCGCGAATTCAACCTAATGTTTAAGACCATTGTTGGAGCAATGGGCGGCGAAGAAAACTCTGCGTTTCTAAGGCCCGAAACTGCCCAAGGAATTTTCGTAAACTTCAAAAATGTAGTTGATTCATCCAGAGTAAAAATCCCATTTGGCATTGCCCAGATAGGCAAAAGCTTCCGAAATGAAATCACCCCACGCAATTTCACCTTTAGGTCGCGTGAATTCGAACAAATGGAAATCGAATTTTTCTGTCACCCTAGCCAGTCTCCCGAATGGTATAAATACTGGCGTGACCGCAGATACAAATGGTACACCGATCTTGGGTTATCTTCCTCCAGATTGCAATTACGCGACCACGACAAAGATGAATTAAGCCATTATTCTTGTGGTACTGCAGATATTGAATACGCCTTTCCCTTTTTACCTCCCGGCGAATTTGGTGAACTTGAAGGCATTGCCCATAGGGGCGATTTCGATCTTAAAAGCCATATGGAAGGCAAATTAGTCCGATCCGGGGACGAACTCATCGTCGAACTTGGGGAAGATGGTAAACCCAAACACCGTGGATCGGGCAAAGACCTTCGATACTTTAACGACCAAACAAGGGAAAGATTTATTCCACATGTGATCGAACCATCCGCAGGTGCAGACCGGGGCACATTGGCTTTTCTTTGCGAAGCCTATTTCGAAGAAGAAATAGAAGGCGAAACCAGAGTTGTTTTGCGTTTAAACCCCAGAATCGCTCCGGTCAAAGCTGCAATTTTCCCACTCGTCAATAAGGATGGAATGCCCGAAAAAGCCAAAGCCATTTATGGCGATCTTAAAAAAGAATTTGCTGTATTCTTTGATGACGGCGGGGCGATTGGCAGAAGGTATCGCAGGCAAGATGAAATTGGCACTCCTGTTTGCATTACCATTGATGGCCAAACCAACCAAGATGAAACTGTAACTTGGCGAGATAGAGACTCACTCCAACAGAAACGGATACCCATACAAGGCCTAAGGGAAGAATTGCGAATCTTATTGAAAACCTAGAAATTACTGGTTTTTATGCAACCTTAATGCATCCAAGGTTTGCTGAATGTCTGCGGGTACCGGAGCATTTATCTCTAGCATCTGATTCGTGCGGGGATGCTTAAAACGCAACCGAAATGCGTGAAGTGCCTGACGCCCAAGAAGCAAGGAATCATTCTCTTCGGGTAGATTAGCAACAAAGTTTTTCAAATGGATACTATCGCGCCCACCATAGACTTTATCTGCTAAAACCGGGTGCCCGATACTCGCTAAATGCACTCGAATCTGGTGGGTTCGTCCGGTTCTTGGTTGCACCCGAACATAGGTATAGCCTTTAAATCGCTCGATCACTTCATAATAACTGCACGCATCCTTAGCATCTTCGTTTCCTTCATCATTGGTAACTATCATTTTAACCCTATCATGCGGGTGATGCGCAATTTTCGCCTCGATGTAATCACTATCTCGATCTATTACACCTGAGGTTATAGCTATATATTCCTTAAAGACTTTCCGATGTTCAAACAACAGCGATAACTCTCGATGAGTTTGCTCATGCTTGGCGACAAGAATTACCCCGCTAGTATCACGATCAAGCCTATGTACAATTCCAGGACGATAATCTCCATTAACGGTACTTAAAGTGTCAAAATGAAATCGCAAAGCATTTACAAGAGTTCCATTCCAATGGCCTTTGGCAGGGTGAACAACCATATTTGGAGGCTTATTTATAACTGCGAGGTACTCATCCTCGTAAACAATATCTAGCGGAATATCTTCACCCTGCGGTGACGGACGAGTTGCAATAGGGGGTGTTATCTTTATAAAGTCGCCATGCTTGACTCTGTAGCTGGACTTTGCTGTTTTTTGGTTAACAGTAACGCCGCCACCTTCGATTACTCTTTGAACAACGGCACGGCTATAGTCTGGAAATTGCATGACCAGGAACTGATCTAGCCTTACATTCTCAAGCCTTATTTTGGCATGGACTTCGATCTCGCGTGGAGCAGAAGGCTGCGTTTCGATATCAGGTGTTTCGATTGTTTCAAAATCGATATCAATATCATCAGAATCGATATCAGTTGTTTCGATTTCATCCATTTTAATTAATCAAAGTTCTTGTAAAAAGCCGCCAAATCAGCTTGGTTTTCCTGCATGTTTTTCAGATATTTAACCGCTAGGCTACCCGCACCTGTTTTATCGCCCAATAAGCTTGCCTGAGTATAGTAATCTTTTGCCTTATCAAAATGCCTAAGGGCCTCATGACCTTTTCCCGCATTAAGAAGCGACTGCGCCTTTAGTTCGGGAATTAAGAGCGGGTCATTGATACCCAAGTCATAAAGTTCGATGGCTTTTTCGATGTTATTCGTTGCTTCTTTTTTAATTTCCGTGTTGGTGCTTGCAAAAAGAGTCATCCCTTGGGCAAGTAAAACTCTAGCGGCTTCAACCCTTGCAATTAAAGCTTGGCTCGTGCCAGAATTATTTTTGGCAAATTCTTGAAGCACCCCAGATTGTTGACTAGCGCCTAACCCAGCCCAGCGCTTTGATTCTTCTTCAAAAGCTTTATTTGAAACCGTGGTAATGGTAAAATAAATTGCACCTAGCAAGATGAAAGAAATAGCTGCAACAATGATTTTTTTACCGTGAATCTCCGCAAAATCCGCAAAGGACATCCTCATGGAATCAGCTTTAACCAACTGGTTATGGGGTTGCTCTTGTGTAGTCATTCCTTCTCCAAACAAGGTGAAGCCAATTAAATTAATTCTAATAACAATAAAGTTGTTATATGGAAAATATAAAGGGGTTTTAATGAAGGGTCAATCGCAAGCAATAGAGAATGCGTTAATTCTTTTCAGGTAACTTAGCCTCATAGCCTATTTTCTTGACCGCTTTTGCAAGGGTGTCTGCTTCCATACTGGCCTTGGAGCCACCAACTCCAGCCCTAACAAGGGCGACATACCAAAAGCGAAGCCGATCTTTTTGTGGTAGTTCAGCAGATTTCAAACCAAGAGTTTCTACATCCTCAGGGTTCCAGCGATTCTTTTTTAATTTTTCTGAAACTAGCTTGAAAGTTAAGCCATTAGAAATTACTTGCCCACTCTCATCCGTAATCCGATATGCAACCAATAAATTAAGAAACCCTAAGAATCTTCCGAGGTGGAGAGATTTTGTTTTGACTGTTAACAAAAATTGGTCAATCGCATCCATGAAAGTTTCAATTCAGAAAAATCAACATGTTACAAACCAATCAACCGACGATTCGGGATCGAGAAAAAATTTGTAACTACAAAGTATTCTATCATAAATGCACAAATAGAAATATAGGGAATACTGGTAATTTAACCTGTTTGTGTCAAATGTGCCGGTTTCAACAGAATACCCCATGTTTTCATCAATTTAAATTACTTAAAAAAAGCTCTATTCTTCGGCTTGAAAGTTAATTGAACACTACTTTTGTCAGCTGACCATTCTTAAAATACTTTTTTTTACCCTGCTAAGCTTCCCAACATGTTTTTTTACATTACCGTATTTGAAGGATTTATTGAATTCAATTAAATGGAGGCCAGGATGGTCAAAGCTAGAAAAATCAATTCTTCATTCCTTTATGAACCAAGAGTTCAATTTCCAGAACTTCCTAAGATCGGGATTCATGACACCCAGGAAGGTGGCTTATATCATCTATTCGACACCACAAGAGAAAGCATATTTGGTATTAATTTTGCTAAAAACTGCCCATTACAACCGTACCACCCAGCGTTAGATATTAACTTTCAAACCTTTAATTATAGTTTACCTAGGCAGATAGAACAAAAAGTGGATTGGGAACTAAAATTTTGCAAAAACAGACCAGATGCAATATTAATCGGCCAAAACTGCGAACCCTTTGCCCCATTCGAAAAAACCAAAACCCTTGCAATTGCCTTGGGAAAGTTCTTGGTTAACCAAGGGTTTAAGGTTTGGTTTCAAACCCGGTCTAGCCTTGATCTCGAACTTTTTGAAACTCTGCTTTATTTAGAAGAAAAGGTGCAACTACTTTTACCATTTCACACATTAAACGATCGGATCGCAAAATTAATTGAACCTTTTTCACCATCACCAATTTCTAGGCTAAAACAATTGGAAACCCTAAAAAACTTGGGCATTCCCTTTGAGGTTTGTGTCGATTCGCTAATTCCGGGCATAAACGACTCAAAAGCAAATCTTTGGCCCTTACTTGAATCTCTTGCGGATAAGGGCGTAAAACGAACCACCATTTCATACATGAACCTTCAATCGGGAAGTCCTTCTTATCAAATCAGACAAAATCCTAAGCTTTTTTCGCCCTGGGCAAATGGCATTGATTTTGAATTTGCAGGCCTTGGAACCAGAAAGTTAATTAATGCGAATTACCGCAAAGCCAAATACGCCGAAATAATGGCTTGGGGCAAGCAAATGGGCATCCATATTGCTGTGGATAGCATTTTAAATCCCGACCTAGCACGAAAATCACCAACAAATAATCAAAATATTACCTCAAATCTAAAAGCCCGATATTTGGCACTAACCCCTGCCTAACAAGGACACCTTAAAATTTTATCTTCTATCAACCTCCAGTCTTGGTATAACAACCGGATGAAATGATTTATTGAAATCGGATTATTTAGAATAAGTGAACGATCTGGACTGGATAATAATGACACAAGCTTTTCAACCAGCCAACACTCTTTATTCTCGTACTTTTATAGCTTTACTAATTGCCCAGTTTTTAGCGGCATTTAATGATCAAGCAATACATTCATCCGCAATGTTTTTTGCAATCAACAAATCTGCACTTAATGAAGCACAAGCCATCTCTCTCATGCCATTGCTTTTTTATGCACCTTGGGCAATTTTTTGTTCGATTGCAGGTTACCTTGCAGATCGTTTTAGTAAGCAAAGTTCTCTGATTTTTTGGAAGATTGCGGAAGTTTTTATTACCGCAATCGCATTATTAGGATTTTGGCTAGGCACGCAAGATTTCGATCAAGGCCCTTGGATTGTACTTTCTACTGTTTTTCTAATGGGGATGCACAGTGCTTTTTTCGTGCCTGCAAAATATGGTGTCATGCCAGAAATTCTAAGGTCTCATTTGCTTTCTAAAGGAAATGGCTTATTAGAATCTCTTTCCTTTTTAGCGGTCATAATGGGCACTGTATTTGGCGGCATTTTATCTTATGAATTTAAAGGCCAAGAATACTGGATTGGGGTAGTTTTATTGGTTCTTGCTTCCATTGGGGCAATTGCAAGTCTTTGGATCGAAAGAATGCCGCCTGCAAACCCCAATCGACAATTTCCCCCTTACCTTTATCAACCAGTTTGGCAAAACCTTAAACAAATATTCACATCCAAGCCTTTGGCTTTTGCCGTTACAGGTCTTGCATTTTTTACTTTTATCGCTGCTTTTAGCCGTGCTTCAATTTACATTCTTGGCGAATCGCAAATGCCACGCTGGACCGAATTAAAAACTAGTGCTATTGTTGGAATGACTGCCCTTGGGGTTGGGTTTGGCAGCCCACTAGTTGGTTATTTATCTGGCGGAAAAATTGAAGTTGGCTTAATTCCAATCGGAATAGTGGGAATGATTATAGGTGGAATTTTTCAAGCTTTTTTCATTGACCAAGTTAGCATACTAATTGTCTTCATCATTTTTTCTGGGTTCTTCACGGGATTTTATGTCGTGCCCCTTTTCACTCTCTTGCAACATCGGGCACCCAAAGCAAGTAAAGGGGATGTGGTTGCAACCAGTAATCTTATTAATGTAACAGGTGCAATTCTTGCGTCTTTAGTTTTTTTATTAGTTGTAAAAGTTGCTCATTTTTCCGGTACATGCCCTCAAATAAATATGACAGAAATTGGAAGAGGTAAAATTAACACCCTAGAAATAGAGCACGGCAGGCCAATCAAATATTCCATTGAAATCGCTAATAAAGGTGAACCAACAAGTATAAGGTTGGTTGAAAATTCCCCTACAATTGTGATCGATAATTTTTCAGAGGATATTGCTAAAGGATCTATGGTAATAGAAAAATCTTACACTCTTAATAATGTTGAACACAAAAAACTTTACGAATCCACCGAAGTGCAGCATCCTGTTTTTGACAACCACTACCTACCTCGGTACTTACTTTTGGTCGCCGCATTTATTACATTTATTGCAATTGTTTTCTTGCGATACAGAATGCCAGATCTTTTCTTGCGCACTTTGCTTTGGGGATATTTCTTCCCAAAATATAGCCTCCGGGCACACGGTTTGCATAACCTTACCAGTCACGGTCCAGTTTTGTTAGTGCATGAAGGAAACAGTCTTGAAGATGCGTTCCTTATCTTATCCGCTACCGACAGAACCCCTAGAACATTGTTCAATACGAATGCAGATCAACCAGAAATGCCTAATATAATAAAAATGTTTGCTAACAAACATAGCTTAGGGTGGTTAAAACAATTATCCATTTCTGAAAATGATATAGAGAAAATAATTGCGAAGATTCGTAGAAACTTTTTAAATAGCCACGCTGTTTCTATTGGATTAAATGGGCCTTGGACTGAAAGGGTTTTACAGATTGTGAACGAAATAGGGGTACCAGTAATACCAGTCAATATTTCGCGTACAAGAAGTGCGTTATCAAAAGCTGACAATATTGTTTATGTGAATTTTGGTGATGAAGTTACAAATATAATCAACAAAGAAACTTTAGTTAAAGCTTGTAAACAAACCGAATCACCAGAAATTAACGAAGAGACTCCAACGGTTTGATCCTCATTGCAGATATTGCAGGCAAAAAACCACCCACCATTCCCATAGCTACCGCAAAAAGAATACCACTAAAGATCAGTTTCATATCTACAGTTAGTCTGAGGAGAATATTTTTACCTCCACCTGCGCCACTGCTCATGATACTACTAGCGGTAAAACCATCAGCAAAACTCCCAACTATACACCCTAAAATGCCACCAAAAAACGAAAGGAGAATTGCTTCAAGAAAAAAGGATACAAGTATTTGCCAAGGGGCAAAACCAACGATCCTCAGCACGCCAATATCCTTGCTTCGTTGACTAATCGCAGCAAACATGGTGTTCATAATTCCAAAAACGCCACCGATGGCAACCACCGCTGCAACAAAGAGAATCGCAACAAGAAATTGTTTATTGGTGTTGTTTAATTTGTCGTAGTAATCTGTTTCAACAAATGCCTGCAAAGCAGCTTTTTTAAAATTTTTGACGATATCCTTTGCAGTGGCATATGCAGCTTCTTTGCTATCGGTTTTGATAACAAGAGTGGTGTATGTAACCTTGCCAAATCTTTCAGCAACAGTCTTCCATTTGGCCCAAATCTCAGAATCAAAAGTGGAACCACCCGAATCCATGATTCCAGATACAACCCAATACTTATCTCCCATGTTAAAAACATCACCAACTTCAAGGCTAGGTTTCATGTAATCAGGGCCAATTTCCTTGGCTATTCCCTGGCCTAAAACAGCCTCTGTGGCATTAACTTTTCTTGGCTCTTGGCCTGGTTCTGAAACAAAAACTTCCCTAACGCCTCCGCCGGAATCCCCGGTCGAAAACCAGTCCCCAGACTTCAAAACCAATTGATGAACTTTTCCAGACCTAGCAGGATCCAAAATCCCGCGAACCTGAATAAATCGCCTACGCCTATCACCCTTGCGAGCATGCAATGGAATAGGCTGATTAACAATCACATAAGTTTCCCAACTAGTAAGCGGTTTCCCATTATCATCACGACTCACACCAGGATTAAATTCAATTTCACTAACATCGCTATAACCCAAGTTGCTGAAGATTTCATCGGTAGCCCCATCGGAAAGCACAATGATATTCTCAGGATGGCCGCTACTCTCAGTCAATTTGTACATTCCATTAACAAAAGCAAGCATCACAATAAGAACGCCTATAACCATGGTGAATGCAAGTGCGGTCATAAGAGAAATAGGCCAACGAACAATAAGATTTCGAATACTGTAATTAATGGGTACCTTGCCTACCAAAGCTAGTAAAACAGTAAAGCCGACAATAGAAATAAGGGTGGTCGCAAGAATAGAGAAAACACTCATAATAAAGGCTCCGATAGCTTAAGAAATTCTAGCAAATACTTCAGAAACCTTAACCCTGCACGCAGAAAGAGAAGGAAGCAAACTACCCCCTAATGCGGTGCTAATGCCAATTGCAGGCCCCCACCAGATTGCATCGATAGGAATCATGAAAACCGGAAAAAATGCAATGGGAAACTTAATACCACCCACTAGGTTATTAATGATCATAGTGGTTGCAACAGAACTAAAAAGCCCGCTGAATCCTCCCACCATAACCGCCTCTCCAAGCACAAGAAAAAGAATCTGCAAGGGCGTAAACCCAATGACTTTCATGACTGCTATTTCTTTTCTTCGCTCACGCACGCTGATACTGATTGCGACAGCAATAATCAAAGCCATGGTTGCCAAGATAAAAGGGGCCAAAATCCACCTGAGTCCCCAAAGAAGATCTCGATAAGCATCAAGAAAGGTGGATATTCCAGAAGAGGCTGTCTCCACTTTTACAGCAGGACTTGTGAAAGAAGGAGAATCAGTTATCTGACTTTCAACTTTTTGAAAAACATCCTTGTCAGGAACCCTGATCCAAACCAAATTCAAATTCCGATTAGTCATAGGGTGTTTCGAATTTGGATTCTTTCTGTTGTAGTCATCCATGGAATCATTTAGATAATCGCGATTTAAAATGGCACTTTGATTATAACGGCCTTCAGGAAATGAACCGATGATTTCAACTTCAAGATCGATGCCTTTATAATTAAAGCTGGTAAGCTTGATTCGCTCTCCAACTTTTTTGTTGATAGCCTGTAATCGTTCAGTGCCAACGATAATTTTGCGCTTGTCCTTGACCATTTCCTCGCAAAGTTTGTTGAGTTGATCTAATTGCTGGGTGCTATATTCATCCATACCATCCATCATCTTGGTCATCTTCATGGGTTCCATGCTGAAGAAAAAGATAATGTTATCGCGAGTTTTTTTCTCTGGATCAATGGTCGCACCATAGAACTGCCAAGTCATCGCATCGACACTTTTGTCAATTTTATAATCCCCCTCTTTGCTTGGGGCCCCCTCCGATAGGCTGGCTTCATAAGCATAAGGCATCTGGCTGGGGATTTGCCATTTCTCTGTAATTATTGCCTTGAAATCCTTTGCCTTTTCAGAAGTGACCAAGTTTAAAAACCAAAGAACGGTCCAGACCAAGGTTACAACGAACACCAAAACAATCGAGGCAATTGCGGTGAGACTGGTTCGGATAATATTACGCCTAAGATTTAAAAACATAAGACGAAAGTAAAACAGGTAGCTGTTTGCAAATAAAATTAATGCAAGGAAAGCGATCAAACCGAGAATCAACGCCCCCAACTGCAGAGGGCTATCAAGAAATTCTAGAAGATATTTTTCAATATTATTCATGATTCTAAATCCTAATTTCCAGCAGTGCCGATGACATAAGAAAAGTTTCTGGAATCTTTGACGAGTTTACCTTTTTCAAGTTGCAATACACGCTGGGCACGGGCCGCAGACCTTGGATCATGGGTAACCATGATGATGGTTTTACCTAAAGTCTTCTGCAATATCCCCATTAAATCAAGAATCTCATCAGCGGACTTTGAATCCAAATCCCCAGTGGGTTCATCCGCAACAATTAATTCGGGATCAGTCACTATCGCCCGGGCGATGCCAACACGCTGTTGCTGCCCACCAGAGAGTTGACCAGGAATATGATTTATCCGTGAGGACAAGCCAACAAGATCAAGAACATTCATAACTTGGGCTTTTCGTTGGGCTCGGGTCATTGGCAAAAGAAGCAGGGGCAATTCAACATTCTCGTAAGCCGTTAGCACAGGTAGGAGATGGTAGAACTGAAAAACAAACCCCACATGCCGGGTTCGCCAGGATGCAAGCATCGATTCACTCATCGTGCTGATCAGATTTTTCCCGACGGTAACCGTGCCACTCGTCGGCGTATCAAGGCCAGCAATAATGTTAAGAAGGGTAGTTTTTCCAGAACCACTCGGGCCCATAAGGGCTAAGAACTCGCCGGATTCAACTTCGAGAGTCAAGTCTTCTAGAACATCAATTTTTTCACTGCCTCTGCTAAAACATTTGGTAAGGTTTTCGACACGAACAACAATATTTTCAGCCATAATCATCCTTTTAAAGATTCATTACTTGGAAGATTGATCTTTCATAAAAGAAACAATCACACCCATATCGGGTTTTAAATAAACGCCTTCTTCTTCGGGTGCGACTTGAATTTTAACACGAACAGGAATCGCGCCTTTACCTCGATCAGCGATTGGCATTAATCTTGAGATCGTGCCCTCATAGCCTTTCGGGTGGGCCTTCAAAAAAGGCGCAAAATTTTGAAAAGCCTCGGGCATGACAAAACATTTTTGCCCTTTAAAAACTGAAGCGACATCCCGTTCTTGTATAGAAAGATCAACTTCAAGATCGGTAAGATCTGCCATTTCACAAAGAGAGGCAGAAATATTAAAAGCAGCAGGGTTGATAATATTGCCCTCCTCTGATTTCTTGGTCAGAATAACACCCGAAACGGGTGCAACTATGACGCAATTATTCAGCCTCCATTGAGCCTTAGCCAAATCCGCAACTGCTTGGTCAACCTCGGCTTCTGCCACTTTGAGTTTCTCTTCCCTTGGCCCCTTAACCATTAAATCATAGGCAGATTTCAACTTGCTGCACTTTCTCTCCACACCCTCAAAACTAAATGAAGCTACATCCATTTCACGCTGGGAAAGTGAAGCTGACCCTGTGAGCCTGCGGTTTCGAACTAAATCCGACCTTAATTGCTCAAGATTCGAAAGGCATTCAAGGTACTCTAGTTTCGACTGCTCAATTTCTTCAGGCCGATTACCGTTTTTAATTTCCAGCTTTCTTTGAGTTGCGGCTTGCAAAACGGCTTTGGCTTTGTCGAAGTCTGCTTTGTAATCAATGGATTCAAGCACAGCAAGAACATCACCTTTTTTAACTCTTTTCCCTTCTTCAACATATAACTTTTCAATCATCCCTGGAACTTTCGGGCTGACCTGAATCTGATGCATAGGGATGATGTACCCTTTGGCTTCAAGAACAATATTTTCTTTTCCTTGAACTAGGGCTTGAGAAGATTTTTCAGTATTCGCTTTGACTCCACTTTCCCCAGCCGATTTGATTGGCTGACCAGAAATCTTTTGTTGGACAGAATCTGTTCCTGTAGGCGTCATTTTATAACTCCTCCAGGCCATCAACCCTGATACAAGCACCATTATGAGGCAAAGGCCCCAGGCAAAAATGGTTGATTTTGGAGTTGTCTGGGTTTCTGCAACAGAACTAATTTTGAGTGATCTAACTCGTTCTTCCAGACTGGCATTATTTTTGGGAACTGATTGGGAACTATTGAGAATGTTCATTATCGAACTCCTTCAGATCTTTTCTTTTTGATGACCTGTTTATTTAGAACAACCTTTGATCTCATAAAAGAAAACAGAATATTTAAAACCAAATCGCACATGGTTTTCGGATCAAAGGCATCGGGATCAGCAGCCCGCTGCATTGAAAGCCCATGCAATATAGCTTCGATCAAGGTTGCAAGGTTACGAAAATCCAAATCGTTGGTAACTGTTGCAAACTCTTGGGTTAAATCTCCGGTTATTTTTATCCGCCATTCCTCATACAAAGCACTTAGCCTAAAGCGAAAATCATCCCTATGCGACATTTGAGAAAGAAATGTGTATTGAAGCGCATGAAAACCATCACCTTCCACCGGTCTTGCTAACACATTTTCAATAATCCTTGAAATGCGCTCCCACCCTTTAAGTTGGTCCGCAGAGGGCTTTCCGGTCTTTTTATCCTGCACTTGAAAATCAATCTGCATCAAGCTAAGAAACCGGTCAAAAACAGCCAGCAAAATATCTTCCTTGGCAGGAAAGTAATAAGTAAGCTGCCCTCGACTCATATGCGCTTTCTTTTCAATTTCAGAAAGCGAAAAATTTAGCAACCCTTGCTGCGCAATCACATAAACAGCAGCATCAACTATCTGCTCTTTGCGAATAAACGAAATACTAATGCGACTTTGATTCATGACATAAAGCTCAAACTAAGTTTAGACTGAACAGTCTATTTATAGTCCAACCGGTTTAATCCTGTCAAGGATTCTTACAAATTTAACCAATAACTTTGACTAGGTGCAGCGAATTACCACCACGGTAGCGTTATCTGTTGCGCCCTCGATGTTTGCAAGATTCACCAGCCTTCTGGCTGCCATTTGCGCAGATTGCGCCTCATTGGCAAGCATGGTTTTAAGATCTTTATTTGAAATATGATTGGTTAAGCCATCCGAACAAACAAATACCCAGTCCCCCGGAAGAACTCGTGCATGATAGATCCCTACTTCAACATCCGGTTGGCCACCAATTGCCTGCTGGAGTTCATTTTTCCGAGGATGATCCTCCGCCTCTTCGGCTGTGATGCTACCAAGTTCAACAAGACGATTTACTAAAGTTTGATCTCTGGTTACCTGGATTAACTCACCTTGAGAAAGATGATAAACCCTACTATCTCCGACATGCCCAACGACCAGATTTTTCCCATCAATGTATGCGGCCTCGGCAGTACAACCCATGCCCCGCCTTTTACTACCCGGGGCCCGGGAAGCAGTAAAGATTTGACGATTCGCTTCTTTGAGGGCGGCTTTAAACAATAGCTTGCAAGCTTCTACATCAAGTTCTGCTGGCCCATGGCTTTCGCCTTTAGCAGGGGGGCTTGCAGCATCATTAATAAATGCGGATCCCCCTGCAAACTGCGCAAACTGTTTATGCAAGGTTAGGTTTTGCCTAAGAATCTGCATGGTCATGGCTGCAGCAATTTCACCCGCCTCGTAACCACCCATACCATCCGCCAAAAAAACCAGTGCCGTATCCGTTAAATCATCCTGACGCGATTCAGTAGCATGCATTAGAGCAAATGCATCTTCATTGCCTGTACGAATCATACCTGTGGTTGTCCAACTCGCAATTTCAAGCCTGCATCTGTCTAAACTACGGCCAACCGAAGCTAGTGTTGCTATCAGTTCCGTAAACCCACTTTTATCATCGCGGCCCGCTTCATCGGTGGGAAATCTGGCATGAATTTCGGTTCGAAAAGTTTTGGAAATCAATCTGCCAAACGCTGGGTGAATATCAGGAAATCGGGGAATGAAAGGCTTGGGCACGCCTGGTTTTTCGAAATCATTCTCACTTAATTCACAATGCAATATTTCCAACGAATAAATCAAAGCACCAAAACTGTAAAGGGAAGGCCTGGGGGTGGTACAACCTTTGCCAGACAACAATTCTGGAGGCGTGTATAAAGTACCCCGCACAGGGCTACCTGGGGGAAAAGGCAAGGGAAGGATTTCGAGCACATCCTTAAGTTTTAATATTCCTTCACTGGTTAATACAACACTTTCGGGCCTTACAAACTCAAGAAAGCCACCCACCTTGTGCAGTGATGTTAAAATATTCGCAAGATCCCGCAGGTAGGAAAATCTTACACTGGCGTTTTGGCTTTCATCGTCCCAAACTTCCCACAAGTCTTTTCCCGTTGGAATTTCTAGTACAAGATAATTTGTCTTATTTTCAGTACCCCCAAACATAACTTTGGGCAGCCCGACTGTTTCTGCTACATCCAAAGTCGATCTTAACCAACCTAAATTAGGCCACATCAACATTTTTGGCATTTCGCAGGTCACATCAATTCCGCCCGGCCCAGAAAGCAAAGCATCATCAAAACTTGGTAAAAAATCATCCGACTCATCTTTTTCAGACGGAGAAACCTTAACAACCTCTTCTCGCTCGCACTCATCTGGTTGTGAATAAATCAAAACTTCAACAGGGCCCCCAGGCGCAGTAATATCAACTCCAGCTTGGATTTTTATACCTGCAAATTCTCGGACAAGTTTCGTGGCCTTATATTTACCTGCAACTAATATTTCGGAACCAACCAAGACACCAGAAACATTTTCATTTTGACCATCAACTGCAAGGTCATGTTCCGTAAAATAATACCCGCAATCCTGACATGAGCTATGATCCGGCCGCCTTTGAGATCCACACACCTTGCAAAGAATTGGTCTTACTTCAACCTCGGCATCATTTGGAGCAACCAATTCTTCGGTTAAAACCAAAGGTAAAGTATCGCTCAATTCTCCTACAGAGTCGACGATATCTAGTGCCTCTTCCTCGGCTTCAACTGGCAATGCCATGGGAATAAAACCTTCTGCCAACTGATCAGCGCTATCAACCGGCATTGCAAGAGGGATTTCCCCTTGCGAATCAGCCTGGGTTTTATGGTCATTAGATGAAGGGTCGGTATGCATTAAAATCACCTCTAAAACATTAAGCAAAATTTCAAGAACATGGGCTTATCGAAGCCTGTTACCACAATGAATACAACAACGACTACCCATTCTGTTATTCTTACCGCAGTAATAACAAGGCGGAGTGGAGTCGGTTAAAGGTTCAGCACATTTACCACAAAAAGGCTGACGAACTTTATTCATAGAACTACATTTTGAGCAGGGTACTTCCTTGGTCACCTGTTTTTTTTCCAAATCAGCCTTGATTTCCCGTGCGCTATAATAGCGTTCATTAGGGTCTTCGCTTAAATTAACTTTAATCAATTCATAAAGCCATTGTGACTGCTGCGGAATAGGGTTTGCTGTATCTTTCAGCAAAAGATCAATTTCATGCACAGTAATGGAACCCTCAGGAACCTTACCTGTTGCCAATTGGTAGAGGGTACAAGCGAGTGCGAAAAGATCGCTTCGTGGCTCGGGTTTGCCTGCAATTTGCTCTAAGGGTGCATAACCTTCAGTATAAACTTTTGTCTTTGCAGCATGCCTGTCTTTTTGATTTTTGCCCAGATCTCTAGCGGTACCAAAGTCAATCATTTTAATGGATTTTTTATCTTCAAGAAGCATAACATTTTCAGGCTTCAAGTCGCGATGAACCAAAGGGGGAACTTGAGAATGCATGTGTTGTAGCACATCACAAATACTTCGCCCCCACTCAACCACACTTTCAATTGGAAAAGGTGTATGACCGTTAGATTCAAGGATCTTCATCAAATCCTTACCCTTGATAAACTCAAGCACAAGGTAAGCACGCTCGCCTTGTTCAATCAAATCGTAAACCTTTGGCACGATGGAAACTGAATTCAAAGATTTAAGAATATCTGCTTCACGCCTGAAAAAGTTCAACCGAATGTCAAACTCTCCAGGATCTTCACAAATCATATCCTTGATTGCAACAGGCCGGTTCGCCTCTTTGATATCCGTTGCAAGATAAACAGCACCAAAACCACCTATAGCTAACTGTTTTTCAATACGATAACGATTATTTATCAAATGCCCTGAAGCAAAAGGAAGAACCTGACCACAGCGTTGGCAGTTTCGCTCTCCGGGAGGGTTAGCTGACCCACAAACAGGATTGGTACAAATGGCAGGGCTTACACCATCGCCTTCGGCCAAGGTACTTTCAGCCTGCAAAAGGTAACCGCAATCCATACAAGAAATTGCACCTGGCAAAAGTTGAGCAGTACAAGCAGGACAATTTATAGGACCAATAACGGGGGAACTTGGCTTGGATACCACCTGACTCGAATCAGATTTTGCAACTTTAGGGGCAGGAGCAACTGGTGCTGCTAATCCAGCAGCGGGTTTATTGACAATAGGTAAGGGTGTATTCACTGCGGGCGAAATAGGCGTAGCTGAAGTTACGGAATTCGGAACTGTAAAAGGAACCTTGCAGGCAGGGCACGCAAAAGTCTTACCCCCGGAATTATCAGGGAGCTGCATTTTCATACTGCATTTCGGGCAACCAAAGACTATCGGCATAATTTAAGACCTTATTTATGAGCCTGAAAAAGAGTGGAGATCATTTCTTTTTTCTTGGCTTCTCGTTAAACCTTAAAATATAACTTCCCAACCTGATAAGATCACCCGCCTTTAATTCGGTGGGTTTTGTAATTTTCTGATCATTCAGAAATGTCCCCGAAGCGCTTCCAACATCAGCAATCATGTACCGATTTTTTTGCATTAGGACTTTCGCATGAATCTTTTCAATCGTATTATCGCCAAACATGCCTATATCACAAGTTTCGGCCCTGCCAAAAAAAGTTTCAGACTTAGAAAGAATAAGCTCTTTTCCGATTCTTTTACCTGCTTCAACTCGGACCCAAGCTTCCTTTAACACCACTTGAGCCAACCCGATAAAGAAACCAACCGCAGCTCCCAAAGCAACAAATCCAAGCCCGCTAGCACTAAGAAGATTTTCTCGCCCAAAAATAGCTCCAAGGCTCAGTTTAAAGAACAAAAAGAATGCGCCCCCAAGAAAACCGCCCAACGCACCACCCATGAGACCATTTTTAATTTTGTTGTCATGAGGGGCAGGGGACTTTGTTACTAGGGCAAACACCAAATCAAAAAGGCCAAGTGATAAGCCAATAAGCAAGCCAGAAATTGTCCAACCAATCAAAACAAAAAATTGAATACCCGTAACCCGAACAATAAACGAACCCATAACGCCACCCAATATGCCTCCAAAAAGCCCAACTAACCCTGCGCCCATGGATCGAATTACAAGCCTTTTAATGTCTGACTTTCCCGTACTCCAAACCGTATCAAGAATACCAACCGCAAAAGAAATAAGTGCGCCAACTAAAGCTCCATCAATCACCGACTGCAATAATTCAGAAGTAACACTTTGGGTTGCCAATCTGGAAATAAAAGCAGCAGTAAGGGCTGCATAGGCCCCAAATATCGCACAATAATAAAGAAAAAGATTAAAACTCATGTGGCTAAATTCCGTTATCTGAACAAACTACTGGATGCTTCACGAATCTGGATTTTTGTTTGTGAACTAAACTGCCCACTCGCAACTTTCAAAGAATAAACTCCAGCTTTTGATGCACTTACCTTCCATGAAACCTGGGACATCTGCGTTGCTCTATCTACCTCAACAATTGTTTTTTCTTTTGTTTCACCTGATGTAAGATTGACCCCGTCAGGCAACACAATGGCAACAGACTGCCCCTTAACTGCATCTTTAATCAAGGCAGTAAGAGTAAAGGTTTTGCCAGCGTTCGTGTTACCACCCGTAGTAACCGAAAGTTTGCCACCAGAACTGCCATCTGGTTTTGATATCTCACCCAAACCGTAGCTAAAAGCAAATTCTCTAACCTCACCGGGGTTAGTGTCTCTTTCGTTCCAATAAAGAAAAGCAACAGAATCGGTAAAGCGCGAACCATCTTTGTCTTTTTTAGTTGCAAGATCAGAAGGCTCTGCATCGTATTGAAATTCTTTACTGCGTGGATTCTCACCCAAATAAAGTTTATACAAAGGCTCTGGTTCACAATCTGGGAGCTGAAAACCCTTCAAACCGAGGTGCGCAATAACACCTGGAGATTCAAGATTTTGAAACTGCATCGCCTCAACAAAATCAGGCATATCTTTCTGGGTAAACTCGGTGAACTTTGTTACAAACCCATCGGTACCTGGAACAACAAATGGCACACCATCTTCGCCACCAATAAAAGTATCAAGCATCATTCTCAGGCCAATTTTATGCTTAGTTTTCCCTTTATTTTCCACAGTATAGCGAATGATACAAGTATCTAAATTGCCTGACTGGCTACCAGGCACAATTTGAACAAACTGCGAAACTTTGATCCGCTCTTTTTCAGGCCCAAGCAAATAATCACAAGAAACACGCCAAACATGCCTTTTAGCGTCCTCTTTATCTTCTGTAATGCTGGTGCTTCTTAATTGAGCAAACAAATAATCAGCATTATCAATGCGAATCCGGGTGTTGTTCGAATCGCCATCTTGGTCATAAGTAAGCCGGAGGTTTTTCGACTCATCTTTAGGGTCTTTTTTATCAGCAGCAAAAAGACCAAATCGATAATTCCTAGCCTTTGATGTATGTTTGAAATCCAGCTTTAATTCTGATTGTTTATCAAGATTAAACGAGTAGCCAAAAGAACTAGCCGACCCGCTGCCCTTAGCTGCAACCGAATTTTCTTCTGATTTGCCACCGACTCCGACCCCGACTGCATCGGCTACCAACAATATGATCATCAAAGAAATTAAACCCGCAAAAGGCAAATAATGTACCAAGGGAATCGAAGATTGAGCCCCTTTGATGTTCTTCCTTAATGTTAGATCTACCTTGATCGTATCATCCGCTTCAGGAATATCGGTGGGAGGCGGGGCACCCGGAATAAAAACTGGTTGCTGAGTAAAGACCAACTCAGGCGATGGCTCGGATTTTGGTGCCACGAACTTTCCGGAAACCTGAACATTCACCTGTACCAAGAACTTCTGGTTACCGTTAGAGGTGACTACTATTTTTGAAATCAACAATTCGCCTGGTCTATCAGGAACTTGTGGAATTACAAAGCCAAGAATGGCACTATTGCCCGTCAATCTCGGATTTTTCGAACTAATCCAAGATTGGTCAGCGAAACCATGAGCGAATACAGGACGCTTTTCTTCGGTACCAACTGTCAAATCAAAGGCTAATTCTTGTCTTGGAGATCCTTCAAGATTAACCACGGTCTGATTAATAAAAGTTTTGGGTGGAGGCGTTAGCCCCAATGCTTCAAAATACTGCTGAATTGCCCCCACACCTGAGGCACTAGGCCCTTGTACAGGATAAGACCAGCCATTGACCTCATACCACTTGGCAACAGACCCATTTTCAAAAAGAATGGCGGATTCTTTAGCATTGGCTTTAGCTTTAGTAGCGATTTGTCTTGGGATGATCGCACCAGAGAGCGGCATTAATTGGAATGGAACAACAGGCACTTCGGCCCGAATCAGCACCACCGAACTTCCACCCGAGGACTCAATTTTTAATTTGGCAATAAGTGGCTTGTCAGATGCGCGTAATTTTTCAGAAACGATCCGAAGCGGAACAGTTAATTCACCAGTAGTTTGAAAATTCTTAACCGAAGCATTTCCCTTATCCCCAATTGCCAGCCAAGTGCTATCTGAAGTTATAGACCCAAAAAGAAGGCGCATGCCCCCGTTTTCAATTGTAAGCTTTAAGTCCCGCTTGCTTGTTCTGCTTAGCACTCCAAGATTAATATCTTGAGAAGAAAGATTTAACCTTGCTTCTGATAATACAGATGAGGGAAATTTACCCAAAAGTTCATCTAAACCGCGTGAGGCGTCAGGAAATTTCGCAGCTTCTTTTGCGGCCATCGATAGATCAATACGACCAATACTAGCAAGAAAAGACTCAAGAAACCCTTGTTTCAACATATCAGCCGCTGGCTTTGATTCTTCATGACAGGCAATAGCAAGATCATCAAAATTGAGGCAGGAACGGCCACTGATAAAAACAAATGGGCTAGGAAATCTAAGACTGTTAATTGCCAAAGGGCCTGTTCCAGATGCAGCGGAACCTAAAACAAAGCCATCAAAATAGCAATAAACAGCTTCTTGTGGATTAACTCTAGAACACCTGGGGCAAGTCATCATCATTATTACTATTACTCACACAAGCCAAGTTAAGTCATTCAAAAAAAGAATAGCGCAGCCGGTGTTTGTCGAACTGCGCTAAATATTACTTTGAAAGCGCACCGTTAAAGCATAACCTTCATTTGAATATTACCAATTTGCACCATATCGTTTGCCTTCAGTGGCATCTTTTGTCCGGGGTAAATCTTATTTCGGTTCAAAAAAGTGCCATTTGAGCTATTGAGATCTTCGATAGTAATTTTATTATCTTCAAATTCAATAACAGCATGCTGCCTACTTGCCCAAACCCGTTCAGGATTTTCTTGTTCCTCAAGGTCGATATCAACAGGTTTATCATCTGCTCTACCTACAAAATTAAGGCCTGCAAGAATCGGGAATTCAACCTTAGGTTTCTGCCCGCGCACAACATACAAACGGGGATTTGCAGAATCTGATACAAAATATGGATCACCCGAAACAGGTTCAGCAACAGGAACTGCAGCAATTGGGGCAGGGGAAAATTCTGCAACGGGCATGGCCGGTGCTACTTCTGCAATCGGAATTTCTGGTATTGCTTCTGCCACGGGCAGGGGAGGCATCTCTTCTACAGCCATATCAGCCATAGGAAAAGATAAAACTTCTTCAGGAATCTCAATCGCATCCGCCATTGCAAAAGGCAAGGCTTCTTCCAGTGCCTCAGCAACAGGAAGGGCGGGAATCTCAACAGGGAATGGGATCGCAGCAGCAGAATCCACACCTGTAAGATCCGATTTACACTGCTCACAAAAAAGAGCACCGTCTTCATTTTCAAAATGGCAAAAAGGACAAATGATCATTAAAATACCTCTCTTAAACTCGGCTAAAAACTTTAAACTAAAATCCTATTCCAAAGCGGCATCTTGCCTGCCAATTACACGGGATAAGCAGATTACTCATCAGCGGCACGGGCCGCATCATCCACCGCCAACTGAGTCTTCTTCGAAACCTTACCACCCTGATTGATTTCTGCAAGCACCTGCTTGGCAAGCATGGTTTTTTTTGCAGCTCTGGCCCCCATGACTTCACCTTTTTTCTCAATACTTTGAGCAACGCGGATGGCTTCAGGAGTGTTACCTGTTGAAATTGCATTTTGCAAATTCTTATTTAATTCGAAAATCTGAACTTCATCAATGTGCTTTGCTACCTCAGCGTTAATATAGCCATTCCCTGCAGCAGTAAACGCCATTTCAATTGGGATCAAACCACTGGATTCTTTAACACCTGAACCAGTATCAAAAGTTATTTCAACATCAAGAAGTTTAAATTTCCCGTCAGGCCGCTTGGGAAGGCTAAGATCCAGAATATAACGAGAAGTCTTATCTTTTTCTAAAGTCCCAAGTTGTGCGACAGAATGCCTATCTTCAACTTCTACTAAAGGCAAGTCTTTGATTTCAGGAACAACCATACGAACTCGCCTGATCTTAATATCTTTCATGAGTCGAAAATGAATTTGCACATCCCTAAAACCCACCGCAGCAAGACTTTGAAACTCGCTTGCAAAAACTTTCTGGGCAGAATCAACCTGATTCACATCAATGTAATGCCATTTACCATTTGATAATGATGCAAGGTCCTTAATAAGACCAGAATTCCACTCGGTACCAACACCAATCACACTAAAATTGATTTTCTTTTCAGCAGCGGACTTGGCGTATTCTTTGCACAATTGCTCTCCCGAAGTTTCTCCATCGGTAAGAACCACTAAATGAGAGATATTTCCGGTACCCGTACTTTTCTGAAGTTCGCCAAGGGCTAGATCGATGCCTTGATCCATCGAAGTACCGCCTGCATCCACATTGAACATATCAATGCGCATGATGACATCTATAATTTTATCTTTTTGCGAAACCAAGGTAGTTGGCAATACTAATTCGGCATTGTTAGCAAAGGCAACAATGGCAATAGAATCATTGGGCCTTAAAAAATTCAAGGCTGAACAAGCGGCTTCTTGCACCCTGCTAATGCGACTTTTACCCGTACCATCTTCTTCATACATCGAACCCGAAACATCTAAAACCATGGCCATGTTAATACCAATCGAAGCCCCACCACCACCAACTGCGGGTATTAATTTTAAAAGTGCGTAACTCGCAATTGATTCACCCGCAACTGCGATGCTATTACGATGCATCATTCTTTCGACATGAATTTTTGCTTTGGAAATTGCTTGGCTCATAGATAACTTCAACCTAATTAAGTGCCGACAAAAACACAAATTAACTCAACAGGATTTATCCTATGCCAACACTTTAACCAATACAACAAAGAAACTTGCCCATTTCTGCAGTTTTTCAAGAACGGAACCAACCCACCATACCTTATCCACTTACACGACCTTTCTGCAATGTCTAGAGGCATTTTTCGGGTTTTATATCAGTCCAGGATCATTTCGGATCAACCAAAATAACTCGACTTTTCCAATGTCCCACCCTCAGAGGGCAAGATTCTGCTTATTTAATTGTTTAAGAAAAACCGTGATACCTATTTAAAATAAATCTTGAAGTTTTTTTATACGATTCTGAAAACTATGTTGGCGATAAACCTGAATTTCGAAACTACAGTCCGAAAACCTTTGCCCACACATTGATCTTAATCAAGTTGAATTTGCAATTTAGCGGCTTTCCCTAAAAAGAGAGACCGCTATTAGACAAAAATAAAGCCTCTTTATTCAAATTTACTTCAGGGGACACCATCAATAATTACACGATTGATTCGAAACGATATATCGTCGTTTGAATCAAACAAAATCAGGTCGGCGATACTCCCTACCTCAATTTTAATCTCTGGCAATTGAAGCAATCTTCTAGGGGCATTGGTCGCCATTTCGATTGCCTGACTTCTAGAAACAAACCCAAGAGAAATTAAATGAGCAACACAATCATCGGTAAAAGAGCCGGAACCCGCAAGAAACGGTGTTCCAGGAACCACGATTTTGCCACTTGGTAATATTTCAATTTCCTGATTCCACATCGAATACTTCCCAGTGGGAAGGCCTGCAAGGCCACTAGCATCGCATGTAATTATTTGCTTTCCGATTGGCTTGACTCGTACGATCGTTTTAATCAGCGCCTCGGGCAGGTGATGCCCATCCGTAATAAAACTTGCAGATAACGAATCACAACCGAGTTGTTCCCAGAAATAATTTTCATGCCGAGGCCACATGGCATGAGAGCCATTGCCTAAATGCGTAGAAAGGCTGGCGCCCGCAGCAATAGCTTCCTGAATAAGGGCAGGGCATGCTGCGGTGTGGCCAATCGCAATGACAACGCCCTCAAGATGAATTTTTCGGATAAAATCAATTGCACCTGGAAGTTCTGGGGCAAGTGTAATTAATTTTATTCGATTACCAGAAGCCGCCTGATACTCCTTGAACTCATTAAAACTTGGATTCCGAACATGCTGCTTAATATGCGCACCTCTAGGGCCATCTTCGGGGCTTATATAAGGGCCTTCAAGATGAAAACAAGGCATTGCACGATCAATTGCAGCGTCACTTTCACAAGCTTTTCGAAGGGTATTAAAACCATGAAGCAAGACGGCGTGGGCGTTTGTTACAATCGTTGGGCAAATAGCAGACATTCCATGCAACTTGCAAACCGAAAGAACCTTTTTGATCCCACTTTCATCAAGGTTAATATCACTAAAAGCAACACCCATTGCACCATTGATTTGCAAATCAAAAAACGCAGGAGCAATGTATTCCGCCTGCTGATCTGGAACAAATTTGCCCGCTTGTTTTACAGAAACAATTCTCCCATCTTCACAAGCAACATCGATCATCTGTTCGGATTGATAATGTTTGGCGCGAAAAATCATTTTTTGTCTTCAACTCCTGTTTGATGAGCAGGTGTTGTGGTTTCAGTCGTTTTTTTGGATGGTGAAAAAAATGCCAAAGCAACAATGCAACCGATTAAAGTTGCGAGTGCGCCCAACCCAATCCCTGTGCCCAAGAAAACCAACTCTTTGCGAGTGAATCGAGATAAACTAAAAACTTCAACCGGATCACCCTTTGCTTTCTTTTTATAATTCTTATAGATAGGATCGGGATTATGGAAATCAAAGTTGTCAGTTTCTTTTGGGATATTGGATACCAATGTTACAGAATAGTTTTCCTCAATTTCAGGGTCGCTTTCAGAATCTTGATCTGCATTATTATCGGAAGGGGGGTCATAAAGTATGCCGTCCTCTTTTTTGTTTTTATTCTTTTCCTTGAGTGCAGTTTTTGAAATCTCAAGCCATGTGAGGTATTTTTTAAGTTTGTTTTCGGATTCTGGAGCAGAAGCAGCGACAAAAGGCCCAGAATTCAAGAAAAAAGCAAGGGCTTGAGCACATTTTTCAGGCGTCTGGTAACGGGCACCGGGGTCTTTCGCAAGCATGCAATTCAAGATTTGATTCAAACCTTCAGGCACCAAAGGATTAAAGTGGCTTGCAGGTTTTGGCACCTCGGTGGCATGCCTAATCATCTGATTAACAATATTGGTGTCTGGAAAAGGGGGCTGGCCTGTCAATAAGTGGTAAAGTACACAACCAAGGCTGTAAATATCAGCGCGAATATCGATGCTTCTCGCATCCCTAGCTTGCTCGGGTGCCATGTAATCCGGAGTACCCAAAATCACCCCTTCGTCGGTAAGGTGCAAAGCAGTAGCAACCTGGTGCGCAGGTTCTTCTTTATGCTTGGTGAGTTTACCCAAACCCATGTCAAGAATTTTCAAGGTTTTATCCATAACATTAGAGGCAAGAATAGGCCCCGCAAGCATCATGTTCGCCGGTTTTAAATCCCGATGCACAAGACCCTGTTGAAAAATGCAATCAAGTCCGCGAAGTGCCTGATAAACAATATGACATGCTTCATCGGGAGGCATTTTGACACTGCGTTTCAAAAATTGATCGAGTGTTTCGCCCGCAAGGTAATCCATGACCATGTAATGAAGGCCATTGCAAACACCCGTTTCAAATGTTCTAACAATATTTGGGTGAACCAATTCCATGTTCATCTGGGCTTCACGATGAAAGCGCATTAGAAAGTTTTTTTCGCGAGATTTCGATGGGGGCAGCACCTTTAACGCAACGATTTGTCCAGTTTCATGCTCCGCCTTGTAAACGCCACCCATGCGACCCTTCCCCAACCTTTCCAAAATCTTATAACTGTTGATGAAAAAGTTTTCCCCATGACCACGAATCAAAAGCGAAGCCTGATATTCGGTCACATGCTTTCGGCTGACAAGCCAAGCTGCAAACTTACTCACATCTGATTGGGCTGTTTTGGATTCCTCAATCCAGCGCTGCAATACAACTTTAGCATCAGCAGGCTTCATTAGCTTGCTTCGCAAGATCAACCCATAAACATTATTGACAGTAAGTTCCATAAATAACCCGAAGTTTACTTTTTACAATGCGCTTGTATCTATAATAACTACATGAATCTAGATAGCGATCTTTTATTACTGGCAGAAAACCCAAATGCCAGTATTTGTTTAGAAACACTGGCTCTCAGTCTTGCCTTGGATGAATATCCTAACTTGGATATTTCAGCCTACAAGTCTGAAATATCAGCTTTTTCTCATGGATGTAAACTTCCTGGAGGTACAGACCTTGAAGTTCGAGTTCGAGCTTTTACCAGATATTTATCTCATGATATGGGCATTCAAGGCAATAAAACCGATTATTATGACCCCCAAAATAGCTACCTGAACTTCGTTATTGATCGTAGGCTTGGCATCCCAATTTCTCTTTCAATTCTCGCAATTTGTATCGGAAAAAAACTCGGGCTCAGGCTTTTTGGAATCGGACTCCCGGGGCATTTCATCACCATGGCTTGCGAAGGTAACCATTCGGTTTATTTTGATGTTTTTAATGACGGAAAAATTCTCTCTCAAAGTGATTGTGAAAATCTTTCTTTCAAAGCCACAGGCGAGCAGACATCCCTTTCCGAGCATCATTTTGCCCCTTTGCCCATTGCTGCGGTCATCATCCGCATGCTAACTAACCTAAAATTAATTTATTTGCAAAAAAATGATATTCAACGATCGATTCGCATTTTAAACAGACTCAGGCAAATCGCACCCAATGACCCCGCACAAATGCGAGATTTAGGCGTGGTTTTACTGCAAGCAGGCCATCCCAGTAAAGCTCTCATCAACCTTGAATCCTATGTCCAAATGGTACCCTCAGCCATCGATGATGAGGAAATCATGGGTTGGATTAAACAAGCTAAAAAAGACATTTCAAACAGAAACTAACACAGAAATCTACTATGATTAAAGCTCTTTTACTTATTGCGCACGGCAGCAGGAACAAGGAAGCCAACGAAGATTTGATTCACCTTTCTAAAAGACTTGTTTCCAACGAACTCCAAATCGTTGAGCCATCGTATTTGGAACTTGCGGAACCAGGAATTGAAACCGGAGGCGACACCTGCGTTGCCCGGGGAGCTACAACCGTGATCATGGTTCCTTATTTTCTTTCAGCAGGAATTCACGTCCGAAAAGACCTGATTGAATCACTCGAACTGTTATCGAAAAAGTATCCGACAGTGGAGTTTAAACTTGCAGGGCACCTCGGGCCCCATCCCTTGCTGGAAACAATAATCCGTGAAAGAATTGCTGCTGCTTTGCGTTAGAAATTCTGTGCAATCTCATAAACTTCAGGCGCATCCATTATCTGATCATTTCGGGTAAATAGCGCCGCTATCGCTGCCCGATGAATTTTCATTTTCAAATCTCCCACCCCAATTGCGCCATAGCAAACAACGCCCTCCCGAATCACCCCTTTGTCCATCACGCTAGTTCCCTCAATACCCAAGGGCGGAACAGCATTTAAATCAATCACCATCTTCAGGCTACTATTGGTTTTTCTAATCTTTTCAGGAAGCAGGCAAATACCTGCTGCACCCGTTGAAATCACAAGTTCTATTCCCTCGAGTGCGCTTTTTAATTCAACATCATTGGCAACCTGAATACCTACTGGGGCAATGCCATCACTTGTTTTTTTCCAAAGTGAAACGACTGCTGCCTTGGCTTTTTCAATAGTGCGCGATGACAAAAAAACCTTGGCACCAAGCTTGGCCAATAGCAAAGAGGCCCTTTGACCAACAGGGCCCGTTCCTGCAAGAATCAGTACTTTTTTATCTTTCAGATCCAGGGATTTTGCTGCTGTTCGAACCGCAGCCGCTGCTGTGGTATTACAACCATTGGCATCAAATAAGATAGAAACCCGCAAGCCATATTCAGGAACCATTGCGGCAAGAGCCTTGGCGAGTAATACTTCACTTTTTTCAACATTGCCACCCCCGATAAAAAGGGCTGTATTTTTTAAATCTTTAGGCCCGCGGGTAAAAATGGCGCCATGAACAAGATCCCGAACCTGATCCGGTTGAACATTCGCATAGCTAAATAATTCATCCACATGGGAATCTATCGCAACTACTCGATCGAAAACACTTGCATGAGCATCGGGGTCGAGCTGGATTAGGATGGTTTTCTTTTCCATGGAAAAATAGCCTTAAAATGAGCCTATTAAAAAGTCATGGGGGCAGTTAGCCCCCATGTTTCATTCCAAACTAACCTAAGAATTACTTAGGTGAATAAGGGTGCTTCACATTGCCTTTTTCTGCAGTGATAGATTCAACCTTAGGTTCATTATTCAAAGCTCTTTTTAAAGCTTCCTTCGTTGCCTTGTAGTTAAATTCGAAAATCTTGTTATCATCCGCAGCATTAGGATGAATAAATACGCCACATACGCAAACCATTTCTTCGGCTTGCTTGGCAGTAATTAAGCCTTCTGCAACAGTATCTGCAACAGCACGGGCAACAGCGGCTTGAGCAGGCCCAAACATTTGAATTGCTTGCTTCATCCCCTTGATTGTAACCTTAGTAATCATCACGGTTGCGGGTTTGCAAATCAAGTTAGGTGCAACAACTGCTAGCAAACTATTATGACCTGCAGATTGGGTCGCAATTGCATTTGCAAAAGCTACGCCAACTGGGCCTTCTTTTGAACCGATCAAAAGATCGATATGAGCAATTTCATTACCATCACCAACCAAGGATTCACCAATAAACATCGACATAATAAAAACTCCATTTGTTCACAAAAGACAATTATAACCTCCAAGAAAATATAAAGAGTATCACTAGTGGAAGCAAACAGATAATTAATGAAATCTTGACGAAGTTATGAAAATGTTATGAATTAGCATCGTATTTGCATGGTTAACGCTTGCACTGAAAACAAATACAAATAGAATTTCCTGAAGCTGAATTTTATACCCTGTTTTAAAAGTGAGGATTTAAATGGCTATTTCGAACCCAAATTCCCCAATTTCTGCAACCCGACTCCTTGGCTTGGGTTTAACACCCGGCAAACTTCGTGGGCTTCAAAGAATCAGCAATGACAACGGCACTCTTACTATGGTCGCAACCGATCAAAATAGCTCTATGATTAGTATGATCCGCGATAGCCTCAAGAAAAAAGGCATAGATCGCGAACCCACATTTGATGAAATCGTCGAAGCAAAAATCATTCTTGCAGAAGCTCTTGCTAAAAATGCTAGTGCTGTCTTGGTCGATGGCTATTACGGGGTTTGGAACAGCGTTGCATCGTTTAATATCCCCAAATCAGTTGGTATTCTTGTTCGAGTTGAGCAATCAGGTGGCCCCAAGAATAAACTCAACGCACCTATGGGTGATTTTGAACCAGGTTGGAGTGTTGCTAAAATCAAATCCATTGGTGCAGATGCAGTTAAGCTTCTTGCTCAATTCGAACCAACCGAACATAACAGCGCAGAACATCAATTCGAATTCATTCGTCAAGTTTATGAAGACTGCAAAAAACACGACATCCTTATGCTTCTCGAACCTGTTGGTTTTCCTTTCGGTGCAGAAAATAAAGACAGCAAAAGCTTCCTAGAACGCAAGGCTGAAACTGTCATCGAAAGTGCCCGCATCATCAGCAGATTTTGTGACATTTATAAAGCTGAATTCCCAGGTAAGGTTGGCGTTGATAGTGACGAACAGCTTCATAAAAATCTGGTGGCCCTTGATGCAGCAAGTGAACGACCTTGGGTGCTTCTTAGTGCAGGGGTTGATTTCCCTGAGTACAAAAAACAAGTTGAAATGGCAGTAAAGGCTGGCGCAAGTGGGGTTTTAGGAGGTAGAGCATTCTGGAAAGAATATTTCCTCGAAGAAACTGAAGTAGCTCGCAAAAAATTCGCTAACAACACCTCCGCCTCACGCGTTCTAGAAATTCATGAAATAGTTCAAGCTAAAGGCAAACCTTGGTTTGCTCGCTATGGCCTCTCCATGGATGACCTGCACCGTATGCGTGTTGCTGAAGGTTGGCACTTCCGCTACGGGGGCCAATTACAAGGCACAGGTGGGTCAAAAGCTGGCAAACCAGGCGAAGTATACTAACGCAATTTTCCCTGTTCTAAAACAGTAACTTAGAATAAAAAGTAAGCCGAGGGTTTTCCCTCGGCTTACTTTTTATACCACATCAAAATCAATTCTCTAATCAAGATCAAATACTTTCCTTAGTTTCTCTTCTGCAAGTTTACCCTGACTTTTTTGAACCACAACGCTTATGCAAGTCTCACTAGTGTTAATCATTAAAATATTGATACTTTCGGAAGCCAAAGTACCAAAAATTCTGCGCGCAACCCCTGTATGTGTTCTCATGCCCACGCCAAGCACATACAAGGTTGCAATTTCACTATCCGCAGAAGCTTGAATCTCAACATCAATCGATTTAGCAGCTTCAATCGCAAGGGCTAGGGCGAGCTGCAATTTTTCTCGTGGCACACTAAACGAAAGGTCTGCTTTTCCAACACACAAATTCTGTACAATCATATCGACAACAATACCACCGCTGGCAACTGCCTGAAAAATTGCAAGGCTATTGCCAGGCTTGTCGGGCAAACCAAACAGCGTGATTCTTCCCTGATCCACAGCCTGCTGTATGTCACTAACCAAGATTTCTTCCATGCTCGTAAGTTGTTGAGTTATCTCGAGGAGGTCACCCGTACTCTGGCTATTTTGGCGGGTTGCAATTTTAGAATGATTAACATCTTCAACCGAAGCACCCGCACCATACCTAGCCTTTTCAAGGGAAAATGCAAAATGCACCGCCCGCAAAGCCTTCTCTGCATCGGCCTTGTCAACCAACACTGAAATCTTGATTTCACCCGTTGTAATCATCTTCATGCTGATTTTTTCAGAAGCAAGAGATGCAAACATTTTTTCTGCAATACCCGTATTGGTTTTCATTCCAGTGCCAACAATAGAAATCTTGCTAACTTGGGCATCATGAACCAACCTTGCACCCAATTCTTGGACCAAAGGCTGCAGTGCTTCTAGAGCGGTAGTTAAATCATGCGAGGCCACGGTAAACCCAACATTGGCCCTGCCGTTGCTGCCAACGCTCTGGGCAATCATATCCACCACGATATTGCGTGAAGAAACGGCTTCAAATATCCGATGGCTTATCCCAGGCTTATCAGGTACGCCCTCCAAAGATATTCGAGCTTCATCCCGTACCAAAGCTGCACCGCAAACAGGAATTTTTGTCATCCATTCAGTTTCGGGAACAATCCAAGTTCCTTCACAATCACTAAAAGAAGATCGCACCTGCAAAGGCACATCAAATTTCCTTGCGAACTCTATACTTCGGGAATGCATCACTCCCGCACCTGCACTTGCAAGCTCCAGCATTTCATCATAACTGATTGCTTCTATCTTGCGGGCTTCAGGGACTACCCTTGGATCAGTGGTATAAACCCCATCAACATCAGTAAAAATATCGCAGGCAACTTCTAACTTAGGGCCAGAAGGATCATGCTTCATCACCGCAGCTAGTGCCACCGCGGTAGTATCAGACCCACCCCGGCCCAAAGTGGTGATGTTGTCATCTTCATCGATACCCTGAAAACCAGCAACGATTACGATATGGCCATCTGCCAAGGCTTTCCGCATTCTGGCAGTCGAAATACTTTTAATTCTCGCCTTGGTATGAGTGCTGTCTGTAACAATCCCGACTTGTGCCCCAGTCAAGCTTATCGCCCGCTCACCCAATGATTGGATCGCCATCGCCATCAAGGAGATCGAAATCTGCTCGCCTGTGGATAAAAGCATATCCATTTCGCGGGCAGGTGGGGTTTCAGTAATTTCTTTGGCAAGCGCAATCAGCTCATCGGTGGTATCACCTCTGGCGCTAACGACCACAATAACTTGATTGCCTGCATGTTTGGCACGAATGGCTTTGCGTGCTGCAGCCATTACTCTTTGGGCATTTGCAATACTTGAACCACCAAATTTCTGTACTACCAGACTCACAGGAATATCTCCATAAGTAAATCAAAAGCCTTATCCTGTAAAATCTTAGGCTTAAACGGTGTAATTGTCTAACCTTACCCGCCTAGGATTTTAATCTTTACGGGTTTTAATACCGTTTCTACCCGAACGAATCTATATGAAAGTTTCGTTAATATTTCGATTTTTCCTCTAAATAAAAGGTTCAAAAGACTCTAAAAGATTACATTAACATTGAGTGTTTTTTTCAATTTTAAGTCCAAAAGGTTAGGTTCTAAAATGTCAATTATTATTCTACTTGCAATCCTTAATGGCACGGTCAATCAGCCCGAAATTAAATTAATAGGTAAGGTTTCCATATCCGGTTATGCTAGCGACCTTTCAGGAATCAAAAACCTTCTCGAAGACAAATCTCCCTCCGACCGTTTGGGCGGGTTTGGCTCCGCTATCGCCTATACAGGCATTGGAAACAACTATATTATGCTTCCCGACCGTGGGCCAGGCGATGGCGCTAATTCTTACCTTTGCAGATTTCATCTAGTGGAAATAATTCCTACAAAGTCTGATACTCTTTCTTTTAAAGTTCTAAAAACCACTTTTCTGAAAAATTCTGATGGTTCTTTTTTCAACGGTTCATCTAAAGCCTTTACTGCCAATAATCGACTTGACCCCGAAGGTATTAGGGTTTTTAAAGACGGATCGCTCCTCATTAGCGACGAATATGGCCCATCGGTTTTAAAGTTCGATTCCCAAGGAAAGTTGAAACAAAAATTCCAAATCCCAGATAAATTCTTGATTCAAAACCTTTCCTCTGAGGCGGAAAAGGAATTCCCACCTTTTAATTTAAAGGGCAGGGTGACTAATAAAGGGTTTGAGGGGCTAGCACTTGCTAAAGATGAAAAGAAATGGCTCGCAGCAATACAAGCTCCTCTAATCCAAGACCGAGAATCACTCGATTCCGGAATCAATTGTCGTTTTTTAGAAATGTCTATTGAAGGCAAACCACTGCGAGAGTTAGTTTATGTTTTAGATAATCACAAAAATGGCGTTTCCGAAATACTTGCTCTAGGTGATGAAGATTATTTAGTGATCGAGCGAGATAGCGAAGGCGGAGAAATGGCAGGGTTTAAAAAAATCTTCCGCATCCATACTGGCAAAGCCTCTGATGTCTCTAAGTTCAGTAAACTCCCCTCGACCAAGTTAAATAAAGATACCGTTCCCGTAAATAAAACTTTATTCTTCGATCTGCTCTCACCAGAATTCGGCTTTAAAGGAAAAGATTTCCCTGCGAAAATTGAAGGTATTACCTTTGGCCCTGATCTACCCGATGGCAAGAAACTGCTTCTAATATCTTCTGATAACGACTTTAAACCAGATGCACCTTCTTGGATCTACGCTTTTTCAGTCAAAGTCAAAGATTAAACAAGCTTACCCATCGATGCGCACTGAGCTTTCCAACGCATCCAATGGTCCGCAAGAACCAAGCAAATCATCGCTTCACCCATTGGTACAAATCTGGGCAACAAACAAGGATCATGCCTGCCTTTGGTAAGTATTTCCGTTTCAACGCCATGCCTATCCATCGTTGGTTGATTTTGGGGCAAGCTACTAGTTGGCTTGATCGCAACCCTGCAAACGATAGGCTGACCACTCGAAATACCACCCAACATGCCGCCATGATTGTTGGTTTTGGTTCCCACTTTGCCTGGCAGCTTTTCATCCGAAATAAAATGATCGTTACACTGGCTACCCCGCATGCTTGCAACTTTAAACCCCGCACCATATTCAAAACCAAGCACAGCGGGCAGAGACAATAACCCCTTGGCAATATCAGCTTTTAATTTATCAAAAACCGGTTCACCCAAACCTGGGGGAACCCCAGTGGCGACCATCTCACATATTCCGCCAATCGAATCTCTTTCCAAGCGCACCTGATCAATCAGGGCATACATTTTTTCTGCAATGGCTTGGTCTGGGCAACGCACAGCATTACTTTCAACCTGTTCTAAAGTAATTGCACTGGGATCTGGGGCTTCAAAACGAATATCACCAACCTGAGTAACATAACCCAACACCCGAATACCTTGGGTCGCAAGCAATTTCCTAGCAATCGAGCCCGCAGCCACCCTACATATGGTTTCACGCGCACTCGAACGGCCACCGCCCCGATAATCTCTTAACCCATACTTGGCATCAAAAGTATAATCAGCATGCCCTGGCCTATATTTATCCTTAATATCACCATAATCATGGCTTCGTTGATCATTGTTGCGAAACAAAATGCCTATGGATGTACCATCCGTGACTCCCTCAAAAACTCCGGACAGAATTTCAGGTAGGTCATCTTCTTTACGCTGTGTCGTGATTTTTGACTGCCCGGGCTTGCGCCTTTGCAAATCCGGAATCAAGTCTTCAATTCCGAGTGGTAATCCCGGTGGGCAACCATCAATTATTGCAACATACCCCGGGCCATGGCTTACGCCCGATGTTGTAACTCTGAACAGTTCTCCAAATGAGTTTCCTGGCATGATGGTAGTATAACCAAAAATAAGTACAATGTCTTAGGTTCCAAACTCAAGTACCTTTTATAAGGTAGGGCAGCCATGAAGAATATAATGATTGTTCTTTTTATGATGGTAGCCTTTGCCAACATTCCAAACCTTTTACCGGCCCAAGCCGTAAAAGAAAGCACCAGATATGGCATCGCACTTGATGAGGCCTCTTTTCCTCAAAACACCCCAGAGAACTTGCGTAAATCGTTATTAAAAGCACTAAATACAGATAAAATCGAGTATCTACTGGCGCACCTCGCACACCCTGTATTCATTGATAAAAACATCCGGGAAGTGCATGAGGGTAGCTTCGCTAAACAAGTTGCTGAAACCCGAGAAAAACTTAAAAAGGGCCTAAAATCACCGCTCGAAGCGCTTCTCAAAGACGGAAAACTCGAAGCTTCAGAAAAATCAGCCTTCCTTAAAGATCCAACGCTTAAAGATTTTATCATCTACATGAAGCTTGAAAACAACAAATGGTTCATGGAAAATAATAAAAAGTAAAATCGTTATTCACTCCTTAGCAGGATGCCCAAATGACCAACTCATGGATCGATCTTAGAAGCGATACCGTTACCAAGCCATCCCCAGAAATGCGTGCTGCAATGAATGCCGCTGAGGTTGGCGATGATGTCTACAAAGAAGACCCAACGATTATCAAGCTTGAAGAACAAACCGCAGCCATGCTAGGCCACGAAGCAGCACTTTTTTGCCCATCGGGCACAATGTCTAACCAGATCTGCATCAAGGCCCACACCCAGCCCGCAGATGAAATGATTTGCGAAGAATTTTGCCATGTGTTTAACTGGGAAGGAGGAGGGCCAGCAGCCTTAAGTAATATTTCATGTAAAACTATTAGAGGAAATCACGGGCTAATCGATGCAAGTATGCTGCAAGACGCCATTCGCCCCCCTAATGACCATTACCCCAGAACTAGACTTCTCTCGCTGGAAAACACGCATAATCGCTGCGGGGGCAGGGTACAACCGTTCAAAGTAGTCCAAGAACTTCACGACTGGACCCGTAAAAACAACCTTATATTTCATCTCGATGGCGCAAGGCTATGGAATGCAATCGCTGCCACCAATATCGAAGCCAAGGCGTGGGGCCAGCTTTTCGATTCTGCCTCGGTTTGCTACTCCAAGGGGTTGGGTGCCCCGATTGGAAGTGCGCTTGTAGGCTCCAAGGAATTTGTTGCAAATTGCAGAAGAATTCGCAAAAGGTTTGGGGGTGGTATGCGCCAAGCAGGCACGATCGCAGCAGGCGCCCTTTATGCTTTAAACAATAACATCGACCGCCTAAAAGAAGACCACGACAAAGCCAAAGTGCTGGGCCATGCAATTCAAAACACCCCCGGTTTGAAAATGGACCAACCCAATGTTGAAACCAACATCGTCTGGTTTCATTTAGACCCCATACTTGCGCCGGTTTCAGAGTTTATTGCGGCCTTAAAAGAAAGAAAAATCCTAATTCACACAAGTGGATCTAATCTGATGAGGGTGGTAACGCACCTCGATGTATCCATGGAACAAGTAAAAAAAACTGCCGAAATCATCAGCGAAGTCACCAACAAGCTAACCAAAGGCAAAATTTAATCTGTAAATCTGGGAAAGCTCGTTTCAAAATGCGTGCGTTGCCGAAGAGTAGGTAACCGTCTAGCTATCCTTTTATCGCATCCGCTACACCCCAACTTACCACTTATAAATTTACCGATTTTTTTCTCATCCTTAAGCCTCCCGGAGACGATAAGTATGTTAGAATTCAGGTGTTGAGCGTTCGAACAGCAGGGCTCTGAAAAGGGCTCTACGAAGGCAGCCTGAAACCCATCTGCAAATTGGCCAAGTTGTCTCTTCTTGACAAGGCCAGAGCATTAGGGTTGGCATTTCGGTGCCAAAGATTGTAGTATCTTCTTGGAAACTCCGACCCATCTTTCCGGAGAATTCCTAGAGAAAGGACATGTATCATGTTCAAGCACGGACCATCGACTATCAGCGGACCAGTTTCCCGAACCGGCAAAAAATGGAAATCACAGCCCAAAACCATCGCCAAGCGCAAAAATGAAGGTGCCCCAATCAGGAAAGATTTGGTAAGCAGAGTGCGTCAAGAAATCGCTGCAGGCACCTACGATACCCCCGAAAAATTCGAACTTGCCCTTGATAAAATGTTGGGCGAACTCGACTTAGGGTAGAAATAACTCTTTCTTTTTGGTTAACCTCTTTGAGATCTTCAAGGATTCGATTACTATAATCAATTAGAGAAAATACCCATTTTCTCTAATTTCCTGATCTGAAAGAACCTCAACCATGAACCTACAATCCGTTATAGTCTCTCAATCCCCAGAAGATAAATTCCGGGAATACTTAACCACTGGTAATAAATCCCAGCGCTTCACCGGCCAACAACGAGACATGGTTCGCTTTATCTTCAGTAACCATGACCACTTTGATGCTGATGCCCTTATTTCGGATATGCATGCTGCCAGCCTTAAAATCAGTAGGGCAACCGCTTACCGTACCCTTAATAAACTGGTCGATGCAGGCCTTCTTCGCAGGCTAGAACTCGGCCCCCGCACCTTTTACGAACACGATTATGGTTACCCACAGCACGATCACCTCCAATGCACCAAGTGTGGCAAAGTGATCGAATTTCAACACCCGTCTATCGAAGAAGCCATCCGCCAAGCATCCCTCGCCAACGGTTTTCAAAGTGAGGGGCACTCCTTCATCGTCCGTGGTGTTTGCAAAGAATGCAACATCGCCCGCATGCCCAAGCGCCAACTTGACCTCATCTAAAAGAAAAGGGAGAGAGAAGCTTTTTGCCCCTTCTCTCCCTTTGAAATAGTTCTTATTTAAACCTCTAGATCTTTGCAGGGACTTCGTAACCTTTGCGGTATGGGCGGGTAAGCATCAAATTGGCTTCCGCATCATCCACAAAGGTTTCAGTCTTGGGATCCATCACCAGTTTTCTGCCAATCTTGACTTTAGTCTTGCTGGCATCAACCTTGTTATCTGCAAGATGTTCCGCCATTCTGCCAACAGCTTCCGCAGACTTTTCGTCAAGCCCTGCTACTTTTTCAGAAAGCAATTGATCTTTACCAAGCCTGTAGCTGATGTTGCCCAGATGGCAAAGTGCGCTGGAAAGATGACCTTCAAGAATATCCCCATTCAACATCTCAGGCTTGCGGGCCCTTACCGCCTTACAAAAATTTTCGAAGTGGTGATTGTCGCCACCTCCACTAAACCTTGCAACTTCTTTGTTATCTTTATCAAACACAATACCCGTTGCATAACTTGGGCAGACCACATAACCATTGGTACCATAAAAAATGTTCCCAACCTTCACCCCCATGAAATCCTTGGTGGGCAAACCACGAACTTCAAAAATCAGCGCCTTCTCACCATAATCAAACGAGCAAATCTGGGTGTTGGGGGTCTGACCATCATCTTCGTACCCCAACCTGCCACCCATGCTAAATACGCCCTTGGGTAATTCCATGGCTTTTAGCGCCCAACGAGCTTTATCCATTTCATGAATGCCTTGGTTCCCTAAATCACCATTGCCGTAATCCCAAATCCAATGCCAATCGTAATGAATTTTAGACCTATGAACAGGATTCAGAGGGGCAGGGCCACACCACAAATCAAAATCCATAGTCGAAGGAATAGCCTTATCTGCTTTAACTTTTCCAATACTACCCCTAGGCTTGTAACAAAGCCCACGAGTCATCATAATTTCACCAATCTTGCCACTATGGGCATATTCAATTGATTGGCGCATACCTGGGTTGCTACGGCTTTGTGTACCAGATTGGCAAATCCGCTTATACTTGCGCGCAGCATCAACGACTCTGCGCCCTTCACTAACATTATGGCTGACAGGCTTTTCAACATACACATCCTTGCCCGACTGCATTGCCCATATCGCCATCAACGAATGCCAATGATTTGGCGTTGCAATGCTCACCACATCAATCGACTTATCATCAAGAAGTTTTCGAAAATCTTTCTCAAATTTGGGCGGTTTACCTTGCACTTTCTCAATGGTTTTCATGGCATTGCCTATCACCGATTCATCGCAATCGCAAACGGTAGTGACCACGCAATTATTCTTGCCTGCAAAACCGCCCACATGGCTCATGCCTCTGCCATTAACCCCAACCACAGCTACTCTAAGTTGTTCGCCAGAGGCTTCCTTTGCATTTACTTTTTCCTTGGCTTGCGTATCCTCCTTTGAAAAATCAAGCCCCGCAGCAGTGATGGCTGCGCCCACAACGCTATCTTTTACGAATTCCCTGCGATCCATGAAAAAGGCCATAGTTTGATTCCTTGAAAAAGGTTTTAGGTGTGCTTGCCAAACAATCTTAGAATACCCCCAGTAAACCTTTTGAGTCAATCATTTACCTTTGAATTCATGATAAATGATTCCCAATCATGCAACTTTTGGTTAACATGTATAATCATGCTTGAATACGAACAGCTTCTGATTTCAACTTCCAAACCAGCTTCTGTTTTATTATTTCAAAACCCTGAAAACTCAAAGCCGTTGGGTAACGCCACTTTTAAATCAACCCTCCTTAGCCAAAATTGGACAGTGTGCGAAGAAGATGACAACCCGCTTGTATTCACACTAAACAAGCTTAAAGTCCCGTTTGCCAACTGGATTATTAGTGATGCCTGCGACCTGACAGTGGGTTTTCTCTATTCCAACCAATTACTAATGCCTACGGGTAGAATTTATTGCTTTAGAACCATCCTGCCCTCGGGCGGTACCGTGTGGGAAGATGAAGTTGGCACCCGGTTTGCACGCCATCAGCCACAATCTGCCACTTCAAACCTGCTGGTTTTTAATGAAAACCAACGCAACCTGCCCTTTGGAAGAATGCTAATCCTAGCAGACTATTTGATCCAATATGCTTCAAAACAGCAACGATGATCACTTCATGCATCTTTTGGGGGATCTTCCACGATTTTCATAATGATTCAAGTTTAACCCTTTAAAACCCGATGAAATGAACTATGTTATGTTTTAGATAGGGCGCTTAGCTCAGTTGGCTAGAGCACCAGCTCGACACGCTGGGGGTCACAGGTTCGAATCCTGTAGCGCCCATAAAGACCAAGGTTTACGCCTTGGTCTTTTTTATTCCACCCCTTAGTTAATACAAATCCTTAACCACGCCCTAAAGGCTAGACGAATTTAAGTTTATTGACGCAGTCAACCGCGGTTGCGAGATCTGAGGGGGAGGGCGGTTATTGAACTTTTTCTGCCGTTTTCGCGATCCACTTATTAGCAGATTCATAATCGGTATCGTCAATTTGAAGGTAATGATCCTTTGCAATGGCTGCACTATTCCCAATCCAAGCAGAGGACAAGTGTGTCGGCAAACCGGCCCTCGCAAGCTCTGTCTGCCGGCTGCTCCTCATATTTGCAAACAACTTAGGCCATCTTTCAAGGCCTGCTCTTCGGTGTCAGTTAGGTGAAACCCCTTCTTTTAGAGGCATGTTAGCCTTAGAGTTTTCAATAGCTCGAGGGAGAACAAGCACTGCTAATTAGAGGAAACTCCAGAACAGAACAACACTGACCAAGCTATCCACTAATCCTGCAAATGAACTTCACACTCTTTTGCCAACCAAGTAATTAAAAAATCTGATTCAATTCGCTTTTTGCCACCTGTACTTCACCGAACGGACACAATGACTTAAATCCCAACACCTCGTTCCTGTTTCTATGGTATCCCTTGAAACAGTACAAATTTAGTACTATTATATTTATAACAGTACTAAATTTGTACTGTTTTATTAGTTAGTCGAATCGTGTTGAGGAGTCGGTATCATGGTTCAGCAGGTCACCACAAAGCCAACTGCCGGGCAACGCGAAATAGCTCAAGGCATTTACTTCGTCATTCACCCGGTTTTTAATAAATCCACCGCCAATAAAATATTTGGTTTGGGCGCTGTTGTGCCTTCCTTCTCGGGCGGGCATATGCCTGACGACATCACCCGTGAATGCTCCAGCCGCATGCATTACGCCGCTTGGCGCATGAGTCGTTGTAAATACGATGAAACCCGCAATGGCTGGAAAAACCAGTACCTGCGGATGCGCGATATGATTGTTTTGGGAAATCGGAAATTAATTTTCAGGGCCATCAGGCGCTGGAAGCCCCCGGCCAATCAGGTCGAAGATATGACCAGTGATTGCCACATTGTGCTTATTCAGGCAGTGTCTACCTACAACCCCTGGTTAGGCATCCGTTTCAGCACTTATGCCTTCACCTGCCTAATTCGGGCATTATCTCGAATGTCTCGCAAGTTGCAGGCTGACAAATTATCTCGTAGCGTGCCCCTTGAAATGCTTGCAGGTACTGATCTGGATCCCTCCAGCTCGGACTTGATCTCATCCTTAAGCCTTCCCCTAGATGAGCTTTTCGGCGATTCATCCATTTTGCTTTCCCCCAGGGAAAAGCTGGTCCTCATCCATCGTTTCGGCCTCACGGACAAACAGCCCGCTGCTAGTACCCTGGAGCAGGTCGGCAAGCAACTGGGTCTGTCCAAAGAGCGTGTTCGCCAGGTTCAACTACAAGCCCTTCCCAAGCTACGGGCTATTTTGCGCCGCTCGTTTGACTTGGGATAATTTCTGATCACCGGCTTGGTTCAGCCCCTGTAATTCAGTTAAACATGCCACATGGCTTTTTTTGTACGCGCCTCCCAGACAAGGCTACTATGGACATTCGGCCTTCCTGTCATGGTGCAGTTTAAGCAGTAATTTACGGAGTCCTCGC